>JAABUQ010000168.1_pt1 | contig 140667 bp, 168 predicted proteins | sample 5560001 | NCBI WGS metagenome assembly JAABUQ01 (sample SAMN10711888, study PRJNA513371) | rock metagenome | isolation source: Antarctica rocks | place: Antarctica: Victoria Land, Finger Mt nord | collected 2015-12-18
GTGAGAAGTTTGGGGAAAGGAGAAGGATTGATGGGGGGGATTGGGACGGTCAGGGAGGGTGGTGGTGATGGGGGAGGGATGCGAGAGGCGGGGACGAGTGGTGGGTGGTGGGTCGATAGAGAGCTCTAAGGTCTTAGTGGCGAGGGGGCGATGTCCATTCTCAAAACAGGTGCTATCGTCAGCGAGGTTCCTTGTATGCAGTTGAAGGTGTGTGAAGGTGGAGGGGAGGGTGGAGGACCTGCAAGGGATAGAGGTATGAAGAGGTCGATGAAGGGGTTTGAGAACGAGGTAAATGTGTGATCGCAAAGGAAAAAGGTCAACACTCGAGAGTGTGCAACGATAGCAGCAACGACGACTATGCGGTTGATTGAAAGGGGGAGATCTGGTGGGAAAGATGCGGATAGCACATGTCATAAATGTGTGACTGGTAGAGAGTTCATCGACATCTCTGGCAACGCGATAACCTACGGCAGGATGGCCGGTTGTTGAAATATATACATTTGAATCTTAGGTTATGGACATGAATTCCTCCCCTACCGAAGGGCATGACCGAGGCATACAACCTTCCCATTTCGGTACTGTTGAGTTACGTGCCCAAACACACCGTCCCTCAGGTCCAGTGCCTCTAATAGTTTGACTGTAATGAACGCCTTTCCCGCCATTCGTAGTTTTGCCTTATACACGCGCCCACGCTCAAATCAGAAGGTATTTCTCTAGAGCTTCTCTACACACTATGCCTATCCAGGAGTTCGTATTCCTTGTGGCTCGACGTCCTCCAGAACGCCGCAGGGATCTGCATCCAGCCGGCCTTCGCACCTCTCCGTTGGCCCAGAAGCAATACTCGTCCATAGATCCACCAAAGACCCATGCCGATTATGCCAGTGGCGAGAAAGCCTGAGGCTGTTAGAAGCATCCAATTTCGACCCATCCAGAAGATGAATTTGGCGTCTTTTCCATGCCAGCTGCTTCCCTCATTAAGATTGAAGAATCTCCAGGCATAGACGCTGGAGTCTCCGTGAAGCAATATCCTGACTCTGCCCCCCGTGAGACTATCTCCAACATCGGCGCCGGAGTTCATGTACTTTTTCCAGATCACGGAGAGGAAGAGAGGGCCGGTGCTGTACATGACGGTTATGTAAGGGAGGGCCCAATCACGGTTATATTCTCGAAGGGATTCGATGACCATAAGGAAGAATGGATGGCCAGGAACAGCGCCCATAGCGTCATTGGAGATCCCAGTGGGGATAGTTTTGCGGACCCACGAGGGAAAGGAAAGTAGGGGATCTAGTCGACGGTTGCAGCCCTGCGAAAGAAAGTTCAGCCAAAGCAGAATATGTGTTTGAAGGAGGGTACGCACGTAGTCCAGGTCAATGTAGATACCCCCATAGTGTGCGAGGACGAAGTACCGAATTGCGTCTGCGCGTTGGATAGGATGCGCGTAATCATCGAAAGTTTCCAGGAACCAAGGATACTCCGTAGCTATGAATTCTCGAGACTTGGCATCGGTCCACATCTATGGGAGGTATCAGCCTGACGGTGATCCATTGCGGCCGAAGGAAAACCTACCCGGTATTCATAGTCCCCATGCAGCTCTATGCAACTCTGTTGCGCACCCCTCCAATGCTCCGGTACACTGTCGTTAACGTAGGTCTGGTGTAGGATTTTAGGTATCAGTTGCGGCAGGTTGTCGATCGATGGAGAATTCGGGGCAGGTATCTCAGAGTTGTGGATGGTGTCTGCCGAGCCATCTTCGACCAGGAGGGTGAGGAGGGTGAAGACGCTGTGGATGAGGAAGGTCACGATGAGGGCGTTAATGAAAAGGAAGATGGCGAGACCGCGACGCATGTCTGCGGTGTGTAGGGGAGGAGGGCAGCCAGGCGCAAGTTGTTGAGGACGCCGTGTTTGATTTCTCAGCTGGAGGAAAACTGGTAAAGTTTCTCGAGGTTGTCCAGCGCCAAGTCCCAGAATGACCGTTTATCTTCTCTGTCGATGACACGGCATGTAGAGTCTTAAGGTGGAGCAATCGAGCGTTCGTGGTCGATCTCTGGGTAAAGCGTGGTGCTGTGTGTCGTAAGATATTTCCTCTATTGAATGTGAATACTCGCAGTGGTTGCGGTGTAACAATTGGGCAAATAAGCGGAGCATGAATTAAAGTACGGTAGGGAATTGTTTCTGATAGTAAGCAATGTTGAAAAAAGAGAGGCATGCGCGGTGAAGAGAAAGCGTGAAGTTCAAGGGCGGCGTGCGTCGCTGGTTGTCCGGTCCGAGATTGATAAGAATCTGACAGGCAGCGGAGGCAGCATCTTTCTTCTGATTGGCGCACGAGTGTGGCTTAAGCACAGCAGAAAGTTGAGGCGAGATCAGCTACAGCGAATTTCTATGCATCAGGAACCGCGGCTGCTGTCGCCAGTTATCGTTGAGCAGGAGAGACCCTGGAGCCGGAACCTCGCCCAAAGTTGCCCTTTATTTGCTGCCAAGGAGGGCTGGGTTTGGTAAGAGACGCGACAAGGCTGCATGTTCTCCAAAGTACTTCTTAGATGGGGAATCGCAATCCATAATATGTATAGACTACATGTATTTGATGGTGTTTCAGTACTAGTCTTCGTAGCCCTGCTACTCTCTCGAGCCCGATGCCACGTAATAGCAGCGACAAGTATTATTGCCTTGTCGCCCAGTCTGGTAAATATGTACAAAACAAACTGTGACAAGCCTGGCCTCGTCAACGAGCTTGGCTCAGCCATGCAACGTGCATACACATCCGACAACATCCCAATTCATCTTTCATACCATAGAAGAGATCATATGTGTAGCTTCTCCCCCATCATAAGCGCATCATCGACATCGTTCGCATCTTCGGTGGCATCTGACGCTTCTCCATCCTCGGCGTCCGAATAAGCATTACCTGCAACCTGGGCTTCGGCGCCTGGCTTGGTCGTCATCTCGCCAAGTTGTAGATCTGCTTCGCATGTCGGCGTCGCTTCCATGCTCGTCGTCTGTACAGCCGTGATTGAGGTATCTGCAGTCGTAGGTCGGTCGAATTCATATTTTAGGACCGCACTCCCAGTCACATCGATCTCGTCGCAGGGAACACCCTGTGCCAGATCGTAATTTCGTGACAAGTGACCTCGTAAGAGTGTCGTTTGATGGTCCCACTTCGATGCGAGCGCCTGCAGTACAGCATGCACTTCCTTGGCTGGGAGCATAGGCACCGCTGCTGGCTTGGGTTTCCCCACGTTTCGACTTGACGACCTCTGACCCGTCATGACTGCGCCCACTGTTCTCTTCACCGTTGCTTTTCCGGGTATATTCATGTTCATGATGGAACTGGTCTCTCGTGAGTTGTCAATCTCACGCATTACCTTGTTGAGCGATCTGGTCCGGTCCTCTGTCATTTCAGGTAGATACAGCAGTGTAAAGTTCTGCTTGAGGCTGTTGACCAGTACCGTAAAGGCCTGGAGACCGATGTCGTTGTTATCGCACTGCACCTCTCGCAAGCCCCGGTTCTCATCGAGTACCGATGCTAAAGTACTCGCTCCCTGCAAGCCAAGTCCTTGGTTTTCAATGCGCAAAACCTTGAGTGACTCGTTCTTTGTGAGACCCATCAGCGCGCGGTTCAGTCCAATCCCTAGGCTGGCGACCTCAAGGTGAGCCTGTTCTCCAGAGATGTCCAGCTCCTCAAGTGTACGATTCTGAGCAAACATTCTTTGCAACGCCTCGCAAGTATCATCGTCGGCGTCATCGGGCAGTGAAGCCTTGGAAATGTCCAGATATCTCAGACTAGTATTGTTTGACAAAGCATTGATAAGATTTCGGAAGTTCTGTTCTCTGTTGTATACGAGCATCTGCATCGAAATGCTGCAGGGAGTCACGGAATGGCTCACAGCCGACGTAAAGCTATCATGCAGTTCCTCAAGATTGTTTTTGGTGATGTGTAAATGGATCGGCCGGACGTTGCCGACGCCTCTGAACATAGCATGTAGCAGATCGGCGACGTTTCCGCCAGTCAGATTGCAGTGGTTCAGGCCAAACTGCCGAAGTGTGTCGGATTGCGAGCTCTTCAGGTAGGCGGACAGCACCTCAATATCTGTAGCGCCCAAAGCAGTGCCGCTGAAATGCAACTCCTCCAACTTCCATGCTAGCAGTACGTTCCCAGTCAGCAGGGGTTCCTTTCCAGACTTCCGGTGGATATTCGTGAGGTTGAGCTTCCGTATGAAGCCGAAAGTCCCTAGCTGGTTCTGCAGGAAGTCAGGGTCAATTCGCGCCGGATTGTTTGATATATCGAGCGATTCCATGGTCGAGTCCTGGTGCGATATCGCGTGAAGGCTCGTCTGCAGGCTCCTGTCACCAAGTGCGCAGCTTCCCAATTCAAGTGCGCGAAAATGGCAGAGCTTATCGATCGCAGCCGAATACAGATAGTCTATATCCGCATCAGCTAGGACAATACCGTTGAGTGTAACCCAGTCGACGTTGGTCAGTTGCCTTGCGCAGAGTGGGAACAGCGCTTCACAGATGCCACAGCCAACGTCTCGTGTATCGTCGTTATCAACAGGCTTTCTGGAGATGGAATTCTCAAAGTCCATTCGCCGCAATTTTCTACTTTTTAAAGCCAGCCCTTGGACCTCTTGTACGAGGAGCCACGAATCCCTTGGAAAGGGCATCTTCAATGGCTCGCCGGATCTGGTCGCCCACATTACATGATCGTCCCCATAAGGATCATGCAATCCATGTAATACGTTCAAGTTGATGTTTTGAAAGGATATAGAGTGGAAAGACTCATTGTACCGTAGTGAACGCATGACAGCCAAGAGCTCCAGTACATTGTACCTGGATCTTTGAGGGTCTGCTGGAGGTAAAAGCTCGAAACCAGGGGCGTCTTCACACTGATAGCTGACCGTGTAGCGAATGTTGGATGTGTCTAGTCCGTATGCCGCGCAGTACGCTGTCAGTGTTCGGTCGAAACATCGATGATCTTCATTGTATGAAGATATGGGAATTAGCTCATTATCCAGATAGGGAGGCACGTTCCATATAAAAGGCTGCTCAAGCCAGTCCGGTCGTAAGTAATCTGTGGAATGCCGAATCCACAGCGCAATGTCAGTGGCCGCAGAAGATGCGAGAAATAAGGAGATCTGCTGCCGAAGAGGCATTCGGAAGCTGAGCTGGAGTGTATCATCGCACGGCTGCATGCCAAGCGAGGTAAGAGTCATGACTCCATATGAGGACCCAACCATGTCTGATAAAGATGCGTTTGATGACGTCCTTGTCGACTTCGGTAGCGGTATCAGGTGGACTTTGTACATTCCTATGGCTAGAATACAGACTAATGTAGTCACTCTGGCTAGATCATCAGAGGAAGATCGACCGCCGGACTTGGTTGCCCTCTGCACAACCGTGAACATGTGAAAGTGTTGTGGGTCGTAGTCTCGCTCCTGTTCCAATGCCCGTGCAGTATATTCAACCGTTTTCTGACTGAACGGTAGGGGGTTACTCAGCCGTGCCTTCTCCGTTGCGCTCCGGAGACAAGACAGCCACAGTTCAGAATCTCGAGGGTCTGGTATCTGAAGAGTCATTGCTGATGGGTGGTCTTCGTCCAGGTAAGCCACCTCAATGCTGAAATATGGCCTTCCATCATCAAGCTTGTACACTGCTACAATGCTGTTGAGAGGTAGAGCATGGAAGCCTTCAGCCGAAGAAGTGGGGTGAAGCTCATGAAGCGAACCGCTTGAGGTCATGCGTGAATGCTTCCCACCATCTTTGCGAGATAGCGACGAGGGTATGCTTGGGAAAACTTCAGACGCCTTGTTGCGACATTTGAACCTGACGAGGTGTCCCATTGTCAAAACTAGGTATTGGCTCTTCTTGCGGAACATGCCGCCTGCCATCTGAACTTCCCCATGGTGGATAACGTCGCTCTCTATGATGTCGAGTTCGTTTGCGCCGTCAGATTGTAGAGATGCTGATGTGGATGTTGTACGCGTAAGGTTCTTTTCGTCCCCATCTTGCAGTGAGTGCAGTGATCTGAAGGACCCGAAGATGCTGGAGGGCCTAGACTTTTGGAGACTTCGAGGTCGCGACCGGCCAAGTAAACTTGATTTGGAATTGGTACGTTCTATGTTCGAGGTCGTGGAGCCGTTGGGGGAGGGCAGATCAGACGTGTAAAGAGAATCTGTCCTGCGTTTCCTTAACAATAGACCTGGAGCACTATCTGGAGGCTCATGAGGGCTACGGAGGGGCGTCAGTCCAGTCAAGGTCGGTTTGAAGATAGTCAAGCTTTTCCGTCTCCGTCGATCGCTCATGGTGATATATCCAGTGAAGTTTCGGGAGGGAAAGCCGCCGCGAATGTTTTTGCAACCATTGAGGATTATAGCATCGAATAATAGCGAGGGATAGGCAAGTTGAGGAGATGTCGAACGCGTCAAATGATGAGCAATTTGGGTTGCTTCCGGCGTGTTGTCTTAGGTACAATGGGGAGCTTGTTCTCATCGAATTTCCGGGTGACCGCATCGATCGCAAATACTACGCAAACGCACATTATGAACGGGACGGCGGGACTAATCATAGGCTAAGCTTTTGCCAAGTGAATGGATCGATAATCCCTGCAGCAAGTAATTTAGGTCGGAGGTAACTCCTTTTACAAACCATCATTCGTCCAGAGTGTACTACACATATCGCAAGGACATATTCTATATCGGTTTCTAGCAGTGAAGTTCACGGTGATATAGATGATTGTCTGGGAGCACCAGCGCACTGCCAACACGGTTCTATTGCCTTTCATGGCAAACACCAATCTGTAAGAACGTCATCCTAGGTCGTTTCTTTTTTCTTGCTTTTTTATTGGGCCCGAACGTTGCCGGGCTGTTAGTCTGTGCGGAAAGCCTCCTCCACGACTTCGGGCCCAACGGCATATTTGCTCACTGACGGAAATTCCATGCTGCTTCGTTATTGCAGACTCGAATAGGCCAATGTATAGTATCGTGGATGAAGATGTTGAATTCATTATGGTGCTGGAGAACAATCGGACGTGGGATAGTAATCTGCAACCCTCTTCAAGGACCGTGACCGACCAATGACATCCTCAGCTACCCAACTTTCCATTGCAGTTTTGCTTACCGCTCTCCTCGCCCATTTCTTCCTCCATTTCTATGCCTTCACCATCGTCGTCTTGAGGCTCAGTGTTTTGAGAGTCATCCAGTCTGCCATATTTGCGTTTGGCCTTCTTCCTCCTATTGGCTGCTTTCTTAGCTCTCTCATCAATTCTCAACGCTATCCTGCTCTCCGAGCCCTTTTCCATATGCTCGAGCTTCTCTGCCAGCAGCGTTCTTGCGGTCTTGCGGTTTTGGGACCGCGAGCGCGTTGCCTGGCATTTGACGACGATACCCGTGGGGACATGCTTCAACTGGACGGCAGAAGAGGTTTTGTTCTGAACAATGGGTTTTAGTGTACATAGGTGCCGCAAATTACTCTGGACGAACAATCTTCTGGCCCCCGGGTCCGCTGCCCTTGACAAACGCCTCTTCGATATCAGCTTCGTCGACTCTTGGCCGAGGAGGCAACTGTTTCGAGATCCGTATGGCGGCGCTGAAGTACCTTATTGCACATTGCAGCGGCTGTCTAGTCACCAACAAAGGTAGTCTTGGAACGTAGGGTGAGTGCATCTTATGAAGATCCTCATGATTCGCTAGACTTGAGGTCAGACTTGGAAGAGTAGCAGAAGACTTTGAAAATGCGCATCGAACAAAGCCATGGTTTGGTGAAAAGGACAAGATTCTGTCCTCACTTTCCTGATTATCATGTTCATGGAGAAACATGACTCCAGAGATGTTCTGGCAATGCCGCTAGCGGCGTTAATTCATGCTACGACCGAACCCTAGGATCCAAGGCTTACCCTCTGAGCCTTGGAACCTCCCTGACTACTGGGCAGTCGGTTTTTTGCTCTTTCCTTTCATATTCCTAGGCGAACTCATCTCTCTATCGATCAAATCGTTGCGCTCAAAACCTTCAACTCGACCCAGACCCTCTCGCCGCTTTCGCGACAATGCTTTACACCGCAACCCTCCTCCGCTGGCTCCAGCGCAAGCGCTACCAATACGAAGTCACGTTCTCCCTCTACATGCTCACTCCTACCGAGAAGTTCATTTTCAGTACCACTCCCTCTCCCTCTCCCTCGCCCGGCCGTCCTCTTTCCCTAGCATTCGGCTAACGAATCTACGTTATTAGACTCCTTCCTCTTCCTCTTCCTCTCAATGATCATCATCGCCGCTTCCCTATACCTCCCTGAACATATCACAACCGTCGCGAGCAGAGCTTGGTTTTATTATGCGGGCGATGAAACTGCTGGGACAACTGCCGGGGGTAGTGGGATATGGAGTCAGAGTGTTGCGACGGGGCCTGACCAGAGGACGGGGAGTCAGGACGTGATTGATATGCTGGGAAGATTGTAATCGTGATGCGACAGAGGTCGCGCGGTCTATAAATATGGAAAGGGGGGTCTACGCATTGTACAGGGTGAGCCTTTTCCTATACAGCTTGTGCCCTCGGCAGGATACATGTCGACATCTGAGCGGCCTCGTACCCTGGGACCTGAAGCTATTGAAGAGCGTTGTCAGCAAGTCGCAATCCCCAAAGTCGCCTCCTCTGCCGCTTCGCTCATCAGATCCCAGGAACCTTTCATTCGCGTGGCTGAGATCTCGTCCATGTGCCAAATGTCTCATCTGCTGGCATACCCGGCGGCCTTCGTCAAGCTATTACACATGACGGCGGTGTGCTCATTCGGGGGCCAGAAGGAACCATGGTTTCACTGACATTTCCTGATACGTATTGGTGGGGTGACGATGGACCAATTGACCAAAGACTGCTCTTCGTCGAACATGAAAACCGGCAATACGTTTCAGGTACCCCACTGGGACGGGCAAACTCCAAAAATAAAGTACAATGGGTAGCAGCGAGAGCGCCTGCGCAGGCCTGTGGCTACCTCCAGAGTTCCATATGCTCCACCACGCAGCCCTCTCCGGTCCTTTCTACAAGCTTTCCGACTATCCAGACTTTCTCGCCAGCGTTCTCCAGCTCTTGGATCGCCGCATCCGCCATCTCCTGAGCTACAGCAAGTACCATACCAAGGCCGGTATTGAACGTTCTCGCAAATTCAGCTTCCTCCATGCCTATAATTGCTGGTAATTAGCATTCAGTGGTTGGGTCAATGAATGGAGCCGAGAGGCATGATTTTGGATCGGATGCTGCTCGGACTTGGCTCGAAGCTCCTCAAACGCTCAGAAACCGTGCTGGGAAAGCATCACTTACCTCCTACTTCCTTCAACCATCTCAAAACATTGGGCACTTGCCATGTTGCGGCATCTAATGATGCAGCTAGGTGCTTGGGCAGCATCCTCGGTACGTTTTCCAGCAGACCTCCACCTGTAATGTGCGCCATGCCATTGATCAGGTCCTTCTGCACCGCGCGGAGGACCGGCTTCACGTATATACGTGTAGGTATCAGTAGACTTTCACCAACACTTTCGCCATCGCTCCAAGGCGCAGGATCAGTCATGCTCAGAGCTGCTCTCTCTTGGACGATCTTTCGGATAAGCGAGAAGCCATTGGAGTGGCAGCCGCTACTGCTTAAGCCCAAAAGCATGTCTCCTACTCTCATTGCTTGCTTGTCGGGCAGTATACGCTTCCCTTTGACAACCGCTCCGATAGCTGTTCCACTAACATCATAAATCCCTCCATCGGTCGCAAAAAGTCCCGGCATTTCCGCCGTCTCACCTCCCACAAGCGCACATCCTGCTTCTATACACCCTACAGCAATGCCTTTGAGAACCTGCTCTGCAACATCGACATCAAGCTTACCGCAGCTGAAGACATCTAGGAAAGTCAGTGGCTCGGCACCTTGTACTATCAGATCATTCACATTCATGGCGACAAGATCTATGCCGATGGTGTCATGTTTATTTATGGCGTGAGCGACCTTAAGCTTCGTGCCGACGCCGTCTGTGGCTGCGATGATCGTTGGTGGCTCTTTGAAGCCTGCGTCGCTGAGATCGAGTTCGCCGCCAAAGCCACCAATGTCGGCAGCAGCGCCCGGTCGGGCTGTCGAAGCAACAAGAGGTTTTATGCGATTAACCAGCTCGTTCCCAGAGGAGACTGAGACACCCGCGTCCGCGTAGCTCAAAGGTTGGCTATTGGGAAGGCTGACAGAACTGGGTGAAGGTTGCTCGGATTGGAGGGCGCGGTGACCAATATCTGTGCGGTAATGCATGTTGGGGAAGTGGATGGTTGACATAAGGGCGTACGCTGCGGAGATTGCAGCTTCCAGAGTGGCAGCCGTGGAAGTGGCAGCTATAACACGACCACCTGATGTCTTCAAGCTATCTTCGGAGAGTGATGTGCCCACGTGGAAGATTATGTTGTCTGACGAGACCATGGTTTCACAGGCTGACGACTTATTTCTTTGCTTCTCCAACGAATCGGGAAAGCGGTCGAGCGAGATAGAATCGCCGCGAGGATAGGGACCCGGGTACCCCCCTGCTGCAGCAACAACGGTGGCTGCAAATTTGTCTTTGCCCGAGGGTATAATTGTTGCGATATTATCAAGAGCGGAGTCCGTACAAGCCAACATGATCTCCGCCAGATCGGTCTCTACGCTAAGGAGAGGGAGAAGGGTCTGGCATTCCGGATCGCCGAACCGCACGTTGTATTCCAGGACTTTTGGGCCGGCCTTGGTGACCATGATACCTGTGAACAAAAGACCTACGAACCGAAAGCCTGTCACAATTTAGCAGCTGCTCGACCATACCAATCGGGACACCGACGTTCTTTCCTCATCCCATGTATAGTAGGCTCCAGTATCGTCCGATGCACTTCTTCGATCAGCTGTGGTGTGCCAATCGGCGCCGGAGCGTAGCAGCCCATTCCACCTGTCATCGGTCCAGTATCTCCATCGCTTATCTGCTTGTGATCTTGGGCCGGCGGTAAGGACTTGATCCTTTCTCCATCGCTGAAGGTGAGGAAGCTCAGCTCTTCTCCTTCCAGGAACTCCTCAATCACTACCTCATCACCAGCGGCTCCGAATCCTTTGTCGAGCATGATCTCTTTGAGGGCAGCTTGCGCCTCTTCTTTTGACGACGGTAGGATAACCCCTTTGCCTGCCGCCAGCCCACTTGCTTTGATAACGACTTTGTGTTCCACGCCATCCAGATACGTCCTGGCATCTTCATAAACGCTGAAATTCTTATAAGCCGCTGTTGGTATGCCCCATCTAGCCATGAAGTCCTTCGAAAATGTCTTCGAACCTTCCATACGAGCCGCCTCTTTGGTAGGACCAAAACATCGAACGCCGGCTTCCCCAACGCATCAGCTTCCTGTACGTCGCAGAGCACCTGCGATTCCCACCTTTCCTAAAGTGACCTTCTATCCCTGCAACTAGGGGCGCTTCAGGTCCTGGGACTACCAGATTGATATTGTGTTTGCTGGCGAAGTCGACCAGGCCGGGGAAGTCATCGGGCTTGACTTCAGTAACATTCGAAACGTTGCGTAGACCGTGGGCTGTGCCACCGTTTCCAGGAACAACATAGATCCTACCAATTATTGAATTCAGTATACCTGCATTTCAAGAGATAGATTCAGCCATAAGGCATGCGCTCGGTACGCGACTTACTTTTCTATCCTAGGTGATTGACTGAGTTTCCAAGCCAGCGCATGCTCTCTGCCACCGTTGCCCACAAGGAGAACTCGGAGCTGGTCCGGCTGGTCTGCCATGGCGCAGGATTGGTGGGGCAAAGACCGTCTCAATTTACTTCTCTAGGCCTGAGCTGATCGGACACCTTGGATTGATCATTTCTGTGGCTGCGCTCTCACGTTGGTGGATCGCGACATGAGCAAACCTCCTCGTCCTCAACGAGTGGTGGGGCTGCCAAGCGATATGATAATCTCATGAGGTTCTCGGTAATGCAAGGGCCGGGGCAATAAGGCTGCATTAGCGCGATCATCTTAGTCTTCTAGAACTGTTCGAGAATGCGGCAACATCCCGTCTGCTGGCGCAGTTCCTCATTGTCTCGGAAAAGCATGACATGACAATGGGAAAATTGACCATCAACGACCTATTGCTAAAGAGGCAAACCGTCTAAGCATATCGTACATTGAGTCACGACGTTTCACAAAAGCGAGTATTTTCGAACGCAATACAATTACAGAAAAATGATCAAGATCAAGGTACCTTCTTCTTCCGCCAATTTGGGACCTGGATTCGATGTTCTCGGGCTTGCGCTGTCGCTGTATCTTGAACTCCACGTCACCGTCGCATCATCGTCCTCGGCCCCTGTTGCGCTGAACTGCGAGATCTCATGTGAAGGCCTAGGCGCCGAAACCATTAGGAAAGCACCCGAGGAAAATCTGATAACACAAGTCGCACTCTACGTCCTACGCTGTCATGGCCATCATGAATTCGCCAGACACACCAAAGTCCATATCATCAACAACATCCCGTTATCGCGCGGTCTTGGCTCATCGGGCGCCGCTGTTGTCGCTGGGGTCATGCTGGCTAACGAAGTCGGTGACCTCGCCCTGACCAAGGAGAGAATCCTTGATTACTGCTTGATGGTCGAACGACATCCCGATAACATTACTGCGGCGCTTTACGGTGGGTTTGTCGGAGCCTGTCTCAGTGAATTGGATGCGGAAGATATGGCTCGGACCGAGATCCCTCTGAGCGAAGTTCTGCCAGAGCCAGCTGGGGGCGAAGATACAGGGAAAACACCACCAATACCGCCTTTGGGCATTGGACAATTTGAGAAATTTAGCTTTGCACCCGAGATCAAGGCGATCGTTGTAATTCCAGACTTTAAGGTGGATACCGCAGATGCGAGAAAGGTCTTACCAAGTAGCTATTCGCGCTCGGATACGGTATGTATATTGAGGATTGCTGGAAGCTTCAGAGACTTACTATCCAGTTAGGTCTTCAATTCGCAGCGAGTCGCGCTTCTTACTTACCTCCTAGGCCTGCCTCCGACTAACCCTGCGAAGGTACATTTGGCAATGCAGGATAGACTTCACCAACCGTATCGCAGCAAACTTATTCCTGGACTTTCTGAAATCATTCGACAACTGACACCTTCTTCGCATCCTGGGTTACTAGGCATCTGTTTATCCGGTAAGATGTAGCATCTCCCTTACTGCTTCAACCATTCTGACAGGCGGACAGGTGCTGGGCCGACGATTCTAGCTTTGGCTACGCACAATTTTGAAGAGATAGCTGATGCGATTATTGCTATCTTCAAGAAAGAAAATGATCAGACGACGCAATATCAGTGGCAGGTATTAGAGCCGGCGAAAGACGGCGCCATCGTGGAGAAGCGTGTCTGAAGAAACAGCAACACCGAGTCTTCAACTAATCAAAAATGGAAAAAACCAGAACCTTGCTCCGCAGAGGCGTCGAGTTGTCGAAAGTGCCATAAGATGCGAACACGAAAAATCAGCGACGCTAGACAACAAAAATTGCGTACTGTACTTCTGGACAGTCGATTTAGATTAACGGCCCCTAGGCTTGCCATCAATGAGTATCTAAACTACAACAGCGTCGAAGCTGAAAACGCAACAGACACACAGACAAGAGCCCAGAGGTGGCAATCATCTAAGCTTCCCTCGATTCAATCCTGGGTCAGATCATGTTCGCAAAGCCCTTAGACCCACGCTTTCGCAATTATAGGCAACCGGCCTACTCCTGGATCCTCTGCTTGTGGAAGATACCCGGAGCCTCTGGCATCCACTTCTCCCGGTTGATGCAACAAACCTCGCCACCATTGATAAACTTCCGACGTCATTGCGCGGCTGTCGGACGCGGAAAAGTGCGGATCTGTATTAGGGTAAAAAAAAAAGGTCTTTGGCACGGAGCTCTGGTCAAAGGGCAGCTGCATAATTTCAAATCATGGACATCTAAAAATTATAATATCGCAAACATAACCCAATTTCCCGAGACTTTCCAGACCGTGACCACCAAACCCAAGGTAAGACCAGCAAGACGAAGAGAGAATACCTTGGGATACACCACCGCACGATCTGTTGGTAGACTCCCATCAGAGGCTAGAATGAGCTACAGATAATGAGCATACCAATCTCTGGTCTCCCAAGTATGCTACGAGAATGCATGCGTCATGGTAATCTAAGACTTCTCCTACTCTAAGAGTAATTAGGAGTCCTTCAGGGGCAGTCGCCGTCCGATTCACCATCCGAACTTTCCCTCCGCCCATCTGCACAGCTACCAGTGTCGTTTTTGGAAGGTTTCGTTTTGCCTGCCTGGGTTTTAATGGTTAGGGGGACCATGCCCGCGGATAGCTCTTCTTCGGTTCGACAAATCACGCTTCTTCTGCTTCTTCAGACGACGAAGAGAATTGGATATCGTTCGTACATTGCTTTGCCTTAGACGCATTGTTCACTTCAGTATCGCTGAAGTCGAATTCCTCGCTCGAGTCTGAGTGCCTATTTGTCACCGCCGCATTGAGTTTGCGCGCCGTATGTGCCGTGCTCCCAATCTCTGCCCCGAGCGCTCTTTCCATCTTGCCTTCCCTTTGCTTGATGCTTCGCCGGTTTACGTCTTCCTGTTCATCATCGCTACTGAACGTTAACGAGTTGGCCATTTCATCATCGGAGAACCCAAAGCTATCCGCAGGCTTGAGACCGAATTCGTCGTCAGAATCAGGCAGACGGACAAGACGCTTTACGCTCGGCTTGCATAGATGGACAGGTGGCCGCGGGATGTTGTGCTGGCCATAGGTTTGTGGAATGTGAATTATGGAATGTGAAGGAGGAAGGTCCGTTGCGGCTGGTGGAAAAAGAAGCTGGTGGACACTGCTGGTCACGGAGGTGAGGAGAATTTTGACTGCTATCGATGAGGTTGATTCCTTCGTTTTTTGAAGGGGGGGCGAGACGACTAGGGCAGAGAGGCGCCGTAGGAAAGGTTGCAGATCGCACGAATGATTACTGACGGTTGATAGGGCGTCAATGCTATCGATCACGATATACACCACCTTGACCTCAGCCGCCAGTGACTTTAGCAGGTAGTGCAGAATAGACCACGCCGCCTTAGTGCTACGGCGCGCTTCTATCCAGCGTTGTGGAGTGAGCCATTTAACATCATTGCTTGCCAGGTATGCATTTTGGCGCAATAGCTGGATAATGAACGAGTGCACAATGGCCTTCGGCGACGCAGAGTGGCCTGATTCAGGATCCGAGGGGTCTTTGGTTGCAATGTCGCCAAAGTAGAACAGCACCGTGCTGGTTTGTCGCTCTATCCCAAGCAAGACGTCGATAGAGAACTCTGTGGTCCATTTAGAGATTTGCAGATTGACAAAACCATCAACCCAGAGCAGGGACGAGTCTTTGGTACCCGTCCATGCCTTTACCTCGGGCTTATTTAGCAAATCGAGCGCAACATAGGATTCTCTGGCTTCGAGCCTTGTGCTTTGGATTGCGTAATCTTTTAAAAGCTCGGGAGTAAGCTGTGGACCCGAAGTTTGATTGAGAGAGGTACTGAGTTCTTCCTCAAGAAGGAGGCCTGTATGAACCACTTCATGTTTCATCTGAGGATGATCATCGCCAGATGGGAGTTCGGATGACTGGCGCGCTTGCTTTCTCTGGTCTGAAGCAATGCCTTGCAGTAATTGAGCTATGACAGCATGTGAGTCGACCTGCAGCCTTCTACTATCATCAAGTATTTCTATGAACGCGCTGATATCATATTGCATGACAGCAAGACGATGTGTATTGTGTATATCGGCTCGATCTTTGACTCTTTTCAGGTGCGTGTTCAACTCGTCAATCGTCGGCTTAATACGTGCCTCATAAGGCAGAGCAACGGTCTTGAAGAATTTGACTAGAGGCACACGCTTCAGCGAAACCGTGAGTAGTGAGTTACCTGACTTACCAAGAGCATTTTCTTTGCACCATTTTATGGAGACCTGAAGGAACGTCGTGAAACTATCATAGACACCACAAACATGCTCAACCATGTCCTTTTCCGGGAAAAGCCTAACATAGCTGTCAACGATTTTGAATTGCTCTCCAATCTCTGCCAAATGGTACACGATTCTTTCCTTGAGTTCTTGATCATTGACGCTGACTGCAAGTAGAAACTTCATAGCACCCCCTGATGAGTTACGTATTCAGCATCTTACCTTCAGTCCGAGGCAGATGCTACTTACAGGCCAAGGAAGCGATTTCCGGGTGAGAAGAAGCTAGTACATCCATGACTGACGAGTAATTGTACACAACCTGACAGAACTTCATAAGTCCGAGCTTGATGTTGCGCCAAATCTGCGTCCTTCTCTTCTGAGGTGTGGTGACAGCAAAGCGCTTCTTCAAATCTTCCTGCGCGATTCTGTGTAAATCTCGGAAGTGCGTCTGCTTGTCAATGAGTAGATTTTGACGACCTTGTGTAAGGCTCTCGTTGAAGTCCTCTACCGCCACCACGAGAGAATGGAAGGAGAGGCTGGACGCTAGTCTAGTAGCAATTCAGAATGCGAACGAATGCTTAGGCAGTAGTCCGGATCCAGTTCTGAATGGGGTGAATCGAAGTCTCGGAACACAATAATGATATGTCTAGGCGAACGATGAATGCAAAGAGTACAGTACAAAGGCAGTCGACGTACCTAGCTTGAAGGGTGCTGTATATCTCCGTCCTCTGGGTTTGGCTGCCTGTTGGATGACTGGCCAAAGTTTCTCGCTGCAAAGACACCAATGAACTTCTAAGCCCATCACTTATATCAACAGGAGCGCCAATGCGTATAGGTGAGTGGCCAGGCATGGCCTTATCAGGAGACGCGAGTAACTCCTGATCTTTTGAGTCTGTTATTGTCATTGCAGAATAATCACGAAACAAGCTGTAAGACATCAAAGATCATCGCATCACTATGCCAGGCTATGTCAACGAAAACCGACTGTTGGGAAGCGTTCGAAGAAATGCAGCCTTGGATCGAGCTCTCGAAGTAGGATTGCTGGCAGGTGCGTAGAAATCGGCTATTTAAAGGCCTACATGCATCAATCATGTCCCGCTAGTACCGAATCGAATCCGGTGTTACCTACAGCCTCGTCGTAACCCCTTCGCCGTACCTATCGCTCTCCCTCGGAGAAGCTGCTTGATCGGAACTTTTCGATCGAAGGAAGGCAACGTCTGAAGACTTGGCAGGCGCAATAAACCCTTTCAAGATGGTCGTGGATCATATGTCAACGGGTAGTGAGCATGCCACTTTAGACTCGGCTGCGTCATCTTCTGAAGAATCGTATTTGAGGCCAACGAATGCTTTTGCGGGGCCCGAAGGAAGTGGTCGACACAACGAAAGTACAATCGCAAACGACACCGAGATTACAGAAGGAGGGTGGATTTGTCGAGTGGAGAGAATCGAAAAGCACGATGATTTCAATCGTCGCAATAATTACTACCGCGAAGGGAAGCAGATCAAGGTGGAGAAGGACGAGTCACAGGAGGACTTGGTAGTAGAGGAGAGGCGGTGGCTGGAAGACGAAATCCAGACGATGAAGCGGCAGAAACACAAAGTGCAAAAGGATGTTCGGCGATCTATCATCGCCTATTATTACTACACCACAAAGAAACGTGGCGGCTTCTTCGATCTTGAAGCATACATAAAGATCAGATCTCCGTTGATCATGAAGGTGTTACGTGAAAACGCAAAGTTGAATTGGGAAGTAAGGCCACTTGAGGCAAAGTGCCTGCCAGACTTCGATTACTTGAGTAGCAGATGTGCTGATCCAGGTGACAGTCTCTGGAAGCCAACCAGGCCACCTTTCATGAACCTTATCAGTTCTTATGGCGTCAATACTACACATTGAAGACGTGTTGCGAGGATATGAGCTATCCTAGCGACTCTCGGACCCACATCAAAGTCTTAGTCGACTTTCTCGAATCCTGCCCTGAGATGCCAAATGCATTAGAGCTGAGTAAACTTTGCGATCCAACAAAGGCTGTCCAGTCTATATCCTACGCTAGTCTGTGGTCATTGTTCACCCCTGGAACTCTAGTCGTGGCACAAAACTTGCCATTTTCGGAGTGGGGAGTATCGTTAGTTGACAGCGCCATACCTCCAACGAAAGAAATGGATCGTAAAGGCCATTATGTGTATTCTGATCAGAGGCTCATTGTCCAGAATATAGAATACAATGGGACATACTTCGAGTTTCGACCATCAGAGATGCCGTTAAAACATTTTCTCGGCCTTAGCCCGTTGGCAGAGTTGAGGGTTGTACCTTTGAGTCTGGTACATGGTTATGAAAAGAGACGGGATCTGCTCGTCGCCAGAGGACGGAAATTCTGGGATCTCCGCGGTCTGCATATGAAAGGATTTGTCGATCCTTCATCCTCAAATTCATCTTTCGCTGTGAGTTCACTGTCTCTCTTAGCGGAGTATCTACTTTCTTGAGACAATGAACTATTTTACATACTACCCATCTCGCGGCTTCACTGATTGATGGTTAACAGGAAGACGAACGTGTCATGGTGGACTGGGCGGCACATAGTCGTGTCAGCTATGAGCGACCACCGCCACGACATGAAGACAATAACGATTCGACCAGAGCCTTGATCAATGGCTCTCAACCAGAAGAGGAAGAGACTGACCTAAAGGTGGCTGTCAAGCCTTTCACTGTACATATACTTCAGCTAGCTGATGTTGCAAAGCAGACGCCAGCGATTTCTACAATGAATATACGTTCGTTGAACACCACGTACGAGCAGCCTCTCGATTCTGAATTGATCCTATGCACGTGGCTTGTCTGGGGCTTCTCCTTTCAATCGAAGCTATGGTGCCAATACCATGTTGATAATCTGGTTGACGTGGATTTCCACAAGAAATCGTTCGATCGGCTGGTGCTCAGAGAAGATTACAAAACAATCTTAAAAGCCATGGTAGCCCAGCATTTTACGCAGGGGCAACATCGATTCCAGGACCTTGTTGCCGGAAAAGGGCAAGGCCTCAATATTCTGTTACACGGTTTGATGAGCCTGACCCGGTTCTGCACTTACGCTAAGATGTTACAGGTCCGCCTGGAGTGGGTAAAACACTCACAGCTGAGTGCATTGCGGATCTATACGAACGACCTTTGTACTCGGTCACCTCAGGTGATCTAGGGACCGATCCAGAAGCAATCGAACAGAAGCTTCATCGGATCTTCGATTATGCGGTGGCCTGGAATGCCGTGTTATTATTAGACGAGGCCGACGTTTTCCTGGCTGAGCGTAACCTAGAGAATCTCACTAGGAATGCACTGGTTTCCGGTACACTATACACTTGAGTGATATCTACCCTTTGACCCAGAGTATACTAACGTGTGATGAAAAGTGTTCCTGAGAATGATAGGTAGCCTACCTTTCCTGGTTTGTTACTGGAGACCACTAAGCTTGATAGAATACTTCAACGGAGTTTTCTTCCTGACAACGAATAGTAAGTTCTATGAATAAGCATTCAGATATACACACTAATCCGATTAGGGGTTGGGACTATTGACGAGGTACAGTTCGCAACCCCCTTTGTAGTCAGGGGAACAATGTAATCAAATAGCACTGAGCCTTAGTAACAACAACCAGGCATTTCAATCTCGTCTGCACATAACCCTAGGGATAGACCCACTCTCCGTGGAAGACCGGCGACAGATTTGGTACCATTTTATCAAAGACCTGAAGCACCTCTCGAAGGACCACAGGCGGGACCTGGCAAGGCACGCACGAGAGGACTGGTGCCATCAAGACTTCAATGGCCGGCAAGTACGGAATACTGTGAAGACGGCACTGACGCTAGCGCGTCAGGATGGCGTGGAAGTGCAAGCTCGGCATTTTCAGATCGTGCTTGACATCGGTATGTCCTTCGTTCTGCTCGACACTTATTCCTCCCAGTGATGGCTGAGCTCATTCCCATATTCTGGACACGTCTGGCTGATCCTGTTTGTGCACAGGCTCGAGATTTGCGGGCTATATGCAGCGCTTGAAGAAGATGGATCGAGAGCGGCTTGCTGAGGCTATAGGGACGAGGCTGGATCTTACGGCCAACACGCTTCGAAGCCCAGAGGTTCCAATCGGGTCTCATGCGCCAAAGAAGCGGACCCCGGAGGAGGGGCTGGACAGATCGGGCAGCAAAGACTTGGACTTGGACTGGGATTGAAGGGGCATTCCAGCGGCGCCTAAAGTTGACGATTGACGTTGGGTTTGCAACGGTGCTTGTGGACTGCTGCCCTGACACAGCGCGGAATAACTCAATGGATAGACGTGCAGGGAGGCTAACGATCGTAATAACACATCATGAGCGTATACATTCAGAGAAATAAAGACTCTTTACTTTGAGTTCGCCTGTATACTCGTCCCGGCTCGAGTTCACTTAGTTGATCGGTATCGACTACTAAATGTACTCAGATAGTGCATACCGCCACCACCGCTATCCTCAGGTGATATTCTTTGTTTTGACGTATCGTAGGAGCTTCCGACGTCATTGCGCGGTTGTTGAACGCGGAAAGCGCGAACTTCAAAAGTTCAAAGTCCCAAATCCCAGCTTGCAAAGTGTACTTTGATTTGAGTAGCTGGTAGGCGCAGGATTAATCCATAGATATTAGCCCTTTCCACATTCATTTGCTCACTTGCGATGTCACCGCTTCGATGACTATATTCTAGAAACCTTGTGTTGACGTCAGCGTTTCCCACGATCATCTGCCACACCAACAATCTCTGTAATGACCTCCAGAGACCTACCCAGGCGAACCGCCTCGGACGTCAAGCGAAACACAAATGAGACGAAGATCCAGCTGTCCCTTTCCCTTGACGGCGGGCCGATCGAAAATCTCCAACCTACGGCAGATTTTCCCCCAGATTCTGATCCCAAGTGCCTTCACCCTCCGCAGAGCGAAAAGACACATGCATCGCAAGAATCTGGCTCTCAGCATATATGGATATGGACAGGGATTGGCTTTTTGGACCACATGCTACACGCATGGACGAAACACGCAGGCTGGAGTTTACGGATAAGGTGCAAAGGGGATCTGTACAGTATGGGCCCAACCTCAAATCATACACCGCTTTACTGACCAGCTCTTATCCAGTCGACGACCACCATACCACTGAAGACACCTTTCTCGCCCTCGGTAGTGCCTTCAAAATCGCTCTTGGTCCACGCACGGGCCTCGCCCGTTTTGGATACGCCTACGCACCTTTAGATGAAGCGCTTGCCCGCGCGGTGCTCGATATATCCTCCCGCCCGTTTTTCGTTGGCAAGTTCGGGTTCGAAGGACAGATGCTGGGGACGTTGAATACACAAATGATTCATCACGGATTAGACAGCTGGGCGCACGCGGCAGACGTGACACTAAACGTGAATGTTATAGAGGGACAGAACGACCACCATCGGGCTGAGAGCGCTTTCAAGGCTCTGGCACTTGCATGCAAGCAAGCATGTGAGCGAGTGAAGGGGAAAGAGGGGGAAGTCATAAGTACGAAAGGGGTGTTGTGAATAAAATCCCGGAAACGTCAGTCGCAGCAGATACCCTAATTGCATGGATTGAAGAAGAAATGACTCGGCTGGTTGTTCTACTTGGCCCAACATCAAGAGAGAAGAGCCGAATATCTAATGGCCTGCGAACGATAACGCCTCGATTATCCGAGTGATTGGTGAAAAAATCCTCCTAAATGAAACCAACTATCGATCTACGATGGTCAAGCTTGCAAGCAACACTCGGTCGTCGCTGCCGTGAAAATAGAGCCATCAATCGATTAGCGATTCACTTAGACCATATCTGGGCTCTCCAAAGAACCGGCCTGAGTACTACTTGTCCTTTTGGTAATCGTTGAGCCATCGGGAAGATTACTATCCAGCCGTTAACGAAGCTACCAATTCGGATAGAGATGTTGCGAGCTGGCTGGGTCCAAACCGACCCGCTCGTGCCTTGTATATATTTACATATTTTGGGTCTGAACGGCCTTGTTTTAAGTGCTCAAATCTCATCTATAAGCTATCTATGGATACTGAAAGCAAGGCTTCCCAGTCGTGACTGATAGCCTTTCTTCTAAGAGGAGCTGAGCAGGTCACTTGTGCGCAGAAGTCGCAAATTCGCTGACTGCTATCCCAAGCGTCGGCAGTAATGGGTGCACTTTGTTTTGACGAGAGCCTGATGGGACTTTTCGTCTTGATTCTGTACAATCTCCAATGTCGCTCAATGGTTGTTTCCCTCGAGGGCGCGATACGCTTTGACAGTTTGCCGCTTCTGCAATGGCTGGTCATTGGCTAATCTCTCCATCGTCATACCGTCGACATGTTTTTTTAGAGTGCCAAGGTCAACGTCGCGCCGTTGAAAGTGCATCGTGCCGGCGCATGGGATAGACATCACGCCGATAGTCCAGGCCGTTGGGTAGATTCAGGAACGATCAAAGATATAGTTAGGGCAAGGCCGATCGTTTGTCTTATATTCGGTACAAAAATCAGACGTCCGGTTGGACTACTTATTCCTCAGCTGACTGGGAAATTTTCAGCTCTGTCAGGCATGGACATATGAACAATTTCGTGGAAATTTTAAGAAAGGACATCAAGTGTCGTAAGAATAGCGCTCACTCGTGGGGCTATTTCTACTGACAATTCTTTTTTACTAACATGAAACCTACTTTTGCGGAGAGATTCCATTTTCATACTTCTACTCTCATATCCAAGACTTCTCGAGACTTTACAACCATACTCTTTCAACAACGTATCTACAAGGTCAGGGACCATGGGTGACAACAACATTCGCCTCGGCTAGGACTTAGCCAAAAGATTTCCTGTAGGTTCAATAATAATTATATAATAATATTCAGAGATTCCCACGTTGCCAATTATCTTGTCCACGGGATACTTATACCTTATGCAGGGTCTTTCGAGGGGCAGAGTGGTTCGACTCTAATTTAGGAGTTCCGCTTTCCGACAGGGATGACTCAGCACAATTCTCGAATGGGATTGGCTACCTTAGTTCTTCCTTGGACCCTGAAACGTGAATGGTGTGCATCCTGTCAGGTACCGACCGTTGAGAAAATTCGCTCTTCATGCGCACAACCCCTCAGACATCGGACTCCGACTCGAATTGATACCACAACCACTCTTCAGCAGGCCCACTACACCGCATGCGCTCTGGTGTCTTCACCCACCTTTCCACTGCCATTGCGGCCTTCGATGGGTAGCAGCTTTCAGTATGGACGTTGTTCTCGAGGTTTTTGATACCTTCCTCTTCGACCGCTTCTATGCCATTGCTCTGCCCGCTTCGATATTGGTATCTTCTCGCCATGTCGTCACAAATACAACGACCACCTTCTCCAGCATGCTCGAGCTACCAACCGCTATCGCGCGCACAAACCAGCTTTTCCAGCTCGAGCCTTCACAGTATGCTTACATGAGCCATTGGGGACGAGATAACACATGGAGGCAAGGCATAAGCCTCTATTTGATTTGCTGGTATAGAGGCCTTCCTCAAACATCATCACCTGACTTCTCTGACCGCTGTGTAGTATTTTTGGCACTGTCGTCTATTTCCTCTGCGCCTCACTCTCCTACATCTTCATTTTCGACCACGCAACCTTCACACACCCCAAATACCTCAAGAACCAAGTCCGTCAGGAGATCAAGCAAACCCTCACCTCCATCCCATTGATGGCTATATTCACCGCCCCCGTCTTCCTCGGCGAAGTCCTTGGCTATGCTAAACTTTACGACTCGCCCTCTGACGCTCCTTTCTCGCTCTACAACATCATCCAATTCCCCTTCTTTATCTTGTTCACCGATTTCTTCATCTATTGGATCCATAGGGGTTTGCACCACCCTTTGGTTTATAAGAGATTGCACAAACCGCATCATAAGTGGATCATGCCCACGCCGTATGCGAGCCATGCTTTCCATCCATTGGATGGCTTTGCGCAGAGTATACCGTATCACGTCTTTCCATACATCTTCCCATTGCAGAAGTTTGCGTACATCGCGCTCTTCATCTTCATTAATGTCTGGACGGTCTTCATACGTAAGTCTACTGCCCATGTACCTCGTTTCGGTCCTTCCATTCGAACTCCAAGCAAATCGAATCGCGCTGACCGGACGGTAGATGACGGTGAATACGTCGCCAACTCGCCCATCATCAACGGGGCTGCATGCCACACGATGCACCATCTATATTTCAACTACAACTATGGACAATTCACCACCCTCTGGGATCGGCTCGGTGGCTCCTATCGCCAACCCAACGCCGAGCTGTTCAGCCGCGAGAGCAAGATGAGCAAAGCAGAATGGGAGCGGCAGTCGAAAGAGATGGAGACGGTTGTGAGGGAGGTGGAAGGCGATGACGATCGGTCGTATGAAGGGGAAGCCTCGCGGATACAGAAGAAGAGGAAATGATGAATTGACACATGGGCCGGGAGCTTTTCAGTATGCTTAGCGATTTTAGATGATCAAGGGCGGCCTCTTGGAAACCGATTAGCGTGTATGTTAAGAGCCCACAAGAGACTGACCGAAGCCCCTTATCCTAAAAGGTTGGTCCGATTCTCTCAGGCTGATTACAGTCCGTCCCTTTCCCTTGACGCTAAAGATATACCATTCCGGTCCTCGATCCCGGAGTGGGCAGCCTTACTCCTACCCCCTAAACCAACCATCCTCAGCATCGCAACCGCACCGAAATCCGATACAGACACCTTGCGATTTCATCCCCAAGATCCAGATTACACACCAACCAAACCCTTCCGCACATCCACCCACCCATCCCTAACAGCGCGACAAACCACTTCTCCAGTCCCATCCTCTTCCTTCCTCAATTCCACACAATATCCACCCCCCATTCCCCCCCACTAAAAAAGCCCTCAGCCCTCCCTCCCTCCCTCCCCCCCCCCCCCCCCTTAACCCCACACTCACCATCCACCCACACACCAACCGCCCTCCCACTCTCACCATCAAAAAAAAACCCAACACCCCCCATCCAAAGCCGTTCCTCTAGCATCTAACACACCGTCAAAGACCATACCTCCCGCCAAAGGCTTTGAGAGGAGTGGGGAGGGTGGAGGGTGGAGACGGTGTGTGTGGGGAAGGTGGGAAGGTGCCTTGTTACTGCCTCTTAACCTCCACTATTGCTTGTTCCTATACTTATCATCGAGCGCCTAACCTCGCACGCCTTTCGACGACCTGTCCCTTCCTCGAGCTATCGGCCCTTCTTTAAGGTATGAATCTGTGTGGAAGTCATTCGACACCGATATTCTCCTCTTCATTCCACAGACTGCCAAGAGGTGGCTGCTCCGCTTTCTCTGATAGCGCGAGTTGAGATGGCTATGAGCGATGAGTCTCTTCGGCTGTCACACGATTGCAACCGAAGTGGCTCGTTGGGGAGGGCGAGGAGGGAGGAGAAACCATCATCCAGCCATCTCCAACTGCAGGCCCACAAACGTGCATTTTCCCGCGCAATCACCCCTCTGCCCTCTTCTTCTTCCCTCGTCTCGAGCCTGCCAGTTCACCCCCCCTTCGCGCTCGTGCGGGGAGAACGCTCGCTATGATATGAGGCTCTTGGGTACTCGATTTCTTTCTGTATGAGTTGGGAGGGTAGATGGAGACGGAAGGGTCTATTTGTGTCTTGGTATCGTGGAAAAGGTAGCTTCCTCCATTGTAATCGTCTGCTTCTTCCTCTACTCGCTCTGCATTGTCAAGAAAGTCTTCTTGTTCTCCTATTTTCGCCCAACAGAACTACCGCCCTTCCCTTTTGAGCCCCCCTCCCCCCTTTCCCCGCCTCTTGCGCGGCCCCCGAGCAGATGATCAGTCCCTCACATCCCATCATCAAAACGGAACTACATCCCAAACCCAATCGCACGTCCCCATCGCCATCTTAATCACACAATACCCGCGTCGAGCCCCAGTCACCCCCTGCAGTGACGAGACCTCACGAACAAGAACTCATCCGGGCGCGGGCCTTTCTTTGGGCAAAATCCGGGGATATGAGTTGTACAGAGGTGTGAGTAGTTGGGATTTAGATAGGGGGTTGTTGTAGGGATATGTGTAGTGCGAGGGATATGTGGTGGGAGAGGAGGAGGAAGGGGGTCTTCATAGAAAGGGCATGAGGTTTAAACGCCACCTCTCTTCCCCAACAGCGGAAGTTGCTGCTTAAGAGAGCACAACCGGGGAATTCGGGGGCCGGTGGGGTGAGAGAGGGCATACTTTGCCAAGTACCTGACTCGGAAGCATGTCGTGGCAGATGCTTAAACCGATTTCGCTATGGCGACTGGATGCTGGAGAGTATTTAGGCTGGGGAGCCACTGCAGACGCTCGCCATCCCCAAAATGGACCATGAATGGGCGTAGCGGGCTGATGCATTCCCGGGTGGAAGTATTTGCCTGTTGATGATTAAGAGTGTGAGTGCGGTTCCTGCGGCCTTCGCTTTTAAGAAAGAGAGAGAGGGAGGGAGAGAGTGTGTGTGTGTGTTTGGCGTTTGAGTAGCTGTATATGTTTGTTGGGTAAGCAAGTTGGGTGGATGGTGGGGGGAGAGTCTGGGCTGGTGTTTTGGAGGGATTGATATTTGGGGGGAGTGGTATGGGGAAGGGGAAAGGATGCTTCCTGCGGTGCGGTGCTTGTCATCAACTGAAGCTCGGCTAGGCCGGGCTGTGCATGGAAGCGTGCGATGGCTGAGATGGAGAAATCTCGCGGTATGGATCTTTGCTGGGGTGTGAAATTATGTTGGTTTTCTTTTTGTGAAACCGTCTGAGGGGTTCTTTGGGGGTTGGCTTGAGAATTGGGTTGTTAGAATTGGGGTGGGCATGATGGTCCATGTCAAGGGCTTATGACGAGGCGGTTTGGGATTCGAGATCGCAGGGCTGTGGATGGACTCCTGAGTGCGGGTTTTTGTACTGATGATTCGATGAAAATGCTTGTGGTGGGGATGGGATATACGATTTAAGCGTAGTCACAGATGCTGATCCAATATGAGGAAGGGGACGCTGGGAATTCTTTTGTGGGAATGCAACGAGAGCATCAAGATGGGTGTAGATGCTTGTGTTCAGGACGAGGAAAGAGGGACAGAGAGAAGAATTCGAGGGAGAGAGGGCGCTTACCGGTTCGTATCCAGGGACAGAGAAAAGAGCTGGAAGTGAGACAAGAGGGCTTACCGATTCAGAGACGCTTCTTCAGTAGAACGATGCCTATGTGTCCCAGGACCCCATGACAAAGTAAGACTTCCTTACAGCCCCGTACCCACTAGCACTGAATCCATGCACCGATTCGCAAGACAAACCACCAATTTGCAAGCAATGCATACGTATCTGCTGAAGCTATGTACCCACCCCCTTCCCCCCCTCCTCCAAAATCACAGCAAAGCCCAATCTAATGCTCTGCTTTCATAACATGCAGTTTTCTTCCCTCCATCAGTTTATGCATCTCCCAATCTGTCCCCATCTATTCCTGTCAAATCTAGTTCTTCGCCTTGGCGGCCTCCGCCTCTCTCGCATCCCGCGCAAACTCCTCCTCCGTCTTGCGGTTCCCATGCATGATCAGTTTATTGAGGAAGCTCCCCGGCTTGCCCTCGGCCCAGCCGTTTTTCTCGGCTTCGGCAAATTCTTTCTGCAGGTGCTTTTGGGTTTCTTCGTCGGCTTCGTCGTAGGTGTGGTAGTCGGCTAGGAGGTGAGGGGTTAGTCAGGTTGTGAGAAAGAAAAGAGGGAGAAGGTAACGAGTCAAGGGGATGGGGGGAGGAAGTGGGTGAGACGTGGAGGTGGGGTTGTATGTGTTGGCGAGAGGAACTACTTACTGCTGCCATCTTTCATGCTGAATCGTCGAGGTAGGACTTTCCGCTTGAGAGCCTCCATGGCTTGAATGATGGCAGTGTCGAGGGTTACTCAAGAAGTGGGGTTGATGGAGCTCGAGGCGTGGAGCGTTCAAGGGCGTTGAAAAGCTTTTCAATGAGCTGTAGCTGTAAAGAGTGTCTCTGAAGGAATCGAGGCAATATTTCATGAGCTTTTGCAGTATGAGGGGTTTTCAATTTGCGGTCTGGACTGTTATGGGCAACAAGATGTGGAGAAATGGGTCCAGGGGCTCGAGTTTATAACTGCCGATCTAATCTTATCAATTTAGGCCTGGGCGTGACTTCCAGCGAGTCAGATGCGAGTAGTCAGTCAATCTGCACTTTCCTGTATCATGAGGCATCATCTTCTCACAGGGGCTTCGAGACATCACTGTGAAGATTGTCATCTAGCAGTCTGTACCCTGCCATGGACAAAGCTGAGGCATCACAGAGCAAGTGATTAGTGGACTGTTATACCTTTACTCAGAGACGATTCTATCAATAGCACGACTGCACACCAGACAGACTGACAAGTTGATCTCTCTGCTCTTGACTCAGATGCACATTTAGACTCTTGATGTTTCAACCTCCAGCAATGTAGGTCATGCTGGTAACAGAAAATGATACAAGAAAGTTGTCAGTGATTCAGAAGGCGGTGATGAACATGACCACCTTTAAGTACCTATGTGCCCTAGCGTTTCATCTGTCATATGTACATGTGCTGCGTACCTTGTCGATCTATGCAAGCCCGAGCACTCTACACTCAACCGGACCCCAGTACCGGACCCCAGTACCAGACCCCTCGACTCTACGACATCGACTCATCGTTGATCCGATGCCCCAGGCTTACCCAGCCCAATTTCCGGTTGAAGTTCCTTGAAGGGGTTCGCAATAGCTTATGTAAATACTGCTGATGCTGTCTTTCCGGTCGCTATAGCTCGACCCGTTGTAATCAGAGCTGGTGCTTCTCGCCTCCGGCTTATGATCCTCATGGCCTCGGGATACAGAAAAAATGCGTCGATCCTTCCCACGCCCCTTGATGCCTTTATTGCTATGCTTATAGAGCGAAGTGAAGTAGTCCCAGAGATCTTTGTCTGCAGCCGAAACGGCATCGCCCTCGCACATGGTAGCAAATCTAAACGTTAAGTTTCGCAAAGTAGCAGAATGAAACTTGTTCTGATGAGACTGATGTGGGTAAGCATCGGTTGAAGCTCGAAGCGGAAAGGGGGGGAGCCTACCTTGAGATTTCCCAGTTGCGTGAACTGCTTTCCACAAGCCTCGAGCTTGCAGCTGTATGGCTTGACCTGCTGATGCACTATCCTGTGGGCACGCACGTTGCCCCGTTGGGCAAAACGCTTGCCGCAGCTTTCACATGAATAAGGTCGCTCTCCTGTATGCCTGCGCTCGTGCGTCTAGCTCTGGTCAGCGGACTGACAAAGAGGGTTGGGTATCTTCTCGCCTTCAGATTCCCTAGCTGCGAGAAGCGTTGCCCACAAGTAGCCTCTTTACAGAGCTATAGGCGATCTCTATTAGCATTGGCCTCGTCTCTAAGGTCAAGGAAGACCCACGAATGGCTTGTAGCCTGTATGGGCGCGGACATGGATCTCAAGATGGGTCTTCTGGAAGAAGACTTTCGCGCAAGATGGTACATGGCATTGGTACTTCTTCCTAGTCCGGAACCCAGTATGCTCCCCATTCGTGCGCGTCCTTCTACGATGCTTGGAATCATCGGCGTATAGTCTGCTTTCTGGTAAATTTGTGGCCGAAGCCTGAATATGTGGACTGTTACGCCCAGACTTGGTCTGAATTGCTCGCATCAAGGTATCGACGTCAGTGCCAGAATAAGGGTCGGTGGAGGCGCCGGGGGAATCCAAGTCTTGTGGTGATATATTGTCGAATGCGTAGCTTGTCTCTTCTGGAGATGTGTCTTCTGCTTTCACGATTGGGCTGTTGCTGCCCTTAATGCTTTCACGTCCTACACATTCGACTTGTGTGATACACCGAGGATCCGTAAAAGCCGGTGGTACGTAGAACGACTGGTGAGCTCCAGTTCCACAAATATTGTTGAAGGCATCGACCGTAGTAGGGGGCAATGAGCATTGGGAACCTCCATAGATTAAAGACAAAGGGTATTTCTGCCCGTAGATTGAGTAATCCAAGATGTATTCAGTTCCCACAGGTCGCCGTGAGACATCAAATTGAGCAAGGGGCTGGAAACCACTAGATATTGTTGTAAAGGCGTCCATTGAGAAGATGTGCCGAACCAAAGCCTGAGGTATTATTGTGCCGTCCGGATTGAGGTATCCAGACGTCTGTGCTTCGTTTGGAATTCCGTGCTTGTGTTACATTCGTCAAATATTGTAAGCTCTCTCACATCAGACAGCTCGTTCAGAGAAAGATATTATCTGAGAGGGGTTCAGAAAGGCGTGTGGGAGAGTAGAAAAGCCCACGATGCGTTGGAAGCAAAGAGACGAAGTACAATGAACACCAATTCCAGAAGAGTGAGAGAGACAGGAGATGTGTATCAATACAAAGAGATCAAATCTTCACGTGCAGAAACAGCAGCCATGACCGCATTTGAAACAGAGTGATTGAGGCCAATCAGATGGGAGGTAAGTCCAACCGTCCACGAAGGCAATTCCTAGGCTGGATCTCCGGGGAAAAAGCACGACCGCAGTGTGGGCAGACCCAGCGATTCGGTTCCCATGCATATTTTGGAGGAACGGCATGGAGGCCCAGATGGAAGATTGTCGAACGTGGAGTTGGGAAAAGTGTGTGAGCCAATGGAAGAACGGTGTGAGCCCTCCATCAGGCAGACTAAAGCTATCGCACCAGAGGGCGGCCCTCTCACACCATGGAAGATACTATGCACGGTGATGTTCGCCTTCAGGGCAGGGGTTCGCATAGCGCCGAGAGGGGAGGATGGGTATGGCAAAGTTGGCGAGCGTGGGCGTCTCACTCAGGCCGGCATAGATCTGCGGCCTCTCTCTCTCCAGGGAGTGGGGGCATTTCATGCAACATTGGTGAGCACACCGGAGCCAGCTTCGGCAGCCCCAAGGTTCCCCATGGCCACGGCGGGTCGCCCTTGAGGTTCTATTAAGCTCACACCAGTTAGAGCCGACACGATGGGTGTCATGCCCGTTCCAGATGACCCGAAGTGTGCGGTGGGAAGATATGAGGTAACAGCTCTCCCACCTGAGGGTGGCGTGTGGTTCTTTGCATCTTATCAGCCGGTAAATGTTGCTGTCCAAACTCTTTGACGTAAAAGCCTTCTCCGCTCTGTGAGATAAGAACCAGCTAGCCCACTTTCTGCCGACGCCGACATCGACTCGGACCGTACCAGCGGGCGGGGAGTAGGGAATCATTTGAGATTCCCGCCGTGGCGCAGAATCATCCTTGTTCAGTCGCCTTTCCTCAGGGCTCCACGGGTGATGTTACGTGTCGAGACTCGAGGTAGACTTCGTCAGAATGGTCCAGTAGGCATGGCAGGTTCCGTACTCGTACCTCGAATGCGACTGGGCTGTTGTGGTGTCTCCAATGACAAGGGAGCACGTTCAGCGCGACTCCCGCACCAGTGCCAAGCCGTGACCTTCTCCAAAGTCCAACTTCCAAGACCACGATCATCTGAAGAGGGCGTAGACAGTTTCACATTTAGCACCTTGTTATGACTGCCCTTTCAGAGCAATTGCAGCTTTGCGGAGCGAGGCTGGCTGTTCCTAACCACTTAATGCTCTCGTCTTTTCTCACCATTCGCTTGCCCCGGGCACACTGTAGGAGGTCCAACGAGCACGCCACGCACAGTTCGATAGAGCATAAAGTCTCAAACACGTGGCTTCTGCACCTCAATGCAACCGCTGAACCCAGGTACGATCACACAATTGTTGTTTGCGGGTTTACTGTAACAGCTTGAAATTCCTGTTGTAGGCCTTGACAAGCAGTATGACAACTGACAGGCTGACTACCGCTTCGGAACCCTCTCGTGATCAATAGATATCTATGATTCGTTCTGCATGGACAAAGACCGACCCCATTCCTATCGTTCAGCGCCATCCTCCTTGCGCCCTCGACCACCATCCTACAAAGATATTACACATAGGTGTACCTGCGTCAGAATGGAGTAAGCAAATGCGAGGCAGTGTGACACGCCGAGGATGACTGACCTCCAAATTCTCGCACGCATATCGCCGCTGCCTGTAGCGAAGAGCTCTCCAGTAGGGCAAGGAGCGACTGAGATCACTAGATCCGGAGAACATTAGGTCTGTCCCACACATCATGCACAATGAGCATACCTGAGTTCTTGTGACCTTGGAGCATGAGGTGGGAGTCCCCAGTCGCTGGGTTCCAGAATTGTACGCCCCTGTCCTTGGAACCACTGAGGACCCACTTGCCATCCGGAGTGAGCGCTACGCTGAGAACAAAGTCCTGCAATGGTGTGTCAGTACCAAAGTGCTGCCGATCAGTGGCTAAGGAGGGTTAGGAACCTTGTGACCCTCGAAAGTCCGCACACATCTGCCTCCTCGAGGCGCATTCTGAGTCATCATGCCATGGGTATTGCTCAACTCCCACATTTTGATTGTCTTGTCGAGACTACCACTGACCAGAGATCTGCCGTCTGGTGCAAATGCAACGGAGTATACGCTGTCCTTGTGACCCTCGATAGCACCATCGAGCCGTTCCACCAAGAGGCCGTTGCGCGTGTCCCACACTCGGACGCTCTTGTCGAGTGATCCAGCAGCAACATACTCACCTCCAGGAGACATGGCTACTGTGGTCACGCCATCTTCAATGATAAGGTTCAGGACCTCTCTCTCAGTGCCGAGATCCCAGACACGGACAGTACGATCGCCGCTGCCAGATGCAATGTGCTTGCCGTTCCGTGAAAAGTCCAGAGAATATATGTCCTGTTCGTGGCCTGTAAAAGCGTGACGGATGCTACGAGCCTCGATGTCCCATACCTGTTGAAACACGGGATCAGTACGTTCGGAAAGGGCAAGCATCTCAACATCTAGGTGGCAAGACGAACCCTGATTTGCTTGTCCTCTGCGCCTGTTGCTAGATACTTCCCATCAGGGCTGAAGCACACGCTTCGGATATACAAGTCACCGTCTTTGTCGACAGTGTCGTCTTGCAGTTTCGTGATCTGCCGACCAGTTGACACTTCGAATATCTGCGCCGATCTATTGCACCCAGTGGCAATATACTTCCCATCTAAACTGAACCTTACACAGCAGACCACGCTCTCGTGGGCGAGGTTGTGGACCAGATCAACATCCAAGACTCGTCGAATGCGTGGGTTGAAAACCGCGAACCAATCGCTACCTTCGTGTTTGAGAGAAGGTGGTAGGTTGTCCGGTTCCAAATCAGCGAGTTGATTTCCAACGTCCGGAAGCTGGGGCTGGGGATGTGGAGGGCTTTGTGGCCCCATTCGAGGAGAATTCCTGTCAGGATACGACATTGCTTGAGGCTGCTGGGGGGTAGCCGGGCCTTGACCAGGAGGGCCTGGCGGTACGCGATTGACTCGACCTTTACCAGGTCCAGGGGAAGCAGCAATCTGCGAGTTCTGTGACCCATACCCTACAGTCTAGAGTCAGCACATCGTCGATTAATCACTAGAAAGCCGAGGTAGAGAGTTCAAGTTTGTAACGAGACTCACCATTGACAGGACCGCCAGGATAATTTGGAAATGGAGGCTGGTGTAATCCTGGAGGCGGCTGTGGCATCTGATTCTGTGGATGTCCTTGGGGCTGTTGTTGATCTTGGGAAAGTGGAACTAAACCGGGATTGCCTTGGCCTGGCGGGTTGGCCATGATACCGCCGAAAAGGTTGCTTGGCCCATGACCGATAGCTGGAGGCTGGGACTGTGAGACTCCAGCATGCGGAGGTAGGCCACTGACACCTACGTGTGAAGGTGGACCACCGCGCGATTCAATCTCATGGCGCAAGCGAGCGATATCTTGCTCATATCTGCAGCATGGATTCAGCCTTCGTGGCGACCTTCTCGACAAAGAGGGGGTGCTGTACCTTTCCTTCATGTTGAGCTGAGCCTGTTCTAAAGCGTATACTTTTTGCCTCACCAATTCCATCTCTTGGATTTGTGATGCCACTAGAGATTGCATATCGCTCGTTAGCACGTCAGGCTTCTCGTACACCATGTTGTGTGGCTGCACGATTGTGACTCGTTCGGAGAGGTAGGTTGCTGAGCTTGGATGATTGGGAAGCCTCTCGTACTAAGGGGTATCCTAGAGACAAAGCCACGGAAAGGCGCATGCCGCAGCCTGGAGCAAACAGGATAGAACATCTGAGCAAACTTACTATTCTGCTCATACTCTGCAACCTTGCTTCTTTCGGTATCAAACTCGGTCCGCACTTGATCCAGCAACTCCGTGAGACGGCTGTTTGGCTGAGTGGGAACACCCATCCCACGATGGGCAGTATACATTGTAGGCAACGTTTTCTATCCAAGCCAAGCGGGTCGGTGTTACAGAGTGGGCAAGGACTTCGAACTTTTCAGCGTCCGAGACGTGGAGAGACAGTATAATTAAGGTCTTGGGAAGGCGAGATGCGAGCGCAAAATCGCTGATAACCTGAGACCGAAGGTGCACAGATGGTCCTTGTTTACTGGATGCGTAATAAGGCGCCTGCACAGGAGTGTTGACTGGAGGATCGGATGAGGTGAATGGGAGTGTCGCTGGCGCGACGCAGAGCGTACTTTGATTGTAGGCTAAATGCGCTATGGCCGAGGCGGCTCTTTTTAGGGGACAGCCTTGCACTCGGTCGTACCGCCGTGGATCGCTACAAGCGTAGGATTAGCCGTAGAGTCGATGTCAGAGGTTTTGAGCAGGTATACCAGCAGTCGACGAAGCCCAAGTGCAGCGATGAAGTCGCGATATTCGACCAAAGTGGGAGCGAGGTCGAGCAACCAAGTGGCAGAGACTTTGGCGAAGAGAGGGAGCGAGGATTTGGGTTTCCCAAGTGTCAATGGAAGAAGCGGGATGGGGCTTCCAAACTTCAGCTAAAGTGGCTAGAGCCGAAGGAGGCTTGCCGCTTACCACATGGAGATCAGTCTCCACTGTGTGATTAGATCCTCGGGTAACGCAAAGCACGGACCTTGGCGTGCTTTCGCGGGTTGATGGTTTCACGGTTTTACGCATGCCTTACTTCAGCGTGGGGCTAAACTGCATTTCAAGACCTAGATCTTTCTGCGTCGGTTTTTCGAGCAAGGGACATATTTCCATCGTACAGACATATCTCAAATTCCATCTACAGAATCCCAAGTTTTCGATCTTTGAGATGCGCAATCGCTGGGTTTCTGATGTCGTGAGAGAACGACTTCAAGTGTGGGACTACCAAATGACCTCTGAGCTTCAATAACCAGGCAATGACGAGCTCGATTGTCGCCTACCTCAGCTGTTCTCACTTCTCGCTCCTGATAGATATAATTTCATTTTCTCATAAACAAGGAAAGTAACCCACGTGCTTGGCAAGACTCTTAGCAGATTCGGTCCCAACCCTTTATAAAATCCACCGAGGCCTTCCTGTTTCCATACCTGAACGAGCACGTCCCTCGCACTCCTGTACGTTTGGTCGGCATCGTAACTTTGTAGTCGTGCTCGGACCACTTGATAAGGATATGTTGCGCTCCCTGCGAAAACCTTCGCCAATCCACTAAGAATGAGGAAGTCCAGTGCGCTCAGCTCTTGCTGGCGTCGAAGATTACTGCTTCCTCGGTATATCTTAAGCTGTTCGTATGCCATGAATTGTAAAGCTCCGTGCGAGACTCCAAAAAGTGATGGTATCAGACCACGATAGAACCCGATTATGCCATCCGTCTCAAAGATCTGCCGTGTGCCGTCGAGAATCGAAGAGTATGCACCAGGATGGCTGGACGACGTTGACAGCATTCGTGTCTTGATGACCCATATCGGGTTGGTGATGACGGCGGTCAGGGCTCCTGTAGTCATTTTCAGCAACTTTGTCCATGCGTCAGGGAACCTTGATGTACCTGCAGCTCCCGATGCGAAGAAGTAGTCGTAAGAAGAAAGTCCGACATCAGACCCGTGGAACGTTTGTAATCCATCCTTGAGCTTTCCATACCACAAGAAATACAGGCCCCAGCTCACGGAATTGCCGATGATGTTGGGCGCAAGACCACGATAGAATCCTGAGAGGAGGCCTTCGTGCCGAGCAACCTCACGTACGATGCGGAGAGTGCTGCCAAGTTGAGATGAAGGGTTCCGATCAACTGTGTTTGGTCAATTGGCTCTACTCGGTAAGTGTACGCGCCGCTGGGCGGGTTCTTACCCTGGAGGCGCGTCTTGACTAGATCTAGAGGGTGGGCGACCAGAGTCGAGGCGACTCCAGCTACAAAACCGGCTATTGTTTCAACAAAAGGTTGGGGAAGCGCCTTATCTGTCATTGAAGAGAGAGTGAGAAGCTTGATGGGCTACGCAATACAAGCGAGAGACGAGAGTGATGTCATCCATCAAGCGTTCAACAATTATAATTTCTAGATTCCCATAGCGTTCACGGACAAATCGCATAGCTTATTGTGCGAGAAGTCGTGACCCTCTGAGACTAACTGCTGGCAACATGCTGATTCCATTTGGGAATACGGACTTCTGAGCCCACGCTGCTGTCTTGCCCCTGCAGGCTATTGTACAAGAGATCAACAACATGATGCCGCTCCGAAAGATGAGTTGCGAGACCTTGTGTCCGGTCGCCCGTAAAGGCGCTCCTGCGCCTTTGCACCAAAGTATATAACATGCCTCGCGCCTCTATTGTCCTAAGAACACTCAAGCCAGTGGAGATATGAGTCTGTTCATGCGTCAGCGCTGGATGTAAAACGAGCAGCTTGGTACCTGCCTTATTAGAGGCGGTTTGGGTTCGCTTCGTGTGTATCCTGAGAAAGTTCAGCTCCGATTCTCCTCTACCTAAATCGCACAAAAGCATTTATACCCAGGTAGATGATCAGCGGTAGGTAACCACTGCATTCGTCAGCGTCCCGTAATTCTGCAAATTGAGATGGCAGCCATACTAATGTATCGCGATCCGTGAGACATCAATGACCTTCGTAATCCTCTCCTAGCTGCAAGTCAATAGCTGCACTGCCTTTCTCATTCATCGTTGGGGTGGAACCTTTGCCTCCTCAGATAGTTGGAACATGATTATGACCGGCTAGATATATCCTGATCGACTCTAGTGATGGAGGTGGTCGAATGACTAAGAGACCGTTGTAGTTTTACTTTCTGAGAGAGGTCGGAGAGTGACCGGAAGGCTTCATTCTTTGAATGTCTGTAACTTACATTACCTACCTAAAATCGAAAGAATACAGCTAGAAGTCTTGGCGCCAATACCAACGCTGCCCAGCGTGTTGCGCTTTTGAAGAAAGTGCCTTTCTAACAAATCTTCTCGCAGAATTGCCATCATGTCTGGCGCGAGGCACTGGTAAGCTACTGGAAACACTGGCTCAATGTAGACTAACACTGCGCAGGGAGCAAGACAAGGAAGCCACGGTCTACATTGGCAATCTGGACGAGCGAGTCTCCGACAGTCTGGTTTGGGAACTGATGCTGCAAGCCGGGCGCATAGTCAACGTTCATCTACCTAAAGATAGAGTGACTATGACACACCAGGGCTATGGCTTCGTAGAATTCATCAGCGAAGAAGACGCAGAGTATGCGGCAAGAATCATGAACCAGGTCCGCCTATTTGGAAAACCCATCCGGGTGAACAAGGCCTCAGCGGATAAGCAGAAGACAGTCGAAGTGGGTGCGGAGCTTTTCGTCGGAAATCTCGATCCTATGGTCTCGGAACAGACGCTATTCGACACCTTTGGCCGGTTTGGCAGCCTCATCTCTGCGCCTAAGGTAGGTCCTGAAGCGAGCATAACAGTGAGATGCAAGCTAATGATTGTAGATCGCTCGTGATGATGCCAATCTGTCAAAGGGATATGGCTTTGTCTCTTTTTCCTCCTTCGACGCCTCGGACGAAGCCATAGCGAATATGAACGGACAGTATTTGATGAATAAGGAAATCTCCGTACAATATGCGTACAAGAAAGATGGCAAGGGTGAGCGCCATGGTGACCAGGCAGAGAGAATGCTTGCTGCCCAAGCGATAAAGCACAATGTTCAGCCAACAATCCAGCCGATTTCCGCCGCGGTATTTGCCCCAAGTGCCCCAGCAGCCATGTTAGACGGGGATAGTAGTCGCACAGGTGGTATGATGCCTGGAGCACCAGCACCATACATGAACGGGCGAGCAAGCATGCCAAACGGAAGCTACCAGAGCGTACCTCCGCCCCAACAACAGCGGCAAGCACCCCCTTCGCAACCATTACCAGCCCCTCCATCAGGTCTACCCGCACGGCCTCCGCCATCGCAAGCCGGGTATGGAGGTCCTCAAGGCTTTATTCCCCCGGGATTCAATCCACCCCAGCAATCAGGCTTTCCTCCGCAAGGTGTTGCACCACCTGGATTTGGACCTCCACCGGGTTTTGGACCGCCTCCTGGTCCCATTCCTCCTCCCGGGTTGCCTCCTGGGCTGCCTCCTGGGTTCCAGCAACCAGCCTATGGCAGGACAAGGTGATAGGATCTGCAACCTTACGTAAGAGATGAACAAGTCCACCATGACGGTGAAACAAGACGACGGGCACGCCCATTCGTGACGGAGACACTCTGATCGTACGCACGTCATTCACGGCCCATGGTAAGTCTATTCGTTCGGCCTCGGTGGTCTCCACGTAGTGATCTCTTACAGCAACCGGAGAATAGTGTGGAGCGGAGGACGGTTGAGGCTGTGCGGCATGCAGATAGTAGAGAAGCCAGGGTCCGTCTGGCAGGGACAGGTAAAGGACCGCGAGGAAAATGGTGGTATTTTGGATCAGCCTTGCGCGAAGGGAGTGGTATATCAAAGTCTTGAGTCCATCTCATAACTCCGAAAAACGCCATGCGTGCCCAAAATGGTGCTCCTCCAATCCCCCATAGAAAGCAATATTATGACATCGTTACGACTCCCTCGCACCCCGTCACGAAAACGAGACGAACTTCGGATCCCTGGGCCTGCCATCCGCCCCTATCCCATTCCTCTCAAACCTCTGCTCCGTATACATCCTCCTCGCCTCATCGAACCCGACCATCCTACTCCTCATGATCTTCTGTATCTCCCTTTTCGCCGACTGATCCAGCCCACCTCTCGAATCACCCGCCGCTACGTTCGTGGATAGATCGAAGTCGCTCGATGTGAAGCCGGACTCTATGTCGTTGGAGAAAGAGGAGGGAAGGCGGTGGTAGATGTAGTCTGGGATAGGTACGAGATAAAGCCAGCGGTCGCGGGTGATGTAGAGGGCTGTCATTGTTAGGCCTGGAGGTGAGATGAGTGGATGGATAGCTGGCGTACCTGTAGCGAGCACGAATGAGGCGAAGGTGAGGGAGTAGAGTATGTAGCTCATACTTAGAGACCGGAGCAGAGGTTGGATTGCATAAATCTTATGTACGAGGACTACTGCTGGCGCACGTTGAAGAAAGCTGGACACATGGATGGGCGGTGTCAGCATGAACGTCGGGTAAACGTAGCCGCACTATAATGGGTCCGCACTAGGAGCGGGCCGAAGAACTGCCGCACACAACTGTTCATTCGAACTCGCCAATTCCAGGTGATTGAGCGATCGCAAGTTTGTCAATAGGAATACAAGATGGTCGGCGAACACCACCCCAATGTCTCCTCGGACTTGATCTGGGAACTCTGCCGTAGGTCTGGCCGTCTACTAAGCAAAGATCCAATCTAAAAGCGTGGATTAGGTCAGAACAATTCATATCTTGTAAAGCGGAGATCCGGCGGGGGTTCGCAATTTTCGAGAGACCCCCTGAATTTGATGAACAAGCACTCGAGGAAGGCGAGTATCTCATTCTAGAGCTTGGAGAAGGAGTCTGACCTAGTATCCAGTATGGTGGCTTTGTCAACAATAAGGTACATCCCATTCTCACAATGCAACCCCTCGGAAGTCGACTGCATATGCTGACGAACCATCATACTTATTAGGCCGTCGGCATCAATGGCTCCGAGAAAGGTGGTATTACCTTGACCACGAAAAAGACAAAGCACCTCAACCGTCCCGCCTCGAACCACAACGAGGTGACATGGAGCGCGCAAAAGTCAGGGCCAAAGTTAGTGACCCAATTGCTGCAATATGGGTTGAGCTCCGATCTGACAGGCAGTTGCAGGATCTACAAGGGTATTGTGAATTATACGGCCAAGCAGGGCTACCGAGCAGATCTACGCCAGGAGGCCGTCGCTCGTGCCAGCGCTATCCGCCAGTCTCAGCGAGCAAAGAAGGAGACGCCGGAGAAGAAGCTACGCGGATCAAAGGCAAGAGCGGCGGCGGAGAAGGATTCGTAAAGATACTTAGCTGTGCCCGAGGCTAGAGCGCATTGCGTCCAATCTATGATGAGCAGTGGGAATCGAATTTGCATAGGCTCGAGCAATATCTACGATCGACTGCATTTTTAAAATGACCTGAATCGCATACGAAGGACAAACGATGATCGTCGAAAGACGAGCATAGTCAGCCACTTCACTCATGCCATCGGTAATGATGAATGAACGTATTGGTTGAATGTCATGATCCCGATGCTTCAGTGATATGCCATGGCCAATGCATCGACTACTGACTCCGGCCAAAGAACCAAATGACTTCCAGCATTTCTAGAAGGAGTAGAATTCGGACTTTAATTAGTAATTCTTCGATAATGTTGCCCTAACTTTACGGGCTAGCCTCAGCGTGGAATAGTGTAGGTGCAATCGCACGAAAGGCGCGGCGATTTAATCACCGTACCAGTGCGCCCGGGCCGTACCCCGCCGACAGCTATGGTGGGGCTGTTAATCATCGAGGATTGGGTTTTTTCTCCGATCACCTCTTTCGTCCAGGATTGTTGACTCCAACAGGCTTTTTGACTTGCTCTCACGCACTTGTTCTTACAGCTGTATCCTTACAGTTTATAATTTTAACCTTCACCAGCAACAATGGTCAAAGCAGGTGCGCAGACCGTCCTAAGCCTTTCTGATCGACAGCTCCTGACAACATATTATAGTTGTTCTCGGCGCTTCGGGAGGTATCGGTCAAGTCAGCATCTCACTGTTCTTCAATGACCCGCAGTTATTGACAACAAGCTCCAGCCTCTCTCACTCCTCCTCAAGGCCAGCCCAGTCATCGACGAGCTCTCCCTCTATGATGTCGTCAACACCCCAGGAGTCACAGCTGATCTCTCACACATCTCCTCCGTTGCCGTACGTGCTTCGTAAAGCATCGGAGGTGGTACAAAACTGACAAGTCCAAGAAAATCACCGGCTATCTCCCCGAGGACAACGGACTACAGAAAGCCCTGACAGGCGCTGATGTCGTCGTCATCCCTGCCGGCATTCCTCGTAAGCCTCCATAACCCTATCTCTCGACATCCTACTCACCAAATTGCAGGCAAGCCTGGCATGACCCGGGATGACCTCTTCAAGATCAATGCCGGAATCGTGCGCGACCTTGTTAAAGGCATCGCAGAGCACTGCCCCAAAGCCTTCATCCTCGTCATCTCCAACCCCGTCAACTCGACCGTCCCGATTGCGGCAGAGATCATGAAGCAAGCGAATGTCTTCGACCCCAAGCGTCTCTTTGGTGTTACCACCTTAGATGTGGTTCGCGCAGAGACCTTCGTCCAGGAAATCACGGGCGAGAAGGACCCGTCGAAGACAGTGATACCGGTCATTGGGGGCCACTCTGGGGAGACGATTGTGCCACTGTTTAGCTTAGCGAAGCCGGCGGTCAAGATCCCTCAGGAGAAGCTTGCGCCTCTTATCAAGCGTTCGTCACCGAATGGTCCCAGTGAGGGTTGCAGTGCTGATGTTCGTGGCAGGCGTTCAGTTCGGTGGTGATGAGGTCGTTCAAGCGAAGGGTGGTGCTGGATCAGCGACCTTGTCCATGGCTTACGCTGGATATCGGTACGTCTGTTCGATGCCTGCGTGATGTTGAGTACGAAACGCTGATCTCTTCCTTCCGTAGCTTCACTGAGAAGCTCATCAAAGCCACCAAAGGCGAGAAAGGCATCGTCGAGCCCACCTATGTGTATCTTCCTGGTGTCTCGGGCGGCGATGCCATTGCGAAGGAGACGGGTGTCGACTACTTCTCTGTGCCAGTTGAGCTAGGGGTACGCTTTTCGATCCCAACCTTCTTGGTATCATAACTAACACGTTCCCAGCCCTCTGGTGCCGAGAAAGTGGAAAACATTCTCGGCCATATCAGCTCGGACGAGAAGCAGCTCCTCGAAGCGTGCAAGGAGGGTTTGAAGGGGAATATCCAGAAGGGCATCGAATTTGTCCACAACCCACCCCCAAAGTAGGTTTTCTCCTTTAGCGTCTTCTCGGTTATCCCTGCTCTTCTCGGTCATCCATGCTCTTCCCCCGGTTCTTGTTCATTTCTGCAATCCTTAACAAACATCACTCAGCCCCTCAGAAAGATCCTTTGGCTGACAAGTGGCTCATGCTAGGTAGACTCTAAACAACCGCCACACCCTCCATCCGCGCATAATCTCGCCCTCTAAAAGTAGTGCAAACGTCGGCCTGACCGAGAAGACATAGAATTTAGAAAATCCCATACTCCATCCACAAATCCCTCCGAGATGCCTAGGTATCATGCACTTCAACGCCGTCCCCATGCCGCTAAATCCCAGCATCTCTCCCCATCCCACCCACCCCGCCTCCCTACATCTTCGCCCCCACCGTCTTAATCTGAAAGACCACTCCCGGCAAGTCACTCGACTCCGCATGCACCGTAGTCTGCAGCCCCATAGCCGCCAACGCCCCTCGTATAATACCGCTTGGAAACCACAGGAACTGTAGGCGCGAAACTCGTATTAGCGTCTCTGCTCTTAGATCTATCACCAAGCCCCATCCCCAATCTATCGCCCCACCCATCCCCAACGGCACTCACCAGACACAGTTACTTGTAGGGGGAGAGGGAAGGAAACCTACCGGCTGCGCCCTCCCCACCGCCTCCGCCGGACTCGCCATACTCATGCGGGCGAGCGGGCGGAATGCGTTGTCTGTTAGGACGTAAACGCCCTGTCCACGGAAATCCCATCAATTAGTCCGCTACACCACCCCGGGATACAATATTCCCGCGCACTGATACCTGGAAAAGTGGCAGAAGGGGTAGTCTGACAGGGGAAAGGGGAAAGAAGGGAAAGAAAGGGAAGAAGGGGAAGAAAGGGAAAGGAGGGAAAAGAAGGGCAACATAGGGAAGTGAAAGGAAAAACGGGGACCCACACGATGGTTCGTCTTCAGGTTATCGATCTGCTTGCGGAAGACGAGCGTCCAGACGTCCTTGCACAGGAACTTGATCATGTCGAGCGTGTCGGCGAAGCGGGGCCGGTCGCGGGAGAAGCTGTTCCAATAACCCCGGAAAGTCAGCCATATGTGCCTGTTGGTCTGTCGCTTCTCCAGCTGTCATTCCTGTCGCGTGAGCTTGTAGATAGACGCGGACTCTCCGGGCGCACTTGTGGGTTGGACTGTAGTGATATGCATCCCGCACTCTTTTTCGTTCTGCGACGGGGCTTATTCTTCCCTCGCGCTGACGTAGGGGAAAGGGGCATAAACGAACCGCTCCACAATCCCCAACCCAACACGATACCCCACGCCCTCCAGCCTCCTCCGCACCATCTCCCTCCTCCCCTCCTCCTCTTCCTCCCCATTCGCACTCCCCCCTATCCCACTCACACCATCTGTACTCCCCTCCAAACTCCCCTTGCCCTTGCCCCCACCATTTCCCTCTAAACTCCCCTTCATCTTCTTTCCTGCCCCTCCACCCCCATTCTCCCCGTCAAGAAGGAGAGTACTCTCGTAAGAAGGCGGGTGCGACAGATCGTCTGCGATGCGGAAGGCCATGGGCACCATCTCGATCATGAGAAGCTCGAAGCAGGAGGCGTTGAGGAAGGTGGCGAACGGGTCGGAGGAGGCGTAGGGGGGGAGGGGGGTTTCGAAGGACATTTCGGGGTGGAGGGCGCCGGGGGATGGTGGGTGGAGTGGTGGACGTGGACGTGGGGTGCGATGGGGGTGTGAGGGGTGGGACGTGGGGTATGGGCGTGGGGTAGGTGCGGAGGGATGGCAGGCGTAGGTGGGCGGAGAGCAGGAGGGCGGATTGGTTTCTAGGGATTTTGATTGTTGGTGGTGGTGGGGAAGATGCGACCTCAGGCTGGGGTTAGGACGGAGTGTCGTTGATGGGAGAGGTTATCCGGATCAGGGTTGATATGAGGGTGGCTTGGATCGTGAAGGTTCTTCTAGGGGGTGGGATTCCATGCTATGAAATTTCTCCAATCGAAAGATTGGGTGTTGTTGGAGTGATGTTCAGATTGCGTGGCAGAAGATTTATGGAGAGTAGTTCTTGGGTAGCGTTGGAATATTCGTCAAGCGTATAACTACAGCCATTCCCTCGATATCTGTGCAGAGCATGCGCCCATGGGGTATGCCCGCAAAGACGAGATCTCTAATATGCCCAGCCAGCCATGAAGCCCGAATTCTCCTCCCTGGTTCCCATGCCTGTGTGCCCTAGATCAACGGGGCTGGCCCACGGCTACTCCTACCATCCAGCTCCTTGCAAATGCCGCACAAGCCCTGAACGACGCCGTATCCGTAGCCTCCTGCAATGCCGTGTCCTGCTGTCCCGCTCAAAGTTGATCTAGAAGAGTCTGCCTGCCCAACCCATCACAATTGCGGCGCGCGATACCCCTGGGTCATGGGGTTGGACGTCGCTAAGGGACCAGGCTGCATAGGCCTGGGTAATGCGAAGCTGCTCGGTGTTGCGCTATTCGAACCTGGGTATATCGGTCGAGCATTTTCAGGCGGATAAGGTAGTATGCCCTTGATTTGCGTGTTGGTTGCCTGCCGCTTTGGTGCCCTTGGTGGTTGGTCGTCGTCGCTACTGAGGTCAATGACTTCAGGCGCAGACCTTTTATGGCTTCCCGAAGAAGGTCTTGCGGATGAAGTAGAGGGTTCTCGCGACGAGGTTGGTGGTGTTCTCATCATTGGACTCCCATTGCCGAATATTGATTGGCTTTTGACAGCGGCCATCCTAGGCATATCTTTGATTTCGATGAGATCCTCGTCGTCGCTATCGCTCGCTTGGCCACCACCGCGCCGTGATGGGTCGTCTTCGTCCGAGGTTTTCCTCCATACACCATCTGGCTCGATAGTGACTTGATCTACCTCCCTTGGTGTAGATTTGAGGATATTATCGACGTATCTGTGATGACTCGGTCAATTGCTTAGACATATGTGCGGCTAGATCTCCACATACTGATCGATTGTCAATGCCTCGAAAGAGACCAGCTTTCCACATACAGGGCATGTCCAGGTTGGCGCCTGCTCCTGAAGCTGCAAGAACGAAGGTGCGTCGTAGCATTGGTTGTGCAGACAGACCGTCGACCGGCACGGAACATCAATTCGTAAGGTGGAAATGGGGCACTTCAGCGACATGATGGAGGAAGTAGCTTGTATATCAGAATCCTGGGCTTTACTGACCACTAATTGCGACAGTTCAGCAACTCTCTAGTCCGTGAGCCGCTACTGGGGACAGCTTACTTTCACGCAGGACTTGCTCCTTCGAAATGATCTTCCCTGCCTTGAGCCTTGCTACGAGTTCTTCAACCGTATGTTGCCTGACCAGGTTGACAACAAGGTGGTATTTCTGTACAATTTTAGGTTTGAAAAAAACGAGCCATAACAAGAACATGACAAGCACAAGACGAAGAAGTGCTTCCGCTAGCAAAAGCCGGGAGTGAAAGAGACTTGAATACTGACTTTCTGGGTAAGGGCGTAGGTGACAGTCATCATGTTTTCGTAGCCAGCTCGTTTACGCACGAGATTTGTGATGTCCGCTGGTCTAGTCGAACCTGGCTTATTTTTAAGACCCCTAAGGTTGGCCTTTACCTCATCACCATTGACCCGGATTTCGACCTGGTGTGGGAAAGCAATATCGACCCTTGTGAAAGGTGATAATGGGTCTGCAGCGCAGTAAATCATGACCTTCAGGTTTGGCTCTGTCAAAAGCCTATCGGCTATGTCTTGCCTGAAGATGATTTTCGCTTCAACATGATCTCTTGTTGCCTCTCTGACTGGGACTTGGGTGAGTGGCACAGAAGTCAAAAGACGGCGTGACACTAAAATGGGATTATGGAACACATACCTTTGCATTCCAGTACGGAAGTCAAGGGCTCAATAATGGTATAGAAAGGGCTGTCTTTGAAGTTTGGCCGAGCTGATGCGTCGTCAGTCATAGCTATCATTGAGCCTTTGAGGGGTCAGTACCTGGTCCAAACGCTTGTGGTGCCATCTTGGGTGCGAAAGATGGCTGTGGTGGTCTTGGATGGCCATTTGGAATGTTGTAGGTCGGGTTCATTGGCGGTAATGTAGATCCAGGCTGGGGCGTTCGCGAGAGGCCCGGAGAAGGCGTAAAGGCCCCTTTTGGATCGTTGACCCGCGCTCTCATTCTTTCGAAACCCTCACGGTTTCCACTGCCTGCAAAGGCATTGATGTCTGACCAGATAGAAATTACATTAGTAGAATAAAATGCAACATCAAAGGAAACAAGTGATATAGTGATGAGCGTAGATCAGATGGCCAACGTTCCAACGAATCCGGAACTTACGGGAGATAATGCGCTCTTGCAAGACGGATTTCAAGCCGGATACAGCGAGGCCTTCTCTTTTGAGAATCTCCTTCAGCTGTGCATTTATGAGCATCTTCACCTTCGCAACAAGCGGTTGAGGGTTGATATGTTCATTAGACGCCATTTCTTAGAATTGCAGGGTGTTACAGAGGGTGCCTATGGTGATGCCTCTTGGGCGATATAAAAATCGGCAAGCAAGGCATCAAGTCAGAAGGAGATTTTGTGCTTGTAGAAGGCCAGTTAATTCACTGATGAGAATTGGCAAAGGTCAATGATCCACTGGAAAATGAAGTAATGGAGTCTTGGGTTTATCAAAGAAAGTGAGGTAAGGTTGAAAGAAGTGACAGGGGTCGTTCACCTTCCCGGCGCCACAACTTTCTCTTCCACTTTACTCCGCCTTCGCATTTCTACCATTAGCTATTGACAGCGAAAAATGGCGAAAGGCCTACGTTCGAGCCGGAACAAGGCGAAGAATAGACAACTCAAACTTAAAGTCTTTGGTCCTGTGGAGAATGCGCGCAAAGAACGACTGTCCGCAAAGCTTCTCGAAATTGCGTCGCAGCCACAGCCGACCGCGGATGGAGACTCAAAAATGGAAGTCGAAGCTGCAGGTCTGGACTGTCTACGAAAAGTGGTCTAAGAAAGGCAGGAGCGACTTCTGACCTGGGATAGTGAACGGTGAAGAGCAGCCTGAAGCGGACTCCGCGGCGCAGACGAAGTCACAGGGAGAAGGTGCGCTTCAATCATCGCCGTCTTCAAAAGTTACATGGACTTCAGGCTCACCAGGCTTTGAATCACAGAAATGGACATCGATTCTGCCGACCACGTTGCTCAGAAGGGGGGTGCCAAAGGGTCAAATCGCATACAGAAGAGAGGCAGGCAGAAGGCCAAATCTAGCATGGTGTTCCCCGTCTACAAGAAGGGGAGGAGGGTCGTCCCACGAACGAAGCAGAGGAAATAGCACTGGTGCTACGACGTTATGATATACGGCGCCTACTTCCATTGGAGGAGCTATTGCTGCATCTGGGTGTTTCATCAAAAGCGAGATACTAAGATACCCAACATCACATCGAATGCTCAGCTACGAGCTTGTGTAGACCCATTCAATCCTCACAACCTGTTCTGATGCCTTCCTGCGAACACTGGACTTAGTCTTTCTGATGCCAGTTCATTTTGATAAAGCCTCGCTCAACACATCGGCAGAACTCCAAGGCGGTGCAGGGGTGCCACGGATCATCCTTGGCACGATGCTTAATCTAAACCTCCGCTCTGGAAGTCACAGCTCAGGTGATAGAGACTGTACATTGTACTTGTCATGCTCCTGAACGCCCAAATCCCTGTTTAAGGGACATAATAGAGCGAATTGTAGTAATGACAGGCTAGTTTCCACGGTCGCGATACCTGCGTTAAGAGTCAATTGTTAATGCGCCATGGCTCTTCGACGGTCTCTACTACTGTTGACCGCTGCGAATATACTAATACCAGTAGCTATTCTGGTCTTCGCAACAGGCTTCTTCCCTTACAAACCCTTCCTGCCGGGCAAGGCTGCCTTCACAGCCGACGATGTGCGAAGTGCTCCCTTTGATAAGGTCGTCTTCATGGTCGTGGATGCGCTCAGGAGGTTGGGAGCTTTCAGTCCCAGTTCTGGCGATTGCTGATCTGGATAGTGACTTCGTATATTCTCCGAACTCAGGCTTCGTATTTACCCAAGAGTACGTATCCTCCTGCGATAGTATTGGGCGTAAAGCTGACTCTCTCACAGGTTGATTCGCTCTGGCGCGGCTATACCCTTCACAGCCCATGCAACGTCCCCTACCATAACCATGCCTCGAGTGAAAGCAATCACCACAGGCTCCGTACCGTCCTTTCTGGACGTGATCCTAAATTTCGCCGAATCAGATACCACGTCAAATCTAGCCCTACAGGACACTTGGCTAGCACAATTGAAGGACAAGCCTGGAGGAAAACTGATAATGTATGGTGACGATACTTGGCTGAAGTTGTTTCCCGACACGTTTTCTCGAGCGGATGGGACTTCAAGCTTCTTCGTTTCGGTCAGTGGTGTTTTGCTGGACTCGTGTATTCTAGGGCAATCAACTGAGATGTTGAATAATCAGGACTTTACTGAAGTAGACAACAACGTGACTAGACATCTGTCCGAAGAGCTAAATCAGAGTGATTGGAATGGCATGATCATGCATTATCTTGGCCTTGACCATATTGGCCACAAGCTAGGACCCAGAAGGTAATGCATGCCCTTAATCACCTAGGCAAAGTGCTGAAGGTTGAAAGCGCCCATATGATCCCGAAGCAGACTGAAATGGATGAGATCGTGAAACAGATCTACGGCGCGATTGTAGAGAAGGGCCACCTCCAGTCGACGCTGCTCGTCCTGTGTGGCGACCACGGCATGAACGATGCAGGCAACCACGGAGGCTCTGCCGAAAGCGAGACCTCGCCTGCGTTGGTCTTCATATCCCCGAAATTGAAAGCAATCTCGAAAGGTACCGACTGCCCACTGAGAAAGTCTGACGGAGGCTTCCATTACTACAGCACAGTGGAACAGTCGGACATAGCCCCTACGATCGCTGGGATGTTGGGCTTTCCAGTGCCTCTCAATAACCTCGGCGTCTTCATTCCCGAGATGCTTGATCTTTGGCCCATTGGTGAGTACTAGAAGGAGGTGGATGGTCAAAGCTGATGTCGAAACAGATGATAAGATCCGTATCTTGAAGCAGAATGCTCAGCAGATCTTGGCAGTAGTCAAAGAGACGTTTACCGGCTTCGCCTTTGATGGCCGGTCGGTGCAGGCTGATTGCAAGAAAACCACTTCGGATGGTGAGCTTCTAGACTGCCTCTGGTCTCAAGCTTCAGTAGAGCTGGCTACTGGCACGCGATCAGCAGACCTCAAGGCCATGTCAGCACTGATGGAGGTAAGATTGCTTGCTCGGAACGTGGCTACACGAAATTGACATGCTTTTAGTTCTCCAGACGTGCACAGGATGTCATGAGTAGCACAGCAAGTAACTACACTATTCAGAGGCTTCGTACCGGCATCGCAGTAGCAACGGCGGCGTTGGTGACAATTCTTACCATTGCCATTCCTGCAGCACAAAGAGCCAACACAACCGGTATATGGCTCAGTTTCGTGGTCGTGATGTACGGCGTCATGATGTTTGCAAGCAGCTACGTCGAGGAAGAGCACCACTTCTGGTATTGGGTAACCTCTGGGTGGCTGGGGTGGCTGTCGTTTAAGAAGTAAGTTTCCATCAGACCGTTCTGAGTAGGTCCTGGCATAACGATCCGAAGTCAGAGTCTCATAGAACGAAAATCGATCCCAACCTTCATCTTCACCGCAGCGTTGCTCGGTATTCTGCGGGTTGTCCGCTCATGGAACCAGACTGGTCAGAAGCATGCTGGTGAGCCAGACATTGCGAAAGGGCTTTTGCCTGCACACAATTTTCTATTGTGGACACTCGTACTCATGACCTACATTGACATAGCACAGCGGATGGCTTTCAGGGTATTGCCCGGTGCGTCACGGCCGATCGCTGTCTCGTGCTCCATAGCTCTGTGTCTTGCGGCATTGGGATTTAAGATGAGCTTTACCAAGGCGGATGCGCCAGAGCTCCTACTTGGGCTCCAAGTTTTCGTTCTGAGACCGATGGACGAGTCATCTCTCGTGGCCCAAGCAAGAGCTGTATTCTTAGGTATCGCCTCACTTGCTTGCCTGACCGGTGGCCTGCATGCGTTCAAACGATCAAAGGGAATGGCGAGCGCCAAAGGTAGCCGCATGCATCTTGATACCGTAATGATGAGGGCTAATTTTCGTGATCAGGACTGCTTTGGCCTATCCATGATCTCATGACACTCTTCCTGATGACCCAGTCTCGTGTCACTAATATTCCCATCTTCCTCCTATTCGAACTGCTATTCCACGCAATGCGATCAATGCATCTCTCACCATATGAAATAACATTGACCTCGCTTCTGTTTCAATACGCTGCGTTCTTCGCATTCGGCGGGTCCAATGCAATCTCTTCAGTCGACCTGTCCAATGCATACAATGGCATAAGTGGATACAATGTAATTGCAGTAGGCATCCTAGCTTTTTGCTCCAACTGGGCTGGTCCCTTATGGTGGACGTCTGCCACTGTACTACTCCTCGCGGAGAGTCGTGGACAGTCGTTGGAGGACTGGATACAACATTTGTCGCTTGTTACAGCCTTCGTAGCGAGTTCTGTGCTATCTGTCATGCTGGCATGTACGGCTTTAAGGACACATCTCTTCATTTGGACCGTGTTCTCTCCGAAATACTTGTTTTGTATGGCGTGGAGCATCGGGCAGCATCTTTGCATCAATGTGCTCTTCGGAAGCTTGCTTTTTAGATACCAATGATAACAATCTGGAACTTATTGATGGCTTTGATATCCGAGACAGTTTGGAAGTAGAATGTCGGCATCTCGACTTGAGTTGTAGCTGGAGCTTGAGAAGCTTGAGTAACGGTCAGAGCCCACGGAAAAGATCGTCTATCACATTACCTCCCCTCTTTTTCTTGCGCCTAGTAGATTTTGACCTTGACGGTATTGACACTCTCTCGGTCCCTTCACCAGTCTCGATTATCCGTGACCGTGACGTAAAAGCATTCGAGAGGTCACCATCATTGCTTTGGTGGAGAGGCATAGGTTCGTCATTTAACGACGATGTAGTTGACGGAAGCCTAGTACTCGAGTCTCGCTCTACGGCTTCTCCGGGATCTTCAGTTGGCCTCGGAGGCTGTGGAGTAGGTGAAAGTCGATGGTCTTGCGCAACAGACTCAGGCGAGTCCGCGGATTGATCAGTCCCAGCACCAATTAACCGACGGATCCTCGCCAACTCTGCCACGAGCACCAATCCAAGGGTACAGAATTGATTATTTTGGACGAGCTGGCTGAAAGATCTAAGAAAGCCGAGTAAACTTCGGCATGTTTCAGGCTGTATAGAAAAGATCTGGGGTTATCCTACCTGTGGCATCGTGGAAGCAAATAGTTAGTCATGAACCGTGTCCTTGTCAGAGTCTCCACTGAATCAGGCGACTCTATTTCGATGGTCAATCTTGCTTGGCATCGCCTCAGCATGGAAAGCCATTTCCACCATGTCGCTTGGCGATGCTGGTTCTTGTTTCGGTGAAACAGTAGGTGAAGAATCTTTGCGGATTCCCGCAATTGTACTATGTCCAAATCCATGCTTGATGAACCTCGAATACTCACATATGCCACTCCATGACCAGTGATCAATTTTGTTGTCGGTGTCTCAGATGTTGTGAAGCATCGAAGATCAGACATGGTCGCGTGAAGGAGATTAAAGTAGATAAGGTTCTGTTTCTGTAGTGCAAGCGAGATGCAACAACAGCATTGCTACATGCTAGGCTACACTCTACCTATCGATTACCTACAGCTATGGTGCCATACACCTGCCGAAGAAACAAACCATATTGTAGCTATCGAGCCAACCTTTCCTATAAAAGCACAACATGCAAGACTTTGCGTCGGCAACATATTGACCGCGAGTCCCTAGAAACACAGACCATCGCAGCTCGATCCCTCCACGATCGCCATAAGACACTATAAGACCCTTGACAATTCTTGAGAGGTAGCGAGCAAGCCCAGCCGCCATATCAATGCCGTGTCCCACTGGACCTATATTACCAATAAGCGCTTACATGGCGGTCAGTGCTGAGGGCGTGCCGCAGTCTAGTATTCCTCGAAGACAGGCAGGTAGGGTGTCGATCGTCGGTATCGCAAGGGCGGACCAGGGTAGTATGGGCTCGTTTCGCCATGATATTCGTGACGGCCAAGCTCGTAAGAATCTTCCATTTCGGCAAGGCGAGTGCCACGGTCATACTGGGAACGTCGACGACGCTGCTCGTCACGGAAATTCTGGCCAGCACGTGGAGCGAAAAGCCCTGGGATATGCATTAGGTTCTACCCAAGCCCCTTTAGGTGCAGCTTCTCTCACCGACGTGTTCCGCATTCTCGACAGACCTACGCATCTTGGATGGGTTATCAGGACCTGGAAAGCTGTCTTCAGTCCCAGCGAGCGGACCGGTACCAGTGTGGAAGATCTATTCGTATCAGTACATGCTCAGAAAGCCCAGTAAGCTGCTTATACCTTTGGGCGGAAGGATGGATGCTCCAGCATCACCGAGCTGTTGCGGAACTTTTGGACAAGGCAGTCTCGACCCTGGATAGCTACAAACTTTTCAGCGGGTTATCTTGGGTATCAGGCATCTCACTTACTGGCATAGGACACCTCGGCAACCTTGTCACTATTGAAGCGGTTCCTTTCCCATGTTAGTGGATACCATTCATAGGTGTGCAAGACGTACTCACCAGCGGTGGCCTGCTCTCGCGTTCATGAACTGAATCACCATCAGCAGTCCGAACACATCTCACAATACCTATGACCAACATCGATAATATAGTAAGGCTGCATGAAGTTAGCACCATCAGTTCCTCGATGGACAATCATGACTCACATCCTCGAAGTTGATGAATGCATAGCCCACACTTGCGAGATTAGCCTAGAGCAAGTTAATGATGGGAGAGAGAGGTTTGTCTCACTTGCAATTGTTCGCGAAGTCTGTAGGTACCCACTGTCAACCTTGGCAACAACCCGTTCGGCGGCAGCGGACTTACCAATACGCAGATACATGAAGTCGTACTTTCCGCGGCTAGTCTCGTCGACTATTTCCTTGAGCATGGCCTAAAAAACGATGAGTTCGGCCGGCATGCTCTGGATGTGGACAGATTACTTACTTGATCGATCTTGTTCGGAATGTTACGAAGCATTATCTACAAGTGTTGCGTCAGTGTTGTGGAGGAAGAACAGACATTATTGCGGCGAACCGTTGTGCGAACATCCAAACCCTGGCGAATGCGCTCGATGTCCACGATGTTGTGATGTCCCGACGAGTAATCATGGGGCGAGCGTCCAAGGTATTTGCTCGGGCTACGCTGCTGGTACGGATGTACGCCAGAGTACGGGGACAGCATGGATACTCCACGTTCTTGGCCAATTGCTCCTGGAGTATAGGGAGACCAGAGCGGTGACTGAAGGCCATAGTCCACGTACGGGCTAAAGAAGGGGCTGTATGGGGATGTCTCCGTGGATTCGGGCCCACTATAGCTGGACTTCTGGAGATCCAATGGTGATGGCATCTGAGCACCATTGAGCTCTCGGTGATTGGCGAAAGAGCGAGTCGGCGTCTGGGTTAAGAAGTATGGCGAAAGCAAAGGCGAAGCCCACAAATCACGCCCATACATCAAGGGCTGGGGCGTGTTCATCGTCATACTGCCAAGAGCGGTCTCAAGACCCGTCTCGTCCTGACCGATGATCAATGGTCCTTGACTCTGCTTTGGCAGAGTGGTGAGGGTGTTCTTGCCGCTCCCATAGTTCCGAATGGTCAAAGTACAGCCCTGAGCACATCAGCAAGCCACTCTTACAAACGAGAAGTCAACCTCACTGCAATCTTGAACCCCTGAAGGGCGTTTAGCGCGCCGGTCACAGAGCTACTATCGTAGTATTCCGCTCTATACATGGCCGATGGGGACGCAACTAGAATGGCTTCCATGGCCATTATCTCACCATAATTTTCGAGTACTTCCTTGACAATGATGCCAATGCTATTGGCATTGAAGTGGGTAGTCGGACCGCCATAATCGGCCTTGATAGATACTTGACCTTCGTGAACCAAGGCTGGGAGTTCTTGACCTGGATGCTCCCTCATGAAGTACTGAGCAGTGCCAATACATGAGACGGCCCAGTCTCCACGGAGTGTCTGCACCTTGGTGTATGCACTCAAAGCGTCCCGGATATCGCTGAAGCTGACGTATATGGTCCCCGTGAGGGCTAGCTCGTTGACTCCAAGATGCTTCATCGAAGGGAAATCACCTTTCTAGACTCGTTTAGTAATCTATCTGTCTGTGATGAGAGGTTTGGGGACTTACATTGAAAAAAGCCTCCAGGTCTGCAAGCGGAGTCCTCATAGCAACCTGACCCACCATGAGGTATCTGGAAGTGTTGTGATCTGAGGTGAAATGCCCCACTTTGGGAAAGGCCGATGCTTCAGTCAAGGAAGTCGATGCCTGAGCAGCACCATTCGAAGCTGTGGATGCCGTGTTCTGGGCAGCGAGGTTGATAGGAGTATCATCGGGCCTCGGAGTGGTGGCGCGGGACTCATTGGTCTCATCACGGTGTTTGACTGCAGCTACAGGCACGCTGAGGCTCTGACGTCCCAAAGGTGTGAAGCTGGTAGCAGCAGGAGAGAGCTTGGGCAAGTCGCTCGAGCTCAGTCCAGTGCGAACAAGACTGGAGGGCCCAACGAACGGGTCAGAAAAGGCAGAGGTAGTGGGATTACCTGCATTGCCGCTCGAGCTGGGCCTTGAATAGATGTTGAGGGCAAAGGCCGGTGGAACATTGGGCCTCACGATACCAGTCTTGACTGCTCGGTGGCTTGATCGTACTTCCTCTGGAGAGAAAGCGGTAAGCTTGGTCTCTGGAGTATTCTGGGTTGAAGCTACAGCTTCAGAGGAGCTTGGGCTTCCAGCAAGGAGACGCAGATTGTTTGGGTCCATGACTATCCAAACAGCGTCGATGAGAGGCAGTTGTTACGGGGAGTGTTTGGTAAATAGTCGAGTGGTAGTGGGGTACGCGGCGGTGAATGGAAAGACCGAGGAGGGCAGTCCAAGAAGGACAGGATGAATGTAAAGACTACTGGGTGTTGACAGAAAGGACATCCACAGTTCTGAGGCCCAAGGTGTTGAACAGCTCGGCACGACAGGTGGTGAGGAAAGGGAAGGGGGAGAGGTTTGAAGATGAAGATGGGAAAGATTATCAACTACTTTATGTGCAGCTGGAGTGAGCAGTGACCGCTTGGACCAGCCATTCTCGGACAATGACTTCACGGCGCAACGACAAATACCCACACCTGGATCCACTTGCTTCCCAGATCGGCCTATCCTGGCCCTGGTATCCAGCCGCACGACAAATAACCTCAAAGCCGGTAAGCTAGGATTGGGGAGGTGGATAGGCCAGTTTCCTCTGGCTCACTACCAGGGACTGACGTCAGGTGGAGCAAAGAGGTACTTTAGTCTATCGGATCTGGTGGTGTCTTCAGGTTGACAGTCAATCTCCAGTAGTCAGGCAAGGAAACAAGGAGAGGCATAGTGGTCTACAAGGTCCAGGGAGACATCCAAACATGGTGAGATGGAGAATCCTACTGATCTCACGCTCTTATGCAAGCCAGTGCTTTGTGGTGCACTCTGTCACCTGTAGTGATAATCAGCACAGCAGCGAATCTTACAGCAATCTGTAATGATCGTGGATAAAGTATCAGATGTCACGACTGGGCAGATATGGCCGAGGAGACTAGCTCCGGGAGATCGACGAGGTCCCTGCAGATTGATCGGATCTTAGATCCGAAAAGGCATCGCGATTCGCGAACCCATAGCATCAGGCCCTTAAGCTTCGTCTACTATACGGAAACTTGAAAGGCATACTTTAGGCAGCTGCAACGGCATCGTTCAGCCCAACAACTCATCGAGAACTGAATACCTTGTTAAAATAGTGATTTCCTCTTCATAGTCTTACAAATGCGCGCTCCTTTCTGCCTCAAGCAGATTCGCCTTTGATGCCCTGCTATATTTGCGCCTCATGATGCCTTCGACAATCGAGCCTCGCAGCGAGCTCGACTATGTCGTTCAACGGGTTTGTAGGAGAGTCCCTGTTGCGGTGCCTCACTGACCTTCGAACCCATGAACAGACCGTGCAGTCACCTTCCGACAATGAGTATCTGAATCAGCTCATCCCAGCCATCAAAGATGCCAGCAAAGGAGGTCGAGGCCAGCTGCTGCTACAGTCTCTTACGCAGTACTCCATTGATAGAGAGTCCGAGATCGAGAAGATCTGCAATTCCAACCATCAAGGTTTCGTGACCTCTGTCAACCAATTGCTACGTGTGCGGGAGGCGACCGTCAACCTGACTACGGAGATCTTGAGCCTGAACCAATCGATCCAGTCGAGTACGGAAAAGCTTGCTGAACAAAAGAGAGCCTTGGTGGAGTCGCGGGGAGTGCGACAGAACATCGACGAAGCGCATCAGGCTTTGAAGGATTGTTTGGAAGTTCTACGCTTGGCTAATCAGGTACACGATTTGCTCGGCAAGAAAAGCCATTACTCCGCCTTGAGAGCCCTGGATGAGCTGCAGAACGTACACTTGAAAGAGGTCACTCAGTACAAGATCGCAGACATGATCCAGAAGTCTGTTCCAGCTACCAAGAAGCTCATTGCTGAGGCCGTCATGACAGATCTTAATACCTGGCTATATCGCATCAGAGAAAGCTCACAATATCTCGGCGAGGTAGCCTTCTATCATACAGAACAGAGGAGGACGAGACAAAAGGAACGTGCAGAGGCCAAGGAGTATCTAGGCAATTTCAAGTTGAACTCGGCAATGGAGCTCGTGTCCGATGAGACTGAAGAGTTCAATCTCCTCAACAATGAGGAGCTACAGGTCGACTTCACGCCGCTCTTTGAATGTGTGCATATACACGAAGTCCTTGGTGAGAGTGACAAATTCCGAGCCGCCTATGCGGCGACACGGAGAAAGCAGAAGGATCTCCTGATGCCAGCAGCTGTGACCCTGGTGGACGCCGAAGGCGCAAGTTTGAATGAGTTACTTGAGGGTATTGCGGGCTTTGCCATAATCGAGAAGGCAACCATGCAGCGAGCTCCGGACCTCCGCTCTGCCGCCGACGTGGACGAGCTATGGGACTCAATGTGCCAGGCAGCCATCACTCTTGTCTCGAAGGCTCTCCATGAGGTAGACAATGCTGAGATGCTGCTTCGGATCAAGGGCGTAATTGCTCTCTTCATTCAGACCATGGATTCTTGGGACTACTCCGTACGTGCACTCGACGCGTTTTTGCTAAATCTCTTCGAGAAGTACGCCGAATTGTTAAAGAAGAGGTTCAGTGACGACTTTCACGAAATCGTTTCGACCGATGACTACATGCCAATGCCAATCAACAAGCTGGAAGAGTACGAGAAGGTGGTCAATGTCAGCTGGTATACGCCGGATAGGCCTCGCGAAGAGCTACGCTTTCCCTTGGTTCTGCCCTTCTCACAAATGTATCCGCTATGCTGCATCGACATTCGAAATTTTCTGAACCAGTTCTACTTCTTCTCTGACGATCACTTCCAACATCCAAGAGTCATTGATGAGACTTTGCACGCTTCTTTAGATGAGCTGCTCTCCGAGAAAGTCTGCCGATCGCTTGTCGAGCGCCTTAGCTCGCAGTACCTTGGTCAGATAGTTCAGATACTAATTAATTTGGAGCATTTCGAATTTGCATGCCAGGAGCTCGAGCAGCTGCTCCTCGCTGCTAGATCTACAGCATCGGTAGGTGGTAACATTGTCCTAAAAGCCACAGAGGAGTTCCGAGGGCACAAGAAGACCGCGGAAAAGCGCATCTTCGAGCTTGTGAACTCAAAGATTGACGATCTGATCGAGACAGCAGAGTATGACTGGTATGTACTTCCTACAGCGGCATGTTGCGCGTGTCGCCGAACCGTGAGACCCAAGCTACGAGACTGACTCTTTGCGAAGGTTGGCACCTACGTATGACGCCAACAAACCCAGCGAGTATATGTCAACCCTGACAACATACCTCTCGAACATCATGAACTCTGTGCTCCTCGGACTACCAACCGAGATCAAGGAGCTGATCTACTTTGACGCTCTCAGCCACGCCGCAACAATGATCCTCGTAAGCAGTCTTCCCTCAGTTCATCAGCCGTGCTAAGCCTGCATAGGGACTGCCCTTGTCGCCCGACGTCAAGCGAATCAACCCCAATGGCGTCGGTGCTCTTGCCCGTGATGTCCGTTACCTGACCGAATTCGTAGACACATTAGGCAATCCAATTCTAGGCCAAAACCTCGAGGAGCTGCAGCAGACGGTTGCATTGATGCAAGCTGAGAACTCGGAAGAGTTCTACGACGTGTCGACCAGGAACAAGAAGTATGGGAGAGTCGATGCGATGAATGGACCGGTGCTGCTGGAGAAGTATGCCATTGCGGCAGCACGACTTGATCAAAGTTCCCCACTAACAGCTACGTAGGCTCACTTATTCTGTGCAAAGCCCAGCCAAGACGGACAAGTTCACGACGCTTTCGTCAAGATTTGGCATCAAGTAAGGAGATCGAAGCTCAAGCATAATGTTTCGGGAGCACCTGGTCTGTCTGAGAAGATGTGGATCGGCCGATACTTCCGTTTGGCTCTAGGGGGCAAACATTCGTTATGTCTTCCCAATCACCGCGTTTTCTCAAATCTAAGCACAATGGATGACGCAAGCCCCACGACATTGTGGGATTGGTCGAGATTATCCATAAAAGCTTATACAATACCTCAGACGCCGTGAACGCCTTTCGGGCTTATACAATCTGGTTCACAAGCTGAAGAGCTCTCGATCAGGGTTTCAAGCTGGCGGCTGACGCAAGAGAATGTCTCCTATCAAAGGAAGCGCAATATCCGAGGCAGTACTCCAGACAGATATCTAAAGAGTTCAATATTCATGCTGAATAAATCGAAGTCCGCTACACAGATTGCTATCGCTATCTACGCCAGACACCCACCGCAGCATCACAAGATCCAGCTAAGCCCAAGCAAGCATTTACCAAGCAGCAGCTAACTTCAACCGACTTCATAATCCCGATCGCCCTCCGCATCCGCATCACCGTCGCCGTCATGTCGCTGGTAATGGTGCCCTGGATCTTGGCCACCAGGTGGAATCTGGCCCCTCTGATTGACGCCGCCATACATCTGCAAGTTCGCGCAATGAGTCAGCGAGACATCCCATCGGAAATAGAACCATCATCCACGAACTACGAGGGGAGAAACGCTTACCGGCTGCGTATACATATTCGGATTCCCGTACATGCCTTCAAACACCTGACTCTGCGGCTGCCCATACACCGGGTCGCCCGCCACCTGCGGCTGATACAAGCCGGGCTGCGGCCGCCCATACTCTTCCTGCGGCATCGGTCCTCCCCCCATCCCATGCCCCTCGTACCCACTCATATGGTGCTGTGGCTGCCGTCCCGGTGGTCCCCCACCACCACCCGGAGCCTGCTGCTGCGGCGGCATCATCCCCGCTGCGCCGCTCCCCCCCTGCTGCGCGGGCGCCGTCCCAGCTCCTGGCCCGCCCGCCCTTTTCGTCGCCGCTTCTTCCCGAGGCACGATATCGATGAGGAAATCAAACATGTCGCTCCTCGCGAGCGCACTCGCAATATCGCTCCTCTGCAGCGTGCGGCGCTTGTTCTCCTCCGCATGGATCCACGCGCGCATCGTAAGCTCGGTGATGAAGATATCGCAGCCCTTGGCAAAGAGGATGGGCGCCTCTGCGGAAATCATCTTGACGTCGGGATCCGCCTTCATGACCTTCTTAATGCGCGCGAGGGGCAGCTGGTGCAGCTTGTAGTCGTGGGTTTCGGTCTCGAGGTGGTGGATCGTTTGCTGCCAGTAGGTGGTCAGGATGTCGCGGTAGTTGCCTACAAGGCCTTGGTTTACCTGTTTTCCTCATGGTCAATCGAAAGCGTAGAATCGTCACCACAGAGAGAGAAAATACAGACATTCGCCCAAGTCCCCTGATACAGCTCCGGCACCGGCGCAAAGCCTTGTGAAGCCATCTAACCTTCGTATCAGCACCTCATCCACTGAATCCCCCTCTCCCTCCTCCATCCCCCTCCCTTCCCCTCCACCCCCGCCCCAATACACTCAGAAGGTAATACATACAGCAGCACTCGCACCTAGCACCGCACACAAATTAGCCACATCCCTCAATCACAAATCAACCAATAGCACGTCCCCATCCCCTCCCCTTGCCCCTCAAATCATCCGAGACATCGCAAACGAAAGCAAGGAAACATACCGAAATGCCCGCCGTTACTCGTATCATACGCCGGTTGCTGGCGTGGCCCCTGCTGTGCCTGCCCGCTCGCGCCGGGGGGGGGTGGTTTTTGCTCCATGCCTCCTTCTTCCTATCTTTCTCCGTCTATCTTTCTCCGGCTACCTCCTGCTTCGTATTCTGCTGAGGGAATAGATGCGCTTTTATCGCGCCGAGCAGGTAACGAGCGATTGACTTGGCGACTCGAACGAGCGTGGTGGTGCGGAGTCAGCGAGCGACTTGGACTTGGAGAACTAGCGGTGTAAGGTACCCGGAGGAGGGGGGCTGGGCGGGAGAGGCGAGGGTTGGAGATGCAGGAGCGCGGTTAGGAGCGCGTATGGGTGCCCAATGTGCGGGAGGCGCTTGGAAAGGGAGGTTGTTTTGGGAGGGAGGCTTGCGCGTGCTGTTTGAAGGCGAGTGTTGGAGTTGAAGGGATTGAGAAGTGTTGCGCTTGGGTTGTGGTAATGGCTGAAAGTGGGCGCGGGTAGGGTTGGAGTGGTGGGTCAGGGGGGTTCGATGTTTCGGTGGAGATGTGTTTTAGAGCGGAAGGAGAGACTTGATGTCTTTATGATTTCGGAGTTCGTCTTATTCAGAGTTTACTATCGATATTCAAGGCTGCGGCATCGACGAATCGTAGCGCTGCGAAATCATGCATCATCGAGTGACGAATAGCAAAGCACAGGGGTCTACGTGTCTGCAGGGCGGTTTCGAGGCTCGAATGGAGAGGTGGGGGATTGGCTGCTTTGGATAGCAGGATGCATGGCATACGTGAGCTGACGATTGGGTAGACTCGAGTGGTCTGTACCCCGTACGCTTTGGGCAAGCTTGCAGATGAGAACGTCATGGGCGTCGGTACAGCGCTATGGAGAGTTTCGATATTGCGCTTTCTGGGACATGGTAGGACTGCATCTGAATGCTCTGTTTGAATTCTAGCAAGTTGCACATACTGATAAAACTATCATCTGACGTAGGATATAACGTGCGAGTCCAGAAGGTGAACCAGCCACGATAAGAACAGCTGCTGACAGTGGTCCCTGTTCCACCGACAACATCGAAGCCTGGCCTGATGTAGACCATGGATATGCCGGTATACGTGGTTGGTACCTGGCATCATCGATGGCTCTATATCAACCACTTCTGCGGGTAGTTGGCAATTGTCCCCTAGGATGACCTTTTCGGACGCAAAGCCCCTTTGAGCAGCCCGAAAGCGGTGGTGCGCATCAAGGAGACTGGGTGATGATCACCTTTCGGACGACTGTGCCGGCTCATTGGAGCTCTGAATGCGATAGTATCGCGGAAGCCGAATATTGACCTGGATGGGCTATTGACCTGGGCTAAGTGAGGCCCACTACCCGCCGCACAGTCGACATGGTGTTTTCCGCTATACGTTTAGCTTTCACCGCCCCTTCCCTCGCAACCTCGTCCAAATACTCGCCCTGAGCATCTCCAAGTAGATGGTTGTAGCGCTCCCTGATCCCAGCCAGTGCGCGATCCGTAGTCCGAATAACTTCGTCTTTGAACTTACGCATGCTCTTCTCGTGATGCAGATCAGCGAGCTCCTCGCACGATCTACCTGGGTCATCCAAGTAGCTCATGATCGCCAATAGATTCGAGACTCCAGGCCGCTCTTCTGGTTGATAGGTAACTCCAGCCAGTGAGTCGGTTACGGCAAGCCTGACCTTCGTAGCTATGTCATAGGTGCTATCGTTGATTCGGATTCGAGAACGAGTGTCAGCGTGTGATTTTGACATCTTCATGTTGGGATCCTTTAGTGACATGATGCGCTTCGCCGGTGCTATTTCGACATAAGCATGATGATCCGAGAGTGCGTGGCTAAATTCAACGCATACATAGGATGATCTCAGGCTGTGTCAGAATTTCTCCATGAATGGCATTGAAACTTCCAGCACACTCTCTGGCAAACTCTAAATGCTGTACTTGATCCTCTCCGACCGGAACGTGTGTAGCTCTGGTATCGAGTAAATATAGGAGACGGGAAGGGTCAACAAAGTATAGATGTACAGATCCACAGAGACGTAGTACTCACCCGTACAACAGTATGTCTGCCGCTTGGAGCACAGGATACGAGAAAAGTCCAAGCTTCAATTTCGCTCTTACCTCCATGTCCTGGACGTTGGATTTCTCCGGCAATGCAAGTTTACTCTGGTCGCATATCAATTGCAGACCTAAATGGGAGACTAGATGACCGCGAATGAGATCTACTGACCTTCCATTGTGTCATTCGCGACAAGTATCCTACAGAAGCCGTACAACTTAGGATCCACATGAGCTCTGCATGCTGGGAAATCTAAATCCGATTTCAGCAAAGCATCTCCCTATAAAACGTAATGTAACCCCGGTCATACATCAGATTGATAGAATATCGTACACCGCTTCGGATCTAGTCCCACAGCCAAAAGTGCCGCAAGTGTCTCTTTCTTCCATCTTCTCAATCGAGATGCGTCCTGCTGCACCGTTATGGCGTGCAAGTCCACGATTGAAAATATAAGCTTGGTAGTAGATGTTTCTTCATTCTGTAACCGGACCCATTGCTGTAATGCACCTAGGTAGTTCCCTATGTGCGGGACACCGGTGGGCTGTATACCGGAGAAGATTACCCTCTTGGGGGTTGTCGAATACGTCCGGCGGACGGCGAAAACGAATGGTGAAGCCTGGAAAGAGTGAAGTAAACGTAAACAAGAAGATTGCGAACCTGTTACATATCGAGATGTAATTCTGTGCAAACGAAAGGGCATCTCTGGCCTTCGCTTAAAGTATCATGACCGTGGGATAGAAGACGTCGTTCAATACCGACTTTCTTAGCGCGGATGCAGCTCGTCGACACGTGACCTGTTTAGCTGCATTTGCTCTTACTTATCGGCAGTCTGGTGCCGGACTTCAACTTTTTGCTATTAAACCTTACAATCTACAGCAAAAATTTCCGAATTTCACACTGCGATGTCCCCAAAGATCGACTTTGACTCGATCGAAGAAGATCTAAGCGACGAACGAATCGAAGAGCTCCTGTGCAATGCGGAACGACGTCTGAAAGGTGAAGCGGTAGATTCCCACAAACAACACACCGCACACTCGCAACAGATGTAAGCGGCAACTTTACCAGGTTCTCAGACCCCTCACTCATAGCTCATAGGAACAAGAAGCTCCATGTGGGAGAAATACCTCGACCCTACATAACTACCAAGAATGGGATAGCCCACGCGGATCCCTCCCGACTCTTGAGCGACCATGACCGCAAGCTCGCGGGCAGGGTACGCCGTATGGAGGATCCTGTTCAGGTAAAGGAAAAGGCTATAAAGGTCAGCTCCTCTGCGCTGCTACACAGCAGCCCCGATCCTGTAGCCTATGAGGAAAATCATCCCAATTCAGATCTTGACGCAGAAATTCCGGTCCCGTCCTGGGTATCCGCTCTGCTTTCCTGAGAGTTTCATATACATAGTTACTCTGAGGCTTCTACGATCGAACCGCTCTATGTTGTCCTGATGTACTGTCGAATGGCGTAGCTGACATGTCATGTAGGAGAAGAAGGCAACCGCCGGCTCCGAATGGTTCAACCTTCCGAAAACAGATCTCACTCCCGAGCTCAAGCGAGATTTGCAGCTACTCAAGATGCGAAATGTGCTGGACCCAAAGCGACATTACAAGAAAGATAATGGGAAGGCACACGCACCGGAGTTCTCCCAGGTTGGGACGGTCATCGAGGGCCCCACGGAGTACTACAGTTCCAGGCTGTTGAACAGGGATCGGAAGAAGACATTCGTAGAAGAGGTTTTGGCTGCTGAGGAGGAGAATGGGAGGTTTAAGCGCAAATACAGTGATCTACAAGCCTCAAAGACTAGTGGGAAGAAGGCATACTACAAGAAGCTTCAAGACAAGCGGTCGGGAGGAGTTCGAAAGCGCTGAGCCCTGCAATACTTTGACGACACCTTGTCGAAACGCTACTGCTATGACTCAATGCATCCGACGACGTTGCGATGGCCTCGCGGACGACTCTGACACACGTCTTGCGAACGGCCCATTAAATGTTCGCGTCTGAGTCCCTCTTCAAGGCTTCACGGCCCCTGCTACTTCATTGGCGCTCAGGATACACTGGACGACTCCACGAACCAAACGCTAGACGCATTAGCTTTGCGCTGGATGGGAGATCACTAGACGCTCACCTGAACATCAGCTGCGGCTTCGCGTCCGGCAGCCAAAACTTCTTCATGGCTTGCTTTACCTTCTTCGATGGCTTTCCTCAACTCATCCTGAGTGGATTTCTCAACCTCGACACTGTCTCCTCTCGGCCCAGCTTCAAGCACAACCTTGTTAGTGACCAGGCTTAAAGCTAGTACGCGCATACTGCAGTGCCTCGCCACAATGATCTCTGGAACAGTCGACATGCCAACGAGGTCCGCACCAAGCATCCGCAGCATACGACATTCGGCTCTAGTTTCATAGCTAGATATCATCAACGTTGCCTCACCACAAAAGTATTCCAGGCCCGGAACTACCTTGGACCGCCCACAAAGGCATACACCCCCTCGTGCAGTCTTCTTTTCTGGGCGGTGCGTTCGCTTCGCTTCCAGACCTGATGTGCTTGCCGCCGAAGACCTAGGTCATAAGCATCTGATAAAGGAGGGAAGCGAACCCCGAAGTCATCAATGTTCGGTCCGCGTAACGGGTGAGTCCCAGCTAAGCCAGCAAGATTGACATGCTAATAGGCGTCAGCTCGAACGAGCGCAATCTCAAGAGGCACTACATCGTTGAGCACCACAATATCTCCTACGGCAAATTCTGCATTAAGGCCGCCGGCGGCATTGGTTACTGAAGGGACTCGTCAATCACCAATGCCAAAGCCACTTCAACACAGCCTTACCAATGACCGTTTCTATTCCTAGCAATTTCATGAGACGGATCGGGAAGGTGATCTCCTGGATCGGGTGGCCTTCGTAGTAGCTTTGAGGGGTCAGAATGCGCATTGCTTTTGCCGGAGCACTGTGTCACGGCTCACTGACTGTACCCTTCCGACCATCAAGACGACAGGCCTACTGCCATCTTCGAGGAAGCCGAACAAGAGGTTCCCGGCATGGCCAGCAACTACCAGATATCAGTTCTGGGACTTCTCACCAGGATGCGTGCTATGCTAGCCTGTGCTCCGTGGAAAGTATGGGATATCGGCGAATTTCATCTCATGCCGTGGATAAGGAATCACGGACTCTGCTAAGCCGCCTAGGCCTGAACCACATATTATAGCCACAGCAGGATTTTGTAAAGCTTGAGGCAACTGGTCTTGAATAACATGGAGGGCTTCTGCCGCATGCTGTGCTGTGTCCTTCTCCATCACTTTCGTCCACTTGCGGCGCCAAAACCACTAGTCAAATAGAACATGACACAAGATGCTCTACGAACCGATGTCCTCAATCTGCATTTGAACCTGACAATTTGTAACATCTCGTTGAGACATCGACCTGAGTTGAGGGCAGATGCGAGTGCCCGAAGAAACGCCGGACTGCCGCTCAGTTTATAGATGACTCTCATGCAGTGCACCTTCGATTCCTGACGAACAGTGATAATGGCACGCAAGCTGATTATACAGTCACCGCTATTCCAGCTACTTGCTCCTCAAAGGTGCTGCCATGCAGCTTATCCCCCAGCCGCTGCGATGTCTATCAGGTTGAACTCCAACCGGCCAAGGAGATCAATCCACCGACCGCGGTTTTCGACGTTGCGACAATTGCGAGATCAAGAGGATCTTTCCCCTCGAGAGCCATCTCTGTAAGACAGACAGTGACAAGCTTGTTCGAAGGGCTCATGCTTACTTTTCTAGGCCCACTCCACCGACGCATCCTCCTGCAACAGTGCCCAGAAAGCAACCGTCGTAAGCTTGGAGTAGCACGCAAACGTTGATACCGCTGACAACCGGCCATGAACCAGATTCCTAGAAGACGAAGAGGCCGAAGAGAATGGATTCGACGACGAAGTACCTTCCCTCAACTCCTCATCCCTCGGCGTCTCAGTACCCCCCTACTCCGAAACCCAGCTCTCAGCCCAAGACGAAGAAGGCGTCCGAATACCGCGCAGCGTCCAAGCCATCTACCTCCGACCCCTCCGCCGAAAAGCACAATACGGCCTCCCGGTCTGCGATCTGCAGATCCGCTCTTACAGCGTCGTGAACCTGGAGTTCATGGCCGACTTCGCCTTGCGCGCCGCTTACTACCTGCATCTGCCCGCTCGAGGCCCTGTACCCTTACCGCGCATCACAGAGCGGTGGACGGTGCCTCGGGGAAACTTCGTGCATAAGAAGAGCCAGGAGAATTTCGAGCGGATCACGATGCGGAGGTTGATTCAGATACAGGATGGGCATCCGGAGACGGTGGAGATCTGGCTGGCTTTCATACGGAAGCATGCGTATTACGGAGTGGGGATGAAGGCCAACGTGTGGGAGCATGAGAAGCTAGGTGAGATATCGTACTACTATTTAAATCTTCCACGGCATTGGCTGACCAGCTGGGTAGGGGTGGGCAAGACCATGGACGTGAGTCTTGAGAACCTCAAGAAGACGCTCGAGCCCAAATGGGCGCATTTCGGACGGCGGAAGAACATGGATACGTCGGAGAAGGTGTACCAGATGATGGCGAGCGATGCCTTCCGGCAGACTTCGGACGCTCCCTTAAGTCGACTTTAGTCGAATTCAAGGATATCCCACCGACTGTCACCAGCGGCTGCTGAATCAGCTTCGCACCCTGACCTGGTCATCTATTCCCTGCTGCTTTCCTAACGCTCTCTTCGCTGGACTCACCAATGAACCCATGACATTTGGCCACCTCAGCAACGGGCCATCCCTCGTCGTCTACTCCATGGCCGTTCCACCACCACATTCAAATCCCGCAAAACCATTCGCGTCTCGTCCGCACTGGCTCCTGCCACCTTCTCTCAGACCGGCTTCTTAAACCTCACCTTCTCCAGCCCCGCCAAAGCAATTTTACAGCATCGCCTACACGGCCTGCCTTCAGCCCCTTCCCTTCTTCTCCTAAACACTATCTATAAATAGAAAGTCCAGCTACAGGCCTTCTGGACATGGATGGCAGCGTGTACAGAGAGTGAATCTATCACGGCGTTTGCTTCCATCGCTTCTGGACTTGTCTGTTGGGATTTAGATCCACGGCTTAATGAGGAAGGGACGAAGAGTATGGGATGGAGAGGATGGACGTTGCGCCAAAGGTGGTTTTGCGGTGCTTGGGGAATAGATTGGCGGGGTGGAGATAGGTTGTGAATCTGTGAAGACCTGTAGCTGAAGAGGCGAGTCGTCAGAGCAATCAAAGCGTTCAAATGGAATGTCTAGAACCATGCCAGGGTATGGGATAGGGAAGGGGAAGTAGCTTCACGACATGCTTATAAGCCCAGTTGCTATCTCTCTACAGTAGTATACAGTGCTTGCAAAGCTGATTCGGGCCTATCCCAACCGTGCAGTGCCTTCGACTCGATATAGTGGTAGCAGCAGAAAGCGCAACGCCAGACTCGACGACCACAGCAGAGAAAACTTACATTCCTACCATCCCCATCACCCCTGATGTTGATCACGAGATATCATCCAGCCCTTCCTCTCCATTAGCCACCGCCCCGTCTCCAAAGCCATTAGCACCCTCGCCACCATCCTCAAGCACATCATCGACCACCATCTCAACCTCCTCGCCCTTCAGCCCCGCCTCCAGCATCTCCCCCACCCACGCCTCCTCAACCGCCATCTTCCTCCTAAAGACCCTCAGCCACCTCCCCCCCCACGCCCTCAACATCCTCTCCCCACTCTCATCCTGATCCGCGCTCTCCGCCATCGCATCCACACTCCCCTCCGCCACGCCCACCAGCGCATCCTCCACCACCCCAAACAGCGTTCGCATCTCTCCCCTCTCACGCTCCAGCGTGCCGTCAAGCAGCTTGCGCTGCTCCAGCGGCAGGCCGGGGGCGTTGCGCGCGAGGACGATCTGCCGCACGCGGTTGGTGACTTTGTGCATCGTCACGCTGACCATCTCATACATGTAGGCTTCGCAGAGGGGCTCGCCCTTGCGGAGCTTGTCGCCGAGCGCCCAGAGGATGACGCTGCGGGGCGTGAGGATCGTGTAGTTGAGGAGCTTGTCGACGATGTTGACGCCGGTGCCGGGCTTCTCGGCCCAGTAGGCCATGACGCTGGTGATGATCTGGCGGCGTGCGGCTTCGGAGTTGGGGCCGATGGCGAGGAGGAGGGACTTGGTGCGCTCGATGCAGGAGAGGACGTGGGAGAGGGATTTGGAGCCGAGGAAGAGGATGGAGCTGACGAGGGCGTCGGTGGATGGGATGAGGGGGTCGGTAACGCCGAGGGAGGAGGCTTCGTTCTCGATGGAGGTCATGGGCTCTTGGATCTCGGGATCGGGGGCTTTGGCTTTTAGGAGGCGGAGGATCTCTCGGCCTTGGGGAGCGTAGGGTGTTTCTGTAGAAGTCAGTGATTTGTGTCGCTGTGATGGAGGTTAGATTATAGCATACGGTCTGATTCGTACTTGAAGTCAGGGCGGTCTTTCTCCTTCGCCTCAGAGATCAAGGGGTGATAAGGCTCCGGCAGTGTCCCTCGAATCCGCTGTGCGAAGCTAAGACGGATCTCCTTCTCTAATGCTCCCGTCATGAAAGCTTTCTTGGGGTACACCATAGCTAGGGGTGCATCATCAACCCTGCTCAAGATCAGTTTCGGCACGTTCGTAGGGTATATGATAGGCTTGCCATTCCGTCCATTTCCAGGTGAAGCCGAAGTTGCTCAAATGATGCGAAAACCAATCCATGAACCTATATTCCAACTCAAGATCCATTGCGTCCACGTTCTTATACAGATATCGTATAGCTCGTCCTAGACTGGGGGCAATTGCTGCTGGAGCAATCTTGCAGGCCTCAGTCAAGACAGAATGGAAATAGACAAGTTTATGTTCCGGCGACGGAAGCTGGAAGAGCTGAGAGAAGACGGCGTCGACGGCTACGTCCTCTGGCTTCCATGTCGACTTGCCACCTTCTATGTCCTTCAAACGGTCAAAAGGCGTAGCGCGCTTCACGAATGTGTCAGGTGCAAAATAGCAATCCAGGTCGATGAGGAACTTCGCAGTCGCATTGCGGTTGTAGTCAAGTATATTGATCGTATCGACGAGTGAGTCACGGATAATTATAGATGAGACATCAGAGAGTGAAGGAACCGTTTCGACATCTTGGTCTGCGTATACTGAGAAGTATATCTCTGGTAGTCGAGCTCTAGGTCCTGGAACCACTGGCGAAGGGATGTTGATTTCTGGTAAAGGGTGCTTGGCAGCCCCGTTCAAGGGATCCGAAACCTCCTCCGTGGGCTCGGTCTTGAGCTCAGTCTTCCAGGGCCGAGGTATGCAGGCCAATGGCCAGCCTTGTGCAGACTCAGCCTGGAGCTGCTTTTGCAGAAGAACGATTATGCTCTGCGGTTCGCGAGCATCTTCCTCGCCAAATCCAGGATACGGGTCTACGAGGATTTCTAGCGCGTGGGGAGCCGAAGCGATAATATCTGTCTTCTCCAGTACGTCTGTAGCTTGCCGTTCGAAGCCCGTCCCCGAGGATGCCATGACATAAGGAATGGTGACGAGTATGATCTTGACCAGTTCGAGACCCAAGCTCTGCGGCCATACAATTAGCTCGGCCAGAAGGCGTTATGGTTTTGCCTTACATCTTCCGAAGATGCTGTCTGCAAGTCGGCAGCCCTAGAGAAGAGCTCTTCTAGTACCGGGAAAACGCCTTCCCCCTCGAGCATACCCTGCATGCATCCTAGAAAGCGTAGTACTAGCTTCACCTCTCGCCATGCGCCGGCCTTCAGATGCTCTTGTATGACTGTCGCAGATCTGGAGAGAATCTCTTGCGCGAGTTCGGGCTTTTGTGGGTTTACGGCGAGTACTGTAGCAGCAACGAATGGAATCTTGAACGGTTGCTCAACAACGCTGTAGATGCAATTAGCTTTCGAGGTCTTTGCTCTTGGTACAACATACAGCTGTAGCGATAGATCAAGGAATGTGTTTCGCAGCTCCTCATCCTCGTAGCCTTCTGCGACGGTATTGGCGATGCTGTTGATCTCGTCTTCTGTCTTCTTCAGAGGCTACTCTGCAATTAGCCCCGCGCGCGCTCGTCGGCCATTATGGAGTATACGTACCGATTCCGCAATGCCCAGTAATTGCTTGCGCACTTTGATATGGGCGGGCTCTTCGTATTTCCTACGCTGTGGCCGGCGGTCGTAGTCATCATCGTCTAGCAATCTATCAGTCGCTGTTTGACATCTCTGGGCCTATAAAAAAGCCTACCTCTGTAGCGCCGCTTGCGATTGTTGTATCCTCCACGTGAGCCTCCATTCCTTCTATCGTAGTCTGCCATCGTGGTGTCGCAATGATTGCGTTGTGTCAGGCACGTTTCCTTGCGAGACCTGTCTTTGCTTGGCGGGTGGAAACTTAATGAGAGGACTGCCCCCTTTCTAGCCACCACGCACCAATGAAAGTAAAGGTGTTGCAGTATGCAAGCGGTCGTTGAACAAATGGGTTTCCAGAGCTGCTGATACTGCTGGTCACGATAGTACTAGATCAAGAGACCAAGCAGACGGACTGCACGTTATTTGTGTTCGCTGCTGCTTAGCTCTAAGTGACTTGGCGAACCTTCTCAACTACTGTACTATTCATGTAATTCAAGCATAAACACCATCCAAGACTATTTCGTAGGCATAAGGTACATCAATGATCAGGTCGGCATTGGACGTACTCGCTCGTTACTCAGGTTCCCGACAGCCACTGCTTGCTCCGAATGATCTGACGCGTGTTGAGCAGACCTCGACGATCTTGATGTATGTCCACCCAGCATCATGTACGAAACGTGTCGAGGAACCAAATAAAAAAAATGAGGTAACGTCTTTGCTATTTCTACCTTTGCGCTCGCTGAGCCGGGACATTCCTACGCCGCAGGTATGTAGGATGTAGAACTAGAAAGAGCGAAAGTAGAGGGGTGAAGAAGGGAAACATGATGAACCTGCTCGTATGGAAGAAGAAAAGCTGCTAAATGAGCATGAAAGCACTGTCATACTTCTAGTGAAGTGTGCTAGCCTGGTGATACCCTTGAAGGCTCACGGCCATTGCCCTCCTATCCATCCTTCCAGCATCCCCAGGTGCAGGCCTGCTTCTCCATTCTTCATGAGAGCCCTGCCCAATCACTCGTAAAAGTCCATTTCCATGCTTTTGCCCATGATGTCCGAGAATGGCTGCTCGAGAAGAAGCAGCTCCTACTCTTGGTCCATTGATGTAATGCCACAGACATCCAGTCTGATATCGCTAAAAGGCTGAGAGGTGTTTGCACGGGAACGACTGACATGGTAAACGCCACGCTAGACCAGGTGTTGACATCGCTAATGGCGTTGAACTCGTTATGCGTATCGCCATTTTGGGGTTTAGTCCAAGCGGGCCATCATCTCATCCTTCGACATCGGCACGAAGCCCTCGAGGTCGAAACCACGCGCAGCGAGGTTCTTACGCTCATGAGGAGGGACCAAGCGCACGTTCTTCTCAGGGGCAATGGACAGCTCTGTAAAGTTATCAGCAGAAATAAGACCGAGGTTTCTGATATGAACTCACCGTGCTTGGAGAAATCGAAAAGACGAGGCAAGTCCTTGGAACCGCCGTTCGGATGGCGGGAGTCGGGGAAGCGGCAGTGAGGATCGCGGAGCTCGTCAAAGAAGGGGTGGATCATGGCATCGATGGCAGAGAGACGCTGAGTAGGCGTGTACTCGAGCAACGCGGAGATCAGATCGATAGCCTCTGGTGAAGCCTTACGGAACACCTAAGGTCCGGGATCAACATAGCCATTCATGATCGCACAGGATATGAAACCTACCTTGCTGAACGGGTGAGGCTTAATCTGTGGGAATTTGTGCTCCATGTAATTGGGATTCATGGTACGAATCTGCTCGCGAGTGGGCGTGCCTAGTACCTTGATGATTTCCACAAGTTGATCGATGCCAGACTCTCCCGGGAATAATGGCTGACCCAACATCAGCTCCGCCATGACACAGCCAGTCGACCACACGTCTGGAAAAGTAAGGTCAGTATTTAGTATTCACTGTGGCGTTGAGTGATATGAGGGGTTGACTATAAAGGGCAAACAAGGGGTTGAGGAGGATATGATGCTGGTACGTTGAGATTTATGGGGGCTAACTTACCGATCTTGGTGGTGTAGTTAGTGGCACCAAATATCAGCTCCGGGGCGCGATAGTAGCGAGAGCAGATGTACGACACGTTCGGCTCGTTCTCAACGAGAATCTTCGCACTACCAAAGTCACACAGCTTCAAGACACCGGTGCTTGGATCAAGCAGAAGATTTTGCGGCTTGATATCACGATGGCAAATCCCTTGGGAGTGGATGTAGGCCAACGAGCGGAAAAGCTGGTAGATGTAGATCTTGATTTCCAAGATCGGCATCGTGGTCTTCATCTTGTTGAAGAAACGCGAGGCACGGTAAACGGTCTCTGGGACAAATTCGAGTACCAGGTTCAGGTAGACCTCGTCTTTCTAGATTTCCAGTCTTCTGTTAGCTCCATACTTGGTACCTGCCAATCCTGTTCCAGTCACTTACACGTTCTCCGTTGGAGTAGTAAAAAGCTTTGAGCTCTACGATGTTCGGATGACGGACGATACGCATGATCTGCAGCTCACGATTCTATTTCAATCAGTCGGTCTCATACATTTGATGCCTGCCTTTCTAAACTCTTACCTTGAAGCGCTTATCCTGTAGAACGCGCTTGATCGCTGCGTCTTCTCCAGTCGGAGAGAGCTTGGTCTGAAAGACAACCCCGAAAGATCCATTGCCAACAATCTTGCACTGAGTGTACTGCATTTCTTTCGTATCGCCAGTGACACCATCCTGGACTTTCTCGCGGATCACCTCTGTAGCTTGTCAGCACGTCCTTCTATGCAATAATTTCCTTATACTACTGACCTCCCATGCGCAAGCTAGAGAACCCTGACGGGCGGCCCTGGGTCGACATCTTAATGGAGTCAAACCAGGTGTATGCTTTACTATCGAGAGTATGGAGGGCTTGAATTCAGAAGTTGATGACGAGAGAGCTTAAGGATCCTGATGGAGTCCGTCCTGGGCGAAGTGGAATTTCCGAGGACTTGAAAGGTGGTGGATGTAGAGGAAGAGGAGGAAAGTGAGGTGAAGCCCTTTTGATTTCAAATGGGCACGCAGGCCTCGTCGGGACTAGCTGCTCGGCGAGGATGAAGGCTCTCGATTATGTCGTCGAAAGGCCACTGATTTGTCGTGAAATTGGCGAATGGGGTGGTGCTTTGAGTCTCGCGCAGATTGCTTAGAGCACGGCTCCCTGAATGTCCACAACAAGAAAATTTGTATCAGGGACAGCAGTGTTTACGGGGCGCTGGAGGTCCAAGTCTTCTCTTATGATGGTGTTTCTGAAGGCTAATTGGAGACAGTGAAGAACGGTACCCAACAACGCCCAGGCGCTTCGGTGAACGGATACAGGCAGGAGTATATCGCAGACCGGTCGCAAAGAAGATGGTACACCAGTAGATGTTCTCTGAGATGCTTTGCTGTCAAAGCTTTTCTGAGGTCCTGCTATTTCTAAGGATAAAGTGTAGGTGGAGCGTGTTGTGAAATGCTGTGTCGTGTAGTGACGATCGCGGGAAAGGCTGACGTCTTCTGCAGCTTCAGGTAGTGACTGCTCAGTGAATGCAACGACATCGGACCACGAAGAGGTGTTTACCAACAAGGCCAAGTCACAGGCAATAGCTCCTTGTGTTGAAGAGTGGAATCGAGGGAGGAGTGGAACAGCGGGCACCAGCGGCAAGCCAAGAATTAAGGCCAGACGATGGGACAGCTAGATTGAGTTTCGGAGGGGTGTATGTATGGATGTACCGTTCCCGACAGACAGAGCAACAACGTGGGATAAATGAAGATACCGGTGAGATGTTCTGTTCCTGAAAATGTTTGGGAGGGTTGTCAATGCGTCGAGATGTTCCACGACGAGCAATTGGGAACAGGCTGCGAGAGGGGGAAAAGAACTTATTTTCGGTTGGTAGCGCTAGTATGGCATTAGAGGGAGGAGGCTTGAGATGATGGGTCATGGGAGCACTTTCGATCCGTTCAATTGGGTACGTTCACGCGGGCCCAGGAACCAAGGCCAGCGTTGGAGCTCGTCTGCTTCTGGCCTTCTACATACCGGCCCTGTCTGCTCTATTCGCTCATCAACGCTCCACCCCGGACACCTCTCACCACTGCTGCCAGAGCTGCATGCCTTCCATGACGACAGCAGATGCTCCCCGGATGAAATACATGCACACAAGCAGTCAGCAAAGCCGTATGAAGAAGCGTAGCTGAGGCTGAGCAGGCGTTTCATGGACCGGCTGTGTTCATCAGCACTTGACTTGGGTAGATTCTACGAACAGCAGCTGCTCCTGGTCCCGTGATAACAGTTGCCAGAATAAGCTTCCTTCGTAGCTAGTGATGCACACCCATCATTTACCGCATCATTTACTAGCGGTAATTACCGTAAATGACGGTAAATGAAAATCCTCATTTACAGTCAGTGACACACTAGTAGTGGGGGTTACTATCAATAGTATATCTGATGCTTGACGACGATGAATAGTCATCGAATCTGGAGATTTACTGCCACCGGCGAAGCTGCTCCTCCATGAACCCTAACCCTATCTCACTAGCGCGTTATTTACAGTGACAGACCTGATTTTGCTTCATTTACGGTAATTACCGTCAGTGAACGATACTTACCGGTAAATAACCATCACTATTCGTAGCCACGCAGACACCCAATCATGAATTTAGCGAGGCACGGATACAGAAGCTAAATCAATCGCTTGGGCTCGATGTCGTGCATCTCCCGTGCTCCCAGTTGCTTCTACTTCTACCTCCGCCGCCAAAAGTCGCACAGGCCATGGGATGCTCTGTTGGTTATCTTATCAGACAGATGTGATGCCCATCAGTAGAAGATCTCGCTCATCCTTGATTCCATACAGGTACATATCTATGCTCAGATAGCATCCGGCCGGTTGCGTTGGCCTCGACAGCCCAAGTGATACACCAAAGTACAGCTTCTTATGAAACGTATGACGTGGGCCCCGTCTTTGCTTTCCAACGTGTGGGCAACCGGCGCAGAATGACGGAGTTAAAACGAAGATCTCCAGGCTATCGGTTTCGTTTGACTGGTAGCTGGCTAGGTGCAATTGTCGTCCAATTCAACGGCGATGGTTACACCGGATTTGTGTCCTGTAGCTTATTCTCGCTTGCTTGTCGGTGTTGAGAAGGATCTCTGCAGGAGGATGATCCGCCAGAATCGGATCCACTGCTGCCTCTAGCTGCTTCCCGTGGTGCAGTCTCACATGTGACGTCGAAGCGCTCGTGCAGCAACGAGAATACGGAATGACCGTTTCGCGAAAGGCATCGTTGGAGATGATTGGAGAGACCTTGGGAAGCAGACCCACAGCGGCAAAGCGGTCCTAGGCCGCATCGGATCTATGAGGTTCACCTGACAGCGCAAAGAACATGGTGCAGACGAATTACCTGTTGCCTGCTTCGAGCATACGAAGGGTTTGTTGAAGTGTGTGTAGCCTTGTCATGTTTCAGCGAAAGGGACCTGGCATCGCCGAGACAGCCTTGCAGTGGTGGCAGGTCGCACTCGTACTCCGTACTTACCTCCGTTGCCAACGTCCGGCTATAACTCCCTTTGGGAAGGCACAACGCAGGCGGTAAACCGCAGCAGCCGCGATCCAGACTATGATGCATCAGTTCCCAGACCTGCTGGGAACTGCAGAGCACCTTTTGCCGGTAAGCTATTCACGGGCGGTGTTACGACCAATCGCTGCAGGTGCTCCGTCTAAGAGGAACCCTTGGTCCGAGCTTTCATGCATATACAAGCAAGTCCCGATGGTACTGCCTGCTACGACCGTCTCAAATCCGGGAATCATATTGATTAGCGGAATAACGACTTGCCTTGTTTGACTTTACAACCGCCAAAATGCACCATGTTGATGTTCTGCTTGTTAGGCATATTGAAAGGCGGATGAACTTCAAGCAATTGGAAGAAGCGGGCAACCAGAGCATTATGTATTGGCGATGGCATGCATGTACGTAGTCCAAGATAACAAGGCACTAGCGACAAAGTCCACATATATTCGGAATTAATGCTTCTGTACAATCACTGCAATGAGGCGGAACTACGCCTGGCCTTCATTCGGCGCCAATCATGCCTGACATAGGTCCAAATCGGTGTCTATGCGCCACAAACCGAACAGACGCTATCGCTCATGTATGACTTGAAAGTGGCACCATCATGCATCGCCCGCTAAGGACGAATTTCTAGTAAGACACAGGAAGAGAAGCGGCGGAGTGGGAGATTGAGGTCCGTAGAGACGGGTAAGGGGAGGGCCGAGTCGCAGTACGGATAGTGTCGGTGTGCGGACATTAGAATGGCACTGCTGGTGGTGCAATGTTACCTCCCGCTTGCTCTTGTTGCTGCATCAATTCTTCGCCGGCCGCCTCGATAGATACGGCCAACCCAATTTTTGCTTGTTGCTGCAGCCGCGGCTGGGTTAGTACGGACTCTGAATCAATCGAGCTGAATTACAGCGACGACATACCTTGAGATGGTCCATCTCTCCTGCGAAAACCAACTGTATAGGTGGAAGCACCCTCTTTTCCAACAGACAGCTTAGCTTACCGGAGCTGTCAACCTGGGCTCGAAAGGTCGAATTCCTGAAGTCGTATTTCGCGCCCATAGTGGCAGTACCCTCTTTCCGCATTCCGCTACCCATCAACCCGCCTTTTCCACCCATACCAGGAGCGAATTGGAGGCTGAGATCCACCCCAGCCTCAACCCTTTCTGTCAGCTTTCGCCAGTATGATGTGCTGACAGCGCCTTGCGGCTGTAGTTGCGCACTTGCTATCCAGTCGGATCCACGGTACTTCGCACAGTATGACACTGCAGCTTCCGGTGGAGCATTCAGTGCTGCTCGTGACCACACAGCTTCGAGCCCCACAGCCAAACTTGGTGTCAACGACTGAAGATAGCTTCCGATGAAAATGCCACTCAAACCGCCTTCGATTATCGACGGGTTAACGGCTTTCAGACCTGCTGAGAAGTCCTTACCCGTCAACTCGTTGTCTACCTGGAGCATCGCTTGGCCGTTAGGCTGTATTTGCGTATCGGTCTTTGTGACAAAGGAGTTGTTCCACTGATAATTGGCTCTTGCGGATAGTGAGCCTTCATTGTCAATGTTGCCCTGCATGAAGACCTGGGATGTCGTGTCAGTATATATATGAGCAGTCCTAGGTGACCTCGGCCCACGCACCTTGTTCGTTCCGTACATTGCAGTGAAGTTGTATGGAGGCAGACCCTGCGAGCCCATAGAGAATGCGTGTGAGACTTGGAAGAGCGGTGTCATCGAGAATGGCTTCGTCAAGTCGGCACGTAAGCCGCTGAACATGTAGTTCGTAAGAAAGACATTCTTTTTAGTCTCCCGATCAACGTTCTCGACCGTCCCAGGGTTTGATAGGCCCAAAGCATCTCGTCTCTCGGAGAAAGATGTATATGTGTTTCGAAGTGTTGTCACCAGGGGGTTCGATGATATGGTCGCTGGTGAACCTATCGGGCTCGCCTTCTCTAAAGCCATGATCGAGTAGAGTGCGCAATGACCTGCGCTAGGGGCGGTGTCCGCTTCCCAGGCCTGACTCTAGCACTCTAAGACAGATGAAGGCAGGAAGTCCAGATCGAAGAATCTATCGCAAATTGAGGGAGAGATGCAGTGAAGTAATAGAGCATGCAGTATGGACAGTCGCGACGCTGATGGATGCCAAATTTTAGGAGACAGCTACTTAGGCGACTCTAGCGCCATGTGGCTAGCTGGCCCGACTTATCGATAGCGACATCGAGGCCAGGAGAACATAGAAGTACTTTGCGAGAGACCCGACTGCTCTCTAATCGTTGTGCTACGCAGAGTTTGCATTTATCAGTGGCAATCACTTACTAGACTGACAAGATCTTATATCGGGCGACAAGACTGCTCTTTGGGCTGGACAAGAATGGATACGCTTTTGTAAGTCCAACAAATTTCTCCATGCCATATCTGGATGCAGATAACGGTTGACGCTCACTCTACACTTGACCTCAACTTAACATTCGATTCGACCAAATGATATGACTGATCAATGGCTACCAACAGGACTGCTGATCTGGCCAAGAATTCTCCTCGCTTCCGGCGAAAGTCAAGTACCTTCGTCGATGCTATCCACGACCTACCGGCAACGGGAGCGCTGGCTCCCGCCCAGCTCTACAGCACAGAGTCTGGTCGTCTTTTCCACGCCGGTCGGATAGCTATAGTGACTGTTGGTCTGCCGGCCAGAGGCAAAACGTATATTCTCATATTCAATCATCAATACCAGCGACTGTTACTAATCTTCTACGCCCCAGACATATTTCTGTTGCTCTTGCACGCTACCTGCGATGGTATGTTCATCCGGTATCAAATACACCGCAACTCCTGCCTTCCATTGGCTGTCTGACAGGCAAGAAGGCTCGGCGTAAAGACACACGTATTCCATCTGGGAGACTACCGGAGGAAAAATCTGGGGCCAGGGCAAGAAATCCCAGACGACTATTTTTTTGTCAACGGTAAGACTCATGTGCCAAAATAGCAGTAAAATCCACTTTCTTACTTTTGGACCAGCGTCTGCGAGCTCGGTACTCCTCCGTCAGAAGATCCTTAAGAAATGTCGCGAGGACATATATCATTTCTTGAACCATGAGAACGGGCAGATAGCCATCTACGACGCTGTTAACCCGACTGCTGCGGGGAGAAGGTCACTCGCGAAGGAGTTCGCTAAGAACGACGTAGAGGTATGGATCAATCCAAAATTAGATGCGCCGCTGATATTCGTTCATTGCTTAGACACTCTTCATTGAATCAGCTTGTGACGATGAACGTATCATAGAGGAGAATGTACGAAGTGTTAAGATTTCTTCCCCTGACGTAAGTCTCCAAAAGGATCAGTTGTCTTCAATCCTAATCCCAGGAAGTACATTGGCTGGTCTGCAGAAGATGCAGTCAAGCACTACCTAGCTAGGATGAGCGCAAAGATACCACACTTTGAGACGATGGAAGAATCCGAACTCAACTACATCAAGGTAGAAGACAACCCTTCAATTAGAGACTCTCAACTGCTAGTGTTGGAATGCTTAAGAGAAATGTAGATGATCAACGCCGGGCAAAGAATAAGCGTCAACAATTGCAGCTTCGGTTACCTCTCCCATCGAATCGTGTTCTACCTTCTGAACCTGCACATCAAGAGCAGACATACATACTTCGCTCGAGTGAGATAGGGTAAAAGCATCGGATCGAAGTGCTGCGCTGACACAAAGTCAGGCTGGTAAATCGAAAGAGGAAGACTCGTACAAAACCGACGCCTCTCTGTCTGAGGGCGGTGTAGATTATGCGAGAAAGATGACGGATGCTTTGCAGCATCACAGAGAGACCGAAAGAAAAGCTGTAGTGGACCGAGGAGGGCCTGATGTACCGTCGAAACCCCTAACCGTCTGGACCTCAACTCGGCGTAGAACAGTCGAGACATCGCAATTCCTCTATGAAGCTGGGTACAGAGTACGCCAGCGACCACAGATGAGCCAGCTAAATCCAGGTGTGTGCGAAAAGATGTCAGAGATGCGCATCAGGAGGGAATATCCAGACGAGGTAGCCAAACATGAGGCAGACCCATATCATCATCGCTATCCCAGGGCTGAGGTAAGACAATTTGGCACCTTCGCTTATCACAGGCTAACCCTTGCTCTCTATGGTAGTCGTACCACGATCTAGCCGTACGCCTTGAACCCATCATTCTCGAGCTCGAGCGAGAACAAAATGATCTCTTGATCATTGCGCATGAAAGTGTGCTTCGAGTCCTATATGGGTATCTTATGGCGTGCAACGCAACAGACATCCCAGGCCTCATATTTCCGAGGAATAAGATAATCGAAATAACCCCCACGAGCTACCAGAACGAAGCTACCCAGATTCTCATACCTGATCTTCCTCCCGAGATGATCCCTTCATCCCCTGAAGATATCAAGATACCAGTTCCCCCAAGTCTTCCTAACAGCGGCGCCGTTACCCCGATGGGCTTAGGCACTCCAAGGCTGGCGGCTGGCTCATCGCGAGCTTCCCCGCGCGAAGGTGGGCAAAGTCCGCAAGAGCCTGGCGATGGCTCCTTACTATTGGTTGAACGAGCTCTTCGGGACTAAGGATCCGGGCGACGTTCTTTGCGTGTTTGATCCAGGGAGTAAGACACTGGTCCGACGTAGAGTGTTTTTGAGTCATTTATTATAAGCAGAGCCCCAACATGATAGTCGACTATCCTCCATGGAGCGTCGAGACGAATACGATGTTATCACCATTCTTCATCTCATACTCTCCCTCGCCTTCGAGTTCCCAATCAGCGTCATTGATGAGAACCAGTATGCCAGGCCGACTAAACCATGTCAATAAATTTGTAGTACACCCTGGTATGAGTAAAAGCAAGCTTACATCGTATCATCGAGTACGAAGAACTCTTTCCGATGATCAGTCAAGTGATGCTCGCATAAATGGCGGATAAGGAAGTTCATGTTGGCTGGCTTTCCATTTCCATCCCGAGCCGGCAAAGAGAGATTGATCTTCCGTTGGTTTGAGAAGAGAGCGTCCAGGCCACCGCTGCTGTAGGTTAGTAAGGCCACATTGACCACTATGTAGGCAGATCAACGCACAAGAGTTCTACAGTCATTGTGATATAGTCTGACATGATGTTTAAGAAGCTTTCATGCCAATCAGGTGACGAGCTCCGATTGATGTGTGAAAAGTTTCGATGGCGGCCAAAGATGCAAATTAGGCCCTAGACTAACCCTAAGTTCCAACAACCAGTCCCGATGTACGACTCTGGCTTTAGGAATCTTTTGTTGGATTGTTGTTTGGTAGGTTGGATCACTCTCAAGCGCCATTAGATGATAGAGATTACTCCTATCTACTTCGCCGCAGGCGCCAACAGGCACCCTGCAGCGGCTGACTGGGATGCCTCAAGCGGTATACTAGCATTTGGATCAGACAGAAACATTGGTCTATGGGAACCGCTGGTACATTGTCGCGTCACAACTTACTCGCAGGCTTTGCTTATTTCGTAGACAGAGCAATGAAAAGCAAGGCATCTCTACGCTACTACGGGGCCACACAGATACAGTCAATGCTATCAAATTTTTCCTGAACACCAAAGGAGAACCCCATCTTTTGGTCAGTGGGTCATCGGATGGTCATCTTCGACTATGGCAAACCCAAACTCGTACTGGGAAGGACTTTCGTGAAATTGCATGTCTGAAAGGGCACGCCAGTTCTATTAACTGCTTATGTGTCAATGAAGCTTACAATCTCATTGTATCTGGCTCCGCAGACGGCACGCTCAAAGTTTGGCGGGTGGACCTACAGCAAGAGCCAAAAGCTTTACTGGTCCAGACCATCGAGGCTAATCTCCAGCTTCTACCACTTGCATTGGCATCGGCTGATCTGGGTTCAGGAGGAAGTGTAATACTTGCTGTGGCTGGCACCAAAGGAGTTGTGCAAATCTGGATCACTAATGCCGACTTCAATTTCGAGCTCCAGGCTACATTGGTTGGACACGAGAGCTGGGTACGATCTCTGGCGATTACGAAAGAGACAGAGCAGCCTGACTGTGATCTGTTACTGGCATCTGCGAGCCAAGACAAATACATCCGGCTATGGCGTATACGAAGGGACAATTCAGCCAATGGGTCTGTAAGCACGGGAAGGAATTTCATGATTTCTTTATCTAACAAGGCCCATCGTCTGAATGCTGCGGAAGGCACGTTCTCACTCACATTCGAGGCTCTGCTCTTGGGTCATGAAGATTGGGTTTATACGGTTCAATGGCGCAGACGACATGATGGTCTTCGGTTACTGTCAGCTTCAGCCGATAATTCCCTTGCAATTTGGGAAGCCGAACAAAGCTCAGGGATATGGGTTTGTAATACACGGCTTGGTGAGATCAGCTCACGGAAAGGGTCAACCACAGCTACAGGCAGTACAGGCGGGTTCTGGATCGGTCTCTGGTCGCCGGCTGGGGACAGTGTGCTTAGTTTGGGCCGAACAGGAAGCTGGAGAATGTGGATGTATGACAGCCAGACCACTCATTGGACGCAGAGCCTTGGGATTAGTGGACACACTAAGTCCGTTACTGACATAGCATGGGCCAAAGATGGAGCATATCTGCTCTCCACCGGCCTGGATCAGACGACGCGATTGCACGCTTCCTGGAATCATGGAGACCGTCGCTCGTGGCATGAATTGGCGCGACCACAAGTACACGGATATGATCTAAATTGCATTGACTCCATAGGGCCATCACAGTTTGTTTCTGGCGCTGACGAGAAAGCATTGCGTATCTTGGGCGAGCCGAAAGCAGTTGCTTCTCTGCTCCGACGACTGTGCGGTATTTCGCAACCATCTGACCAATCTCTGCCTGATGCTGCCACTGTGCCGATGCTTGGGCTTTCCAACAAGGCCGTTGAGAAATTGGATGATATAGAGCCCATTGCTGCTAGTAATAACGGGGAACACGATGCTCCGGACTCAGGATTCATTATGTCTGCTAAGACGTTGGATCTCAATCATCCACCTCTCGAAGATCATCTTGCTCGGCATACACTCTGGCCTGAGAAGGAAAAGCTTTACGGTCACGGTTACGAGATATCTGCGGTTGCAGCGAGCCATGATGGTACATTCGTTGCTACGGCATGCAAAGCCAGCTCTATCGATCATGCTGTGATCCGTTTGTATGAGACAAAGGGTTGGCGAGAAATTAAACCGGCGCTTAAAGCCCATGCTTTGACTGCGACCTGCTTACGTTTTTCGAACGATGATAAATACCTGCTGAGTGTGGGACGAGACCGGCAGTGGGCCATCTTCGAGAGGGACGAGAGGCATGCAGATGTGTACAAGTTACGCATACAGAACCTAAAGGGTCATTCGAGGATGATTTTGAACAGTTGCTGGGCACCGCTTGATGCCGGACGGATCTTTGCCACTGCTGGGAGAGACAAGGCTGTAAAGATATGGAAGTTTGCACCTGATCCAATGGAAGTCAAGGTGGACTGTGTCGCCACTTTTACGCTCGCCGCACCTGTGACAGCTATCGATGTTGTTCCACACACTGTGAAGGATGGGCTTGTTATTGCAGTTGGGACGGAGGTTGGCGAGATTATTGTCTATCTGTTGGGGCCCGATATGGGTGTCCGACAAAGATGCAAAATTAATGACGCGTAAGCAGTGATGTTGCTTACAATACACTTTTACTGACCTTGACAGGCTGTGCCCTTCCGGATCAGTAACAGCGCTAGCGTGGAGGCCGCAGCGTACGAGCGATGCCTCGGATGATAATGATAGCATAGGACCGCATACTGATGATATGCAATTGGCTGTTGCGAGCGAGGATAGCTCGCTGCGACTCCTATCCGTCAGAACAATGCTTTAGATCCAAGTGTCAGCGGTAAGTTGATAGTTATTTCACATACTAAATCAAAACCTTGAACAAGTCAAGATATGTCTGTTAGCTGATGTTGTTGAAACTTGCTAGGCGCTAGGTATCTTGGTTCTACGATTTCTTTTCCAGGCCATAACCCCCCCTACCGTCAAGGTTCTCGTACGTCTTGCCTTCACCACGTCTCGTATTTCGCGGTCCTCTGTCCTTCAAGTCGTCCTTTAACCAACGCAACACTAGCTCGCCCAAGTGGCTGTTCCCGCTTTTCTCCATGGCATCCACATCATAATACTCCATAGGCCCCCATTCCTTGATTCTACCCAAGTGCATATGAACCTAGGAAACCGTCAGCACTATCTCAAAACTTCCTGTCGCAGTTCGGCATACTAAGTGACTGGGCCAAGCAGCGAGATTGTCCAAGATATGCGTTGCGTATACAATGGTGCAAGCTCGGCTCTCAGACTCCCGTTTGAGAAAATTCAAGAAATTACTGCGACTTAACAGATCCAGGTCGACCGTAATCTCATCCAGCAACAACACAGTCCACGGTCTTAAAAGCCCCATGGCTAGCTGCACTCGTCTCCTTTCTCCGTCACTGACAGCGTGCATGCGCCACTCAAGGTTGATATCTAGTATCTCAACCAGTTCGTCGCGCCGCTCAGTGTAGTGATCGCCGCCCACTGAGGCAAAAAGTGTCGGCACATCTATGTCGGTTCGCACGATTGGATTCAAGACCCATTCAGCGCCTAGATAGGTGACACCTTCGAGACCTTCTTTGAAGGGATCAACGCCGGCTATGCTGATAGTACCATTTGGCGCTAGACGCTTGCCGGAAAGCAGGCGGAGAAGTGTAGTCTTACCAGCACCATTTGCTAGACTGCATCAACAAGGGACGACACGAGAGCAAGTCAGATCAGCACGTACCGCCGATGAGCAGGGTACGGCTGCCTTGAGGGAGATCGAGCGCTACGTCTTGGAGACCGGAGCTGCCATCTTGAAAGGAGTACGATAGGTGCTTCACCTTTATCGATACGTTTTCCACTTTCGTTGTACCATTACTGTTCGACATTGGCTGTACCTTCAGCGAACAATTGGCAATGTCTAACTTCAAGTTCCTTTTATGGCTTGACTTGGAAGGGTAGTAGAATTAGGTGTAAAGAATGTAAACCCCTGGACTACTTCTTCGATGATGATTGGTAGCAGGTCAATAGCGCCAGACTAAAGTACGTAAAATTCGCCAAAACACAGTCGAATTTCGTAGAGCACAAGCAGACCTCACGTAGAAATGAACGTTATTACCGTAGTATCTGACCAAAGAAGTGCGAGGTCGGTGTGAACAGCCTTCTTTTCCAGAGGTTATAGCACACTCCACATCTCATAGATCTTTTGCAGGTCGTCGAGGAAGATAAAATGCTTGGCAATTCTGCAGTTCGGGCTGACTTTTACCCACGATAATAATGGTAAAGTCTTCGGTGATGATCAGTCGAATCGCACCCTTGCCAGCTAAGATTCGGGCCGCTAGGGGTGGGCTTTGGCGGCTCCGACGCCGGCGGGTAGCGCCGGAGAGCAAGGTCCCTCATCGAGAGCTTTATTTTCTCTCGTTGTAAGATCTGGAATTTGTTACTCGTAAGAGAGTAACCGTCGGCACCGCTATGTATGTGGAAGACGGTACTGAAGTGGATGTCGTCGGTTCCGCAAAGCCCAAGGCGTCCACTGATTGCAGTTGTGGGCGCCACCGGCACAGGTAAATCGCAGGTTAGTGATTCTCTGAATGATTTAGCACCGCAGCTGATGAGAGTTACAGCTTGCCGTAGCACTAGCCCAGCGCTTCAATGGCGAAGTTATTAATTGCGATGCGCTGCAAATGTACGAAGGTCTACCAATCGCCACAAACCAAATCTCGATTGAGGAAAGGCGATCTATACCTCATCACTTACTAGGATGCATCAAGCCTGATGAAGAGCCATGGACGGTGGCTAAATTTCAGGCTCAAGCAACGCAGACTGTCGACGATATAAGATCACGGGGGAGACTACCAATCGCTGTGGGAGGAACACATTACTACATACAGTCTCTCCTATTCAAGGATGCCTTGGCGAATGCTGGCTCAGATATCCTGACTACAGAGGAGCAGGAAAAGAAATGGCCAATACTAGGTGCTAACGCTGCGGATATGCTTGCGGAACTGCAAAGGATTGACCCCGTCATGGCGCAACGGTGGCATCCTAATGACACCCGAAAAATTCGACGTAGCCTGGAAATATACCTGAGCTCGGGTCGGAAAGCGTCCGAGGTTTATGAGGAGCAGCAGAAACAGAGAACTGTCGACGTGAAAGCCGGTCTTGCTGACCAGGACGATTCCCACTTTCAACATGAAGACGATGATCAAGAAGCGGATCACCAAACTCCATCCTCTCTACGATACGATTTATTGGTCCTTTGGACATACACATCCTCAGAAATTTTGAGATCGAGGCTTGATAAACGCGTCGATACGATGCTGCGTGATGGATTACTTTCAGAAGTTGAGTCACTGTACAAGCTGCAATGTGAGCAGAAATCCGCAGAGCTATTGGCTGCTCAAAGCCGCGGCATATGGATCGCCATCGGATACAAAGAATTCCTACCATATTTACTGGCAATGGAAGATGGCACTAACAGCCCGAAGGAATTGGAGCGCTTGAAGCTCGATTGTATTGAGAAGACGCAAATCCGCACAAGACAGTATGCCAAGAGCCAGATAAGATGGATCAGAGGAAAGTTGCTATCAGTGCTAGAGCGGGAGAATCTTAGCAAAAATCTATTTTTACTGAATGCTAAGGATATCTCAAAGTGGCAAGAAAATGTTTTAGCCGTTGCTGACGAAGCTACAACAGCTTTCCTTGCAGGATCGACTTTGCCTGAATTGAAAGACTCTTTTGACTCCGCAGTTAGCATACTTCGACCCCTAAAAGAGCAAGAACATCGGTCAAGGCATTGTGGGGTCTGCGACAAGACCATGACGACCACTGAGGCTTGGGAGACCCACCTGAACAGTAGAAAGCATAAAACAACCGCTCGAAGCAAGCAGAAGAAGCTGGAAGCGGATGATGAGCTCCCATCTCCTCAGCATTATGGAAGTGGAGGGTGAATCAATCTACACAAGCACGTGAATCTATACCCAATCATGAAATGCAGGACACCGTCCTCCGTTACACAGAGTGAGCTCTCTCAGCGTGCGGATGTCGCAGCATTTCCACCCCGCAAGATAATGATATGCCGCAGCGCTCGGTTGGTCGATTCGACGCTTTGGCACTAGTTCAAATCTAGGCTATGCACCCATCCTCGGAGTTCAGTCCATCAGGCCACTGCACAGAGGGTGTTGATTCCTGGATGCGATTTACACTTCTCGGCTACCACCCGAGGTCACGAAAGTCTACAGATGAGACCTTCCAGTGCTTCAGCAACAGGGATGAAGCATATCGTGAAGACTTTCCATGGAGAAAGAAGATGATCAAAGCGTCGAGATTGATATCATACCATTGGATCGAGCTGCATGATGCAGCCTGACAACTACGTAAAATACTCTCTCTTTTTCCGGATCTTTGGTAACACATGCAAGCCATCGCTACGGACCTCAATGTTTCATCTCAGCCTGTTGGTCCAGGATTTCTCATCACGTTTTGCGTACCTGTGGATAGAAATCGCTGGCTTGGGAACTCTCTCGCTCATGAATTCTAGCCGCATTACTACAAACTCTTGTCCCAAAAACGTACTGTGATCGAAAAACTCATAGACAATCTTCGATCCTCACAAGAGCAATCACCAATTATTGATATCCAACATGTTTTCTTGTATCCGCTGTTATGCTCCACTATGCCGCATTGCTGGAGATAGCCATGCTATTACCTCTCCATCGATATGACCCACCGGTCGACGCGCGGCAGCACGGACTTACCCTTCTAGAGCAACCAAGCCACCGCCAACACCGAAGGCACCCTCACAGAACCCGAAAAAAGCATCTCTATATCACGAAACAAACAGCAGACACCGCCGAAACGGATCTTAAAGCCAACACTCAAGAGCTCGCGAACCCTACGAAGGTAGGAAGAGATCGAGAAATCAGCAGGCTCGAGTGAGCCCGCTACGACTCTCCCTGAATTCATACAATCGTCCCACTCTACAGATTCGATATACACCATCATCTCGCACCCCCTCCTCTCCTCTCCCCTCCCGTCTTGCCCAAACCTTCCCTCTCCGGTCTCCACTTCCCCTTCATCAACATCGCAACCTCCCTCCCCGTCCGAACTTCCCCAAAGCGCTGAGTATCCCCACCAGTATCGCACGCTGCGACGACATGGCCTCAGCCGCGTTACCGTACGCACTGGGCTACGAGCTTACGTCTCAGCGCTACTAGGGGTTTCTCAAGGAGAGAGGCCAATGCTTCTGATAGTCTGGTCTAGGGGCGGGCTGTAGATGGCGAAGGGGGTTGGGCTGGGGAGGGATGTTAGAGGGGTGGGGTACTGGTTTGAGGGGTTTGGGCGTGGGGGTGGTATAGGGGGAAGGGGGGGGAGCGGAGGGGAGAGCTTCAGTGGAGGCGAATAGCTGGGGGGTTGGGCGTTGGAGCAGTGTCTTGATTTGGAATATGTGGTTTATGGCTGGTGAGGGATTATTCATCCTTTCCTAGAGACTCTCGCAGGGAGGTTCCACGTTGACCTGGTTGTTAAGATAGTGTAGGATCAATTTGCGAGCACTCCTAGCCAGTCAAAGAGACGAAGAATTGACGGGCTGACAGCGGTCTGCTCGACTAGTGCTGGGTTTTTCGTGCACTCTGTGCGAACCTGCACTAAAGCTACAATACCTTGAGGGGTGGATGCGCCGTAACCCTCTGCTAACATCGTGGTCGTGCTGTATATCGTGTTCGTTCAAAACATTGTTACCGGAGGAATAAGTTCCCGCACCCAGCTACTGTAATAACACCAGATCAGCCCTGCAGGCAAAGCATGGAGGTCCTCGAACTTACTTCAACGTTCTTTCGAGGCTATCCTCCCTCGACACCGTGTCCGAGTCCTCGCTGCTCATGGAGTCCGAGTCGACTTCCGCTTCATTATTGTCGCTCGACATGCCACCACCGAGCTCATATTGTCTCATATGAGGGCCCTTGTTGTGCTTGGCTGCTAGGTCGTAATGATCGCCACCGATCATGCCTGACGTGCCTTCACCGTGGCTATCGCAAAACCTGGCAAACTAGCGATAGGTTAGACATCAAGTATAATCTTCAGAAGGTGGCTGTTGACGTACCTCCTTCTTCCAATCCCACTGCTTCCACATCCGGGCTCCTTCGTCGTTGTAGTCATCTTCGGGCTTCCATGCCTTCTTCTTCTTCGTGTAATCCGCCTCTTCGTCGTCATCCGCCTCTTCGTCGTCATCCGCCTCTTCGTCGTCATCCGCCTCTTCGTCGTCATCCGCCTCTTCGTCGTCATCCAGTCCCTCCCGTGCTATCAGTACATTCAATTCAATCCCGAGTCTGCCTTTAATCTCGATGCCATGCTCGTCTGCTAAGCGTACCATTGGAGTGGTCCATCTATGCTCATTCCTTAGACATAGTTCTTCTCCATCAATCCTATTGAAGTGCGAAAGCTGCGAAAATACGATTCCGATGTTCCGGAGTTTGGAAGATTTGGAGAAGAGATGTTGCTTGATAAGTAACTCAATTGTAGTGAGTATAGCGACGCCGAACATTGCGACAATCTCAGCGTTGCCTTCGGAACCATCGGACACTGAGCAACACGTCAGACGGGGAAGCTTGCGTTTGGGAGAAGGCACTTACTGTACCACTGAAACAGGTCGCCGTTCAAGAACCAAGTTATAGCCTCAACATGTGACCACAATACCAGTGGGTCTGGCGACTTCTTCTTCGTTTCTCCGTCAAAAGCCAGCAGCTTCAACCTCGCTGTCAGCACTATCCTAGTCAAAATTGATCAATGCTGCCTCGGAACGTGAACCCTACCATATTCTCCATGACCTCCCTGGTGCCATAGCCCGTGAAATCATTGTAGAAGTACATTCCAAGATTGTGTTGATGGCGCTTCTCCTGCTGTTCTCGCCACTGCACAAACAGCTCGAAACCAGCTCTCGTCAGGATCCATATATGATCCGGGAGTTCAGTGGCTGGCTTGTTGCACACGCATTTCGGGCCGCCGCATGCCTCAGCTTTTGCATCGTCTTCGTCATCTGCGTCGGGATCTACTTCCAGGGCACGTTATTCGGACGGCGCGCACACGCAGATGTATTCGGTTTCGGGGCCTTGGCTAGACTTTGATATGGAGGCCGCTTTCGTATTCTTATTTGTGGCCGTCTTGGTGGAGGCGTTCTTGATTCGCTTGTTGCTCAGGGACGAGTCGCCGGTCTCTGGGCGTTCTGAGCCTTTCACAATGTGCGTCGTAGGAGCCATCTCATCGTTGAGATCTGCTTCAGTCCGGGATCGTTTGGCACGAGGCATGACCACCACGCATTTAAGAGCAAATGGGGCAGCTCTTCGAAGAACCAGGAAATGTAAACCTCCAGAAAGTGAATGTCAAGGCGAACGGCTTCAGCTAGGAGACTGAGTAGAAAAAATGGCGGTACTACCTTGAGCTTATGGAGAACGCGGTGGACCCCTGCAATGACAGCCATTGATGTCATCCCAAAATCTAAGATCACGAAATTGACACGCAAACACGTGACAGTTGAAGCTTTCTCAAAGTACTTACTTTGGCTCCGTTGGAAAAGGGCATGATGGTTAATCTAGGTGCAGTAGGAACATATAAATCATTGACATATGGGAATTGACTCACGTAATAAAAAATCAAGCCCAATACTTCACCTCTCCCTTGAAGCTATTCAATATCAAGACTGTCAGTATAGGGACTCTTTCTATTTCAGATTGCACGACTTCAAGTAATGGATCGCCGAAGACCCGAAGCGAGTTTGCGCGGAAACGGGGGTAACCACGGAAGTGTTTCTTTGCTTGTGGGACAACAACTTGGACGTAGGAAATCGTCCATTGCGAAACAATCCAACGTCCAGAGCTCCCGTAATCGACTTTCAATAAGCGTATACACCATAGGAAAATCAGCTATCCGAGTCGCCCTAGCCACACTATGGTACCAAGACACACGCTGATGAGTGGCCTTTCCCGAGCTTCCGGCCTCCATTGGACAGGTCCACTGCCTAGTGAATTGGAATGGTTTGGCTCAAGCTGAGCCCTGGGCGCTGGTCATTGTGCCTGGCTCACGTAGCCCACGTAGTCCCTGTCGCCAGATTTACTTACCCTCGTCGACGGGTGGCCCATCTTTTTCTATGCCAGTGGGTTTGGTTTGTCGCCACTCTACGAACGCTGGTAGTAGAATGTCGCCATAGCCCGACTCTTCCTGTTTGAATAGCTCAATGACAGGCGATCTTTCCCTTCTTCGAATCCGCCAGACACCACCCTCCGTAATGGTGTTCTTGAGCCCTCGGAAACGTTAGCCAAGTCCATTCCGCAAATTGATGGAAGACTTACAATCTAGAAAATTCGCTGTAAAATTGATACAGACATTGCCGTCCCAAGACGCTTTATTCTTCTTGACTAGGCTGGGTATGCTGTTCGTTTCAAGCTCCTCAATGTTCTCAAGGATCCCATTCTTGCTACGGAAGCCGACGATGATCTTTGGAACGCCTAGCAAGAATGACTGTATCCAGAATTTCAGTAGCTTCCGTTCATATTTGACCATGTCCTTATCGTTCGCGATGGTGGCAGACGTTTTGAGCTCGACCCAATTGACCGGATCATTCTTGTTTTCTGGCTTGCAATCCCATACTATAGGAAATAAGCCCAGCTGCATGTTAGACTCAGCGCAAGCTTACCTGCATCAACCTCGCCTCCGATGATCATTCTGACTTTCCCGATTCCCGTTTTGACAACCGAGCAATATTGAGCATGATTGCTCACCACCTCGTTCTCGCGGTTTTCAATGTAGTCGCGAGATGTTGCAGCCCAAGCATCAGGTATGAGTGATAGGGTCTCGAACTTATAGCCTAAAGATGGTGAGCCACCGTCGAAGACATGATCAATATGGTCAGTGCATACCCCAGTAGCTCATGAGTGATTGTGAAGGCGCTCCGTAAGGGGATGGCTGGCCGTTTTGCGTAGCCTTCGACTCCAGTTTGTGAGAATGGTTTTCCTCGATAAAGCTAGCAGCAACATGTGAGCAAGGACTTAGGCTGCAAATTGTAAAGCTTACATGGTCCCCTTGAACCGCATGACTGTCAGCATACAGGATACTTCACGTCTTAGTGACCAAAGGCTTGCAAACTTGGAATTTGGTGGCATTCATCTCGAAGCTAGCTTTGTAAGGTACTGATCTGAAGTGAGGCAGGACCATACCGTACCCGTTCATGTTGTCGAACGGCGCAGCCATGATCTTGAGATAGTGTCAGAACCTTTGCTTTACAATTTATTCTATAACTTTATCTACTTTGGTCATCATGCCTCGCCACGTGATAATGTCGGCTACGCATCTCTGGCCAGTTCCTCTCTCAAGGTCCATGATTGTTTTAAGAAGCCCATCGAGATGGTCATCTGCTGTATCGTCAAGCTGCTCAAATGTGTCGAAGCCTTTGGATAGATCTGCTCCAATGACCGGAGGGTAGTAATATCGTAAAGATCGCTCGTCTAAATGGAATGCGTGCTGTTCATCATACGAAAAGCATGATATCTCCTGTGATGGTTTAGCGACGTGCTAAGGTAGTGCCTTAAACAACTCTTAGTGATTACCCTCGGTCTTCTGATCGCTGCTCCGGACCCCGAGAACCTTGCCAGAGGCTGAATCTCAAACCAGCTCATTGTACAGCACGCCGAGACATGTGAGGACGTCAAGCAGCTATCTACCAAGTCATTGCCTGCTGGTTAAATGGCAGATGGATGGCGTCGGCTGTGGCGGCTACGGCGGTAAGATCACGTGCTTTCGTGATTGACCCACTTCAAATTCCTCCTTGTTCGGGCCCTGATCGTCAACAATGAGAGCATCGTAATTGTCCATGTCTTGAGGTACTTGTAGCTCTATAACACTCTTTCGTGCGCTTTTCCTACGGACTCTTTTTCTACATCATGTAGCATATCCCCTCGTCTGGTGATGAGGCAGCCATCACGTGATACGGGAATTAATACGCTTACTGCTCGCTTTCAACCAGTCGGAGTAGCCCACCGATATTGAACCGACTGGTAGAAAGCGTAGTAGGCGTATTAGTTCTCGTATCACGTGATGGCTGCCTCATCACCAGACGAGGGTATACGCTATTTTCACGTTACACATGATCTCATCCTGCATAGTCGCGATGCATTGAAGCTTATATAGACTATGTATACCTCTTTTTTGATAATTGAGGCGTTACTTGTAACTTTATTTCATTATGTCAGTTGCATTTCGAATTAAGCAACTATTGCCTCTAGAAGGACCGCGAGTAGCCTTGAATGGCCCTACGAAGATGCTTTCACGGCCAGGAAGGCATTTTTTCTCCTCGCACAGCGCCAGCAAAAGCCTTTTCAACTGGTTGGGGGTCTCCAACCCTTCCACATCCGGGATGGACAACACTTGGGATCCACGGCTCTGGACACCGACGACGATTTACAGAGCGGGTTCGTCTTATCTCAAGGTATCTAAGCACTTACGACCAGAGGATTGGTCCGTCCTCTAATACAGCCAGTATCTGAAAACCGTCCATTTCAGCAAACAGGTGAAGCCAATCATCAAAAGTACGGAACGCTGGTCAGAATCCTGCTACGATCCCGCGAAATGGATGGAGCGAGCATTTCACCTCAAAGTCGTGGGCTATCCAGAATTAGCAGCCGGCGACGCATTCAAAGCCAAGACGTTGGCAAGGGCTAGACTGGACGTGCTTAGAGGGAAGTCGACCACTATAGGGCAGAAGGTCAGGCCTTATACTGAGCAGGAGATGTAACATCTGCTCCTGCGTAGTATCTTATTCCTCGCAGAAACGCTCCAATTGCTAGTTGAGTCCTTGGGGATGCAGGAGTTATGCAAGGAAGGTCTGGAATTATCGCCATCTAACCCCGATGTTCAGCAATTGTCAGAGGCTGCAGCACGAATCTTGGCCGGGAAGCAACATCAGGCAGGCAGACTACCGCGAAATTCGGACCGATACTTGAGTATGATTTCAACTGGCTCGGAAGCACATGACTAGGTCCGAAGAGACTGTCCACGCGGTACAAAGGGCGTTCGAGGTTGTATCATCAACCTGTACATTAGCTCCGCGGCGTTTCTAGTATGGGTCTTCATCAAAATCTGAAGGCTTTGGTGTCTATGCCACCACCGATATGAAGCCGGGTTCAAAGCTTTCGAAGACGCGACAATTTTCGGGGCCACCGACACAAGCTCATCAGCCCCCTCAAGCTTCAGGGATCCAGAAATATGCGACAATTGCTGCGGCTCCCTGCCAACAGCTCGAAACATCGGGTGAATTGCAAATACTGTTCCACCGTCTATTGCAGCGAGTACTGCCAGACGACGGCCTTAATGTTTTATTATCAGGCTATCTGTGGCCAAAACTATGATTGGCTATTCAAAGGACTCAGAGGGATGGATCCAAATATGCACGAGATGAGAGGTCCTATGTGGCTTCGGGTTCTGTCAACATGCGTTCAGAGCGACTGCCATCCCCTTGATCATCCTCTCATTGCTAGGCTTGTACCGCATTTCGGTGGGCCTAGGCCCTGGACATTACGCCACAACGTTATTCGACCTAACAAGATCCTTCTACAACTGGGCGTGGACATCTTCCAGGATCTCCGTTACGATACGTGGGTCCTGCAGAATGTAGGGATACGTCTGACAACAAATCAGCACGGGCGTCGCACCCAGGATGGCCGCCCAATACGAGTGGTCAATTCCCTGTACTCATTTCTGAATCTTAGCTGCGGGCCCAACGCCGAATGGAAGATTGCCCAAGTCAAAGACGGAGCCACTGCGCACGAAAGCACAACAATCATTGTCTCGACCACACGATCCATAAAGAAGGGCGAGGAGATTTGCATCGATTACAACGGCGTTAGCGACATTCGAGACAAGAGGAAAAGGCAACATTTTCTTGCACCTTGGCTACCCAATGGAGTTTGCGGATGTACCAGATGTCAGAGGGAGTAACAACGCCATCACCTAATGTTTTGAACCTCCAGCACTCATCATAAACGAAACCTTCACATAGAGCTAAGCATTCTTGAGCGCTTAGTGTTAGGAAGCAATGAGTAGAAACTTGCTCTTGAAGCCCGCCGCTCTCGTGTCTGGATAGATGCGACCTCTACGAGGCCTCTTGCAGATCTGGTTTCTAGCTCGGTCAGGGCATGCCGCCACCACTGGACCTGTGCCAACAGCCCATGGGCGTGACAGCAGTATGGTTTGGTGATAAAAATGCCAACTGTCGCCTGTAACCTGAGCATACGTACACAACCTCCAAACAAGAAAATAATAGCTTAGAAACTAGGATCAACATGCAGGTCAGCATTCGTATTTACCTCTGGGTGGATGATGTTTCTCGTTTCATCTTCGAAGTAAACAAGCTGTCTAAAGCTGTCGAAAAGGACGACCAGTTGTTTCACGATCAGATATTGACGATGGTTGGCTGACATGGGGAAAGTTACTCAATTTCAGCGAAAGCGATGTCCAACCGGCCAGTGAGGAAGGACGAAACCACAATTCAAGGATCCCCGGTATCTGTACGTGACACAATTACAGTCGCAATCTCACAGCATGGATATACTGAGCTGCGGCATGACGCGGTATCTCTGGTTGCGGTGTTGAACAGGGGAACATAGAAGCCGCTTGTTGTTCAGAAATAGCAGACAGGAGGTTTCTTGCACAGCCATCTAACATCCCCCGCAAAAGCTGTGGTACAGATCCTGATATTCGGAGAAGAGACAAGCGGAGACATCGTTCTCTCGTGTGGGAGCCTTCGGACATCTGTGAAATCTTTCTAAAGTTTCAACTATGTGGCGTGGATTTGATGCTGAGATCACAAAGGAGATGTTACTAACGTCACAGCGGCACATGCGAACCACTTCATGTACACCGAACGCAGCCAGGGAGGCACGAACATCGGAGAGGCTCGAGCGTTGGATCACTTCTCTACTCCAGCCATTCGGGGAGCGGCCGCGGCCAGAAAGAGCGATATTGAAGGGGTGTTTGGCCAGGGCTAAAATCTACGAAAATCTTTCTTGGCAGACGTCTCTTGGACAGATAGACAATCAAATTATCTGGGATATGGTATAAAGAGTCATAGTGAGATTCATTCCTTACATGCAAGCTAATTTGTGTGTTATTGAACCACCCATCTCACTGTACTGCGCCTGCGTTCCGTCTGTGCTCGTGACCAGATTTAATGATACTCTTTCCGATTGCTCTTAAGAGGAAAGAACGTCTTTTCCATGGGAGGAAAGGTCATAGTGTATATTGTAGAACAGCAATACCTTCCAGGCAGACCGGCTACTATATCCGACTGCAGAAGGTACGAACATGCGCTCAGGCCGTCGGTGTTGTTGAGACGTTGGTCGAAAGGTGCGTAAAGCTCTGCAAGTCCAGCGTCCTGATTGAGAGTTGGTGCTCGTTCTTGATGATACTAATCGATCTGGGCTGGTGTTGCGTCCATACCACGCAAAGAAAGCCCGCTTTGCCAATAATGCGAGTACGTTGTAATTCTACGAGGCCTTATGGTTGAGACATATCTGTTGAACGTGGTGGAGAACTTGATGTAGGTTCGCTGACTATGTCGTACATATATTCTAGGAGCAGTTTGAAGACGTTCCAATTCCTTGAAGCAAGCATGGGACGAAGATACGGAGGAAGAGTAGGAGGCAGACAGACAGCAAGAAGTTACTGGAAAAGAGAATGCATGGTATGACATACATCGATCGAGTTCGGTCATCGTTACATGTGGTTAAAACCTGGTACTCAAGCGGGCGAAAGCGTCCAGATTGTGCCAGCCCCTTCAGTACCAACTGCATAACTGTGCAGAGGTGCGAGTCGACTCTTGCCTCACATTGTTGCATTTTTTAGACGATAGTGTGACGAGGACGACTAAGGTACGCCTGGGGAATCCTGAGAGCACTTCTAGGGTCTCGCTCGAATGCTTAACCCTAGAAAAGCCAAATGATGCCAAGCCGATAGCGCTAAGAGGTCCTTCGACTTTCTTTGACGAGTGAACCTTCATACATAACCTCTACATTCACATATGTAGCTTTTGCCGCGATGTTACTGTCGCGAAGGTCCCCAGCGCTTTTGCACTGGGGCCACAGCCCCCGTGTGCGGTCGAAACCATGTATACATATCCGGGGGTTCGCCATGGTCTCTGAGGAACCGAGGTGAGCGGCAAATACCGATATGCCTGCGTAGTTCATTCTTCCCTAGCCTCTGACCGCGATTGTTTTAGAGGTTTTGATGTTGTTGTAATCGGCGGTGGTCATGCTGGCACCGAAGCTTCCACGGCGGCCGCTCGTTCAGGCGCAAGGACGGCGTTGATAACGCCATCCGTCTCGAACCTTGGAGTGTGCTCTTGCAACCCTTCATTTGGTGGAATTGGGAAGGGAACTATGATACGAGAGATCGATGCATTAGATGGAGTTTGCGGACGTATAGTGGATAGAGCCGGGCTTCACTTTCGGGTCTTAAACAGGAAAAAGGGACCGGCGGTATGGGGACCTCGAGCGCAGATTGACCGGGAGCTTTACAAAAAGGAAATGAAAGCCGAAATACTGGGTACGCCTGGCTTAACGCTTGTCGAGGCGAAAGTGGCCGACATCGTCACTGGCGAAGGGCTACACGGTTGCCAATCGGGCATCGCTGGGGTCCGGCTAGAGTCAGGGGAGGTCTTGAGCTGCGAGAAGGTCGTCATTACTACGGGAACGTTCCTCGGTGGAGAGATACATGTCGGCTTAGACATGTTTCCCAGCGGAAGGATGGGTGAAGCCGCAACATTCGGGCTCAGCAAGTCACTCAAAGAGGCTGGATTCCAGCTCGGACGGCTCAAAACAGGAACACCTCCTAGACTTGACCGGAAGACGATCGACTTTACGAAGCTCGAGGTTCAACCTGGCGAGGACGTACCACTGCCATTTTCTTATTTGAATGATGCTGTTACAGTACAGAAGCAATTACATTGTTACAGTACCCAGACCAATCCGGCTGCGCACGACATTGTCAGAGCTAATCTCGACAAGAGCATTCATATTCGCGAGACCGTTAAGGGACCGCGTTACTGTCCTTCCCTTGAGTCCAAGATTATCCGCTTCCAGAACAAAGACTTCCACCAAATATGGCTCGAACCTGAAGGCTTCGACACGGACGTCATTTACCCGAATGGGATTTCTATGACTGTTCCTGCAGATGTTCAAGAGCAGATGCTCCATACTGTTGTCGGTCTCGAAAATGTGACTATGCTACAGCCCGGCTACGGCGTTGAATACGATTACGTAGATCCACGAAATCTACGGTCTACGCTTGAGACCAAGCTAATATCGGGCCTGTACCTGGCGGGCCAGATAAACGGGACTACCGGCTACGAGGAAGCGGCTGCCCAAGGCATCATTGCTGGCATTAATGCTGGTCTTGCTGCCCAAGGTAAAGGCCAAATGTCAATCAGCAGAGGAGACGGCTACATTGGCATCATGATTGATGACCTCATAACTAAGGGTGTCAGTGAACCGTATCGAATGTTCACAGCTCGCAGCGAGTATCGTATGAGCACTCGCGCCGACAACGCAGATCTCCGATTGACGAGCAAAGGCAGAGAAGCGGGTGTTGTGAGCGACAAACGCTGGGCAGCATTCAGTGAAATCGCTGCGCAGATGGAAGCACTGCAAAAAACCCTTGAAGATTCGAAGATGAGCTCGCAGGGCTGGATTGCGAGAGGCTTCGGAGTCTCCGTGGACTCGACGATTCGCTCTGCTTTCGACATGTTGCGCCTTTCAGGGGTCACGATTGATTCGCTTGTTCCAGTTCTGCCTGAGATCCGGGCTTTCTCGCCTCAAGTCAGGGGGCGAGTCGGGATTGAGGCTGTCTATGCTCCTTATGTTGCCCAACAGAAAGCCGCTATTGGCGTTTTCGAGCGGGATGAGCAGCTGAGATTGCCACAAGATCTCGATTATTCGACTATTCACGGTTTGAGCACGGAAGAGAAGAGAGTGCTTGACTTCGTCAGGCCCGAAAGCGTGGGCATGGCAAGAAGATGTGAAGGAGTCACGCCATCAGGTGCATTGCGACTGCTAGCATTTGTGCGAGGTGCGAAAGAAAGAGACCGGCGACGGGACCTATGGCAAGCAATGGAGGCGAGAAAAGAGCAGTATGTCCGTGTATAATTACGACCGCACAGTGTCACATCTTTAGCAGGGGATATTGCTGCATCGAGTGGCTAAGTGACTCCTCCCGATTCACTACCGTGAAATATGTCTGCACAGAGAGACCGTTCATCGAGACCTCCCTTGCGCTTTCACACGCGCTCGCGACAATGCGGCTCTGTGCTTTGACGTCTGCAATGCGAGCTTAGGGCACGGGCGATGGCTCGGAGGGGCGACTAGTTATCTTACAGACCCGTCCCTCAGGTGTTTGTTGCGATGGCTGTCGACAAAGGCACTTGACATCGGATAAGGCCTCTTGAATGGACTCTGCGGCCGAGCATCCGTACAACATTGAGAATATCTAGTCTGGGCAAAGAGCAGCGCCTGTCGCCGTGACCGTCGACGAGGATCGGGAATTCCTCCGCAGTCTCGAGCATGATGGGTCATTGGAGGGCCAGTCGCTCTCTCTCGAATGTTGAGTTTCGAGATCTGAGAACAGGGGCTGGATGACATATTGCGGGGTGCATTAGTAGGCGCTTGTCGCCTCTACATCTTGAAAACCCCTAGCCCGCCAGTGCCCGCTATGTAGTATGCATACACCCGCTCCAGTATCAACCGTCAACCCTGCTAGCTAGATCTTTCCCCGGACGCAACGAGGTCCTTCCCTTCATCTCTTCACGATCTAGTTAGGTAATGACCCTTGTCCGTGCATCGAAGCATCTCGTACTACGTTGGATTGAGGCATGAGGACATCGTACAGGATACGTAACACATACTCCAGTCAGGCGGCTGCCTTTCCACCGATGATTTGCAAATGACGAGCCGTATTGCAAAAACTTACAACAAAGAACGAAGTGATCATCAAGTTCCTGGACTAAAGCATGGCGTGCCCTTCTCTCGTTAAGTTGCCAAGACACATCATGTGGAGACAGGCATACCTTACATATTTATTAGAGTACTTTCCTTACGTCTCCTTCCCACATGCTTTCCTTGCGCTCTAAACGCTGGAAACACTTTAATTCCCCGTCTCTATAACGTGTCTTCGAATCCGTACCGCACTGTCTTTTCGCTTCAACACCTCACCCGCTCCAGTATTCTCTTTAGTACCTGCATCAAGCGTACATTCTCCCCGCGCTTTGACTTCACACTTCTACTTGTACCATTATTGCCTACAAAACGGGCCCAGGCCCGTGCTCCTCGCCCGTCATGACCTCTGAGCCAGAGCCCCAACTCTCCCTCAAAGAAATACCCACCACAACATCCTCCACCTCCTCCCTCATGACCGACCGCTCCAAAAGGAACACCGTCTACTTCCACGGCGGCATCGGCGGCGCAGGCAACTACCGCAAGATCCCCCGCATCGAAGACTCAGAGCCCACAACATCAGCACCTCGACCCCGCCAGCCACGACGTTTGCACCTGCCCCGCTGGCACCAGAACATCTTCAGCAGCGGCATTGGCGGTGCCGGCAACATGCACACGCGAGGCGAGGAAGCTGCGTTGACGGAAGCGGAGGAGGAGGCGAGAGTGAGGGCGAGGGATATACAGCCCCCTCGGCTGCGGTGGTTTGTGGGTATTGGAGGCGTGGGCAATAGGAGGACGAGGAGGCAGGAGTCCCCGAGCAGTGGGTTCTCGGGCACGACGGGCGGGGCGTACAGTGCTGAGGCATTGCCGTATGGGGCGGCGGATATCATGCGAAGGAAGATGTTTGGGGAGAGGGTGGCTGGGAAGTGAGGCTAGATGGTGGCAATCAGTGTACGGGAGTGTCACTCGGATGGAAAAGTTATCAGATGCATGGGTTGCAGCGTTGCAGAAAAGGCTCTAGACACGAAACGCATTGCTTGGCTTGGGAAGTGGTTGCGGGCGGTTTCAACGGGAGAAGTGTACGATTCCGCTGACTCGTCAATCTCGAGGAAGGATTGCACAGCGTGAGTACTTGATCGACCTCCTTCGATCTTCGTCGCTTTCCATTGCATACCACGCCGCCGGTGGAGCGAACGATGTATCACTATCTTACATGTACGATTAGACTGGGGCAGGTCAAGACGCTACGGCTTCCTGCAGTCACTGAAAAGCAATCTGAAATTCTCAATCTTATCCTCGTCTACCCTCTATGTGCTTCAGCAACTACATTACAGTATGATCAAGCTGAGCATGCGGGACGCCTATCTAGTACCACAGGAGGGAACGTCCCCTCTCTTATGATGATAGAAGCTGTGGTATCGGACGAGCAGCACCGAAAACCGGGTTTGCCATCCCCTTGCTGCATGCAGCCGCACAGGTTGGGCACAGATGCTGCAGGCGGCCGTGTGATAGCTCGACAAGGCGGGCTGTGACTTCGAATGCTGTTGTGCAACGACGCGGAATACTTTTCTACGGTTTCTAAGACACAGCGGCTATTGCGTGACATAGGGTCGGGCATGATTACGGCGGACCGGCAATATCGAATTGGAAATGGTTATAGTTGTATTATTACGAGATGTTTTTAAAGCATCCACAGGTGAGGCAGGAAGAGTTGAGGAGGACTTTGATGAATAGGTGATTATCGAAGACAGACGAGTGTGGCAAGCAACATATAGGAAGGTTTTGAAGGCAGATGATATGGCTGCTGTAAAGCCACCCAATTTTGGCATTGTCTGGCATCATGATACGTAGACCCATCAATTTTGTGCTTATAATGTGACATGCGTGGGAACAATGGTCCGAACCAGTAGCTATTCGGGGTGAGACGTAAGGTATCCTACGATGCTCTACAATTGAGCTCTGAAAGGTTGATCTAAAGATTTGCTTCAGGGGGTTGAAATCATATATAAAGTCAGTCAAGCGAATGTTTTGCGTCAAGTCGCATTGATAGTTCAAGGGTAGAATTCGAGCTTCCCATGCTCGAGGTCGGGGTTCGAGTCCCCGTCAATGCAGTACAAAACATAGGTTGTTGGGAGATCGTAGGATATTTATATTTTTTCCTTTTCTACCCTGCATGTGAGATCAATCAAAGATTTGAACGAACGACAAGACAAGCTCAGACTACCCATATAACTGAAAGTATCCAGAACTCTCACCAGCTGCATCTCTCTGGACGATGCATTATGTTCTCGGGAGATGTTGAGGGGTGTAAGAAGCCTGGTCCGATATCTAGGGCTAAGGAACTTTGAACCCTAAATTGGTAATCCAACTGTCCCACCGGACGTCACTTTGTCTTGAGCTTCCTATTGATCGTACGCGTCGTCCTACTGCTGCTATGGCTTCCAAGATACAGAAGACTATTGCGCGGCAGCAAGAAAAGTAAGTCCTTCTTCTGTAAATGCTATTCTGATCCCTTGCCTCCGGCTACCAGCCTCACCATCTCAGATCTGACGCTCTTGCCTTCGTACCCTCAAAGTCATACCGCTCACAAGCTTTTCATAGGATAGCTGAAGGTTCCTACTACGAAGCCCACCAACAACTCCGTGTCGTTGCTTCGCGCTATGTCAAGTCCCAAAATTGGGATGCCGCAATCGACATACTCTACGAAGGCTCACTTTCCCTCCTCAAGGCAGGCCAAGGCGGCTCAGGCGGCGACCTAGGATGCTACCTTGTTGACGTCTTCGGCAAAGCCGAGAGAGGCGTCGATGCCGAGAACAAGGGCAAGCTGCTCGCTATACTGCGGGCGTTCCCGCCGGAAGAACCTACGAAGAGGAAATTCGTGGATGAGATGATTGCATGGAGCGCGAAGTTTGGGGAATACCCAAATGGAGAGCCGGAATTACATCACGTTGCTGGAACGTTGTATGCTGATGGTATGCTTCTATGACATTTGCCCTCGCAAAACATCTGCTTTGGCATTGTATGCCAATACTAACATCTGCACACAGACAGTCAACCCTACGACGCTGAGAGACACCTCGCCCTCGGCACCAAAGACTCCCCCGAACAGCTCGCCCGCGTTGAGTACGAATGGTACATGCAAGACGAACCCCACAGCGCCGCTCTCTACGCCGCCCGCGCCATCTTTCCTTACCTTCTAACGGGCAACCTTCGCTCGGCAAACAAAGCCTACCTGATCTTCACCTCCCGCCTCTCCTCCAGCAACAAAAACCTTATGGTCCAAGAAGTCAGCAGCAGCTCCTCTGACATGCGCGTCTACCCCTCCTTACCCCTCCTCAACTTCCTCGGACTCCTCTTGCTGGCGATCCAGCGAGGAGGCAGCGATCTGTATAAGCAGCTCGCAAAGCACTATGCGCCGTATCTGAAGGAGGTGACTCCCTGGAGTGACGCTCTGGCACAGATCGGCGAGATGTACTTCGGGATCCGCATCCCCCGCCAGGGGAACCCGCTCTTCGACATGATGGGCAGCATGATGGGCTTCGGCGCCCCTGCCAAACCAGCCAGTCCGCGACCAGGGACCCCGAAAGCGCAGCTGAAAGCGAGTGAGACGACACCCAAGAAGGTGGAGGAGCCCAAGAAAGTCGAGGAGGCGCCGCCGACAATGGATCTGGACTGAACACAACAGGTATATAAGCTGCTGGGGAGGGGGAGGGTTGGGTATCTCAATACGCGTCAAACGAATATATGCAAGCAATCCATTCCCTCATACAACCAACAGTTCATTCAGCCTCTCCCCTCCCCTTCCCCCTCAAACATCCAACTATCCGCATCCAGCCCCGCCACCTTCCTCCGCACACTCGCATGCACAGCCGCTAGCAGCTCCCCCGGTTCCCCCGGCTGCAGAGAGCGATTGCGGTACATCTCCAGTAGCTGCTTCTCAAGCCCTAGACTCCATTAGCCCCTTTCCCCCTTCCCCAATCCCTCGTCAATTCTTCCTCCAACATCCGGCATAGGGGGGGACTCACGCTCCCTCTCCCCCTCCACCTCCTCCATCCCCTCCCCCACCGCGCCCCCGTCCTCCCCCTCCTCCTGCGGCGGCAGCTCCAGGGTTTGGATGTCGTATTTGCCGTTCACCTTGACGATGATCCCTTCGCTATCGTCAAGCGGGTGTCCGTGGTTAGCTCGGTTGGCGTGGTTGGCGTGGATGGAGTGGTGTGTGTGGCCCGAATGGCTGGGTTGGGTATAGGTGTGACTGAAGTGGGAACCAGCGGGGTAATCGGCGTCGGTCATGGTGGTGGGGACTGTAGAGGAAGAGGACGTGGTTGTGGGGCGGCGGCTGAGGTGGTGGTGGAAGAGGTTGCGGCGGACGGAGGTGGAGCTGGTGGTGCTGGTGGAGGGGGGGCGAGATGACATTTTGAGGTAGGGTTGGGGGGGGAAGTAGGGGTGTTGAGGGGAAGGAGTGAATGGAGGGGGAAAGGGGAGGAAGGAGCGGGTTTGGGGTTTTGATGCCAAGGCTTGGCGGTATCTGAGTAATGGTAGGAATGGAAGGCATGGCTGATGTGTGCTCAAAACTTCACGCTCGGGGAATAGCAATCATTTGATGGCTTGTTTGGTCAATCTCGCAAGGTGGACGACCTTCCAATTTTGATCGCGGGGGTGCTTGCTTCGGGAGACGAATCAGTTCTTTTTTGTTAGGGTAAGCAGAAGGCTAGAAGAGCTTGAATCATTTGGTTCGCCTTAATCTTCACATGATAGCAATTGTAGCATAGCGAAGTACGTAACGCATGTTCGATGTGCTGCTGAGCCATCGACAGCATCCAACATGTCTGTCCTGGCCCCGTAGGCAGCAAGGTATGCCACAATCCTCTCAGTCTGCCAATCTAGGACTCAATCTCCAGTCCCTTCACATTCTAATTCTCACAATCCGTAGCTCGGCCATCAGGCCTCCCTCCAGGCGCGTTGTCCAACAAGCCCAACCTCTCCCTATTCCCCACAATTCTACAGCCTGAGGTCCGCTGTGGACGCTTTCCTATCCTGTGAGAACGTCCACCGAGATACGCTTGCGGAAATGTGTCCCTGGAATTTTCGTCGGTCACTTCCACGTGCTAAAGCGCTTGTGGATCTGGCCAGCTCCTTGGTTGAGGGGTTCTGCGATGAATGTTGTCGTTCGCAAAGAGAGGCTCGAGCGCTCCGGCGTAGAATTATATCCGCATTCTCTCGGTCGGGATTGAGACGTCTTTGAGGCGTACTCTGGTCGGTGGCATTGGAACGCAAACCGAAGCGAACCTAGATGTCCAGTTCAATCTGCGTGAGAAAGACTGAATGACGCTTTTTCAGTTGGCTTGCATGGGTCCAACGGTCCGACGTATTATCATATCCAGGTCAGGCTCCTTCGCATCTCGATGCTTCATGGCAAAGACTACACCATTTTCATGGTGGCCTTGAAGCGGTGTCCCTCCCAAGGAAAAAAAATAAGCTTAAGTATCTATCCTTGGCATTGGCGGTTTTTATGGGAACGACGTAAAAGGTACGCATTTAGTATGGTCGTAGTCCATGATGGAGCCATCATGACAGTAGTCCGTCGAGTGAACTCCGTCCATGAAACCTCCGATCCGATTGTGGTAGGTAGCAAGGGCATGACCGGCAGTTGCTCCCCAATTCAATGGCGCTGCGAAGACGGAAGCAAGAAGCGTTGCGCAAAGGAAGTATGGAAGACGCATGATTTTTGAGGTGACTGAAGCTCTACAGAGGTAAAGGTTGAGGTAAGAGAAGACTGCGGGAAGCAGGATGGATTGCAAACAAATGAAATTGCGGTGAAGAACGGATTGAGCCTGAAGATATTCGGGACATGAAAAGTTCATGAGATGTCAACGCCTTATGTATGGAGAAAAGTTCATGGCTAATAATATAGACGGATACCTCGTACGCGTGGCATGTGAGACGCAAGGAGGAATGGTACTTTACCAACATGTTTCATTAGAAAGGGCCGCAGCAAACGGGCGCATTGCAGAATCATTGGCCCGGTTATGATCACAAGGCCTTCTTTTTGCATGGTGGCATCCATAAGGCGTCCGTCAGCAATGGACCAAGCTTGCTAGCTGTGATGCCGACCTTTTGCTTGTGAGACAACGGTAACGGGTGCTCAAATTACTTTACTCCAGCCGTTCAGCTGGCCCTGCAGACTTTAGGGTGTGAAGGAGTTCTAGTGCTCAAGTCCTTCAGCTCTCAGCCCGAGCTCGTGTTTCGTCGTACAAGATTACGCATTGTTGCACAGCCTTCGCCAAGTTCGTGTATACTCGGTACGAAATCGCTAGTGACTGGTCAGCTTAAAAAAAGTGGTTCCACCAGCTTATTGTTCGGAGAGTGTAATTTGGAAGCTGACCGCCCGTGAACCCTAATGCATTTGACATCCTTACGAAGTTGGTTACCTCACACCGGATTGGTGCTGCGTTGGAACTCGCAACGTACTGATTTTCGAGTTGGCTTTGTAGGTAGCCGGGCTGTGAGACGGAATCTGGGTCAGCATTACTGGAGCCAGGGTTCAGGTAGGGCTGTGAACGTCCTTCAATGGTCACACTTTGTCTCAGTGCTTCAGACCCCGTCGGTTTTCAAAATGCAAGATTTTCCTCCGGAGATCTGAGTCGAAAAGCGACCATACCCCTGTTTTTAACCTTCGCGAGTGCAATTTAGGGTCCTCTTGGCGAAATCTATCAACATCAACCAGAATCACACGTATTAGATTGTATTAATATTGATTTTGTATAAAGATTTACGTTCTTTATAATTCAAGCTATCTAAAATAAAATTTGAGCAAGAAGCGCAAAAGTTGTAAAACTGCGAACACCGAGCGAACTTTGACGATCGTGCTCAATTTTAAAGTTATAGAGTTTGAGCTTGTTTTCTAGTACAATCTGATGTGATAACTAAGCTTTTCGATGCTCAACTTTAATCAATTCGCAACGTGTACAGTAGTTGCAGCACAACGTATTATAGAAATCTTTCGAACTTTTAAATTATAGCGACACCGAAATAGTTGTTTGTCGTCGAGACTTTGTCAATCATGCGTTGTGAAATGGCGACTCAAACAGGTTGAAAAGATGCACTTTTGTATGTGAACACGAACAAAAAAACTGATGTTTACGCGTTTCTTGGTCCAGACGTGTGATAAAGATGCTCGAGCCCTGCGACGCTACGGATTATCACCCGGCCCGAGACAAGTCACACTCATCAGGCGTGCCGTTCCAAACGATGGCTGAATTGTTTGTCTGATCAATCCCGCCAGCCTTGAGCCTGAATCTCGATTTACTGAACAGCCAATCCGTCATTTGAATACCTCGATGCTGCGACAACACGAGCTCTCTCTCGGCAGCAGCCATGGACGTCGTATCAGCCGTGTCAGGCTATATCTCGAAGATGGTGTCGGCAGGGGACATCCACGGTTCCTCCTCAGCCAAGATGAAGATACTTCTCCTAGACAGTGAGACAGTGCGAGTCTTGATGGTTTGACATAACCAAACGTTGACTAATCCTGGCAGGTCTCTATCGTTTCTACGGCAATAACTCAATCCGCGCTCCTCAGCCATGAAGTTTACTTGATCGAGTTGGTGCTGTCCGTGGTCCTACGAAGGAAGGAAGTTGATAATCCGCTAGCCGCCTTGACAATGCAAACCGCGAGAAAATGCGCCATCTACGGTGTCTTTGCTTCGTGCGTCCTTCGTCAGGCTCAATACAACATCTCATAGACGAGTTTCGGGATCCAAAGTATGGGGAATACAGCATATGTCAGTTTGTAGTTTGTTAGCGTTGCTGGAAGGGACTAAATCAGCTCACAGATTTTAGCAATGTTATCCGCAAATCATCCCTTGAAAGGCTGGCAGAAGCTGATGATAACGAAGTCGTCAAAGTAGTCCAAGAGTTCTTCGGTGACTATGTTGTCGTCAATCCTGACCTCTTCTCGCTGGACCTTGGCTTTCCCAAGCAAAGATTATGGAGCAATACCCCGGATACATGGAATCCCGATTCGCTCCAACGATGCACCGAAGGAGTCATTGCTCTACTACTATCGTTGAAAAAGAAGCCTCTCATAAGATACGAGAAGAACAGTCTGATGACCAGAAAACTTGCCACGGAGATTCGGTACCAGATCACACAGGAAGAACAGCTTTTTGATATCAGAAAAACCGATACCCCTCCGATACTTCTCCTTCTTGATCGTAGGGATGACCCAATAACTCCATTACTAACACAGTGGACATACCAAGCTATGGTGCATGAGGTTCTTGGCATCCATAACGGCAGAGTGGATCTCAGCGAAGTTCCTGATGTTCGACCAGAGCTCAAAGAAATAGTCCTCTCACAAGACCAAGATCCGTTCTTCAAGAAGAACATGTATATGAACTTTGGTGACTTAGGAGGAAACATCAAGGACTACGTCGAGCAGTACCAGACAAAGACGAAAAGCAACGCGAGCATTGAATCAATCGCAGACATGAAACGTTTCGTAGAGGACTATCCCGAGTTTCGCAAGCTCTCTGGGAATGTCACCAAGCATGTCACCCTTGTGGGCGAGCTTAGCAGGCGAGTCGGCGCCGACAATCTGCTCGATGTCAGTGAGCTGGAACAGAGCCTTGCTAGTAACGACAATCATGCTAGTGATATAAAGGTAGACAGTCAAAATTCAACCATCGCTCAATGCTAATCCGGTTTGAAGACTTTGCAAAAGCTCATCCAGTCTCCTAAAGCCCCTTCGGATGCTAAGCTTCGCCTAGTGGCACTGTACTCCTTGCGCTATGAGCGGCATCCGTCGGGCCAGTTGCCTATGCTCCTTGACCTCCTCGCTGCTGCCGGCAACGTGTCACCACATCGAGTTGGGATGGTTTCAAAGTTGCTTGCTTATCACCACTCACTTCAAGCACCCCCGGCCGCTGGAGGCTTCTCCGATTTGTTCGAATCAGCATCCATCTTCTCCGGGGCCCGAGATCGTTTCAAGGGTCTCAAGGGCGTCGAAAACGTCTATACGCAGCATTCGCCGCGACTAGAAGCAACATTACAAAATCTCATCAAAGCGAGGCTCAAAGAGCAGCAGTATCCTTTCGTTGAGGGTGGAGGGTCCACGCGTGATAAGCCCCAAGATATCATCGTCTTTGTTGTCGGCGGAGCAACGTATGAGGAAGCGAAGATGGTTGCGCAGGTCAATGCCAGCTCTCCAGGCGTGAGGGTAGTGTTGGGTGGGACAACTATACACAACAGCTCGACCTTCCTCGAGGAGGTCGACGACGCTGTGTCGAATTGGCCAGACGCTGGAGTCACGACGGCCGCTGGACGAATGAGAAGGGAAGTGGGTCGGTGATATGTACGTAGAGTCTAGCTACCAAACGCAGAACATGAGAAAGATGGATAATTGAATGTTTTAAGTCCATCTACGCCCCTTCGCGCATTCTTCACCGCACTTGAGACTGGAGCAATTCAAGATAACAGTCCAGCTCGACCCCACCTACGCCGGAACCACACAATAGCTGCCCATCCTCGCATCCCACACGCACATTCGCACGATGGTTAGAGCCACCAGCTTTTCGCTAAGCCATCCTCTTTCAAGGACTATCAGGAAGTGCCATGGTAAAAACCTCTTTGTAGCTATACATCTATTTGGAAACAATAGGCTGGTGATCTACCATTCTCCGGGTAGGGGAATCGCGTCCTCAATATGCTGCTGATCTCGATATATGTGTGAGGTCTCCTCCCAGAATACAGACGAGTTACTCAAGAATTAGGAAGCCTTGTCACAATGTTGCGCACTCGAAGCTAAGCCGTATTGGGGTTTCGACCCGGCTTTTTCGGGCCGCCTAAAGAAGGCCCTTGCATATGCGCGTGAAACCGTTGATCCTGTTAGCTTAACTTATGACACCCATGATGTTGTTGCATCGTTGCTGGCCAAATGTATGAATTCAGCATGTTGATTGGCAGCCCCAATCCCCTGCAGACCAAGCCTTTCGAGTCGCAGGTCTAACAATCGCCTCTATTTGAACTTTCGACACCTTGCAGATTCACCAAGCTCAAATCCCCAAAGATCCCATATAACAACCAAGATGGCGGACGCACTCCTCGCTCAAGTCCAGGAACTGTTCGAAGGCCAGATTGTAAATCTCACCCCTCCCACCATTTTCAATTTCCAATTCGTCTCTGCGCCCCAGGCTAACAGCCTTCGTCACAGGATTTCGAAGGTCAGAAGCAAACCGAGCAATTCACCACCATCATCCTTTCCGCCACCGGTGTAAGTTTCTCAGACCTGCGCCTTGTTTCGTCATCCTTCCGCTTCCTCCATTATTCCCAACACGCCAACGTACCTGGCTAATGCAGCCTAGCTCCTCGGTCTCGTTCTTGGCTTTATACAGCAGAATATCTGGATCACGCTATGGGTTGGGCTCGGTGGAACGTTTCTGACATTCTTGATGGTTGTTCCTCCGTTTCCGATGTATAGAGAGACACCGGAGAAGTGGTTGCCGAAAGGGAGTGGGATGGTGGGTGGGGAGATCAGTGTTGGATGAGGTGTCAAGAGCTTAGGATTGCGGGCGTTGGAGTTCCAATTGAGACATCTATCGAGCGGGAAAGGATTATCGTACGGAAGAGGTGGAGCGCTCCAGGGCCACTTGTACGTGGGCCTGATCCATTTGTCTACCAATGAATGCTAGAAGCTAGCCATACCTCTTTACCATCGTCCATCATAGCCCTGGACGCCGGAAATGCATGCATCACGTTCGTCATGTCCCATAGCACATATGACCATCTCCTCCGTCTGCTGCTGTTTCCCGGTATTGAAGCCCTACCGACCATACTTTTGAAATTCCCAGTCTCGGTTGTCGAGAGGGCATACTTGACGAGTCTTGAGCCACCGGGAGATGCAGTGGAAGTGGAAAGCGTGCTGTTCGTTGAGCCCTCATTAGCAGATATACGCTTGGTTGCGGTCGGACAGCTTACGTTGCAGATGCCCCAAGCGACAGTGCATTCTTCGTTTGTAGCTGAAGCTTGATTCGCTTGACATTCGATACCTGGATCCCGGATCAGGAGCTGGATATAATACAAAATTTGCAGCGAACATACAAAGGTCCATGATGTGGTTCCGGCAAATGGCGCAATTGTCCACAACGATGTCCCAGGCCCAGAGGGCGACAGCGTTCCACTACAATCCATTGGTCAGTCCTGCCTCCCGTTCAAGATTCATGTAGTTTACCTTCTTCACCTCAAACCTCTTCTTGTTGTCCGATCCCGCATCAGCTGATGAGCCTGACTTGGCGACCTTTGTCCCCGCTGACAGCTTGCCTCTCGAGGGTCCAGGAGGGCCCGCGTCTGGCATGTCGATGTCCGCCATTTTTGTAGGTGTTTCCAGCAGTTACTGTGTTTCCCACCGCAGGCTGTAAGGTGCACCAAGGCCTATTCGAGGTTGAAGTGGTGGCCTAGTGAAAGCAAATACTGATTCCAATATATAAAAGGAACAGGCCAGGATGTCGTGATGTCAGATTTTTGTGAGGATCTGGTATGCTCTTTAATTGACTGGGTACCTTATTGTTACGGAATTCGTTGTGTCAGTCACTCGCAAAGATACCTTTATCCGTCAACACACAGGGCCTGCCTGGTATCTTGAAGTATGTCCCAAACCAGTCAAGTGCTGCTAAGCGCCAAGCGCCAAGCTCCGAAACGGACCCATGCCCCAGCGCGCAACTCGATAGTCACTTCCTCTCTCCTTCACATGTTCTCACAATCATAACAACGCCTCAACACACCATGAATACCCTACGACTAATCTCTTGTTCCTCTCGATACTATTTATTAAATGCTTTAGCTCTTCGATCATATTCCAGAACTCTAGCCTTCTCAACGCCGCCAGCAACTGCTCCACCTTGAGACAAAGGCTTTACAACCTCTGAATACGCTTTGCACTCCAGACCACGCTCGAATTTGAAAATACTGTCGCTAGGGCTGATCCGCGAAGGTCTCGCTTTAGCATTAGGTCGAGCGCGGCCATTCTCTGTTCTTTTCACGTTCCTCTTTACCAGGCTACATATTTCTTAAGCCACTCGAGTCATGCAGGCTACTGCAACGACTCCTCAACCCAAAAATCCACGCGACAAGCGTCAACAGAAACCCAAGGATGGGTCTCACAACACGATTTTACCAGAAGAGCTCAATGCCGAAGTGCCCATTGCGCAACACAGCATCTCACCTCAATCGACGTCTGGTCTTTCTCAGCAGATGAACGGAGATATGCCATTACGTGAAGACTATACTGGCGAGGTGACTACTCCTACGACACCTTCGAGGCCCAGGTCTATGTACGATTCGCCGTCCATACACCAAAAGGCCTCCAAGGGCCAACATTCCGGAAACGTTTCAGCTATAGAGGGTGACGGTCAGAGGAATAGAAAAGCTCAGAAATCTCAGAATCGTCAGAGCGGATCCTACATCATCAACTCGAACCTGAATGGCACTCCGCAGCCGAAAGATAATAGGAAACCTCAGACGCCCGGAAGAAGCAGCGCAACATCATCCCGGGCTTATGCAGGACCTACCTTTCATGCTTCTCCTGCGCCATCATCATTACCAATGCCGAAGTTCTTGTCGAAATCAGTGCCCGAAGTGAAGAAAGCAGCGGGCTTAATTGCGAGGCTGGAGAATGAAGCCTCAGAGGGAGCTTTGTCCCCGGAAAGTAGCGAGGGCAGTCCGATACGCGAGAAAGCAGAGCGGTTCCAACAACATATGGGAGAAGGATCGCCCCTCGACATATTCTTCAAGGCTGATCGGGAAGAGAAGGCGCGAGCACGCCAGACCAGCTTAAGGAGTCCGTTGCTTAATGGTGCGGAGGGCGGCCATCTATCAACAGCAGCCGGCGCTACACCTGGGTCTCTATCCCCACCGCTGGATCATACTCGGCATCATTCTCGACACACCACCAATGGCTCTGCCAACGGGCTGTTTTCAATGGAGCTGGAAGATGAAAGATCAATCAGCCCAGCTACCCAAGCAAAGCGCCCTACTCCTCCTACGGACCTGAAGCGAGCAATCACTGCCCCTTCGGACATCATCACTGAGCCTGGACGGGACGAAGCAGCGAAACGCAATGCTAGTAGTCTTGCTTTAAAGAAACTGCTCTTGACTCCCCAGCCTCAACGACCAATGCCAGAGTCAAAATCGGTACCTACAAGCGAGGGCAGGAAACGACATACTCCCCCGATCAAGGAATCATCAGGACCTTTCGCGCCTGCCCAGGCCCCACCCGAGATTCGGATTTTGAGCCGAAAGCAACCAGCCAGCTTGCCCCAACTGCAGAAACAATTTGGTCCTACACCAGCATCAGGCAGCTCTCCTCGTCCCCGCCCTCCGTCTTCAAATCTTAGGCAAGAGTTATCTGCTCCTCAGACCCCTGTGCAAAGCGAGCTTCCGGAGCTGCCAGCCACCCCTACACCTTCAAACAATAGTCGTCTCTTTGCTCCTCCGACTCCCCAAAGTCAGCATAATGGTGCACAAAATATTCCCTTTCCTTCCTTGCGTCCTACTGTATCGCCAGGTGTTGGTCCCCCTTCCATTCAAGACACGAGTGATGTGTTACGCATGGAAGAAGAACTGCGTCGGGTCCTGAAAATGAATGTTTTGGGTAGCGAAGGCGCTACTGGAGTTCGATCTTGAAATGACTTAAGTGGTCTGGAAACCGGCGTTACCTCTGTGTTCTGTGAGTGCATTAAGTGCACTCAGATTGACACCTTTCTGGGATATGGTCGGTCTTATTCGCAGTTCATCTGCATTCTCAATCCTTTCGATTGGCGCTACGATTGGCGTTACCAGGCCTTTGGTTTCCGCGGCCGGTGCTTGTTCTTGTTCTTTGATACATGTTTTTTCTCTTAATTTTGACGATGCCATTGGTGTTACGAAAATCTCATGCTCTATGAAGCCTTACCCTTATCATCCTGGGCGTTTCACACAACAGCCTGTTCACCAAAAGGAGTAATCTCAATCCTGGTCCATTGTGCGTTCTATCGAATCGGGCGTTCACGAATATCTCTGCACTATGGATGACGAGATTTGTTCCAATTACCACATACTCACGACCATGTTTAACATTCCACACTTTGGCCCTTGTTGCCATATTCACTATCCGCCTCTTCGTTTTCTGGAAAGGACCTGAGAATCCCAGCATTGAAAGGACTCTACGCCTGTCTCTACTGATACTAGATAGCGAACGCAGGCCTTTCGGGTCCATCTAACGATTTGTCTACAACATTCGTTACAGCACGTCTATACCATCATGTTTGCTCTGTGGCATACTGCTACTGCGAGCCGCTGGACTGGAAGGTCATGAAAACGGCGGTTTGTCCGCCCCTCTGCTCGCTATGTCGGCGATGTCCTGCTGTTAGCTCTATGACCACCACTGCACGTTCTGCACCAAAATTTCCTATGTTACTGAAGGAGAAGGCGAAAGGAAGGGGGGAAGTGTCCCCCTCAAACGCCAGAGATGCTATTTGCAATGTGCCTGCACCAAGGTTTTTCTTTTGTCAGTTTCCTATGTCCAGAAGCGGAGCCAGAGGCTAGGAAAGAGGGAACGAACCTAGGAGAGGGAAGTTATTGCCTGTCTTGGGGTCGAGATGCGAGGAGTTCTCCAATGGAGCGACGTCGTCTTTCCTCTGTGAGGTGAACTTTGAAGGTCGATAAACCCGTGTCCTGCATATTCTCATTCCATCGAGTCCATGTTGGTGAAGGGCAAAGCCAAAATTTCTCGTAATCATGTCGTAGGCGGTGTGCTGGACCTTCGTCAGGGCGTAGACAGCTGACACAGAAACTCAGACCGAAACTGGATCAGGAACCATCAAAGGTGGAAGTACGAGGCTGAATGGCAGACAGACTCCTTGGCCATCAAAGTAAAGCATCTAAAAGGGAAATTCAATCTTTCGTATCTACACCGTCTACAAACAGTAATCATCAAAGTACCGCATCCCCTTTCTTCCTGTAACTCACCCGTTAAGTGATCGTCTTATGCCGAACAACACGTCCTTGCTCTTTTTCCATTGACTAGTTCAGTAGTCAGCGATGCTCCTATGTCACTGTCATCTTATCCCCCCCTCTGCAAGTTCCCCCAGCGCAAAGCTTCAGCTCCGCCATGCTAGCCCCTCTTTTCTCAAAGTTTACCTCCCGACTAAACTCTCCATCTCCATCTCCATCTCCATCTCCTCTCCACCATCTCTCATCCTGCTTCCCTTAGATTCTTCCCCTTTTGCCACTTCCAGGTTTTATTTGACCCAATTTTTACAAGAGACATTTTCTCGCAAAGCGAACAGTTAATCATCAAAAGCAACATTGTTAGAAACAAATTTTTGGAAGAGATGAATCATGATATGTAATATTCGGCCAAACTGCGTGACCGCGCCACAGAACAAAGGGAGAGCGCCGAGCTCCGGGGTTGGGCGATGAGCGGGTTTGGGTGGGGCACGAAGGCTGTTGTAAGCGTCTGGCCGCTCGGAATTGAGTTAGCCATCCGCGGTGGGGGCCAAGCGGAACGGGGGTAGATGAGGTGATTGCGTTGAGCGAGACCTGTGATCAGAGACTTCTGTTCATATGGATAAGGTTTCTACAGACTCTAGAATTGAAAGCGGTACGAATGGACAAGCTCTAGCATCTTTATCGCAAGGAAAGGAAAGGAACAGCATGCAGAGCAGCCTTTAATACCCACGAACAAGCCTCTATGTCCCGTCTGAACGACATGCCCCTTGCTCTAAATCATTGATAACCGCACAAGGAAAACCCTCACAAACCTGGAACTCTTTCGCACACTCTACACCAACCTCCCCTACCCGATCACAGAGTCAGATAAACTTCAGCCTCCTCGCCCCACACAAGCTCGCCAACACCACCGTCGCAATCACCCCCACAATCCCAAAGAACCACCCCAGCCCTACGCTCTCCCTCCCCGGCACCGGCACATTCATTCCAAACAGCCCACAAATCAAATTCAACGGCACCAAAATCGTCGCCAGCAACGTGATCTTGCTGAGGACCCGGTTCGCGCGATTGCCCTGCGAGATGTTGTCGACCGACAGCTGCGCGAGGTGGTTGCTATGGCTGCGGCTGAGCATCTTCTCGAAATGGCCGAGGTTCGACATCATGGTCACGACGTGGTCTTGGATGTCGCCGAGGTAGAGCCCGATCTCGCCGCGGGGGGTCACGCTGTAGGATTCGTTGCAGCGTTTGGCGAAACCCTTGATGACGTCCGCCTTGCCCCCTAGAAGGCGCATGAGGGACATGACTTTCTTCCTGCACTCGCCGATTTGGCGGAGGAGCGGGGTGAAGTCGTCGGTGCGCGTGACGAAAACCTGGTCCTCGATGGTGTCGGTCTCGGCTTCGATGCTCGCGATGGGCGGGCCGTAGCTGTCAACGATGTTGTCGATCATGGCGTAGCAGACCCAGTCGGCGGTCAGAGCCATGTAGTCGCGCAGCTTGCCGATGCGCTTGCGGACGTTGGCGGCGTGCGGGGACGGCGTGTACGTGAAGGTGAGGATGCCTTCACGGAAGACGACCATGTAGACGTTGAGTGGCTCCATGTAGTCGGCGCTGAGCGGGTCGAGTTGATAAAAGGAGCGGAAGCAGACAAAGTAGTATTGTTTGAAGAGTTCTACTTTCTCGCGCGCTTCTTGCGTCGTGATGTCTTCGGTTGTCAAGGGATGGATGCCAAAGGCGCGTCGGAAACCGTCGAGTTCCTCGTGCGTGGGATTGAGGCAGTCGAGCCACCAAACGCCGCCATCGGGTGGGAGGGAGAAAAGATCCCGGAAGGTTTCGCCAGGGCTGAGGAGGTCGCCGAAGGAACCGGCGTGGATGGTCTGTTCAAGCTCAGAGGAGAAGAAGCTGAAGCGGCTGGGCTCGGCCATGCTTGGACACCGGTGATGTGCGGGAACATCTTCGATTGTGGTGTGCTTCACATCGATCACGGATTTGCTGTCGTCGATGGCGCTTTCGGAGTTCAAAAGGACAGGGTCGCCATCGCTGGTGAAAATCTGTGGAATTTCTGGGTTTTCTTTGCGCAAGTCGTCGAAAATTTTGGGCTTGCTCTGAGAGCTGAAGCTGAACTTCTTCTTGGACTGACCAGTGACGGCAGGTCTGGTGTTTGTAATTTCAGCCACAAGTTCATCCAACTCCTCAAAATCGATCCTGTAGGCTTTGGAAGACTCGTCCGGCTGGGGAAAGCAGACATCATCCTCGACAGGGTTATGATAAGACGCGCGGTCATCGTGGGATTCTATGTGTCGAACACTCGTAAAACTAGGACGACGGCAGTGGGTGCCACCAGACACAGTCCTTTGGATGCCAAGATCATGAACAGACGGCCGTGTACTAGCAGCGGTGTTTGCGCGCTCTCGTCGCCTTGGATCAGCAAACGCGTCCACTGAGTTCGCGGCTGAACTGGACCTTGAGGAAGTAGAGGAATCTCGGGAGCGGTTGTGATGCGCCCGCCTCGTACCATGCCTTCCCAATGCAGGACTATGAGATTCTATAATGTTTTCTCCATTAGCGCTTCGGTCATCGTCGATGACCGCATGCTCGAAGTCTCTTGAAACTGGTCCTGCATTACGAAGAGCCGCATTGACTTGAAGCAAGTCTGGCCGACCTCCGTTGGCCACGCTTTGAGCGGTATTCCGCCTGGTCCCACTGTTGTGGACACTACCCAACGCATCCGCTCGTGGAAACGAGACAGGCTGGTTGCGATGATCGTCGAGGTCGGATACAGGTGTGCTGAATCTAGTCTGAATCTTCTCGGACTCGGATCGTGGCGAGTCCATTTCATTGACTTAACAGCGAAGTGCTTCAGGGTAGTCGATACCGGTAGGTCTGACTTTCTCACGACAACTGCAAGGCTCCCACAATCTCCAAAGATATCTAACGCAAGGTTTGGGGTGCCCGAGCCCCCTGGTATGGAAGGCGGGCTCGCCCTCCAGTATATCGACTTGGTACGGCCAGCTTGAACTTCGCATCTGCTTAGGGGTAGGGTATCACAGAACCTGCTCTTCCTCTCCTTACTAGCCTTGAGATAGGTACTGTTCTAGTGCGAATTGTGCGAGATCCGAAAAGCCAGTTATGGTGGCTTCAGGTCGCCTCCTTGGAAGACCCGGAATTTTGGTCCCAGAAGAGGTCGGATGAAGGAATACTTGAGGTAGTAAAGTCCCGCCAACTTGGTGGTATTGCGGTTGATTTGCTGAAGCGCCAGACTGGTGTATATATGAACGAAAGACTAGAGCAGCCTTTCGCCTTCTCTGAGGAGTGGTAATTGGGTGACGCTCGGAAGTGCACACAAAGAATTCAAGGTTGCGTTGTCGACCGTATCTGTGTCCTAGTGTAAGCAAAAGTCTTGCAACCCTAGAAGCAGATTTTATAGTTTTTATGGAATTGATCTCTCCAAGGGGCGGCCTAGAGACGCAAGAGTTGGGAATACTTTAGGTTTGAGGCGACGAAGACAATTGACTTCGCCAAGCTTTTCCTTTGGTCATCCCGAGATTCAGCCGCCCGCTTCCAAGTACATGCATTTAAGCTCATCTTCGTACCATAACCTCCTCATAAAAAAATGTTTTGCAACGTGGACGCACAACAACATGGTGAATACCAGAGTTACGAGAGAAACTTTGACTAGAAGATCGGATTATCTAAGAGCGTGACAACTTGACTACTTGACGAGCTGACGACTTGACCACTTTGTTGACTCACTGTTGAGATATGTTATTGTTGACTCACTGTTGAGATGTGTTATTCGTAAGTCCTCGAAAGGAGCGCTTTTTCTAGCCCCAGGTTGTAAATTATTTCATTTATGAGAGCATGACATACTGGCACATAAGAACCAACGCAGCCTATACATCTAGCTACGATGCCCGCAGAGAAATATCCGTATAAAGGCTCGGCATTACAATTACGTCTATGGGTACAAGAGGCATTAGTGACTGGCTCACCCCCCGGAACCTCAGAGACTGCCATTGACTTCGAACTCCAAAATTTCACACTTCACCCGGAATATATGATCGAGCTATCGTACAAGATGCTGTCCTTGTTCTTAGGGAAGCGCAACGCCGCAATTGTTATACTGCATTTGCCGCAGACTGACAAGAACCAAGAAGATCGTAAGGAGGCTCGTCAGTATCTAGCAAGTAATTTTGGAACAAAAAGTGTGCTGAAGCTAATTCTCGCAAGAATGGATTAGATACACAGCCAGCAGCCGATGTAAGTGAATACTTTGATATGAGAATCTGTCCATGAATCCCTTCTGATTTTCCTTTCAATTGGAGCTTGTAAGACGATCGGCGTTCTGAAGAAAGGAAGCGATCTCTTGCTTCTCCTTGTTCGCTGGGCTAAACGTTGTGTACGACCAAGGTACGATGCGTTTTGCTGAAGTCGCTACCAAATCTCCAGCGACACGATGCAGTATCGAATGGGGTTCAGCTACTACCATCATCGTCGGAACTCTGTGTGTCGCGTCGAAAGGGGACGTCATCTTTCAGGGGTCCGGGGTAAATCCTGTAGATTTTTCAACATTCAGATGTGCTCGAGTTGTAGACAGCTGGTGAAGCAGATACACCCGCAGGTCTTCTTGTTCTTCTAAGTCCCTCGTCTGCGCGAGTGGGATGATTTGACGTTTTATCTCTTTAGCTATGGACCTTCACTGGTTGGTTTGCCCATCGCCATCGAGGGAGTGGCGCACCACTTCTTGCCCAGGCTTGGGATGGAGAAAATCTGCCGTGGTCAGGATGGTAATCAAGTGGTCTGGTTGGTAAATGTAGGATACGAAGAGAGGCTCCCTAAACCTATCTCTTATTTGAGAAGAAGAAAGACTTCCTTGCGCTCAAATATGTAGAAAAGTATATCTTAGAAATCGAAACTAGAAGTCGTGTATCCGCGTGACACAATAGAAATGACAAATGCAAGACGAGAGTATAATATAAGCTTGGTATTCTGTATAATTATTCTAAGAGCGTATGGGTACAGTCAAAATTGGCCCCCCTAACACCGCCACGTAGAAAACAAAAAACACAACCTCAAGCCTAAAGTAAATGTATCTCCACTGCTGATATTACCTGTAGCCAAAGACCGACTACATGCTCGTGACATCGTTTCAACATAACTGCAGAACCCTCTACCCGCCATACATACCCAAGCTGCACAACCATTTCCATCTCCGCTGACTTTCCCTCCTGCTCCATCCTTACTCAAGCAACATCACAGCGGGTCTGGCGTTGGTAATTCAAGCGATAATACGCAGCAAGACGCGCGTTACGTCAAGTGGAGCTCAAAAAGCTTCCAAACAATCCCGCAGGGGGGGGGGGCTGACCTTTCCTCCTTTCTCCCTCCTTTCGCACCAGCCTGGAGCCAATCACCCCAATCTCCCACTCTATCTTACCAACAAGCAACAAAGCTCTTCCGCCACCACTCCACCCCGCTTCTTATGGGGATCATGAATGCCCGATCCTTCGCCGCGTAGTTCCCCTTCAGCACGTCCGACATCGGCAGCGTGTCCTCCAGGGATACCCACTCTCCGTCGTCTTCCTCCCCTTCACCCCTCACCGCATTACCGCTCACATCCTCTGCGCCAGCGCTGACAGCCCCATTCCCAGAGCTCCGCTGCTGAATCCTCTCGTGATGTCTGGGCTGCCAAATCAACCATGTCCCCTCTGCGATACTCGGATGCAGGCTCTTGTTGGCCAGGAACGTGGAGGGTGAAACCCACGGACCGAGTGATGAGGCTGGGGAGATGTTCTTGCGGAGGATGGTAGAGGAGAGAGTGGTGGCGAGGGCATCATCGGTGGAGGTGGGGTTGAGGTTGATGAGGGCGGTGAGGGTCTCTTCGGCGGTGGAGGTGGAGGATGCGGCTGGTGGAGAAGAGTGTGTGGGGTTTTGGTCAAAGGGTTGGTGCATATCGATAGCGAAGGCCCAGCCGCGCTTAGGTGCTGAGGATGGAAGGAAGATCTGGTGGCTTAGGAGCGAGGTTTTAGTCTTATGGTCGATTTCACCTGGTTCTAATGCACAGAGAGCTGTATCGTTGATGCAGTCTAGGGCAAGAGATATTCGTGCAAGCTTGATGGCCGTCGCGCCAAAGGCGACGTATAACTCCGCTCTTGCCCAGTAGAATTTAAAAGGCGCTGTTGATAGGTTCATGCGGCTCTTATTCGCTATGGGACCGTCGATCTGCGTTGTCCAAGCGCCCTTAAGTGGGATGGTCTGCGCGAAGGGGTTCATGTGTTTCAGTAAGGTTTCCGGATCGGGGCCATTGGTATGGAACTCGTAGGCTGAGAGATTCATGTCCGATACCAAGTAGCCTTCTCTTGTGGGAATGATTCGCGAGGTAATGGTGCACTTGTAGAGCACTGAGCTTGATGCGGAGAAGTGGAAGTCTAGTGTTAGTTAGCTATGGAGCTGTCTCTCGCCCGGTGTAAAGATGGCCCATAGCTCGTGCCATCATTGAAAGCTAGGCATACCAATTAGGAAGCGTATATCATGCTGCAAGTCCTGCTTTTTCGAAGAGAGATCTTGTATCACTTGCTCGCCACTCTCGAGGTTCCAAAGCAACACTTCGCGTTCATCGAGCGCCCATATCACCCACTTACCCTTTGGATGGATCTTCGGTTCAGAGCGCTGGAGTCGTCCAGTGCGAGTGCTATAAGTGAATAGCTTCATTTCATCGCCCACAAACACAACAAGCATGCTTTCGGTACAAGTTTGATTGGGCCAAAGAGATGGTATGCCCTCTTCCTCATCTGAAGAGTCACTTGCCTCGGACTCAGAGCCTCCGCCCTTCGGGATGACCAAATATCGTTGACTTACAACAGTGATTGAGTCGTTCTGTACGCTCCCGTCTTCTATCTGGACAATCTTGCATTCAGGGTGCTTGCGAGCTAGTTGTTGTTTTAGCGAAGAAGCGGAACTCGAAAGCCAACTAGACATCTGTTGTGCACTAGAAAGAGTTCGAAGTATTGAGATATTGTGCTTGACCGCAGCGGGGTATTCATTCATGACATTGCCTCTGCATGCATTTCCGTCTTCAGCTGAGGTCAAGGCTTCTGGTAATGAAACGGTGATGTTAGAAGTTGGAGTGGCCGATTGAATGATCTCAATTTTCCCTCCGCCGACATCTGCCCGTGCTTGGAGCACTTTCAACACCCCATTACTGGCCGCGAATGCATTCATGACTGCTATGATGGTATTTTCAGATTTTATAAGGTCGATCTGTACCGGTTCATGGGAGGACCTATCCGCAAGGTCAACAGACCACCTTGGTAGCAAGAGCGCGACGGTTCCGTCAACTTCAATACAACCGCGTAGGCAAGGGAAGTGCATCTCCTCTGAAACGACTGGCTGACATTGTAGAATGCTTTCAGGGTGGCATGATAGGACAGTGCTCCATTCTTTGACGAAAGAATGGTAGAGTCTGACGAGCCGCTGGCCCTTCTCGCCAAAGTCCTCTAACCAGCTAGGAAGTGGGTCAGGGTAATATATTTCACCGATTTTGGCAACCTTGAATGCCATGTCGAAATGGTCCGAATGAACCTGCCTCAGTGGAGCAAAATGGTAAGGGGCGCAAATTCCTTGGACTTGCATACAAGTCCAGAAATTGCAAGATTCGAGGAATCTATGTACCTCGTCAAAAAGCTCCGTGGACTTTGACGTCTCCGACAGATGAAGATACCAGAAGACAGCAGCGTACAAGAGAAAGTCGTTTTTGTCGCAACTCTTACGGACCACTGAATCAGTGTCGCGCGGTTCTGCGTAGACATCTTGAGATAGATAGATCATGCATGTCTTCCCAATATCAAGATTGGCAAGCTCGCTGTTGACGAAGAATCTCTGGCATGCCTCCGGGACGCCAAGCAGCTTCGGATCTTGCTTCAAGAAGTCGGCAACAGACTTGTGAAAAACTCCAAGAATAGGATTGAGTGGATTGTTCCGATCATCTAGCTCAATCAAAGGATAGCAAAGTGACTTAATGAGGGCTCGTTTAGGAACCCTTCTAGAGGAATAGCTCATAGACGTCAAGTTGACTCCCATTGCGTTGGTGAGCTCATCTAGACTCATAGGTTGTCGTGCCATGACTACGAACGATATGATTCGCCTGATCTCAAGCTCAGCAACGCGGAGTCTACGGGGTTACTCTAACTCACCGCGCCAATTCTTGTTGACTCCAGCTCTTCCGTGATAGTTGAGTTAAGTGCAGAAGATAGCATGCACTCAGCCCTGGATGAAAGTTCCCCAATGCATCTTCGACCTCTTCTTCGCAGGTCATGTCGGTAAATGTGCGCAGCATCAACTGAGCCCACAGAAAATTTCCTTTTGCCTCACCTTGAACATGGCTAATGTAATCTTTGCGCTCCAAGCTTATGTCGACGTTCTCTTGAAGAAATTTGTCAATGTCGGTCTGAGCATGGTTGGCTGATATCTCAATCGATTCTCCTCGAGCAATTTCAAAGATATTCTCAAAATCTGGATTCTTGCAGCTCGCGCAAAACCACTTTGATATTCCAGTCGTGTTTTGGGCAAATAGCTTTCCTAAAGATTTGGCCAAGGCTGCTCGATCATCACATTCGTCCAAGCCATCGATGATGAAATGAACTCGGCCGATATGCTTTTGCAAACAAAATATGACTTTCTCTGCAGTCCCCACACTCTGGATGCATGATTGTCCAATATCATCCATATACAGCTTGAACAGCTCATCTGGAGTGTATGGAACAATGCGCAGCATCTGCACAGCCAGGTTTCTCATAGCCGTGAGCAGTCCCCGTCTCGCCGGGTCATCTGATCTGAAGAAAAAGTAGGCAACTTTGCAGTTCTCCGCCTGGAGATGTTCGATAGTGGCTGCAGAACAAACACTTTTGCCGGAGCCCGGTCGTGCATTGAGCCAAAGTACGTCGTTCGAGTTTGTCATTCGCCATTTTTTATAGGCTGGCTCAGCAAAAATCCACTCACAAGTTCCTGGGTGTTTCGCATCCAGGTGTACGTCAAGATCGGTTTTGACATCGCATGGCCCGAGCCACTGTGCGATTCGTCTTCTTTTTGAGACTAAATCGTAGGTTAGTCGACGTGTCAGATGAGATGATGGGGGTTCATCACATTCTTGTTCCCGAGTCTGCGAATCATCATGAATCTGAGCATTTTGCGCCTGCAGAGCAATGGACAGATTCTTGATAGCTTCAATCTCTCTATCGAGCCCACCGGCCAATTTTGCAAAGCATGAGTCAAGGGGTTTCGCAAGACTTCTGACAAGGGTTTTAAGGCCTGACAGAGTAGTAAGCGAGCTGTAGATATCGCTGCAGTAGATGGAGATTCTCACCACTTCTTGAAAAGAGAGCTACTGCTGAACGCCAGAAGGTCAGTATCGATTTATACGTTCTCACTAGCAGTGGCCGCATAGGCTCAAGATAGCCAGGTGTCGTGGAGTAGATACGAAAGCATTGGAGTAGATGTCCTATGGTTTCTAACTTATTGACTACATCATCGAAAAATTTGGTGTAACTAGCTGCAAGCTTGATATCAGGCAAAATCTCAATTAGCCTCGTTTGCCATCAGATTTGGGCAACGGAAAGGGGCTCACTTGCAAGACCAACCTCGCGCCACTGTATATAGGTGCCCCAAGCGTTGCGGCGCCTTGAATAGCCACATCAAGCGCCCTTGTGTACTGGTTAAGGCCATCGACCAGAGGCTCCAAACGACTACTAATTTTTCTTGTGACGCTACCTTTTCGTTGATCCTGGTCCAGCGTGTGGATGAAGATGGTTAAAGATTTGGAAGAAAGGTCTACTTGCTTAGATTGCTGACCACCACTATGGATACTTGCCTCTTCCCGTAATATTTTTTGGAAGAAGGAACTGGTTTTGTCTTCAGTATTTTTTACTTCTTCGATGAATTCATATATAGCGGCCGCGAAGGGGTCCTTGAGTAACGTCCTTACTTTCAGTAAGCTGGGGCCTGCCATGCCTCTGATGTGTGATAGTATGTTCACCTACTGGGAATCTGGAGGCCCATTAGGCGTAGACACTTTTTCGGCGACCATCTTGACTTAGTAGTGCCACAATTCTGAGGATCAATGCAGTGGTGAAATTCTGATATTGCAAGATGCGTATCGCTGACAATTTGAAAATGTGACAGTGATTTATTATCCCATGCGCAGCACGAAGTAGTAGACTCGATCCTCAGCAGTGATGAAAGAAAGCAAAGACGGAAAGCTGATGGACTGTATCACCAGTGAAGACCCATAGCCCAAGAGGCAAATCGTTGAAGCTTTCCTGTCACCAATCAATACCTCAAAGCAGGGTTCGAAGAAGAGCCTGACTTGAGAAGTGCACCGTGCCGGCGCATTGAGATAAGAGACTCAGTGGCACTGCGGGACCACCGCCGCTGTTGAGGCTGAGCTGAACGACGGGGGGCCTTGGAGCCTAATACTCGCCTTGATCAGGGAAGTGCGACAGGCGCTTAGAGCTAGGCCCCAACAAGCCCTAGAGCCCCCCAATAAGGCCTGGAGCTCGGGCACTTCCCTGTCTGTCGCACTGCCTGATCGAGGCGAGTGTTCCTACATTCAAGTGGCTGGGGAAAGCTGAGGCCGCAGCCGCTGCATGTAAGACAGACTACGAACAGTATCTCACCAAGAGACCTATCATCGTTGCTTGCGAAATCCGCCACGAATTTGCAAGCGACGGTAGATATGACTGAGCTGCGGTGTAGCCCAGCGGCCTCTCGCACTTCCCAGCCTCTCTGATCCCAAGAATAATGCAACTATCTCTTCACATCTGCTAAAGACAAAAGTCCAAATTTCTCATTTTCTCATGTGAGAAGCAGACATCTCAATCAGGCTGAAGCAGGCGTAGAATGGAGGAATCAAGGCCCCAAAGCAACGGCACCGACGTTGGAAACACCTCCACTGGCTCTCGTTGCGAGCTCAAAAGTATTGAACAGCGCTACAACAAACGTGGCGAACAGGAACGCATCGAGCGCGACGGCGGCTTCGTGAACTGGCAGAAGAAATCCAACCATGCCTATGCGCTTGTTGCAGAGCAGTCCTTCAACAAGGACCACCAACACGAAAAAACCACCCTCGAGGTGAACTCCCCGCAGCTGCTTCAAGCCTGCCGCGACGTGATTATATATCATCCCGATCTTCCCGGCGACTTCGAGCAGCCGTTCGTCCTTCAAGACCCCTTCGAAATACTCTTCCACTATCGTAAGGAGCTGGCACAGTACTGCGATGTCAGCAAAGATGACACGGTGAAGTTGCACATCAAACTCCTGCTGAATTTCCTGAATCTTCAGTGGGGCGATCTTGCCCGCTCGGTCGACAGGTACGATGCGGATGGCCTCGTTCGCTTCAAGCTTCTGTGGACGATCTTCAGGCCGGGGGACCTAATCTACCAGAAAGAGAACGGGCACGAAAGACTGTATCGACTCGATCAGTCATCGTATCAGGAACATAAAGTGTTAGGACCATACTTAAAATTGGACGGTTTGTATACATATTTCGACGGCCAATATGTAGGTGTTGTGAACGACGAACTTCGCGTCTATCAAGTCAAAGAATTTGCCGGTGAGAAGGCGTCAAAGATTCAAGGACTGAGTCTCTACCCCATGAGATACCGGACGGAAACTGGAGCGTTGAAGGAGCGGCTGACGGAGAGGGGTCACCGCTTCCTCAGCATGCAAGAAGCGAAGCCTTGGTATCACCATGGGCTTTTCCTCTATCTGAAAGAACCACCTGACGATTTCTATTCCGAGGAATTCGACATGGCCGGCATTTGGCTAAGCCGAACGGTAAAAACGAATTGAAGGTTTTACTTGATCGCACATTATTGATATGGAAGTAGGAGACGGGCCGTGTGATGATTGACTTCGAAACTTTCTCCGAAGAAGCACAGCTTCAGGTAAAGACCATTCAATCGTGGGAATCTAGTTCTGGTAAGTTCCAGTCAGTCTTGTCAAAATTAGCGTGACTACTTCTAAGACAGACGCAGCGGCTGCGCAGAGGGAGCGCGCCTTGAATCCGCTTGAGGCTGACCCTCTTCTCTGCCCACCTTTTGCATATGGCTATTCACTTTCCGGGAAGACATGGTGTAAATTTTTCCTGGACAATCTAGAGCCCGTCGAATGGAAGATGAATGCAATGGAGGAACTCATTCTACCTGTTAACCCAAAGCGAATCATTCAAGCGTTGGTGAATTCTCATCAATTCCCTAACCGTGCGAGAGACGAAAGCGCCCTCAAAGGTAACGGTTTGACCATATTGTTACACGGGCCTCCTGGCAGCGGAAAAACTATGACCGCAGGTATGTAAAACTCCTCCTCTTGCCGGAAAAACTCATTCATCAATCTCCGTACAGAATCCGTCGCCGAAAACACAAAACGCCCGCTCATGGTTATCTCCACCGGCGAATTAGGGAGTTGGGAATTTCAAATGAGCTACATGCTCAAGAAACTCTTGGCGTATGCTTCCACGTGGAAAGCGATTGTTCTGATTGACGAGGCGTAGGTCATTCTTTCTGAGCATCTCTACCCAGTTTTGACCGTCTCAAGAGCATTGAGGCATGTCTAGCGAGCATACGCTCGAAAGACATGCTCTAAGTCTTCATCCTCATAATTCAAGAAGGAAAGCTGACTCCGAAACCATATAGCGACGTCTTCCTCGAAGCGCGCAAAAGCACCGGCGCAAGTCGATTCGAGCAGAACTCCATGGTAGCAAGTGCGCACACAGCTCTCTTATTTTATCCACCCTCCCACTCCCTTCCAGAAACCACAACCGAGCATCCACATCACTAACCAACAACCCCACCCACCAGTCTTCCTCCGCCAGCTCGAATTCTTCCAAGGCATCCTCTTCCTCACCTCCAACCGCGTCGCCGTCTTCGACGAAGCCATCACCTCCCGCATACACCTCATCCTCGAATACCCCTCCCTGACGCGCCCCTCCCGCGCCCACTTCTGGCGCCACTACCTCACCAAGCTCAACACCACCTCCTACTCCAACCCCACCATCCTCGCCTCCCTATCGCACCCTGACTCCGACCTCTCCAGCGAACACGAGATCGCAGAAGCGGCGGAGAAACTCTCAGTCCACACGATGAACGGGCGCGAGATCTCGAACTCGGTGACGACGGCGCGGACGCTGGCGGCGGATGGGGGGGAGAGGCTCAGTTTGAGGCATTTGGAGGTGATTGTGGGGGTGTGGGAGGATTTTCATATGAGCTTGAGAAGGGTGCAGCGGAGGGTTAGTGGGAAGGAGGCGAAGATTAGTGGGAGCTTTGATTGGAAGGGAGATGATGGTGATGATGATGACGGAATTGACTAACGTTTTCAGCTTTCTTGTTCCTCCCCCTTTTGAGAATAGACTCTGATCTGGTACCTGTATCTCGTCTGGCGTTTTGTTCATTGGATAATCTCTGGGTTGATACACTTACACATGTATTACATGGGCAGCTAGTGCCATGACCTACAGATTCTCCACATTTCCACCATCCCTAGCACTATAGACCACTCCCCAAATGCATACACCCATACGCCCACACAAACAATCCCTCCCCCCCCAAAACCCAAGCTATAGCATCCCAAGTCCCCCCAAAGCCCCACAACATCCACAATCCCCCCTTACCATCCCTCACCCCCTCTCCTCCCCTCTCCTCCCCTCCCTCTCAATCACCCCAAACCCTCCTAGCCCCACCCTTCAATTCTAACTCCCTCTCCGGACTATGGCCGTTTTCCTGCTGTCCCATGCCTTGATCAGAGGTAAACGGTTTAGTGAGATAGCGATGGGGTAGTGAAGGGTTTTAGATGAAGAGGCGGGATGTTAGGGCAAAGGAGGTGGAAGGGATGGTTGTGTGATGGAGGGAGTTGGGGGTGGGGGGGGCTGGTTTGTTTGGGTATGTGGGTGGGAATGGAAAGGTGTGAAAGGGGGGGGGATGGGATGGAGAGGGTGTGTGGTGCGCTGGACGGGTCAGGTTGGTAGATGTAGGGTACTGATGGAGGGTCCCTGGATGTGTTTGTTGATTGATGTGTTATGATGGTTTTTGGTCCGTTAAGTAACATTCTGATTTAGAATCATGTTGTTAGTTGAGGTACAAGACCCCAGCTCTCAGATTCGATTTCCGCCCTTTTTCGCAGCCTGTTATTCGGCTCGCTCTGGCTCGAGGGTTCATGGCGGGATATTCGCTGTCTGCTTCGGATACATACATGTATTTCTACTGCTTCTATGGCGTGTATCAGACGCCTGACTGTATGCTCGTGACATCATTCAAAGGACGGTGGAGTCTCAAAGCCCACTCCACCATCCCGTCTTCTCGACATCGAACTCCTCTTCCAAGAACCCAGCTCGACTGCTCCTTCCTACCATGATCCTGTACGTTCCCTTCTCAACGATCCACATATCCCGGTCTTCGTCCCAGAAACTGCACGCATATTTTCGGTCCATGTCTATTGTCACCCTCCTCTTCTCGCCAGGCTGGAGGAAGACTTTCGTGAACCCCTTTAGCTCTTTTACTGCTCGGGAGATACTCGGATTCACTTGCTGGATGTAGACCTGAGCCACCTCCGCGCCTGCCCTGTCGCCGGTGTTCTCGATGCAACACGACACGTTGACAGAAGCCTCAGACGACGAGACAGGAGCATTGGCATGTGATTGAGAAATCTCCAAGTCGGAGAAGCGGAAAGTTGTGTAGGAAAGGCCGTGGCCGAACGGGAAGAGCGGTGCAATTGAGAGTTTGTCGTAGTATCGGTAACCTACGTAGATGTCTTCGCCGTAAAGCACACGGCCACGCTCGGAACGGAAATGAAGGTATGCAGGATTCTGGGATAGATGACGGGGGAAGGTCAATGGCAGTTTTCCAGACTATCTCCAGTCAGCTATGATTTGCTCCGAGGGGAAGGAGGAAGGCTTACTGGGTTAACCTCGCCATAAAGTACGTCGGCAATAGCATTGCCCGTCTCATCACCACCATACCAGGCCTGAAGAATGGAACCTGCCTCATCGGCCCAGGGCATAGCAACCGGGGTACCACTTTGAAGAACAATGACCGCCCTCGAATTCACTTTAAGCACTCTACTGATCAGCTGATCGATGTACGGTGGAGAGTCCATGTCTGCTCTGTCAGATCCTTCACTCTCCCATTCGCCATTCAACCCAGCGAAGATGACGACCTGCTCGACTTCCGAAGCGAGTTGGACAGCTTTGACGATCTCGACTTCTGGGTTGATACGCTTGCAGGCACCAAAACGAAGGCCGCCGGGACCGAAGGATACGATTGCAGATCTCTCTAACTTTGAAGTAGGGGCAGAACCGAACTCGACAGTGATGTTGTATTTATTACCAGCTTTGAGCTCGCGTTGTGATCTCTCTTCTGCTGTGGCTGCACCGAAAAAGGTAGTTCCTGGCCGCTGCTTGGTCGCATTGTCCACGACGAGCTCCCGGTTGACGAAGAGGCGTGCGGTTCCCTCTACTGTAAGCCCAAAGTCATAGGTTCCATCCTCTTCCGGAACAAAGACACCATCAACGTCGACATAATATACAGCTTCCTTTGGTATGGAAGGCACTTCGTAGTCCATTAGATTCATGTACGTCTCTTTCATATGCCGCTCGTCAAGTAATTTTCGATCCAAGCTACCTGATGGCTTATCGTAAGCCCTGAACCTGAACCCAGGTTTACCGTCGTCCGTCCGTAGCAGCTTCCCTAGGAGCGGAAGTTCTTTGAAATTATGTGCACCGAGCTCATAGCGGACGGTGGACTGACTTTGCGTGGAGACTCCCTCAAAAGGGGTGACGACGTAATACGGCGCCAACGATGCACTGCCACCACCGCAGTATGCTGCTGACTTTGCATTGGGTCCCACAACAGCAACTGGTTTCGTCTTATCGAAAGGAAGGATCTTGCGCTCGTTCTTCAAAAGCACTATAGATTCGGCAGCGACACGTCTGACCAGAGCGCGATCTTCCGGCCTATCCAGCTTGTCTTCTGGGGCGTTCCCTGGAATGCCGGATTTCGACGCTAGCTTTATCGTCTTGAGCACTGCCCGAACACGTTCATCCAGTACGTGACTCTGGATCTTATTGGAGGTAACCGCATGAGGAAGGGCATTACCACGCCAGCGAGTCGGGCCCGGCATCTCCAGATCTAAGCCAGCGTTGATGGCATCGGGAGTACTATAGGTACCGAACCTGCAATCCGTTAGCGCATAAACAATTAGCACGGATGATTACTTGGGTTACCAATCGCTCATGACAAGGCCTTCCCATTTCCAGTCTTTCCTTAGGATGTCAAAGAGTTTCTGGTTTTCGCTCGCATGGACTCCATTGACTTTATTATAAGCGGCCATTATAGCGGCAGGCCTTGCACTCTTTATTGCAAGCATGAAAGGCAAGAGGTAGATCTCTCTCAGCGCTCGATCAGTAACAATGCTATTGACAGCCATTCGCTCGTGCTCCTGGTCGTTGCAGACGAAATGCTTCGGCGTAGTAATGACGTCCTTCTCTTGGACGCCATTGCAATATTCTGCAGCGAGCGAACCCGAGAGATGAGGGTCTTCTGAAAATGACTCGAATCCCCGGCCGCCATTTGGTGCTCGCTGGATGTTGATTGTTGGCCCAAGCAGGACATGTACACCTTTGGCTTTTGCTTCGTCCCCTAGCAAGCGTCCCACGGATCTAAGTAGGTCCTTATCGAAGGTGGCTCCCAACGCCGTTGAGCAGGGTATGCAAGCCGCTGGAGTGCTATTAAAGATAGAGATCCCCCTAACGCCATTGGGTCCATCAGACGTGCGGAGGGCGGGTATTTTTAGTCGAGGAACAGGCGCAGTATGCCAGAAGTCGGAGCCTGGAATGAGGTTAGCATGCTTAATAGCAGACCTTGGGCCAACTTACCAGCGGTGAGTGCGCATTTTTCCGAGAGTGTCAAGAGCGGAAGGACTTCTTCGACGTCGATGTCAGCCATATTGTAGTACAGGGAGAGGAAATTGCGTATGTAAAGTAGCCAAGAGGGCAGAGATGAGATAGAGACAAGGATTCTAAAGTGGCGGTCAACAAGGCCGTTCGCACCTTAATGAGCGTTGGAAATGCCGTGTGGGGCAAATTCCAAGGATGGCGTGAATGTGGGCATGAAAAGCCGGGGATAAGGGTGAAGGATTGGGTGCATTGTGCCATGTGCCGGTCGTGGGAGCCAGTAGCGCTTCTCTCAACCATCTTGGAGATTCCGCGGGACTTGTAACAGGTATCGTCCCGCTTCGGCGCTCCACAGGATCGAAGCAATTCACGATGTGGCGACTGTTCAGACGATCGAGTTGATTGTGCGATTGGATTGTGCGATCTGTGCAGGGTCAATGCGTCTGCAGGGTCCAGACAAACCTATCGAAAAGGACCCCTCCGCGCCAGGTTTCCGTGTGCCGTCCCGCCTGGGAAAAGCTTGGCATCAGTCTTTGGAAGAAAAGGATGAAGCAGAATTGGAAGAGGCAAACGCCGGTTGAGACCTTTGACAACGCATGCTTCGCTGGTCCAAGCTGACACGGTCGAGCCTGCTGTATCCACTTCTACTTGCACCGGCCATTCCGCAATCATTTGTCGCTAGCGTGAAAGCACGGTGATGGAATTCTGGAGGCGGTGGAGGCTCAGTATAGAACTTCGCAGAGCAAAAGAAGGCGGCTTCCGCTGTCATGGACTCTGATCATTGTTCGAAACTCTTTCGCTTTTGTGTTTTTAGGATTCCTTGGTCCCCTGATCGACCCAGCTTCCCAAGCACTTCCAGCTTTGTGTGCATTCGCTCAGCTTTTCGAGCGCATGGCTGACTTGGCAAGACCCATCTCCATCTCGTTTGTCGCTGAACTCGACCAGAAAGACGTAATGCCAGGGATGTTCACGGCTGGGCCTGCTGTTGATGCTCGTTAGATTGAGACCATGAAGGCCGAATACCGAAAGAGCCTTCGCCAAGGCGCCGCTGAATTGATGATCGACTCGGAAAGCGATCAAGGTTTTCCACTCTTTCTGCTGTCCTTTTCCATCGATCGACACGTTCTCTGCTGGGAATGGGTGCTCTTTAGAGGCGGATCTTTGGAGTATGAAGAAGCGAGTCATGTTGTCTTCGCGGTCTTCGATATGCTCGGCGAGGAAATTCAGTCGATGGACGTCTGCCGCAAGTCTGCTCGAGATGGCAGCCGTGGTCCGTGAAGCATCTGCTGCCACCATCTCCGCCGCTTTCGACGTGGAGCTGACTTCCTGACGTTCCACCCCTTTGAGGTAGGTGCTAAGGAAGGCCTCACATTGTCCAAAAGCTTGTGGATGGGAGTAGATTCGCCGTACGTGTCGTAAGTCTGACAGAGGTCGGGCACGAGGTGACTTTGGATTTGGTGCGTTTACCGTAGGAGTTGCTGTACCTGACTCGGTGGCTTCTTCTCGCCTAGGAGCATTCTTAATGTAGCCAAGTAGACAATGATGAACGTGGATGTAGGCTTCGCCGCAAACGTTGATGTCGGGATAGAACTTCTCGCGGTCAATCATGAGATCCAGGGTATAGACGACAGAGCCATTCGTAGAATTCTCAAAGGGCACCACGCCATACTTAACGGAACCTGATTGTACTGCTTCGAAGACATCTAAGGGAATCAACCAATGATGACATAGAAAAATGTGACAAGTAAATCCGTACCTGCTATTGATATCGTGGGTTCAAGGATCGTTAGACATTTATCGAAAGTGCTGAGTGCCGCCTGAAGTTCGATCAATACTAAGCGCGCAACCACTGACACGGCTGGAGAGATCACACCTGATGAGTATATGATGACGGCGGCCCAAGGTATGCAATTTTATCCTTCATCTCGCACATGCGCTAGCCGGTGGACGTTGAACGTGAGACCTTGTGTAGTGGTGTTTCTTCGGACAACTCAACCCGAGACATAATTGCCATGAAAGGAAAAATAGTTATTAGAAAAGCTTCATTGATGTTGAGTTAATTTTACTACTTAATTCCGTCATTCCTCACTTCAGGGTGAGTAATACTTCCGTCGAGATGGCATCAGCTTGGGAAGATGGGAGGCGGTGACGTGTGCGCCAGTTGCGAGCCTTCCGGTCGCTTAGGCATATCCACAACCAAGTATGTGAGGATTGCGCAAATATATGATCACGAGTAAAGTATGGCTTTCATGCTTTCATTGTGCGTCGATGGAGAAGAGTATGTTCCATGGCAGTGATTGTCCACAGAAGCAGCACAGCGGTGCCGCTCTACGGTTCCTTCGACTCCTACAATGCCGCTTTATGTTCCCTGAGCCAGATGTCTCTATGCATTAACGTGCCCCTGTCATATGTCGGGGCAAGAAAACCCAGACTGTTCCAATGATTGCCATTACCGAACAGACAGCGATGAGAGCCCAGTTCAACATCCTTTCCTTCCTTCCTATCTCTTTACTAAACAGTTTCAGATGGAAAGCCAGCGGCAGGATAATACAGATGCTGAAGCACATGGCCGAACCTAGAAGAGCCACTATATGATTTCGGAGTTAGCCTTTTTGCTGAAGTTAGGAAATGGGGATATAAGGCAGGTCCTTCGAGCGAATGCTAGCCAGACATGTCTCAAGGCTTTTGAAACGCTCAAAAGGGGGGGAAAGATACTTGGAAAGGATAACCTACTGATAGTATCGAAAGCAGGTACCAAGATGGCCATGACCACGATAATAACAATTAACGTTGTCCGAATGAAGCCTTTAAGTAGCCCACGGGTGTAGCCTGATGAGCCAAGCAGGCCAGACAAAGGTGGAATCGCCCGTACGTGCAGACCAGAGTAAACTTCGATGGTCACGAAGATCGGTCGAATACTTTGCAGGCGTATGTCAGCAATAGTTCAATGAGCGGCCATTAGTGGTACTTGACTGACTTCAGCGGAACCTTGGTCAAAGGGACGATGGAAATAAAGATAACGATGCAGACCGACAGAGCCTGAGGGTAGCCTTTGGTCTTCAATATATTCGAGCTTACTTCGTCGCGGATGCCGTCGCCAAACATCAGGAGCCCCACAACAGCCATGCTGAGATCGAGCAGGTACTGCGCACAGTCAGCGAGGGTCGTGATCAGATCCGACTATGGTTTACGGTAAACCCATAAGTGTAATTTATTGCCCTCGGATACTTCTTAGGGTGTCTCATATCCTTGTAGATGTTGGGGAAAACCGAATGGCCGCCCCAGGGTGCTGACATGATTAGTAATGGCTGTATACTTTTGCAAGGGAATACTTACACATAAGGAGACCAAAACTGAGAGGTAGAGTGGACCATGATGCCGGAAATAGATGGGTCATCGCAGGTTCTCTCAGCGAGCCGGGCGTATGTGACTTTAGAAGGCCGTCAACGAATACGATAACGACGACTACATCTCCTTCTCAGCCTTGAACGCCCCTCTAGACCGAAGGACTCACTTCCTAGGCAACATATAATCCCAAGAAAACTCGTGAAGCTCAAGAACCGAAGAGGCACAAAGCTCAGCGGTATCAGGATTGCTCCACAGAAGATCTTCCATTCCACACCTCCCCAACCAGGAATTAATGCGTCGAGACTGTCAGCGAAAAGGACGACAAGCGCAACGCAGGTTGCCAGTAGCTCGATGGTGAACAGGATGCTAATTGCAATCCGAGCCTTCGAGCCAAACGAGATGTAAGCTAGATCGGCAAAAGTGACAAGTGATTGGTCGATACTTAGGCATTTGGCAAGCGTCCCAGCCGTGTACCTTGTTGCTATGGCTGCGAAAATATAGAAGAGCAGCCCGATCAGCCATCCGGAGTACTTCATCCCCAAGGGCAGGCTTAGGATGCCCACTCCAATCAACACATTGACAGAGTTGAAGACAGTCTGAGGTAATGTTGATTGGCCAACTACCACGTGAACAACCTGGCCGTCCTCCCTCTCAACGGCTTTGACAAGAAGATGTTCGTGCTCTTTGTCTGGGTCTTGCCCGCCGGTCGCCTGTTGCTCTCTGAAAAGTCTTCCAGCATGGCGCATAGACGCGGAGTTGACGCGTGAACCCAACGACCCATATATCCCCCCGTAGCTTGATGCAAAAGGGGAAGCTAGGTACGGAGCGTTATCTAGTAGATCGCTAGTGCGCCGATCAGATGCAATTGAAGGTTTGCGAGGCTGTCCGATTCCCTCATCCTCTGGGAGTAGAGGCGTTGTTTCTTCATCGATGACGGCTTGAGAAGAAGTCCCCTCTCTTTCAAGCTGTTCTCGAAGCAATGACTTTTGCTGGACGAGTGGAGGACGGTCAGAAGATCGATGGTGGGTCACTGTATCCTCGACTTCGTCCCCAACTAGAAAAGATGTATGGTTTGATGTTATTTCATTGAAGCCAGCAGCGCGCTGCCACGAGCGAGCAAAGGCTTCCAGGCTATTTAACCCCCCCAGGTGCGCAAAGGAACTGACATGTAGCGAGAAGGAAGATCTGTCGGCGGGTTCAGGAGTTAGTCTACGCTCTTGAAAGAATTATGATCAAACGAGGCGGCTACAAGATGTTGAACGCACCTCCGCCGTCGCAGCTCCCCTCCGGAATTGTCATTGTTAGCAGTCTGCCGTGGGATATCCAGCCGATCCGAGAAGGTGGAGGGCGACTCTTCGTCGAAATGGACATGACTGGTCTCTGAACCAACGGAACCTTGCCGTGGTGACCGCCCTCGCTCATAATCTTCCCAATTAGGGGGCACATACGAACTTGGCTGGCGGGTCATCGCATCATGACCAGTTCATCCTTTAGTTCGTCAAATTCACTGTTGAGAGCATGGGACCCCTGAAAATAGATCACAGTCGAAGAACCCCGGAGGTTATTGGGTAGAAGCACTTGTAGTAGAGGTATACAGTATTGACATGGCGATCACTGCCCTAAATTTGACAGAGGGGCAAATCAAGCCTGTCATGTGGGGTTCCATGCAGCTATTGAGGAGAAGTAAGAGAGACGACCAGTAGGCTTGCAGAGACAGGCAGCACAAGAAGAGATCGATCATGAGAGAAAAGAAGAAGCAATGAATAAATCACTTTACAGTATACCTCCACTACGGCATCCGCATGATCAGCTAATATCAAGTCCCTTCCTGACCTGTTGGAGGGGATAGATAAGAGGAAACGGTTTGAGCCTCGATCACTGGCCCGACGCCAGCAGCGGCGCTTCCGCAGTCAAGTGCTTATCGCAAGGTACGAACCGAGATTGGATGCATGTCTTATGAGACAGGAGATGTCATCGGGGAAGGAAATGATGCGGTTCTTTAGAATCATCAGGATGTCACAATCTCACTTTGGGCAGTCGAGTGACTGTTGGTGACTCCGAGATGCCTCGTCGCTGGCTCACTGCGCCTGGTGGTAAGCAGTAGCCACTCACAGACCACTCTGGAAGCTTGGCAGCTGACTCAGTCAGCACTTGGACGAGACGGATTAGACCCACCAAAATCGAAACGATCTCAACATTCTTGAGAAGACGTGAAGACCCCATCGATTTCACTCGATTACTCCTCTGCCTGCCCATTACCTACTGGAAGGCTCCAAGGCTATCTCATACTGACGACGACCACCGCCCACCATGAGTGCCCAGCAGGCCACGGAAGCCGAGAAAAACCTGGAGATATGGAAGGTGAAGAAACTCATAAAGCGTCTTGAGGCTGCGCGGGGAAATGGAACCTCCATGATATCGCTCATCATTCGTAAGCTATTTGAGTCGCAATTCCATCTTTGTTGCAAATCAAGCTGATGGATTATCTAGCCCCAAAAGATCAGGTATCACGCCAGGCGCGAATGCTGGCCGAAGAATTCGTATGCTCTACCAGAACCCCTCTTGGTCCCTCAACTGAAATATATCAGGGTACTGCATCAAACATCAAGTCCCGCGTCAATCGGCTCTCCGTGCTTTCGGCCATTACATCCACTCAGCAGCGCCTAAAGCTGTACAACAAAGTACCCCCCAATGGCCTCGTCGTCTACTGTGGTGAAATCATCACTTCCGAGGGCAAAGAGCGCAAGATAAATATCGACTTCGAACCGTTCAAGCCCATCAATACTTCGCTCTACCTCTGTGACAACAAATTCCACACTGAACCCCTTAGCGAACTACTCGAGTCGGACCAGAAATTCGGGTTCATCATCATGGACGGCAATGGCGCTCTATTTGGAACCTTGAGCGGAAACACTAGGGACGTGGTGCACAAATTCTCTGTCGATCTGCCCAAGAAGCACGGTCGAGGTGGACAATCCGCCCTCCGTTTCGCCCGTCTGCGTGAAGAGAAGCGTCACAACTACGTCCGCAAAGTCGCCGAATTGGCGGTGCAAAATTTCATCACCAATGATAAAGTCAACGTCGCCGGGATCATCCTCGCCGGATCCGCGGACTTCAAAAACGACCTCAACCAATCCGACATGTTCGACAACCGCCTCCAGAGCAAGGTCATCAAGATCGTCGACGTATCCTACGGCGGCGAAAACGGCTTCAACCAAGCCATTGAGCTTGCAGCCGAGACGCTGAGCAACGTCAAGTTCATTCAGGAGAAGAAGCTGATTGGGAAGTACTTCGAGGAAATCAGCCAGGACAGCGGCCGCGTCTGCTATGGTGTCGAGGACACACTCAAAGCGCTCGAAGCCGGCGCCGCAGAGACATTGATCGTGTTCGAGGATTTGGACGTCACGCGGTGGGTGCTTAAAACTTCCACCGGCGCTGAGGTCGTCATCCACACGCTCAAGGCGCAGGAAGCGGACCGCGAACAGTTCATGGACAAAGACACCGCCCAGGAGATGGAAGTCGTGGACAACGGCTCTCTGCTCGAATGGCTGGCCGAGAAATACAAGGATTTCGGCGCGGCGCTGGAGTTCGTGTCAGACCGTTCCAGCGAAGGGAATCAGTTCGTCAAGGGCTTTGGTGGGATCGGGGCACTGCTCCGGTATAACCTGAATTTCGAACAGCTGGCTGACTACGATGACGAAGACGAGTTCTACGATGGTGAGTCTTGTCTGAGCCATGCTTCGGAAGTGGAAGGAATGGGCAGCTGACACAAAGGCTAGATTGACGGTTCAGTAACCTCGTCTTGAGCGAGGACGCGCACGCAGACCTCCCACCGCCGAAGATTCTGCACTCGCCCACATCATCCGCTAAAGAGCCGGTCATGAAGCGAGAGTCTACGGCAGCAGGCATGACGTCCCGCGCCCGCTTGTAAATTCCCTACGCAAGTGCTACGATGGAGATGCAGAGGTATGTCTTCGGAGTCAATCGACACGCTTGAAACGGCTAGCTAACGGTGCGCAGATATGAATGAGGTCCAACAAGGTAAAGCTCTAACGGTCGCGGGCTGCAACTGCGTGTTCGAACGCGAAATTGCTTCATGAACTTCAACCTTCTTGGGCTTGGCTAGGTTGATGTTGAGGATGGTACTGCGAGGTAATGATGGCTGAGAGAGAGGAGATAGATTAGTATGCGAAGAGTTGAACCACTAGATAGATACGAACATGACATTCGCCAACCATCTTCAGGGACGTCATTGTGTGAAACCGTGAACTTGTCACATACTTACGAGTCCTTGCAGATCCTGGCTCTGGGAGACACAACCAGCGCATGGCCCACGTGGTTATTCCAATCTGAAACATTTGATTCCCGACCCCCCAGACGTGCGATAAGCAAGCCCTTCGACTTCGCTTACGAAACGAGCTGTGGCACAGCAAGGAACCCAGGATACCTCTACTCGACCCTTGACCCTGCCCTCTGAATATCGCGGCGTATCTGAGATGCGCTGCACATGGCTTTCCATCCCACGTGAATTCCGATTAGATCGGGCAACTGTCATGAACCCTTCTCGACCCAACGGGTTTCAACCTGTTCCGAGGAGATATACCACTCCTGCCAAACCACCCCTGCTTCCATTCTCCAGACCCGATCAGTCCTCAACCCCCCTCCTCCTAGGCATCATCTTCTTCTCCAGACCCGCGATCTTCTTCCTCCTGCGCTCGACAACCCTCTCCCTCCTCCTCTCCCCCATACCCTCAAACCTCCTCACCAGCACCCTCTTTCTCACCTCCCCCTCCTTCAAGTAAAACGGCTTCTTCCCCTCCTTGACCCTCTCCCTCTCCCCCCTCCTATGTTCCCTCACCACCTCCCTCTCCCTCTCCCTCGCCTCCTCAGCCTGCCGCCTACTCTCCATCCTCTTCAACGCCGTCTGTAACTTCTCTTTCTCCTCGGCGGACGTCTTGGGGGCACGGATCGCGGTCTTGAGGGCGGAGATCTCGGAGGTGCGGTAGCTGGATAGGAAGCTGTAGTTTTGGGTGAAGCGGTTGGGGTCGATGGGGCCGGTTAGGGGGTCGAAGCGGGGGTCCCGTGGGGTCAGTGTGGGAGCGTCGATGACGGTGCGGTGCCGGGAGACGGCGTGTTTGGAGGAGAGGGCTTGGGGGGCGTGTTTAGAGGGGC
>JAABUQ010000169.1_pt1 | contig 140537 bp, 126 predicted proteins | sample 5560001 | NCBI WGS metagenome assembly JAABUQ01 (sample SAMN10711888, study PRJNA513371) | rock metagenome | isolation source: Antarctica rocks | place: Antarctica: Victoria Land, Finger Mt nord | collected 2015-12-18
GGACGCAGCGGATCCTTCTTGATGCTGGTCATGGCCACAACCCTCCTCGGACGACCCACATCCGCCCCGGAGGTCTACCGAATTCTCAGCCCACTTGGCCACTACCATGTCAACTGACCCACTAGTGCCACGGGCCGTCCACCTCGGCTCTCATGCCGCCGCCGCCTGCCCACGGCCGATCACATTCGGTCGCTGCCACACTGGGCGCATCCGCGCGTCCTCGATTCACACCTGCACCTCCGGAGAGCTGCGCACGCCGCGCTCCACCTTTACAACCCGCGCCATCACGGGCCTGTCCCCCCGTGCGCGCCAGAGATGTGATGCTGTCGACCTGCTACGCTGGTCGTATCTTCGAGGGGGAGGGGTGCCGATGCCTGCCCGCGAGCCGCGAGAGCTGCACCACGTGTTCGCCGAGGCCTTGAATGCCGGCGATCTGGATGGTCTGATGGCGCTCTACGAGGGGAACGCTGCCATCGTTCCGGAACCTGGCCAGGTGGTCACGGGGAGCGACAACACATTCGGAAAGTCCTGAGCGGCTTCCTGGCTTTGAAAGGAACCATAGCGCTCCACACGCGGACAGTCGTCCGGGTGGGAGACTTGGCCCTGCTGCACGCCGAGTGGACGCTCAAGGGTACCGGCCCTGACGGCCAGGCAGTCGAGCTGGCCGGCCGCACCTCGGAGGTCGTCCGCCGCCAGACCGACGGGTCCTGGCGCTACGTGATCGACAACCCGTACAGCGTCGATTGAGGGCGCGGCCGGAAAGGAGCGCCCCTGAACAGCTCCTTGGCGGAGCATGGCTCCTGTGACCCAGAGGGGGTAGCGCCTATGGCACGGGCGGCCGACTACATCCTGGGAGTCACCTGGGAGGAGCCGGATGCTCCGCCGGGCCAGCGGGAGCACAGCTGGGAGTCGGGAGACCAGACAGCTGGAACAAGGTCTACGCAGTGACGGGCACGACCTTTGAGCCCACGTCGGAGATCTCCACGGCCTGACGCCAGGCAGCCGGAGCCGTGCCGTCGGCGGCCTCGGTACACTGCCGGTGCGCCCCGCCGGAGCGCTACATCTAACGGATAACGGAACAGCGGAGCAGCAACGCATGCAGTATCGCAAGCTCGGCGACACGGGCCCTACCGTGTCGGCCATTGGATTCGGCTGCTGGGAGATGGGCAATCCCGAGTATGGCAGCAGCAACGACAGCGAGATGGTCGCCGCGGTCAACCGGGCGATAGACCTGGGCGTCACGCTTTTCGATACGGCGCCCAACTATGGCTTCGGCGGATCCGAGGAGGTGCTCGGCCGCGCGCTCGGCGCTCGCCGCAAGGAGGTTGTTCTCGTCAGCAAGGTGGGCATCACCTGGGACCCGGTGACCTTCACTGCCAAGTTCGACGGTCGCTACTCCACGATCAAACGGATCAACGAAGAGAGCCTGCGCCGCTTGGGCACCGACCATCTGGACCTGGTCCTGATGCATTGGCCAGATTCAGAGACGCCGATTGCGGAGACGATGCGCGCGCTCGAAGAGCTACGCACCGAAGGCAAAGCGCGGCACGTCGGCGTCTCCAACTTCTCCGCGTACGAGCTCCATGAGTCGCGACGCTACGCCCCGATCTGCGCCAACGAGGTTGGCTACAACCTCTTCGACCGCCGCTGGGAGCGCGAGATGTTTCCCGTGGCACAAGAGCTCGGCATCGGGATCATGGCGTACGGGCCGATGGCTCACGGCTTGTTGACGGGCACCATGCCACGTGAGAACACCTTCGACGAGCGTGACTGGCGCCGGCACGGCAACATCTTTGGCCAGCGTTTGTTCGGACCGAACCTGAACCAGAACCTGGACGTGGTCGACAAGCTGCTGACGGTTGCCGATCGCGCCGGGACGAGCCTGCCGCTGCTTGCCCTGGCCTGGGTGCTGCGCAACCCGGCCGTCTCAGTGGCGCTCACCGGCTGCCGCACGCCGCGCGAGATCGAGGAGAACGTCAGAGCGCTCGACGTGACGCTGGCGCCGGAGGTGCTCGCCGAGATCGATAGCGTGATGACCGGGGCTGCCGGCCGAACTGACGTCATGCCAGGCCGGCACCATACGCCTAAAGTCGACTGAGATCAGCACAAGGCCGCTCATGGTGAGCGGTATGGGAGAGCCGCTCATGGTGAGCTTGTCGCGCTACGCTGCGGCCTGCGGCCTGACGAACCACAAGCTCAGGATGAGTGGGCGTGCACAGAGCAGCCTGTTAATTAGACGCTACGCCGCAGGCGGGGGTCGAGCGCGTCGCGCACGCCGTCGCCAATGAAGTTGAAGGCCATGACCAGCGTCAGGATGGCCAGGCCGGGGAACGCCGACACCCACCACTGGTCGAACGTCTGGGTGCCCGCGGCGACCATAGCGCCCCATTCGGGCGCCGGCGGTGGCGAGCCCAGGCCCAGGAAGCTGAGCCCCGAGAAGGTCAGGATGGCGTTGCCAAGGTCGAGCGTCGCCATGACGACCGCTGGCGCCAGGCAGTTGGGCAGCACGACCCGGGTCAGGATGCGCGGCTCGGTCGCTCCCACCGCCCGCGATGCGTGGACGTACTCGTTCTCCTTGACGGACAGCACCAGTCCGCGCGTGACCCGCGCGTAGCGGGGCCAGGAGACGGCGACGAGCGCGATCATGGTGTGGTCCAGGCCAGGCCCCAGGGCCGCGGCGATGGTCATCGCCAGGATGATGATCGGGAAGGCCATCACCATGTCCGTGCACCGCATCAGCAGACCGTCAGCCCAGGCCGGGCCGAAGCCGGCGACTGCGCCGATCACACCGCCTAACATCAGAGAGACGGTCACAACCAGGAAGCCGACCGGCAGCGAGATGCGGCCGCCGTACACCACGCGGCTCAAGATGTCGCGGCCCAGCGCATCGGTGCCGAAAAGGTGCGCGGCTGTGGGCGGCTTGAGGCGGTCGACCACCCTCTGGGTCAAAGGGCCGTACGGCGCGAACAGCGGCGCGGCAACGCTGACGATGATCCACGCCAGCACGACGGCGGCACCTCCCAGGACCAGCGGGTTGCGGCGACAGAACGCGACCGCTGCGCTCAGCCGCGCCGGCCGCCCGGCCAGGCCCCGCGTCGACGGCGCGGTCGGCGGCGGGAGCGCCGACGGTGCCAGCGCGGTGTTGGACAGCGCCACTTAGCGGTTGGCCCGACGCAGGCGGGGGTCCAGGAGCACGTACGCCAGGTCCGTGGCCAGATTGACAGTGATGAACACTGAGGCGATCACCAGGCTGACGCCCATGATGGCCGGGAAGTCGAGCGTCACCGACGACTGGTAGGCGTAGCGGCCTATCCCCGGCCAGGAGAAGATCGTCTCCGTCAAGACGGTCCCCGCCAGGATGTCCCCGAACGCCAGCCCGAGCACAGTGATCGTCGGGATCAGCGCGTTGCCGAGGGCGTGGCGGTAGATCACCGCCCGTTGTGGCAGGCCCTTGCCGCGAGCGGTCCGCACGTAGTCGGCGGAGAGAACCTCGAGCATGCTCGACCGGGTCATCCGCGTGACCAGCCCAAGGTAGACGCTGGCCAGGACCAGCCCCGGTAGGGCGAGGTGGCGCAGGCTGGAGCTCAGCGCGCTCCAGTCGCCGGTCAGCAGGCTGTCGACGGTGTACATGCCGGTCAGGTGGCGCGGCTCGGGCATGCCGACGTCGATGCGCCCGGGGCCCGGGAGCCAGCCGAGCCGGAAGTAGAAGATGTAGAGCGCCACCAGCCCGAGCCAGAACACCGGGCTCGACACGCCGAGCAGCGAGACGCCGCGCACCAGATGGTCCAGCCACTGGCCCCGGCGCACGGCGGACGCGACCCCGAAAGGGATGCCCAGCGCGATGCCGACCAGCGTGGCGGTGATGGCGAGCTCGGCGCTGGCCGGCACGTAGCGCGCCAGATCCTCGGCCACGGGCATGTGGGTACGGATCGACACCCCGAAGTTCCCCTGGACCAGGTTGCGCAGATACGCCAGGTACTGCTCAGGCAGCGGCCTGTCCAGGCCCCACTGCTGGCGGAACGCTGCCACGATGGCCGGGTCCTCCATCGAGCGCTGGCCAAGGTGGGCGGCCACCGGGTCGGCTGGCACGGTGTGGGACACGACGAACGCGATCAGCGTCATCCCGACCAGCAGGAGGGGCATGAACAGGAGGCGCCGAGCGATCAGCGTCTGCACTGGCGCTCCGCGCCCGTCAGGACTTCGTCAGCACGTACGGATTGACCCGCCACGCCGGGTTGTAGCTGTAATTGCCGACGTTGGCGCGCGTCGCTATGTAGATGCCGGGCTGGATCACGGCCGCGTACGGGCCGCTTTGCATCAGGTAGTCCTGGGCCTGCTGCCACAGCTGCGCCCGCCGCGCGTTGTCGGTCTCGACGTTGATCTGGTCGCGGAGCTGCTGGATGCTCGGATCGGAGTTGGCGTTGGTCCAGTTGGTGCGCTTGCCGACGATCCCCTCGGGCAAGAAAGCCAGGTAGTCGTTGGAGTCGAAGTAGTCGGGGCCCCAGAGCCAGAAGCCGAAGCCCTCCTTCCCGTCGCGGTAGTTCTGCAGCTCCGTGTTGATCTCGCCTGGCTTCAGCGTGACGTTGATGCCCGCGTCGGCAAGATCCGACTGGATCTTCTGAGCGACGATGTCGAAGCTCACGCCGCTCCGCGAGAAGTTCGTCGGGTACTGCAAGTCGACGCTCACGCCATTGGCGTAGCCAGCGTCCGCGAGCAGGCTCTTGGCGGCGTTGACGTCCCGCTTGAAAGCGTGGTCCGGCCCGTAGGCGCCCAGGAAGCCCTGTGGCAGGATCGACGCCGGGGTCACGCCCGCGCCGCCGACCAGCGCATTGATCCCGTCGTAGTCGAGCGCGTAGCGGACGGCGTTCTGGACCCGCTGATCGCTCATCACGCCGGCCGTCAGATCCGGGTTCTCGTTCATCAGGAGGAAGAAGATGTCGGCGCCGACGCCCTGCACCACCTTGAGCTGCGGACTCGCCTGCAGATCCGCCACCGCGTCGGGCGCGATCTCGGTGGCAATGTCGATGTCGCCAGCCTGCAAGGTGAGCTTCTGGGTCGCGGCCTCCGGGATGTTGCGGTAGATCACGCGATCGAACGGCGCGTCGCCTTTCCAGTAGCCCGAGAACTTCTGGACGTCGACCTCGGAATCGGGCGTGTAGCGGGTCATGACGAACGGCCCCGTGCCCGCCGAGTTCTGGTTGAGCCACGGCTCGGCAGCGTCAGTCGTCTTGGCGTCTGGGCCGCTCGTGCCGCCGTGCGCCTGCACGGTCTTGCTGTCCAGGACGGCAAAGACGGCGAAGCTGCCCTTGGCGATAAACGCGGGGTCGGACGCAGACTTGGTGACACGGACGGTCAGCTCATCGGGCGTCTCGATGCTGCTGATCCCGTCGAGCAGGAACGAGAGGTTGCCCTTGAGGCCCATCGCTCGTTCCCACGACCACTTGACGTCGGCCGACGTCATCGGGTTGCCGGAGTTCTGGAACTTCACCCCCTGACGCAGGTGGAAGGTGAAATTTTTGGCGTCCGGACTCACATCCCAGCTCGTGGCCAGGTCGGGCACGATCGTGCTGATGTCGTTGTCGTCCAGCGTGACGAGCGTGTCGTAGGTCGCCTTGTGGACCATGCCGCCGATCTGTTCGAAGCCGCGGCCAGGGTCGAGCGACTTGATGTCGAAGGCGGCGCCGACGACGAGAGTCCTGGCATCCGCCGTGCTCTGGGCGGCTGGCGCCGCGCCAGCCGCCGGCGCGGCGGCCGCGACGAGCAGCCACGCGGTGGCTACGGCAAACGATCTGGCGAGCGAGCGTGTACTCGTACTCATACGCATGGCGACCTCCGGGTCTCTGGCTGGCGTGCCCGTGGGCGACGCGGCGCGGCACGGGCATGCGGGATGGCTCACGTTGACAGGCGGCCGTTTGCCGTGTCAAGCGTTACGTGTCAGGTGTCAAGTAGGTCGATCTCGTCGCTGGCGCCGAGCGCCTCCCAGCGCTGCAGGGCGATGGGCACGTTGCCGTTCGTCCACAACGCGTCGTGGAAGGCGCGCAGACTGAACCGCGGGCCGAGCGCCAGCCGCGCATCGGCCAGGAAGCGCAGGATCTGGAGCTTGCCAACCTGGTAGCTGATAGCCTGGCCAGGTTCTGAGGCGAACATGGCGGCCTCGTCTCGCGCGGTGGCCATGTCCATCGGCACGCGCGCCGCCAGCTCCGCGGCCGCCGTGTCGATCGACAGCTCGCCGAGCGCCAGCCGCACGTCCACGGCGACCCGCAGGGCCCGCAGGCGCAGGAAGTTGTAGATGATCTCGCGCGAGCGTGGGCTGTCGTCGAACAGGCCGGCTTGCAGCAGCATCTCCTCGGCGTAGAACCCGATGCCCTCGTTGGGTCCCGAGTCGTAGTAGTGGCGCCGGATCGGATCGTCGTGCGCCCAGGACCGGGCCAGCTGGTAGTAGTGCACACCTTCGTGCGCGATCAGCGTCCGCGGATCGCGCGCCATCGCCAGGTAGAAGTAGGGGAGGTCCGGCGCGGGTGCGGGGATGTAGCTGACGCCGTCGTCCGCCAGCCGGCTGGCGGACGTGAGGTCGTCGGTGACGCCGAGGGCGCGCAGCGGAGCGAGGTACGCCGGCAGCGGCAGGTTGCGGTAGCAGCGCAGCCAGCCCGGGAACGACAGGAGGTCGTGCTCCTCGCAGAACGCGCGCAGCATCTTTTCGCCCGCCGCCTCGCTGGCGATCTGCTCGGCCTGCGTCGCGGGTAGCGCGAGGGGCGGCAGGTGGCGATTGCGCCCCTGCTCGAGCGCCTCGAAGGTGACGGCACGCTCGAACTCCTGCCGGCCCGCCGCCACGATCTGTTCCGGTGATAGCGGCACGAGCGCGACCTGGCGCAGGAACTGGACGTAGGCGTCGCGGCCGATCGGCGTGCCCATGGGCATACTGGCCAGGTGTTCTGTCAGCCAGGCGCGAAAAGCGTCGAGCGCCTCGGCCGCGCGGTCCATCGTGCTGCCCAGGCGCCGCAGAGTGTTTTCAGTTTCATCGCCGACGACCGGCGCCAGCTCACGGACCACTGTGCGCAGCCGTGGGCCGATGTTCTCCAGGGCGCCGATCGCGAGCGCCGCGAAGGGCTGCACCGCGCGCTCGGCCAGGTTGGCGCGGGCCGCGTCGACCGTCGCGGGGATGCTCTCGGCACAGCGGGCGAGGTGGTCCAGACGGCCGGCGTCGAAAGGCGGTGGCGGCAACAGCGCCTCGAAGACAGGCCCGAGTGTCTGGTACACGTAGAAATGCGGGTTGCGTCGCCAGCCCTGGACGACGTCGAGCTCCCAGCGCACGCGGGCCAGGGCGGAGCCGATCAGCCGATGATCGACCTGCTGCCCGAGCGGCCAGGCGCGCACGGAGCGGGCCAGCCCTTGCCAGCGGAGGTCGAAAGCCGCGAGCTGCTGGCGCCGGCTGGCGACAGCGTCGGGCGACCAGTCGGGAGCCCAGGCCGTGGGCCGCTCGAGGCGCGGGATGTCGTCGCCGGACACCGGCTGCGTGGCCGCGCGCCACGCCCAGAACTCGTCGGCGAGCAGGAGCAGCTCGGGGTGGGGATCCGGGACGGGCGGCATGGGTGAGCGACTATCTTGGATGAAGAGACGACTCGACATCAACCCGACGCGACGGAGCGTGGAGACACTATGGCGCGCACGACCATTTCGACAGGAACCCCCTGGGAGCGCATCGCGGGCTATTCCCGCGCCGTACGCGTCGGGGACATGGTCTTCGTCGCCGGCACGACCGCCAGCGACGAGAACGGCGACCTGCGCGGTGGCGACGACCCGTACGCGCAAGCCCAGTACATTCTGGAGAAGATCGGCGCTGCCTTGCGGCAGGCGGGCGCCAGCCTCCAGGACGTGGTGCGCACGCGCATCTACCTGGCCAATATCGAGGATTGGCAGGCCGTCGCCCGCGCCCACGCCGAGGTCTTCGCCGACGTGCGGCCGGCCAATACGCTGGTGCAGGTGGCCGGACTGGTCGCGGGGCGCCTCGTCGAGATCGATGCCGATGCGGTCGTCGATCGCTGAGGCGGCTGGGCGCGGAGCGCGACCAGCATGAAAAATCCTATTCAACTTGCAGGCGCAGCTCTGGTGATGGGAAATAAACGAGACAGCTGGCCACCTGCTTAGCTTGCGTTTAACTGTTTGGGGGAAGACGGAGTGGGCCCGGGACAGGGACCTGCACGCCGGGATGCGTGCGGAGCCAATGAGCCAGAGTCTCGGCGTCGCGTCCTTCCAGCAAATCGACGGGGTCATGCGTGGCGAGATCCACCAGGAGCGTGGCGTAGCGCTGTCCACGGCGCAGCGCCAGGTCGTCGACTCCGAGCACGGTCGGCCGCGGCAGCTCGTCGGCCACAGGTCGGCGCAGCAGGCGCAGCACGGTGTCGGGGCTGGTAGGCACCCCCAGCTGAGCGGCCAGCCGCGCTCCACCCTCACCACCGGCCGTCAGACCCAGCTGGATCAACAGTGCGGCCGTCTCGGCCGTGCGCCACTGGGAGCGCGGGAGAGCCGGATCGAACTGCTCGGCGAAGGTCCGCTTCGGACAGCCTGGCGTCCGACAGCAGAAGCGGCGCACGGCCACCAGCAGCCGAACCGGTCGTCCACGCCAGGGCAGGTCCTGAGGGCGCCGCACGTAGTGGTCATGGACCTGCTGGCTGCTGGCTCCGCACGCGGGGTTGGGTGCTGCCTCGTCGAGCCCGGCGGTGTCAATGACGACGGTCGCGCCCCTCCTAGCGAATGGCCGCCACAGCGAGTCGAGAGGTGCTGAAGCTGGTGAACATGCCAACCCTCTCGCCGGAGCCGTGCCAGGCAACCTCTGCTCAGGAGTGGTTGAGGTGGCTCCCCACAGAGTGCGGAAGGGCCCATTATCAGCCGCGGAATGACCACGGACCCGGGCGGGCTGTCTGTCAAGAAACGCTGCGGACGCTCGCCGCGCAGCACCCCGGGTTGTTGGCGCGCCGGCGAGGCATTGGTAGAGGAGGGCCGGCCTGGTAGCGGGGAGCTACAGGCGATCCTCCAAGAATTGGACACGGCAAGACCTGCAGCGCCCGACAAATAGTCGAGACGGCCGGTGAGGAGAGCGGGAGGTTCCTGTATAGCAAGCTGCGCCCGTGCATCCCGGACCAAACCGGCCGGCCGACGCGCCATGCCAGTGCGGTGCGGGCGCCTATACTGCACGGCAACCTAGGTAAGGGAGGCGCGCCGCGCGCACTGTGGCGAAGACGAGAGCGGCCTTCTACGCTTACCCAGCAACTCCACCGCATGTTGGGGAGAGCGTGGAAAAGGCGATCGACCGGATCAAGGCATCCGGGAAAGTCAAGATCAACTCCTGGCGCGCCATGTCGGCCACAGGTAAGTACGTTGTCGACGCTGTCGTTGAAGCGATCCGCGGGGTTGACGTGTTCGCATGCGACCTGACTTATCCGAACCCGAACGTACTATTCGAGCTCGGCTACGCGGTCGCCCGAATGAAGATTGTGTGGCCAACGCTCAACACCACAGTGAGTGGAGCACGTGAGAAGTACGAGGTCCTGAACGCCACCATCCTACCGGTGATTGCCTATTCTCCCTACGAAAACAGTCAACAACTTGCCGAGGCCTTCATCAAGGCTCGCCCTTGGTTGGAATCGTCTGATTCACTTCTTGGTCCGGGCTTCGACCCAAAGCTTCGGCGATCTGAGAAGCCAAGCCTACTTTATTTGAAGCAACCCCATGACACAGAAGAGTCCATCGTACTCTCCGAGACGCTCGACGCGTCGAACTTCGCTGGTTCCCTTATTGTGGACAATCCCAAAGAGACTCCATCGTCTACTCTCTCATGGTATGCGGAGAACGTAAGGGACACAGATGCGACGATCGTCCATCTACTTTCCACAGACAACACTGACAACGAGTTCCACAACTTAAAGTGTGCATTCGTAGCCGGACTGGCTGTTGGACTCGGGAAACCTATCCTGATGCTGGCGCCGGAGCCATACAGGACACCCGTAGACTACCGAGCTCTCCTGAAGCGCCACTCGACGGCAGAGCAGTGTCGATTCTTCGCGGTGCCGTGGTTGGGCGAGACTGAGACCCACTTGCCCAAGAGGCGTAGACGCCCAGGACCCGACCTGCTGGAGACTGCCACAGAGCTAGATCTCCGCGCCTTGCGAGTAGGTGACTGGGTCGCGGAAAACGAGCACTCGTCGTTGGAAGCATACTTCGTGGAGACCCGATGGTACTACGACGCCTTATCAGGAGCGCACAATATCTTCGTTGGTAGGCGGGGTTCGGGCAAGTCAGCGACTCTCTATGCTCTTCGAGATGACCTAGGTCGCAACAGATTAAACCACGTGTGCGTGGTTAAGCCTGTGGGCTACGAGGTGCACGGCCTTATTCGTGTCTTGTCTCAAAGCGTTGGTAGGTCGGAGAAGGGCTACCTAGTCGAGAGTCTTTGGAAGTTCCTGATCTACACTGAGCTGGCTATCAGTGTCGCAAGCCGTATCTATGTGGAACCGTCGTACGGGGTCGGCCAGCTGTCAGCCGAAGAGAAGAAGTTCATCGCATTTTTTGAGGACTATGCTTCCATCATAAATCAGCCGTTCTCTATTCGACTTGAAAGGGCGATATTGCCGCTGCTTGGCCTTGAGCATTTGGCTACTGCAGATGAGCAGAGGATGAGGATTAGTGAGTATCTACATGACGCAATGATTTCCAGGCTACGTATCGCTCTTGGCGATGCTCTCAGTAAGAGGAAACGTGTGGCCTTACTGCTCGACAACCTTGATGAGTCGTGGGGACCGGGGGAACACGTTGAGCATCTCAGTAGCTTGCTGCTGGGTCTGATGAGGGTAAGTGTGGATGTGGCAGAGGACTTGCGAGACTCCGACGCTCGGAAGAAGTTCATAAACGCGACGGTGGTCGTGTTCATTCGCAGTGACATTTTTTTCCACGTGCAGCAACTGGCGCCTGAGCAGGACAAGCTGCCCCTTCAGAGAGTGGCGTGGGGGAGCCACGAGGAGATTCTGCGACTCATAGACGAGCGATTGGTGAGCTCCGTGGACCGCCGCTGGACTGCAGATACGATCTGGTCCAAGTTGTTCGCGCCGGTGGCAAGCATTCCAGCACGGGAGTTTATAGCCCGCTGGACGGTCCGGCGCCCTCGGGACGTGATCTTTTTCGTCAGGGAAGCGATCGCGACCGGGGTGAACGCTGGCCACTCGATAGTCTCTGAAGAAGACATGTACCAAGCACGCCGGCATTACTCCGAGTTTGCATATCGCGCCCTCCTGGCCGAGGATGACCCCAGAAGAGGAAAGTTGGCGGCTGTCCTCGTGAAGTTCGCTCGCGCGAAGCCGGAATTGGACTACACGTCCGTGCTGGACCGGCTCACCGCGGCTGGTGTGCCAGACGAGGACCGGGAGTTCTACGTCGACCTTTTGTGCGATCTGAATTTCTTGGGGATCGGGACCCGCGATGGCTTCCGTTTTTCGGAGCATGAAGGAGATCGGCAGCTACTCCGGCAGGTAGTGCATGAGGCGGCGTCATACCGGAAGCCCGGCCAAGAGGAGCGCTACGCTGTTAACCGGGCGTTCTATGACGTGCTCCAGATCGCGTAGGACTGCGCCGCCGACTGGCCAGCCATCAGTCGCCGTGCCTGCGTGAGGACGAAGATGGGATGCTCCAGTTGAGCCTGGACGGTAGCTCATGTCCGCGGCAGAGCTAAGCCCGCGCGCTCCATCGCGGCCTCGTCCGGTTCGCTGTAGACCCCGCACCGTGGCACTACCCCCCATCCTTGCGGAATTGATGGGGAAACGTAGTAGTCAAAGAGCTACAGACATACCAAATGCTAACAACGATAGCAATGTGAGCATCGCCAAGTTGATCGCCCGCGCCCAAGCCGTATTCGCGGCGGGAGGAGTACTTGTCCGCAGACGCACTATCACTGAGTGCGTGCGACTATCTGCTTAGGTGCGCTTCAGCATCCGTCTCAATAACGACCTCCCCCTCGACCGCTACCCGCGCCTGGCGCGCGCGGCCGAGGATGCTGGCTTCGACCAGTTCTGGGTCAGCAACGACCTCTTCCTGCGCAGCGTGTGGGTCATCCTGGCCGCGGCGGCCCAGGCGACGCGCCGCATTGGCTTGGGCACGTGCATCGTCACGCCGTACACCATGCACGTGTCCGAGATGGCCATGGCGGCGGGGACGTTGGACGAGCTGTCGGGGGGGCGGTTCAGCCTCGGCATCTCCTCCGGAGCCGACGACTTCCTGAGATGGGTGGGCATCCAGGCGGAGAGCCCGGTGACCGCGGTGACCGAGAGCGTCCGGGCCCTGCGGCGCCTGTTCGCCGGCGAGCGCGGGGCGCCAGACGGGCGGTTCCTGCGCCGCTGGACAGCCGAGGCGTACCTCCGGTTCGCGACGCGCCCCATCCCCATCTACCTGGGCGCCATGGGCCCGAGGATGCTGCGCGCCATTGGCGAAGTGGCCGACGGTGGTCTGCCGCTGCTGTTCCCGCCGGAGCACTACGCCAACGTCATCGGCTACATCCAGGCCGGGGCGGAGCGGGCCGGGCGCTCTATGGGCGACGTGGACGTGGCCGCCTGCATCTGGTGCTCCATCTCCGACGACCGCGAGGCCGCGGAAGCGGTGCTGCGCGACAAGATCGCCTACTACGGCCACGCGCTGAGCCCGCTGATCCTGGAACAGCTGGGCGTGGAGCGCGCCGAGCTCGAACCGATCCAGACGGCGGTGATGGTCGACCGGGACGTGGCTCGGGCGCGGGCGATGGTCACGCCGACGATGCTGCGCATCGGTGTTGTCGGAACGGCGGCGGACCTGATCCCACGCCTCGAAGGGCTGGCCGCGATGGGGGTCAAGCATCTGAGCCTGGGTCCACCCCTGGGCCCCGACCTCCTCGAGGCGATAGAGGTCTTGGGACGCGACGTCATCCCGCGCTTTCGGGAACCCGCGCAGGGGCCAGGCGGACGCCTGCCCGAGAGCGGCGCTCCGTCCTTCGTACAATGACGTGTCAGACCGCTTATCACTCTGTACCCTCTAGGAGGCGGGCTCGAGACACACGGATGGCGGATGGAGGAGGTAGCATGCCCCGTACAGCGCTCGTCGTCGTCGACGTCCAGAACGACTTTCTGCCGGGCGGTCCACTGACTGTCCCCGGGGCGGACGAGGTCATCCCCACCCTCAACGCCTACATCGAGCGCTTCCAGGCAGCTGGGCTGCCCGTCGTTGCCACGCGCGACTGGCACCCGCGGCGGACAAGCCACTTTCAGCAGTTCGGCGGCACCTGGCCCGTGCACTGCGTGCAGGGGACGAGCGGCGCCGAGTTCCACCGGGACCTGCGCCTGCCCGAATCAACCCTGGTCATCTCGAAGGGCACCGGCGAGGACGAGAATGCCTACTCGGGCTTCGAGGGTCGGGACCCGCAGGGCACGCCGATGGCTGAGTCTCTGCGCCGGCTCGGGGTTGACCACCTGTACGTGGGCGGGATCGCCACCGACTACTGCGCCCGGGCAACCGCCCTGGGCGGCCTGGGCGCGGGGTTCCGGGTCACGGTCCTGGTCGACACGCTGCGCGGCATCAACGTGAAGCCGGGCGACATCGAGAGCGCCATCGCCGACATGGTGCGCGCGGGCGCCGCGGTCACCACTATCGAGCGCCTCGCTCTGGACGAGGACAAAGGGGAGCCGGCAGCGGCCGGCGAAGCCATCGCGGCGCCAGTCGGCCAGCCCGCGTTCGGGCAGTCGCTCAGCTCTGGTCGCCGAGCACCATGACGAGGCCGCCGCGGTGGGCGATCACCAACGTCCCATCCGGGCGGATCGACGGTGCTGACCAGATCTCGTCCTTGACGTCGTAGTCCCAGAGCTCTTGCCCGTTCGCGCTGTCGACGACGTAGAGCTGCTCGATGGTCGTGCCCGTATACAGGACTCCCCGGCTGTCCAGCGCCGAGGAGGCGTAGATCGAGCCATACACGGGGAGCTGCCAGCGCTTGGCGCCGCTCTGCGCGTCGACGGCGTAGATGCCGCCCTTGTTGGCGCCGAAGTACAGGGTGCGCCCGTCGGGGCTCAGCACGCCCGTGGTCCAGATGCCCGCCAGCTCGCGTTCGGCCTCGAACAGCCACCGCATCTGCCCGGTCGGCGTGATCGCGTAGTAGTTGCTGTTGTTCGCGCCGACGTAGACGGTCCCATCCGGGCCGACGGTGGGCGACGCGCCCGAGCCGATACCGTCCGCGCCGCCGGCCGCCCCTGGCGAGCCCGTTGGCACGGTCTGGAGCGGCGTGGGACCGAGATGCTCGCCGAAGTCGAACGTCCAGCGCACCACACCCTGGTCCCCGCTTGTTGGCGGCGCCACCGCGTACAGCTTGCCGTCCATACTGGCGTGGTACACGGTGCCGTCCGAGCCCAGCGCTGGCGCTGATTTCAGCGCCCGGCCGGTCTGCGCCGTCCACCGCGGCTTGCCATCGGGCGCCACCGCGAACAACGTGCCGGCGGCGTTGACGACGTAGATGGTGCCATCGGGGCCGACGGTCGGCGAGGCCATGACGCGCGCGTCGCCCAGGTTGAGCGACCACACCACCTGCGCCTGGTCGCCGCTGGCGGGCGCCCGGAGCGCGTACAGGGTCGACGCGGGCGGGGCAGTGTTTGCCCCGACGCTGAAGCCCATGTACACGCTGCCGTCCCGCCCGAGGGCGGGCGTGGCATGGAAAGGCGAGCCGTTGGGCGGGCGGAAGCGCCAGACGAGGTCGAGCTTGTCGCGGGCGGTCGGGCTGTCGCGGAGCGCGAACAGGAAGCCCACGAAGTTGCCGATGTAGATGGTCCCGTCCGGCCCGATGGCGCTGGAGCTCTGGATGTCCGCGCGGGGGACCACGGCGTCCGGCGGCAGCAAGTCGGGCGTGCCGGTGTTGAAGCTGCGTAGCAGGACGGGCTGGCGCGGTCCGGCGTACGGGCTGCGGCCAGTATGCTGGGCGTCCATCTGGTACATCGGCTCGCCGGCCACCGCCGAGCTGGCGGGGCTGCCTGGAGCCGGCGAAGCGGCCGCGACGGCTCGTGCGCCGGGCGATGGCGAGGGCACGGCCACCACTGGTGCGACCGATGGAGCGGCGGCCGGGGCGACCGATGGAGCGGCCACTGGGGCGGCCGTCGGAGCGGCGGAGGCGGCGGGCGCCGCGGCCACCGTCGCCGGCGGGCTGGTTGGCGCGGACGTCGCACCTGGCGGGGCGCTGGTAGCCGCCCGGTTGTCCGGCCCACCCTGGCATGCCGCCAGTAGACCGGCGCTAGCCACCGCGGCCCAGCGACCCATCAGCTCGAGCACACGCCGCCGAGTCAGGTCTCTGTCTCTGTCAGCCATCGGCGCGCATGCACGCGTACACAATCTGGAGGTGCAACACGCTCATCTTACCGTGTACGCCCGAATGACGGCCGTACAGTAGTCGGCATATGTCGCGATCGCTGGGGAGTCGCAAGAGCGAGCCTATCAGGCGCCTGAGCGCGACCAAGCGGAGGCGCGACCTTCCCCTGGCGCTCCTGTCCAGCGCAGTCGCCACGGCGGTCGCCATGGTCCTTCAGAACGTGGTCCGCGACACCTGGCAGGTTCGCACACTGCCCGAACGGGTCATGGAGTGGCTGCTCGTGTTCGTTCCCCTCGACCTGTTCGAGCGGGGGCTGCGGCAGCTGGGGCCGGACGCCAAGGAAGTGGCGCTGGACGGGACGATTGGCGGCATGGCCGTCGTCCTGCTGGTTGTCGGTGCGCTGGCTGTACGCGCCGGCTGGAGCGGCTGGCGCCTGCTCGGCCTGGGCGGCGCCCTGTGGCTGGTCGCCATGGCGGTGGTGATGCCCTTGACCGGCGCCGGGTTCTTCGCGGTTGGCCTGCTGGTGTCGCCCCTGCTGACCGCTGCCGGCTTCCTCGTCGTCTTCCTTGGCTACGCCAGCGTGCTCGTCGCGGGGGCCGGCCTGGCGCAGCGCACGAGCCCCTTTACCCGGTCGGTCGGGCCCGAGCGCCGTGCGCTGCTGGCAGGTCTGGCCGGCACCGCTGTCGCGTACGGCGCAGCCCGCCTCGTGGGGCGAGCCGGCGGCGCTGCGACCAGCTCACTGCCTCTCGCCGCGGCGCCGACGCAGCCGGCCGCGGCGCCTTCGCCACCTCCGACCGCCACTGCCAAACCACTGGCGCAGTCGAGCGTGGCCCCGCCGAGCACGCCGGCGCCGACGGCGGCACCACTGCCGACCGCCACGCCCGACGCGTTCCCGACGCCCCAGGCGGTGCGCCGGGTCGACCGCGACCAGGCCGGCTCGCTGACCGCCGCTGGTCGGTCGCCGGGCGCTCTGTCGCCAGCCATCACGGACACCAGCAACTTCTACGTCGTCACCAAGAACGCCGTTGCCGATCCCGTCCTGGATGCGAACAGCTGGCGGCTGGTCATCGCGGGTGAGGTGGCCAACCCGGTCCAGATCGACTACCGGACGCTGCGGTTGCTGCCGCCGGTCCAGGTCACCAAGACGCTCGAGTGCATCTCCAACTTCACCGACGGCTGCGAGATGGCCAGCTACGGGTGCGACCTGATCTCGACCGCCCGCTGGACGGGCGCCCGGCTGAGCGACGTGCTCGACCTGGCAGGTGGCCTCAAGCCGAGCGTCGTCAGCCTGGCGTTCCTGGCGACTGACGAGTTCTCGGCTGGGCTGCCAGCCGAGGCAGCCAGCGATCCGGACACGCTGGTGGTGTACGCCATGAACGACCAGGTTCTGCCCCGGGAGCACGGGTACCCGGCCCGGCTGCTGGTTCCCGGTCGCTACGGCATGAAGAACCCGAAGTGGCTGGCGAGCATCCGCGCTCTCGACCAGCAGTACGTCGACTGGTACGAGCAGCGGAGCTGGAACAGAGACGGGGTCGTCAAGACCATGGGGCGCATCGACGTCCCCGTCAACGGCGCAACGCTGGCGGCCGGCCAGCAGCGGATCGCCGGTATCGCGTACGCCGGCAACCGGGGTGTGGCCAAAGTGGAGTTCAGCGCTGACGGCGGCCAGACCTGGCAGATGGCGCGCTTCCTCGAGCCGGCGCCAGGCAACGACGCCATGGTGCGCTGGGAAGGCACGTTCACCGTCGCACCCGGCACAACTGCGAACCTTGTGGAGCGCGTCACCGACGGCACGGGGACTGTGCAGCCGGACGACTTCAGCCTGCCGCAGCCGGACGGCGCGTCGGGCCGCCACAGCATCGACGTCCACGCCGGCTGACTCGGTCCAGGTACAGGTACCGCCGAGAGCCGGCCCCTGGTACGCTGCCAGCGCTATGGCATCAGAGGTCGAGGCGAAGCTCCAGGCGCTTGGGCACACACTACCACCGCCGCCAACCGCGGCGGCCAACTACGTTGGCGCGGTCACCGTCGGCAGCCTCGTGTTCGTGTCAGGGCACGGGCCGGTCAAGGATGGCGGCTACCCGTACCTCGGCAAGCTCGGCCAGGACATGGACGTGGCCACCGGGCAGAAGGCGGCCGAGCTCACCATTCTGAACGCCCTGGCGTCGCTCAAAGCGGAGATCGGCGATCTGGACCGGGTGAGGCGCGTGGTCAAGCTGCTCGGCATGGTCAACTGCACGCCGGACTTCAAGGAGCAGCCGGCGGTGATCAACGGCGCGTCCAACCTGCTGACGAGCATCTTCGGCGAGCGCGGCAAGCACGCCCGCTCCGCGGTTGGCTTCGTAGCGCTCCCCTTCGGCATCCCGGTCGAGATCGAGATGATCGTCGAGATCGGATAGCGCCGATTATTCGATCCGCTCGCTCAGCAGCGCGTCGATGGCCCTCCCTAAGTCCTGAATTCCGGAAGTTCCAGGCCCCACCCGCCGGGTCGGCGCACGCTGGGGCCAGCGGCTACACTGGTGCTCGCAGGGGTTCGAGCGAGCTATGTGCGGGATCGTGGGTCTGTACGATCCTCGTGGCTTGGGGGCGCGCGAAGACGTGCGCGCCACCCTTCACACCATGTGTGTCGCCATGCGTCATCGGGGACCCGACGACGTCGGTGATTTCGTCTCCGCCAAGCTCGACGCTGCTCTGGGCAACGTGCGGCTGGCTGTTATCGACCTGTCGGCGGCGGGCCACATGCCTATGGCGAGTGACGACGGGGCGGTTCAGCTCACCTACAACGGCGAGATCTACAACTTCGCCGAGGTGGGCCACGAGCTGGCCCAGCTTGGCCACCAGTTCCGTTCGCACACCGACACCGAGGTCCTCCTGCGTGCCTACCAGCAGTGGGGCCTGGAGTGTGTCCGCCGGGTACGCGGGATGTTCGCCTTCGCCATCTGGGACAGCAACGAGCGACGCCTCCTTCTCGCCCGCGACCGAATGGGCATCAAGCCGCTGTACTACGCGCGGCTCGGTGGCAGCCTCGTCTTCGCGTCCGAGCTCCGAGCGCTGCTAGCATCGCGCCGACTTTCGCGGCGGATCAGCGCGGCAGGTGTGGCTCATTACCTGGCGGCGGGCTCGGTGCCGTGCCCTTTGACGATCTACGAAGGCGTCAACGTGCTGCCACCTGGCCGCCTGCTCGTGGCACAGGGAGGGAGATGCGAGCTCCGGTCCTACTGGGAGCTCCCCACGAGCCAGGCGGGTCGCATAGCACGAGCAGACGCGGTAGCCGACGTGCGCCATCGCCTCCAGGGCGCCGTCAGCTCGCAGCTCGTGAGCGACGTCCCACTCGGCGCGTTCTTGAGTGGCGGGATCGACTCCAGTGCGCTGGTCGGCCTCATGCGGCAGGCGACCAACGGCGTGATCCGGACCTGCTCGGTGGTCTTCGACGAAGCGAGTCATGACGAACGACCGTATGCCCGCGCGGTGGCCGAGGCTCATGGCTGTGAGCACGTCGAGGTCCCGCTGACAGCCAGCGAGGTTGGGCGCGAGCTCCCGCGAGCGGTGCAGGCGATGGACCAGCCAACGATTGATGGGGTAAACACCTATTTCGTTTCCCGAGCGGCAAAGCAAACGGGCCTCACCGTAGCGCTTTCGGGCCTGGGCGGCGACGAGCTCTTCGGTGGTTATCCCACGTTCCGCCTCGTGCCCAGGGTGTACCGAGCCGCGCGCCTGGCACACGCCACACCCTTTGCGCCGCCGCTCGTCAGCGCCGCGCTCCAACACTGGCCGCTGGGTTCGACGCCGCGCCGCCTCAGCGATGCCTTCCGCGGCTGGCCGTCACTCGCCCGCTCGTACCGCGCCGTGCGCGGCGTCTTTGGGCTCGGCGGCGCCCAGGCGCTCCTGCAACCCGACGTGGCCGATGCGGTCGCCGGGGCGACCCTCGACGGCGAGCCACGCGACGGCACTAGTGGAGAAGCGTGGGATCAGGTCTCGCGGCTGGAGCTGCGGGGCTACATGCACGATCAGCTGTTGCGAGATGCAGATGCTCTCAGCATGGCGCACTCGCTGGAGGTACGCGTCCCCCTGCTGGACGAGATGGTGGTGGAGTACGTGCTCCAACTGCCGGCCGCCGCGCGGGCCAGCGGCGCGGTTGCCAAGAGCCTGTTGCGTGCCGCGGTGGACGATCTCCTGCCGCCGCTGGTCAAGCACCGAACCACCAAGCAAGGGTTCACGTTTCCCTTCGGCGCCTGGCTGCGGACGGCGCTCGCGCCAGTGCTGACGGATGCGCTCGAGAGCGGCGCCAGTGCGTCCGGGATGCTGCGACCCGACGCGCTCCGCCGTCTTCGCGCCGCGTACGCGGAAGGTCACCTGCATTGGTCCCGCCTCTGGGCAGTCGCCGTTTTGGAGCTCTGGCTACGGCAGGAGCGTGAGGCTACGTTGCCGGACGTCGTGGCCTACGGCGTGGGGTCCCACGAGTGACCGTCGCGTGAAGCGGGTCGTGTTGCTGGCGACCGCCCTGACTGGCGCCGGGGGCATCCAACGGTTCAATCGCTTGCTGGTGCAGGCGCTGTCGGAGAGCTGTCGAGAGCAGGGTGGGTCGGTTGACGTCCTGGCGCTCGCCGACCACGAGGTCCCGGACAAGCTGTCTCACTGTGTCAGCGCGCGGGTCTTCGGCAGCAACCGGCTAGCTTTCGCCGCGGCGGCGCTGGCCGCGGCCGCACGGTCCGACGTGGTTCTGCTGGGGCACAGCAACTTCCTTCCGCTGGCCCTGCCTATCCAGGCGGCGGCTCGGCTGCGACGCCAGCCACGAGTCGCGCTCGTCGTCCATGGGATCGAGGCCTGGGATCGGTGGGCCCGCTCGAGCCGCTGGGCGGCACGGCGGGTCGACCGCCTGGTAGCAGTCAGTCGGTACACCGCCGAACGGTGCGCGGCCGCGAACGACCTCCGGCACGTCGCGGTCGCGGTGCTCCCGGACGCCCTCGACCCGGCGTTCGAGCCGGCGCTGAAGATGCCGGACACGGCCCGACCCAACGCAGGTCCGCGGCTGCTGCTGACGGTCTCGCGGCTGGGGCGGGGCGATGAGTACAAGGGGGTCGATACAGTCATCCGCGCGCTTCCCGCGGTGTTAGCTGCCTGCTCGGAGGCTCGCCTGGTCGTCATTGGTGACGGCTCACTCATCCCTGAGCTGCGGGCGCTGGCGGACAGCCTTGGGGTGAGCGGCGCGGTCCAGTTCCGCGGTTGGGTCAGCGACGAGCAGCTGACTCGGGCGTACGCGGAGTGCGCGGTGTTCGTGCTGCCAAGCGCCGGGGAGGGGTTCGGTCTCACACACCTGGAAGCCATGGCGTTCGGTCGCCCTGTCGTCGGCGCTCGTGCCGGGGCAACGCCAGAGGTGGTGTGCGACGGGACGACGGGACTCCTGGTGCCGTACGGGTCGGCGCCCGCCCTGGCGGACGCACTCATAAGGCTCCTGGCCGACGACAAGCTTCGGGGACGGCTCGGGGCAGCGGGCCGAGCTCGCGTTGCGGAAGGGTTCACCTATAAGCACCTGGCCGCGCGCACCCGCCAGATCATTGCGACCCTGTAGCTCTGTAGCTCTGTAGCTCTGCCCGCGGCGTTCGAGCGATCCTGCCACGGGCAGGGCTGACAAAAACATCATGGTCGAGCCGTCAGCGCATGGCCCTCCCTGCGGGCGAACAGATAGCCCATTCGGGCTCCGAGTGCGCTTATCGGCCGCTGGTCCAGGTCCATCAACCAGACGCGAAAGCCGGCCGTCGTTAGCCGGTCGCGCAGCCAGGCAGCGTCACCAAACTCGGGATGAACCTCCATCGCGATCCGCCGCACTTTTTCGAGCCAGCCGCCACCGTCCCGGAAGAGATCGAACTCAGATCCCTCGATGTCCAGCTTCAAGAAGTCGATCCGCTCCAGACCATGCTTGTTCACGAGATCGTCCAACGCCAACTCAGCAGGCTCCCGGCCCCAATGTGACGCCAACTGTCTATTCTCGGCGCGACTGAATACGCCCTCTCTGGAGCCGATCAATGCACATTCGAGAGCGGCTTTCTCGCGACACCCATTCTGCTCGAGATTCGCTTCTATTATGGGGATGAATTGGGACTGCGCTTCAATAGCCAGGACACGGGACCCGCATGTCGCGGCAGCAACCGTGAATACGCCAACATTGGCACCAACGTCGACGACGACGTCGTTGCTCCCTATCTCGAACCCGGGTAGCGAGAAGTACGCGCGCCTGACGTAAAGCTCCCTGGCACCACCGAAAAACTGTCCGTCCAGGACGACCGTCTTGCCGCCACCCACGGAGAACCTGCATAGCGTCCCGCGCATGCGCCGATCGGCGGGAAGCAGGGACTTTTGCGGGATCACCTCCCGAGCGCTCATCAGCATACACAGGAGATACTTCCAGAAGGATCGTCGATCGGCAACCTGCCAGATGCCGTGCAGCTCACGAATGAGCTTTCGTAGAGGGTTCATGGATGCTCCCCTGACACGGACTGGCTGGCGCAGTACGTCAGCATCACGTTGTCTTCTTTCCCAACTGTACAGAGGTTCACGGGTTCGCCGTGGCCAGCAAACAGCGCCGAACGTAGTCCTGCCAGGTGACGCGAACCTGTTCGACGCGCCCGCGGCCGCGTTCCCCCAGCTCTGCACGCAGGTCGGTGTCAGCCACCAGGCGCACAAGCTGGTCAGCGGCGGCGGCGGCGTCGCCCGGCGCGTAGTACAGGCCAGCGTCACCTACTTGCTCCTGGTTCACCGGTGTGGCGGCCGCGATGACCGGCAAACCAAAGCTCATCGCCTCCATCACCGGCCACCCGAAGGATTCGCAGAGCGATGGAAAAGCCAGAACGTCCGCCCGCCGATAGATTTCTGCCACGGAGTGCTCGGGCACCTTGCCGAGTATCGTGACGACCTCGGTAAGCCCGAGCTCGTCTCGTCGGTGGAGGAATGCCCTGTAGCCCTCAGGCCAGTCTTCCGGGGCCACTGTGAGATAGGCGCGCAATGGCCGGGGCGATTGCTTCTGGGCGAGCGCCAACGCGCTCAGCAGCGTATCAAGGCCCTTGTAGGGCAACAGGTGGCCCACGTAGACGAGCCGCACTCCATCCCACTCCCCAGCCGGTATGAGAGCGTCTACGTGAGCCGGCAGGGCCGCGGGCGCACGCAGTGTGTCCGGCTCGAAAGCGTGCGGGATGGTCGCGAACTTCGCCGCCGGTAGCCGCGGGTATACCCCACGTACCATCGTGCGCATGCCGTCGGTGGGAGTGATGACGCGGTGCGCCGCGCGCATGCCGAGATACTGCATCTGGCGACGCAGTAGCGTCACCGCTCGCTCCCGTGGCCGGAGTGTGCCGAGGTGGTAACGGCAGTAGTACGTGGGCGTCCGCTGGAAGTTGAGGATGCTCACCCGGCTGGGATTCCAGCCCGGTCCGAAGCCCAGGATGGACCAGATGGCGTCGGCGCGTCGCTGCCGCGCTAGCCGCGGCAACGTCACCTGGTCCCAGTACACACGTCGTGCCGCCGACTCGCTCGCCGCTGGCACGACCGTCACATTTGGAGAATGGTCGTAGCCTACGTGGCCTCTCTGCACGAGGAACTCGCGCTCTACGAAAACCGTAAACTGGACATCGCTCGCCCAGTCTTCAAGGGCCCGTAAGAAGCCGTGCAAATGACGAGCCGCCCCGCCAAATCGCCGCGCTGCCAGCGCATGCACGAGTACGTGCATCAGTGCATCACGCAACTCTACGCGGGTGGCGCTGCCGTGCGACGCTCGTCCACCAGCGGCGCTGCCGCGTCGTAGCTGATGGCGAGGGCCTCGGTGGGCCGGGGACTGAGGCGAACCGACACGGCGTGGCGACGATTGTACGCGGTCCGACGCAGTGAAGACGCACCTGGAAAGCGTCGCTCCACGACGTGGCTAGACGGGGCACGGTTTGAAGAACAGCGCCGTGTCAGTCACGCCACTGCTCGTCCAGATGCTTCTCCACCCGGCCACGACCTGAAGAAATTCAGCCCAGTCCGGCGATGCGGGTCCTTGGGCGTAGGTCCGAGAGCCGGGCGCGGAGGAGCGACTGGGAAGGAACCAGTTGCAGTTGTCGACGATCAGCACGCCACCGGGGCGAATCTTCCGCGGCAGAGCTTTGGCACACGCATCCCGGAAGATCCCGTCGACGAGCGCAAAGTCGAAGCTGGCGTCTGGGGCTTCCCGAATCGCGGCAAGATAGCTTTCTTTCGCGTCAACTCCGCTCTCTCCTCCGGTCGAAAGGATGTACCGCACATTCTCGATCCCCTTGCGGCCCAAGTCTCGCCGAACTTTTTCATACCAGGTTACATTGCTTTCCACGCTTGTCAAAAAATGCACATACCTGGCAAACCAGACCGTACTTCTGCCAGACCCTAACTCAATACCGGTGTCGGTCGGTTTCAGTAGTGAAGGGAGCATGGAGTTTGCTGCCTTCGTCAGCCATGGACGATCAGGGTACAACCGGTGGTACAAGAGTTCCTGTGCCCGATCAAAGATGTAGCGTGGCGTCCAGTGCCTGTACGACTTCCTAGCCATCAGTCTTGCCGCCACGTGCCTCAGTGGCTCGCCATCCGACCCCAGGATGATCTTTTCGGGCGGAGCGCGCTGAACCAGCTCGACAGACTCCGTCCCACGCCGAGACCATCGTACTGGATGTGACGTGGCTGGAGCGGCAGACTGAGCGACGCGCCGTGGGGCGGGATGACGAAAGTTCATGACGCCGGTGTGACGATAGAATCACACTGACCTCACCTCTCATGTGGCTAACCTCGGCGCAGTCAGAGCTACGTGTCGCCCCCAACCCCACGCCATGACCAGATGGCAGGTTCGCCTGGCGGTCATAGCCTTGGCCCTGGGGCTCATCATGGTCCCGACGACGTCAACGAGCTCGCAGGACACGCCGGACGAGTCGCCCGCGCTGCAAGCGCAGCTCAGCGCGATCCCCGATGGCGGCACGTGGCGCCTGCTCGGCCCGCACACCTACAACCTCCGGGAGCCACTGGTCGCTCAGAACCGGAGCCGTATATGGATCGATGCCGATCCTGGTGCAATCCTCAGCGTGGACCCGTCGTCCACGGCCTTCACGGGCAAAGCCGTCCTGAATCTTGCCGGTAGCCGGTTCATGCGCATCGACAACCTCCGCGTCCACAGCGCCATCACCGATCCTACTCGCATGCCCACCGCCGGCCTGGCGATAGGGCGCGGTGCGCCGGGTGATGGCGGGGGCGGCACGTACACCGATGTCTGGATCGAGGGCTACTACACCGTGGCAGACTTCTACGACCAGGCCGCCGAGGTCTGGACGTGGCGTGACGGGTACCTGGAAAACAGCTATGCGAACGGCGCCTGCTACTACAACAGCGCCGTAGACGGGGCTGGCCTGACGGGGCAACCGAGCAACTCCAACACCCGCAAGCGCTTCGAGGGTAGCACTGTGATGGCCCAGTATTCGGGCAACCTGAACAGCAAGATCGTGGTTCTCGAGGGCTGGATGTACGAGATGCAGTTCCGCGGGACGTTCTTTAGCTTTGGCCAGTACGGGTCCGGCGTCGTCCTGTCCCTCGAAGGTGACGAGGCCAATGCCATCACGCAGGACTTGACGATCGAGGATGTGCGGGTCGAAGGGGCAGACAGCCCCGGTGGGCGCTTCATCCTGCTGAACAAGCCGGCCGGCGCGTACGGCGTGACACTCGAGCGCATCAGCGAGGAGCGCGTTACCGACTATCTCCTGGAGATCCTCCAGGGTGACTGGACGTACGGGACGATCGGCACCCACGTAGGTGGGGCGAAAGACACCCGCCTGATGCACGTCGGGGCTGGAGCGCAGTTCCGGCTCAACCACGTGACGGGGCTGGGCGACAAGAACATCGTCGTCGACGCGAACGCCCACGCCACGGAGAATTGGATCGACTGGCCGGGCTGGGGCCATCCACTCGAGGGCGGCGGGACCTATGAGATCAATGGCGTTCCGCAGAACGACATCCGGTACAGTCCGCCGCGGTGAGGCGGGGCGGAGGAAGCTCGCGGCGGGGCTGGACGAGTTGCGCTGGGAAACACGCAGCTAGCCGTCCTCGTAACTGTGCGCGCCGGATCCCGCTCTGGTGGCCATTGGCTTAGATCGCCTTGAACAGGAAGCCGCAGTGTAGCGTCGGGAGAGGCAGGTTCCTCCGCAAGAGCTCTGGCTCGATGAGTGAGTCTAGCCAGACGCACAACCGCAGCTGCGCGTTGTAGGCACGCCGCAGGGCGCTTGGGTCGCTCACCATGGATCGGCTCTGAGCCGTCCGAGCCGCGACATCGCTGGTACCGTTGCTGACCACATACCTCCGGTGACCTACCAGCCCGCGGACAGCGCGTGTCGCCGCATGCTGGGACCGCAGCAAGGGGCTGTAATCGTAGCGCTGCAAGGCCACGCGGGCGAAATTGGCAGACTCGAAGAGGCGTGTCCATGCTGCGACAGTATGAGAAAACATGTGAGGCGCTCGATCATGCAGATTCTCGAGGATCAATGCGTGGCCGCCAGCCTTGACCAGCCGGCGGATCTGCCGCACCGCGACGTCCTGCTCGTCGAACGGCAGATGCTGAAGCACCGTCACGGTCGAGACCAGGTCAAAGCCTTCGGTATCCTCGAAGTCCTGAATCGGCGTGCAGAGGAAGCTCATGTGGGGCGACTGGCGCTTCGCCTCTTGCAGGAGGGTGAGCTGGAGGTCGATCCCTGTTGTCGTGTACCCGTGGCTGTCGAGCAGCCGGCTCCAGCGCCCCGCGCCACAGCCCACGTCGAGGGCTCGCGCACCAGGCCGCGGCGGCGGAAGCTGGTTCAATAGCCGCTCGAAGGTCCAGCGCTGGGAATGGGCGTAGTACTCGTTGAGCCATCGGGGCATCCCGGGGTGGATAACGTTGGCGAGCGCATCTGGATCTGCCTGGTAGTCGAGGTCGGACCAGGCGACGCTGTGGGAGAGCCAATAGTCGCGCATTTGCTCCCAGGTGAACTTGCGGCTCATGCTCATACTGATAGGTACTCCCGAGACAGACGGCGTCGGCGGACGTCGACCCGCCCTGGCACGTCACCCCCGCGCTTGACAAAAGCTCACAACTTTCAGTACGATAGTGAAATCAAGCCACTTACACACAGCTGTGGATTCGCCACCTTCGCGACCTTGCCGGCGGCCAGCCTGACGGGCTGGCCCTTCCTGTAGCATGCTCAATCCTACCGACGTCACCGGCATCCTGGCGACCCAGGGCGGCACGGCTCTCGCTCCGACGGCTCCTCTGGTCGCCATCCAGCTACAGTCGTCCGACACCGCCGCACAGCCGTTCCGCTTCGTCCTCGGAGGCGGCAACTTCACCGGCCAGCGCGACACTGTTCTGCTCTGGGGCTACAACATCGGCAACGGGAGCCGGTACAGCACCAGTGATGCCTCCATCAACCACTCCCTCGAGTCCCATTACTTCGACGGGAAAAACCACGGGATGGAGTGGAACTTCGCCGTCACCGCTGTCGACGGGACAACGAGCCGCCCCCTCGCCTTCTACGCCGATCGCAACTCCATTCCCGGCTCGGGGATGTACTGGTGGTTCCGCATTGGGCGAACGGGCGACTCTTTCTTCTCGGTGACCACACACGACGGTGCCGAAGGCCTTCTGTTGGTGGACGCCAACGGCGTCCACAGCGGCGTGGATCTCGTGCTCGATCGCCTGGACAACGACCCGGCCATCGTCGTCGCCAACGCCAACCGGCACTTGCGCATGGCGACTGGTGGCAGCGACCGATGGTACGTTCTGAACACTGGCCAGCTCGCGCCGGTTACCGACAACGCCACCGACATTGGCGGCAACGGCCTCCGCGTCCGCAACGTCTATGCCGCCGGCGGCGTGGCAACGAGAGTCAAGGCTGGCGCCCCGACCGATGCCGACTTCAGCAATCCCATGGACGGCATGCTGGCCTTGAACAGCTCCGGCAGCGCAGGAACGCGCCTCTACGCTCGGCTGAGCGGCATCTGGACCCCAATCGCCTGACCACCGGTACCCGACGAGTTCACCGCCCACGGTCCTGCCCACCGGGTGGCCGCCGCGGCGAATGCCGCGCCCTCCGCCAGCTGAGCTCGGCGACTTTCCCGTAGATCAGCAGCGGATACCAGAACTCGTGCAGCGCGTAGTAGAGGAATCCTTCCGGGCCGTCTAGAAAGCCCAGACGTAATAGGTAGCGATAGATGAAGCTGGCGAAAGGCCGGGCCGAACCTGGTAGTCGGTTCCACAACTGTCGGCGAATCCAGAGACGCCGCCTGCCTTCCAGCTCGCCCGCGGCTGCCGCCCCTGGCTCGACGGTCGCGTTCTCCAGGTGTCCACGCGCGGCGAGATTCGACAGGTGGTTGTGCTTGTTGATCCAGAACGTGAGATCTTTGCGGTCTTCGTGGAGCATATGGTGCACGAGGTAGCGCACCTTACCAGCCACTTCGAAGTACTCCCGATCCGCCGCGGGCAGGATTCTCACGCGTTGGCGACGGACGAGACGCAACACCCAGTTCGGACTGTAGCCGGCGTACCGCAGCCACCGGCCCATGAAGATGAATCGGCGGTCAATGTAGCAGCCGGCGACGTCCTCCGGGATCGTAGCGACTACCTCGCCGATCTCCTGTGCCAGCTCGGTCGTGACCTGCTCGTCGGCATCCAGGAAGAGCACCCAATCATTGCGCAGCGGCAGGTGCGCCAGCGCCCAGTTTCGCTGCGCGGCCCAGTGTTCCCAGGGATTCTGGTACACCTGGGCACCCATCGTCCGCGCTATCTCGAGAGTGCGATCGCTGCTGAACGAGTCAACGACGAACACCTGATCTGCCCAGCCGCGCACGCTTGCCAACGCATGCGGTAGATTGAGCTCTTCGTTGAGGGTCAGAACAATCACCGAGACCGCCGCCGCACGTTGATGAGTATGAGATTGGCCAGGGATGCTAGCCACGAAGGGTCCCCAAACTGCCTACGTTGTCGTCAGAGCCCGGTCCACGCCAGTGTAGGAGCCAAAAGATCATGGTGTACACGAAAAAACGATGAACCAGGCCCACCATAACGCCTATGTATGAGCCTTCGACATCAAGCATGCTGACTGCCAGGCCGATGTAGAGAGCAGGCAGGGTGTAATTGCCCTTCTCCAGCGGTATAACCTTCAGCACACCGTAGAGCAGCGCCGCGACGAAGCCCAACACGAGCATGCCGACGATTGTCGCGGCCCAGCCTGCACTGACGTACAGATCGCCGACTATCGTGTCCGCCGCGGATGACACCGTGTCCGCGGGAGCGCCAAGATAATTGATGGCAAAGTACACGCCGGTTGACAGATTGGGCTTGTCAGGCCAGAATGCCCGAGGCACGACGTCCGCGGGAATAGCTAGTAGCCGCTCTACACCCCAGTAAGGGATAACGGATGGCGTCAGCTCCACGACGAGGCCAAAGGTCTGTGCCACCACGGCCTCCCGACTTGCAACCTTGTCCCACAACACGCCACTGGCCCCGCCAGGATCGGCGAGCCACGAGTTCTCGGCGGAGCGCACCAGCCCATCGACGAGAGCCGTGGGCGACCGGGCTTCGATCTGACCCGATTGCAGCAGAGTCCGATATTCCGCTTCCACGGGCAGAATGAACACCGCGAACGCGAGCACCACGGCCCACTTCCACGATGAGCCAAAGCGAATAGGGCGCCCCGCGTACTGGCGCGCTGTGACGAGGACCAGTACCAAACTTACCAGCGGCGCGGTGAAGCCGGCGACGAGAGCGAAGATGCCTTCGCAGCCAGCCATCCAAAGCAGGTAGCGCATAGACCACCGCTGCCGGAACACCTGCAGCGACGTGATGGCCAGGACCAACGCAGCGGATTGCTCAAAGTAGTTCGACAGCTGGTTCAGACCGGAGAGCTCGTCGACGGCGGTGGTCGCCGCGTAGGCCGCGCCTACTGTCCGGACGCGCCACAATCGTTCGACCCAGATGAGCAGATAGTAGACGATAACCGCCAGTTTCAGGGGCTCGCCCGGGAGTAGCCTGAGACCAATCCTCCTGGTCGACAGTGTCACTCGCCCCAGGTAATAGCCAAGCCAGACGCCGGCCAGGCCCAGCACCGGCAGCCACAGCCCCGCCGTTATGGCACCTTTGCTCATTGGGACGTTCAGCTGATACCGCGCCTCGTCGGTAAACGCAAGGATGCCGAAGGGAACAATCCCCACCAGGATCCACAGCGTGTAGCCGATGGGGATCTCCAGAATGTCCAGCGAGCCCTGGCGTCCGTTGGCGGACACGAACCGCACGCCCAGCAGCGCTACGGTGCCGAGCACCACCGCGAGCGCAAAGTAGCCCACCAGAGGATCGCCGTCGCTGAACCCCACCTGCCCCTCGGCGAATGCGAGATAGGTGATCGTGGCGCCGGCAGCCACGAGGCTGGTGAGTGACAGCCAGGCGAGGGAAGAGCTCGCAGCGCCGCGTCTAGGTTTAAGTCTAATGTCGCCGATCACGCCTTCGCCGAGGGAGGCCTGGCACGGACCCAGATCACGGCAAGCGAGGCGGCGTTGGTGAGCAGCGTGCCGATCGCAGCCCCAACGATGCCGAGGCGTGGCAGCAACACTGGCAGGGCACAGATCGTTACGATCAAGCCAACCCACTCCGCGCGCGTCGCCTCCATCGGTCGGCCGAGTCCGCGCAACCCGTCGCTGACCACGTATTTGACACCGAACAGCATGCTGGCGGCGACCAGAACCATTGCGGCCGGGGCGGAAGCCGCGAACTCGCCGCCGAACAGCAAGACAACGGCAGCCGGCGTTACCGCCAACACACAGGCGCCGAGGATGGCGTGCACGAGCACGCCGAGGTGAACGGCTCCGCGGAAATAGGTGGTGCCCTCCTGCGCGGTCTCACTCGAGGCCACCCGAGCGAACGCCACCGGCGCGATGGCCGCGCTGACGATCCTCAAACTCGAGGCCCACCCGACGGCCACGGCGTACAGGCCCAGATCCACCGGTAGCAGGAACCAGGTGATGAAGAGCTGGTCCGCCCGGCCATTGAGCAAGATGGCCAGCTCAGCCAGGAACGTTTGCGATCCGCTCAGCAGCATGGTACGAGCCAATCGACGATCGAGTCGCGGTGGGCCATGGGACACTCGGGCCAGCACCACCAGGCTGACGACCGAGTAGACAGCGGCGGCGGTCACGAGAACCCGCACCGCATTCCAGGCGGTCAGCATTCCTGCTACGGCGAGTCCTACCAACCCAAGCAGATAGCAGACGGGCTGAATCAGCCGAAGCACATTCCAGAGGCGTAAGTGAGCGAGGCCCTGCACGAGAAAACTGGCGTATCCACCGACGAAAAAAAAGACAACGCTCAAGAGACAGAAACGGCTCATCGCCAGCACACTGTCCGACTGAGACCACAGCACAACAGGCAGCAGGAAGAAGCCGGCGATCGGGACGGCGAGCGCTTGCAACAAGCCAAGCCAGAGCGCGGTACCGGCGACGCCGGCGGGAGCCTGCCGGTAACGACCCGCGACATAGGTCACTGCCTGTGGCAAGCCGAACCCACCGAGCGCTACAAAGAGCGTGGGCCAGAGGATGGCCGCGGCTAACTCCCCGCGCTCCACAGGGCCCAAGCCCCGCGCCGCGATGACACCCGTGGCCATCCCGAGAACGGACGCGCCGCCAGAACTCACGACCGTCAATGGCAAACCCGGGAGGTGGAGGCTGGAGTGCCGGTAGCGGTCCAGCCATCCTCCTAGCGCGATCACTGCCACGCTCGTCGGTTCCCTCTATCCGCCCGTCGCGAGCAGCCCAGTCGGGAGCGCTGCCATGCGCCAGTATGCGGAGTCGTACCAGTCAGGAGCCTCCCGCGGTCGCCCCAAGAGCGTACCCAGCGCGTGTAGCACTGGATCATCCGCATCACGCCACATGGCCAACCCTTCCCTGACGCGGTCCCAGCGACCGTGCTTCCAACATCTGAGCATATTGTCCAACATGAGCAGCAGTCTGCGGCGTCGGTACCCCCGAGCTACCTCACGCGTCAGCTCAGGGTATTTGCAGCTGTACCGCGCCAAATTCGACACCTGCATCCCGAGGACCCAAAAGTTCACCCGCCAGTGGACAAACGCGTACCAGCGCGTCGGATCTCTGGGCATTAGCTCGATAAGCGGCTCGTCAACGTAAGCGACGTCGTAGTCCCGTGCAATACGCATCCACATGTCGACATCGCTGAACTCGCCAAACGTCGCATCGAACCACCCCACGTGGTCGTACACGGCTCGGCGTGCCATGACGGTGCCGAAGACGCAGGAGCTCCAGTTCGTCAGCAAGCGTCGCCCCAGGCAGGCGCCCGGGATCAGGGGCGGGAAACGCTCTCCCCAAACCCGATCTGAGGTGCCAACGCCGCGGCTGCGGTCTGGGCTTCGAGCGTTGCCGCGTATGAGGTACGCGTTGAACACGAAGCCGGCGCTGGGATTGGAGTCCAGGGCAGACTTCCAACGAGCGATGAGGTCGTGTCGGTAAATATCCCCATCGTGAAGATTGGCGAGGTACTCTCCCGACGCTGCTTGGAGGGACGCATTGAGATTTCCCGGCATCCCAAGGTTGCTAGGCTGGCGAATGTACCGGATCCTTGCATCCCTTGCTGCGTAGGTGTGGCAGACGTCCTCGGTGCCATCGCTGGAGCAATCGTCGCTGATAATGAGCTCGTAGTCGGTGAAAGACTGGGCCAAGAGACTGTCGAGCGTGCGCGGCAGAAGCTCGGCTCGGTTGTACGTCACGAGGCAGATACTGACAGGCGGACGGCGGCCCATCAGCGGACCGTGGCGACGTACAGGCTTTGGTACCCGAAGAGGCCTGGCCAGCGTCGGCATGCCTGCTGGTTCACCGCGGCGACCACTCTCGGGGGAAGGTAGTGGCGCAGGCGAGACAGCGGAAAAGCGCCATCGGCGCGCGCGACACGGACGTGGAACCCGTTCCGTTGAAGCAGTTGCGCACCCGTCACGAAGGTGTAGAAGCGCACGTGGCTCTCGTCCATCAGTCCAGTCGCCGTGTAGTCGAAGCGGCCGAGGAGCAGCCGCAGCCGGTTCGTGTAAGCGACAACATTGGGAAGTGCGACGGCGAGGACACCTGTTGGATTGAGCGCTTCCTTGACGTCGCGGAGCAGCTGCTCGGGATGAACGAGATGCTCCAGCACGTGTGAGGTGAGCACGGCATCGAAGCTCCCGCCGATAGCTGCTGGCAGACCTGGCTCGAGGTCTGCCAGGTAGACCCGCTGGCAGTATTGGGCCGCCGCCTGCTGCTCGGCGCGGTCGATGGTGATGCCGGTCACCGCCCAGCCGCGGGCGGTCAGCAGACGCGCGTTGTCGCCCGGGCCGCAGCCGCAGTCCAGGAGTCGGCCCGGGTACGCGGGCAAGAGGTCCAGGAGAGGTCGATTGCCCTGATTGCGGTAGCGCGCACCCAGGTCGGGCGCCGTTGTCAGGACGGTGCCGCGCATCAGCCGCCACCTATCGCCGCTTCGTCCGGCGGTGCGATCGGCGTGATCAGGAGGTCGTCCAGGTAACTCGGCCCCTGGCCGTCATAGTTGGTCAGCCAGGCCCAGCAGGTGGCGACGGATTCCTCCATGAGTGGCGGATCGACGCTGGCGTAGTAGGCCCATGCGGGGGAAGCATCCTGGAAAGCGATGTAGAACGGCGTCCCTGCCTGGCTACCGAGCGGTGCGCACGACCGCCCGACCATGCTCCGGGCTGTGGGCGCGGCGCGGCGCCAGGCCGCCTGGAGGTACAGCGTGTCCTTGTCGACGGCGAAGCCGGCATCCGACAGCGCGCCAGTGCGTTGAACGGGCGGTTCGTTGTCCAGGACGAGGACGTGGGTCGACCGGCCCATGCGCTCGGCCGCTTCGACATGAGTCGCAGCGATCGGTTCATGGTACATGCCGCCGCTGTAGCCAAGGGGTTGCGCCCCCGTGGTTCCGTCCTGTGATTGCCACTCGAACCCCGCGTTGGGAACGAGGTTCCGCAGTACGCGCCGTTCAAGCATCAGTGGCTCAGCTGCTGTTTCACCGGGCGCTCTTGCCCGGCGCCAGTAGAGAACTGTCTCGATCTCGGCGCCCGCTTCTAGCGCTTCCTCGTCCAGATCGTACCCTTCCAGCAGCCAGTCGGGCCCTACGGACCGAGGCTCGGCGACCCAGCCGCGGCCCTGGTCATGGACCCACCGACCGAGACGGTACGTTGGTTGCCGACCCTGCAAGGGCGCCATCGCAGCCGCGGCGCCGGCGAGGTCACCGGTCCGTCGATAGAGGGCGGCGAGCTCGAGATAGCTGACCGCCGGGGCCACGGGTGCGGCAATCGCCGACCTCAGCGTCTCTTCCGCCTTCGCCGTATCCCCGACGCCGACGTAGTACCGAGCCAGGCGGGTGAGCGCATCGGCACGCTCGTTCGGCGACACGTCGGCCCACTGCCCCTGCGCCAGCGCCTTCAGCGCGTCACCGGCAGCCAGATCCCCTGCCATATCCAGATACTTGGCACGGAGATAGCTGGGCCGCCAGGCGCCCGAATCCTGAGCCGCCTCTTCGGCATGCACGCCGGCAAGCGCCTGATAGAGCTGACCGTACGTCCCATCCTCGCGCGAACGATCACCGCCGAGCCACGCAGCCAGCTGTAAATGGGCGGCCGCGGCGGTGAAGTTGGCGCGGACCAGCGCTGCCCTGCCCCGCACCGCCTGGTAGCCATAGGCAGTCTCGCCACCTGAGGGTTCGGGTAGCGCATCCAGCTCAGTACCGGCCAGCGCACTCGTGGCCGCGTCCCACTCCCCCGCGTTCAGCCGGATCTGCGCCAGCGCGAGCTCCGTTTGTGGAGACGGGACCAGGGGCGCGGCTGCCTCACCCAGCCGGATAGAAAAGCTTGCCAGCGCATCGGGTGCGCCCGTCGCGGAGGGGTGGCGCTCGGCCGACCAGAGAATGCGCAGCCGCGGCTCGGGACGAAGCCAGCTTGTGCCGGTCGACGCCGCGGATCGCAGCAGAGCAATATTGACGGCGTTGACCGCTGCCGCGCGGACCAGGACCGGTCCCAGCACAACAACCAAAGCTACCAGGACAGGCGTCACGACCAACACACGGCGAAGGTGTGGCGCTCTTCGGAAGGAGTAGCGACTGTCCGGTTGCGTCCCGGCCGGAAAAGTGAACACCTTCTTCATACGATGTTGGAGTTGGAGTCGTACACCTGGCATCGAGCCGCGACCATGCGTCGGGCGGAGACGGCGCGCGCCGCGGCCACGACGCCGTCAGCTGTTGCCTCTAGTCCCCATGAGCCGATCGTTGCCAGCGAGTGGGCGCCAAATGTCCGCCGCAGCGCGGCATTGCCGGCGAGAATGCTCAGCGCGCTGGCGAGCGCCTCGGTTGAATCGTGCGGCACGACGAAGCCATTCCGGCCGTCCTGCACGAGGTCGCCGGCACACCCGACCTGATCCGTAACCACCACGGGCAACCCGAAGTTCATTGCCTCGTTCACTGCCAGTCCCCAGGTCTCACCGTCTCCCGCCTCCCACGTTGATGGCAGGGCGAGCACATCAGCAACCGCGTACGCCTGGCCAATCTGTCCCTGATTCAGAAAGCCGGCGAGATGTACGTCGGGAATGGCGTCGGCAGCGAGCTGCTCACGGAACCTCTTTTCAAGCGGGCCACTACCGGCGACAAGGAGCGCACACGGGGCCCGTCGTCGCGCCCGCGCGTAGGCCGCCAAAAGGCGCAGCGGCTGCTTCTTTGCCACCAGTTTGCCGACAAAGACCACGACTGGCAGATCAGGCGGAATTCCGAAGCCAGCCTTGAGCTCGGCGCGCCTCGGCGCCAGAAGCTCCGCCTGGCAACGGAAGAACGCATTGTCCACCGAGTACGGCGCAAAGTACAGCTTTTGCTGCGGGACACCGTAGTGCTGGTAGTAGTCGCGATTGCGCGAGCCGATGTACAGGCAGCCGGCGGCCAGGTAGAACAGCGCCCGCAGGACACCGCTCTTCACCGCCTGGCGGAGAGCTGGCCGACGACCCAGCAGGTTCGACTCGCCCCGCAGCAGGACCGGAACGCGTAAGGCGGAGGCGGCGAGGTACGCCATCCAGTTGGTGGCGTGCATGTAGCCATGCACCCAGAGCGCGTCAAAGGCGCCGCGGCGAAGCTCAGTGACGATTGTTGGGTTGGTGAGGCTCCAGAATCCGCCCACGCCGCGATCGCCGCGCATGGCGGGGAGGACCTGGTAGTGGTACCCCCCCAGCAATGGCACGTCCCAACTGAACCGCTGCCCAAAGCCCGGATCGATGAACTGCTCGACACCTTGGCGCGAGCAGAAGTAGACGGTGAGATCGAGGTCCGGTCGGGTCGCCAGCTCGCGATAGAGCGGCGCGAAGTACTGGATCGGGTGGGAGACCAGCGCCGCCAGCCGCAACGGGCGCTCGCTGACGGGCGCTGGCCGCGGCGCGCGCAGCGCCTGGCCGGCGACTGTTTGGTGGGGGATGGCTGAGAAGTTCAGGTGGTCACCCGCTTTTGCGCCGCCGGGTGCGCCGCGCCGTTCGTCCCGCCGGCCGCGGCCGGGCGCGCCCGGCTGGGCGCGTCGGGCAGACGGTCCCAGATGTCGCGGAACCAGGCGACCGTTCGCTCGAGGCCGGCGCGGAACTCCGTCCGCGGCTCGTAGCCGACCAGCTCCCGGGCGCGGTCGACGCTGGCCAGCAGGCGCGTCTTGGTGTCCCAGCGGCGCCGCGGGATGAAGCGGATGCCGGCCGTGTTGCCGGTCAGCTCGTTCACCAGGGTGGCCATGTCGATCACCCGCGTCTCCTTGCCGCTGGCCAGGTTGAACGCCTCGCCCACGGCGGCGTCCATGGTGCCGGCCCGCAGCAGGCCGTCGACGATGTCGTCGACGTACGTCCAGTCGCGCGTCTCCTCGCCGGTCCCCATCACCGGCAGCGGCTCGCCCCGCATCGCCCACAGGATGAAGTTCGGGATGACGTTGCGGTACGGCCCCGGCAGCTCGCCTGGCCCGAACGAGTTGAAGAAGCGCGTGCGCACCGTCTTGAACCCGTAGTAGTTCTTGAAGAAGTTGCAGTACAGCTCGCCCAGCATCTTGGTGATCTGGTAGGGCGTGTCGAGCTCGAGCGACATGAACGTCTCGACCAGCGGCACTGGCGCATGCCCGTAGACCGAGCAGCCGCTCGAGGCGTACACCACCCGCTCGGTGCCGACCAGCTTGCTGTACTGGAGCACCTTGAGCGTCCCCATCCCGTTCACCTGCAGGTCGTCCTCGGGATGCTCGATGCTGTTCTGATTGGCGAACAGGGCGGCCAGGTGGTACACGAGGCTCGGGCCCTCGAGGAACGCCTGCCGCATGACCTGCTCGTCGAGCACGCTGCCCTGGATGAACTGGACGCCCGGGCGCTCCGGCAGGTTCCAGCGGGCGGCACTGGACAGGTCGTCGACCACGACGACCTTGCGGGCGCCCAGGTCGGCCAGGGCCCGGGTGAGGTTGCTGCCGATGCCGCCGGCGCCGCCGGTGACCAGGACGGTTTGGCCTTCGATACCGCGGAACAGGGCCGCCGTGCCATCTCGCTGTTCTGTGTCGGCCATGATGGTGTCCTCCTGACCTCTTAGCGCGCGACCACCCGCGCGCCCGCCGGCACGGCGACCGGGGCACGGGACTCGATAAGGCTGCGGAAGAGCGATTCGTACTGAGCCGCCGCCGCCTCGAGCGACAGCATCCCCTCGACGTAGCGGCGCCCGTTGGCGCCAAGAGCGGCCGCGAGCGCCGGCTCCGCACTCAGACGGCGAACGACGCCGGCCAGAGCCGCGGCGTCGCCGGGCGGGACGGCGTAGCCCGCCCCCGCCTCCGCGATCAGCCTGGGGGCGTCGCCGGCCAGGTCCAGCGCCGCTGCCACGGGGCGACCGGCGGCCATGATGCTGGGGATCTTGCTCGGCACCACCGGGGTGCGCACCTCGCGGCGCAGGGTGGCCAGGCCGACGTCGCTGGCGGCCAGCAGCGCCGGGTACTCGTGGCGCGGCAGCATCGGCAGAAAGCGCACGTTCGACAGCCCCAGCTGGCGGGCCTTCTGCTCCAGGCGGGGCTTGTCGACACCGTCGCCGACGACGAGAAAGAGGATCCGCGCCTCGCCGCGCACGCGCTCGGCGGCCTCGAGCACCACGTCGAGGTCCTGCGAGTAGCCGAGGACGCCCGCGAAGCTGGCCACAAACCGATCGCCGAGGCCATGGTGTGCGCGAAACGCATTCAGACGTTCGCCAGGGCGGATGTGGCGCGTGTCGACCCAGTTGGCCACGACGCTCACTCGCTGGTCGGGAACGTCTCGGGCGCGAACGTGGGCCGCGTTGCCGGCGCTGTGCACCGTGACGTGGCTCGCCTGGCGGTACAGGAACGTCTCCAACGCCTGGTACGCGCGGATCACGGCTGGACTGTGCAGCACCCCCAGATCGACGGCGCTCTGCGGGAACAGATCCTGCACGTTGAGCACCCACACCGAACCGTGCCATCGGGCCAGCGCCAGCGACGCGAGGCCGACTGGCAATGGCGGCGAGTACTGCAGGATGGCGTCGACCGAGCCTGCCCGGACCCCGGCCGCGAAGAGCCCCGCCGCCGCCAGGAACTGGTCGACCCCCCGCGCCACCGGCACAGCCCGGGGCAGCGACGGGATCCGCACCCGAGACACCCGCATCCCGGCGACCGTCTCGGTCAGGCTTGCTCGCCGCCGGTAGCGGCTGTCCGCGGCCGGCACGTGGTAGCGCGGAAAGAGCGTGGCCACGTGCACGTGGTGGCCACGGCGGACCAGCTCGCCGCCGAGCTCGTACAACAGGTGTGAGGCGCTGCCCACCTCAGGCGGAAAGTACGGCGTCACGAGCAGGATTCTCACGAGGTACTCTCCAGCACATTTAATCCTGAATCCGCTAAACCCGCGCGCGTGATGCCTCGCCCAGACACATGAGGCTTCATTGAAAACGGTACATAGTCTCGTGCTTACTTCTCAAAAACCGTGATCATTGCGCCGTGCGGTCCGTGGTGCCTCAAGTTGAATTTTCCGTCCGTCCCCCAGGAATCGAACTGCTGCTTCACGACAAGACCGAGGCGACTAACGCTATCAGCAAAGAGACGTGCCGTCATTCTGTTCCTCCAGCCACCATCTTTTGGATGATGAATGACGCCTCTACCACCTGGCTGCAAAACTCGCTCTATTTCGCTCAGGTAGCTCTCAGTATCCTGGAGCGAAAGGTGGACAAACACGTCGAACGACCAGATCGCATCTATCGTACTAGACTCGATAAAGTGCAACTCTGATCCCCGAGTTACGAAGTACTCAATGTTTGCACAGTGTGCGAAGCGGCTCTTACAAACTTCAATACACTTGTCAGAGAGATCTACGACAATTAGCTTGGCAGCAATCCGTTGCAACGGCTCGGCCCACCGTCCGCCTCCGGGGCCAATCTCGAGAATCGTCCCATCTGGCGCTAAGTATTTCTCTAGAACGTCACGGATTACCGACTCTTTCCACTCTGCGGAGGGAGTCCATTCTTCGCCAAGCTTACTCCAGTCCCATGATTGCCATTTCTCGTAGTTGAGACCCACGCTGTTGCTGCCAGGAAGATTGTGGCACCGTTCGAGCGCGCGCATCCTGTTGTGAAGAAGATCGATCGTATTCTCGAGGACGTACGAAGCAAGGAAGTACGTGGACCATTGAAGGCCATTGTCCTTGAGCAGCAACCGGGCCGCCTTCAGTTTGTTGAGCCGCGTATAGCTGCCGCGGACCCTCATGCCACCGCCTGCCAGGGCTCGACAACCACGGACCGACCGGTCCGCAGCGCCTCCTCCAGGGCGAACGTCGTGAGCGTCGTGGCCAGGTAGTCCTCGAACGGCACGGGGCCCGGCCCGCCCGCCTTGACGGCGGCGACGAAGGCCTCCAGCTCGGCGCGGTGGCCGCGGTCGGCGCCCGCCCGCGACACCTTCCGCTCGCGGCCGCCGGTGCGGATGCTCACGGTGCGGAAGTTGTCGAGGACCGCCGCGGAGCCGCCGCCGAAGACCTCGACGCGCTCGCGCGGAAACGACCTGTCGCCGGTGGCGACGTACACGATCGTGGCCAGCGACCCGTTGGCGAAGCGGAGTGTCCCGGCGAGGTTGTCGCTCGGCTGGCATGACGGGTCCGCCAGCGTGTCGGCCTGGACCCGGACGGGGTTCGAGCCGCACAGGGCCTGGGCCAGGTCGATGAAGTGGCACACCTCGCCGACGATCCGGCCGCCGCCTTCAGCGGGATCGTGGACCCAGCTGTCAGCGGCCACCCGGCCGGCATTGACGCGGCAGTTGACCAGGAGCGGCCCGGGCGGGTCGCCGAGCCAGCGCCGCAGCTGGACCGCGCACGGCGCGAAACGGCGATTGAAGCCGACCATGACGACGGCGTTTGTCACCGCCGCGCGCCGCGCCGCCGCCACCGCCGCCAGCTCCGCGGGCGACAGGGCCAGCGGCTTCTCCACGAACACGTGCTTGCCGGCGGCGAGCGCGTCCGCCACCATCGGCGCGTGCCAACCGTGGCGGGTGGCGATCAGCACGGCGTCGATCGTGTCGTCCGCCAGCAGCTCGTGGTAGTCGGTGGTGGCGTAGCCGAAGCCGGCCCGGGCGGCGACGTCCCGCCCCGTGAGCCCGGTGGCCGTCGCGACGCCCCGCAGCGCTATCCCGTCCAGGCTCTTCACCGCGGGCAGCAGCGTCCCTTTGGCGAACAGCCCGGCGCCGATCAGCCCGAGGCCGACGGTGGCCGGCCGCGCCCGCGTCCGCGCCGGCGGTGGCACCTGGACGGTGTGCGCCGGCGGCCACGGGCCCGCCTCCGGACACGGATACGTCAGCACGACGCCGATGCTGGGCTCGGTCCCGCGCGTGATGAGCTCGTAGGCGTCGAGAGCCCGGTCGAGCGGGAAGCGGTGGGTGATCAGGTGCTCGACCTGGACGGCGCCGCGGCCGAGCAGCTCGAGAAACTCGCCGAGGTTGCGGCTGGCGGTCCACCGCGCGTACGGCAGCGGGTAGTCGAGGCCGCGTTCGGTGTACTGCGCGTCGTACATCCCGGGCCCCCAGCCGCGCGACACGACGAGCTCGAGCTCCTTGTCGTAGAACGGCTTCCGCGGCAGCTCGAGGCCCACCAGGCCGGTGGCAACCACGCGGCCGCGCTCGCGGACCACCTCGGCGGCCAGCTCCAGAGGCTGGTTGCTCGCCCCGCTGGCGAGGATGATGGCGGCGTCGGCGCCCGCGCCGTGGCTGAACGCCCGCACCCGCGCGGTGACGTCGTCCTGGCCGATGGCGACGCCGGCCTCGGCGCCGTGCGCCCGGGCCAGCGCCACCTTGTTCGGGGCCAGGTCAGCGCCGAGCACGTGGCAGCCGGCGGCGCTCAGGATCTGCACGGCCAGCTGGCCGATCAAGCCGAGGCCGATGACCACCACGCGGTCGCCCAGGCCGACGCGGGCCACGCGCACGGCTTCCAGCGCGATGCCGCCGAGCGCCACGAAGGCGGCGCCGTCGAACGGGACGGGCTCCGGAACGCGCACGCACAGGTGCGCCGGCACGGCGTTCAGCTCCGCGTGGCCGGCCACGCCCGCCCCGGCGTAGGCGACCCGGTCGCCGACTGACAACCGGTCCACCCCCTGGCCCAGCTCGGCCACCACGCCGGCCGCCGAGTAGCCAAGCGCGACAGGCGTCTCCAGACGACCGGTCGTCTGCCGGTAGGCCTCGGCGACGCCCTCGGTGCGCACCTTGGCGATCACCTGGCGCACGAGGTCCGGGCGTGCCAGGGCCTTGCCGACCAGGCTCTTGCGGGCGAGCTCGATCATGGCGCGCTCGGTGCCGGCGCTGACGACGGTGGCCGCTGTGCGGACGACGACGCGCCCGGCGCCGGCCCGGGGCGCCGGCACGTCGACCACGGCGAGCTCGCCGGAGCGGTAGCTCTGGTACACCTGCTTCATAGCGTCATAGGGGCAGCCGTTGGCTCGGGCGGGCTCGCATTCAGAGGCCTTTCAGCTGCACCATCACAGCGGCCGTCTTGAGCAGGATCGCCGCGTCCAGCAGGAGCGACCGGTGGCGGATGTAGTAGAGGTCGTACTCCAGCTTGGTCAGCGTGTCCTGGACGGACGAGCCGTAGCAGTACTTCACCTGGGCCCAGCCGGTGATGCCCGGGCGGGCGACGTGGCGCGCCCGGTAGATCGGCACCTCGCGGCTGACCACGTCGACAAACTCCGGCCGCTCCGGCCGCGGGCCGATCACGCTCATCTCCCCGCGCAGCACGTTCCACAGCTGTGGGATCTCGTCGAGGCGCGAGCGCCTGAGCAGGGCGCCCACCCGCGTGATCCGCGGGTCACCACGACGGGCCCACCGCGCCCGCCCGTCCACCTCCGCGTGCTGCACCATCGTGCGCAGCTTCAGCATGCGGAAGCGCTGGCCGTAGCGACCCACGCGCTCCTGCGCGTACAGGGGGGAGCCTGGCGAGTCCACCACGATCGCCGCCAGCACGATCAGCAGGAGCGGCGCGGCTACCAGGAGGACGAGCGCCGCGACGCTGACGTCGAAGATGCGCCGGGCGACCCCGTAGAACGCGGACGTGGGCGGCAGCCAGAGAAAGGACGCCCCGCCCGCCGCCGGCAGCAGCGCGCGCCCGGTCAGTGACTCGTACAGCTCGTTCGCCGCGGTGATAGTGACGCCCCGCTCGGCCAGCTCGCCGAGAGTCGCGTGCAGTACTGGCGCCTGGTCCAACGACCCGCTCACGATCAGCTCGCGCACGTCGTGCGCCTGCACCAGGTGCAGAACGTGGTCCGCGATGCTCAGCTCGCCAGGCGACTGGCCGGCGTAGTCGACCGAGCCAACCAGCTCGTAGTCGGACTGGCCGGCGGTGGACAGGACTTTGGCGACCAGCGTGGCGCCCGCGTCGACCCCCAGGAGCAGCGTCCGGATACGGAATGCCCGGCGCGTGGCCAGGAGCGCGTAGGCGGTGCGCCAGAGGACGAGCGGGCCGCACACCAGCAGCACGCTCAGCGCCAGCACCGAGCGCGACGAAGGCAGTGGTGGCGACCAGTACGGGATGAGCCAGTAGAGCGCCACCGTTACGACGGCGGCCGTCACCAGGCTGCGGAGGGCGCTGCCCAGGTGGGCGGCGACGACGAGGTCGTAGCAGTCGCACGCCTGCGCGACAGTTACCCAGACCACCACGAGCAGCGCCACCCACACGGTGACGCGGTCCGGTCCAGCCACGACCCGCTGGTCGACGAACCACGTGGCCAGCAGGCCACCGACGACGATGGTGAGATCCCCCACCACCAGGAGCGCCTTCCGCTCGGAGAGCGTCCAGGAGTGCCACGGTCGCCAGGCAGCCGGGGGACGCACTGCCTCGCTCGCCGCTGGCGCCGACTGGAGAAAGACGGTGGGCGAGGTCTCCGAGGTTGCTTGTGGTCGCGTTGGTCCCGCTACAGATCCACGCCGGAACGACATAGTGTGAACACCAGGAGATAGAGGAACGAACCTGCGCAGGACGAGCGGGGACGTCGGCGCGGTCCATTGGCGACGGTCTCCCATGGCTTGCCAGGGCCACGTAGCAGACTTTTACCACCAGATCTGTTCTTGCCCTTGATGCTTGTTCTTTATACTTACGCTCAATAGTCGTGATTGCCAGCCAGCTCACGGCTTTCGCGACGGTCTTGGTCTTAAAATGTCCAGCCGAAGACGCGGGTTTCTCCACTTTCTCCATCGGTGAGCTCACCCAACGACGTGGTCTCATGGCCCCCATGTCGCGCGGCGTAGTCCAGGACAAAGGCTACCTTTGAAGCTTGCGCGTCACACGATCAGAGCCGCCGGTACCACGCTGGTACGACGTGGACAAGTCCGTGTGACCGAGAGCTTCCAGCGCCACGCTTTACCACGTCATTGCGCGAGGTCGTTGCGTGAGCCATCCGCGGCACGTCGTCGGGCACGCGGAGGTCCCCAGTGCAGCGACTCCCCTTTCCGTTACGTCGGTTCCCGGGGAGTCTCGGACAGTCGTACGATACACCGGTCGTCCCGAAAAGCGACCGCCCCGTATCTTAAAGACAGCTTAAAGAATCCGCTAGACGGCGCAAGGGGGTGTCCCGGAAGAGTTTAGGCGAGGGCCAACGGCGTAAGCTGCTGGGCACTGGCAGATGAGGTACGTGGTCGTCAAGTACACGCTCGACCGCCTGCTGGCCGCCGTGGGTCTGGTGGTCGCCGCGCCGGCGCTGGCGGTGCTGGCCGCGATCGTGCGCATCGATTCCGCCGGGCCAGCGCTGTTCCGCCAGCGACGGATTGGCCAGGACGGGCGGCCGTTCACGCTCTACAAGCTGCGCACGATGTACGTGGACGCGCCGCCGTACAGCCTGAAGGTGCGCAACCAGGACCCGCGGGTGACTCGCGTGGGCAGCCTGCTGCGGCGAACCGCCGTGGACGAGCTGCCGCAGCTCTGGAACATCGTGCGCGGCGAGATGAGCTGGGTTGGGCCGCGCCCGGAGCAGCCGTTCCTGGTGCAGCGGTACGCCCCGTGGCAACGCGCCCGACTCCGCGCGCGGCCCGGGCTGACAGGATGGTGGCAGGTGTGCCACCGCGGCGACGAGCGGATGCACGAGCACACCGAGCTGGACATCTACTACGTGGACCACATCTCGCCCTGGCTCGACGTGACGATCGTCCTGCTGACGCCGTGGGCTCTGTGGCGCCAGGACCACGCGTCGGCCGCGGTCAGCCGGAGCGCCAGGGGGCGCGAAGACCCGGCCGCGGATGCCTGGCCCCCGTCCCGGACAGGATGCCCGCGGCCGGTCGAGCCAGCCCGCGTACCCGCCGAGGTCTATGGCCCAGGCTGAATCGCCATCCAGCGCGGAGTATTCACGCCCGCTCATCCTGAGCTTGCCGAAGGACGAAGGGCGGGCTCACCATGAGCGGCCTCGTGCTGGTCGACGGCCCCGTCCTGACCTGCTGGCGGTGCTGGTGGTCGGGCTCCTGGGCGTCTCGGCCGGGCTCTGGCTCGTGCCCGGGCTCGCGCCCGCTCTGGCCGGCGTGGCGCTCGCCTCCCTGGTGATCGCGTGGGCAGCTCTGGCGACGCCCGCCGCGCGGACCGCGCCCTGGTCCTGGCGCATCGCCCTCGGGGGCCTTCTGGCGACATCCTTCCTGGCCCTGTACCCCTCGGTCGACCTCGATGTCAGCCTGCCGCGCCTCCAGGGCATCCTGCTGGGTGTGGCGGCCTTCGGCGCGCTGCTCTCCTGGCTGAACAGCGAGCAGCGGCTGTCGCGCGCCACCGTCGGGCTGGTGGTCCTGGTCCTGCTCGTGTCCGCGCTGGGGCTGGTCGCCGACTGGCCGAGCGGCGGCAAAGGCCTGGCCCTGAACGCCGTCTACAGCCAGCTGCCCCACTGGCCGGGTGCCGTGCCGTACCTGGAGGATCGCGGCCTGAACCCGAACAAGCTGGCGGCGCCCCTGGCCATGCTCGTCCCGTCGGTCGCCGCCGCCGGCCTGTTCTCGTGGCGGCGCTGGCGGCGGATCGCCTGGCGGGCCGCCGCCCTGGCGCTGTTCGGCGCCGTCCTGCTCACCCAGTCACGCTCGGCGTACCTCGCGGTGGCCGCGGGGGCGCTGCTCGTGCTGACCGTCGCCTCTCGGCGGTTCCTGCTCCTGTTGGTGCCGGTGCTGGCCTTCGCTGCCTGGCTCGTGGTGTGGAGCGTCGGCCCGCGGGAGCTGGTCGGCGACTGGCCCACCCCGCCCATGCTCGGTGGTGGCGCGGGCTCGCTGGCCGACGGGCGCGAGGCGGCCGACTACACCCTCTCGTCCCGCGTCCAGGTGTGGACGTTGGCGCGTGCCATGGTCGACGACTTCCCATTCACCGGGATTGGCCTCGGGACGTTCCCGGAAGTCGCCCAGTCGCTGTACGGGCCGGCCTACAGCGACGTCGCGCCGCTGTTCCCCGACGACGCCGAAGTCCCGCACGCCCACAACCTGGCGCTCCAGGTGGCGCTGGACCTCGGCGTCCCGGGCCTGGGCTTCTTCGTCTTGCTGACCGCCTGCCTCGGCGTGGCCGCGCGGCGGGCCATCGCCTGCGCGCCCTCGCCCCAGACCCGCGGCCTGGCGGCCGGCGCCGCCGGTGGCCTGCTGGCCTACTACGTGTTCGGCATCACCGACGTGATAGGCCCTGGCGAGAAGCCGTCGATCCTCTACTGGCTGCTGGCTGCCACCGTCGTCGCGTGCGCACGCCTGCCGCGGATTGATCCGGACTAGCCAGCCAGCGATGCTGCGCACTGTCCGCGTCGGCGCCACCGGCGGGCGCGCCGCCCACGCCGCGCGTGCTCCCGTCGCCAGCGACGCGGCGGCACAGCCGCGGCTGCTCGACGTTGGGCTGCTCGTCCTGGCGGCGGCGCTCTGGTTTGCGCCGCCGCGGCTCCTCGTCCTCGGCTTCCCCCTTCTGGTAGTCGCGTGGTGGCGGCGACGGTGCGCGCTGGGCGCGGCAGCCAGCACGCCGCTCGACCCGCCCATCGCGCTGCTGCTGGTTCTCGGCATGGTCGCGCTGGTGCCGTCGGTGGACCTGTCGGTGAGCCTGCCGCGGCTGCTCGGGCTGTGGTGCGGCGTGGCCGTCTTCCTGGTCGTCTACGACCTCCTGACGAGCGAGAAGCGGCTCTGGCTCGTGGTCTCCGGCCTGGCTAGCGGCAGCATGCTGCTCGCCGTGGTCGGCCTGGTGGCCACCGACTGGCCCGCGGCCCTGGCGCAGGGCGGCCTCCTGGACGGCGTCCACCGGCGCCTGCCCCGCCTGATCACGTTCCTGCCGGGCTCGGACGAGGGCGGGCTCAATCCGAACAAGCTAGCCGCGGCCCTGGCCATGCTGCTGCCGCTGCCAACCGCGGTGATGCTCTTCACCCCGGGCCGCCTGCTGCGCCTCTACTGGGGCAGCGGCGCCGCGCTGGTCGGCGCCACGCTCGTGCTGACGGGGTCGCGCAGCGGCCTCCTGGCAGCGGCGGCGGCCGTGCTGGGCCTGGCGGCCACGCGGTCGCGGCGCTGCCGGCTCGTGCTCGGCCTCGTGCTGGCGCTCGTCGGGCTGGCGGCCGCGGGGTCCGCGCTGTACGCCGGTCCGGACGCCGTCGCCAACGAGCTCGGGCGCCTGCTCGCGGCGTCGGGCACCGCCGGCCCTCTGGCCGACCGCCTGGCGGTCTGGTCGCTGGCGCTCTCGCTCGTCCAGGCGTTCCCCCTGCTCGGCATTGGCATTGGCACGTTCCCGGAGGTGATCGACCGGTTCGCCCCCCCGCTCGTGTCCCCGTTGGCGCCCACGCTGGGCGTGGCGGTCCCGCACGCCCACAACTTGTACCTCCAGTTTGCGCTCGACCTGGGCCTGCCTGGACTCGGGGCGTTCCTGGCGCTCGTTGCGGGCGCTCTGCGGCTGACGTGGCGGGCTGTTCGGCTCGGGCCGACCGCCCGCGCCCGCGGCCTGATGGCGGGCGTCGCCTGCGGCCTGCTGGCGTACCTGGCGTACGGCCTGACCGACGCGATTGGCCCAGGTGAGAAGCCGGGCCTCTTCCTGTGGCTCCTGTTGGGCACGATCGCCGCCGGCGATCGCCTCGCCAGGCAGGGGCCGCGCACCAGCGCGCCGCGCGCGGCCCACGGCTCGCCGGCGCGCTCGTCCATCGGGAGCGTGGTCTATCTGTCGAGCTTCGACTGGACGTACCACACGGCCCGGCCGCAGCAGCTGGCGCGCGCCTTCGCCGAGCGGCTGCCCGTCCTCTACGTCGAGACGACAGGTCTCCGTGCCGTCGGCGCCCGCGATCTGGGGCGTCTGCTGCGGCGCGTGCGCCGCGGCGTCGCCGGTCGGTACCAGGCCGGGCCCAACCTGTGGGTCTTCTCCCCATTGGTCCTGCCGTTCCATCGCTCCCGCCTGGCCCGGGCCATCAATCGCTTCCTGTTGCGCGACGCGGTCCGCGGCCAGGCCAGGGACCTCGGGCTGGCCGAGCCCCTCCTGTTCATCTCGATCCCCACCGCGGCATCCATCGACCTGGTCGGCCACCTGGGAGAGGCGGCCTCGGTCTACGACTGCATGGACGACCTGACAGCGATCCCGGCCGTCGACCGCTCGATCCGCGCCAGCGAGGCCGAGCTGGTCCGCCACGTGGACGTGATGGTGACCCCGTCCGACGCGCTGCGGCGGCTGAAAGCGCCCCTGCGACAGGACATCGCCGTCGTCGGTCAGGGCGTGGACGCGGCCCACTTCGCCCGCCAGACGGCGTGCCCGCCCGAGCTGGTGGCGCTGCCGCACCCCCTGCTGCTGTGCGCTGGGGGGATCGACGAGCGTCTCGACTTCGCCCTCCTGGACGAGGTCGCGCGGCTGCGACCTGGCTGGTCCATCGTGCTGGTGGGGCCGGAGCTGTCCGTCTGCCCGGTCCACGTGCCGCACCCGAACGTGTACCGCCTCGGGCGTCGCTCGTACGGCGAGCTGCCGGCGTACGTGCAGGCGGCCGACGTGTGCCTGATCCCGTACGCGGACACCCCGTGGGCACGGGCGTGCACGCCGGTCAAGACGCTCGAGTACCTGGCCGCCGGGCGCCCCGTCGTCTCGACGGACGTGCCGGCGGTGCGCGCCTACGGGCCGCTGGTGCGGATCGCCCGGCGAGCGCCGGAGTTCGTGGCCGCGGTCGAGGCGGCGCTCGCCGAGGACAGCCCGGTGCAGCAGGGGGCGCGCCGCGCGGTCGCGGCGGGCGCGGCGTGGACGGATCGCGCCGACGCGCTGTACGAGCTAGCCGCCGCCGCTCACGTGACGCGCCGCGCCCCCTGACCGGCCGCCTTACCCCACCGACTGCCCCGCGGCTGCTCCCGCCGGCCTGGCCCTTCGGGCCGCCTACGCGATGGTAGGCTGAGAACAGAGAACAGAGAACAATGGCCGTTGTTTGTGCGCGGGGCCGGCTGTCGGTCGCGCTGGTCCTCCTTGCCCTGGCCGTGGCCCTGGCCCTGGCCACGCCCGTGTCCGCGGCACCCACCCCTACCCCTGCCCCCGTTCCGGCCTCTCCGGCCGCTACCGCCCGCGCCACCACGCCCGGTCCGACCCCGCCGCCGCCCACACCCGCCACTGCCACTGCCACTGCCACTGCCACTGCCACGCCCGCGCCCACCCGTGCGCCGACCGTCGCACCCACCGCCACCAGGGCCGCTCCGTCACCCAGCGCAACTGGCGCCTCGCCAGTCGCGACCCCGGCCACGGCGAGCGCCAGCGCCAGCCAGTCCAGCGCCCCAACGCCAGCCGCGGCGGCGGCCCCGCCGGGCGACACCGAGGTGGACGCCAGCGTGGACGCCACCGTCGATGCCGGCGCCGCTGACGACGCCGAGGCCGACCCGCGGAGCTCGCCCGAGTACTGGTCGGCTTTCGTCCCGACGGACGTCGCCGCCCATCTCGCCATGATCCACCGCGCGGCCGCCGAGTCCCGCTGCGGCCTGCCCTGGCAGGTTCTTGCCGCCATCGCGCGCGTGGAGTCCGACTTCGGACGGAACATGAACACGTCGTCGGCCGGCGCCATCGGCTACGGCCAGTTCCTGCCCAGCAGCTGGGACGCCTTCGGCGGCCAGGGCAACGCCTACGACTACCGCGACGCGCTGCCGGCCATCGCGCGCTACCTGTGCAGCGCCGGCGCGGCGCACGACCTGCGCGGCGCCCTGTTCGCCTACAACCATGCGGACTGGTACGTGGACATGGTCCTCGCCTTCGCCGTCCGCTACGACCACATGGCGCCAGACGCGCCCGTGCCCCAGGTTCTCGACGCCGCGGTGTCGCCAGAGACGGGGCCACCGCTGCGGTACGCGGCCGGTCGGGACACCGGCGCGGAGCCGCGCTGGCGCACGCTCGGCGCCGGCACCCTGTGGCTCGGCGTCCCTTTCCACCCGCGCGTGCCGGTGGCCGGCCCGCGGGCCGCCAGCCAGGCGGCGGCGGCGATGGCGATGGTCGCGGCTAGCTTCGGGGCTGCCGATCCAGACGCCGTCGCGGCGGTCTCCGACGTGGCGGCCGACGACCCGAGCGGCGACCTCATGGACATCGCCAACGTCGGCTGGGGCAACGGGCTGCTCCCCATGGACCTGTTTGGCGCGCCCTACACCTACCGCCAGTGGACCCTCCAGGAGGTGCGCGACCACGTGGCTCACGGCCACCCCGTGGTGACGTTGGTGGACTCACGCGCCATGCCGGGCGAGGACCCGCTCTACTCCGATCTCGACCATTACATCGTCATCGTGGGGCTGACGCCAGACGGCTTCATCTACAACGACGGCACCTTTTCGACCTTCCTCGGCTACGGGCTGGAGGTTTCCAGCGCGCAGCTCGAGGCAGCCTGGCAGAACGCGTCCATCCCGCGCCTGGCAGTCGCCTTCATGGCGCGCCCGGCGCCTGCCGTGGCGGTGGAGGAGAGCACCCGCCTGGCCCGAGCCGGCCGCGGGGGTCCCGTCATGGACGCCGCGTCGCCGACGCCGCTACCCAAACCCAAACCTACCGCGCTCCTTTTTGCCCCCGCCCCGGCCCCGGCCCCGGAGCTAGCGCCCGCCCCGGCGTTCGTGCCGGAGCCGCCGCCCGACAATCCGTCGCCGGCCGCGCCGCTGCTGGAGGACCAGGTCGAGCCCAGCAACCCGCTGGCGGGGCTGCCAGCGCGCCTTACTGTGTTCGTGGGCGGCTTCTGGCTGCTGCTCTTCGGCGCGTCGCTGGCAGCGGCGCTCCGCCGCGCCACCGCTACGCTGGCGCGGCGCAGGACGAGCTGAAGCCGCCCCGTGGCGCGCAGGCGCGGTCCTAAGGCCAGGCTGCTTTCCAGATCCAGCTGGGAGGCTGCCCGCACCAATCTCTGGGCCGTGCCCACGTTGATGGTGGTGCTGATAGTCGCGCTGTTCGCCGCCACGTACCGCGTCGACCTCGCGGCAGCCGCGGGCGAGATAACGCTGCCGGGGTGGGTCAGCTCCGGAAGCGCCGACCCTGTCCGCCAGATACTCATCGCCATCGCGGCCGCCGCCATAACCGTCGCCGGCGTGGTCTTTTCGATCACGATCCTGGTGTTGCAGCTGGCGTCCCAGCAATTTGGCCCTCGGATGTTGCGCAACTTCATCCGCGATACCGGAACCCAGATCAGCCTGGGGGTGTTCGTCGCGACGTTCGTCTATTCGGTTCTTGCGCTGGAATCGGTAACCGACCCGCCTCGTGCATTCATTCCGCACTTGTCCGCCACTGTGGCGGCGGCTCTGGCGCTGGTCGATCTTGGCGTACTCATCTATTTTATCGACCACGTGGCGATGTCGATTCAGTTGACATCGGTTGTATCCGGTATTGCCAGGGATTTTCGTACGACGCTCGCGCACATGCAAGCCGACGAGTGGCAGCTCGTGCAGGCTTCCCCGGAGCGGGACGCCATCGACGGGCGCGGCCACGGTCTGGACGTCGGCGATCCTGTCCCGGCACAGGCGAGCGGCTTCTTGCAGGCGGTCGGCTACAAGCACCTGGTCGAGATTGCCACCGAATCGGATGCCGTGATCCGGCTGATCTACCGTCCGGGACACTTCGTCGTCGCCGGCCAGCCACTCGCTTTCGTCCAGCCGCCACAGGCCATTGTCCCTGTGTCACGAGCGCTCAACCGCGCGCACATTGTGGGTTCGAACCGCACGCTCACGCAGGATCCCGGCTTCGCCATCGACCAATTGGTGGAGGTGGCCATCCGAGCCTTGTCGCCAGCCGTCAACGATACGTTCACGGCCCTGAACTGTATCGACTGGCTGGGTGATTGCTTGTGTCACGCGTACACCCAGGCGCTCCCGAGCGGCATCTACTGCGACGCCTCAGGCAACGTCCGGCTCATCGAGCCGGCGATCAGCTACGAGCGCCTGCTGAAGGGCGCGACCGACAAGATCCGCCAGGCGGGGCGCGGGATGCCAGCCATTCTCATCCGCCAATTGGAGAATCTGCAAAAGGTCATGGCTGTCGTCTCGACGCCTGAACAGCGCGAGGTGCTGCTGCACCACGCCGGGATGGTGCGTCGCGCGAGTGAGGAGTCGGTTGCCGAGGAGTCCGACCGAAGGGACGTCCAGGCGGCGTACGACTCGCTGGTGGCAACGACCGAGGAGATCTGGCAGGGCTGAGAGGAAGCACGTGCTAGCATGAGGCTGGGAGATTAGATCAAGTAGTTGCGCAGATGACGACGTCGTCGGGGTGTCCGAGCCGGCCGTCTCGCAGCACCTGCGCTTGCTCCGCGCGCTGCGCATCGTCCGCGGCCGCCGCGTGGGCAAGATGGTCTTCTACAGCCTCGAAGACGACCACGTCCGTGCGTTGCTAGCCATGGCCCTCGGCCACCGCGACGAATCGGCCGGCGCGACCCGCCAGGCGGGCGCTCGATGACCGGGACCGGCCACGGGGGCTCGTCGCACCGTGCCCTCGGGGCGGAGCACCAGCGGCGGCTGCTCATCGTCCTCGGGCTGACACTGCTGTACGCCGCGGCCGAGGTCGCCGGTGGCGTGGCCACCCACGCGCTCGCCCTCGTCGCCGACGCGGGACACATGCTGACCGATGCGCTCGGGCTCGGCATGGCGCTGCTGGCCATCCGGTTCGCCCGCCGCCCGGCCACCTCCGACAAGACCTTCGGCTTTTACCGAATCGAGATCCTGAGCGCGTTCGGCAACGCGCTGCTCCTTCTGCTGGTCGCCGCCTACATCCTGGTCGAGGCCTGGCAGCGTCTGGCCCAGCCTCAGGCAGTGCAGGCGTTCCCCATGCTCCTGGTGGCGACTGGTGGGCTCGTGGTCACGCTGGTTGGCGTCCGGCTGCTGCACGCGGGCAGCGAGGCGTCGCTCAACGTCAGAGGCGCCTTCCTCGAGGTCCTGGGCGACATGGTCGGCGCCATCGGGACCATGCTGGCGGCGGCCACCATCTTGCTGACCGGCTGGTACGTCGTCGACCCCCTCATCTCGGTGGTCATCGCGCTCTTGATCCTGCCGCGTGCCTGGGGGCTCCTGCGGGACGTCACCGATGTGCTCCTGGAGGCGACACCCCGCGGGATGGATCTCGAAGAGATGCGTGGCGCGCTGTGCGCGGTTCCCAACGTCCAGTCTGTCCACGACCTCCACGTGTGGACGATCAGCAGCGGCTTCGTGTCGATGAGCGGCCACATCCGAGCCGGCGGACGACCTTCAGCCGAGGTGCTCCACGACGTGCTCGCGGTGCTCGCGCGACGCTTCGGGATCAAGCATGCCACCTTACAGGTGGAGGCCACCGATCACGGCGATGAGGGCTCCTGCTGCGAGATCGATCCGCGCTGCCTCCCGGTCGCGCACCCCAGGTGATCGCGCCAGGTTTGTAGCACGCCGTGCACGGCGGGGGCGCCGATCAGATCCCCGTCCCCCGGCTCCCAGGCGGCGGGGAACACCAGGAAGGGGCTTGTCTGTGGCCCGCCGAGGCCCCCGTGCGAGCCGACCAGCTCCTCGAAGGCGGCCACCTCGCCCGTGGCGACGTCGAGCTGGCTGACGACGACAAGGTCGCCGACGTGGGGGAATGTGTCGAGGCGGCGCAGGTGGGCGCAGGCGTGTGGCCCGAAGCGCGCCAGCGGGTCGCTGCCCTCCACCCGGTCGTCGGCCAGGCACCTGACGCCGTCCCGCCCGACGACCAGCGGCCCGCGCTTCCGCGAGCCGACGAGGACCAGGCCGACGCCGGGGTGGGCCACGAGACCGTCGATCAGCCCCGGGTAGCGGGCGTCGATCGCCTCGCGGCTCAGCCGCGTCGCGTCGCTGGCCAGGTACACGAGCCCCAGGTTGCCGGAGGCGCAGACGACCACGTCGGCCAGCGCTTCCGTCCCCGTCCCCAGCCCGAGCCCGGGCCCGAGCCCGCGATCGGGCCCCAGCTCCACCGAGCCGTCCCGCAGACGCCGGCGCAGCAGGCGCCTCAGCAGCCGCGTGACCAGGTGGCTCGGCACCGCCGCCACCTCGGACAGGAGCGTGTTGACGTGGCCCCAGCCCTCGTGGGCGCCCGTCGCGTGGCGGACCGAGGCGCCCGGGTCCATCAGCGAGCGCACCAGCGCCTCGAGCGTCAGCCCGTAGCGTTGGCGGAAGGTGGCGCCCTGGCTCTGGCCGTGGTCGGACAGGACGACGAACTGGTACTGGCGGGCCGCGCCGCGGGCGGCCCGCTCGAGCGCGGCGATCTGGCGGTCGATCTCGGCCAGGGTGTTCAGGGCCTCCGGACGCTCCGGGCCGGCGTGGTGCGCCAGCTCGTCGTAGGCGACGTAGTTGGTGTAGATGACCGGCACGCCCCGGTACAGGTCCTCGAGCACCAGCGCCGTCGTCAGGTCGCGCAGCAGCACGCAGGCAACGGCGCGCAGCACCGGGAACGCCCCGCCGCGGTCGATCCTCGGCTGGACGTCGCGGACCTCGGCCCGATGCGCCTGCCACAGCTCCACCAGGATCTCCCAGACGCTCATCAGCAGCGCGCGCGAGACCGTGTACGGGTCGAGGAAGTAGGCGAGGACGTCGGCCGAACGCAGGCCGCGCCTGTCCGGAACACCGAGGGCGCTGATGGTGAGCGCGCTCCGCTCGGCGTCACCCGAGAGCAGGTTGCTGACGCTCGACCCTTCCGGGCTGAGCAGGCCACGGCCTCGGGACAGGCGGCGGCTGATCTCGGCGGCGTCGGCGGGGCGGTTGGACACCATCAGCCGGCGCGCGTCCTTCTCGTACCAGCGGAAGGCAGGGATGTCGAAGTTGTCGCCGTACAGGAGGCCCGCCTGGCTCGCCGAGGTCTGCGACGGCAGCGCGCACTCCCACGGCACGACCCGGTGGCTGCCGCCGCGGAGCCAGCGCGCCAGGGTCGGCATCAAGCCGGTGCGCACCGCGAACTCGAACACACCCCCGGCCAGACCGTCGATCTGGACGATCACCAGGCCGGGCACGGCCGGGCCCGGTGGGGTTCCCGTCCCCCGGCGCGCCGCCCGCGCGACCACCTGCCGGTAGAAGGACTCGTCGTCGCTGGCGTCGAACAGGATCGAGACGACCGTGTTGATCGCGGCCAGGCCAACCCCGCTCCACAGCGCCGCCCTGACACCGTCCAGCGCCACGCCCGGGACCAGCCGCGCCGCCAGCAGCAGGAGCCCAGCGTTGACGAGCACCGCGAACAGGCCGAAGGTGACGACGCTGAGCGGTAGCGTCAGGTACAGCAGGACGGGCCACAGCCCGGCGTTGAGCAGCGCGATGGCGGCCACGGCCAGCAGGGCAGCGCCCCAGCTGGCGACCTGGAAGCCAGGCACGAGATCGGCCAGCAGCCGGAGGCCGACCGCCTGGAGCGCGCCGATCAGCAGGACGCGTCGCAGCAGGTGACGCCGGCCGGAGGCGACGACGCGCAGCTCGTCGCCCCAGAGGGCGAAGATGCCAAGGGTCCAGCGCCACAGGTGCCTCATGGCGCCCGGCCAGGCGCCGCCCGCGGGACGGCGACGTGGCGCGCTTCCCCGGGCCGCAGGCAGACGATCTCCACCCCGGGCGCCAGCACCGCCGCGTGGCCCGCGAATCGCTGGGCTGGCTGGGAGAACAGCTCGGGGCGGAGCCAGCCCAGGCCAACCGGCCACAGGCTGCCCCAGTGGATCGGCACGCTCGACGCGGGCCGGATGCGGGCCAGCGCCTCGGCCGCGCGGAGCGGGTCCAGGTGCCCGGCTCCCAGCGTCGGGCCCCAGCCGCCTACCGGCAGCAGCGCCAGGTCCAGCATGGGCGCCAGGTCAGCCATCTCGGGAAACAGGTCGGTGTCGCCGGCGAAGTAGACGCTGCGCGACCCCTGGACGACGTAGCCGACCGCCTCAGCGGTGGGACCGAACGGGGGTCGGAATCCGGAGTGGTTGGCGGGCGTGGCGCGGACCTCGAGCCGGCCAACCAGGCAGGTGCCGCCGATGGCCAGCTCCTCGACGTTGCGGAACCCGGCCCCGTGCAGGACCGGCGCCGCCCCGCGCGGCACGATGAGCCGCACTCCACGGCCGAGCAGCGCCAGGGACGGCAGGTGGAGGTGGTCGCGGTGGAGGTGCGAGATGAGGACCGCGTCGACCGCGGCGTACCAGGCCGGCCGAATCGCCGGACCGTGGCGGCGCAAGAAGCCGACGCGGTCGAGCAGCACCGGATCTGTCAGGATGCGGCTGCCATCCAGCGCGATCAGGACGGTGGCATGCCCGATCCACCGGAGTCCGACAGCGTCGGGCGGGACCATGGCGTCGTCGGCGGGCTCGTGGGGCACGCTAGCCGCTGGCTGACAGTGGCGAGTCCCTCGGGCGGCGCAGCTAGCCGGTCTCAAAGATGGAGAAAGCGCCCCAGACGATCGCCGCCATGAGCACGAGGCGGGCCATGTCCGCGCCGATCGAGGCCCGCGCCGGACCGCCGTCGGTGGCGCTCGCTGGCGCCGGGCCGTTGAGGTCCTCCAGGCCGAACAGCAGCAGCGCCAGCCCCAGCCCGGCCGTGGCGACCCATCGCTCCAGGGCCCGTTTGGCGTCGACGTAGGTCACCGAGCCGCGGAGAGAGCCGCCGCTGGCCCGGCCCGGCGAGTTGAACGCGGCGTTCGACTTGCTGAGGCTGGTCAGGATGCTCGGCAGGAGCCGCGTCAGGACGGAGCCGACCTCCGACAGCCGCTGGCCGCCGCTGTCCTCGATGGCCACCATCTGGGCGTTCGTCAGGTAGCTGCCCGCCACACCGAGCAGCAACAGCGCAGTGCCCACCGCGGCCAGAACGCGGCCACGATTGTCCGGGTGCGCCGCGCGCCGAGTCGACGGCCGGTAGGTGCCATTGATCGCCATTGCGCCGCTTTCCTCCAGCCTCCAGCCTTCCCCTGTGCACTCTAAACTCTAAACTCTAGACGGTACAGCACCTCGCTATGCACGCCCCGAACGCCGCGCCCTGCCCGCCGACACTCGAGCCCATCGTTCTCCAGGGCCACGTGGTGACGCTGGAGCCGCTCGGCCGGCAGCACGGCGACGACCTGCGCGCTGCCGCCCTGGCCGCGCCTGAGATCTGGGAGTGGCTGCCCATACGCGTCCGCTCCGCGGCCGACTTCGGCGCCTGGCTGGAGAGCGCCCTGGCGAGTCGCGAGGGCGGCCGCTGTTTGCCGTTCGCGGTCATCGACCGGGCGACGGGCCGTGCCGTCGGCAGCACACGCCTGATGGACTACCGGCCGGCCGACCGCGGCGTCGAGATTGGCCACACCTGGTACGCCCGCTCGGCCTGGGCCTCGGCCGTCAACCCCGAGTGCAAGCTGCTGCTGATGCGCCACGCCTTCCAGACGCTCGGTTGCGTGCGGGTGCAGCTGAAGACGGACGAGCGCAACGCGCGGTCGCGGGCGGCGATCCTGCGCCTGGGCGCGCAGCCGGAGGGGACGCTGCGCAAGCACACGCTCACCCAGGACGGCAGGTACATCCGGAACTCGGTGTACTTCAGCGTCCTGGACGACGAGTGGCCGGCCGTCAAGGCGGGCCTGGAGGCCCGCCTGAGCGGCCAGTAGTCGCGCTAGCGCGTCCCGTGGGACACGCGGTAGTGCTGCGCCAGCAGGTCCTCGCCCCAGTCGTTGGTGAAGTCGCGCCAGACCGAGTGGATGTGGTTGGCATTGTTCTGGGTGTTGTCGTATTCGATCATCCAGAACGGCCCCTTGATCGCGTAGTAGTGCCCGTGGCCCGGCTCGCCCGGGCCGGCCCAGGCGAAGGTCACCGGCTCCAGGCCCGCCTCTTCGATACGCGCCCACTCCTGATCGGCCAGCTGGTCGGTCGCCCGCCCCACGTAGTGGCGGATGAGCCCGACCAGCTGGCTCCGCTGCTCGCCAGTCATGGCCGAGTACGCCAGCCCCCCGGGCAGAATCCACGGCTCGGCGCGTCGATGGTTCTCCGTCAGCAGGTCGGCAGGCGCCACGTCGGCGAAGAGCGCCGTCCCCCGTTGCTGCGCGTCCAGGCTGGTCAGCAGGGCCCGTGCGCGGTCCTCCTCGTCGGCCAACGCGCGCAGCCCCGTCTCGGGCCCGTGGCGCACCTCCGCCGGGTTGGCGCCGAAAAAGAGCGGCGTGGAGGCGATCCGGTCGCGGTCGACGATCGTGAAGTGGATGCCGATGTGGTGGCCGCCGACGCGCCAGGCCCACGGGTCGGCGCCACCCGGCTCGCCGAAAAGGCTGAACCAGTACAGCTCCGGGTCGCGCACCCAGGGGCTGGGTAAGCCATCAACGCGCTCGGTCTCGCGCAGAATCGGCTCGAGCGCGATGATCTGCTGGACGGTGCGGGCGCCGCGCGCGCTCAGCCCGGTCGCCAGCAGCTCGTGGGCGAGCCGCTGCTGCTCGTGGGTCATGTTGATCAGGCGCAGACCGTTCCGGCTCACTGGCGTGTAGTGCCAGAAGTAGCGCTCGTCCCCGTGGAACGGGAACAGGGCGAGCTTCCGCTGCGCATCGTTCAGGGCGTCGCGGAAGCGTAGCGCCGCCTGGGCCATGCGCTGGGCGGTGGCCGGTGCTCCCTGGGTGGCGCTGACGGCAATGGCCATGATGTCCCTCCCTCACTCGTGTCCGTACCAGGTATCAGGGTAGCGCGGGCGGCCCATCACCGGTGAGGCGCCGTGGCGGCCGCCTCCGGGGCGCCCCGCCGGCTCGCCGCGGCCGCCGGGGCCGGGGCTTGGGCCGGGTTCGGGTTGGGATTGGGGCTCGGGTTGGGGTTAAAGCTCTTGCGCAGCGGGATCTCCTTGAGGAACAGCGTCGCCACGGCGCCAAGAGCCACGACGACCGCGCCGAACAGGAAGACCTCGTGGAGCGACGTCGCCAGGGCGATCCTGACTGCCCCGAAGACGCCCTCGTAGAGCTGCTGGCTGCGCGGGCCCAGGGCGGCGAACTGCCCCTCGATGACGCCGGCCGCCTGCGGGTTCAGCAGCAGCTGCGGGTTGTGGAACTGGTCGAGCAGCGGCGCCGGCACGGCCGCCTGCACGTCGGCGGGCACGTTGGCCGCGAACGCCGGGGCGAACCGATTGGTCAGCAGGGCCCCGAACAGGGCGGCGCCCAGGGTGCCGCCGATGGAGCGGGCGAACTGGGTCAGCGACGTCACCACGCCCAGCTGCTCGAAGCGCACCGCGTTCTGGGCCGCGAGCGTGAACACCGGCATCGTCGGGCCGAGCCCCATGCCCAGGACCAGCATGTTGCGCACGACGGTGCCCGAGTCCGTGTCGGGCCCCATGCCGCTGAGCAGCAGCATGCCGATGGCGGTGACGGTCAGCCCGAACAGGCCCACGATCTGGTACCGCCCGGTGCGGCTGATGATCTGGCCGCCCGTCAGGCTGCCCAGAATCATCGTGACCATCATGGGCGTCATGACCGAGCCGCTGTGGGTGGCCGAGGTGCCGATAACCCCCTGGATGAACAGCGGGACGTACAGGATGGCGCCGAACATGCCGATGGACATGATGGCCAGGGCGATCGCCGCCACGCTGACTATGCGGTTCTTGAACAGCGCCAGCGGGATGATCGGCTCGGGCACGCGGGACTCGATGCCGACGAAGGCGGGGATCATCACCAGCGCGAACAGGAGCAGCCCGACGATCGGGGCGGAGGTCCAGGGGTACTCAGTGCCGCCCCACGAGAGGGCCAGCAGCAGCGGCACGACGCCGAGCACGAGGGCGCCGGCGCCGAGGTAGTCGATCTGGCGGGAGGCGACGCTGGGCCGGATGTTCGGGAAGGAGAACCAGAGGACGGCCAGCGCGATCAGGCCGACAGGCAGGTTCACGTAGAAGACCCAGCGCCAGCTGAGCTGATCGGTGAGGTAGCCGCCCAGGAGCGGGCCGATGATGCTGGAGAAAGCGAAGACCCCGCTGAAGGCGCCCTGGATCTTGCCGCGCTGGGCTGGCGGCACCAGAGAGGAGATGACGGTGAACACCGTGGCGGTGAGGACGCCGCCGGCGATCCCCTGCAAGCCACGGAACACGATGAGCTGGGTCATGTCCTGGGAGAGACCGCACAGCGCCGACGTGAAGATGAAGGCAGCGGCCCCGCCGAGCAGGAAGAGCTTGCGGCCGTACAGGTCGGACAGCTTGCCGACGATGGGGACGCTGGCGGTACTGGTCAGCAGGTACGCCGTCGTGACCCAGGCGTAGTGGTCGAAGCCGTGGAGGTCGGCGATGATGCGCGGCATGGCCGTGCCGACGATGGTCTGGTCGAGCGCGGACAGGAGCAAGGCCAGCATCAGGCCGACGATGGTGAGGATGAGCGCCTGGCGGGGCAGCTCGTGGTAGGCGGTCGGCGCGGCCGGCGGGGAGGCGGCGGGCGCGCTGACGGGATGGGGCATGTGGCTCTCCTTGCGTGGCGACGAGGGCTGCATGCGTCTGCGCCGCTCGAGTCAGCCTGAACGTTAAGAGTCGAAGGCTTCTAGACTAACCGTACAGGATCGGGGCGCCCGCGCCGGCGAAGCGGCCGACGCCCGTGCCCACCGCTGCCATGGCGGCGACCAGCGCGTAGGCCACGATGAGCACGACGCCGACGGCGGTGATGGGGCGCCGCAGGCGGCGTGGCACGCGGTCGTGGAACAGCAGCCAGACGCCGACCAGGACGAGGACCACGGGCCAGTAGCTGCCGATCCAGGCGAATGGCGCGAGCGGCCAGGTGTAGGCCGAGGCGCCCAGCGCCAGACCGACCGCGAGCAGGACGAGGCCGGGGAAGAGCGGCCACACGGCCCACGGGCGCGCGCCGAGGGCGTAGACGGCCAGGAAGCCGAAGCCGAGCACCACGAAGAAGAGGCTGCGCGTCTCGCGGGCCGGGGCGCCGCTGGGCCGGGCCGCCTCCAGGAGGGCGAAGGCGCCGAGCGCCAGCAGCACGCCCCCGGGCACGGCGTAGCCGTACCGCCCGCTGGCCACACGCGCCGCCACGAAGGCGGCGCCGATCCCGAGGAGCACCAGGCCAGCGCGCACCCGCTCGGGCGCGAAGTTGCCCAGGAACAGGGCCAGGCCCAGCGTGATCAGCAGGAGAGGAACGAAGGGCCGGGCCGCCCGGTTGCCCGGGGCGGCGGGCATCGGCGGACGGCCCGTCTGGGGGCGCACGGGGATGGGACGCAGCCAGCCCGCGCGGAGTTGCGCCGGCCAGCAGTCGCGGGCGCGGCACATGACCCTTGGGAATTGGCGATCAAGCGATTTAAGGTTTAAGGATTAAGGTTTAAAGAACCCGCGCCCCGGCCAGCGGATGGGTAGAATCCGCGGCGACCGCACCGGACCCGCCTGCCATGACCTACTACGAGCTCCTCGACTGGCGTCGGCGCGTGGCCGAGCTGTTCGTCGACCTGCGGCGCCGCCCGCCGACCGGCGAGACCCTCGCCTGGTTTCGCCACCAGAAGGACGGGCTGTTCCGTGGCCACCCGCAGAGCCCGCTGCCGCCCGAGCAGCGCGCCAGCTTCGCCGGGCTCCCCTACTGGCCGTACGACCCCCACGTGCGCGTCGCCGCCCACTTTCACGAGGACGCCCACGACGACGCCCCAGAGCATGCCGCGGTGGCCCAGCGGGAGTCGGACCAGGTCGCGCTGGCGCGCGTCGGGCGCCTGGACTTCACCCTGGCCGGCCGCGGCCTCTCGTTGGCCGCCTACTGGGTTGCCGGGTACGCCGGCGGCCTGTTCGTGCCGTTCCGCGACGGGACGAGCGGCGGCGACACGTACGGCGGCGGTCGCTACCTGCTGGATACCATCAAGAGCGCCGACCTCGGCCAGGACGGCGCCGCGGGGACGCTCGTGCTCGACTTCAACTACGCCTACCACCCGTCCTGCACCTACGACGCGCGCTGGGTCTGTCCGCTGGCGCCGCCGGAGAACCGGCTGCCCGTCGCGGTACGCGCCGGCGAGCGGCTGCCGGGGGCGGGGGCGGGGGCGGGGACGGAAAAGTGAACGTGGCCGAGACGCGCGGCAGCGGCGGCGCCGCCGTCGAGTTTCGCCACGTCACCAAGCGGTACGACACCGCTGACAGAGACAGAGACAGAGACAGAAACAGCGCGGCGACGCCCGGCGCCGTCAACGACCTGTCGCTGCTGGTGCCACCGGGCGAGATCTGCGTCCTGGTCGGGCCCAGCGGCTGCGGCAAGACCACCTCGCTCAAGATGGTCAACCGCCTGGTGGAACCGACCAGCGGCGAGGTGTTGATCGACGGTGCGGCGGTGGGCAGCATGGAGGTGACCAGCCTGCGGCGGCGCATCGGCTACGTCATCCAGCAGGTCGGGCTGTTCCCGCACCAGACCATCGCCGACAACGTGGCCACCGTGCCGCGCCTCCTCGGCTGGCCCAAAGACCGCATCCGCGCCCGCGTCGCGGAGCTGCTCACCCTCATCGGGCTGGACCCGGCGAAGGTGGGCAAGCGCTACCCGGCGCAGCTCTCCGGCGGCGAACGCCAGCGCGTGGGCGTGGCCCGGGCGATGGCCGCCGATCCCCCGGTCATGCTCATGGACGAGCCTTTCGGCGCCGTCGACCCGATCGTGCGCGACCGCCTGCAGAACGAGTTTCTGCGCCTGCACCGCACGCTGCGCACCACGGTTCTCTTCGTCACCCACGACATCGACGAAGCCATCAAGATGGGCGACCGTGTCGCCGTCATGCAGCAGGGCGGCCACCTGGCCCAGTACGCCCGGCCGGCCGAGCTGCTGTTGAACCCGGCCAGCGAGTTCGTCGGCCGCTTCGTCGGCAGCGACCGCGGCTTGAAACGCCTGGCCCTGATGACGGTCGCCGACGCCAAGCTCGACACCGCCGTGACAGCGCGCGAGGGGGAGCCCGCTGGCGCGGTACGGCAGCGGGCCGACGCGGCCCATGCCCGCTGGGTGCTCGTGCTGGACGCGGCCGACCGGCCGCTGGGCTGGGCGAGAGCCGAGCAGCTGCGGTCCTCCGCGCAGCCCCTGGCGGCGGGCCTTGCCGACCCCTCGTCGCCCATCGTCCAGTTGGACACGACGCTGCGCGACGCGCTGTCCCGCCTCCTGGAGAGCGCTGTCCAGACAGCGGTGGTGGTGGACGACGGCGGGCGGTACCTGGGTGCGCTGACCGTCGACGCGCTCGGCGCTGCCTTCCGCACCGCCCCCGCCCAGGACCCGGTGGCCGTGCCATGAGGTCCGGCGAGCCGCTCATCCTGTGGGATTGGGTCTTCAGCCACCTGCCCGACATCCGCGAGCGCATCGTCGAGCACCTCATCCTCACGGGCATCGCCGTCGGCGTTGGGCTGGCGCTGTCGTTCGCGCTGAGCTTCTGGATTCTGCGCAGCCCGCGTGTCTACGGGCCGATTACCTGGGTCTCCGGGGTGCTGTACACGATCCCCAGCCTGGCGCTCTTCGCCTTGCTCGTCCCGTTCACCGGCTTGTCGCTGGTCACCGCGGAGATCGGGCTGGTCAGCTACACCCTGTTGATCCTGGTGCGCAACATCGTCGGCGGGATTCGGTCGGTGCCGGACGACGTGCGCCAGGCGGCCATCGGCATGGGCTATGCGCCGCGCGAGATGCTGTGGCGGGTCGAGCTGCCGCTGGCCACCGCCGTGATCATCGCCGGCATCCGCGTGGCGACGGTGACCACCATCGGGCTGGTGACGGTGACCGCGCTGATCGGCCAGGGCGGCCTGGGCTTTCTCGTGCTCCAGGGCATCCAGCAGTTCTTTGCTACCCCGCTGGTCGTGGGCGCCGTGCTGTCGGTGGTGCTGGCCGTCGTCGCCGACGGTCTCCTGGTCCTGCTGCAGCGGGCGGCGACGCCCTGGACCCGTAGTCGGTAGTTGGTGCTTGGTGGGTGATCGGTGATCGGTAGAGCGTGAGCTTCCTCCTCACCGTGGCCGGGTGGCTCGCCGATCCGGCGCACTGGCGTGGCTCGGACGGCATCCCGACCCGCGTCGGCGAGCACCTGGTGATCTCGGCGCTGGCGGTGGCCGCCGCCCTGCTGATCGCGGCGCCGCTCGGCATCCTGGCCGGGCACACTGGTCGCGGTGGTTTTCTGGCCGTCAACGTGGCCAACGTGGGTCGGGCCTTGCCGTCGCTGGCGCTGCTGGCCATCGCCCTGCCCATCGCGCTGTCGTTCCACCTGGGGCTGGGCTTCTGGCCCACCTTCTTTGCCCTCGTGCCCCTGGGCATCCCACCCATCATGACCAACAGCTACGTGGCGATCCGCGAGGTCGAGCGCGACATCGTCGAGGCGGCCCGCGGCATGGGCTTGCGCGAGGGGCAGGTGCTGGGCTGGGCGGAGCTGCCGATCGCCGCGCCGCTCATCATCGCCGGCGTCCGCAACGCGGCCGTGGCCATCGTCGCGACGGCCACGCTGGGCGCCATCGTGGCCGGCGGTGGCCTGGGCCGGTACATCGTGGATGGGCTGGCGCGGCAGGACTATCCGCGCCTGTTCGTCGGCGCGCTGCTGGTGGCGCTGCTGGCGATCGCGACGGAGGTTGGCTTCACGCTGTTCGAGCGCGCCGCCGTCTCGCCAGGGGTTGCCGGCCTGGGATCAGGCCGGCAGGAGCGCACTCCAGCCAGCGGTGTTTCGTAGCGCCTGTGTGGCGACCCCCGCGGTAGTCGGGCGGCGCCACGTCGCTATCATATCCAGGCGCGGCGGAGAGTCGCGCGCGACAAGTAAGGAGATAAACCCAATGCGGCATTCCCGCTGGTTCAGCGCTGGGGCGTCCCTGCTCGCGCTCGTTTTCGTGAGCGCGTGCGGGGCGGGTGGCGCACCGACGACCGCGACAGCTCCGACGACCGCCCCGCCGACGGCCCCGGCCACCACGCCCGCCGCGGCCGCCAGCCCGGCGGTTGCCACAGCGGCGAGCCCGAGCGCGGCCACCAAGCCCGCGGCCAGTCCGGCGGCCAGCCCCGCGGCCAGTCCTGTGGCCAGCCCGCTGGCGAGCCCGGCCGCCAGCCCCGCCGCCAGCCCAGCCGCCGTCGTGGGCGGGCCGAAGCCCACCGTGAAGATGGGCTCCGCCAACTTCCCGGAGCAGGTGATCCTGGGTGAGCTGTACGCCCAGATCCTCGAGGCCAACGGGTACACCGTCGAGCGCCACCTCAACCTGGGTTCGCGCGAGATCGTCGAGCCCGCTCTCGAATCCGGCCAGATCGACATGTACCCGGAGTACCTGGCGACCGCCGAAGCCTTCCTGGCCAAGGCGGCCGGCAAGACCTCGGCGGCGACGGCGGATCCCGCGGCCACCCAGAAGTCGCTCCAGGACCTCCTGACGCCGAAGAACATCACGGTTCTCGACTTCGCCCAGGCGGTGGATACCAACGGCTTCGTCGTGACCAAGGCCACGGCCGACAAGTACCACCTGGCCAAGCTGAGCGATCTCGCGCCGGTCGCCAAGGATCTGGTGCTCGGCGGCGCCCCGGAGTGCCCCGACCGGCCATTCTGCGCCATCGGGCTCAAGAACACCTATGGGGCCGAGTTCAAAGACTTCAAAGCGCTGGACGCCGGCGGCCCCATCACGGTGGCGGCCCTGGACTCGGGCGACGTGGACGTCGGCGAGCTGTTCACGACCGACCCCAACATCGCGCTCAAGGGATTCGTCCTGCTCGCCGACGACAAGCATCTGCAGCTGGCTGACAACGTCGCGCCGGTGGTCCGCAACGACGTGCTCAATCGGGGCGCCGACCTCAAGGCGTTGGCCAACAGCGTGACCGCCAAGATCACGACCGACGACCTGACCGACATGAACAAGCAGGTCGGCCTGGACCACAAGGACGCCAAGGACGTCGCAGCGGCGTACCTGAAGAGCAAGAGCCTGGTGAAGTAGCCGCCTGTACTTCTGGGGGAAGGCGGGTGCGACAGCGCGGCGGCTGTACGATGCTTCTGTGAGCACAGTCGCCGCGCCCACGCGCACCGCGGCCCGCGAGCTAGCGGCCTTCTGCGCCGACATGCGCTGGCCACGCCTCTCCCAGGACGTCCGCGACCGTACCCGTGAGCTTCTGCTGGACCTGCTCGGCGTCGCCCTGCGCGGGGCCCAGCAGGCGTCGAGCCAGCCCGCGCTGGCCATCGTGCGCGCCACGCGGCCGGCCGGCCGGGCGAGCGTTATTGGCGTCGGCGCCGGTGTCGATGCCGCGGCGGAGTGGGCGGCGCTCGCCAATGGCACGTCGGCCCACGCGCTGGAGCTCGACGACGTCACCACCGAGTCGTCGCTGCACCCCGGTGTCGTCGTGATCCCGGCCGCGCTGGCCCTTGCCGAGGAGGTGGGCGCGGCCGCGGGGGACTTCCTCCAGGCGGTCGTCGCCGGCTACGAGGTCGTGCTGCGCGTCGGCAACGCGCTGAACCCGGGCTCCGCCTACGCGCGCGGCTTCCACCCAACCGGCGTCGCGGGCGTCTTCGGCGCTGCCACGGCCGCGGGCTGTCTGCTCGGCCTGGATGCCGAGGGCCTGGCGGGTGCCCTCGGCATCGCCGGCACCATGGCGTCCGGATCGCTCGAATACCTGGCCGACGGCTCGTGGACCAAGCGCCTCAACGCTGGCTGGGCTGCCCACGCCGGCATTGTGGCCGCCCGGCTGGCCGCCGCTGGCTTCACCGCGCCGGCCTCCGTGCTCGAAGGCCGCCTGGGCTTTCTCCACGGCTACACCGACGCCCCCCGGCCAGAGCGCTTGCTGGCCGACCTGGGCGAGCCGCTCCAGATCATGCGCGTCTCCATCAAGCCGTACGCCTGCTGTCGCTACAACCACGGCCTGATCGATTGCGTCCTGGCGCTGGCGCGGCAGCACGCCATCGCCGCCGAGGACGTCGCCCGGGTGCGCCTGGGCGTGCTGTCCGGCGGTGCGCTGCTCGTCGCCGACCCCATCGAGGCGAAGCGCCGGCCCGAGAACGTCGTCGATGCCCAGTTCAGCGCGCCCTTTGCCGCCGCGGTCGCCCTCGTCCACGGCTCCGCGGGCCTCAGCGCCTACTCGCTGGACAGCGTTCGCGACCCCGCCATCCGCTCGTTGATGGCGCGCACTGAGTGCTACAGCGACCCGGCCCTGGACGCGCCGTACCCGGAGCGCTGGCCAGCCGCGGCCGAGATCGAGCTCCGGGACGGTCGTACAGTGGGGACACGCGTCGAGTACGCGACAGGCGAGCCGGAGAACCCGGTCCCGCGGGACGGCCTGGTGGCCAAGTTCCACGACCTGGTCTCCCCCATCCTTGGCGGGACGGTGGCAGACGCGCTGGCGGACTGTGTCCTGGCGCTCGGCGAGGCCGAGTCAGGCCTCGACCGATTGAGCGCGCTGCTGCGCCGGGAGCCAGGCAGCCGCTGAGACGCGTTTGTGACCCGGCGCTGCTGGCGCCGCGGCGCGGAAAGCGTAGGCTGACCGCATTCCACCTAACGCGGGCATTGGGGGCGTCGCGGACAGCTGGTTAGGAGGTGCCTGTCGTGCGTCAGCCTGTCTCTCTCTACACCCGAAAGTCGCTCACCCTACACCCTCCGTACGGGCTGTTCCTGGACCCCCACGGAGGCCGCCACAACTGGACGCTACTGGAGTCGCGCTTCCTCATCGGCCTGACCACCGCCGTCGGCGCCATCGCCGCCTCGCTGCTCGTGGCCGCGCGCTGACCGCCACCGTGAGCCCCTCCCTCCGCCCGGCTCCGCGCCCGGGCGCCACGGTCACCAAATAAGGTCGAGGTCGAGGACCAACCCAGCAGCTCCGGATCGCCGCGCAGCAGGCGCGGGGCTCTCTGGACGACGACGGCCTGCCCCGGTCGAAGCTCGTAGGTGCGCTGCTCGACCGGGTCGATCAGCCAGCCGAGACACACGCCAGCCGCCAGGTATTCGTCCATCTTCGCCAGCAGGCTGGCTACCTGATCCGTGGGCGAGCGCAGCTCAATGACGAAGTCCGGGGCGATTGGCAGGATCCCCTCCTGCTGCTCCGGGGACACCTGAGCCAGGCGGTCTCGGCGTGTCCAGGCCGCGTCCGGCGTGCGCCGGGCCTTATCACGCAGGCGGAACAGCCCGGACGAGTCGCTGACCTCGCCAGAGCCGTCCCGCCGAGCCCAGGCCAGGAGCTGAGCCGTGATGTGGGCGTTCCGATTCGCCGATCGCCAGCCGGACGGCGACATGATGGTCAGCGTGCCCGCCTCGTCGCTCTCGATGCGCAGGTCGGCGTGCGCCTGTCGGAACTCCAGGAACGCCGCGTCGTCGGCCAGGTCGGGGCGCGACTGGCGTAGGACGAAGGGCTGGTCGCGGCGCAGCAGCTCGGTCGCCATGAAAGCCCAGTATCCTCACCCCCATGGTACGCGGTGGCGGCTGGCCCTCACGACGCTGACCCGCGCAGGGACGGCGTCCGGACCACGTACCGCACCTGTTGGCGGGTGCGGCAGTACGAGCTGGACGTCAACGGGCACGTCAACAATGCCGTCTACCTGAACTATGCCGAGCAGGTGGCGACCGAGCACGCGGACGCGGCGGGGTTCGGCCCGGAGTGGACCGCCGGGCAAGGCGGCGGCTGGGTGGTGCATCGCCACGAGATCACTTACTACCGCCCAGCCCGCTACGGCGACGAGCTGGAGCTGGTGACACGCGTCGAGCCCATGCGCGGCGCCCGCGGCTACCGGCGCACCCGCATCTCGCGCCTGCCGGCAGGCGAGCCGGTCGCGGAGGTAGGGACCGAATGGGTCTGGGTGCGGCTCGCGGACGGCCGCCCGGTGCGCCCGCCGGCGCAGCTCCTCGAGTTCTTCAGGAGCCCCACCGCCCCCGATTGACCGCCACCGGACGAACACCCTTCGGGCCAGCGCCAGAGACGCGAGGGACGCGAGAGAGGATACCGGCCGTATGCCAGCGCAAACCGTCCAGCAACACGAATCCGAGTCTGAGTCTGAGTCTGAGGACTTCACCATCGGGGTCGAGGAGGAGTACCAGATCGTCGACGCCGCGACCCGCGCGCTGCACTCGGGCGCTGCCCGGGTCCTGACTGGGGCGCGCCAGGCGCTCGGCGACGAGGTCACGAACGAGCTGTACCTGTCCCAGATCGAGATCGCCACCCCCGTCTGCCACTCGCTCGCCGAGGCCCGCGACCAGCTCGTGCGCTCGCGGCGCGGCGTCATCGAGGCGGCCCGGGGGAACGGCAACCGGATCGTGGCGGCGGGCACGCACCCCTTTTCGCACTGGCAGGAGCAGCAGACGACACCCAAGAAGCGCTATCGCGACCTCCAGCGGGAGTACCAGCAGCTGACGCAGGAGCTGGTCATCTGCGGCTGCCACGTCCACGTGGGCATCGGTGACCCGGAGCTCGCCATCGGGACCATGAACCGCGCGCGCCTCTGGCTAGCGCCCATCCTCGCCCTGGCGGCCAACTCCCCGTTCTGGCTCGGCGAGGACACGGGCTTCGCCAGCTACCGCACCGAGCTATGGAGCCGCTTCCCGCTCTCCGGTCCGCCGCACCCCTTCTCGTCGCGGGCCGACTATGACGCCCTGGTCCAGACCCTGGTGGCGACCGGGACGATCCAGGACGGCACGCACATCTACTGGGACATTCGCCCCTCGGCCCGGTTCCCCACGCTGGAGTTCCGCATGGCGGACGTGTGCGCCACTGTCGACGAGGCGATCATGGTGGCCGGGCTCGTGCGCGGGCTGGCGCGAACCTGCTACGGGCAGGCAGTCCGCGATGAGCCAGGCCCGGCCGTGCGCCCAGAGCTGCTGCGCGTAGCCCACTTCCTGGCGGCGCGCGACGGCCTCGACGGGGATCTGGTCGACGTCGAGGCCGGCCGCGCCGCACCCGCCGCCGACGTGGTCGACCGGCTGCTCGCGTTCGTGCGGCCTGGGCTGGAGCAGGGCGGAGACTGGGACGAGGTGCTGTCACTGGTGGAGGGGACACGGCGGCGCGGCACCGGCGCAGCCCGCCAACGCGCGGCCTACCAGCGCACCGGGCGGCTGGAGGACGTGGTGGACCTGCTGGTCGAGGAGACGGCCGCGGGCGTCGGCCCGTAGCGCAGTGGCGCTTTAGCCCGTGGACCAGCCCGCGAGCAGGTCCCGCAAGGAGAGCCCCCAGCCGGGCACCAGGTCTGGCGCTTGCAGCCGGTCGCCGCGTTCGCGCAGCCACTCGTGGAGCAGCTGCCCCCGCGCGTAGACGAAGGCGGTGCCGGCGCGGGGGTCGAGCACCCACACCAGCGGCGCGCCGGCACGGCGATAGAGCGCCAGCTTGCGCTCGGTCTCAGGCCAGTGGTCGCTGGGGGACAGCACTTCCACCGCGAGGTCGGGCACCACGGGCCAGAATCCGGCCGGTGGTGCGCCCTGGGGCAGCCGCTCACGGCGAACGACTGACAGGTCCGGCGTCACACGTCGACCGTAGGGCAGTGGCTCGGCTGTCAACAGCCAGCCGGCATCGGCGCCGAACAGCTCCAAGGGTAGCCCGTCGCGGCTGATGTGGCCCCCCAGGCTGATGCCTAGCCGCATACCGACGTACGAGGACCACGGATTGGCCGGTGGCATGAGGAGCAGGCGGTCGCCGTCGACGTCCAGGCGGTGAAATCCTTCACGCGCCCGAATTGCCGCCAGGTGGGCCTCCAGATCGAGCCCGGGTGGGAGCACGCGGACTTCGGCCGGCTGAGTGGGCGTGCTCTCGATTGCCACCGTTGCCTCGTCACCTTAGCCCAAAGGTTTCTCGCCGCGCCAGGACCGGGAGCGAGGTCCGCGAAGCGACACGGCGCCCAGCAGGAGACCTGCCAGATGGGTGTCGTCTCTTCGTGGTGATATGCTGGCCCGGCCGGGTGCTGGGGAGTCTCCGGACGTTTGGAGGTTGGGAGATCAGGCATGCGTGAGCATGGCTCCGCGCGCACCGGGGTGCGTGTTTTCCGAGTCCGCGCGACGGTGGCGCTGTCCCTCGCGGCTCTACTCTCGGTGGCGATGGTCCCTCTGACGCCAGCCGCGGCCCAGGAGGCCACGCCGAACGGCCAGGCGCGGGTGCCGATGGCGCGGGCCGTCCCGGCGTGGGCCACGCCCGACCGCGTCGGCGCCCCGGTCGACCAGGCGCAGCGCGTCGGGCTGGCGGTCTACTTGCGCTGGCGGGACGCTGATGCGGCCGCGGGCCTGGCTCGGGCGGTCTCCGACGGTGCGAGCGGGCAGTACGGCCAGTACCTGACGCCGTCGCAGTTCCGCGACCGGTTCGCCCCGTCCCAGGCCAGCGTCGACGCCGTGCAGGCGCACTTGCAGCAGCACGGCTTACGGGTCACGCACGTCTCGGACAATGGCCACTACGTCGCGGCCGAGGGGACGGTCGCCCAGGTCGAGGCCGCGTTTGCCACCCGCCTCGCCACGTACCGGGTGGGTGGAGAGCTGCGACGCGCGCCGTCCTCGCCGCCGACCCTGCCAGCCTCGATCGCCGGCTCGGTGCAGGCGATCGTCGGACTCAGCCAGGGCGCCCGATTCCATCCCTTGCACATCGCGGCGGACCCTGATGCGCCGCCGAGCCCCGCCTTCGTCAATGCCCCACCGTGCTCCGCGTACTGGGCCGAGAAGCTTGCCACCGATGTGCCGCCGGCCTACGGCCAGGTGGTTCCCTGGGTCCCGTGCGGCTACGAGCCGGCCCAGCTCCAGGGCGCGTACGGTGTCCAGCCCCTCCTGCAGGCGCGCATCGACGGCACAGGCCAGACCGTCGCCATCACCGACGCCTTCGCTGCGCCGACCATCCTGCAGGACGCGAACCAGTACGCCAGTCGGCACGGGCAGGCACAATTTCGGCCGGACCAGTTCCGCCAGATCGTGCCGCCGGGGATCTTCGACGTCCCGGCCAACGACCCGTGCGGGCCGCAGGGCTGGTACGGCGAGGAGACGCTGGACGTCGAGGCGGTCCACGCCATGGCGCCCGGCGCCAACGTGCTCTACGTCGGCGCCCAGAGCTGCAATGACACCGATCTCCTCGCGGCCCTGACGACGATCGTGGACGGCAATCTGGCCCAGATCATCACGAACTCCTGGGGCAACAGCGGCGAAGATCTCCCGCCGGACCTGATCGACGCGTACACGGCGACCTTCACCCAGGCAGCGGTCGAGGGCATTGGTGTCTTCTTCTCGTCCGGTGACAGCGGCGACGAGATCGCCAACACGGGCACGCGCACAGTGGACTTCCCCGCCTCCGACCCGTGGGTCACGGCGGTGGGCGGCACCAGCCTGGCCGTTGGCCGCCGCGACCAGTACCTGTTCGAGACGGGCTGGGGCACCGGCCGCAGCGTGTTGACCAATGGCGCCTGGTCGCCGCCGCCACCTGGCACGTACCAGTACGGGAGTGGCGGTGGCACGAGCCGCGTGTTCGAGCAGCCGTTCTACCAGAGGGGTGTTGTGCCCTCGGACATCGCCGGCTACTTCGGCGGCAACGGGCGAGCCGTGCCGGACATCGCCATGGACGGCGACCCCAACACCGGGATGCTCATCGGACAGACGCAGACCTTCACCGACGGCGCCGTCCGCTACGGCGAGTACCGGATTGGTGGCACGAGCCTATCCAGTCCGCTGATGGCCGGCGTGGAGGCGCTCGCCGACCAGGCGGCCCACCGTCGCCACGGCTTCGCCAACCCCGCCATCTACGGGCTGGCGCGGGTGCCTGGCCTGTATCGCACGGCCCTGCACGACATCGTCGACCCGCCCCGACCGGTCGCCGTGGCCCGGAACGACTTCCTCAACTCCGAGGACGCCAGCGGCGGACTCCGCACCACCCTGAGGACGTTCAACCAGACAGGCACCCTGCACACGCGGCCGGGGTACGACGACGTGACAGGCGTCGGCACTCCGAGAGGCCCCGTCTTCCTCTTCGCGCTCGGGGTGGTGAAGAACGACTGACTGACTGAGAGATGACATAGGAAGCGACAGCGCGCCTTAGCACCAGCGCGCCGCCTCGGGGTCCTCGGTGGTCGCCGCGATCGTGTCGAGCTGTTGCCACAGCTCGTCGGGGATGGGCTGCCGCGCCAGCTCCACGGTCTGGGCGATCCGCTCAACGCGGGTCATGCCGACGATGGTCGACGCGACCCGCGGGTCGCGCAGGGAGAACTGGAGGGCCGCCGCCGCCAGCGGCACACCGAAGCGGCGGCACGCGTCGGCCATCCGCTCGGTCTGCTCCAGCATGGCCGCCGGCGCCTGCTGGTACGCGTAGCGCGGATAAGCCTCGGGTCCCTTCGCCAGGATCCCGCTGCCGTAGGGCGCCGCGTTCATCAAGGGCAGCCGCTTCTTCTGGGCCAGGTCGAGCATCGGCGCCGCGGCGCGGTTCAGCAGCGTGTAGCGGTTGTGGGTGATGGCCAGCTCGAACGCGTCAGTCTCCAGGTAGCGCAGCATCAGGTCGATCGGGCCACCGGCCAAGCCCACGTGCTCGATGACGCCTTCGTCCTTCAGCTGCCGCAGCACGGCCACGGGTCCGCCCGGGGCCACCGCCGCCTCGAACGACGTGTGCTCCGGATCATGGAGGTAGCAGATCTGGAGACGGTCGAGGCCGAGCAGACGGAGGCTGCGCTCGACGGACCGGCGCATCTGGTCGCCGCTGAAGTCCCCTGTGTGGAGGTCGCGGTCCGCCTTGGTTGCCAGAACGTAGCCGTCCGGCAGGCCGCCCAGCTCGCGCAGCACGACACCAATGCGGCGCTCGCTCTCGCCGTCGCCGTACGAGGCGGCCGTGTCGATGAAGGTGATCGGGCCGCGGAAGGTGGCGCGGACCAACTCGAGCGCGCGGTCCTCCGGCACGCTGTAGGCGAACGTGTCGGGCATGTCGCCCAGCGGGGCGCAGCCGAGACACAGGGGCGTAACGCTCAGGCCGGTGCTGCCCAGCGGCCGCCCGGCCACCGGGTCCGGCAGCGGGGATGCGCTCATGACGACAGCGCCTGCGAGGCCGCGGGCATGTGCTGCGGCCAGCTCATGGCGAACACCAGCTCCATCTCGGCCCACCAGTCAGTCGGCGACGCCTCGGGCGCCCGTTCTTGCAGCGTGCCCATGAGCTCGTTCCATTCTGCCGACGTCGGGTCGTCGTTGATCCGGGCGAAGTCGCGCTTCGGCTCGAAGGCGTCGTCGGTCTCGATGTACATGAAGAGCCTGGTACCGAGGAGCCAGATCTTCATCTCCTGGACGCCGACCTCGCGCAGGCGGGCGGTCACCCCAGGCCAGACGCGCTGGTGATGCTCCTTGTACGCCTGAATCTTGTCGGGGTCGTTGCGCAAGCACAGAGCCAGGCCGAATGTTTTCACAGCGGGTCTCCCAGGATTTGGTTGAGATGGTTGAGTGGGCCACGGGCAGGTTGGATCAAGGATCAAACCGCTACGTCGGGCCGCGGCCCTCGATGTAGCGGATGTACCGCTCCGCCGACCGCTCGACGGCGTCCGGCCCGTCGGCCGCGACCACGCGGCCGTCCCAGGCGCCGTAGATGCGCTCGAAGCGGTAGGGGCGGACGACGTCCACGATGCGCCTCACAGCCGCGGCCGGCAACGGGATGAGGTTCGGGTAGGAGTACATGAAGCTGACGTAGCGGCGGTCCATGACGACTGTGAGCGAGTCGCCGGTCAGCAGCAGGCCCTTGCCCGCGGCGCCGCCCGCCCAGTGGAGGGCGGCCGACCCGTCGAAATGGCCGCCCGTGTTCAGCAGGGTGACGCCGGGCAGGATCTCCAGGCTGGTCCCCTCCCAGAGCTTGACGGCCTCGGTTGCGTACGGCACCCACTGCCGGTCGGCGGCGTGGACGTACACCGGGCAGTCGCCGAACCGGCTGCTCCAGGTACACATCGTGGCGTAGAAGTGCGGGTGCGAGACGGCGATCGCCTGGACGCCGCCCAGCGCGTCGAGAGCCTGGACTGTCGCGTCGTCGAGGTAGCTGACGCAGTCCCACAGGACGTTGCCCTGCCCGGTCTGAACGAGCAGGGCGCGCTGGCCGATGGCCAGGGGCGGCACGGTAGCGACGTGGGCCAGCCCGGGCTCGAGCTCGCGGATCTCGTTGCGGCGCCCCTCGCGGGCCAGGTCGTCGAGCGTGGTCCACTGCTGGCCGTTCCAGCCGACGTACTGGCGCTCGTCCTGGCAGATGGGACAGGCGGCCGGCGGCTGGGGCGAGGGCGGGTACTGGACGCCGCAGGTGCGGCAGATGAACGCAGGCATCGTCCCTCTCATCGCTGATAGCTGACAGCTGATGGCTGACGGCTGGCCGCTCAGCGGAACGCCGGCATCACCTCGCGGGCGAACGTCTCCACGCCACGCATGTCGTAGGGCGAGCCAACGTGCAGCAGCAGATGGTCCACCCCCGCGTCCGCGTACGCCTGCACCTGCTCGGCGACCTCCCCCGTGCCGCCGACCAGCATCCGGCTCCGGGCCACCGCCGGATCGCGGGTCCCGCGACCCACCGCCGCGTCGACGCGGGCGGCCAGGCGAGCGGCGTCGTTGTCGAACACCATGTCGGTCGAGACGGACCAGGTGATCTCGCTCACCGGGCGGCCGAGCTTCTGGCACGCCGCCGTCAGCAGGTCGTGGCGCCGCGACGCTTCCGACACCGGCGCCCAGGTATCCCACCAGTCGGCGTAGCGCGCGACCAGCCCGATGATGCGCGGGCCACTGCCGGCCACCATGATGGGCGGGTGTGGCTTCTGCAGCGGCGCGGGGTTGCAGTAGGCCCTCTTCAAGGCGTAGTACCGGCCGCCGTAGTCCACCGGCTGGCTGGGGTCGTCACCGCTCCAGAGCGCGTGCGTGAGCTCCAGCGCTTCGGCCAGCCGCGACACTCGTTCGCCGGGCGGCGGGAAGCCCCAGCCGTAGCCCTCATGCTCGCTCTCGTGCCAGCCGGCGCCAATGCCGAAGATGGTCTTGCCGCCAGTCACGTGGTCCAGCGTCGTGGCCATCTTCACCAGCAGGGCCGGGTTGCGGTACAGGACGCCGCTGACCGCCATGCCGACCCAGGCGTTGCGCGACAGCGCGCCAAGCGCAGCCATGCCAACCCAGCCCTCGAAGCAGGGCGATCCAGGGTCGCCCCGCGGCGCGTGGACGTGGTCGTAGCTCCAGTTCGTGTCGTAGCCGAGCTCGTCGACGCGCAGCCAGGCGTCGCGCCACTCGCTCCAGCTCACGTCCTGTGGCAGGAGCTGCACCCCAAACTTCATTCGCCCCGTCCCTTCAGCTGTTTGGTCCGTGTGGTCCGATGAGTCCGACCCTCCGCATGGTACAGAGGCAGCGGCGGGCGCTTAGACCACGTGCGACAGGCCGCCGTCCAGGTTGATGGCCGTGCCCGTGATGTAGGCCGCCGGGGTGGAGCAGAGGAAGGCGATCAGGCTGCCCGCCTCTTCGGTCTCGCCCACGCGGCCCAGCGGGACGCCGCGCTCCTCGGCCATCGCCGCGTAGAACGCGTCGAGGCTGCCCCCGTTTGGCCCGCGGTCGCGCCAGCGCCGCTCGTGCTGGCCGCTCTTGATCAGCCCGATGAGCACCGCGTTGACGCGGACGTTGTCCGGGGCGAACTCTTTGGACAGCGCCTTGGTCAGGGCCATGCCAGCTGCCCGGCTCACCGACGTCGGCACGGAGGCGGCGCCCGGCTGCTTGGCGCCGATGTTCAGAACGTTGACCACGCTGCCGCCGGTCCGGCGCAGGTGCGGGAGCGCCAGGCGCGTGGTCCGCACCGCCCCGAACAGCTTGAGCTCGAGGTCGTCCCGCCAGGCGTCGTCCGTCACGGACTCGAAGCGGGCGGCGCGCGACGTGCCGGCGTTGTTCACCAGGGTATCCAGGCGACCGAACCGGTCGACGGCGGTACTGATCAGCCGCGCCACGTCGGCGGGCTCCATGACGTCGGCCACGACCGGGAGCACGTCCGCGCCGGTCGCCTCCGCGAGCTCGCCGCTGGTCCGCTCCAGGACGTCGCGCCGCCTGGCGCACAGCACCACCCGCGCCCCTTCGCGGGCGAGACAGTGGGCCGCCGCTCGGCCAATGCCTTCGCTGCCGCCCGTGATGACGGCAACTTTTCCCGCCAGCCCGAGGTCCATGGCCCGGCTACCCTTTCCTTTTCTGCGCCTGCCTCGCCGCTGGCGCCGGGTAGTCGCGCCGCCCGGCGCCCGTGTACACCTGGCGCGGCCGGGCGATCTTCTGCTCCTCGTCCCCGAGCATCTCCAGCCATTGCGCCACCCAGCCCGAGGTGCGCGCGATGGCGAACATGACCGGGTACATGTCCATCGGCAGCTTCATCGCGTCGTAGATCAGGCCCGAGTAGAAGTCCACGTTCGGGTACAGCTTGCGCTGGATGAAGTACTCGTCCTGGAGCGCGTACCGCTCGAGCTCCAGCGCGATGTCCAGCAGCGGGTTGCGGCCGGTGACCTCGAACACCTCGTCGGCGGTGCGCTTGATGATCGTCGCCCGCGGGTCGTAGCTCTTGTAGACGCGGTGGCCGAAGCCCATCAGCCGCCGCTCGCCCGCCTTGACGTGCTTGACAAACTCGGGCACGCGGTCCTTGGTGCCGATCTCGCGCAGCATGCGGATCACCTCCTCGTTCGCGCCGCCGTGCAGCGGACCCGAGAGGGCGGCGATGCCCGCGGCGACCGCCGCGTACGGATCGGCGTGGGACGAGCCGACGCTGCGCACGGCGTTGGTGCTGCAGTTCTGCTCGTGGTCGGCGTGGAGGATGAAGAGCACCTCGAGAGCGCGCTCCAGGACGGGATTCGCCTGGTAGCGCGGCTCCCCCATGCGGAACAGCATGCTCAGGAAGTCGCCCGTGAACGACAGCTCGTTGTCCGGGTAGATGTACGGCAGGCCCTGCGTGTGCCGGTAGGCGAAGGCGGCGATGGTCGGCATCTTGGCGATCAGGCGGTGGGTCTGGAGCCGTCGCTGGTCCGCATCCTGGATGTGGATGGCGTCCGGGTAGAAGGTGCTGAGCGCGCCGACCGTGGCCAGCACCATGCCCATGGGGTGGGCGTCGTGGTGGAAGCCGTCCATGAACTTCTTCACGTTCTCGTGCAGGAAGGTGTGGTACGTGATCTCGTGCTGCCACGCCTCCATCTCGGTGGCTGTCGGCAGCTCGCCGTGCACCAGCAGGTAGGCGGTCTCCAGGTAGGTGCTCGACTCGGCGAGCTGCTCGACCGGGTAGCCGCGGTACAGCAGGACGCCCTTGTCGCCGTCGATGAAGGTGATGGCGCTGCGACAGGCCGCCGTGTTGACGAAGGCCGGGTCGTAGGTCATCAACCCGGCGTCGTCGGGGCCGATTTTCACCTGGCGCAGGTCGGTGGCGCGGATGGTGCCGTTGTGGACGGCGACGTCGTAGCTCGCGCCAGTCCGGTTGTCGGTGATAGTGAGCGTGTCAGACGGGCCAGAAGAATCCGGGCCGTTCTGGGCCACCCTGGTCGCCGTCCTGTTGTCGGTGGTTGGGCTCATGGTCCACTCCAGGGCTGGCCGGATACCCGATCATCCCCCGTGGCCCCCGGCTCCCGATGAGGGGGGCGGCATGGTGGGACCGAGCGCCGAGTGTTGGCACCCGCGACACGGGCCGCCCGTTGGTGCCTGCCAGTCGTCCACCCTGGATACTATCCCGAAGCCCGCGTCGGCGGCGGCGGCACGACGCCCCGATCCTGGAGGAGCTGGGCGAGCCGCGGAAAGCTGATCCCGTGCGCCTCGGCGATGTCCGAGGCGTAGCTCTGCCCGAGCGGCGGGCCCGGGCGGACGCGGAAGCTGCGGCGCCGTGGCGGAGGCGGGCCGTGCGCCACGCTGTCCTCCTCCCCCTCCCCCTTTCCCTTCCCCTCGTCCTCGACCTCGGCGACCAGGCTGGCGACCGTGCCCGAGCCGGGCGTCGTCGCGTTGATCTCGTCGACCGCCGCCGCCAGCTCGTGCAGGTGCGTCACGTAGATGGCGCGGGCGCCGAGGAGGCGCAGGCCGCGCACGGCGCCGCGGGCCAGCCCGAACGCTTCGAGCGTGCTCGTCCCGGCGAGCGCCTCGTTCAGCAGGATGAGGCTCCGCGGGGTGGCCCGGCGGAAGATCTCGGCCAGGCGCTCGGCCTCCTCGTCGAGCCGACCCATGCCCAGCCGCGCGCTCTCCACCGTCGGGAAGTGGGTGTAGATGGCATCCACGGGACTGAGGCGGGCCGACCTGGCCGGAACCGGCAGGCCTGCTTGAAACAGGATGTGCGCCTGGCCCACGGCGCGGGTGTACGTGGTCTTGCCGGCCCGGTTCGGACCGGTCAGGATCCACACCTGCCCACGGGCCGGGTCGAACGTGACAGCGTTGGTCACGACGCCGCCTGGCGCCTCGGCTCCCTCTGGCGGGTGCAAGCGCAGCGCCAGGCCAAGGTCGTAGGCGTCGGCGAACTTGCCCGCGCGCTGCTCCAGCGGCAGGATGTCCGGGCGGCACATCGGCAGCCCGGCGCGGGCCAGGCGCTCCACGAGCCGGGCCGCGCCGATGACCAGGGCCAGCTCGGACCCGAGCCGCGCCAGCGTGGCGGTCGACACGGCGGCGTAGCGTTCGAGCGCCTCGGCCACGGGCGCGGCGCTGTCCTGGAGCAGCTTGTCAAGGTCACGGACGAGGTCGTTTGGCGGACCCTTGAGGCTGGCGGCGCCGCCGCGCTGCAGTGGCGAGATGCCGCGCCCGTCCTGCTGGCCGCCCAGCGCCCGCCCCAGGAGGCCACGGCGTCCCTCGACCCGCTCGCTGCTGAACGCCAGGATCGTCGCCGACTCTGGCACCAGATCCGCTGTGAGGTTGATGCCGACCGTCACGCTCTTGACCTGGGTGAGGGTGGCTCGCAGCACCGGCAGCTCCGCCTCCAGCGCCTGGAACGTGGGCGTGGTCGTGATGGCGTGGACCTCCTGGCGCAGCCCCTCCAGGGCGACCGACCGGAGCGGCGCCGGCGCCAGCGCGTCGGCGAGACGCCGGGCGGCGTCGACGAAGACCTCGAGGTCGGCCAGCCGACCCACCAGGCGGGCCATCGCCCCGTCGCTGGAGGGCTTGTAGCGGTCGAACGACGCCGTTTCGGCGAGCGCGTCCAGGCCGGGCAGGGTCTGGCTCAGCCGCTGGCACAGGGCGGGGTCCGCGATGAGGTCGGCGACGACGTCCTGACGGTAGGCGATGACGGCGGGATCGGCGCCCAGGGCCATCAGCGTGGCGCGCGCGAACTGCTCGCGGCGGTCGCGCCGTCCGTGGCGCCCGTCGCCGACAGCCAGGGCGAGGGCGTGGACGATCTCGGCGAGCTGAAAGTCGGCCACTGCCTCAGGGGTGAGGGTGTGGCCGCCGCTCGTCGCGGGCCGCGACCCGCCGGGCCAGAGGAGGCTCACGGCGGGCTGGCGCTGCTGGCGCGGGTCAGTCATGGGTGCGACTGATGGCTCGTGGTGCAATCGTCGCCGACAATTGAGCAGCGCGCGGGCAAACGGGCGGCTGGCGTGCTGAGGTGTGGCGTGACCGTGACGTAGGCGGGGGCCGAGCGCGACAGCTGAGGGGTAGGGTGATCGTTTCCGTGCTTTCCGTGCTTTTCCGTGCGTCTGGCCGTCGGGAGGGTGGGTGCAGGGCGTTCGCTGCCTGTGCGGGCGCCGCGCAATACCGTAAGATGTTCACTAAGGAAGTGAAATCAGCGAGTATGGTGGCCGGCCCGCCGCCAGGAGGACCCATGGACCTTCTCGAAACTCTCGCACGCGTCCTCGCCGGCTGGACTCTCCTCTCCCTCGCCGTCGGCTTCGGCTGGAGTCGGTTCATGGGCTCCCAGAACGACCCCGACGAGGTCGCCGACGATGCCGCGGCCGACGTCCCGCCCGACCTCGCCGCCTTCGCCCACTTGTAGCTGTCGGCTGTTAGCTGTTAGCTGTTGGCTCCCGATTATCGGGCCGGCGCCGCCACGCCGGGCTGGCGGGTTGGCCCCAGCGCCACGATCGCCGCCCCGGACACCACCACCAGCGCCCACAGGATCGGCTCGTACCGCCCAAGCCCGTCGTAGGCGGCCCCTATGCTGACCGGCGCCAGCGCCTGGGCCACGGTGGCCGCGAACGCCAGCACGCCGGCCACGCTCGCGTAGGCCGCGCGTCCGTACAGCTGGGCCACGAACGCCGGCCGGATCAGCGTCAGCCCGCCTCGGGCCGCCCCGAACAGCAGGACGAACAGGACCACGCCCGCCGGGCCGGGCACGAGCAGCAGCGCCAGCAGCGCCACGGGCTGGAGCGCCATGACCCCCGCCGCCACGCCACGCAGGGGCAGGCGGTCGCCAAGCGGCCCCAGTATGAGCCGGCCAACCACCTGCATAGCCCCGACCAGTCCGGCCAGGCTGGCGGCGTCGGTGGCGGTGTACCCGCGTTCCAGCAGGATGGGCACCAGGTGCAGGGTTGCCCCGAACCCGACAAAGGTTGCCAGGCAGAACGCCAGCGCCAGCCAACGGAAGGTCCGGTCGCGGACGGCCACCCCGAGCGGGACGCCCGGCACTGGGCCGGCCCGGCCGCCGGCGGCGGGCGCCGGCGCGCCATCCGGGTAGAGGCCGAGCTCCTCGGGGCGCCGCCTCAGCAGCAGCGCGTGCGGCGGGATGGTGCCGACCGCCAGGAGGACGGCGAGCGTCACCAGCGCCGGGCGCCAGCCCTGCGCCTGCACCAGCCAGCCGGCGAGCGGCAGGAAGATGGTGCTGGAGAAGCCGGCGATGAGCGTGACGACGGTCAGGGCCCGCGCCCGCTTGCGGTCGAACCACTGCGCCACGACGGCGAAGGCCGGCTCGTACAGCACGGTGGCCATGGTGGCGCCGATGGCGGCCCACAGCAGGTAGAAGTGGCCCAGGTCGGCGACGCGGGACCACAGAAGGACCAGGACGGTGCCACAGCAGGACCCGGCAGTCATGAGCAGGCGCGGCCCATGGCGGTCCAGCCAGCGGCCGACCGGCACGGCTGCCACCCCGGAGACGAGCAGGGCCAGCGAGAAGGCGCCGGTCAGCTCGCCGCGGGACCAGCCGAGCGTCCCGCCCATCGGCTCCAGGAACACGCCGAAGGCGTAGTACAGGACCCCCCACGAGATGGCCTCGGTCGCTCCCAGCGCCCCGACCAGAACCCACCCGTAATAGCCCGTACCAAAAGAGAGCCGGGGCGCACCGCCCGCCAGCCGCTGACGCTGACGGTGACGCTGACGCTGACCCTCAGCCGCTGGCGGTTCCGCCGCTGGGCACCTCACTGGTCAGGGCAAGGACGTTCCCCTCGCTATCGTCGAAGAAGGCCATCCAGACCGTCCGGTCGCCCAGGCGCGCGATCGGGTGCGGCTCCTGGCGGAAGTGGACCCCGCGCTCCCCCAGGGCGGAGCGCGTCCCGTGGATATCGTCGACCGCGTAGTAGACGATGGAGCTCGGCGGCGCGAAGCCGGGCTCGGACGGGACGTCGAGCATGAGGCGGACGCCCTGGCAGTCGAAGAACGCCAGGTTCGGCGGCGCCTGGAAGAGGAAGGGCAGGCCGAGAGTGTCGCGGTAGAAGTGGACCGCGCGGTCGAGGTCCTGGACGAACACGCTGATCTGCGCGATGCGCGCGAGCGACGGTGCGGAAACGCTGTGGATGGGACTGTCCCCCTCTCGTCGAGGTGAGCGGCATCATAGGGCGGCTCGTCCCGCGGAGTCCACGCCGGCCAGGGGCGGCGCCGGTGGCGCGCCCGCGCCGTCGCTGCCCAGCGCTGGCAGAGGCGTCACCGTCAACCGCCCGATGTGCAGTCGCTCCGCCCAGGCGAACCCCGCCGCCCAGTTCCAGACCCGGTGCGCCACGAACGCCACCAGGGCCACTACGGCGAGCGGCACGTGCACCAGCTCCCGACACAGCACGAGCACCAGGCGCACGACGACGAGACACACGTGGCCCACGGTGCGCACCACCAACAGCACGGCGATCCACAGCGCGGTGACGGCCGAGCCGAGCGGTTTGCCCGACAGCGCCGTCGCCGACAGCAGCAGCGCCACCAGGCTGCCCCTGATGAGCCAGGGCACCAGCGTGTTCCACGGCTCTGGCAGACCGCCGCGCAGCTGCGCCTGGCTCCAGACGCCCATCATCAGGCCGGCCACCAGGGTCACCCCCAGGCAGGCGACCACCCAGATCAGGAAACGGCGCCGATGGCGGTCGCTCAGACCGCTCCAGATGTACGAGAACGGCGTCAGCCCCAGCAGATCGAACAGCAGGATCCCCCAGAAGACGGCCAGCGCGACGAACAGGACCCCCATGGCGCCATCGAGCGGGATCGGGATGCGCCAGCGCGCCCCTACCCCCACCCCCAGGGTCAGCCCCATCGCCTCGAAGATGAGCACCGCGACGGTCAGGTCGCTCAGCACGAAGATCGTCGTCAGCACGAAGTAGAGCAGCGGTCCTATCACGTACCAGCCGACCCACGGCGGCGCGTCGCCGCCCCCACAGTCATTTTCCCCCCCACTCCCACCCCGGTCTCCGCCCTCCTGCGACAACCCCTGGAGTCCCTCGGCGATGGCCGCCGACAGGAAGTCGATCAGCGTGCGCAGCGAGCCGGCGACGAAGGCGAAGAGCGTGGCCACGACGTTGAACACCGACCAGACGACCCCGCGCAGCACCTCTTGCAGCACGGCGACGACCAGGCTCACCGCCAGGGCGAGGGCAGCCGCCCGACCGATGGCGCCGGGGTCAGCGGTGCCGGGGAGGGCGGCCAGGGCGGTGAGGTCGAACGCCATGGCCTGCTCTAGCGCTCCAGCCCGGCCAGGGCCTCGCTCGGGTCCGAGAAGCGGATGCTGGCGGCGTGGGCCGCTGCTGCCAGGGCCGTCCAGGCCGCCTCGAGCGCGTCGCAGCGCGCGGCCAGGTCACACTGGGTGTAGACGAAGCGCACCTGGACGCGGTCCAGCGCGACACTGGTTCCGGTTCCGGTTCCGGTTCCCGCTGGCGCGCTCGGCGGCCCGCCGCCTTCCAGACCGGTTGCCACCACCAGGTAGCGGTCGCCGGCGAACGGCGCCAGCAGCTCCGCGCCCTTCGCCACGCAGCCGGCGGTGTCGCCCACCGTGGTGGGCTCCGGCTGCACCCGCAGCAGCTGATCGACCCCGTGCTCGAGCTCCGCGCGGGCAGCGCCGAGCGTGGCGGCCCGCGCCGCGATCGCCGCGACCGTCGCGGTGGCCGCGGCGACCTGCCCGGTGTCGAACGGGTTCGGCGGTCCGGGAGTGGCCAGCGTCGCGGCCGGTGGCGGCTCCGGCGGGACGCGCAGGGCGGGCACGATAGCCGCCTCGGGACGGTACGAGTTGCCCTCGATCCACCGCAGGTAGAACACATCACCCGGGTGGGCGGCGCTCAGCAGCCAGCGGGCGACCGCCGACCGCGCCGCGCCCGTGTAGCGGTACGAGGCGGCGCGGTCGATGCAGACGACGGCGGCTTTTGCCGCCGCTGCCGGGGCAGCCGCGGCGTCCTCGTCCGTCAACCCGGCGGGCAGGCTGAGGGCGTTCCGGTCCACGTAGGCGAAGCCCTTCGTCGCCGGGTCCCAGACGAACCACCGCGAGCCCTCGCGGCGCACCGCGCGCACCTGGAAACCGGGCCCGCGGCTGCCGAAGCACGTGCCGGGCGGCGTGCGGGGCGCTGACCACTCGCAATCGTCATGGAGGAACGTGGCCCAGGCCGCCCCCGGCGCCGCGCTCTCGCCCTCGGGCGTGGCCGGTGGGCCCGGCGCCGGCGCCGGAGCCGGAGCCGGCGTGAACAGCGTCCCGCACGCCATGGCGCACAGCGTGGCCGCCGCCGCCACTGCCCAGGCGAGTGATCTCGCTCTCATGCCGCCACGATAGCGAGGCCGCGTCACAGCCAGCCGCTCCCCGACCGCGGGCGTCCGTGTGACGGTCACGTGACGGTCACGTGACGGTTTTGCCCCGTTCTCTTCTCTGTGAGCAGGCGGCGCCCGTCCTGGGCCCGTCACGATGCCGTGACGGCGCTACCGCCCCCGGGCGCGGCGCGGCTAGACTCGCGGCCGTGCCAGGAGGAACCGCCCGCCGCGGGCCACCGTCAGCCCGCGCTCCGGCCCGGCGGTCCCGGGTCGACCACGCCCAGACGCGCTCGGCCAGACGGCCCACGCCGGCACCGCGCCGCGGCGGCCGCGCGCCGGGCCTGGCCGGCTCGCGCACTGCCGTCACCTGGCTGGTCCGCTGGTGGCACCGCGCCGAGCCCCCGGGTGGCTGGCTCGTCTTCGCTCTCGGCGTCCTCTGCCTGACCGCGGCCGTCGGCATCCTGCTCCCGGCTACCCCGCCGGGAAAGCCCGTGCGCGCCGCTCTCGGCGACGGGGCGCTCCTGGCGGTCGCCTGGCCTGCCTGGCTCGTGTGGCTGCTCGCCCGCGGCCGGCCGCTTCCCCCCGCGCGGCCGGCGGCCGCGCTCCTGCTGTCCCTGGCGCTGCTGGTCCTGCTCAGCGTCCACGAGCTCCAGGCGGGCGGCGCGGTGGGCGCGACGCTGCTACAGGCGTTGGACGCGGGGTTCGGCCGCGTCGGCGGCCTGGTGCTCCTGGTCGGCGCCGCGCTCCTGGCGCTGGCCGTGCTGATCGGCCTCCAGCGGGTACGGGCCGGCCTGACGCGCCTCGGCCCGGTCGTCCGCCGTTTGGCGCCTGCCCGGGTGCAGCCGGGCGCCGCGCCGCACCGCGCGGCAGGACCGACGCGGGCCCAGCGTAGCGCGGACCCTGAGCCCGGCCCCAACCCCAACCCCAACCCCAACCCCGACCCCGGCCCGGAGGCGAGCGACCTGGTGATTCTGGGGCCGGGCGGACAGCGCGGCGCGCCGGGAGGCCGCGACGGCGCCCCCTTGGAGGCGGCCCCGCCAGCCCCGCGCGCGGCGCCCGCCGCCCCGCAGCGCCAACCCTGGCAGCGACCGAACCCCACCATGCTGGCGCCGGCCGCGGAGGGCGCCTCCTTCTCGCCGGCGGACCTCAAGGCGCGCGCCCGGACGATCGAGGAGACGCTGCTCAGCTTCAACGTGAAGGCCCGCGTGGTCGAGATCCAGCAGGGGCCGGCGATCACCCAGTTCGGGTTGGACCCGGCGCCCGGCGTGGCGGTCAGCCGCATCGTGTCGCGCCAGAACGACCTGGCCCTACGCCTGGGCGCGCCCACGCTGCGGGTCCTCGCTCCGGTGCCAGGCCGAGCCCTCGTCGGCCTGGAGGTCCCGAACACGTCGGTGGCCACTGTCAAGCTGGGGGACCTCGTCGATTCACCCCTGTTCACGCGGGGCCGGCTGCCTATCGGGATCGGCATGGACGTCGCCGGCAAGCCGGTCGTGGCCGACCTGTCGCGCATGCCCCACCTCCTGGTTGCCGGCGCCACGGGGTCGGGCAAGAGCGTCTGCGTCAACAGCCTGATCGCGTCGCTGCTGGTCGCGCGCACGCCTGACGAGGTCCAGCTGGTGCTGATCGACCCGAAGCAGGTCGAGATGAGCCAGTACCGCGAGCTGCCCCACCTGCGGCTGCCGGTCGTCACCGACATGGACAAGGTGGTCGCCACGCTGCGCTGGACAGTGCTCGAGATGGAGCGCCGCTACACCCGCTTCTCCGAGGTGAGCGCCCGCAACATCGTCGCCTTCAACGACCGCTTCCCCGACGAGCGGCTTGGCTACCTGGTGGTCGTCGTGGACGAGCTTGCCGACATGATGATGACCGCCGCCGAGGACGTCGAGCGGCTCATCTGCCGGCTGGCCCAGCTCGGCCGGGCCGCCGGCGTCCACCTCGTCGTCGCCACCCAGCGCCCGAGCGTGGACGTCCTCACCGGACTCATCAAAGCGAACTTGCCGACGCGGATCGCCTTCGCCGTCTCGTCGCAGACGGATTCGCGCGTCATCATGGACCGCGCCGGCGCCGAGCGCCTGCTGGGCCGGGGCGACGGGCTGTACCAGGCGGGCGACGAGATGAACCCGCGCCGCTTCCAGGGGGCGTTCACCGCGGACGACGAGATCGAGGCGCTGTGCGCCTTCTGGCGCGGCCAGGGGGTGTCGCGGCACACCGAGCTGGACGAGCAGGAGCTCGAGCGGCTGGCGCGCCAGGAGGATCCCGAGGAGCGCCTGCTCCACCAAGCCCGGCACCTGCTGGCCGAGAGCGACGGCGACCTGTCGCTGTCGTACTTGCAGCGCAAGCTGAAGATCGGCCACCAGAAGGCCGCCCGCATCCACCAGACGCTGGTCGCCGACGAGGCGGCGGCCCGCTCGGTGGCTCCGTCTGGCGACGATTGAGCCGCGCCCACGCGGCCGCGACCGGGTAGCTATCCGGCGGCAACTCGTGTCGCTATAGATTTCGCTAATATCAGCCCATGCTGTTCGGGCAGGTTCAGGCGTTTCTGGAGGTTGCCCGCACCGGCAACGTCAGTCGCGCTGCGGAGGCGCTGTACGTCACGCAGCCAGCGCTGACGGCGCGCATCCAGGCCCTCGAGAAGGAGCTCGGCGAGACCCTGTTCGTCCGCACCGGCCGCGGGGTGCGGCTTACCGATGCCGGCCGGGTGTTCCGCTCGTGCGCCGAGCGGGCGGTCCAGTCGCTCGAGGATGGCCGCCAGGCGCTGGCGGACCTGCGCTCGGCGAGCGCCGGACGGCTCGCCCTGGGCGCGGCGCCGGCGGTCAGCACGTACGTGCTGCCGCCGGTGCTCAAGCGCTTCGCCGCGCTGCACCCGCGCGTGGACGTGGCCGTGCGCACGGGACACTCGGAAGAGATCCTGGCCATGGTGCTGAACGACGAGGTGCAGGTCGGCCTGGTCCGCACGCTGCGCCACCCGGACATCGAGGCCATAGCGCTGTACGACGACGAGTTGGTCCTGGTCGCCTACCCGCAGCACCGGTTCGCGCGGCGCGGCACCGTGGAGATGGCCGATGTCGGTCGCGAGCGCCTGGTCATGTTCGACCGCACGTCGAGCTACTTCGAGTTGACCCAGTCGCTGTTCCTGCACGCCGGCATCGTGGCGCGCACGGTGATGGAGCTCGACAATATCGAGGCCGCCAAGAAGATGGTCGAGGAGGGGCTTGGGGTGGCGCTGCTGCCGCGGGTGTCAGTGGCGCGCGAGATCGCGTCCGGCCTGCTGGCGCAGATCGAGGTGGCGGACGCGCCGCCGATCCGGCGCAGCATCGACGCCATCCGGCGCAAGGACGCCGGCTCGCCCGGGGGCGTGGTCCAGGCGTTCTTGACCGAGCTGGAGTCGACCCTGCACACCCGTGGGCGCCGCGCGGTCCAGATGGTCGTGTAGCGCGGGCTGGCCAGAGCTGCTTGAGTTAAGTTAAGTACTGAAGTAGCCGCTCAGCACTTCTGGATGGTGGCGGTCAAGCCGAAGCTCTGGAGGCGGTCGCGGTACAGCTCCGCCAGCTCGAGCGGGCAGGTCGTCACGACGGCCTTGCCCCGGTTGTGGGCCTCCAGCATGATCGTCACCGCGCGGGCTCGCCCCAGCCTGGGGACCGCCTTCAGCAGCGACTGCACGACGTGCAGCATGTCGTTGTGGTCGTCGTTGTGGAGCACCACCGAGTACGGCGGCAGGATGGCTTCGCGCGGCTGAGCGCTCTCTGTCTCACGCGGCGGCGCCTGCACGTCGGGGGCGGCGGTCTGCCCGGCAAACGGCACTGGGCCTCCGGCAGGGCGCGCCAGCGCCCCAGCGTCCGCAGCCATCGGCGGAAGTGTACAGCGCTTGCTTACGACATTAGCCGGCGAGGCCGAAGTCGGCGAGGCGCTGGTCCGGCTGGTGACGCCACGGCTTTGGCGGCCGGCCACGCCGCGGCTGCGCGGACGGTTCGTCCACTGGCTCCGGATACGTCGAGAAGACGTGGACCTCGTCGACGAGCACGCCGCCGCCGCAGGTCAAGCAGCGGAATCGCTCGCCGCCGGCCAACCGCATGGCGGGAATGGAGCGGTCGGCCGGGCAGAAGGCCGCGAACTGGACGTCGGTGCGAGCGACCGCGCGGCGGTCGTGCCCCTCTGGCAGTGGCCCAATGAGGCGTCCCTGCAGGCGCCCACACAGCAGGCATTGCACATCCGCTTGCGCCCAGTCCTGGCGACCGCTCATCAAAGCGCCCCTTCCCCGTACTCGTGTCCGTGCTTCGTGCTTCGTGTTCACCCGTAGATACGTGCGGAACGGCTCGCCTGGTTCACTCACGCGCACACTGGAATAGACCGAGCCCGACGCTGCTGGTTGCCGCTGCGCTAGAGTCAGAGTCACCGGGCTCCCCCTTCCCATCTCTCCCATCTCTCCCCGAAGGGCCCGTCTCCGATGGCCAGCGACTCCGTCATCCGCCTCGTCGGCATCTCGAAGCGCTTCGGCACCGTCCAGGCGCTCGCCGGCGTCGACCTCGACCTGCGCCACTCCGAGGTGCTCGTCCTGGCTGGCGAGAACGGCGCCGGCAAGACCACCCTGATGAACGTCCTGGCCGGTCTCTACCAGCCGGACGAGGGCAGCATCGTCGTCGACGGCGCGCCGATCCACAGGCTCGGCTCACCGCGCGCTGCCATCGCCCACGGGATCGGCATGGTCCACCAGCACTTCGAGCTGGTGGCGCCGTTCACGGCGCTCGAGAACGTCGTGCTCGGCCACGAGGGCGGCTGGCGCCAGTCGGCTCGCCAGCGCCGCCAGGTCGTCGGGGAGCTGATGGAACGCTGGGGGCTGCGGGTCGACCTTGACGCGGCGGTCCGCGACCTGTCGGTCGGCGTCCAGCAGAAGATCGAGCTGCTGAAGGTGCTGTACCGTGGGGCGCGGGTGCTCATCCTGGACGAGCCGACCACCCACCTCACTCCAGACGAGGTGGCCGGCCTGTTCGCCACCATTCGTCAGCTGGTCACCGGTGGGCTGACCGTGGTGCTCATCACGCACCGGCTGCGCGAGATCCGCGACATTGGTGATCGGGTGGCAGTGATGCGTCGCGGGCAGTGCGTGGGGACGCTGGCGCGGGCCGAGGCGAGCGAGCCGCGCCTGGTCCAGCTCCTCATGGGCGCGGCGCGCGGCGAGGAGCAGGGGGTGGAGGTGAGCGAGGGGAGTGTCGCCAGGTCGCCGCGGCGGCCGCGGCCGTCGGCGAGCCCGCTGCTCGCGCTGGAGCGGGTGGCCGCGGCCGATGTCGACGGCTGCACGCTGGCGCTCGTCGGCGGCGCGGTGCTCGGCGTCGCCGGGGTCGCCGGCAACGGCCAGCGCGCTCTGGCGGAGGCCATCGTCGGAACCCGGCCGATCACCTCGGGCCGCCTGTGGGTCGGCGGGCGCGACCTGACCCGCGCGTCGGTCGGCGATCGTCTACGCCAGGGTCTCGCCTACATCCCGGAGGATCGGCTGGGCGAAGGCATCCTGCCCCACCTGAGCCTGGCGGAGACGTTCGCCCTCGGCTCGTCCCACACGCTGGGCTCCGGGTCGTGGCTGTTCGACGCCGCCCGCGTTCGGTCGGCCGCGCGCGCCGCCATCGCGGAGTACGCGGTGGCGACTCCGAGCGAGCAGGTGCCGACGGCTCAGCTGTCCGGGGGGAACATCCAGAAGGTGCTGGTCGCCCGCGCCCTGTCTCTGGTGAAGAGCGCCCGGCAGCCCGCGTGCGTCGTGGCGATGAACCCCACCCGCGGGCTCGATCTTCGGTCGGCGGCGCTCGTGCAGCAGCGTCTGCTCGACGTGGCCGAGGCGGGCGGCGCCGTGCTGCTGGTCTCCGAGGATCTGGACGAGCTCATGCAGCTGAGCGACCGCATCGTCGTCATGTACCGCGGCACGCTGAGCGCGCCGTGTCTCCGCGGGGACTTCGACCGCTACCGCCTTGGGGCGCTCATGGCCGGGGTGGCGGCGTGAGGCTGGCCTCGGCGGTGGCCACCTACGGCGTCGGGCTAGCGCTGGCCCTGGCGCTGATCGGCCTGCTGCTGGCGCTCATCGGCGCCGACCCGGCCGTGGCCTACGGCACAATCCTGGGCTCCTCGCTCGGGAGCCCGGGGGGGATCGGCCAGACGCTGAACAAGGCGACGCCGCTCATCCTGGGCGGCGTCGGCGTCACCCTTGCCATGCGCGGCGGGCTGCTCAACGTGGGCGTGGACGGCCAGATCTACCTGGGGGCGATCGCGGCCACCGGCGTCGCCTTCGCCCTGGGCAGCAGCCCGCTGGCGCTGCCAGCGGTGCTCCTGGCCGGTGTCCTCGGTGGAGCGGTGGCCGTCCTGCCCGCCGGCCTGCTCCGCGCAGCCTGGGGGGTGAACGAGATCTTCGTGACAGTGATGCTGAACTTCGTGCTGTTCCAGCTCACCGACTACCTCGCCACCGGGCCCTGGAACGACCCGCTGGCGGGCGAGGCCATCACCAGGCCGATCCCGGCCGCGGCCGCGCTGCCGCAGCTGGGCGGCGCCGCTGGGTCCCACGCCGGCATCCTCGTCGCTCTGCTGGTCACGCTGGCGGTGGCCGCGCTCCTGCGGCGAACGCGGCTCGGCTACGCGATCCGCGCGGTGGGCGACAACCCGGTCGCCGCCCGGGTCGGCGGCATCGACGTCGGCCGGGTGGCCGTGGTCGCCCTGGTGCTGAGTGGCGCCGTCGCCGGACTGGCCGGCGCCATCGAGGTGAGCGGGTATCACCAGCGGCTCATCCTGGGCCTGAGCCCTGGCTACGGCTACATGGCGATCCTGCTCGCCGTCCTCGGCAAGCAGCGCCCCTGGGGCGTGGCCCTGGCCGCCCTCGGCTTCGCCGTGCTGCTGGTCGGCTCGGACTCGCTCCAGCGCAGCGTCCGCCTGCCGCAGAGCGCCGTCCTCGTGTTCCAGGCGATCGTGCTGCTGGCCATCCTGTTCGTCGAGGCGCTCCGGTCGCGCACAGCGTTTTCGAGAAGCTTCGGGCGTCTCGCCTGGCGGCGGCAGCAGGCATGACGCCGGCCCTGTTCGTCGATCCTCAGCTGCTGCGGCTCACCGTCGCCATCGCGGCGCCGTTCGTCGTGGCAGCGCTGGGCGAGCTGCTGATGGAGCGCTCGGGCGTGCTCAACGTGGGCATCGAGGGGATGATGGCTGTGGGCGCCGCCGTCGGCTTCCTGGTCGCGTGGTCCAGTGGCAGCTACCCCGCCGGCCTGGCGGCGGCGCTCCTGGCCGGGGCGGCGCTCGGCCTGGTGCTCGCGTACTACGGTGTGGCGCTGCGGGGTCCCCAGCTGACCGTCGGCCTGGGGCTGCTGGTGTTCGGCCTCGGGCTGGCGTCGCTCCTGTACCGGGCAGTGGTCGGCGTCCAGCTGGCCGCGCCGCGGGTGCCGGTCCTGCCACCGCTGCCTATCGCCGGGCTGGCGGGACTGCCGGTCCTGGGCGACGTCCTGTTCAGCCAGGACGCCCTCGTGTACCTGGCGTTCATCCTCGTGCCAGCTGTGCACCTGGTCCTGTTCGCGACCCCGCTCGGCCTGCGCCTGCGCGCCTGTGGCGAGAACCCGCGCGCGGCCGACACCGTCGGCGTGGACGTGGCGCGCATGCGCTGCGCGGCAACGCTCGTGGGCAGCGCGCTGATCGGCCTGGCTGGCGCGTACCTGCCGCTGACGATCACCGGGGGGTACTCGGACGGCATCGTCGGTGGGCGCGGTTGGATCGCCCTCATGCTGGTCATCCTGGCGCGCTGGCTGCCGTGGGCGGTCGTCGCGGGCGCCCTCCTGTTCGCCTACGTCGAGGCGCTCCAGTTCCGCCTGGCGCTGGCGACGAAGGCGCTGCCGCCACAGCTGCTCCTGGCCCTGCCGTACCTGCTGGCGATCGTCGTCCTGACGCGCGTCTACCGCGGCGCCCAGGCGCCGGCCGCGGTCGGCCAGCCGTACGACCGTGAAGCGCGCTAAGCTTGCCTTTTAAGGCATGGTGAACTCTCCGACGATGTCGGCGGCAGCGGCTCTTGTGATGGAACCAAGACGTCTTCCGCAAACAGGCGCTCTTCTTGAGAGCTGGGTAGCGTGGTGCCGGCCCGGCCGCGGCCCGGCGAGACCGATGCCCAGGTCCGCCTGGATGTCGTGCAGGACGTCTGGCGGCAGCGAGCGGCGTGGCAGCCGGACAACTGGACCCTCCAGCTGGTGGCCTTGCGCGGTGGTGAGCTGGTCGCCACCCAGTGCCTGTTTGCCCGGGACTTCGCGGTCGTTCGCGGCGTTGGCACCAGCTCCTGGGTGCTCGCGGGCTTGCGCGGTCAGGGCGTGGGCAAAGAGATGCGTGCCGCGTCCTGCACCTGGCCTTCACCGGGCTGGAAGCCCTCAGCGCCGGTACCGGTGCCTTTGAGGACAACCTCGCGTCCTTAGCCGTGAGCCGAGCGCTAGGCTACCAACCGAACGGGATCAATTGCGAAGCTCGGCGCGGCCACGGTCGCTGCACGAGCACCGGCGTGTCCAGCTCTGTGGCGCGTCACGGCCACGGGGCGCCACCAGACTCCGCGTCGCGCCGCAGCAGCTCCGAGCGTCATCACCGACGGCGGGGACTGGCCAAGCGCGTGACCGTTCGATCTCGTCGAGCACCGCCTGGCGCGGGATCATGGTGCGCACTCCGCGCTTCTCGGCCGGCAGACGGCCCGCGGCAACCCAGTTGCGGACGGTCTGGATGCTCACCCCGAGCACCCGCCCCGCCTGGCGGGTGGTCAGCAGTGCAGGCGGCTCTGTATGACGGCTGCCGCGAAGTGCACTCTCGGCCAGCTCCCGCGCGCGCCGAACTGCCGCTGCTCCCTCAGCCTGCCCCGTGCGCTCGAGATCGTCAATGACCGGGCCGAGGTGGCGCAGCTGGTCCCACGCCTCGGCCGGCGACACGGAGCCGGTCACCACGACGTCAGCATAGGGTCGTAGGTGCAACAAGTGCAACCCAGGAAAGATCCACAAGGGACCCGCACTGGCTGTGCCAGGTGACTCCCCCATCAGACCACCCCGGCCCGGGTCGACCGCCGCGGCGGCTGTTCGATCGCCTGCTCGAGGCGCCCGCCAGGTCGAGTCGCTCCCCAAGTGAGCGGCGTCAGTCGCTTTGACGCAGACGGCCTTGAGGCATCCGCTACTTGTCGACGCCCGCCTGCCCACTGCCGCGTGAAAACTTGACTCATCTCTTCAGACGCCCGGAACCAAGGCGCCCTAGAATAACCGCGTGGCTTGGACGTGGACCGAGGCGGACTCGTTGATATATCGGGAGTTGGCCGTCGTCGCCGTGCCAGACCGCGCCGAGCAGATGGCCACACTTCTCACGCTCTTGCCCGTTGGACCGCACGAAGCAGGCCGCGTCGTCGAGCTGGGTTGCGGTGAAGGACGCATGACGTGGGCAATCCTCGAGGCGTTTCCGAACGTCACCGTACTGGCGTTGGATGGATCGGAAGCCATGTGGGTCCAAGCCGCCGAGCGCGTACGGCCATTTGGTACGCGCGGCGAAGTCCAGAGCTTCACGCTTGCCCAGGGTGACTGGTGGCAACTGATCGAAGGTGCCGACGCGGTTGTCAGTTCGCTGACGGTGCACCACCTGAACTCCGCGGGCAAGCAACGGCTGTTCACCGCGGTCGCCGAGCGCCTCAGTCCACGCGGTGTATTGCTCATCGCTGATGTCGTCGAGCCGAAGCGTGCGGAAGCACTGGAACTGTCCGCCACCGGCTGGGACAGAGCAGCCGAACGCCAAGCGCAAACGCCGCCTGGCTCAGCTCGAGCGTTCGAGCAGTTCATGAACACGCACTGGAACATCTTCCGCTACCCGGATCCGGTGGACATGCCGTCGCCTTTATTCGAGCAATTGCTCTGGCTCCGAGAGGCCGGTTTCGTCAGTGTCGACTGCTTTTGGCTAAGAGCAGGTCACGCGGTGTATGGCGGCTATCGTGCACCGCGGCGCACCGGTGAGGCGCCACTACCATTCGCCACGGCACTGCGCACCGCCGAAGTGGCCCTGCGATCTTCAACGGCAAACGACGGTCTTTGAGGAATCGCTTGTTACCAACTCACGCCCCAGACCCGCGGACGTTACCCGAGGGGCGCGGGCAGCAGCACGCAGCCCGACGGCTTCAGAGAGGGCTAGCAGCGACGCAGATGAGTCCGCCGTCGGCGGCCGACTTTCCACCGTTGTCCGGGGAGAAGGCGGTGCCTGAAGTCGTGCGTGGCGTTGTCCAATCCCAACTGGCGGTACACGTGCCCGAATGGTATGTCCGCCACGAGAACTACGTCGTCGCGTCCGTTGAAACCAAGCGGCCCGCAATGCGCCTCATTGTGAAGTTGGAAATGCCCGGCGATAGGCCCAACCGTCACTTCGATGCGATGGCCGTCATAGCCAGAATGGTCCGCGCACAAACGTCCGCGGCCTAAACCCTAACAAACCTGCTGTTCGAAGTGCGCGATGGCCAGCCAATCCTGTCGGGAATCTTTGACTTCGAAAGCGCCTGGGCGAGTACAGGCGAATCTGATCTGACTCGACTCGAGGTGTGGGCATTCACCGCCGGAGCTCCAATTCGCGAGGGATACACAGAGGTCGCCCGTTTGGCGCACGTCTACGCCGTTCGGAGACCAGTGCGCCAAATGTTGTGGTGCCTCGAGTACGCCGAGTTCCATCGTTCGGCTGAGCACCAGGCTGTGACCGATGGCGTCTGCGCGGAGTTAGGGATCGCGCCGATCCAACTTCGGTGAGCGTCATGGTCGGTCAAGCTTGCGCAGAGCAGTGCTTCAGCGACGGTTACTGACTCCGCTGTGTCTGTTCATGTATGTGCGCGCGGCAGTGGTCCGATAGCGCCACCAAGCGTACTCGCGCTGGGCGGCGGCGTTCTGATCATCGAGATCTAGCAGCAGTGTCAATGGCCAACGCGAACGCCCCAGTGGTGGCCGTCGGGGTATCCACTGGTGGCCAGGCCTTCCTTCGCATGGCCAGGGACAACCGCCGCTTGGGCCAGCATCTAGGCGCTGATCACCCACTGCAGAACGCTCAGATCCGTATCAAATGCGCGGCCGAGCGTCGGCAACGCGACGTTCACGACTGTGTTGTCCAGGATGACCATAAAAGTGCCGGGGATGATCGCCACCAACGGCAGCGAAAGATAGCGCGTACTCGTCACAATACTCTCCGGGAAAATATGCGCTGTTCCGAGGGGCTCACCCTCAGCCAACTCAAAGACGAACAGCGCGCGATAACCAGCCGGATCGTTCGTCGGATCATCGCGCACGAGGCGCAGGCCAGGGGAATTCAGGACGGCATCGAGACCTTGCCCGCCCGTCGCGATTGCGGCGAACGCCGACGTGAAGCGAGACGTGGAGCTGTAGAGCAGGACCATGCGCTGGCGAGCGATCAACGCGTACCAGCTGACGTGGTTGCCGTTACTCGGACCCATCAGCGTGTCGTTCACGTCCGCGTCGGCGCTCATGAACACATCCGGTTGAATCTCGTCGTTCCGGATCTGGTCGGCCAGGGCGCCCGAGGGACCGCGCACGTGCGCGAGCACGTAGCCGGTCGTCGCCGTGAAGTCCGGCCCGAGATCGGATACGGCCGCGTCCAGCGAACCGGCGTGGTACACGCGCACCATCTTTGGGTCGCTCGCCTGGCCCCCCAGCCGGTTGGAGGCACCAGCAGCATGGCGGCGGTGACGCCGCTCGCCAGGAGGACGGGGATGCGGGCACTGAGTCCAGGTGACATGGCATCGGGGGTAGCCTCGACCGGCGTCCATTCGAACGGGGATGCCGGTGCGCAGCCCGCGTTCCACTCACAAAACGCCCGCGCCTCACTCACCGAGCTGGGGCGCCGTGTCGGGCTGACACCCGCGGCCGTCGGCCATCGGCTGCGACGTCTGTAGGACGCGGGCGTGATCGCCGGCTACCGCTCACAGCTTTGTCTGGAGCACCTGGGACTTTCACATCTGCATGACCTCGTCCGCGTTCTCCAGAGGCACACTTCCCACAAGGAGCACATCGCCTGGCGTCGTAGCCGCTGGTTGGCTCCCTTCCCAGTTCGACTCTCCAAAGGACCGCTGTTTCCCCACCCGAGACCACCAGGGTGCAGCCGGTCAGGCGCGCTCGCCGATCAAACACTCGTCAGAGACCGGGCGAAGGTTGCTTCGCCCTAGTCGGTCTCGGGTGGCAGGAGCGTGAAGTGGTACCCACGGCTGTTCAGGTGTGGGGGCAGCCAGGAGAAGATATCCAACCGCCGACCCGCACCGCCAAAGACGGCGCCGAAGTCGGCGCGCCGGATGCTCCGCGCGTCGGCTTCCTGCGCCAGCAGCGCCTGGTAGGGACCGCGCCCCGGCAGCAGCGGCAGGTCGGAGTACACGTTCCTGTCAGCCGGCAGCGCGTCCATGAGGGCGATCAGATCGGCACGATACTGCGCCAGCGGTACCCGGCTCTCCATGTCGTTCGCGTCCGCCACCACGACCAGATCAGCCGCGCTGAGGTCGACCTTCGGCAGCTGACGGCGCACGATGTCCTGGGTCGTTCCTCCATCGCTGACGTGGGCGCTGGTGCACGGGCTGGCCACCCTGCTGCTGTCTGGCAATTTGCCGGCTGAGGCGGACCCGGAGACGCTGGCCCGGTCGGTGGCCGGCTACCTGTTCTCGCCGCCTGAACGGGAAGGACAGCCCGCGGGGGAGTAACCGTCCAGTTTGTCGGCTCGGCTGACGTCTTCGTGAGAGACTCGTCCCCCGCGTCCTCCCGCAGGCAGCCTCCAGTAGGCTAAAGCTATGCGGTCAATCTCCGAACTCGCCGGGACGGAACTGCTGTGGGAACAGCCCGCTCGGACGAAACGTGCCTTCGAGCTACATGCAGGCGAGGGGCTCCTCGCCGTCCTGCGATTTCAGCGCGGGTCGTTGGCAGACGCCGCGGTGGCCGACTGCCGCTGGACGTTCAAGCGCCAGGGCTTCTGGCATCCGCGAGTGACCGTTCGCATGCCAGGCGCAGACACAGACCTCGCCGTCTTCCGCGCTAGTTGGACAGGTGGTGGCACGCTGGAGTTTGCGGCGGGCAACGTCGCGCGGCTGTCGGTGGCCAACGTATGGCATTCCGAGTGGCTCTGGCAGGGCAAAGACGAAGCGCCCCTGGCGCGCTTCAAGGCGAGACAGGGCTTCATGACCACCAGCGCACTAGTGGACATCTCGGCCGGCGCGGGCACGAGTGAAGACCTGCCGTTGCTGGTGGTGCTGGGCTGGTACCTCATCCTGCTGTACTCCGAAGATTCCGCGGCGGCCGCGAGTACCGCGGCAGTTGTGGCCACCATGGGCTGAGCGGTCGATCCCCGGCGGCGGCGTGCTCCACCAGCCGCTCGGTCCGCGGCCAAGGGTGCGTGGGCTCTCCGGCCGTGATGATACCCTGGACGGACCGCCTCAGTGCGCGCGGTTCGGCGTGTGGGGGTGCTTGCCGAATTGGCGCCAGCTTGACTCCTCGACGTCGATGCCGTGGGCCGCGGCCCTCTTGATGTTAGCAAAGGCGAGGTCGCGGTCCGCGTCGGAAACGTCCTGAACCTGGTCGAACCGGGCTAGCGCATTCCTGACGTGGGAGGCGTCGGTCAAGGGCTCCTTCCGCTGTTTCGGGAAGGCGAACACCGTGTCGGGCAAGTCGTCTCGGTCTTGGGATGTGAGCTCGCCGTGCTCGGTATGCGGCTTCCAGGTGGGTCGTGCAGTCGTCATTGCCTCCTCATCCGCTGCACACCCTGTGCCCGCGGCCGAACGGCAACCCGAGCGGAGCCCGGCCGCTCCCACCTCTCGTGGACAGCGCGTGTCACGACACTGGACGCCCATGCCCATCGTCTCGATCCTGCCGCTGCCACGAGTTTGGAGAGTCGTCCAGCGCTTGGGGCACGTTTCGGTGGTCTGACGACGACCAGGAGCTCACTCATGCGGCCTGAAAAGTCGGCAAGCATGTAGGGTACGATGCGTGGCACGCCCATGAGCTCACGACCGCTCCCCGTCGGGCACCACGCCCTTTCCCTGTGGCGCCCCGGCGGTGTCCTGGCCATGGCCATCGCGCTGGTCGTCGTCGTCGCCGGCTGCGCGCCGGCAGCGCCGAGCGCGGCTGGCGCCCCCACAGCCAGCGCCGCCGCCACCGTGAGCAAGCCGACCGCGGCCAGCCCGCTCAAAATCGCCATGATCCTGCCCGGCCCGACCCAGGACGCCGACTACAATGCCGTCGGCGCCCAGGCGCTCGACGCGGTGAAGAAGCAGACCGGCGCCGACACCACCTATTCGGAGTCGGTTGCCGTGGCCGACGCCGAGCGCGTCGCCCGCGAGTACCTGAACTCGGGGTCCAACGTGATAGTGTTCCACGGCGGCCAATTTCTGACCATCGTGCAGAAGCTGGCGCCTGCCTTCCCGGACGCGACGTTCGTCATGGAGAGCTCGGGCAAGATTCCGGATCTGCCCCCCAACGTCTGGAACATCGGCCGCAAGTTCTACCAGGGCTTCTACGCGCTCGGCGTTCTGGCGGCGGCGACCACGCAGACGAAGCAGGTGGGCTACGTGGCCGGCGTCAAGCTGCCGGACTTCGTCGCGTCGCTGAACGCTATCAAGCAGGCGGCCGACGACACAGCGCCCGGAACGAAGGTCGTCTACCAGTTCGTCGGCGACCAGAACGACCCGGTCAAGGCCCGTGAGACTACGGCGACCCAGATCAACAGCGGGGTGGACTTCGTCGTCGTCAGCGTGAACCTGGGTGTCAACGGCGTCGCCGAGGCAGCCAAGGCGGCGCCCAAGCCGGTCTTCTTCACCACCTACTACACGGAGAAGAGGGAGCTGGCGCCGGACCGGCTCACCGTCTCGCTGCTGTCGGACTTCTCGACCCCCTACGTCCAGATCATGAAGAGCGTCCAATCGGGCACCCGCGGCGGCTACGTGGAGATGCGGCCCGGCAACGGCTTCACGCTGTCAGAGATCCGCAACGTGCCGCCCGAGGCTGCCAAAAAGGCACAGGACGCGTTCGACGCGGTGGCGTCGGGCAACAAGGAGGTGGCGGAGGTCGCGGACAGGATCGTCGGCGAGTAGGAGCACGCCACTATGCGACCGCGAGGGATTTTCTCGCTGCCCCGCGCGCGGCTTGGCCTGACACACCTGCTGGCGCTGGTGCTGGCGCTCCTGGTGACCGCCTGCAACAGCCGCGCGCTGCCGCCGCCGCCGGGCGCGCCGCCGGCTCCGCCGCGGCCCAAGCCGGGGTCCACCCCACCACCCCACCGCGCCCAGGTCGTGGTGGCGGAGCCCGGTGCCATCGGCCCGCTGGATCCGGCTCTCGGCGCCACCGGCCCCGAGAGAGACGTCGTCGTCAACGTCTATGACCGCCTCGTCGAGCTCGACCCGGCGCTCCAGCCGGCCGCCGGCCTGGCCACAGGCTGGCGACACGCCGGCGCGACGACCTGGGAGTTCTCCCTGCGGAAGGGCGTCAGCTTCAGCGATGGCGAGCCTTTCGACGCCGCCACCGTCGTCGCCTGGTTCGACCGGCTTCGTGCCACCAGCCTCGGCGGGCAAGATCCGCTGCCATCGGTGAGCCACGTCCAGCGGGTGGACGACGCGACGGTCCGCTTCGAGACGCGCGAGCCGGACCCGCTGCTGCCGCGCCGTCTGGCGTCGCCCGGCGCGTCGATCACGCCGCCTGGCCCATTCGGGAGCGGGGGCGGCAATTCCCAGGCGCTGGTGGCTCGGCCGGTGGGAACCGGGCCGTACCTGGCGGCGGACGTGGTGCCGGGCGAGCGCGTCGTTCTCGTGCCCAACACGCGCTACTGGGGCGCCCCTCCCAAGGTGCAGGAGGCCGAGATCCGCGCCATACCCGATGCGTCGGCGCGCGCGGCGGCCCTCGAGCAGGGCGCCGTCGACGTGGCGCTACGCCTGCCGCCGGCCGAGGCGCCAGCGGTCAAGGCGACACCGGGACTGGCGGTCCCGCCGGTGGTGGACGCCCGCCGGCTCTCGCGGGTGTCGCTGGACACGGCGGCGCCGGGGCGGCTGGCCGACCCGCGCGTGCGCCAGGCCCTGAACTACGCCGTCGACAAGCAAGGGATCATCGACGGCATCCTGGCGGGCCAGGCCGTCCAGAACGCCACGCTCACCGGGCAAGAGGCTTTCGGCTACTGCCCCGTGCGCGCCTACCCGTACGACCCGGCCCGGGCGCAGGCGCTGCTCCAGGCGGCTGGCGTCCAGGACCTGACGTTTAAGTTGGAGCTGGCGTACTCCTCGCCCGAGGACGGCGCGATCGTCCAGGCGCTGGCCCAGTCCATGGCGGCGGCCGGCATCGACGCGCGCCCCGCGCCGACGAGCGACCCGGGCGGGGCCCGCGCCTGGTTCGGGACTACCACGGTGGACGTGCTGGACGCCGACGAGAGCTTCCGCGCCGTGCAGGACGGTGGGCCGTCCGGGCTGCCAGCGCCGTTCGGCGGCCAGGCGCTCCTGCTGGTACAGCAGGAGCGCCGCGAGACGAACGATGCCAAGCGGGCCGACCTCGCGTGCCAGATTCACCAGGTGGAGCGCGAAGCAGCGCCCGTCCTGTTCTTGTGGCAGGAGAATCTGCTGACCGGCCTGAGCCGGAAGACGGTTGTCTGGAAGGTCGCGGGCGACGGGCTGCTGCGCCTGGGCCGACTGACCCCGGTACCGCCGCCCGGGTAGCATGGCCGCCCATGAGTGACGCGGCGTCCGGCGACACCAACGCCACCGTCTGGAAGTCGGCGGCCACGGCCGAGCAGTGGGCCGCGGGGAGCGGCGCGCGCGAGCGGCGGCTGGCGGAACGTATGGCGTTCGTCGCCCGTCTGCTGCCCTTTGCGGACGAGGCGGCGTTCACGTTCGTCGACCTCGGCGCCGGCACGGGGGCGGCGGCCCGAGCGGTGCTCACTGCGTACCCCCGGTCGCGGGCGATCCTGGCCGAGTTCTCGCCCCAGATGATCAGCGAAGGGGCGCGTGCCATGGCTTCTTTCGCGGACCGCTACCGCTACGTGGAGTTCGACATGACCGGCTCCCAGTGGCCGACAGCCATCCCGCGGCCTGTGGACGCCGTCATCACGGCGCAGTGTGTCCACCACCTGCCCGACGACCGCAAGCAGGGTCTCTTCGGGGAGATCTTCACGCGCCTGGCAGCCGGCGGCTGGTTCGTGAATTTCGACCCGGTGCGGGCGGTCGACCCTTCCGTGGAGGCGACCTGGCAGCGGGTGAACGACCGCCTGGACCCGTCGGCCCGGGAAGCGCGCGAGCATCGCAGCCCGAGCCAACAGCTGCGCTACGAGAACCACGTGCGCTACATGAGCGACCTGGACCGCCAGCTGGCCTACCTGAGGGACGCTGGCTTCGCCGCGGTGGACGTGTACTGGAAGCAGCTGGACTACGTGATCTACGCCGGCTGCCGGCCCGAGTAGCCAGGGTGTGCGGCGTACTTTTGCGCGCGACTTGGCTTCTCCAGGTGGATCCGCCCGCTCGCGAGAACGACGAGCGACGTCTACGCAAAACTCTGCCGCACACCCGAGTAGCCAGCCCCGCTTGCCAGTCTAGAACACGTGTTCTAGACTGGTCCGATGGCCCGACCCGAGTACGTCGAGGCCCCGTGCAAGAGCGCGCTGAACCGGGTCCGCGGGATGCCTTTCGCGTGGTCGTTGAATCCCTACGCCGGCTGCCGGCACGCCTGCGTGTACTGCTTCGCCATCCAGTACCACCGGCTGGCGGAGCGGGGGACGGCGGAGGACTTCTCGGCGCGGGTGTTCGTCAAGGTGAACCTGCCCGAGGTGCTCGCCGGCGAGTTGGCCCGGCCGAGCTGGCGACGCGCCATGGTGGCCGTCGGTACGGCGACAGACCCGTACCAACCGGCCGAGGGGCGCTACCGCCTCACGCGCCGGACCCTCGAGCTGCTGCGCGACCACGTGACGCCGATCACGCTGCTCACCAAGAGCCCGTTGGTGCAGCGCGACGCGGACGTCCTGGCCGACCTTGCTCGCCGGGCCGCCGTCCGCGTGTTCTTCTCCATCAGCACAGTGGATCTCCAGTTGTGGCGCAGGCTCGAGCCCGGTACTGCGAACCCCTACCACCGTCTGGGCGCGCTGCGGCGGCTGCGCGCGGCTGGCGTCCCGGCCGGCGTGCTGATGGCGCCGGTCCTGCCGGGCGTGACGGACTCCGCCGCCGCCATCGACGCGGTCGCCTCGGCTGCCCGGGCTCACGGGGCGGCCTTCTTCGGCTCATCGCCGCTGCGCCTGATGCCGTTCGTGAAGGAGCACTACCTCGGGTTCGTGGCGCGCGAGTTCCCGGAGCTCCTGCCCCGCTACCGGCGGGCCTACCCTGGCGTCTACGCGCCGCGCGACTACCGCGCCGCCCTGGACCGCCGCCTCGCCGCGACCCGCGCCCGCTACGGATTCGCGGACGAGCCGCTGGTCTCCCCAGCCGCGCCGCCGCCCGCCGAGCGGCGCGCCAAGCAGATCGCGCTGCCCCTGGAAGGCTCCTGACCAACGGAATCTTGCCCAATGATCCGGGGCGCCACAGCGATGCCGGCGGGACGTCCATGTGACGGACCTGGCGGTACACTCACGCCCGCCTGGGATGAGCCATCAAGCGACGCGCAACCGTCACACCAATGGAGAAGCCAACAAGCTGAGCCCCGCCGATCGGCCAGTGCATGATTGGTACCGCTTTGTGCTCTCGTTTCCGCCACACCTGGTACATGAGTACGTCGAGCGGTTTGGGATCACGAGCCAGGAGCGGCTTCTCGACCCTTTTTGTGGCACTGGAACGACGCTCGTCGAGTCCAGGAAACTGGGTGTGCCGAGCGTCGGCGTCGAGTCGAACCCCATGGCTCACTTTGTCAGTCGTGTCAAAGTTGACTGGAGCCCAGACCCGGATGGACTGCTACAGCACGCGCGGGCGGTCGCCGAGGAGGCGGCCACTCGCCTTGGACAGGACGGCATCGAGGACGAACCATTCTTCCAGGTTCATCCTAACGGACATCACCATCTGAGGACACTGCAACGCGATAGTCTTGATTTGCTGCTTACGGGCTCCATCAGCCCATTGCCGTTGCACAAAGCGCTTGTGCTACTGGACTGCCTGGCGGATCATTGGGATGCGCGGTACGGCGCGCACGAGCGCCTAGCCCTTGCAAAAACACTGGTCTTCCGCAGTAGCAATCTCCAATTTGGGCCGGAGGTTGGCGTCGGACCTCAAAAGCTCGATGCGCCAGTGGTAGCCCCCTGGTTGGCCAGCATGCAAGTGATGGCTCACGACCTGCACGTGGTTCGTGATCGCGGAACCGTACCACCGGTGCTCCTCGGGGACGCGCGCGATCTGCTTGCGCCCAACGTGAGCTCGGCGCTGCAACCCGAGTCGATTGACGCTGTTATCACGTCGCCCCCGTACCCAAACGAAAAAGACTACACGCGCACGACGCGACTGGAATCGGTGCTTCTGGGCTTCATCTCCAACAAGGCCGAGCTGCGATCTCTGAAGGAGGGATTCCTCCGCTCCAATACCCGCGGGGTCTACAAACGGGATGATGACGATCTGCTTGTCCTGGGCTATCCTGAGATACAACGGATAGCGGGTGACATCGAGGCTCGCCGCATCGCTCTGAGCAAGACGTCTGGCTTCGAGCGCCTGTACGCACGGGTCACCAAGCTCTACTTCGGCGGCATGGTTCGCCACCTTGCCGGCCTGCGCACCGCGCTCCGTCCCGGCGCGCGGTTGGCCTACGTCGTGGGCGATCAGGCGTCGTACTTGCAGGTGATGATCCGCACTGGCCAGCTGCTGGCCCAGATTGCCGAGTCACTCGGCTACGAGCTTGTCAGCATCGACCTGTTCCGAACGCGGCTCGCCACGGCGACCGGTGAGCAGTTGCGCGAGGAGGTCGTCGTGCTGCGCTGGCCGGGCCGTAGTCGAGCGTGCCTCACAGGCCGCCGAGTCGCTGAGAGCGACTCATTGAGCAGCTCGTCAAAGAGTATCGCCCTCCACGGTCGCCGTGGTGCCGTCCCGCGTGCGTCGACAATGGATTATGCTAGGGCGCGGCGCCTGGCCCGCGGCCAGCGTCGCGTCTCACCATCGGAGGGCGGATGCGTCCCAATAAAGTGAAGCAGTTCTGGCAGGAGAAGAAGCCGCTCGCCGTGGGCTGGCTGGGCAGTCCGGACCCGTACATCGTCGAGACGATGGCCAACTCCGGCTTCGACGCCATCGTGCTGGACATGCAGCACGGCATGGGGATCGGCCCGGATCGCGCCGTCATGGCGCTCCAGACGATCAGCACCACCGACGTCACCCCGCTGGTGCGCGTCCCCTGGAACGACCCCATCTACGTCCAGTACGTCATCGACGCCGGCGCCTACGGCGTGATCGTGCCCATGGTCAACAGCCGCGCCGACGCCGAGAAGGCGGCCGGTGCCACCAAGTATTTTCCCCTCGGCTACCGGTCGAACGGGGCGAACCGGGCCCGCTTCTACGCCGGGTCGGACTACTTCGCCCACGCCAACGAGGAGGTCCTGTGCTTCGTCATGATCGAGACGACGCAGGCGATCGAGAACCTCGAGGCGATCGCGACCACCCCTGGTGTCGACGGCTTCTACATCGGGCCGTCCGACCTGGCGATCACGATGGGGCTCGAGCCGAAGCTCGACCACGACGCCCCCCAGCACATCGAGGCGGTCCAGAAGATCGTCGACAGCGCCAGGAAGCACGGTCTCCAGGCGGGCATCCACACGACCGGCCCGGAGGAGGTGCTGCGTCGCTACAAGCAGGGCTTCAACTTCTGCCCGCTCGGCTCGGACGGCGGCTTCGTCGGGGCAGCGGCGCGCAAGGCGGTCGCCGATCTGCGTGGCGCGGCGCCAGTGGCCGCATCAGGCAGCCCGTACGCCTGAGCCACGCCCGCGCTGACGGGCTACCCCTAGCCCAGGCGAGGTTCACGCGTCCGCCTGGCGCTCGTCCCGGTAGGCGACGACGCGCCTCCCCATGCCGTTTTTGTGCACTCGGCACAAACCGCCAAGGTGCCGCCGCGCCTTACGCTCGTGGTGCGGGCCCCGCGCTTGGCCACTGGCGCGTGCTGTATGGCGCGGGTACCGCTGTTGGGGTGACACTGACGGAGGTACCGCGTGCAGCACGATGCCATTCGGCTCAGACTGGGCTGCGAATTCCGCTACGCCTCGGAGTTCGCCGTGCCCATGGTGATGCTCGTGCGTCCGATGCCGCGGCCCGACGTGCAGATGGTGTACGAGTCGCGCTGGCTGGAGCCCGATGTGCCGCTCCACGAGTACGTCGACGGCTTCGGCAACGTCTGCTGGCGCTTCACCACCCCGCCCGGCTCGCTGACCGTGCGTTACGACGCCGTGGTCGAAGTCGAGCGCAGCCCCGACCCGGTGAGCCGCGACGCCGCCCAGGTGACGGTCGAGGACCTGCCGGACGACACCCTAGTCTTTACCTTGCCGAGCCGCTTCATCGAGTCGGACCTCCTGCTCGACACCGCGTGGGAGCTGTTCGGCCAGACGCCGCCGACCTGGGACCGGGTGCAAGCCATCTGCGACTGGGTCCACGAGAATCTCCGCTACGAGATGGGCTCCACCGGCCCGACGACGTCCGCCATGGACGTCTACAAGTCACGGGTGGGGGTCTGTCGTGACTTTGCGCTCCTGCCGGTGGCGTTCTGCCGTGCCCTGAATATCCCGGCCCGGTACGCCTTCGGCTACCTGCCGGACATCGACGTCGAGCCACCCGACGTCGCCATGGACTTCCACGCCTGGTTCGAAGCCTTTCTCGGCGGTCGCTGGTACGCCTTCGATGCGCGCCACAACCAGCCCCGCGTGGGGCGGGTGGTGATCGGGCGTGGCCGCGACGTGGCCGACGTCGCCCTCAGCACGTCCTACGGCGTCACCCGACTCGACTCCATGACCGTCTGGGCCGAAGAGAGCAGCGACAATCCCGTGCCGCAGCCTGACGCTGATACGCTGGAGGCCCTGGAGCCGGTGGAGCACGGAGCTGGCTGATGGCGACGACGCTGCCCCCGATCCCGGGCTCGGATGCCGTCGAGTGGCCGCGGGTCGCGCGGGCGGTGTTTGCCGTGCGCCAGCACTACAGGTACACCTACAGCGGCCCGGTCAGCAACGTGGAGCAGCGGCTGCTGATGGTGCCGCCGCGCCTCCACGGGGACCAGCGCCTCATCGGCCACCGGCTCGACGTGCGCGGCGCGGCGCCAGCCGCGGCAGTGGTCTGGGAGCGCGATACCTGGGGTAATCGCGTCTGCCGCATACACGCGGACGTGGTCCTCCACGCGATCGACTTCGAGGTCCAGTACACGGTGGAGCGGTCGCGGGTGCCGGCAGGTGGGCCGGAACGGTGGCCGGACGAGCAGCGCTTCCTGCGGCCGACGGGATTGACGGCGCCGGACGCTCGCTTGCGGGCCGCCGCGGCCGACATCGCCGCGCGGGCCGCCTCGCCAGGCGAGCGGGCCGAGCGGGCGCACGACTGGGCAGCGGGCGCCATCGACTACCAGCTCGGCCTGACCGGCGTGCACACGCCGGCCGCGATGGCGCTCCATCTTGGCAAGGGCGTGTGCCAGGACTACGCCCACATCATGCTGTGCATCCTGCGGCTGCTCGGCATTCCGGCGCGGTACGTCTCCGGGCACCTGCTCGGCCACGGGGCGCCGCATGCCTGGGTGGAGGCGCTGGTGGACGGCGGCGCCGTCGTCTACGACCCCACCCACCACCGGCGCGGCGGCCTGACGTACATCACCGTGGCGACGGCGCGCGACTTCGCCGACGTCACGCCCACCTCGGGGGTGTTCACCGGGCCGGCGACCGGCCAGCTGAGCGCCACCAAACAGGCTGAGGTGATCGAGGTCGCGTACGCCGACCGCGACGATCCTGGCACAGCCGCCGGCGAGGTGGCGGCGTGACGCATCTGGGCGGCGGCACGCAGCCGCGCGAGGCGCTGCTGCACTACGACCCGGAAGGGTTCTGGGACGAGATGCTCGAGGCGCCAGGCCGGGTGCGGCTCCACTATGCGCCGCTGGCCCGCCGCCTGGCCACGCTCGACCCGGCCGAGGTCGCCAGACGTCAGCGGGCGGCAGAGCTGTCGTTCCAGGCGCGCGGCATCACGTTCGCCGTCAACCAGGGAGCCGAGGGCGTCGAGAAGATCATGCCCTTCGACCTGGTTCCGCGCCTCATCCGGCCGAGCGAGTGGCGGGTTATCGAGCGCGGCCTGGAGCAGCGGGTCCGCGCGCTCAACCTGTTCCTGGACGACCTGTACCACGGCCAGCGCATCCTGGAGAGCGGCGTCGTGCCGCTCGACCTGGTGCTCGGCTCGCGCGGCTACCGCCGCGAGCTTCGGGGCATGCGCCCCCCGCTTGGCGTGTACACGCACGTCGTGGGCAGCGACCTGGTGCGCGACGACACGGGCACCTTCATGGTCCTCGAGGACAACCTGCGCACCCCTTCCGGCGTGTCGTACGTGGTCGAGAACCGGCGGGTTCTCAAGCGCACCTGGCCGCAGATCTTTGCCGACTACGACGTGCGCTCGGTCGATGGCTACCCGCAGGACCTACTCGAAGTGCTGCGGGCTATCGCCGCGCCGTCGGCCGAGGACCCGACAGTCGTGGTGCTGACGCCGGGCGTGTTCAATTCGGCCTACTTCGAGCACGCCTTCCTGGCTAAGGCGATGGGCGTCGAGATGGTGCAGGGCTCGGACCTGTTCGTCGACGACGGCGCCGTCTACATGCGCACTACCCGCGGCCGCCAGCGCGTGGACGTGATCTACCGGCGCGTCGACGACGAGTTCCTCGACCCGCTCGCCTTCCGCGCCGACTCGCTCCTGGGCGTTCCTGGCCTGCTGGCCGTCTACCGGATGGGCGGCGTGAGCCTGGCCAATGCCATCGGCGCGGGGGTCGCTGACGACAAGGCCATCTACGCCTACGTGCCGAAGATCATCCGCTACTACCTCGACGAAGACGCCGTCTTGCCGAATGTCCCGACCTACTTACCGACGGAGCCTGACGACCTACTCTTCGTCCTCGACCACATCGACGAGCTGGTGGTGAAGTCCGTGGACGAGAGCGGGGGTTATGGCATGCTGATCGGCCCGCACTCGACGCGGGAGGAGCAGGGCCAGTACCGTGCGCGCATCCTGGCCAACCCGCGCGGCTACGTCGCGCAGCCGACCCTGGCGCTGTCCCGCCACCCCTGCTGGGTGGACGACCACTTCGAGGGCCGCCACGTCGACCTGCGCCCGTTCGTGCTGTTCGGACGCCGGGTGCGCGTTACGCCTGGCGGACTGACGCGCGTCGCGCTACGGCGGGGCTCGCTGGTGGTGAACTCGTCCCAGGGCGGCGGCGGCAAGGACACGTGGGTTCTCGATGCCGACCCGCGCCCTCTCGGCTGGGAGAACTGACCTGTGCTGTCGCGGGTTGCCGACGACCTGTTCTGGCTGAGTCGCTATCTCGAGCGGGCGATCTCGACGGTGCGCTTGATCGACGTCACCTGGCACCTGGAGCTCGACGTCGCCGAAGAGGCGGAGGCGGACCTGTGGGCGCCGGTGCTGGGCTACGCCGCGGGCGAGCTCCAGGTGCACGTGCCGGGTCGGGTCGGCGCCTCGTCCCAGGCGGTGCGGCGCTACCTGGGGCTGGATCCGGGCAATCCGAACTCGCTCGTCTCGTGTATCGCGTCGGCGCGCGCCGCCGCCCGCGGCGTCCGCGAGAGCATCTCGAGCGAGATGTGGGAGCAGCTGAACACGCTGTACCTGTCGCTGGTGGACCCGCGGCTGTCGGCGCAGGCCGAGGCCGACCCCCATGGGTTCTATCGTCGGGTCCGCGACGGCGCGCAGTTCTTCCAGGGTCTGGCGGACAGCACGCTGGCGCACGACGAGCCGTGGCACTTCTTCTGTCTCGGCAAGTACCTCGAGCGCGCGGACGACGTGACGCGCATCCTGAACCTCCAGACCCATCTGCTGCGGGACGAGCGCGACCGCGACGAGGACACCCTGCGCTGGCTCGCCGTGCTCCGCTCGTGCGGCTCGGCGGAGGCCTACGCGCGCTACTACTCGCTGCGCGTCGACCCGGCCCGGGCTATCGAGTTTCTCCTGCTGAACCCGGTCTTTCCGCAGTCGGTCCGCTTCAGCCTGGGAGCCGCCGCCAACGCGCTGGCAGCCATCGCCGAGCCGCGCCAGAGACGCGGCGAGCCCCCCAGCCCAGCCGTCCGGGCGCTCGGCCTGCTGTACGCGGAGCTGGAGCACGCGGCCGTGGACGAAGTGCTCGAGCAGGGCTTCCCGGAGTTCCTGGCGGACGTCCAGCGCCGGATCGTGACGGTCTGCGAGCACGTCACGGCCGCGTACCTGCGCGACGAGCCCCGGGCCGGTCGGCTGGTCGCGTCGGCCCGTGCCGCCATGATCATGGCCGCGCAGCAATGAGGGTGGCGATCACCCACAGGACGCACCTGCAGTACGACGCCGAGGTGCTCGAGGGCGTCATGGACACGCGCCTGGGGCCCCGGTCGGACGGCGACCAGCAGTGGGAGCGCTTCGAGCTGCTGACGGAGCCGGTGGCGTCCGTGCGGTCGTACAGCGACGGCTTCGCCAACGCGGCCCACCTGATCACGCTCGCCAAGCAGCACGACTTCCTGGAGGTTGTGTCCAGGAGCGTGGTGCGCACCCTACTGGACGACCCGTTCCGCCAGCCGCGCCAGCCCCTGCGGTCGCTGCTGGCCCGGGAGCGGGCGGACTACCTCAGCCCGTCCCGCCTGGTACCAACCAGTCCGGAGGTCGCCGATCTGGCCCGGCCGTACCGCCCGACCGGCCCGGAGGACGTCCTGGCGTCGCTGCAGCAGCTCATGGCGTTCGTCTACACCAGCTTCAGCTACCGGCAGGACGTGACGACGGTGGCGACCACAGTACCCGAGGTGCTGAGGGGCGGGGAGGGCGTCTGCCAGGACTTTGCCCACGTGATGATCGCGCTCAGCCGGGCGATCGACGTGCCGGCCCGGTACGTCAGCGGCTACATCGTGCCGAACGGGTCGGCGTCGACGACCGCGGGGCAGGCGCCGTCGCGCGGTGCCGGAGCCTCGCACGCCTGGGTGGAGGCGTACGTCCCCGGCTACGGCTGGCGCGGCTTCGACGCGACGAACAACCTGGTTGCCAGCACCAGCCACGTGAAGATGGCCATCGGCCGCGACTACGCCGACGTGCCGCCGACGCGCGGCACGTTCCGCGGCCACGCGGCCGAGCACCTCCGCGTGGACGTCGCCGTCCACCCGCTGGACTAGCTGAGCCCAGGATCCCGGAAATTCCGGGCCCGGTGTCAGGCAGCTCGGGTGAGAGAGGGGACGGCCGATCAGGACACGTGCCCGCCCGGCACTCCACGAGTTCCCAAACTCTACAGGGTTGTGTCAGGTGCGCCGTCGAAGACACTGCCGACGCGTATTCGCACGAACAGCGCCGGTAAGATCAGCTCAGCGTCTGAACCGACGAGCTCGGTGTGCGCAAAGTCGCCCAAGGTCCGATCTGGGCGCTGGCAGACCAGCACGTCCCTGCTCGCTGGGCGAACGATCCAGTACTCGGGGACACCGGCTCGCGCATAGGCCTCGCGCTTGATACGGCTGTCATAGGTAGGATTGCCCGGCGATTGCACTTCGACGATCAGCGCGGGGATGCCCTCTACTCGGCCACCTCGGATGACGTCCGCGTCTGCCGCGCCGACCACCAGGAGGTCGGGCTGGACCGGATCGCAGCCGGGCATGAACAAGCCAATCGGCGCCATGATCGTGGTGCCCAGGCCCTGCCGATCGACCTGCTCGTGTAGGGCGAGGATGAGCTGACGCACGATCCACTGGTGAAAGAAACTTGGGGCAGTGGACATGTACAGGACCCCGTCGATGACCTCGTAGCGGTTGCCGTCAGCCGGCAACGTCTCCCACCGCGCGCGATTCCACGTCGCGTCCTGTGACCGCAACGCCAACTCGGGGAGCACGCCCGCCACTGCCATACCTTGAGACCTTCGTGCGATTGTAGCCACATGGTCACCACGAGCATCGTCGCCTAAGCAGCAGTGGTTAGCTGGACGACCGAGGTGGTCACCCGGGGGCCGCGAGCGGGGCCACCCGGTTCCATACCTGCTCGAGCGTCTGGAGGCTCGCGTAGGTGGCGCGAAAGGAGCGCCACATCGCGTCGACGGCGTCGTGCACGGCGGCGCTGTCGCCGTGCTCCAGCGCGGCTTGCAGCTGGGCCGCGGCGGTCTTCTGGGCAACGGCGTTCGCCTGGGCCGCGTCCGCCAGGGCGGCGCTCGCGGCCACGTAGCGCGCGAGCAGCTGCTGTGGCGGCTCGGCGGCGCCGGTTCCGGTTGGCGCTTCGCGCTCGGCGCGCGTCGACTCGCCGTACCGGTACGGCAGCTGCGTACCGCCTTCGCGATCCCACAGGGTGTGGGTGGGCTCGATGTGCGGCGTCACCGACAGGTACATGGTCATCGGGGAGTCGCCCACGCAGCGGACGGTGTGCCACTGTCCGGCGCGCGCTATGCAGACCTGGCCCGGGCCCAGCGTCGCCGCCTGGCCGTCGATGGTGAACTCCGCCTGGCCGTCCAGCACGACGAACGCCTCGTGTCCCAGGTCGTGCGTGTGGCCGGTGGTCGTCTGGCCCGGCTCGACCCGCATGATGCGGTTGCGCATCTCGGGGCTGATGAACAGGTTGCGGACGTCGCGGTGGGCGTCGAAGAACTCGAGCGGCACGGGAACCTCCAGGTCAGGAGTCAGCAGTCAGCTTCGCGGTGGGCGCCGTCCTGCCGCGACCGCATGTAGGTCTTGACGATGTCGGCGACAAGCGCGATGTCGGCGATGGCCTCCTGGCCCGGGGTCGCCGGCTGCTGGCCGGCCCGGACGCAGGCGCCGAAGTGCTGCAGCTCGAGCTTGAACGGGTTGTCGTGCCAGCTGTACTGGCGGCGCCACGGCGTGCGATCGGCGTCCATGCCGTGCAGGGTGACGTGCGAGGGCAGCCCACGCGAGAAGCCCGTCGGGAACGACACCAGCACGCGCTCGCGTGACCCGTACACCTCGAGGGTCTCCTTGAAGTCCCAGAGGTCCGGCAGGTCTACCCACGAGCAGACGGCCCGCTGGCCGTCGCCGTACTGGAGCACTGTATTGACGGCCCGGCCGTCGAGCCAGATCTCGGCGCTGAGCACGCGCCGCGGCGGGCCGAACAGGCCGTGCAGGTTGCCGATGTCGTGGATCATGCTGCCCAGGATCAGGTTGTAGGCGTCGGCCAGGGCCGCCGGGACCGCGGCCGGGCGGTCGTAGCCCAGCGCCGCGGCGACGCCGGCCGCGTGGTGCGCGGTCGTCGCCTCCCGAGCCGCGGCCGGGATGTCGTCGAAGCGCAGCACCTTGAACTCGCCCGTGTGCAAACTGTTGTCGGGATGGAGATGGTTGACCTGGATGAAGCGCACGTCAGTCATCTCGCGGACATGCTCCCGGGCGAACTGGTACGCCGGCTCGTACTGCTTCATGTACGCCACCATCAGCAGCACGCCGGCGCGGTCGGCCGCCGCCACCATGGCCCGCGCCTCGTCGGCGTTGGTGCACATCGGCTTCTCGACCAGGACGTGCTTGCCGGCCTCGGCCGCGGCGATGCTGGCCGGCGCGTGCGAGCCGGAGGGGCAGACGATGACCGCGTCGACGTCGCTCCGGACGAGATCGTGGTAGTCCAGGAAGCGGCGCTCCGGCGGCACGCCGTACTGCTCGCCGACCGCCTCCAGCAGCCGGGGCGACAGGTCGGCCAGCCCGCCGATAGCGAACTCGTCGTCCAGCTCCCGCAGGTGCGGCAGGTGCTGGATCTGGGCGATGGCGCCGCAGCCGACGATGCCGATCTTGAGTTTTGCCATGAGCTACCGTGCCTCCTGGCCGGCGGGCGCCGGCGCCGTTTCCGGTGGCGGTGGGCCGTCCAGCAGCAGCGACAGGCCGGCCGAGACCGCGTCGAGCCGCTGGAGGTCTTCGGGTGTGAGCTCGACCGCCAGCGCGCCCACGTTTTCGGCCATCTGCGCCTCGGTGTCGGCGCCGGAGATCGCCACCGTGATCTCCGGCTGTGACAGGACCCACTTCAGGGCGACCTGGGCGACTGTCGCGTCCAGGCGTCTGGCCACGTCCCGGACAGTGTCCAGCACCTCGGCTGCCTGCCCGCGCAGCGTCTGGGCCAGGCGCCCGCGACGGCGGCCACCCCACAGGGTGTCGGGCGGCGGCTCGCGATCCGGCCCGTAGACGCCGCTGAGCAGCCCGGTGCCCAGGGGCGCGTAAGCCATGATGCCCACGCCCAGCGACCGCGCCAACGGGAACATCTCGGCTTCCAGGCCGCGGTTCAGCAGGCTGTACGGGTTCTGGACGGTGATCAACGGGGCAGCGTGCAGACGGTCCTGCAGCCAGAGCGCCCGGCACACCTGCCACGCCTGGAAGTTGCACACGCCGGTGTACAGCACCTTGCCCTGGCGCACGAGGTCGTCGAGCGCGCGGAGCTGCTCGTCGAGGGGCGCCTCGGCATCCAGCCGGTGCAGCAGGTAGACGTCGATGTGGTCGGTGTCCAGCCGCCGCAGCGAGCGCTCCACCTCGCGCATGATGTGGTAGCGCGAGCCGCCGCTGTCGTTCGGGCCAGGGCCGACCGGGCTGACGACCTTCGACGTGATGACGACGTCGTCGCGGCGGCTCTTGAGGGCGCGGCCGAGGATCTCCTCCGAGCGCCCGGCGTAGGCGCGGTCGTCCATGAGCCCGTACACGTTGGCGCAGTCGAACAGGTTGATGCCGCTCTCGAACGCCGCGCGTACCAGCTGCTCGGCGTGCCGTTCGTCGGCCTGGCCGCGGAGGCCCAGCCCGAGGGCGAGGCGCGACACGCGCACGCCGGCCGTGCCAAAAGTGACGTACTCCATCAGGGGCGTTGATCCGTGCTCATTTGACGGCCCCGAACGTCAGGCCGTGCGTCAGGTACCGCTGCAGCAGCAGGCCGGCGAGCACCGGTGGCAGGACCGAGACGAGCGTGATGACGGCGATGTTAGCCCAGGGCGTGACGCCCGTGACGTACTGCGCCTGCGTCTGGATGAAGAGCGGGACCGTGACAGCGTTGGAGAACGTCAGCACAAGCGCCAGGAAGTAGTTGTTCCAGGCGCCGATGAAGACCAGGATGAACGCCGCCACGAGCCCCGGCGCGCCAAGCGGAAAAGCGATGTGGCGCAGCACCTGGAGCCGGTTGCAGCCGTCGATGAGGGCGCTCTCCTCGATCTCCTTCGGCAGGCTGGCGAAGAAGTCGCGGACCAGCCAGGCCACGAAGGGCGTGCCGAAGCCGATCTCGGCGATGATCATCCCCACCTGCGTGTCGAGGAGGTTCAGCTCGCGGTACAGGATGAGGAACGGCACCGCCAGGACGGCGACCGGGAACATGCGCTGCGACACCAGGAAGGTGGAGATGCGATCGTTGTCGATCGCGCCCACGCGGTACTGGAAGCGCGCCAGCGCGTACCCCGCCATCGAGCCAATGGCGAGCGAGACGATCCCCGCGCCGCAGGCAATGGCGACGCTGTTGGCAAACGGGGTACGCGGATCCAGGCCGCCTGTCTGGCCGAAGACGTTGCGCCACGCGGCGACGGTCGGCTGGAAGTCGACGAACGGGAGGTACGTGGCGCGCTGCGATTGCGCCAACGGCGTCTTGAAGGCCGCGATGACCAGCCAGTACAGCGGAAACGCCAGCCACAGCGTCCAGGCGAGCAGAACCGCGTAGACGCCCACCTGCATGCCGCGCCCGCGGCGGACACCGGTCACTCGTCACCCGTGGCTCGGCGCACCGCTGGCCGCGACAGCAACAGGAACAGAGTGGTGAAGACGGCCATGATGATGACGAGCCCGTAGGCGGCGGTGGCGCCGTAGGACACGTCGCCGCCCTTGACCGCGAGGTTGTAGACCTTGAGCGTCAAGGATTCGGTCGCGTTGCCGGGGCCGCCACCGGTGACGGTCGCGATGATGTCGACGATCTTGAAGGCGTCCAGGGCTCGGATCAGGACGGCGGCCACCATGACCGGCGCCATCAGGGGCAGCGTGATGTGCCACAGCACCTGCCAGTCGGAGGCCCCGTCCACGGTAGCCGCCTCGTACGGCTCCTGGGGCATGCCCGCCAGGCCGGCGGTGAACAGCAGGATCATGAACGCCGTCCCACCCCAGGAATCGATGATCATGAGCGTGACCATGGCCCAGGCGGGGTTGGTCAGCCACGGGATCTGCGGCAGTCCGGCGCGCGCCAGCAGATCGTGGATCGGGCCGACGCTCGGGTCGAACATCGTGCGACCCATGATGAACGACGTCGCTACCGGGCTCACCATCAGCGGCACGAGAAAGAAGATCCTGAAAAAGGTGCGGCCAACCGTGCAGTTGTTCAGCGCCAGGGCGACGACCAGGCCGATCAGGAACTCACTCGGGACGACGCCGAGGGTGAAAACAACCGTGTTGCGGGCCGGCACCAGAAAGCCAGCGTCGGTCAGGAGTCTGCCCCACTGGTGCAGGCCGTCGAAGTTGACGGTGTCCCCGTTGTACAGGTCCCAGTTGGTGAAGGTGAGCCCGAGCGAGAAGGCGAGCGGGAACAGCGTCAGGGCCAGCACGACCGCCAGCGACGGCAGCAGCATGATCCACCGGTAGTGGCGGTCGGAGAGGGCCCAGGGCCGTTCGGCGCGGGCCACGCCGAACGGAACGGGCTTGGTCGAAGCGTCCACCTGGCTCTCTCTTACTCTCAGCCGCTCACCCCTAGCGCGTCCAGGTAGAGCGCCTTCTGCTTGTCCGCGCCGAACTTGTTGGTGATCTGGGTCCAGGCGTCGGCAGCGTCGTCGAGCGCCTTCTGCGTGTCGGCCTGGCCGGCCATGACCTGGCTGACCGCCAGCTCGAGCGGCTCGACGTACTGGAAGAACCCTGAGATGCGGAGGTCGGCGACGAGGTTGGGGTGGGTGATCGTGTCCTGGAGCGCCTTCATGTAGCTCGTCGCCTCGTCCTTGTCCCACTTGGCGGGGCCGTCGGTCCAGATCTTGACGTCAGACAGCTGACTCTTGCGGAGCGGATTGGCGCCGGTGGGCAGGGTGACCATGCGGTTGGAGATCGGCAAGCTGGCGCAGTAGGTGCCCCAGGCCCAGGCGGCCTCCTTCTGCTTGGAGTCCTTCGGCATCTGGAGGTTCCAGCCGCCGTAGGCGATGTAGGGGGCGCGGCTCACCTGGGGCAGCGTCTCCCACTGTCCCGAGGAGGAGTTGAAGACCTCCTTCGAGCCGGGCGTCATGGCGTAGCGCGACTTGCCTTTGATCACCGACGTGGTCTGGTCCTGGGCGTTCGTGCCGTGGTCGCCCCAGCCGACGCACATGGCGGCGCGTCCGGTCACGTAGGACTGGATGACGTCGCCCCACCCTGCCTGTGTCGCACCGCCCGGTGGCGACCACTTGTTGCACTCGTCGCGCCACTCGTTGGCGGCGCGGACGAAGGCCGGGCTGTTGATCCGCGGCTTGAACGTCTTGGTGTCGAAGAAGAACCCCGGATCGTCAGGATGCTTGGCGTAGGCGGCGGCGCGCGAGAAGAATCCCCAGAAGAGCGTGTCGCCCCGCTTGGTCATATGCGAGAAGCCGAAGGCGTCGTTCTGGCCGCTGTTGTTCCAGTTCGTGCCGGTGAAGAACTCGGCGTAGTTGCCGTGCTCGACCCAGTCCTTTGGTCCCTGGACGGGGTCCATGTCGTAGCCGTACTTGGCCTTGAACTTGGCCTGGTTGTCCGGGTCACTGAAGAGGTCGCCGCGGAACGCCATAGAGTGGTTGTCGCCATCGTAGGGCAGCGCGTAGATCTTGCCGTTGTAGCCGAGCAGGCGCGAGTAGATAGGTAACACCTCGTCCATCGACACCTGGCTCAGCACGCTGGCGGGTACCTCGTCGAGGTAGCCCTGCGACTTGAGCGCGATGGACTCGTTGGGGCCGAGCTGCACGAGGTCTGCCAGGTAGGTGTGCGTCGCGGCGGCCTCCACGATCTTCTGCGGGAGCCCCTGCTGGTCGTACGCCGACAGCTGGACCGTGATGCCCTGGTCGTCGAGCCAGTCCTTGGTGTACTGGACCAGCGACTGGCCCATGCTGGTCAGGCCCGCGTAGCGGATGGTGGTGCCGGCGAACGGTTTCCCAGCAGCGGCCGGGGCGGCGGTGGCCTGTGGCGGGGCGGCCGTGGCCGCTGCCGGTGCCGCCGTGGCCGCGGCCGGCGCGGTGGTTGCCGCGGCGGCGGCCGGGGCGGAGGTGGCGGGCTTGGGAGCGGCGGTGGCCGCGCTGGCGGGCGCCGCCGTGGCCGGCGCCGGGGTGGCGGTCGTCGCTGGCGCCTGCCCGCCGCAGGCCTGTAAGAGCGGGACGGTCGTCGCGGCTGCGACGAGGCTGATGAAGGTACGACGCGAGACGCGGCCCGTGCGCGAGTGATCGGTCATGCACATCCCCCCCCGGTTGTGGTGGGCCGCGCACCCAGACCGGTGCGCGCCCGACACGGCCAGGGTATAGTCCGGGCCGCTGGTGCACAAGCGAGCGCGGCGGATTGCCCTCAAGCCGGTCGCCGTCTACGCCATCCTGCTGGCCTGGACGGCCTGGATCGGCTTCCCGCTCTACTGGCTGCTCGTCACGCCATTCAAGCCGTCCCCGCGCGCTGGCAATCTCCCGTTCGTCGACTTCGTGCCGACCGCCCGGTCGCTCGTCGGGACGTTCCGGCCCGGGTCCGATGCCGCCCTGGCCCTGGCGAACAGCATAGTGGTCTCACTCTCCGCGGCCGTCGTGGCGCTGGTGCTGGGGGCGATGGCGGGCTACGCGCTGGCGCGGTTCCAGTACCGCTTCGGACCGGTCACGAACGAGCGCATCAGCGCCGCCTTTCTCGGGCAGCGCCTCTTTCCGCTAGCCGTTCTGGCGGTTCCCTACCTGCTGCTGTTTCGCACGCTGAACCTTCTGGACACGCAGCTCGCCCTGGCGCTCGGCGAGATCGGGTTCGGCACCCCGTTCGCGGCCTGGCTGGTCCGCGACTTCTTCGCCAGGCTGCCGCGAGACGCCGAGGAGAGCGCCATGCTGGACGGGTGTTCGCAGCTCCAGGTTCTGCGGCACATCGCTTTTCCCCTCGGCGCGCCGGGGCTTGGAGCAGCCTTCATCCTGGTCTTCCTGGGCGCCTGGAACGACTACGTGCTGGCGCTGGTCGTGACCTTCAGCCAGTCCGTGACCATCCCGCTGTACATGCAGGCCCACCCGAGCGCGGCGGTCGCGCTCGTGTCCATCGTGCCACCGATCACGATTGGTCTCGCCGCGCAGCGCTACGTGCTCCGCGGTCTCTCGTTCGGCGCCGCGGGAGCCAGCCAGCGCCCGGAGTTCTGAGTTCTGAGTCCTGAGCACGGCGGCATTGACACTGGGCGCTGTCTCTGGGGGACACGCTCGCCTATCATGATCGAACCGCAACAGGGGAGTAGGGGAGGAACGGTGTCCTTGACGGAGCCCACGCTTGACGTCTTCGAGGCGTTCCGTGGCGGCAAGCTTGGCCGCCGCCAGCTGGTACAACGGCTCACGCTGCTCGGCTTCGCCAGCGGCACGATTGCCCAGCTCCTGGCGGCCTGCGGCGGCGGCGGTGGGTCTCAGGGTGCAGCTCCGACCGCCAAGCCACAGGCGGCGGAGCCGACGCGCGCGGTCCTGGCCGCACCGGCGCCGGTCGCGAGCCAGGCCGCGCCGGCCAGCACTGCGAGCGCCGGTGCGCCGACCGCGGCGGGCGCGACCGATGCCGGCGTGTTCACGTCGCCGGACCCAAATCCCAAGCGCGGTGGCGTCTTGCGGCTGGCTTTCGGCGTCACCACGTCCAACTACGACATGCAGCAGGGCGGCGCGGCGTCTGTCCTGTGCCCGGCGTACAGCAGCCTCGTGCGCTTGAACCTGGTGGACGGCCTCAAGACCATCGTGCCCGACCTGGCTCACTCCTGGGACATCGCCCCGGACGGGCTCGCCTACACCTTCAATCTGCGCCGCGGCGTCACCTTCCACGACGGGGCGCCGCTGACCGCTGACGACGTCGTCGCCACCTACAACCGCATGATCTTCCCGCCGCAGGGCGTGGTCAGCATCTTGAAGGACCGCTACTCGTCCGTTGCCAAAGTCGAGGCAGTGGATCCGCTGACCGTGAAGTTTACGCTGAAGGAGCCGTCCGCGATCTTCTTGCTCCTCCTGACGGACACGACCCAGGCTATCTACTCGAAGAAGACGCTGGATGCCAACAACAACGACCTACGCTCCGTGCAGATTGCCCCCGGGACAGGGCCGTTCGTCTTCAAGGAGTACAAAGAGGGGGAGAAGTGGACATTTACCAGGAACCCGAACTACTGGAACAAAGAGCTCCCCTACGTTGACACCCTGGAGCTGATCCACGTCCCGGCGTGGTCAGATCGCGGCACCGCGGTGCTGACCGGACAGGCCGACCTGTCGTGGAACGTGTCCAAGGAGACGTGGGACGAGGGCGTCCAGAAGACTGACGCGATCAAGACGAACCGCGTGACGACCTTTGGCGCCTATCAAGTCATCATCAATACGCGGCAGAAGCCTTTCGACGATCCCCGGGTCCGTCGCGCCCTCCATCTCGCGCTCGACCGGCAGGGACTGATCGAGGCGTTCAGGACCCAGGAGCAGATCGACCTGTCGCGCTGGGTACCACACGGAGGGCAGTTCGCCACGCCGCGCGACCAGATTGCCAAGCTGCCCGGCTACCGACAGGACAAGACGCAGGACCTCGAGGACGCGAAGAAGCTGCTGGCCGACGCGGTGCACGCCGATGGCGTCGACGTCGAGCTGCTGTCCGCCTCGGTCCCGCCGCACGCGGAGGTGATGGCGCCCGCGATCCAGGATCAGCTGAAGCGCGCCCTGAACATCACCGTCAAGATCCGTGTCGCCGAGCGGTCGCTGCTGGTTGAGGACGAGAAGGCAGGGCGGTTCACCCTCGTGCTCGATACGCCAAGCGGACCGATCTCGGATTTCTCGCCGATCGCCAATACCTACTTCAAGACTGGCGGCTCACAGAACTTCGGCGGGTACAGCAACGCGCAGCTCGACGACCTGCTGAAGCAGTCGGATCGCGAGCTCGATCCGGCGAAGCGGCGCCCGCTGCTCGACCAGATGCAGGACCTGCTCGACCAGGACCCGCCGTGGCTGTTCATTGGCTACACCGACCACCTGTTGATGTGGCGCGCCAACGTCAAGGGCGCGGCCTTCGACAAGCGCGTCCAGAGCGAATGGGGCCGCCTGGACACGGCCTGGCTCGACTCCTAGGCACGGCTCGCTCCAGGATCCGGGATCCAGGGTGCAACGCTATCTGGTGCGCCGCACGCTCACGGCTGTGCCGACGATTTTCGGCATCACCGTGCTCATCTTCATAGCGATGCGCGTGCTGCCTGGCGATCCGATCGCCCAGATCGCCAGCGAGGGGCAGGGGCAGTATACGCTCAGCGAGGCCGACCTGCAGGCGGCGCGCGCCAGCCTCGGGCTGGACAAGCCGCTGCCGCAGCAGTACGTCAGCTGGCTCGGCGACGTCTCCCGCGGCGATCTGGGCCACTCCTTCTGGAACAAGGACCCGATTCGCGACACCATCATCCGGCGCGGCCTCATCTCGCTCGAGATCGCCATCCTCGCCATGGGCATGTCCTGGCTGCTCGGCGTACCCGTCGGCATCCTGAGCGCCACGCGCCGCAACTCCGTCGCCGACACGCTGACCCGCTTTTTCATGACGCTGTTCCTGGCGGTGCCCAGCTTCTGGATCGGCTTGAGCCTCGTCCTGTTCCTGGTGCTCACCTTCACCTGGCGGCCGCCGCTCACCATCGTCCAGCTCTGGCAGGACCCCGTCGGGAACCTCGAGATGGTCGTCGGTCCGGCCATAGCGCTCGGCGTCGGCCTGGCGGCTGGGCTGGCCCGGATGACCCGCTCGTCAGTGCTCGAAGCGCTGCACGACGACTACGTGCGCACGGCCCGCGCCAAGGGGCTCACCGAGCGCTTCGTGCTGTCCCGCCACGTGTTCCGCAATGCTCTGCTGCCCGTGGTTACCACGTCGGGCGCGGCGATGGTGGCGCTTCTGGGTGGGGCCGTCGCTACCGAGACGGCCTTCGGCGTGCCCGGCCTCGGCAGCTACCTGGTGCAGGCGCTGAACAGTCGGGACTGGATAGTCATCCAGAACCTGGTGCTGATCTACGGGCTGGTCACGGTCATCGTCAACCTCGCCATCGACCTGAGCTACGCCTGGATCGACCCGCGGATTCGCTACCAGTGACAGTGACCGCGTAGAGGCGACCAGACATGGCACACGCGGGACCCGCCACGGCGCCGATCGAGCCGTTCATCGTCCGTCCGCCGACTGCGGGACGGAGCTTCGTCCGCGGGCTGAGTCGCTTCGTGCGATCGTCTCCCCTCGGCGTCGCGGCGGCGCTCCTGCTGCTGCTGATCGTCGCGGTGGCCCTGTTCGCGGCCCAGCTGGCCCCGTACGACCCGTTCACGAACAACTATGGCGTCGCGCGGCAGCCGCCGTCCGCGGAGCACTGGCTCGGGACCGACACCCTGGGTCGGGATGTCCTGTCGCGGATCATGTATGGATCGCAGGTGAGCCTGCTGGCGAGCGTCGCGTCGGTCGTGCTCGGGGTATCCATCGGCATGCTCTGGGGCGTGAGCAGCGGCTACGTCGGGGGCTGGTACGACATGCTGAGCCAGCGGCTGATAGAGGTGCTGACGTCGTTCCCGACGCTGATCCTGGCGATGCTGCTCTCGGTCAGCCTCGGGCCGGGCTTGCGGACGGTGATCGTCGCCATTGGCGTCACCCAGATCCCGCTGGCGACGCGCATCACCCGCTCGGTTGTGCTGTCTGTCAAAGAGGCGCAGTTCGTGGAGGCGGCGCGGTGTATCGGCGCACCGGCGGGCCGGATCATGCTGCGGCAGGTGGCGCCGCAGTGCCTCGCGCCGGTGATGGTCGTCGCCACGTTGAACCTGGGCGCCGCCATCTTCGCCGAGGCAGCCCTCAGCTTTCTCGGGGTGGGCGTGCCGCCCCCGACGGCGAGTCTCGGGAACATGCTCGGCGGCGTGCTGGCACAGTCGTTCAAGCCGCCGTGGTGGCTGGCGGTCTTTCCCGGAACGATGATCGCGCTGACCGTGCTGGCGGCGAACCTGCTCGGCGACGCTCTGCGCGACTTTCTCGACCCGAAGCTGAGCAAGCGGCTCGGCTGACCGTGTGGCCGCTCCTTCGTCAGGCTCCGGACTGCTCGTCGGCGGCGGTGTTTTCCAGGACAGTGCGCAGGTAGGCGCCGATGCGGCGGTGGGTGCTGGCGGTGACCAGGGACATGGCGGCCACGGGGGTGCGGTAGCCGACAAGGACGGGCAGGCCGAAATACGCGTTCTTCTTGTTGTCGAGATCGATCGTCCAGCGGCCACCGATCGTTCTGCGGAACGTCTCGCCAACGTAGCGGGCAGCGCCGTCGAGCATTGTCGACTCCGACGGCGCCAGCAGCGCTTGCGGCGAGGAGTACCGATCCAAGAGCCAGCGTTCCAGGCTGTCCAGCGAGCGCGGGGCGTAGTCCAGGCTACGGCGGACGTCTTCGGGCAGTTGGTCGAAGAACTCGGCCAGCGCGTCGTCCATGTGAACGATCCAGACCTCGAAGTCGTCGCGCGTGGTCAGGGCGGGCTCGGTCACTGGCGCTTCACTGGACATCCTACCGGAACGAGTGGGCGATACCCGCGTCATCGAGGGCCTTGAGCAGCGGTGCGCTGGCGGTCCCCTCGAACACCCACGTGATCGACCAGCCGCGCTTGACGAGGATCGCATCTCTGGACAGCTCGGACAGGTTCTCGGCGGTCGCCGTCTGGTACCCGGTCTTGTACTCGAACCCGACGGAGGTCGCCGGGTCGGCAATGTCCAGCCGCCGTGCGACGCCATCAACGTCGACCGTCACCTCGCGGCGGCTAGCGCCATCAGGTTCTCGGGCGTCAGCATGCCCCGCAGGCGCTCGGCTACGTCGCCAGGCAGGTCCGACAGGGCTCGCTCGAGCACATACTTGAGTCGGTCGAGCACGGACCAATCGGAGACTGGCTGCCCGTTCGGGCCAGCGGCGCCAGGTGCGCCACTACCGTCCGCGCGCAGGAACGCGTTGGCCACCTGCGCGACCCAGACATCATCGTCGACGGTGCGTCGGCCCAACGCTCGCAGCTGATCGGCCAGCCCAGTGGTGATACCCGTCGAATACTCACGGCAGGTGGCCTCGAAGGTGGCGAGCGCAGCGCCGAGGCGCGTCGCGGTTGCTTCGAGCTCGGCGTCGATGCGTTGGCCAGCCTCGGCGTAGGCGACGAGCGCAGCGGGCTCCGCCGACGAGATTGCTCCGCCCCCGGCGCCGCCCCCGTCTGCGGGCATCATCGATTACCTGGCAGTCGCCGAGGCGCGATTGCCGCGCGCGCGTGCAGCCGCGTCCTCTTGCGCCTTCTCCTGGCGCCAGCGTTCGCGCGCGCGTTCGCGGCTGGCCTGCTCCTCGCGCGCTCGCGCCGACGCCTGGCGGATACGGGCAGCCGACTCGCGGTAGATGCCCGCGAGGTGCCACGCGCTTCCCAGGGTGTCCCTGAGCTGCACGTCGAAGCGAGCGCGGTACGCACCACGCCACTGGGCTGTCGCCCGCTCGGATGCCGCGCCGCGCGAGCTCGACGTCCGGTCGAGTGTCTCGGCGGCGCGCTCTAGCTCAGACGCCGCGCGATCGGCGGCGGCGTAGTCCCAGCGCACGTCCCCCCAGTTGGGCTGCCAGCTCGGCATGGCAGACGCCCTCCGCCAGCGCCCGACCGGTGATCGACGCCGACGGGCGCTGGGATGGCCTCAGGCGTTTCCGCCGGCCTGCATGATGTCCTGGTTGATCATCGCCACCCGCTGGCGCAGCTCTTCGAGCGACTCCTTGACGCGCAGCAGCTGCTGATGCGTCTGCGGCCAGCTGGCGCGGAAGTCCTGCGCCAATCGGCCGTCCACAGTTGTTCGGGTTCGAGAGCACCTGGCCCTCGCGATTGAGCGCGTTGATCTGATCGAGAAGGGGTCCATTGACGACGGATTGGAACCGCTGGATCGAGGCGCGGGCCTCGCCGGAAGAGAGAACGCGATCGGGCATCAGATCCTCCTCCACGACTGGACGCAACTGCCATCCACGACGATTCTACCACGCGCCTCACTGGGCAACAATACCCGGAATGTCTCGGCGCTAGCCGCCCTGGCTGATGGTCAGCACGATCGTTGCGCCGGCTGGGACAACTGCATCGTAATCGCCTCGATCCACGCCGAAAGGCGTCGCCGAGCAGGAGTACCGGCGTCAGTGGGGCCGCCGTGCCGGCTGGCCCACCGAGTTGCCGTCGATCTCCTCCACTAAACTTAGTTGCCGCGTCTGGCCCGAAGCCAGCGCAGCGTCTCGCCCAGCGCGTCCTCGTCCGCCGCGCCTGGCTCAGTTTCTCTCCCTGTCCCCGCCTCCGCTTCACGGGCTAGCGCCGGCGTGGCCGGCCCGGCCGTCAGGCGCGTCTGGCCCGCCGCCGATCGCCTGGCACGTGCCAGCCAGCGCGCCGGCCGGCCCGGCGCCCACGCCGCCGCGGGGGGCGTCGCGCCTGCCGCCGCCCATGGCCAGCCCAGGTGCACCGGAATGCTGCTCCGGCGCGGCTGCCGCAGCCAGTCCCGCACCTCGGCCGGCGAGACGCGCAGCCGCCGCAGCGCCACGTCGATGGGGAGCAGCGCGGCCGCCAGCAGCAACAGCGCACGGTCCAGGGGCAGCGGACTGGACATGGGCGGCAGGTCGTCGGCGAAGGCAGCGGCCGGGCTGCCCAGGACGTGCCCGCCGCCGGCGCGGGCGATCCGCTCCAGGCGCTGCGGGTCGGCCGAGACGTGGCGGTACTCGGCGGCGTAGGACACCGGGAAGCCCGTCTCGGCAGCTGCCGCCACGGCGCCGTCGCGGCGCTCCTCGACACGCACCCGGTACATGCCCGAGGGACCTATGGGGAACTCTCCCTCGTAGCGACCAGGCGCCGTCGCGGTCAGCCCGACATCCAGCGGCGCCTCGCCCGGCCGGCCGACGCGCGCGCCAACCTGAGCCGGCCCTGGCCCCAGCTGGCGCTCCTGGACGACCACGTGTGCGCTTGCCGCATCGGCGCGGATGTCGACCCGCAGTGGCCCCTGCGGCGGCGGGATGGCCCAGTCCACCAGCGCGGCGAAGAGCTGCGGCGTGCCCGGCCATCTGACCCAGGCGTCGGACCAGCGGCCGCGCAGGTCGCTCGTCCATGCCACCGTGCGGCCCAGCCCGTACTGCCAGCGCGCCAGCAGGGGGTCGCCGTCATCGGACACCAGCAGCTTCTCGGCCAGATCCTTCGGCGTCGTCACCAGGTAGCCGCTCAGGGGTGGCAATCCTCCGCTGGCGAGAGCGGCCAGGGTGGCGTCGGGGGCCACCTGGCGCGGGCTGACGACCCCCTGCACCAGCGGACCGCTCGTGGCGAGCCTGGTCTCGCGCGTCACCAGGCGCGGGATGTCCCGGGCATGGTCGGCGAAGTAGTAGCGCCCGTCGCCCTGCTCGGCCAGCCGCGACAGCAGCTGCTGGTCGGCGTCGCCGCCGATCGCCACCGTCGACAACGTCACGTTGGCGGCCCGCATCCGGTCGAGCAGGGCGGCGTAGTCGCCGCCCTCCTGGGACATCCCGTCCGTCAGCAGGATGACGTGCTTGTACTGCGCCTGGGCTGGGCGGATGGCCTCGAACGCGGCCGCCAGGGCCGGGTAGATCTCGGTGCCGCCGTTGGCGTCCAGCGCGCCGATCTTCTGCTCGAGCGCGGGCAGCCCGATGCCCGAGATGCTCGTGATGGGGACCACCCATTGCGGGGTCGAGTCGAAGGCGAGCACGCCGACCAGGTCGCGCGGCGCCAGGCGATCCGCCGCCAGGACGGCCGCCTGGTGGGCCATGGCCATCTTCGTCGTGCCCTCGTGGGCCGGGTCGTCGGCCATCGAGCCTGAGCGGTCGATCACCAGCACCAGCGCCACCCGGCCCTGGTCGCGGTGCCCGCGCACGCTCGAACGCACCGGCAGCAGGTCGTCGAGCGGCGTGCCGAGATAACCACCCTGGCCGTAGCTGCTGTCGCCACCGATGGCCAGCAGTCCGTGCCCCAGGTCGCGCACGTAGCCGCGCAGCGCCGCCTGCTGGGCCTCGTCCAGACTGTCGGCCGACACGTCAGCCAGAACGACGGCCGCGAACGCGCCGAGCGCGTCGGGCTGCGCGGGCAGGTCGGCAGGTGGCCGCGTTTCGACGCGCATGCCCGCGCCGCTCAGCGCCGAGACGACGTTGGCTCCTTCGCCGGGCCGCTGCTCGACCACCAGCACGCGCGGCGGCCCCTGCACCTCGACCACGGCACGCGCCTCGTTGTTGACGGCGAGAGTGTCCTGAGCGGCCTCGACCACCGCGCGCACCTCGTGCAGGCCCGTGTCGCTCAGCCGCGCACCGAAGGTCAGGTCGGTAGCGCCCGGGTGGAGGTCGACCGCCTGCTCGCCCAGCGCCCCACCGTCCACGAAGACGCGGACGGTGGCGCTGGTCGCGACGTTGGACGCCAGCTGCACGCGCAGACTGAAGCGCTCGTCGGCGTGGACCACCGCGGGCACCGCCACCCCGTCGACCAGCACCTCGGGACCGCTCCACGTGGGCAAGGGCACCACGTCCACCTCGGCGCCACGCGCTCGCAGCAGCTGCGCCTGCGCCGCCGCGTCGCCGCTGGTCTCCTGGCCATCCGACAGCAGCACGACGCGACCCCGGTAGGCGGCCGGCAGCACCGTGCCTGCCAGCCGCAGGCCGTCCGCCAGGTCGGTCGTGTCCGCCGGCTGGGGGTTCTGGAAGCGCTCGAAGTCGCCGCTCGCCGCCAGCACGCGCTCCACAGCTGCCCGTCGGCCAGCGGTGACGACCGCGTAGACGTCGTCGGGCCGCTTCGCCGCCACCGCCTGGCGGATGAAGGTCTCGGACTGAAGGCGCGCGTCCTGCACGCTGGCCGACACGTCGCCGACGAACACCACCGCCTGGCGGTCGACTGGCCGCCGGATGCTCAGCCCGGCCAGGGCGAGCACCAGCAGGGTACTGATCACCAGGCGGCAAGCCAGGCTGAACCGGGCGCGCGGCCCTGCCATCCCCCGCCGCCACGAGACCAGGGCCAGGACCGGCGCCAGCGCCACCAGCGTCAGCAGGACAAGCGGCTGATCGACGTGAGGCTGGGGCACGGGTCAGACTGCCTACTGCCTACTGTTTATTGGTGGTGGTAAGCCCACCACTCCACGGTCAGCAGGGCCAGCGCCAGCAGCGCCACGCCCTCCCAGACCTCACGCGGCGCGCCGGAACTGGAGCCAGAGACGGCGCCGGACGTGCCCGGCGCCGTTACTGGACGGCCGTCGTCGGCCTGGCCCGGTTCGAGCCGCGACTCCCGCTCCGAGACGAAGTTCACGGCGAACGTCGACCGGGTCTCGCGCCCACGGGCATCGCGCTGCACCACCTGGTACACCCCGGGCGCCTCGGTGTCCCCGAAGGGCTGGGCGGGAAAGGGGGGCGCCGCCGGTATGCGTTGGCCGTCGGGCGTGAGCACCTCGACGCTCTGCGCGTCGGGCAGCGGTACCAGGGCGGCCGACTCGCCCACGCCCACGACAGGTGTGGCGACGCTGCTGGCGGGCACGAGCCAGTCCAGCAGGTTGTGGACGAGCACCGGAAACGCCGGCTGGAGCGGCAGATCGGACGCGTGCACGTCGAAGCCAAGAACCGCCAGCCGGTGCCCGGCCTGCTCGCCGACCACCAGCAGCGGCGTCTCGGGCGAGCCGAGCACGGCGTCGGCCCAGGGCGGCACGTCCAGCCGACGCGCCCGGGCCACGTGCACCCCGGCCAGCGGCACGCCGGCCAGCACGGGGTGATCGTCGCGCAGCGCGTCCAGCCGCGACACGGCGACGTCGTCGTGGGCCCCGATCAGGCTGTTGCCAGCGGGCGGGTGGAGCAGCAGCGCGCTGCCGCCCTGGGGAAGCGCGGCCGGCACGACGCCGTCGAACACTGACAGGTCGTACGGCCCGGCTCCGTCAAGCTCAGCCGTGTAGGCGGCCGGCGTGCGGCGCGTCACCTCGGCGCCCGGACGCAGCGCCAGCGCCCGCTCCAGGAAGACGTTGGCTTCGGATACCAGCAGGATGCGCGTCGGGCGATCGTCGCCGACGACGCTCCAAGCTGTGTTGTCCAGGGCGAGCGCATCGTCGTCGACGAGCCGCGCCTCCAGCACGCGCGCCGACGGTGGCAGGTCGTCCCACCGCGCGTCCGCCGAGCCGCTGGGCTCGACGCTGAGCGTCGACGCGTCGAACAGCACGCCGTCCACCCGCAACTCGATCCCGACGACGCGGGGCTGAGCGCCATAGTTTGTGACGTGCGCGAGCGCTGCCAGTGCGCCGTCGGCGACGCGCGTGCCGAAGCCGGCGATCGCCAAGTTCTCGGCCGGGACCCCGATGGGCACGTAGCGCACCGGCAGCGGCAGCGAGGCCGGCTGCTGCGAGCGGTCCAGGCTGCCGTCGCCGACGACGATCAGACGGCTGCCCGGGTGTCCCTCGGCCAGCGAGGCGGCCAGCGACAGGCCAGCCGCCAGGTTGGCCGACCGCGTGGTGGGCCGCAGGTCGGCCAGGGCTTGCCGCAGCAGCGCGCGATCGCCGGTCCTCGGCGCCACGACGCGCGGCTCGGCCTCCAGGCTGACGAGCGTCAGGGCGCTGTCTGAGGAGAGAGCGTCGATCATCTCCGCCACCCGGCGGCGCGCGACGTCGAAGCGGCTCGGCGCGACGTCGGTGGCTTGCATCGACGCCGACACGTCGAGCAGGACGACGGCGTCTGTCCCGGTGGCGTCGCGGCTGAGCAGGTAGGGCCGCGCCACCGCTGCCACTATCGCGCCCAGCGCCACCAGCTGGAGCAACAGGAGGGCGCTCGGCGGCAGCCGCCGCCACGGCCGCTGCGCGTCCGCCTCGTGGAGCGCCGCCAGCCACAGCAGCGTGCTGGACACCCGGCGCCTCGGCTGGCGCGGCTTCAGGACGTAGCTGGCGACGATCGCCAGGGCCAGCACGCCGAGCGCGGCGGCCAGCCCGGGAGTAAGGCTAAGCAGGCCCACGCTGGATTTTCCTCACCCCACCCCCACCCCACCTACGCCAGCACGCCCGCCTGGCGGAAGGTCCGCAGCAGCAGCTCGTCGAGTGGCGCATCGCTACGCAGCAGCAGGTACGTCACGCCCCGCCGTCGGCAGAACTCGCGGATCTCCTGAGTGTAGGCGGCCAGCATGCGTCGGTAGGCGCGAACCAGGCTCGGCGTGACAGTCAGCTCCACGGGCGCCGCGTCGTCCTCGGCGTCCACCAGGTGCCATTGGCCGAGGAGTTCGGCCGGTGGCTCGAGCTCGTCGGGAGCCAGCACCTGGACCAGGACCACGTCGTGGCCCTGGCCCAGCAGCGCGTCGACGCCGCGCTGGTAGCCCGGCGGCGAGAGCAGGTCGGAGACGACCAGCGCCAGGCCGGGACCGCGCAGCTGGCGGGCGCAGGCCCCCAGCGCCGCGTCCAGATTGGTGGCGCCGCCGCACTCGATCCCTTCGAGCCGACGCCAGAGCGGCCAGATGGCTGCCTGGCCGCTCTGGCCCCTGAGGCACGTCGCGACGCCCTCGCCGCGGCAGGTCGCCAGGTCCACCCGGTCGCCGCCGCGCAGCGCGATGAAGCCGAAGGCGGCGGCCAGCCGAGCCGCCAGGCGCACCTTCGACGGGCTGCCCCAGGCCATCGAGGCCGACGTGTCCAGGACCAGCGCCAGGGTCAGGTCCTCCTCGGCGCGGTACAGCCGCAGGAACAGGCGCCCCAGCCGCGCGTAGGCGTTCCAGTCGATGCGGCGGAAGTCGTCGCCTGGTGTGTAGGTGCGATGGTCGGCAAACTCGACCGACGCGCCAGTGGCGCGCGAGCGCCGCTGGCCGACCGTGCCACCGGCAGGCGCGCGTCGGCCGGCCAGGGCGAGCGCCTCGAGCCGGCGGATGAAGGCCGCGTCCAACAGTGGCGCGGTCCGGGTCGGGGTCGGAGTCGGAGTCGCCGTCACGGACGGGGCCCCGGGACACTCCCGAGCACGTCCTCGACGAGCCGGTCGGCTGTCACGTCGTCAGCCTGGGCCTCGAAGCCGAGGATCAGGCGGTGGCGCAGGGCGGCGCGGGCCACCGCCTGGAGATCGTCGCGGGACACGTTGAAGCGGCCCTCGAGCAGCGCCCGCACCTGCGCGCCGGCGACCAGAGCCTGCAGGCCGCGCGGGCTCGCGCCATGGCGGACGTACTGGCGCACCGACGGCGGGGCGGCCGCCTCGCGTGGATGGGTCGCCAGCACCAGGCGCACCGCGTACGCGGCCACGTGCGGGGCAATGGCGACCTCACGTGCCACCCGCTGCATGCGCTGGACGTCGGCGGCGCTGGCGACGGGCGGCCGCGCTCCGTCCGGCGGCCGCGGGCGCATGGTCCGCTGCAAGATCTCCTGCAGATCATCGGCGCGCGGGAACGGTACCAGCACCTTCAACATGAACCGGTCGAGCTGGGCCTCGGGCAAAGGGTAGGTGCCCTCCATCTCGAGCGGGTTCTGCGTAGCCAGGACGAAGAACGGGCGCGGCAGCGGCCGCGTCGCATTGCCGACGCTGACAGTCCCTTCCTGCATCGCTTCCAGCAGCGCCGACTGCGTCTTGGGCGTGGCGCGGTTGATCTCGTCCGTCAGGACGAGATTGGCAAAGATGGGGCCGGCCTGGAAGTGCAGCCCGCGGCGACCGTCCAGCTGCTCACCGACAATCGTGGTGCCGACGATGTCGGCCGGCATCAGGTCGGGCGTAAACTGGATCCGGGCAAAGGGCAGCGCGAGCACATCGCTCAGGGTGCGCACCAGGAGCGTCTTGCCCAGACCCGGCACGCCCTCCAGCAGCACGTGGCCGCCGCCGAAGAGCGCGATGAGCACCTGCCGGACGACGTCGTGCTGGCCGACGATGACCCTTCCCAGCGCCTGCTCGACCTGGCCGGCGCGCTGGACGAAGTCGCCAACCGCCTCGCTGTCGACCTCTGACACGAGGTTCAGGTCAGCCGGATCAGCCATGGCTACGATCCCGCGAGATCGGCGAAGTACTGCTTCACCAGCTCACGGACGTTCGGCGGCACGTCGGCGCGCTCGACGTACTCCCGCTCACTCTGGGTGTACTGGCTCAGCGCCTCGCGGTACGGGCGTGGCTGGCCGCTGGCCGCGGGCGGCTGCTGCGCCGCTTCCTGGTCCCCCGGTCCAGCGGCAGCGCGACCCGGCACGAAAACGTCCTCGTTCGCCTCGTGCGCTATGGAGGCCGCCATCCCACCGCTCAGGGCAGCGGAGCCGACCCCGGCTTGCTGCCCGCGCGCGGCAGCGGCGCCCGTGCTGAGCTCATCGGCGGCAGCGTCCTGCTGGCTCGGCCCGGACGCGGACGATGCTGACGCTTGGGCGCCGTCCGAGCCCGCCTGCGACTGGGCGTTGCCTTGGGAACCGGCCGGCGGTCCCTCGCGGCCTGTTTGGGCTCCCGGCTGGAGCCCGGAGCGGAGGTCCTGGAGCGAGCGGGTGGTCGAGCCAAGCTCGGCCTGCGCGTTGGCAGACTCCACGGCGGCTCGCAGCCCGTCGGCGGCCGCCTGGAGCGACGCCCCGGCCGGTTCCCCAGCCGACAGGGCGTGGGCCGCTTCCTGGAGCGCCCCGGCGCTGCGCGCGTCCGAGCGGCCGACGTTCGCCGCCCGCTGCAGCGCCCGGGCCAGCGCTTGCCGCTGCTGCGGCGCTGGCTGCTGGCTCGGATCGGCCAGCGCCCGCAGCGCCGCGTCAGTCGCCGGCGCGTCGGCCCCTTGCAGAGCTCTGGCCAGCGGCCGCGCCAGCGGCTCCTGGTCCAGCGTTTCGCTCATCGCGGCAAGCGCGCCCTGGTGGGCCTCGGCGGACGGGTCGCCGAGCTGGCCCACCTCTTGCTCGGCTCTGGCCAGGATCGCCGCTGCTTCCCGGGCGTTGGCGGCGTGCGCAAGATCGACCTGCGCCTGCTGCAGCAGCTCGTCCACCCGGCGGCCCTGCTCCGGTGTCAGCGAGGTGGTGTTGGCGACCTCCTGGCGCAGCGCCGCCACCCGCTCGGCGGCCGCTTGCACGGCGACCTGCTCGCGCGCCTGGCGCTGGAGCACCGCCTCCATGGGGCTCGGTACGAGAAGCAGTATGGCGGCGATGGTCACGACGCCTGCCAGGCTCGCCAGCTCGCGCTGCCGCCAGACCAGCGGCAGCTCCTTCCCCGGCGAGCGTTCCGCGAGGCGGGCCAGCGCCTCCTCGCGCTGGAGCAGCGCCATCGGCTCGGTCGCATGGCGGTTCACCCAAGCGGTCGCCAGGCGATCGTCCAGGACCAGGCGGACGTCGAGCGCGGCGGCTCGCCGTACCGTCCGAGCTGGCCGCAGACCGGCCAAGAGGGCGGCCGCGACGATGGCCGCCGCGAGCGGCAGCGCCACCGGGCGCAGCGCGCTCTCGGGCCACGGCAGCACCCAGCCGACGGCCAGGACCAGGCTGGCGAGGCCTAACCCCACAGTCGCGCCGCGGACCAGCCACCGTCTCAGCCCTTCAAGGGTGAGCCGCCGCAGCCACGGACTCAGCGCCTGGTCCAGCTCCCGCGCCTGGGCGGTGTGCCGGGACGCGACAATCGCACCCACGTGGTCATTGTCGCGCATCCCGAGGCTGTCCCCCAATCTGGGCCAAGCGCGTAGCGCGAACAAAGGCAAGGCCCTGAGCAGGGGGAGCTCACATGATCAGAAACAAGCAAGACTTATGGGCTATGACCACCTGCTTGGGGCAGCCGTGGCTGCTACTGCCCGGCCCGGGCCGGGCAGTAGCGTCGGCCATGACGCGGCAGACTAGGGAGTGGGCGTTGGCTTGGCCACGCCGCGCGGGCCGCCCGGCCCGCCCTGCGGGGCGACGGCTGTCAGATGCTGATCGATGGCCTGGTCCACCTGCTGCTTGCGCTGCGTGGCCTGATCCGCGGTCAGCCGACCTGACGCGACCTCCTGGTCGATACGCTGATGGGCGGCGTTCTTGAGGGCCGTGGCGACGTCGGCCGGGCTCTTGCCGTGCGCCTGGGCGACCTGCGCCAGAGATTTCCCAGCCAGCTCCTGTTGCAGCTGGGTGACGGGAATGCCGATGGCCTGAGCCGCCGCGCTCAGATCCCTGCCGAACCCGCCACGCCCGCCGCCGTGGCCGAACCCGAATCCGCCGTCGGCGGGGAGGCCGGCGTCGGTACGGGCCTGGCCGACGGCCTGCTGGAGCGTGGCCGAGCTGATGCCCAGACGCTTGGCCAGCGCGTCGATGAACGCCTGGTAGTGAGAGGTGGCCTGGCTCGTCTGGCCCGAGGACGCCGGGCTTGGGGATGGCGTCGATTGGGCGGCCGCGATGCCGACGGCCGAGCCGCCGAGCAACAGGACAGCGCCGGTCGCCGCGAGACCGCGCCTGGCGGAAAATGAGAGTCGAGACATGGGGTCGTGAGACCTCCTTCCGAGATGCGCGGGGCGGTGGGTCCTTGCGCCCCTCGTCCACGGACTCTACGGAGGCGACCTTAGAGCGGCCTGAGAAGGCACTACTGAACTACTGAGCACATGACCGTCCGGCCCGCGGCCGGTAATCAATCCTGGGGGGGCAACTGGTCGGCGCGGTACACTTTCCGGCGGAAGGGGAGTAGCCGACCGAGCTCCACCAGGAGGTCGCGGCGCCCCGGTCGTCAGCACGGGACGGTGGCCTGGCCACTAGACCCGGCCGGAGCAGGCGTGATCCACGCCGCGCGCGAGACCTTCCACGAGCCAGACCCGACGCCGGGTCGGTCGTGGAGCGTGTCCCCGTGGCGGATGCCCTCTTTCAATCGACCGATCGACCACGCGGCGGCGGGCCATCCTGCGGAGGGTCCGATGTTTATAGAGTTCCTGTCGGCGGTCGCGAGCATCGTCCTCATCGACCTGGTGCTGAGCGGTGACAATGCCCTGGTCATCGGCCTGGCGGCGCGCGGCCTGCCCCCGACACAGCGCCGGCAGGCTATCGTCGTGGGCGGCCTGGCCGCGGTCATGCTGCGCATCGCGCTCACCGCCGCGGCAGCCCTGCTGCTGGGTATCCCCGGACTGCGAGCGGTGGGCGGTCTGCTGCTGCTCGGGATCGCCTTCCGGCTGCTGAAGAAGAGTGACATCCGCGAGCCCGGGGACGCGGCGGGCAGCCTGCGCGAGGCCGTGCTCACAATCCTCGTGGCTGACGTCGTCATGAGTGTCGACAACGTTCTGGGAGTCGCGGGTGCCAGCCACGGCGACCTGGCGCTGCTCCTGTTCGGGCTCGGCCTGAGCGTGGCGGTCATGATGGTCGGCGGCAACCTGATCGCGGCGCTGGTCAGTCGGTTGTGGTGGCTCACCTACCTCGGGTCGGCGGTGATCGCCTGGACGGGTGCGGCGCTATTGCTCCAGGACAACGTGGTGGCCCGTGCTGTCGATGTCCCGTCGTCGGTCGAGGTGCCGATCATGGCGCTGGCCGCGACGGCCATCGTGCTGCTGGGACACTGGGTCCACGTCGCGCGACCCGCCACGCGTGCGTCCCTTTGATGAGTGATGAGTGATGAGTGATGGGTGGTGAGTGGCAACCACAAGGAGAACTGGTCTGAGGCGATGTGGCGCCTTCCGGAACGGCCAGCGAGCTCAGGGGCGATCAGCCCGTCTGGGCGGGCAGTTGTGCGAGCTTTGAATGCTACCGGTGTGGCTACGGGTGTAGGTGTGGGTTTGTTCCTGAGACCATAGCCCAGGGACCCCCTGGGTCCGCCGACACGCTCGGCGTGGCAGCAGTCAACACAGTCAGGGCCGCCGCGAAGGCGACGAGCAACAGCTTGCGTGAGAGTCCGTGCATGGTTCTCCTCCTGGAGACAGACGTGGTAGAGGGCTCAGTGCCCCGGGTGAGGCTGCTGTTCACAGGGGACGCACAAAGCGCGCCAGATGGCAGCGCCGCCCGCGCCTGGAGGCCGACGCAGACGGCACGGCCGCTCCTAAATTTAGCCTCGCCACCGATCACCAATGAGGCGTACAACGTCCTGGCAGCGCTCCACTCCAAGCTGGAGGGTCTCGAGGCCTACCGCAAGTTTCAGCAGAGCGGTGACAATCAGACCTGGCAGCAACTGTCGCAGATGGACAATCAGGCGGTTGAGCTGCTGGTCCAGCGGCTGGAGCAGCTGGTGCGCGACGGGAAGTTCCGCCCGCAGCAGCCCGGGCGAGCCGGCTAGGCACCGTCTGGCGTCCAGGGGCGGCTCCTGGAGGAGCCGCCCTTTTGGCGCACACTCTTGGCGGCAGTACCTACCGCGTAGCCACCAGGCTAGCAAGTCGTCGCCGCCGGCTAGGCCTTGGCGGTGACCGTGGTCACCGGGAGCTTGAACTTCCGCTCTGCCCGGTGCGGGAGGTCCATCCCCAACCACCGAGAAATGCCGCTGGGCAGCGTCGAGATGATGATCTCGTCAAAGGCTTCCTCCGTCAGCGCGGCGTCGATCGCCGTGAGCGGATCGGGATCGCCGATGTCGCCGCGGGCATCTATCTTTTCAGCTCGGAACTGGTCCAGCGCCTGATGCAAGCGGGACTGCGCCGTCAGAGTTGCGCGGCGCTCGGTCTCCTCGGTGCTGCCGACCGGATTGGGGATTGTCGGAACCAGGACAAAGAACGAGCTCGGCCCGGAGACAACCCGGCGACGGACCTCTTCCATGAGCTGCTCTCCGCCCAGGGTCTGATGAGCGACCACCAAATACTTGCCCACGACCGCACCCCCTTATGGTTGGTCCCGCCACTGCCAGCAACCGCGGAGCCGGCCCCGGCGTCCAAAGAGCCTCCGCCAACCCTCGGCCCCCGCTGGGCTCACGAAGCCCACCGCCGCGGCTCCGCGCTGTGCATGCGCTCCACCATCGACAGTGTACGCGGCTGAGCCTTCCGTGCTCACGCCGGCTGGAAGACGACGGGCACCAGAGGCTCCCTGCCGGAGGACGTGGAGCGCCGCGTCCTCATCGACAAGTTTCAGGATCTAGACGACTCAGGCCAAGATCGACGACCTGCACAACCGGATCGTGGCGACCGTTCGTACCTGAGCCTGCCGCAAGCTCCTAAACCCCAGCCGGCGCGAACCGCTGGTCCCACCCGGAGCGCTCCTGGCGAGCGCAGGATAAGAAGGGTACCTGTCAACAGTCATGCCGAATCGTCACGTCGGCTGGCGTGATCACGTGGCGCGTAACGAGGTCGATCCAGCCGGTTCACTTGGCAGCGACGCGTGCGAGGACTCAGGCTCAGCAGCGGTCGCTGGACTGTCGGGGAGGACGGCTTCGACGAGGGTGCGTGCGGTCCACTCGAGGACGTCGATCGCGGTGTCGCGGTCGAGGTGGGTGATGTCGGTGAGGGTGACGATGGGGTCGATGCCGAGCACAAGGGTGAGGGCGGCGGAGAGCCGGTGCAGGGTGTCCGCGTCCAGGCGGTCGGCCAGTGGGGCCAGCGCGGTGGCGATCCAGCGCCGCCGGTGGCCGGGCCGTTCGTAGCTGGAGGCGGGGTCGAGCGAGAGCCGTAGGCTGGTGCGCAGCACGGGCAGGTTGGCGAAGGTGAACTGGGCCAGGGCGCGGGTGAGGCGGCCGACCCGCTCGACCGGGTCGCTGGTGGTGTCGAGCAGGTGGGCGTCGGAGACCGGGCTGGTGCCGGCGTGCACCGCGGCTTCCCCGAGCAGCACGTCGGCCGTGGGGAAGTAGCGGTAGGCAGTGGCGCGGGACACGCCGGCCCGGTCGGCGACCTCGCCGACGGTCGGGGACAGCCCGTGCTGGACCAGGGCGACGGCGGCGTCGACCAGGGCGCGCCGGGTGCGGCGCTTCTGCTCGACACGGCCAGTGTCTTGACGGAGCCGAGGCACACGCTGACCCCGAGCCGGTTGAGCTGGGCGGACGCGCAGGCGGTGTTCGCCGCCGGGTGGGACGACCGGGCGTTGCATGACGCGGTCATGGTCTGCGGCCTGTTCAATCTGATGAACCGGTTCGTCGACGGGCTAGGCATCCGGGCCGACCAGCAGTTCTACGCTGCGGCGGCTGACCAGCTCTCCGGACCGAGCGGGTACGCGGCCACCTGACGCCGCCTCTGGCAGCGCGGTCCCACGCAGCCCAGCGCGGTCCCACACAGTGACCACCGCTGAAAAGGCGGTGCCGGCGAACTGTCAACCCGAGCGCTGGCTCCCGTCTGGTCATGCCAGCAAGGCCAGTCAGCGCGTGGGACGGCACGGGCACCTGCGCTTGTCCGAGCACCTAGCATGAGCACCCTCGTGGTACTGTGTCTCTGGGCATGGACGATACGCACCGATCTCTGTTGAGCGATCCGGACAGGGCGTGAGCCACGGCTCCGCCGCTGTCTGGAAGGAGGAGGCATTCATGACCATCCTACGTCGAAGCAAAGTCGTCGCTAGTTCAGTGCTAGCAGCCGTGGCACTGGTCGTCAGCAGCAGCATTGGGTCTCCACTCGCGGCCGCGGCCACGACCTGTGCCGCCAGCCCGTCGGACAGCAACTGCACCGGCAAATGGCCAGATCAGCAGGGCTGTTGGGGTCGGGATGCCTACGTTGCGGCGGCCTCGAACTGGACCGACAGCCGGACCGGTGTCCGCATGCAGACGCAGGTCTGGTGGAGCCCGACCTGCAGGACGAACTGGGGGCAGGTCTACTCGCTCGACCACTCCCGGCAGTTCCTGGAGGTGGACGTCACCCGCGTCGAGCCGATGATCATAGAGATCGCCGCACCGGTCCTGTTGCAGTCGGCCCAGTTGTGGTCGCCGATGGTGTACGCGCCGGACACGAAAGCCTGGGCCTGCGGGTGGGATGTGGACCACCAGATCACGACCAACTGCACCAGTGCTGTGTAATCAGGACGGCTCTTCTGATCTGAACGCACGGCCCAGCGTTCAGATACATCCTCTCGTGCACCACCTCGGAGGTACTCCACCGGGCCACGGGCGCCGACCTCCTGCGTGTGTGGAACGCGGCCGCGGTTGGCGACGAGCCGAGCTCGCCGCCCCTGTCCCCCATTCCGTCGCCGTACCAGCGTGAGCCCGAGACGCAAGAGCTCTCGCCCCTTGTGTGGTGCGCTGGCGTCGCTGCCCGGCCGGCGAAGACTGGCCACGGAGAGTGTTCATTGCCCCTCCTGGTCCAGTCTTCGCTCTTGGCCGCCATGCCGCGGCTGGGATCTACGCGGGCGCTACCCCTCCCACGAGCGGCCGACTTCCTCACCAACCGGTTCAGAGCGATTTTTCGGGCGACCACGACGAGCTGAGCTGATCGAACCAGGTGTTTGGTTCCACCGCCCACCACGGCGCCTCCATGCCGTTTGCCCCGTAGGCGCTCAGGATGGCGTAGGCGTGGTCCATGCAGTTGTTGCCGAACACGTTGTAGCCGTTGTTCTTCGCCCACGTAACCTTCGCGTTGGCGGCGCCCACCGCGCTGTTGGCGACCCGCTCGCAACGGTAGCCGGTGTAGTAGTTCTGGTGGCGCCCGCCATAGGTGCCGCGAAAGGCCGCCAGCATCGCGTTGCGGTTTCCTTGCCCGCTCCAGAAGCCGTTGAACTGTCCCTTATCCGCGTACCCATTCCAGGCATTGCTGCCCTCGGTCGCGCCGAAGACGTAAGTGGTGGTGCCGCCGACCTGGTAGCCCCAGCCCACATGGCCTTCGCCCAGGGCCCCATAGCGGGCGTCGAAGATGCAGGCTTCGCCCACGCTGAGCGCATACGCGGTGCTTGCCGACCCCTCCATGAGGAAGGCGGGGACAGCGACTGCCACCGCGAACAGCGTCAGGACGATACTGCGGACATACGGCCGCACTCTCATGATGGCGTAAAGCTGGTTGAGTCTCATACGTGTACTCCAATCAGGCTCTGCCCGTGGGTGCGCCAAGCTTACTGCTTCCTCTTCTCCTGAGCCATCAGCCGACAGCTTCTGCTGAACCGCAACCGGGCTGGGCGGAGGGACAAGCGGCCGACGCTGACCGATCCGCGCGAGAGCGGGGACCTGGAGAACACACGGCCAACTCGGTGCTCGGGCTGCCGAGTTGATCGTGCCCAAGAAACGGCAGTTGGGCGACGACGTGGGATGACCCGGCGACCTGGTGTGGGTGGGCGAGAGCTACCCGGCACCCGAAGCCGCTGAGGGCGCAGTGGCTTCGGGCAGACGCGGGACCGGTTGTCGCCGCTGCAGGCGCATTCGGAGGCCGCCACGTGGGCGCAGCGTGATCGCGGGGGCCGGGACCACCTCCTGGCCCGGCGTCAGTCCCAGCCGGAAGCGCTGCCCGATAGTGGCCAGCAGCAGGGTGGCCTCGGTGAGCGCGAACGTGTTGCCGATGCACTGGCGCGGCCCGCCGCCGAAGGGGAAGTAGGCGAACCGTGGCAGCCGTCGGGCCAGATCGTCCGCCCAGCGCTCGGGCTCGAACGCCAGCGGGCGCTCGAACCAGCGCGGGTCGCGGTGGATGGTCCAGGGGCTCATGAGAAACGTGCTGTTGCGGCGTACGCGACGACCGCCGATCTCGGTGTCGCGGATCGCCGCCCGCTCGACGGCCCAGGCCGGCGGGTAGAGCCGCAGCGACTCGGTCACCACCCAGCCCGCGTAGGTCAGCCGCGGCAGGTCGCTCCCTGACGGCAGGCGCTCGCCGAGCACCTGGTCGAGCTCCGCGGACAGCCGCGCCTCCGCCGTCGGGTGCTGGGCTAGCAGGTACCAGGCCCAGGTGAGGGCGAGGGCGGTCGTCTCATGCCCGGCCAGCACCAGCGTCATCACCTCGTCGCGGAACTGCTGATCGGTCATGCCGGTGCCATCCTGCTCATCACGAGCCGCCAGCAGCAGCGCGAGCAGATCGCCGTGGTCCGCTCCGCTCGCCCGCCGCTCGGCAATCAGGCGGTACACCAACCGGTCCAGGATCCGTACGGCACGCCGCAGCCGCAGGTTGGTGGGCGTCGGCACGGCGTCCGGCAGCAGGATGCCGAAGCTCTCGATCCGCTTCTCGAGGGCGGTCAGCGCGACCGCCAGCGCGGCGCCCACCTCGCCCGCGTCGCCGGACAGGTCGGCGCCGAACAGCGTCTTGCCGGCGACCGCGAAGGTGAGCCGCATCATCTCCTGGTGGATGTCGCGCTCCTCGCCATCGGACCAACCGGCAACGGCGCGCACGCCAAGCTCGACCATGCTGGTCGTGTAGGCCGAGACGCGCTCGCGGTGGAAGGCGGGCTGCATCAGCCGCCGCTGGCGCCGCCACAGATCGCCTTCGCTGGTGAGTAGGCCCTTGCCGAGCAGCGACCGGAGGCGCTGGATGCTGAGAGGCTTGACAAAGTCCCGGTTGTGGGTGACGAGCAGGTCTTCGACCAGGGCGGGGTGGTTGACGAGCACGGCCCTCAGTGGAGGGAAGCGCAGGGGGACCCAGTCGCCATAGGTCGCGAGCTGCTCGAGGCGACTGAGCTGATCGCGGGTGAACGTCAGCCAGTGCCCCCAGAGCGGGTTGTCCAGAGGGACGCGGGTCGCGGCGGTCACGGGTCCTTTCAGCATAGGCCGACCTGGATCGGACCGCCAGAACTCGCCCCTGCGC
>JAABUQ010000170.1_pt1 | contig 140489 bp, 132 predicted proteins | sample 5560001 | NCBI WGS metagenome assembly JAABUQ01 (sample SAMN10711888, study PRJNA513371) | rock metagenome | isolation source: Antarctica rocks | place: Antarctica: Victoria Land, Finger Mt nord | collected 2015-12-18
CCCGGCTTTCCCCAGAGGGGAAACGGGAAAGGGGCAATCCGATTCCTCGCTGCCGCAGGCTGGTTTTGCCTCCTAAAAAGCTTGACTTTCATCATGAATGCTAAGTGACGCCTACGCAGAGGTGAGACGCCGTCTTAGCCATTCCGCGCGTGACAAGACCGTTCCAGCGAAATGAATTATGAATGAATAGTTCGGGCTTCGCAGTTGATCGCCGGCGCCCAACGTGCGTCAATAGAACATTGCTTCAAGTGAGGTGCCTTGGTATGTCTTTTCTTTCTTATCTCAGCCGTGCGGGGATTGCGCTCCTGTTTGCGCTCCCGGCCTCCTCCCAGACTCAGGCCATCAATGGAAGCATTCGCGGCCGCGTGACGGACCAGGCCAACACAGCCGTTTCGGCGGCGAAGGTTTCCATCGAGAACACCCAAACGGGCTTCAGCCGTTCGAGCCCTAGCAACGACGTTGGCTACTACGTGTTTCCCAATCTTCCGCTCGGCAACTACACAGTGACGGTTCAGATGAGCGGATTCAATACGCAAAGGCATCCCGATGTAGTGCTGGATGCGGGAACGGAAGCTACTATCGACGCGCAGCTTCAGGTGGGTAGTACCAGCACTTCGATTGAAGTTTCAGGCGGGGCGCCGGTGGTCGATCCAGCGCGCGTGAATATCAGCGTCACCATTGGGCGGGAGGAAACCGACAACCTGCCGCTGACCTCGCGTAATCCTTACAACTTTGTGCTGCTGCAACCGGGCGTCAGCGGACACCCTAATGCGGAATTAGGAATACCGCGGCTCCTCAACACCAACGGCTTGGTGGATCACGTCAACTATCAGCTGGATGGCACTGTAGACACGGAGAGCGATCGCTACGGCCTGCGACTATTCGCCATCTCCGACAGCTACGTGCGCGAGGTGCAAGCCGTATCGAGCAGTTACGCTCCGGAGTTCGGCAGGACAGCCGGAGACGTTTATAACGTCATCACCGATTCAGGCAGCAACCAGTTTCATGGAGAAGTGCAGTATGTCGGCAGGCCTTTGGATGCGGTAGCGCGCCCCATCCTTGCCACCGCCACCACCGCTATTCCGGCCGCCAATGATTTTTCAGCCGACGCGGGCGGGAAGCTGATTAAAGACAAGCTCTTCTTCTTCGCCTCTTACGAGCACATCACGCGCTCCACACCGACTCCAATTACCATCCGCCCGGCAAACGCCGCCGCCATCGGCATTCCAGCCAACTTGCTGGCGACTGCGCCCACTGTGCAGCACGCGCAGTGGGTGGATTTCAGGCTCGACTGGTCCATCACCCAGAAGCACCAGTTTTTCGTACGCTATAACTACTTCCGCAACCGCTATCCCTTTAATACGAATAATGGCGGACTGTATGCGCTCGATGCCGCTTCGGACTTCCGCGACCGGGCTCACGTCCTGGGAGCGCAGCTGCTGTCGACATTCTCGCCGAACGTGCTGAATGAGCTGCGTTTCGGCTGGCCGTATCGCAATGAGCAGCATGTAGCCAATCCACTGACGGGAACAGGCTCGGAGATTACAATCAGCGGCATCGCAAACTTCGGCGGCAGCACCGCCGTGGGCGATCGCTTCCAGGAAAAAATTCCGAATCTGAACGACAACTTCACGGTGGTAAAAGGCGCGCACACCTTTAAGGCGGGATTCGGATATCAACAAAATCTGGATACACAGGCGGCCCAAATCTACACGCAATACATCTTCCCCAACATTGCTGCCTATTTGAGCGCGAAATCGGGGGCTACGCCCTTGTCCTACACCACGTTCAACGCGAGCGTAGGGCAACCGGGAGCCGCCTACCACTCTTTCTTCTGGGATGTCTTCGCGCAGGATAGCTGGCAGATCACGCCGAATTTGCTGGCCGTGTATGGAGTAAGGTACGATCAGTTCCGCGGCCCGGCCGGCGATCCTAACGCTGTGTTGGCAAGCTCGCATCATTTCCGTATGCCCGAAGGCAACTTTGCACCGCGTCTCGGCCTGGCATGGAAACTTACGCCGAAAACTGTGATGCGCGCCAGCTCTGGCCTGTTTTACGAAGCGCCGCCAACGAATCTCTGGTACAACGCCATCTACAGCGATGGAGGATCAAGTTCTTACACAGCCTCGATCCTATCCAGCGCCCCAGGAGCTCCGGCATTCCCAGCCGTCGTCGCCAACGGGACCCTGCCCAGATCGTCGCAAACCATTTATGCCATCACGCCTAATTTCAAGAACGGCTATGCCATCAACTCCAGCTTCCAGATCACACAGCAACTGTGGCAGAACGATTCCTTAACGCTTGCGTACGTCAACACCAACGGACGTAACTTGGAATATCTGCGCAATGCGAACCTGATCAATCCCACGGGCTATCTGGCGGATGGGCGCCCCGTCTATTCGTCCACCCTAAGTGCGGCCACGCGTGTCAACCCGTTGTTCAACAACATTGAGCTACAAGATATCGGCTCCAACAGTTCTTATAATGCGGCCATCGTGACTTACCAGCACCGCTTCGCGCGCGGGCTCGAAGCGTTCGCTTCCTATACATGGTCACATTCGCTCAGCGATGCTCCGGAAGCAAACGCCTTCGATCAGGGTTCGCTGGTAATTTCAGATCCAACCAATCGAAATCGTGACCGCGCCAACACCAGTATCAATCGCCCGGATGCATTCTCGCTCAGCACCCTCTGGGGCCCTACCTTCAATGGAATTAGCAACCGGGCTTTACGTTATCTCGCCAACGACAACCAGCTTGCCATCACGCTGGTTGCTTCTTCCGGCGATCAACAAAACATTACCGCCAACCAATTATTGAATGGTGACGCACTGGCCCAAACCGGGTTGGGCAATTCCACGCGGCCGCTCCTCGTGGGACGGAACACGGCGCGGACGGGGAATATCTACCAACTCGATGTCCGTTATTCGCGAACCTTCTTTAAATTCTGGGACCGCCTTCAGCCCAGCTTCTTTGCGGAGGCCAACAACGTGCTCAATCACCCGAACATTACAACCATCAACACCAACGCGATTGTGAACGCGACCGGAGCGATCGTGACACAACCCACCTTTGCCCCGGTTTCCACTTTGCTTGAAGGCCGAATCATTCAACTGGGAGTGCGTGCTGCCTGGTAAGGGAAAGGACAGTCAGTTCCCTTCCCGCATCTACGCCGAAACAGTCCTGGCGGTGAATTTCGCCGATGCGCAACGCCTGTTTCTCGAGGGCTTGCTCGACATACACCAAGCGCACACGCTGATGCTTGCCAAGCAACGGATCATGCCTCAAGCAGCCGCCATAGCGTGCCTGGACGCACTCGATAGCCTCGACCGTGAAAAACTCCGCGGCGCGACCTATGACGGACGCTTTGAAGATCTGTTCTTCTATATTCAGGCCGACATTGCAGCGCTGTGCGGGGAAGAACACGCCGGCCGCATGCATACCGCGCGCAGCCGCAACGACATTGCTCTCACGCTATATCGCATGCGTCTACGCAGCGATGTACTTCAGTTGGTGGAAGCAGTGCATGGAGTTTGTTCCATGCTGATCCAGCTTTCGCGCGAACACGTCCAGACGCTGATGCCCGCCTACACTCACACCCAGCCGGCACAGCCCACCACCCTCGCGCATTATCTGCTGGCCGCAATGGAGTGTTTCAGCCGGGACCAGCGCCGCCTCCGGGCTGCCTTCGCAACGGTGAACTGCAATCCGTTAGGCGCCTGCGCCATTACCACCACCGGGTTCCCCATCGATCGAAGTTACACAGCGGATCTGCTGGGGTTCGAGGCATTGCAACTGAACTCCTACGGTGCGATTGCGGCGACTGATTACGTCACTGAAACTGCCGGCGCCATTGCCACCGCCATGGTCAATCTGGGCAAGCTGGTGCAGGATCTTCTGCAATGGAGCAACCCTGCTTTCGGCTATCTGCGACTCTCAAGCGGCTGGGTGCAGATCAGCAGCATTATGCCCCAGAAGCGCAACCCGGTTGCCTTGGAACATACACGCATCCTGGCCAGCAAAGCGTTGGCGCAGGCACAAGGAGTATTCACCGCGACCCACAACACCCCGTTCGGGGACATCGTGGATAGTGAAGATGACTTGCAGCCGTTAGTCTTCTCGATGACTACCGACGCCCTCCGCGCATTGCGGCTCTTCGCCGGCCTGATGTCGGATTGCGAAGTGGATGTCGAGCGCTTGTCCCAGCGTGCCCACGACGATTTCTTGACCGTGACTGAACTTGCGGACACCTTGGTCAGGCAAGATGGGCTCAGTTTTGACGCCGCACACGCGCTGGTGTCCCAGGCAGTGCGGGAACTGGCCGGAAAGTACTCGCCCGACGCGATGGTCGACCAGGTAGTGAAACATGCGCCGCAGCAGCTTGGCCGAGCGCTCCATACTAAACGCGCGGAGCTTCTCGAAGCGCTTAATCCTCGTCACTTCGTCAATATCCGCGACGTGGTTGGCGGGCCGGCGCCGAAAGCGCTTGCAGCGGCTCTTCAACAGGCGCAAGCTGAGCAGCGGGAAGCTGAGTCCTGGATCACGCAAAAACAACGCCTGTTGAATGGCTATCACGGCCTCATGCGCGAAGCACGCGAGCAATTATTTGGCGCCGCCGGCAATCAGAGATAGGCCGCTAATTGTAAAATCCGAAGCGTGGCGTCTCCGTCTGTTCCCAAGGTTCTGGAGTTTGAAGAAGCACGGCGCATCATCATAGACGCGGTGCGATCGCTTGGTCTAAAGCGTGCCATTGAGACTGTACCGCTTGAGCAGGCACATGGCCGCATTCTCGCTTCCTCCGTACTTGCAGATCGCGACTATCCGGCCCTTCGCCGTTCTTTGCGCGACGGCTTTGCGGTCCATTCAAGCGATTTGCCCGGCACGCTGAACGTCAGGGGCGAAGTGCGGGCGGGCGAGGAACAGCAGTCGCCGCTCCAATCAGGTGAGGCGCTGGAGATCATGACGGGCGCGCCCGTGCCGGAAGAGGCCGATGCGGTTGTGATGGTGGAGCACATCACTCGCGTGGGCGATTCCAAGGTGAAGATCGACCGGATAGCTGACTCCGGGCAGTTCATCAATCCACAGGGCGCGGAGGCGCGGCGTGATGCAGTCCTGATTCAGGAAGCGACGCTGCTCGACGCCAGCCATATCGCTACGCTTGCCATGACCGGGCATCTTAGCGTTCCGGTGGTTCCCCGCCCTTCGGTAGCCATCCTACCCACCGGCGACGAGATTGTCGACCTGCATGAGAAGCCCGCTGCCCATCAGGTCCGCAATTCGAATTCTTATATGTTGGCGTCGCTGGTGCGATCCGCCGGCGGGAACGCCACTATTCTGCCGATTGCCGGCGACACGCGCAAGGCATTGCGCCCGCTTCTGGAGCAAGGCCTGCAGCATGACATGCTCCTGGTCACCGGCGGCGTTTCGGCCGGCAAATACGATCTCGTGAAACCCGCGCTACGGGAGTTGGGCACCGAGTTTCATTTTGAGCGGGTACGCATCCAGCCGGGTCAACCGGCCGCCTTCGGCATCTTCGGGAACAAGCCTGTGTTCGGGCTGCCGGGTAATCCCGGTTCCACACTTGTCACCTATCAACTTTTTGCGCGCTCCGCTTTGGAGTTGCTGGCCGGCCAGGCCGAACCCATTCTCCCGCTTCTCCGTGCACAGTTTGAAGCACCCTTCCGGCACAAGCTGGGCCTGACCCGCATTCTGCCTGCCAGGCTGAGCAGTGACGGCGAACACCTGCGCCACATTCCGTGGCAGGGCTCCAGCGATATTCCTGCCCTTGCCAGAGCGAATGCATTCCTTATTGCGGAGCACGACCGTGAGACCTGGGACATAGGAGACACCATCCGCGTGATGTTGAAGCCATGAAGAACGAACTGTCGCATTACGATTCCACGGGCCAAGTCTCCATGGTCGATGTCGGAGGGAAGCAGACGACGGAGCGAAGCGCCCGGGCCCACGCTTTCGTGGCCATGGCCCCGCACGTCATCGATGCGCTTCCACACAATGCCAAGGGCGATCCGCTGGAGGTAGCGCGCATTGCGGGAATCATGGCTGCCAAGAAGACGTCGGAGTTAATCCCGCTTTGCCATCAACTGCCGCTGTCGCATGTGGGCCTGGAATTCCGCATTGAGAAGAACGGTATTGAGATCATCGCAACCGCCCGTACCGCCGCGCAAACCGGTGTAGAGATGGAGGCGATGACAGCCGCTTCTGTCGCCGCGTTAACAATCTATGACATGACCAAAGCGCTCGACAAAGCCATAGAAATTCGTGAGGTGCATCTGCTGGAGAAGACCGGCGGAAAGTCAGGAATTTACCGGCGCGCGAAAGATGCCGGAGCCCCGAGTGATTAACGTTGCGATTCTCACCGTCAGCGATTCCACAGTTGCCGGCACGCGTGAAGACCTGTCGGGACCGGCACTCGCCGCCCGCTGTCAGGAGCTAACCTGGCCCGTGATCGAAACCGGGACTGTTGCCGACGACGAAACGGATATTGCGCAGCGCATAAAGAAGTGGGCGGACGAAGCGCGCGCAGCCTTGATCCTGACAACCGGCGGTACAGGCGTATCCGCCCGCGACGTAACCCCTGAAGCCACCCGCAGAGTCCTCGATAAAGAGATCCCAGGCATGGCCGAACTGATGCGCTCAGCGGGGCTGGAGCAAACCAAGCTCTCGGTTCTTTCGCGCGCTGTTGCTGGAACGCGCCATCGCTCGCTCATCGTCAATCTTCCCGGTTCGCCGCGCGGGGCGCTCCACTCCTTCAACGCCATTCAACATTTGGTTCAACACGTCGTTGATCTACTCGAGGGACGTACCGAACACCCCTCCGGTGATGATGCGAAACTGAAGACGGTAATGGAAACTCAGGGAAGCGCGGGGACATCTTAAGCATAATGCGGCATTTACCTTTGGCGGCCTTGATTTTGGCGATGGGAACAACCGGATTTGCGCAGTTGGTGCCCAGTCAACTACCTCCTGGCCCGCCGCCTCAGCCAGGGCAGTTGGGGCCGGCGCCTACCACCACCTCCGCGCCTGGGACTCCGGCCGCTGCGCCCGAAGCCAACGTACCGGCGCCGCAGCCTGCGGGCGGAGATGATAACGATCCCACCTTTCGTTCCAGCATTCATTACGTGCTGGTGCCCACCTCTGTTCTTGACCCCGACGGTCACGGCTACGTGAATGGGTTAAGCGCTAACAGTTTCGAGGTCTATGACAACGACAAGCCTCAAAAGGTGATTGCCGAAGCTACCGAACTTCCCTTATCGGTGGTCCTGGTTGTCCAGGCGAACTCCGAAATCGAAGCCATGCTTCCGAATCTGAAGCGGTCAAGCGTGCTTCTGCATGGGCTGGTCACCGGAGAGAACGGCGATATCGCTGTTCTTGCCTTCGACCATCGTTTACAAAAACTTCAGGATTTCACAAAGGATCCGGAGAAGCTGGACGACGCCATGCAGAAGCTTACAGCGGGATCCAACAGCGCCCGGCTCATCGATGCAGTAGCGCAGGCGGATTATATGCTGCGGCAGCATGATCCGCGGAACGTTCGCCGCCGCGTGGTTCTCCTGTTAAGCCGGAATGTGGATAAGGGGAGTGAAGGTCATCTGCAAGAGACTGTTCGCAGAATGGAGTTCGACAATGTGATTGTATATTGCGTTGACATCTCCCGCTTCCTGAGTTCGCTTTTGAAGCAACCCGATTACCCGCGGCCGCAAAACGGCGGCATACCGCCCGAAGCGCTTCCCAATATTGCGGGAGGCAAAGGCCCGCGCACGGAGACCAGCGTGGTCCAGCAGGAAGACGGAAATGCGCTGAATGCGGTGCCTCCCATGTACCGGTCAATGCGTGACCTGTTCAAGAAAACTCCAGCCGAAGCGTTCACTCACTTCACGGGCGGTAAGGAGTATACCTTTGCGCGCGAACGAACTCTGGAGGCGGCCATCACCGACATTGGCCAGGATCTGAATAGCCAGTATCTTCTGAGCTATGCGCCCACAGAGGAGACCAGGAGAGAACCCGGGTTTCACAACATCAGGGTGGTTGTCGACCGCCCCGGCTTGAAGATTCGCACCCGGCCCGGTTATTGGTGGGGCGGCGGCATTCAATAGGCTAACGGCTACGCGGACTCATCGAACCGCATAGCGCCGAAAGAAACAACGCTGTTCGGGTCAATTTGCCACTGATGATAATGGAGCAGCTCTCCGCGTAGTCCCGGCATCACGCGCATGAAAGTGTAAAGCGGCGAGGACCCACACCACTTCAGGTCGTCGTGCCCATCCTGCACCAGGCTCCAATACCCACCCAGGTTGCCGCCGGCAATCTGCTCAATGCGCTGGCGGTCACGCTGTTCCACGCCCAGCATCTCCCCGGCATTCGCGGTAGCGCGCAGCGGGTCGCCGTAACGGCCTCCCATGTGCGCCATATCTATTCCTAATACCCAGAACAGCTTCTTTCCTTCCCGTGCGCCTATGTTACTGAGCGAATCAAAGAAACGAGCCACACGCTGGTTCTCTTCCGGCAGTCCGCCCTCATAGATGCTCTTGACGAACGGGCCGCACAAGATGGGTAGCACTCGAACCTGCGGTCCGTAGATATGCTGCAGAAACACGATTTGAAACTCGATCGAGTGTTCCACCGAGTGGCAATAGTCCTCCATTCGAACCGCGTCCGCGGCATCGTTCTCAAGCTCATCCACCAGCGCCGTGTTCGTCTGTGCTTCCCCGAACGGTGTTAGAAACTTTTTGCGAGTCAGTCCGAACCGGTCCGGAGCGCCATAATGTGAAGTGCCAAGAATCACAAAAGTGCGATCCTGGGCTTCTTCCGGAGAGGGCAGCGCCTGGTATGCCGCGCGATAGCTATCCCAACCGCCATCGGGACTGGCGTGCGGCGCTGCAATCGCAATGGTGCGCGGAGTGCCCTGCGCGCTACCCACCCGCGCCGTCATCAACTCGCTTAGCTTGCTTCGGTCTTTCGGATAAGCCGCACCCGCGAAGATCGGCTCGCGAACCAGTTCGCCCGCAAACTCTAATTCGCGCTTGGCCTTCAGCTGACGGTAGTTGTCATTTTCCAGAAACCCCGCTTCGTTCAGCGAATCGAAGAGATGCTTCTCAATATCACCCACCTGAATTTCGCCGGTAATGCGAACCAGCTCGGAGCGTAAATCGAGGGTAGATTGCTGACCGTCAAAGCATTCCAGCGCCTGCACCAACGGCGGCGGCACCAGTAGCGTGGCATCTGAGTAATGGTAGGGATCGCGGATGAATAGGCCCGGCCGATCCGGATCAGGCGACGGAACAAAGTCGAGATTGAACCGAAGAAGTGGAAGAACGTCTGACACGCTCTATTGTACGAACTGGCGCATCCGGTCCAGAAATTCGCGCGGCACGCGAATATTCGCGTTCATGCCGCTGCCAAGTTGAATGTTCGGCTTTATCGCTCCGTGAAAATCGGACCCGCCTGCCAACAGTAGGCCGAGTCCTTCTGCAACTTGCCGATAGTGCGCCTGCAACTCCGGTGGATGTTCGGAGTGGTAGACTTCTAAGCCCAGCAGCCCGGCGTTCTTCAAGCGCCGAATCGCCTCTGCCTCTACATCCCGAGCCAGCGCCAGCCTTACAGGGTGCGCCAAAACAGGGATGCCGCCGCCCTCGCGAACGATGCGAATGGCTTCCTCCGTGCTTTGGCTTTCTCTCTCTACATAACTGGGTGCATTCTCTCCCAAATAGCACTGAAAAGCGTCTTCGATATTGGCTGCGTAGCCTTTGTCCACCAGCACCCTGGCAAAGTGCACCCGGCCCGCCAGGCTGCGGCCCACCGACTCCACTTCTTCGACGGTGATGTGGATGCCGTGGCTTTCCAGCGCTTCAGCCAAACGCTGATTGCGTTCGCGCCGCTCTTCCCGTTCACCTATCAGCCACTTCGTAAACTCAGCCGATGGCTGCCGGGAGGGCCAATAACCCAGCAAGTGAGCGGTCCGGCGCTCACGGCCTGGACCAAGATCAAGCTTCGTATTCAGCTCAATCCCGCGCACCACATCCAGCCCGATTTCGCGCGCCAATGGAACGGCCTCTTCGAAACCGGCAAAAGTATCGTGATCGGTAATCGCCAACGCATCAAGCCCCGTTCGCTTGGCTAACGTGACTAGCTCCGCCGGGCTCAATGAGCCGTCGGAGGCGGTGGTATGCGCGTGAAGGTCTATGTATTTTGCTTCTGCACTGCCGGCGGGATCGGACACTAGCGGGTCTTCAACTCAGGGTACACGATGAATTCAAAGCTCTCGCCGCAGGTGTGCGCAATCAGGCGTCCAGGGCCGAGGTTCTTTTCCTTGGTGCGATTCTCAAAGAAAACGGCGCCATCCGTGCTATCGCCGGGCTTCAGTTTCGCCGGCGCCAGAATGATCGCCGACGCCGCTGCCGCCGCTTTGAACCCCTTGTTCACAAACTGCGTCATCGCCGCTTCGCGCCGCTGCTCATAGCCGTTTGTGGAGCGAAAGTTCGCTAGCGCGTAAATGCTGTCTTCATAGAGCAGTTGCAGCTTGATCACATCGTTGCGGCTAGCCTTTTCCATCAGCGACTCGACAACCTCATCAGCCGATTCAGGAAGAAGTCTGCTGCCATCCTGGCGAGCGTATGAGAAGTCGCTCGGCTTTACCACCCAGGAAACCAGAGAACCGTTCGTCACAGTGACCTGAACGATATTGTAGTCCTTGATATGCGGCGGCAAGGCAGCGAACATGACAGTGATGCCATTCTTTGTCAGGGCCTCGTAATCAAGGTTGTGCGATTGGAAATCAATGGGGCCGGAAGGTGCATTCGATGGAGTGGTGCCCGCCTGCGGCGAGTTCGTTGCTTGATCGCCCGCCGTCTGTCCCGGACGCAGCGGCGCGGCGGGCGGCGCATTCGGAACGGGCTGGCTGGACGGCGCCCCCGGCTGGACAGGAGAAGATGACTGGACAGGAGACGATTTCGACGTAGCCGCATAAGCTGACAACATCAGCCCGGCCACAATGCTGCACGCGGAGACAATACGGCCCCGCGCACTCGGAGAGTTCATTAAAAAGACCCAACTACATGATAGACGCACGCGCGCGAATTCGCCGGCTGCTTACCATCCACTTCTTACTCTTCCTATGGCTGTTCGCTCGCCGCCCGGAGGTGCTGACAAAAGCCCAGTTTTGGGCCGAGGATGGTGCCGTCTTTTTCGCCGACCAGCTAAAGTTGGGCTTCCTTCACGCGCTCTCGAGCACCTACGCCGGCTACTACCATGCCGTCCCCCGTTTGATCGCGGCCGCCGCCGGCGTCCTACCGGCACACTACGTTCCCCTCGCCTATAACTTCACGGCGCTCGTCCTCGCTTCTATCTGCTGCGGCTTATTCGCCTGGCCCATGTGCCGTCATCTCATTCCGTCCGATCTCTTAAGAACGGCAACCTGCTTTGTGGCCGCCGCGGGTGTCTATGGAGGAAATGAAGTCATCGGGAACCTCGCCAACCTGCAATGGTTTTTGCTCATTGCCGCAGTGGTACTCACCTGCTATCAAGAAACTTCGCAAGCCAAGCCGGCCTGGCTCCACATCTTGTTGGCATTTACCGCTTTGCTGATTGCTCTCAGCGCGCCCTTGGTCCTTATCCTCATTCCGTGCTTGCTGTGGCAGGCCGCCAGGAAAAGAGGCCTCAGCCGCTTACCCCCACTTTGCATGCTGGCTGGGTCTCTCTTCGAAATCTACACCTTCCTCCGCTCCAGCGAGCCGCACGGATCCTTGCACACTTTCAGACTCAGTTCCTTCTTCGTTGCCGTCGTCGCCACCGCGATTTCACGGCCGGTGTTGATCACCCTCCTCGGTCATCAGTACCTGGCGACGGGCGCCCTCCTGGGCCTCGCAAGCAAATTCATTGCCGCGCTAATTATTGTGAGCGTTGCCCTTACCCGCCTCCACTCTTCTATTGACCGCAGCGGCCGCCAGGTTCTGAACGTCGCTACTTATCTATGTCTGTCTTTGATCGCCGTCGTTATGCTGGGCAGAAACCTGGCCGCCGCCTTCACGGATCCGGAGGGATTTCGTCACCTGGAGGGAGAGCGCTATTTCTTCGTCCCGGGACTCCTCTTTGTCTTTATCTCGGCCTTCGGGATAAGCCGCCTGTTGAGTACGCAAAGGCACGAAGTCAAGGCCGCCATTCTGGTACTACTCTTCAGCTACGGAATAGTGCAGAATTTCAGGTTGCCGCCTCTGGTTGATCTCAACTGGGCGACCTATGCACCCCAGGTCGACGACTGGGCCGCCAGACGCCACCGGGGAGAGCACGTTCCCCGCCTAACAGTACCCATCAACCCTGTTCCTTTTATCCTGATCTTGGACTAAAGGACTGATCCGTTCCTTCCATCCACTTTAGCCGCGCCAACCCGATGAGTCGCCTCGAACCCGGCTCTGCCCCGCCCGGTCTGCACCCCTCCCGAAGCATCCCAACCCAGCATTCACATCGTTTCATAAATTTTCTGAGCTTTGATTAGAGTTTTTACTGCCAAGACATAGAAGACCCATAGTTATATCGCTGGTACCGTTACCGCGTTGAAGATTTAGTTTCGTTCACCGATAAGGACAGCAGGCCAATTTTTGGGGTAGAGGGATTCGCTTTCAAGCAAACCCCAATCGATCTTCAGACTGCCCCGGCTGCCACATCCCTATCGGAAAACTCAGGTTCGAGGCCACGTTCGTAGGCCTATCCATCAACTAAGGATTGTAAAGCGCAATGGCTGCAAGGCTTCTATTGGCATTCTTTGCCATTTTTTGTTCTACCCGGATTCTCCCTGCACAAGGGCTGCAAACCTCTTACGATCAGCGCGGACTGACCAATCTTTCTTATAACGGCGTATCGCTGGTGAACTTAAACGCCGGCCTAGGGGACGCCTTCTATGTAGGCGGCTACAACCTGGGCGGCAACGGCGCCTGGGGCGGCATCGGCAACGCCACCAAGTGGAACGCCAGTTCCCAAACCCTGACGTGGTCCTGGAATTGGGGCACTGTCAGCTGCCAATTTGCCACGCCGTTTGCCAGTAACACTTTGAATGCGACCTTGACCGTGACTAACTCCAGCGCCCAGACGCTGAACGGGATTGACATCTATCCCTTCGGTCTGCAGTTCCCGAACCTCCCGAAACAGTTCGGGAACGCCGGCTATCCCCAGTTCCATAACAATCTGGACGCCGCGTCCTTCATCCCGGCCGATTACGGCTCCGGCATGCTGACCTTGGTCGACAACGACGCCAAGCCGCTGTTTCTGGGCTTCAGCCCGTCGGGCGCCGCCAATCACTACGCGCTGGTTGTGGGCACCAATAACGATTCGAGCGAAGGCTTTCTGGCTACTGCCGTTCCCGTCAACCGCCCCCTCGCGCCCGGCCAAACCGATGTCTATTCCATCTCCTTACGCTTCTCCCCTTCCGGAACCGACTACCACTCAGTTGCCGCGGACATTCTCACCACCTATGGCCAAAGCTGGCCGCAAACCCTCAATTGGACCGACCGCCGGCCTATCGGCGAACTGTTCATTACCAATCCCACCGCTTCGGCGGCTCCCAATTCGAGCCCGAATCCCCGCAACTACACCGTCGCGCAAAATATCAACATTCAGACCCCGCAAGGGCTGGCGGCCTTTCAGCACGCCGTGCTGGCGTATGCCGACAATTCCGTGCAGATCCTCAAGAACATGAACGCGCAAGGCGCCATCGTGTGGGACCTCGAAGGCCAGCAATACCCCCAACCGAATACCAGCTACGTGGGCGATCCCACCCAGTTGCCGGTCATGGCCCCGGAGATGGACGGCATCGCCGACCGGTTCTTTGCCAAATTCACCAATGCAGGGTTGAAGTGCGGCATGACGCTGCGCCCGCAGCAGCTCGATTTCACCGTCTCACCGCCCAATCAAAACTCCGTCGCCGTCTCAGATGAAGCCGGAGTTCTCATCAAGAAGATTCAGTATGCCTACAACCGTTGGGGCTGCACCATTTTCTATGTGGATTCTGACGGCGGTCCGAATGACGCCACCGCGCCCTCTACGTTCCAGCAAGTTCTGGCGGCCGTGCCCCAGGTGCTCGTCATCCCGGAGAATATCTGGGTCAAAGATAGCGCCTACACCGCCCCGCTCGCCAGTTTCTGGGCGCCCTACAAGCCGCTACACACCACTGCCGACGAACACGCCATCTGGCCGAATGCCTTCACCGTTACCTACATTGGCGACGCGCCCAATGACGATCTCAGCAATAATCCAAATGAGCCCAATCAGTGGAACGAACTTGTGAACGCCGTCGCTGGCGGCGACATTCTTTCCTTCCGCGCCTGGTTTGACGATGAGCCGCTGAACAGCCAGGTCACTCAGATCTATCAGGCCGCCGCCTCCTCCACCGGCTCTTCAAAGGCAAAGCCTTCGCCCGTAGCGTCGCTCACGGTCACTCCCGTCACCAGCGCTCTTACCGCCAGCGAGCAACAGCAATTTACCGCCGCCTCCGGCAACACCACCACCCAAGCCGTCAGCTGGAGCATTTCTCCGGCCGGCGCCGGCGTCATCTCCGCCAACGGCCTCTACACGGCGCCGGCTCTCATCGCGGCGCAACAAACTGTGACCGTTCTCGCCACCAGCACCGCCGATGCCACCAAGTCTGCCGCCGCCGCCATTACGTTGAACCCCACCATCGGCATTTCAGTCAGTCCGGCGGCTGGCGCTTTAACCCCGGGTCAGGCGCTGCGCCTCACCGCCACCGTCTCCGGTTCCACCAATCAGCAAGTTAACTGGACCGTCTCACCCGCGGGCCTCGGTACGGTTTCATCCGCCGGGTTGTACACCGCGCCCGCCTCCGTCCTCGCGCCGGAGAGCGTCACCGTTCAGGCCACCAGCATGGCTGATATGACTAAGTCCGCCGCGGCCTCACTTACCTTGAATCCGTCTCCCTCGGCCCCGGCTTGCCCTGCCCCCGCTAGCAACGCCTTCACCGGCTGCTACTACCTCGACCAAACCTTCGGCAGCACCCAGGGCTTAGGTTTTAGCCGCACCGATCAGCAAATCAACTTCAATTGGGCAACCAACGGTCCGGGGGCGGGTGTAGGCCCATACAACTTCTCTGTGCGCTGGCAGGGCAACTTTACGTTCGCCGCCGGCGCCTACACCTTCTCCGTCGCAACCGACGATGGTTCCATCCTCTACATCGATGGCAATCAGGTCATCAACGAATGGGGCCAGCATCCCGCCTACACCGCCACGCAGTCCGTCAAGCTATCGGCCGGCACGCACTTGATCCGTCTCGACTACTATCAAGTGGGCGGTGGCGCCTCCGCCAGTCTCAGTTGGACCACTCCGCAAGTCAACGTCTCGGTCACTCCCGCGACCGCTACCGTCGCCGCCGGGCAGACCCTGCAGCTTGCCGCCGCCGTCTCGGGAACAGCGAACAGCCAAGTGAACTGGACCGTCTCTCCGCAAGCGGCAGGTACGGTTTCTTCCACCGGGCTCTATACTGCGCCCGCCGCCGTTCCTTCGCAGCAAAGCGTCACCGTGCAGGCCACCAGCACAGCCGACCCAACAAAATCGGCTAGCGCCACCCTCACTCTCACTCCCCCCGCGGCAACGCCATTGAACACCTGCCCGTCACCGGCCAGCAACGCGTTTACCGGCTGCTACTACCTCGATCAAACCTTCGGCGCTACCAAGGGCCTCGGCTTCAGCCGCGTAGACCCACAGATCTCCTTCAACTGGGGCACGAACGGCGCCGGCTCGGGCGTTGGCCCCTACAACTTCTCCGTGCGCTGGCAGGGTAACTTCACCTTCACCGCCGGCGCCTACCTATTCAACCTCTCTACCGACGACGGCTCCATTCTCTCTATCGATGGCCATCCTGTGATCAGCGATTGGAACGATCACGCTGCCTACACCATCACTCAGCCCATCGTCATGTCGCCCGGCGCCCATCTGGTGCAGGTCGATTACTATCAATCGGGCGGCGGCGCCTCCGCCAGTCTTAGCTGGACCAACCCGGCTGTCAGCGTCACAGTCACACCTGGCGCCACCGGCATGATGAGCGCCGGGCAGACTCTGCAACTGACCGCCGCCGTCTCGGGCGCCTCCAACAGCCAAGTGAACTGGACAGTTTCGCCGGCCGGACTCGGCACCGTTTCCGCTGCAGGCCTATACAAGGCGCCTGCTTCGGTGAACGGGCAGGAAACCGTCACCGTCACCGCCGCGAGCGTGGCCGACCCATCGAAATCCGCCACCGCTCAGATCACTTTGAGCCCTACGCCCAGCGCCGCCTCCTGCCCCGCTCCGGCAGTCAACGCCTTCACCGGCTGCTATTACAACGACGAGACCTTCGGAACCAGCCAAGGCCTAGCCTTTAGCCGCACCGATTCGCAGATCAATTTCAACTGGGGCGTCAATGGTCCCGGTTCCGGAGTGGGCGCCTATAACTTCTCCGCCCGCTGGCAGGGCTACTTCACCTTCGCTGCCGGAACCTACACCTTCTCGGCTTCGACCGACGACGGCTCCATTCTTTACATCGATGGCCAGCCCGTCTTGAACGAGTGGGGCGACCACCCTGCTTTCACCGCCAACCAGCCGGTCGTGATGACCGCAGGCCAGCACCTGGTTCAACTCGACTATTACCAAGCAAGCGGCGCCGCCTCGGCCAACCTGACTTGGACTAATCAGTAAACGCCTCACGCGTTCGCGCACGAAGGGCCGGACACTCGCTCGGCCCTTTGTCATTTACTTAGTAAGCTGTCGCGGTAAGGGGCACTGAGCCAAAGCCAAAACCGAGCCACACGAACCGAGGCGCGCGCGTAAACCAAGCGCTTTCTCTGTCCCATACCAGTTGGCCGGCGCAGCGAGCCAAAGCAAAAACCGAGCCGCGACAGTATGGAGCGGTTTTCACCCGCTGCGCGCAAAGCAGCTGCTTACATAGCTAGACTGTTGTATAGTCTGTCTATGGAAGCACAACCCGATATCCCGCCCGGCACCTTGTACATGCTGGTCTTAAAAACACTGGCGCGCCTTGGATCCATGCATGGCTACGGCATCGCCCAGCACATTCACCAGGCGTCGGAAGAAGTTCTACAAGTCGAGGAAGGATCGCTCTATCCGGCCCTGCAACGCATGTTGATCAAGGGCTGGGTGGTTGCCGACTGGCAACAGTCGGAAAATAACCGGCGCGCCCGCTATTACAAACTGACCCCGCAAGGGCGAAAGCAACTCGCTGTCGAATTGCGCGAATTCCAGCGAGTGATGGCCGCCATCGGACGGGTGATACAGCCGGCATGAGGGAACTTTGGCGTCGCTTACGTTGGTTCCTCCATCGCAAGGCTTTCGAACAAGAGCTGGACGAAGAAATGCGCCACCACCTCGCCCTCAAAGCAGAGGAGCAAGGCAGCATGGTCGCGGCGCGCCGCCAGTTCGGCAACGTCACTTCTTGGAAGGAGAACAGCCGCGCTATGTGGTTAGGAACGTTTTGGGAACAACTGAGTCAGGACATTCGCTACTGCCTGCGTGCCATGAAGGCCAACAAGCTGTTTACCTCGCTCGCGACCCTCTCGCTCGCCCTCGGAATTGGCGCGAATACAGCCATTTACAGCTTCATGGACGCCATCATGATCCGCGCTCTCCCGGTCCAGCACCCCGAACAGCTGCTCTTAGTTAACTGGCGCGCCAAGGGACAGTCTGCCGTTGTAAATGATCACCACGGGCCTTCCTATCCGGAGCCGGATGGAAGCAAGACCAGTCCCGATTTTCCGTACCACGCCTATGAACTCTTGCGCGACAGGAATCACGTTTTTTCCACTCTGTTTGCCTTCGCAAGCGCTGGACGGCTCAACCTGGTGGTTGAGGGGCAAGCGCAACTCGGAGACGGTGAATATGTATCAGGCCGATACTTTGACGGGCTGGGCGTCAAGCCCGCAGCTGGCAGGCTGATCGGTCCAGCAGACGATCGGCCGAATGCTGCGCCGGTTGTGGTGATCTCATCCAGCTTTTGGCAGACACGCTTTGCCGGCCATGCCGATGCGGTGGGCAAATCCATGCTGATCAACGGCGAGCCATTTATCGTTGCAGGTGTTTCCCCGCCGGAATTCTTTGGCGTTCGCCCACAGAGTAAACCTCAGATCTTTATTCCCCTTCGGGACCTCACCCTAATTGGTCTGAATCGTTACCAGGACGCCAAGGCGCGCTTTAACGATGATCACTCCTATTGGGTTGACATGATGGGCAGGCTCAAGCCGGGGGTGACTCTGGTTCGCGCCCAGGCCGAAGTGGGTGCGCTGTTCCAGCATTGGGTGAGTGACACGGCCCGCCACGCAAACGAGCGCGCCACGCTTCCGCAGCTATGGCTGCAAGAAGGCGGCGCCGGATTGGACGCCTTACGACGCCAGTATTCGAAGCCGCTTTTCATTCTCATGACAATGGTCGCCTTGATCCTGACCATCGCCTGCGCCAATATCGCCAATCTCCTGCTGTCGCGAGCTGCCGGCCGTCAACGTGAAATGGCCGTGCGCCTCAGTCTAGGCGCAGGACGGCTCCGGATCATCCGCCAACTTCTCACGGAAAGTATTCTGCTCGCTCTCTTCGGCGCTTTGCTGGGCGTATTCGTTGGTGCGGCCGGCATTCGCTTTCTAACCTTGCTGTTGGCAAACGGGCGTGAGGGTTTCACGCTGAATGCAGAGCTTGACTGGCGCGTTCTGCTGTTCGCTCTGCTAGTCACGCTCACAACAGGTCTGCTCTTTGGGCTCGCGCCCGCGATCCAGGCGACGAAAGTGGACGTTACCCCAGCTTTGAAGGAGACGCGCGCCGGCGATTCAAGCCGGAGAAAGAAGCGCTTCGGCATCCCATTCGGGCTCAGCCATGTACTGCTGGTCTCGCAAATTGCCATTTCCCTGCTGCTGGTGGCCGGAGCCGGACTGTTTGTACGCACGCTCGGCAATCTGAATTCGATCTCTGTTGGCTTTGATCGAGAGAACATTCTACTCTTCAGTGTCGACGCGGCACAGGCCGGTTACCAAGGCGCCGATCTTAGGAACTTCTATGTCGAACTGCAGCGCCGCTTCCGTTTAATTCGCGGCGTGCGCAATGCAACGCTCACACACATTCCGCTAGTTGCGAACTCGGACACCACCACAGACGTAAATATCCCCGGTCTCCCGCTAAGCAATCAGGAAGACCGAGAGACGGCGGTGTTGCACGTGGGACCCGGATTCTTTGAGACCATGCAGCTTCCGCTTCTGGCGGGCAGAGCGATCGACGAGCGAGATCGAGAGAGTGCTCCGATCGTGGCAGTCGTCAATCAAGTATTCGCCGATAAATACTTTCCCGGCGCGTCCCCAATTGGCCGTCACTTCAACCTCGGCAATGGAAAGGATGCGCCCGATATGGAAGTCGTCGGCGTGGCTAGCTCAGCACGTTACAGCTCTCTGAAAGGCGAGATCCCGCCCGTTGCCTACCTTTCGTATCTTCAGACCGGCAAGAACAGGCCGCTCGAATGGATGTTCTTCGAATTGCGCACGACTGGCAATCCTCTGGCTCTGGCCAACACCGTGCGCCGCATCGTGCACCAGGTAGGCCCGCGAGTTCCGGTCGCAGATGTAACCACCCAGTCCCAGGCAATAGACGAGACCATTGCACAGGAGCGAACCTTCGCTGCTCTCTGCACCTGCTTCGGAGTGTTGGCGCTGCTGATCGCCTGCGTCGGCCTCTACGCCTCGACAGCCTATGCGGTAGCGCGCCGCACGAATGAAATTGGGATCCGGATGGCCTTGGGTGCTGCCGGACGCCGCATCATCTGGATGGTAGTCAGCGAAGTGTTGCTGATCGCGGCCGTCGGCTTGGCGGTTGGCCTCACGGCCGTCTGGCAAGTCACGGCTTTCCTCCAGTCCTTCCTCTACGGCGTGAAACCCCACGATCCAACGACACTCGCAGCAGCCATCGCCATCCTGACACTTTCCACCATCCTCGCAGGATATGGACCGGCGCGTCGAGCCTCGCGCATTGACCCGATGACGGCGCTGCGGCATGAATAATCCCTCTACTGCCAGGACGCCGATTCCGCGTTCACCAGATTCTTCTCCGGCTTCACTGCGGACTTTTCCATCTCGCCCGGCCAGCTCCCCTTCTTATCGAAAGGCGCCAGCTTCACCGCACCTTTCTCGCTGCTAAACAATGCCATCCGTCGAAATCCTCCTCCTTCGTGGTCGATGCTCTCCAGCAACGGTTGTTTCCGATAAGTCAGCGCAACGCGCCTTATTTTTCCGCTTGACCGCGAGCCTTTAGTACTTTATTATACAAAGCGTCGCAACACTATCGAGAGGATGACCGCAATGAAACGCGCTGTTCTGTTCCCGTGCCTTGGCGCAACGGCCGCCGGCCTCTTCACCGCTTACGTCGACTTCCACGCCACCGAGGAACTAGCCACGCTGCTGGTCATCGTCGTTACCACCTTTGTGCTCGGAATCCTGTATGGCCGCCTCGGTTGGCTCTGGGCCCTGATCGTCGCCGGTTGCCTGACCGGCGCGCATTTGATTGCTCCGCATTTTGGTATTTACCCTCGCGATGGCGGGCACATTGGCAACCCGCTCTCGCTCATGGTCGTCGCGCTCCCCGCCGCCATCAGCGCCTACTCCGGGGCAGCCCTGCGCCGGATCGCCCGTCCTCGCGGAGCCTAACGGCGCGTGCTACCGTCGTCTATAGGAATGCTTCCGCGCCGCCTCAAGTTCCTCCTCCTGCTGCTCATTCCCGCGCTCCTCTCGAGTTCGCAATGCTATGCCAACTGCAGAAACCTGAGCGCCGCCCCCGCTTCCCACGCCCATTGCCACCAGCACACGCCCACCCAAGCTCCGTCTCCTCAGCAGGACTGCCACCATCACCAAACCTCTGAGTTCTCGAATCCTGAACAGTCCTTCGAGTTGACCCACCTCGCGGCGTCAATTCACATCTTCGCGCTGCCTGTCGTTCTCACCACTTTCGCCAACACCGTTCCTTCGCACGCCATTCGGCTAATCGGAGCTGCACCGCCCTGCCCAACACCCGCGCAGTCTGTTTCCGTCCTCCGCGTCTAGTCCTTTCTCCTTCGAACTTATTTCACGTCGCCACGAGCCATTAGTGCGTGCCGGCATATTCCATTTCAGTCTCAGGAGAAAGTACATGAACGATCGTCGATTCTTTTTTAGAAATGCCTTCGGCCTGGGCGCCGGGCTCTTCTCGGCCTCAAAGCTAAACGCCGCCGTGCCAAGCAAAACACTCGGCTCAAAAACCAAGTCGGCGGACGCGACCACCGGCTCTTCCCCGGTCCACGTCCAAACACCCAACTTGCCGGACCTGCCATTCACCGTCGACAACGGCGTCAAAGTCTTCCACCTAATTGCGGAGCCCGTCCGGCAACAACTCGCGCCCGGCAAGACGGTCGACCTCTGGGGCTTCAACGGCAGCAGCCCCGGCCCAACCATCCAAGTCACTCAAGGAGATCGCGTCCGCCTCGTCTTCGACAATCACCTTCCTGAGCCGACCTCCATGCACTGGCACGGCCTTGAAATCCCCATCGAGATGGACGGCACGCCAGGCATCAGCCAGCAGCCGGTTGCCCCCGGCGGACGCTTCGTCTACGAGTTCACGCTCCATCAACAGGGCACATATTTTTACCACTCCCACATGGCCATGCAAGAGCTGATCGGCAGCCTGGGCGCCTTCATTCTCCATCCCAAAAACGCCTACTCACCGCGCGTCGACAAAGATTTCGTCGTCATGCTCCAGGAGTATGCCGTCCTTCCCAACAACACCGTCCCCAACACCATGAACATGGAGTTCAACTGGCTGGTGCTCAACGGCAAGTCCGGTCCCGCCGTCACGCCTCTTCTGGTGCGTTTGGGTGACCGCGTTCGCATTCGCATGATCAATCTCGGCATGGACCACCACCCCATGCACCTCCACGGCAACACCTTTTACGTCACCGGCACCGAAGGCGGCCGCATTCCCGAAACCGCCTGGATGCCCGGCAACACCGTCCTCGTAGGAGTCGCGCAAGCCCGCGATATCGAGTTCAATGCCACCAACCCCGGCGACTGGATGTTCCACTGCCACCTGCCCCACCACATGATGAACCAGATGTCTTCAAACGTGGGCCCCCTGTCTCGAAACGGCAAAGGCATGCCCGCCGGCGTCGACATGAATCAGGGCATGGGCATGCTCAATGGCACGCCCGGAGCCCCCACGGGAGACGACTACGGTCCCAGCCTCGGCCGCGGTCTCGGCGTCGGATCGACAAACGATCAGCCGCTTTCGAACGGACCGCTCTCAAACAAACAGGCCAAGCCCGATATGCCCGGCATGGACAAGCAAGACGGCATGGACAAACAAGACAGCATGGACATGCCACACGGCATGGACAAACAAGGAAGCATGGACATGCAGCACGGCATGCCCGGCATGAACATGTCCGGCGCCATGTCGCCCGACACGGCGCCCAACGCCAACCGCGTCCCCGGCTTCCCCCAGGACGCCTTCATGGAAGGTCCCATGATGGCCATGGACGACATGGTCAAGAAACCCCAAAATTCCGGCCTGCCCCCCGGCTGGAGCGGCTTCATGCAAGGCATGATGACGCTCGTTCGCGTGTTGCCTCCCGACAAGTACGACCAAATCATGAAGCAGATTCAGCCAGGGGACACCTCCATGCCCGGCATGAAGATGTAAGCGACACTCGCCATGTTAAATCGAATCTGCTGTCTCCTTACTGCGCTCGCGCTTACCTCCGCAGTTGCCTCCGCCCAGACCGCGCTCACGCCGCCGCCCGATCTCCTCAAGGAAATTTCCACCCGGCCCGGCCTCGCGCTCTCCGATTTCACGACCTTCGCGCTCGCCTCCAATCCAACTCTTCAGCAATCCCGCACGCTCATTCGCGAGTCCGCCTCGCGCGCCTCCCAAGCCGCCCTGCTGCCCAACCCCACCATCGGTTATCAAGGCGAACACATCCGCGGCGGCTCTTACGGTGGCGGCGAACAGGGTGCCTTCATCCAGCAGGACATCGTTCTCGGCGGCAAGCTCGCTCTCCGCAGAAATGTCTACCGGCAACAGCGCCGCGCGGACGAGATAGGCGCAACGGAGCAGCGCTCACGCGTGGTCAGCGGCGTCGCGCAAAACTTCTATTCCGCCCTCGCCGCGCAAGAGACCGTCGCCGTTCGCCGCCACCTTCTCAATCTCGCCCTGGACGCCGTTCAAACCGCACACCAACTCGCCAACGTGGGGCAAGCGGATGCGCCCGACGTGCTGCAGGCCGAAGTCGAAGCCGAACAGGCCACAGTCGATTACACCGCCGCCCAGCACCGCTACATCGCGCAATTCAGTAGCTTGGCTGCCGCTTCGGGCAACCCCGCGTTGCCGCTTTCCGCACTCACCGGCGCCCTCGAAAATCCGCCCACCATCGACAGCGGCCATCTCATCGAAGACATCCTTCGCGAAAGCCCTTCCATCAAACGCGCCCAACAAGACGTGTTGAGTGCCGAAGCGGAATGGAAAGCGGCCAAGCGCGAAGTTGTTCCCGACCTCCAGCTCCGCGGCGGGTTAGAACAGAGCAATGAACCGCTCACAGGCGGGCCGCCCCCCGGCATCGTCGGCCTGCAGGGTTTTGCTACCGCCGGCATCACACTGCCCATCTTCAATCGCAATCAAGGCAACATTGCCGCCGCCCAGGCGAGTATTGAGCGCGCTCGCTCCGAAGTAACCCGTCTCGAACTCTCGCTCCGCCAGACCGCCGGCCGCCTGCTGGAGCAGTACCTCGCGAATCGCGACGAAGCGCGTCTCTATCGCGAACAGATGATCCCCAGAGCCAATCGTGCTTACCGGCTCTACCTTGATAAATACGGACAGATGGCCGCCGCTTATCCGCAGGTCCTCGTTTCCCAGCGCACCCTCTTTCAGTTGCAGGTCTCCTACGTCACCGTTCTCGAAAACCTTTGGATGACCTCTGTTGCTCTTGAGAACTATACCCTCGACAATGCGCTTCAGTCTCCTGCTTCGGCCGCCGTCAGCGTGAGTGTAAATGCGCCGGCATCATCGGGTGCCGCTGGTCAGTAATCACATCAGTCATCACACACGCAGGCGCCCTGACACCCAATCCCCCATCAGGCGCCTGCTTTCTGAACAAGTGCCGGGGCACTGTCGCGCTTACTCGCAATCCGGCCACTTAGTCTGTGCCCCATATCTATCATTGGCTTTTCAACCAAGTGATAGGCGCCCACCGAACACATTGCCAGCAGCAAGAAAAACAGCACGCACCTTGCCGCCACGCCCGGTGAGTGAAGGTGGGTAAAACATATCTCAAGCAGCGGCACATGCACCAAATAGATGCCGTAGGAATATTTCGCGACATGATGGGCTATCTTCCCAATCGCCTTGTTCTCCGTCTCTGCAAATTGCGGGATCGCAAATCCTAATAAGGTCATCACCAGTTCCGTCCGCGGAATCGGGAAGATCTGAAAGACGATAAATATCCCTAACAGCAGAACCGGCCAGATCCACGAGGGAAGATTCGCGTGAGGTTTCCCTGTCAGGATAAAGGCGAAGACACCGCCCAGAAAGGTGGGTACAAACCACAAGAGCGGAAATTGAAACGGCGCCACTAGGTAGCGTGGGTCTGAAGAGAATTGAAGAGTGCCCAGCGCGGCTGCCACTACCCACAAAATCGAGATAAACAGCAGGGCGCGACGCCGTTTTGTGAGTAAGTAAATGAAGGGAAGCACCAAATACATCTGCACTTCATAGGGGAGACTCCACAGTGGCCCTATCACCGACGGCTCCCACGTCAGGTTTTGCACCAGCGCCAGGTTTGAGACAACTGCTTTGACCGTGAGCCATTGTAGGCGCCAATGAGGTACCGCAAAGTGAGCCAATAGGACGACCGTCACGCACGTAATACTAAGCGGATACAGGCGAAAGAATCGCTGAACGTAGAAGGCGCGGAGCAGTCCCAGTCCCCCACCCTTCGCTTCCAACCTGGCCAGCGATCCCATCAGCACCAGCGCGGTGTGAACGAAAAAAATCAGCACGCCCACGCGTCCAATCCCGTTCAGAGCGAACGCACCCCCATCTTGTCCGCCCGGAGTTACTTGCGCCAAGTGGTTGAGCAATACCCCGGTCACCGCAAGCGAGCGCAGTATGTCTAGATTAGGAGAGTCGCGTTTTAAAACCATCGGAGCCGGTTTCCGGTCAACCCTAACCCGAACTGATTACCGCAGTGCGGCCTTCACTGCCGACGTTAAGGCTGGGTCCCCCGGAGTAACCGCGGGCTCAAACCGTGCAATGATTTCCGCATTTGTGCCCGGCTCCTGACTCATGAAGTTATTCGCCGGAATGCCGGCAATAACCAATCCCTGATCTTTGTTCTGCTCATAAAGAGATTCAAGGCCCGCATACTGCGGTGTGTACCCGCAGCGGCTTGCCACGTTCACTACTAACACCACCCTCCCTTGGTACGACGAAAGCGGCGTGGCTACACCATCAATCGACTTCAACGTGTAGTCGTATACCGATCCGGCGCTCCCAGTAGCAGCGAACAAAGCGGATATAAATAGAAGCGAGGCGATTTTACGCGTAATGCTAAGCATATTGCGGCGAGTGCCTTCACTATACCGAGTCAGCCGCGCGCGGGCAGCTACTGATACGCTGTTCTAGTTAGGAGAACAAGTACAAAATGAAAGCGATTCTGTCAGGTTTATTTTGCTGCGCCGTCATAGGCGCGCCAGTCATGGCCCAAAACACCGGATCTGTGGCGACAAGTGATCAGGCTTTCGTCACCCTAGCTGCACAAACGGATATGACGGAGGCGAATCTGGGACAGCTCGCCGCTGCCCAGGCTTCATCACAAGATGTGAAGGACTACGCCCAGATGCTGGTGACGGATCACACCAACGACTACAACCAGCTGAGTGCCATTGCCAAAAAGGCCGGCCTCACAGTTCCCATGGGCCTCGATGCTCAGCATCAAAAAATGGCCGCGCAGTTCGAAAAGCTGAAAGGAAAGATGTTTGACCGCCGTTACGCCCACGACATGGTCATGGGGCATGAGACAGCCATTGCCGCCTACGACAAAGAATCGCGCGACGGTCAAAACGCCGAGCTGAAAGCCTATGCTCAGCAGGATCTGCCCACGCTCGAAAAGCACAAGGCCGGCGCGCAGAAGCTAGCGGGCGCTAAGTAACATCCGCCCATCGAGCCTAACATCAAAGTAGAGATGTCAGCCGGCGAATCCGCACAACTGAAGCTGGCCATCGACACCAACAACTTCGAGCAAGTCAAAACCTTACTAACCCGCAATCCGGAGTTACATCGCGCTCCACTCGGCTATGCCCAAGGCGGGCCGCTCACCTGGGTGGCCGAGTGCCGCATTCCTTGGGAGCCGCCAGGTCCGCCGAGACTCGCCATAGCCAAGTGGATGATCGAAAATGGCTCAGATGTTCACCAGGGCGGCGACGGACCCTTAGGCCGGGCGGCACTGCACAGCCATCGTATCCCGATGATGGAGCTTCTCGTCGCCCATGGCGCCAACGTAAACGCCGCTTGGCATGGAACTTATCCCATCATCTTTTCCCCTTGCGAGACACTCGATCCCCTGTCCCTGAAATGGCTGCTAAAGCACGGGGCCGATCCAAACTGCGGCAACCCTGAAAACTGGGCCGCTGCCCGCCACCCGCACCCAGGCACGGCGCTAGACTACCTCATCGGCGCCTACCTGCGTGATCCGGAATTACTCAGCTCCTGCCTGGACATCCTTCTCGATGCCGGTGGCGCCACCAAGTACGACACCCCGTCCCTGTTGGCCTTGCTGCGTGGCCGCCTCGATGACTTCCGTCAGCAACTCGACTCCGACCCAACACTAACTAGCCGCCGATTTCCAGAGTTCGACTTCGGTACGACAGCTACGCGCATGCTAACTCTGCGCGGTACCACGCTACTCCACACCGCAGCCGAGTACGGCAACCTCGACGCAGCCCGTTTGCTGCTCGATCGCGGTGCTGACGTCAACGCGCGCGCCACCATCGACGACGTCGGCCTCGGTGGCCAGACCGCGGTTTTTCACGCCGCCACCCAGTTCAATGACGCAGGCTTGCCCCTCGCTCAGCTTCTGGTCGAGCGCGGCGCCGACTTGTCAGTTCGCGCCACATTGCCTGGCCACTATGAGCGTCCAGGTGAGGTAGTGGAATGCACGCCCTTGGGGTACGCCTTGCTGTTTCCCGGCCATCCCGGCAACACCGTAGCACTGTTGAGAGAACACGCAGCCCCGGAATAGAAGATCACCGCGCCGCACTCTTCAGTGCTTATAGTTGCTCTCGATGAAGCCGTCGATATCGTGATGCAGCTTGTCGTTCGACTTCTGATCGATATAAACCATGTGCCCCGATTCGTAGTAAGAGAAGCTGACGTTCTTGCGCACCGGCGGCTCCAAACCCATGTGCGACACAGTCTCTTCAATGCCATTGAATGGCGTCGCCACGTCATAGTAGCCGCACACCACCAACACTTTCAGATACGTCTGCTGCGTCATGGCTGCGCGCAACACCTGCGCCACTTGCGTATCGCCGGTCTGGTCCCAGGGCCGCACATTCGCCGTCACCGTGTAGTACATCTCGCTGTCCCACTTCAACTCGCGCCGCACATAATCCTGGAACGCGCCGATGTACGCGCCCTCATACGAGGCCTCGCTCGGATCATACTCGTCCCGTTCGCCCGCCGCATCTGCGTCCATTCCTTCGAATCGCGAATCCAGTCGCCCAATGGTCCGGCGCTTGTCCCGCTCCAACTCCTTGAACCAGCGGAACGGACTGACGCGCAGATTGTTCTGCTCAATATATTTCGCCGACAAGCCCGTCAGGCGAGCCATATCCTGAACCACTTTTTCATGTTCGGCCGCCGTCAACTTATCTCCCTTCTCCAGCGCCTGCGCATACTCGCCATGCGCAAACTCGCGCGCCATCTGCGCCACTTCATCCACGCTCTTGCTCTCTAGCTCCGGCCCAAGCAGGTGATGGAACCAAGCCGTCGTGATATAGGTCGGCAGGAAGAAGACTAAGCGGTCGTCGCCACCCCAATTGGCAAACGCCACGGTAGAGAACAGCACGATACCGTTCAGATAAATTTGGTGCCGCTCCTGCAGCACGCCTGACAGCTCGGCTGATCGCGTCGTCCCATAGCTCTCGCCAATCAGAAACTTCGGCGACGCCCAGCGCGTGGCGCGCGTGATGTATTGATACATGAAGTCCGCGAAATAATTGGCGTCTTCAATAATGCCGTGAAATTGCGCCACGCTTTGTCCAGGCGCCGGGCGGCTAAAGCCGGTTGAGATGGCGTCGATGAACACCATATCGGTCGCGTCCAGATACGAATCGCGGTTGTCTTCAAGGATGTACGGCGCGGGCAGCCCATGTCCGTCTGGCGTCAGCATCACCCGCCGCGGCCCCATCCCCATATGCGTAAAGCAAGACGCCGATCCCGGGCCCCCGTTGTAAACAAAAGAAACAGGCCGCGCCGCTAAGTCACCTACGCCGTCCTTGGTGTACGCCACATAGAAGAACGTTGCTTTCGGCGTCCCGTCCTCGGCTTTAATCACGTAAGTGCCGGCCGTCGCGGTGTACTGCATCTCCTGTCCGCCAATGTGCGCGTGATGATGTGTCACAACCGTCTTCTCTTCGGGCGGCGCACTGCGCTTCTCCTGCCCTCCGCCGCGCCCCGCCGTCTCCGTTTCCGACGTCTGAGGTTGCTGCTCCATCGGCAGACGCGTACGTTGCTGATCCTGCCTCTGCGGTGGACGCTGTGCTTCGGGAACCGTATTGCTGCTCTCCGGCGGGCGTGGCGTTTGCTGGCCCAATAACACACAGCTACTTGCCGCCAACAGCCATCCGCAAACGCCCAATCGTTTCAGTCTCAATGCTTGTTTCCCTTCGTGTACCGCAAAGCATCTGCTGCAACGACATGGTTGAAACAAGAGTTTAGGTTTCTCGCGATTATACCCGGCGACCAAATCGCTCGCGTAGCAGCCACTCCTATCGAGCCCGTGAACTCCACCCGTCCACCCACTAGGCTTAATATCAACGCATGAAATTAATCGCAATTTTATCCATCTGCCTCAGCCTGCTTTCGCCTGCTGTTGCGCAAGAGTCCGCTCCGCCATCGCCTTCCAGTTCCACTCCGCGACCTTCGGAGCAAGCTTCCCCAGCCGCAGCTTCGAACGCCGCTTCCGGCATGGATCAGGTTCTGAAGCGCGCCGATGACATCCTTTGGTTCACGCGCCTCAACGACATCGCCGACGTCGACAAAAGCGAGTACACCAGCCGCCCGCCCGCCCGCGCCGTCAATCCGAAAGCGCCCGGTGCCGTCAATCCGCTCATCATCCATGCCTACACGTTCATCCCCAAACACCTCGATCGCTCGAAGAAACAGCCGCTCATCGTGTTTGCGCATCAAGGCGTGCACGCCAATTTCGACACCAGCGATCTACACGTCATCCGCGAATTGCTTGAGCAAGGCTACAGCATCATTGCCAGCGACTATCGCGGTAGCACCGGCTACGGCCGTCAGTTCTACGAACAAATCGACTACGGCGGTCGAGAGATCGACGACGTCTTTGCCGGCACTCAGTGGATGCTCGACACCTATAGTTTCCTGGACCCTAAACGCGTCGGAATGATGGGCTGGAGCCATGGCGGCTTTATCACGCTCATGAACATCATGGAGCATCCCAAAACCTATGCTGTGGCTTACGCCGGCGTCCCGGTCACAGACCTCATAGCGCGCATGGGATATGAACCCAGAACTTATCTCGAACTTTATTCAGCGCCTTATCACATCGGAAAATCGGTCCGCGAAGATATCGAGGAATACCGCAAACGCTCTCCCGTGAATCATGTGAAAACCCTCGAAACGCCCTTGCTGGTTCACGCCAATACCAACGATGAAGACGTGAACTATTTAGAGGTGGAGCACCTGGTCCAGGCACTCAAGGCCGAAGGCAAGAAGTTCGAATACAAGGTGTATCAGGATGCGCCCGGCGGCCACTACTTCAATCGTACCGACACAAAACTGGCGCGCGACTCTCGCCTGGAGGTCTACCGCTTCTTAGCCTCCTACCTGCATCCCGTCAAGCCGCCCCAGCAATGAGAAGGGCCTCTCACCTCTCTCTATCCAGCCGCTTCACGCCTTCCGGCCGCCCTACCAAAACTTGCGATGCCAGTCCTACGAATAAGCCATGCTCAACCACGCCCACTACGCTGTCTAATTCGCTCTGCAGAGCTGCCGCGTTCTCGATGGCGCCGAACGCACAATCGAGAATATAGTTTCCACCATCTGTGATGAACGGCTTCCCCCCTGAACGCAGCCGCAGAGTGGGAGCCGCCTTCAGCTTTGCCAAGCTCCTGGCCGTCGCCTGCCAGCCAAATTGAGCCACTTCCACAGGCACCTTTGCGCGCGTGCCAAGTTGATCAGCCACTTTGCTTTCATCCACCACAATCACCAGCCGCAAGCTGGCGGTGGCCACAATCTTCTCGCGCAATTGGTTCCCGCCGCCCCCCTTAATCAAATTCAGCGTGCCGAGTTCCACCTCGTCCGCGCCGTCTATGGTCACATCAATCTGCGCGTACTCCTCTAATGTCGACAACGGAATTCCCAGAGCGCGCGCTTGCTCAGCGGTCTGCTCCGACGTCGGAATACCTACCATGCGAAGTCCTTCCTGAACGCGCTGCCCAATCGCCGTCACAGCCAGCTTCGCTGTACTCCCTGAGCCCAAACCCACCACCATTCCGTTCTCCAGCTGCCTTGCCGCCGCCACCGCCGCCGCCCGCTTCAGCGCATCGGTTACCGCAATCTGTTCCGAACTTTTTTCTGTACTCATGCTCTAAACCAATCCTCAACAGTCTAGGTGAGACACCAGTCCTCCCTTTCATTCTCACTTCCTTCATGTATCATCCGGGAAATGAGATTGCTTCGCGCTTTTTCTTTCGCCCTCCTCTTGCTGGCCCCCGTCCTCCTAAGTACCGGAGCAACGCCCCAAGCCGCCATCGAAAACGTGCTCGACCAACAGGTTCAAGCGTGGAATCGAGGAGACCTCAAGCAGTTTGTCTCCTCCTACGCGCAACATTGCACCCTGGTCGGCAGCACCATCTCCGAAACCACTCGTGAGCAAGTCCTGGCGCATTACCAACAGAAGTATCCTTCGCCCGGCGCCAGGGGTAAGTTGGCCTTCTCCGGCATGACCGTTCACCAGGTCGATCCACAAGTCGCGACCGCTACCGGGCATTGGCATCTTGACCGCCAAGTGGCCTCCGGTGGCCCTGTGGGCGGCGTCTTTAGCCTGGTGTTCGAATTGCTCGACGGTAGCTGGCAGATTGCGTTAGATCACACCTCCTGATGAAGGCTGAGCCACTGCCGTACTCCGCCGTGCATCCCACGTGTTACATTCCATTCGCGTGTTAACTTCCATTGAGGTGAGTGGGCGATGCTCTGTGCGTGGAACGGAATCTTTTTTCGATGTGCGGCCCTGATCTTGGCCCTGGGTCTCTCCTTAACTGCACAAGACCCGTCAGCGCAAGATAAAAACACTACGCACAAAGCGGATGGCCAAAAGGAATCCCCGGCCCCACCGCCGCCAGACTCTATCACCGACGCCATCGTAACCGTCGCCGGCAAAGCACTCGCTTACCGCGCCGTCGCCGGGACCATTACCGTCGCTGCCACAGACCAGCAGGATGCCCTGCTCTCGCTCGACGGCAAGCGGCTTCCTGATACCGGCGAGAAACCTCTCGATCCGGAGAAGCCGGAAGAGGCGCCCCCCACTGCTCAGATGTTCTACGCCGCCTATTTTCTCAAGGGCGCGCCCTCCGAATCGCGCCCTGTCACGTTCTTCTATAACGGCGGCCCCGGCTCCTCCACCATGTGGCTGCACATGGGCTCGTTCGGGCCCAGGCGTGTCGTCACCGCTGATACCCAACACGCCACCGCCGCTCCCTATAAAATCGCCAACAACGATTACAGCCTCCTCGATGTCACTGATTTAGTCTTCATCGATGCGCCAGGCACCGGCTTCAGCCGCATGGCAGGCAAGGAGAAGGAAAAGGCTTTCTGGGGTACAGACCAGGATGCGCATGCCTTTGAACGCTTCATCCGCCGCTTCCTGTCGAAGCATGAAAGGTGGAACTCCCCCAAATATTTGTTTGGTGAAAGTTACGGTACGCCGCGCTCCGCCGTCCTCTCCGCCATGCTCCAAGGCATTGACCTGAACGGCATCGTACTTCTCTCCGCGATTCTCAGCTTTGACAACAGCGTCGATAGCCCGCGCTGGAATCCCGGCGTTGACCAGGCATATGCCCTGGCGCTCCCCACTTACGCCGCCAGCGCCTTCTACCATCACAAACTGCCCAATCAACCGCCGTCGCTTGAGCCCTTCCTGGCCGAAGTGGAAAAGTATGCGCTCGGAGATTACATGCATGCGCTCCTTGAAGGATCGGAATTGCCGGACGCCCAGAAGAATGCCGCCGCCGCCAAGTTACATGACTACACAGGGCTGCCCGTTGCCTATTTCCTGAAGTCAAACCTGCGAGTAAGTGGCGGCGCCTTTAGTAAGAATCTGCAAGACCCGGAAGGCCTCACCACCGGCCGCCTCGACACCCGCTACCAAGGTCCCGATCTGAATCCGCTCAGTGAAGAAGCCCAATACGACCCCCAGAGCGTCGCCATCTCATCGGCTTACACCGCTGCCATCAACCAATACATGAGAACCGATCTTAAGTACGGCCAAAATCGGACTTACAAACCGGGCGCATATGGCGACGGTAACTTCAGCTGGGATCTCCGCCACCAAGCCCCCGGCGGCCCACTCGCCACTCAGAGCGAAGCAGGTACCAACGTAATGCCCGACCTCGCTCATGCCATGAAATTGAACCCCAGCATGAAGGTGCTGCTTGCGGGCGGATACTACGACTTAGCCACCCCGTTCTTCGAAGGCATTTACGAGATGCGTCACCTGCCCATTCCCCAGACCCTGCAATCGAATATCAGCTACCACTACTACGCCGCCGGCCACATGATCTACGTCAACGAAGGCATCCTAAAGCAATTCCACAACGACGTAGCCGCCTTCATCCGAGGCACAGAAAAAGGAAGCGAAGGAAGGTAACTCGGTGTAAGAAATGGCGGGTTACCGACGTGAATGGCCGAGTTCCTAATGCAGCCTCTCTATCGCAGGAGTGTGTGCACGTTAGCGTCACTCTGGCACCATCGTGAGATTGGGCACTGGTTGAGCGCTTGTCTTTGAGAAAATCGGTGAGAAAATCGGTCTGAGAAAATCGGTCAGCCTGATCTGCGCCATTTTGCCATTTGACGAAACGCCTTCCAGCGATCTGGCCAAGAGCTAAATCAGAGCGGTCACTGTCGTTCATCTCCGCCAGTTGTTGAAGCGGAAAACGCCTGTTCATCGAAGAAAATAGGCCCATTTTCAAATCCCCCAAAAACCCAGTAACAACCTATTTCACTCTTGCAATCAACAGCTTACGACAAATCGGTTGGAAACAGGGTGCTATATGCTCCTATGGAGAAAATCGGTCAGCCTGATCTGCGCCATTTTGCCATTTGACGAAACGCCTTCCAACGATCTGGCCAACAGCTAAATCAGAGCGGTCACTGTCGTTCATCTCCGCCAGTTGTTGAAGCGGAAAACGCCTGTTCATCGAAGAAAATAGGCCCATTTTCAAATCCCCAAAAACCAGTAACAACCTACTTCACTCCTGCAATCAATTACATACGGAAAATCGCTTGGAACGGGGTGCTATGCTCCTATCGCGGAAGCCTGCCACGCTTCCTGCATCTTCGAAAAACGCCGGACAGGCCGCTAAGCCCTTCCGGCGTTTTTCATTCCCGGACGGCGCAAACACCCGCCCGAACCATCGACCCCATAGGCGCCAGGCATGCCTGACCCGTAAACCAACATCAGAAAGGAACCACCATGTCCACCGAAGCTCAAGCCGCCGCTAACCAGGCCAACGCCCAAAAGTCCACCGGTCCCAAAACCCCCGAAGGCAAAGCCGCCTCTTCCCAAAATAATTTCCGCCACGGCTTCACCGGCTCATTCAGCGTCCATCCGTCGGAAGATCCCGCCGCGTACGAGTTTCTGCTCGACTGTTTTCTCACCGACCACCAACCGGCCACCTTCACTGAACACGTCCTGGTCGAGAAAATGGCCCAACACCACTGGCTCCGGCAGCGCGCTCTCCAACTCCAGAACCTCTGCTTCGACGGCGAAGACCACCAGCGCTCGCTCGCGCTTTACATGCGCTATCAAACCACCAACGAACGCGCCTTCCACAAGTGCCTCACTGATCTGCTAAAGCTGACATCCGAAAGAAGAAAACAGGAAATTGGCTTCGAATCGCAAGAGCAGAAGCGCCAGGAACACGTCCGCAAGCAATCGAACGAAAATCGCAAGCAAGACCTACACAAATTGAACATCTGGCTCGCCGAAGCCAAGGCCGAACACCAGGAACTGCTCAACGCGCAACTGGAAACGCCCGAAACCCGCTCGCCGAACCGGGCCCAACGCATTCTGGCGCGCCAACAAGCCGCCTAACACCCTCGAACTTCGCGCCCCACGCCAAACTCCAACCCAAAGTGTTTTCAAAAGCGCTGACCACAACCAAACGATGAGGCCTTCACAATTTAAGAACTACCCGAAGAACCCAATGCTCGATGCCACGCATACATGCGACGGATCTGCTCGCTTAACGGAATCAGCGCCTCTAACCCAAGCTCCTGTCGAGCTCGCTCCACTGACGGTACGTAACGCGCCGCCGGAACGCCAGACACCGGCTCACGCGCAATCTCAACTTTCGTTCCAGGCCGCGTGTGCTCGGCCACCGCATGCGCCAACTCCGCAATCGTCAGCCCCTCGCCGGACCCAACGTTATACGGCCGCGCAGGTTCGCCCTTGATCAAAAGCGTCCACAGCCAGATCGCCATATCGGCGGCGTATAAGTATGAGCGGTACGGCGTGCCATCGCCGCCAATCTTAATCGGGCCGCCCGACAATGCATCCCGCACAAAGTTCCCGATGGCAAAGTTCAAATCCAGCGGCAAATACGGTCCCGAGAAGACAAACAAACGAGCGATCACCGCCGCATACCCGAACTGCCGCCCGTACATCGCGCACATGAATTCCGACGCCCGCTTCGCTTGTCCATATGCCGAATTCGGATCTACCGTCTCAGGGCCGCCGGCGTATTCCTCAGGAATGCGTTCCATCTCTGATGGTTGCCTGCCGTATATCGCGCCGGAACTCGTGAACAGAAATCGAGTAGCTCCGTGCGTCCGCGCAAACTCCAGCGTATGTCGCGTCCCCATCACGTCCCGCTCAAACGTCCCCGTCGGGTCCTGCGCCGTCGCGCTCGCGTGCTGCTCCGTCGCTCCATGGATCACGAAAGGAAACTCGCCTTCAGGAAACTCGAATGAAAGCGCATCCCCCTCCACGAACGAAATCGAAGGGTGCTTCGCAAGGTGCGGCGCCTTCCTCCGAAAGCCCTCCCGATTGCGCGTCAGCAAAACCGCACTCGCATTTAAATCAAGCCGTTCATTCGCCCGCACTAAACTTTCTACCAGCCAGGTCCCAACAAAACCTGTTCCCCCGGTCAGGAAGATCCGCTGGTTGCGAAGCGCTTCCCAAACTTCACTGGTGTGTTGAAGAACATGATCCAGATCTTGCTTAAGCGAATAACTCATCGGCTGCCGCTTTTCAAAAATAACCCAGGCGCGGAATGTACCTTGATTAGGAAGCACTTCAACTGCTCAAAGGACTCCACCCCATGCACAATCTCTTGAACCTCTCCGGCAAAATCGCCTTGATCACCGGCGCTTCTTCCGGCATCGGCGCTGCCACCGCCCAGCTATTTGCGGAACTGGGCGCCGGCGTCGCCATTGGCTATGGCCGCAACCGCCAAGGCGCGGAAGATGTCATGGAGAGTATCCGCAAAGCAAATGGACATCCGGTCGCTATCGAAGCCGATGTGCGCCAAACCTCTCAGATCCAAAAACTCATCGCCGAAACCGTCGCGCAACTCGGCCCCATCGACATTCTGGTGAACAACGCCGGTTCCCTCATCGAACGTCAGCCGGTCCTTCAGATAACTGAGGAGCGCTGGGACGAAGTGATGAACCTCAACCTGAAGAGCGCCCTGCTCTGCTCGCAACTCGTCGCGCCCTCCATGATCGAACGCAAGCGCGGATCCATCGTCAACATCGTGTCAATCGCCGGACGCAACGGCGGCGGTTTGGGCGCCGGCGCTTACGCCACCGCAAAGGGTGCGCTCATCACCCTCACCAAAGCGTTCGCCAAAGAACTCGCTCCTCACGGCGTCCGTGTCAACGGCGTTTCTCCAGGAGTAATTGACACGCCATTCCACGAAGTCTTCTCTACACCCGAAATGCTCAGCGCCTTCATCAAAACGATCCCGCTCGGCCGCCTCGGCGCCTCTCAGGAAGTCGCAACCGCCATCGCCTTCCTCTCCTCCGATGCCGCCAGTTACATCACCGGCGAAACCATTGAAGTGAACGGCGGACAGCTCATGCTTTAAATCTCATCAAGCTTCCGGCTACGGTACCCGCGTCGCCTTGTACGTTCCGCTGTAGGTCTGGAACGCCCAGTCGCCCGTCAGGGTGTCCTTCCCAAGTCCGCCCTTGATCTTCATCGTCCCAGGACCCACTTCGTCTGAGTTCATCGCAAACTCCATAGTTAGCTTGCCATCCTCGAACGTGCCTTTCGCATCGTCCTTGCCGAACTTGCCCGTTACGTTCTTGCCATCCTGCTGGAAGTTCGCGTCGATATTTCGGTCGCCGCCCTCCGTGTCCAGCACGAAGTGCCACTTCCCCGCTACCGTCACCGCCGCCTTGTCACCGCCTGCGTTCTGCCCAGCATGAACCGGCGCTATCAGCCCGGCGCAAACCACGGTCACAGCCATTGCAATTAGCCATTTCATTGATAAGTCTTCCTTTACGCTCCTAAATATCGTAACCCGCCCAACCCGCCCCGCTACAACAGGACCACGCACGATCCACATCTCGTGTAGTCTTCCTTTATGCTTCGACGCTTACCCTTTTTCCTCCTCTCCGCCACTCTGCTCTGCTCCGGCGCACCTTCTGAACACTGGACCAAACTATTCAACGGCAAAGATTTGTCGGGCTGGAAACACGTCGGGCCGGGCGAAATGACAGTGAAAGACGGCCTGATGGAGCCGCATGGCGGTATGGGGCTGCTCTATTGGACAGGCAACAAGCTCGGCGATTGTGTCATTCGAGTCGTCTATAAAATGCGCGACAACAACGACAACTCAGGCGTCTTCGTCCGCATCCCCATCCCGCCCACTGAGGTCTGGATGCCCGTGAACTATGCCTATGAGGTCCAAATCGACAACGAGGCCGCGGGCGAGGACGAATACCACGTTACCGGCACGCTCTACTCGTTAACCAAGCCCCTAGCCCGCCCCGGTAAGCCCGGGCCCGAGTGGAACACCATGGAGATCACTCTCGATGGCGCCCGCACCATTGTCACCGTCAATGGCGTCAAAGTCACCGACTACACCGAAGGCGAGCCCGTGCCGCCTAAGAAACTGTCGTTCGAGCCCGAGCGCGGCCTGCGTCCCAACTACGGCTACATTGGCATCCAGAATCACAGCGACAAAGATGTCGTGCTTTTCAAAGAAGTCTCCGTCAGACCACTCAAATAACAGCCAGCAGCTAACCGAGCCGCGGCAGTATGGAGCGGTCCGTCCGGCCCTTTCACCAAAAAATCCTACGCAATGCCCATTTTCTTCTGCATCTGTTCGAGCGTAATCCCCTTCGTCTCCGGATAAGTGAAAAACACCACGAAGAACTGCAGCGCCATCATCGCCGAAAAGAAAACGAACGGAGCTCCCCGCGACTTGCTGGCAATAATCGGAAACGTGAACGAGATCAGCGCGTTCATGAACCAATGCGTGAAGCTGCCCAGGCTCTGTCCCTGCGCTCTCACGCGATTCGGAAAAACTTCGCTGATGTACACCCAGATCACAGCGCCTTGCGAGAACGAAAAGAACGCAATGAAACCCACCAGCATCCACACCAGCAAGCCTTCATGCCGCCCGCTCAGAAACACCGCCGCCACACCGGCAAGTGAAAGCGAGCACCCTACGGAGCCGACTAGCATTAATGTCCGGCGGCCCGCCCGGTCAATGATGGTCATCGCTATCGCCGTAAACAGCAGATTCGTGAAGCCGATCATCACCGATTGCAAATCGCCGGAAACCTTGCTGAATCCTGCCTTCGCAAAGATGTCGTTCAGGTAATAGAGAATCGCGTTGATGCCCGACAACTGGTTGAACATCGCAATCGACACGGCAAGGAACACCGGCGTCCGGTACTTGCGCTTGAACAGCGACTCTTTGGCGTGTCCGTGCTCCAAATCAACCGACGTCACCATGTCGTCAATCTCGCCCTCTACGTTCTCTTCCCCGATCGTTTCCAACACTGACCGGGCTTCCGCCACGCGCCCCTTCTGCACCAGCCAGCGCGGGCTCCGCGGAATCGTAAACAGCATCCCAAAGAACAGCACAGCCGGAATCCCGGATACGCCCAGCATCCATCGCCAGTCCTCTGCCCCTGGTGCTGCACGTCCAATCACGAAATTGGACAGATACGCCAGAAGAATGCCGCCGACCACGTTGAGCTGGAAAAACCCAACCAGCCGGCCCCGCCACTTCGCCGGCGCAACCTCCGCGATATACATAGGCCCCAGTACCGACGAGCCGCCGATTCCCAGTCCACCGATAAAGCGAAACGTCACTAGCGAACTCCAATTCCACGCCAGCGCGCACCCAAGCGCCGAGATCAGATACAAAATCGCCATCACCCGCAAACTGTCCCTGCGCCCGTACCGGTCTCCCGGAATCCCCGCCACCAAGGACCCAATCACCGTTCCCAACAACGCCACCGCTACCGTGATGCCCAGGCTCGCCGGTGTCAGCTCGAACGTTCTCGTCAGTCCTGCGGTCGTGCCCGCAATCACAGCCGTATCGAACCCGAAAAGCAACCCTCCCAGCGCAGCCACGATGGTGCTCTTCAGTAGTGCTCCCGCTAGCGTCATGCGCCACTGCCTCCCGCCCCGGCAAACGCATTCTGAGCCAAAACAAGCGCCCCAAGAATTCCCGATCGGCTGCCCAACCCCGGAGGCTGGATGTACTCGTCCAGATCCTCCATCACTTCCCTGCGTTGGATATAGTCGTTCATCAGCACTCGGAATTCCTTCCGTATCAGCGGGAACAACTGCGCTTGCTGCATCACCCCACCACCCAGCAGAATGCGCCTCGGGCACAGCGTCACAGTCAGGTTCACCAAAGCTAGCGCCAGGTAATGCGCTTCGAGAGACCATGCTTCGTGCTCGGGCGGCAATGTTGCAGCGGGCACTCCCCAGCGCGCTTCGAGCGCTGGCCCTGATGCTAGTCCTTCCAGGCAGTCGCCGTGAAAGCGGCATGTCCCCGCGAAGGGGTCTCTCGTTCGATCGTGCGGTAGGCGAAGATGCCCAATCTCGGGATGCAGGAAACCATGAACAAGCTGGCCATGCGCCAGGACACCGCCGCCAACCCCTGTACCGATCGTCAGATAAACAGCTTCGCTCAGCCGGTTCGCCGCACCAAACTTTGCTTCCCCTAGAAGGGCTACATTTACGTCCGTATCGAGCGCAGCTGGAACGCCTAGCGCTTTCTGAACTGCGCCCAGCAGGTTGAAGTTCTCCCATCCATGCTTCGGCGTCGAAGTGATGTGCCCGTAGGTTGCTGAGCTGGGGTCGAGATCGACAGGTCCGAATGATCCGATGCCAACAGCATCAAGGCGGGTGCCTGCCTCGGCCTTGAAGAAACCAATCGCGCTCGCGACCGTGGTCTCGGGCGTCGACGTCGGGAACTGTGCCGTCTTTAGGTCGTCAGGGCCAGTGCCGATACCGCAAACAAACTTGGTGCCACCTGCTTCGATGCCGCCGAACATGCTCTTGAGTATATGCAAGACCGGCGCATCGAGAAGTAGTCTCTAGTGTCGAGCCGTGATCATGCGATGGCGAGTGTTACCCGCAACTGCTGCTGGCCGAGGCGCGACAGTCATGGAGCGCTCCAAACTGCCACTCTTCTCGCTGGAACCCCGTATGTAGGAGTGGTGAAAAAACTCCAGAAACACCACACTAGCCTTTCAGTTCACTGAGCTTCTTGCCCACCGCACCGGGCCCGAAGTTGATGCGCGCTTCTTTAATCGGCACGCCGACCACCTCAATTCGCCGAAAGTCGCGCGTGCCAAGACCGGCCTCTTCTGCCAGCCGCAATGAGTTGTCGCCGCGAATGAATGGTGAACTGCCGCGCTCCGCCTGCGGATCGTAGCCCATCACTGCCATGCCCACTGCGTCCACGCAAACCGGATTACGTCCGGCAATGATCACGCCTGGCGACATCTTTTCAAGGCCCTTGAGCCATGGACCCTCTCCGCCACGCACCGTCTCCACCCCATCTACAATCGCGAGATCGATCGGCCGGATACCCACCTGATCCACTGCGATGCGAGGAACGCGGTAGCCCGGATCGCGCGGCGACTCAGGGTGCAGTTCCGCATCGACGCCCTTAGGAGCCGGAGTGGTGCCGGCATGCAATACATCCCCTCGCTCCTTGGTTGGACGTTCGTTTCCGCTGGGCCCACAGTCCGAGCCATACAGCGAGCAAGGCGTGTTGCCGAAGTTGTTCTTCATTGACATAGTCACCCCAGCTATCCAATGGTTCTTCAGCTTCGCCATTGACGCATACACGTCGCATTCGTAGAACGCCGGATTCAGATGATACGCCGGATACGCGTACCCGCCCCATGGCACCTTCACACGCACATACTGCTTGTAATTGCCCAGGTTCTGGACGTTCTCCCAAACAACCGGAACACCCATGTTGTTAATCGCGTTTACATCCAGGCCGTAACGCGCCCAAAGCGCCAGATCCTGATCGGCCGGAAAGAAGCTCTCTATAATCCGCACCCGCCGCGCCCCGGCCTTCGCCAAAAGGTGCACCGTCGCCGCCACCGTCTGGCCCTCTGTCCGATAAGGCAGCTCGGGCGTGAGCGGGAAATTCTTCGGATTGCCCGTGAGGTTCAGCTTCAGCGCTACTGTCTTTCCGCGCACCAGCTTGTCGATCCCGCCAATCTCATTGAACGCGCCCGAGAGCTGCTGGCCAAAGTCGGCGTAATTGCGGCAACGCACAATCGCTACTGAGCTGGCCGGTGTATTTAAAGGTGTGCTCGCCTTCATCAGCTTCGGCATGCCGAATGCCGCAAGCGTTGCCGCTCCCGTCGTGGTCAACATCTCTCGACGGCTGGGCTGGAATCCCGGATTACGTTTATCCATGTCTCTCGGTCCTCTCCTCTTATCCTATCTCGGATATCATCGGTGCGACGTGCCTACAAACTTCACCAGACGTTCATTGTGTAAGCTCCTGGCCGCGGCGCCCATCGCTAACTCTCTCGCCGCCGAACACAATATGTTCCTGTCTTTGAACAGCGTACTCTTGCAAGGTCGCGTTCACTGGCCTGAGTTCGCGCGTTTAGCTGCGCAAGTTGGCTTCCCCGGCGCCGACGTGATGCTGGGCCCCGCCATGCTGGCCGGCGCTAGCGCGACCAAAGACTTGCTCGCAGAATTGAAGGTGAAACCCGCCATCGTCGATTTCCCCGTCGACTTTCGCAAGGACGACCAGACCTTCAAGGCCTCTCTTGCCAAGCTCGACGAAGCGGCCCAGTTCGCCGCCGCCATCGGCTGCCCGCGCATGATCACCTACATCATGCCCGCAAGCGATACGCCCAAAGACGAACTCCGTCGTACCTACAAGCAGCGCTTCTCTGAGAGCGCCCGCATTCTCGCCCGCTCCGGCGTCCGCCTCGGCCTCGAGTTTCTCGGTCCCCTCGAATTCCGTAAAGCCAAGCCCTACGAATTCATCTGGCGCATGAACGACATGCTCGCCTTCGCCAAAGAATGCGGCCCCAATGTCGGCCTGCTGCTTGATTCCTGGCATTGGCATCACGCGCGCGCAACCACCGGTGACATCATTGCCGCTGGCCGCGATCGCATCGTTCACGTGCATTTCAACGATGCGCCGAACCTGCCGCCTGAGCAGATCCACGACAATCAACGTCTCTTGCCAGGCGAAGGAGTCATCGACCTGGTTGGGTTTTTGAGGGCACTCGAAACCATCCGCTACAACGATGCGCTGAGCGTCGAGGTCTTCGGACGAACCAAAGACATGACCCCGGAGCAAGCCGCTAAAGCAGGCCTCGATAGCTCACTCGCCGTCTTCCGTAAGGCCGGAGTTCCCCAAGGCTGACGGCGCAAATAGCGAAAGCTGGCTCAGTTTCTGGACGGGCCTTTTCTTCTTCCTGTCATCGAACACAGACCGCCCATCGAGACTCGGCGAAATGTCCCGCTCATGCTCCAGCACACGATCGAAGTTTGCTACCGGTTGCTTACGCGCCTCCACAGCGCGCACCATGCGATCCAGGCGTTTGAATCCGTCCATCTTCTCTGTGTCGCCTAACTTCGCCGCATCGAGCGAGCGCCGCAGAACCGCCAGCGACTCGTCGTATGTCTTCAGCGGAACCGGGAACGGGTGACGATCCTTCCCGCCCAATGCAAACGAAAAGCGCGCGGGATCCGAAAAACGGCTGGGTGCGCCATGCACTACTTCCGCCACCAGCGCCAGCGTCTGCAAGGTTCGCGGACCCAGCTTCTCCATCAGCAGCAGCGAAGCGAAATCCCGCAACTGACGTTCATAGCTGACCGCCAGCACAGCTCCCAGGCGCTTCAGGTCCACGTTTTCTGCCCGCACTTCGTGGTGGATCGGCATCGCCAGCCTCTGCAACTCCGCTAGAGTTCTCTCGGGATGCTCGCTCGCAATCGTCAGCAGAGCGTCCTGCGCCGGCTTGGCTCGCCTGTCGACCAGGTTGAGGATGACTCCCTCGTTCTGGCCCACGATTCCAGTGTGCGGTTCGCTCGTGAAATCGCGTACCGACGCCGAGTGCCAGTGATAGCGCCGCGCAAAGCCCGTCTGCTCATTCAGACCTTGTTGAACTACGGCCCAGTCGCCCGCCGCAGTCACAACGAATGAATGAAGGTAAATCTGAAAGCCGTCGGCAATCGCGTTGTTGTCGATCTTCGCCGTCAAGCGGCTGGTGCGAACCAGTGCTTCGCCGTCCAGGCTGCGCCGGTCTGCAACGGCTAACAACTCATCCGGAGTTTTGCGCGACTGCTTACCGCGCCCGCCGCAAACATAGATGCCCAACTCATGCGCCCGAGGATTCAAGCCCCTCTTCAACGCCCCCAGTACGGAGGTAGTGATGCCCGATGAGTGCCAGTCCATCCCCATCACGCTGCCGAGCGCTTGAAACCAGAATGGATCGCTCAATCGCGACAGGAACTCCGCGGCCCCGTAATGGTAAACAACGCTCTCGACAATGGCGGTCCCGAGCTTCTGCATCCTCTCGGCCAGCCACGGCGGTACGCGGCCGCCATGCAGCGGGAGATCGGCGAATCCCGAACGTTTCATCCCTACTCAGATAGTAGTCGTCCTCTACCTGGTCGTCCCACCTGGGTGGGTATCCTGTGACTGCATGAGCCCGCTTAGCGAGTATCAGACCCGGCGCGACCTTTGGCGTAGCGAACGGCAGTCTCTCGAGCGCCTGTTTATCCGCATCGGAAACTGGCGCCTGACGCTCGGTCTCATGGAAGCGGTGCTAGCCTGGCTGGCATTCGGCAGCCGCGTCATTCCAGCTTGGCCGCTACTTGTTCCGTTGCTCGCTTTCATCGCGCTGGTGGTGTGGCATCAGCGGGTAATTCGCCGTCGCACCTTCGCGGACCGCGCGCTGAAGTTCTATGAGAGCAGACTCGCTCGCGTGGACGGCCATTGGACCGGGACCGGTCCTGCGGGCGATCAGTTTCGTTCCGCCGATCACGTCTACGCGGACGATCTTGATGTATTCGGCAGAGGATCTTTATTCGAGCTTGCCTCCACCTGTCGCCTCGCGGCAGGCGAACAGACGCTCGCTAATTGGCTTCTCGCCCCAGCGTCTCCTGAGCAGGTTCTGGCTCGGCAGGAAGCCGTTCGTGAGCTCGGCCCACGTCTTGATCTGCGCGAGGAAATCGCACTTTTGGGCGAAGATATACGCGCCGAGGTGCACGCCGAAGCACTTGAAAGCTGGGGCGCCATGTCCCCGGTGCTGTTTCCCGCGGGCGCGCGCCTGCTGGCCGCTGCTCTGGCCCTTGCAGGTACCGCCGCTCTCATTGTCCGCCTTGCGGGCAAATGGCCGTTGTGGCCCTTTGTCGCGATCCTCGCCTGCGACCTCCTTCTTGGGTGGGCTTGCCGCAAGCAGGTCGCTCAGGTGACCGGCGCCATCGAAACTCCTGCCGAAGGTCTCCGGCTCCTCTCGCTTCTCCTCGCACACCTTCAGCGCCAGGAGTTTGTCTCCCCACATCTTCAGGAGCTACGTGGCAGTCTGCAAGCTTCCGGCTTACCAGCTTCGAAGCGCATCGCACGGCTCGAGCGTTGGCTCGATTGGCTCGATTCAAGCGACCACCTATTGGTCCGAATCATTGCTCCCGTTCTCCTGTGGCGCGAACAATTGGCCATGGCCGTCGAAGCGTGGAGACGCGAAACAGGGCCCTCCATTGGCCACTGGGTGCGAGCCGTTGCTGAGTTCGAAGCCTTGTGTTCACTTGCCGCGCTCGCGTTTGAGCACCCGCACTGGTGCTTTCCGGAACTTGTTGCCGGCCCTGATCCGCTTTTTGAAGCAGAGGCCTTACAGCATCCGCTCCTATCGGCCGCCGCCTGTGTCGCTAACGACGTCGCTCTCAATCCTGAACAGCGGCTTCTCATTGTCAGCGGCTCGAATATGGCAGGAAAAAGCACCCTCTTGCGAGCGATCGGGTTGAACTCCGTTCTTGCCTGGGCCGGTGCTCCAGTGGCGGCAAAGCATCTACTCCTCTCGCCGCTTCAGCCGGGCGCTTCCATTCGAGTGACGGACTCCTTACAAGACAACAAATCCCGCTTCCTTGCCGAGATTATGCGGCTGCGCCAAATCGTGGATTTGACCAAAGCGGATCGGCCGGTACTGTTCCTGCTCGACGAGCTATTGAGCGGCACCAACTCTCACGACCGGCGCATTGGCGCTGCGGGTATAGTTCGTAAACTGATGGAATCGGGCGCCATTGGACTGATCACGACTCATGACTTGGCTCTCGCTCAAATCGAAGAAGATGTCGGGAAAGTAGCCGCCAATGTGCATTTTGAGGATCACATGGAGAACGGCCGCATCCACTTCGATTACCAACTGCGCCCCGGGGTTGTGACCCGCAGCAATGCTCTTGAACTGATGCGTGCAGTCGGTCTGGAAATCTGATCACCGTAACGAGTCGAACTTACAAACCTAGCGACTTTCTATATGGAAAATAACAGAAGTGTGTGTCACAATATGGCTAATTGAAGCGTAACTAAATGGAGCCCAGGTGCAGTTTCCTTTAAGCCGGGATGAGCATGCTGCCATGATGCGATACCTGTCTGGTATTCGGAAGCAGATGCAAGAGGTCTCCGATCTGTTTGCGGCGCGTTATGGAAGAGACAGCAACATCGCAGAGATTGCAGTGAAGACGTTGGTTTCGTCCACTCTGCTTGAGCACGAGCTGATGATGCTCGAAAATGAGGCTCACCCTTCTGTGGATTCGCGCCGGGAGGCACTGGCTGCCGCAGCTCGTTAGAAGACTTCGGCCCAAACACTTGGCAGTTGCCTTCTTTGTGTTCGCCGCGTACCCTGCTTTCTCTAAAGAGACCGTCTACTTCACGACAGGCTTTTCGTTAGAGATCGATTCTTATACACAGGAAAACCAAATAATTGTGTTCCGTATAGGTGAAGGCACGCTGGAATTTCCGGCGAGTCAGATCGCTCGCATCGATTCAGTTCCAAACGCTCTTGCGCCTCTTGCCGCAGTGGAACTGGATCGTAGTCGCCAGGAGCCGGAGTCCATCCTTAAGGAAGCCGCCTATATGCAAGGCCTCGACGAGGACTTTGTCCGTAGCGTCGCTAAAGTAGAGTCCGGATTACGTCAGACGGCGATTTCAAAGAAGGGCGCCATCGGCCTGATGCAGTTAATGCCGTCGACGGCGGCAGAATTGCGCGTGAACCCCACCCGGGCGCCTGAAAACGCCGAGGGTGGCGCTATGTATCTGCGCGATCTGCTGATTCGCTACCGGGGAAACTCAGCGCTGGCGCTCGCAGCTTACAATGCCGGGCCAGGCGCCGTCGCCAAGTTCGGCGGCGTGCCGCCGTATGAAGAGACCCGGCGCTACATAGTGCTGGTACTTCGCGAATATGGCCGCCGAGTCCAGGCAAAGAAAACAGCGACGGCGCGTCAGATAGCGACTAGTAAGCCCAGCGCCACAAACTAGCTCCCGCAGTGTACCCAGCCCCGACTGCGGCGAATAAGACCAAGTCCCCCTTCTTCAGCCGTCCCGCCGCGACTGCGTCACACGTCGCAAGAGGAATAGTAGCCGCCGTGGTGTTGCCGTACTTGTCCAGATTGAGGACCACGCGTTCCGGTGGCAAGCCCAAGCGCTCTGACGTTGCTGCAATGATGCGCCGATTGGCTTGATGAGGAATCAGCAGCGTTACGTCTGAAGGTGACAGCCCATGACGGGTGAGCAAGGTGTCACAAAGCTCGTACATTTTGCGAACCGCGAATTTGAAAACCTGCTGCCCCTCTTGCTTTACATAATGGAGACCCTGCGTCACCGTGTCTTCACTCGCCGGGTGGCGGCTGCCGCCGGCGGGCATCTTTAAAAATTGTCCTCCTGACCCGTCAATCTCGTTCAGGTGCCCGACAAACCCGACGTCGCCGTCGTCCGACGCCTCGAGCAGAAAAGCCCCGGCGCCATCCCCGAAAAGGATGCAGGTCGCGCGATCCGTGTAATCGAGAATGCGCGACATGGTGTCGGCCCCGATGACCATGACTTTGCGATGGGTACCCGCGGAGATCAAATGAGCGCCTACGGTGAGCCCGTATAGGAATCCGGAGCAGGCCGCCAGCAAGTCGAAACCCCACGCGCCCGTAGCCCCCAATTGATCCTGCACGAGGCAGGCCGTGGCGGGGAACATCATGTCGGGAGTGACGGTGCACACGATGATGGCGTCGAGTCCCGCAGCGGGAATGCCGCGGCGGGCCAGCGCTTCGCGGGCTGCTGCCACTGCCATATCCGATGTGGCGACCTCCGGCGCCGCAATGCGCCGCTCACGGATGCCCGTTCGGTCCACAATCCAGGTATCGGTGGTCTCGACGATGCGCGACAAATCATCATTGGTTAATATACGGGGCGGTACGAAGCAACCGAGCGAGCTAATTTTCGCAGTCGGCAACAGCACCTCCCCCGGGGAATTTCCCGTTCTTAAGGGGCATTTCTTAGAGGCTAGCCTACTCCGATCACCATGTTACAGTTGGGGGGAAATGCAAGTCGAGACTGCACTGTTTTTCGAGACAGTTGATCAGATCTACGCGCGCGTTCACCGGACATTGAAGCCACGCACGCCTTTGCCGCAAATAGAAGTTCGCTTCCGCAAATATGCAAATGCAAATAGCCGAATCAAACTCGATGCGGGGTGTCTGCAGATTGATATTAGCGATCTACTCGAAGCGGCGCCGGCTCCCATCCAGGAAGCGCTGGCTGTCATCCTGATATCCAAGCTTTACCGGAAGCTGCCTGAGACCGATGTTCTGGCGCGTTACCGGCGGTATTTGTACCGCGCTGACGTCCGCCGCACGATGCAGTTAGCCAAGCAGGAGCGCGGGCGCAAAGTCTATCGCGAGCCAAACGGGATGTTCTATGATCTCGGCGCGATGTTCGAGGAGCTGAATCTGCAATACTTCCACGGCTTGATGGCGCGACCGGAGCTCGGTTGGAGTCTAAAACCATCTCGCACTACTTTGGGGCACTACGATCCGGCGCACAACGTGATCGTCCTGACCAGTCTTCTCGACTCGGCGAACGCCCCGGAGTTAGCTGTAAGATTTGTGATGTTCCACGAGATGCTACATCTGCGCTATCCAACGCAACACCACGGCAGTCGCCGTTGCGTGCATACGCGTGAATTCAAGCAGGCGGAAAAGCAGTTTGAGGAGTACGAGCGGGCGAGACTACAGCTACGAACATTTGCAGGGGAGGCTTGATGGAAGTAATGTTTAAGCCGCTGGGGCGGCTGAGACAGAACTGAGTTGAGCGCTCATCTCTTCAAGCCGCAGAATCATGGCGCGGGCGGCCAGCGATCGGAAGCCTATACAACACAGAGCATAGCTAAGCTCTGCTTGCATTACCGCCAGAAAGAATCTGGCTTTTATCCAAATCAAGCGAGCCATCAAAGGAGAATGATCTTCCTGCCCATGCGCCACCACCATTCGGGCAACCGTATGCAGGCGGTTAAAGTCGAGAATTAGCCGGTCGAGATATTGGCGGAAGATGTGTAACCGTTCGCGTCGTAGCTTTCTATAGAGAGAGAGGTCGAAACCGGGCTGGCGCGATAGGAACCGGAAGTCCTCCTCGGCCAACAATCCTTGCATCGGGTAGTAGGAAGAAGGCGAGAAGCTCTTCAGCCATTCCGCAGTAATCTCGGAGGAATCGCACCGCCTGTACAGCTTATACAAGATGGGCAAAGCGAGTGCCATAGTCAGCGCAGCGGCTGCTAGAGGGATTAACAGAGGAACGGCAAGTGACATCGTAACCGTGAGTATAAAGTACAGGAATGTCGCCCAGATTTCAAGGCCTGCCCCCGGATTTTCTCAGGTAAAAAGGTATTTTCCGTTAAATTACCGGAAAACAAAAGGAGAAGGAACTAGGCCCGGATCCACTTAAGAGGTGAAATTTGGCTTGCTATCTACGCGCGGCTCGCAATAGGTTGGCGTTTATCACATCCAATTGACCCATCAGTCTTTGCTGCTCAGACACTTGCCAGCTATGGCCCATTCGCACAGGAACCGACTCTCCTTCAGCGGTAATGAAGATCGCCCAATAGGCGTAACAAAGGCTGAGGATGAACATGGCCACGTTATCGAAAATCTTTAAGTTCGCAGTGGAGCCTAAACTCCACGTCAGCCATGAAGCAGCAGTGGCACCGAAATAAATGGTAAATCCGATGCTGAATACCGCTAAATTCCTTGGCATGACGACTGGAAACCAGAGGATAAAACATAGGATCGCTAGCAAGGCAATCAGAGCCGCGGTGCAGATCGCGCGGTCCAGCACAAGCATTGCGCCCACTACTCTGCCCAGCGGGGTCGGTAAGGAGAGCGCCTTTGAAACCCCATACTCTGCCCGAGCGCTCCAAAAAGCCACTCCCAGAGCTGCTACAAAAACCCCGTTCAACAAGTTGCGCGAGAACTTCAGTATGCCGGGTAGACCAGCTAGAACGCCTCTCAATAAGGCATAGACCATCCACAATGAAAGAACCCAGAGACCGATCTCAAGCGCAATCCAGGTGATCCGATAGTCCGGATACTGACCTGGAATCAAGTGAGCTTCAATCATGTCGATCAACGAACCGAGAAGCTGCAGACAGAGGAATACAGAGAAGACTTTGTATACACGGTGCAGTCGAAGAGACAGCAGACGCACTACGAGAATTATGCAGAGGACATCGTTGATGCCCTGCGCGATGCGGTTCCAATTCATCTTGCGCTCTGCAGCGTGATAATTGGATGGTAGTTCAAAAGTGCATCAAGGGCAAGAGCCGCAGCGCGATCAATGACGTCTCCGACACCAGCAACGGTCAGCCGACTAACGGTGCATTCGCATCACCTGGATGCAGTGTGAGCGGGCAAGACGCGAACCATGGCGCATTCCCATTGCCCGGATTCGGTGTCGGCGGGTAGGCTGCGAACCATGGCGCATTGCCATTGCCCGGATTCGGTGTCGGCGGGTAAGCCGCGAACCATGGCGCATCGCCATTGCCCGGATTGGGCGTCGGCGGGTAGAAGTCGGCTGACGGCCTACTGCTAGCCTTCGAGATACGCGTGGACGCACACAATTGAGAGCTGGCGGCTAGCCCTATTGTCATTAATGATGCGATTAATTGTTTTTTCATAAGTTCCTTTTTTGAGTATTTCGATTTTGTTTTTTAATACTCTTGCCCGTACGATAGCGTAGGGGTTTAGTACTAAGGTCCCGTTATCAACAGCTTTTCCGACATCAGAACGCTCTTAGTCCTGGAAGTACTGGCAGGACCTTGTATGACTAAGGTCTGCGTGTAAAGATCTGTATCAGAGGATGCTTCGAACCAGTACAACGCTAGGTGAACTCGAAGGTTCCGAGGAAGTATGGGCGAGAGATTTGGCCCACATCAGCACTTCCTACGGACGCTTGGTTTACCTGGCCGGTCTACGAAATCCTGATACCGGGCGGTATGAGCATTACGGAAGTACCAGTGCAGCCCGCGCACACGCCAGTCGAACGTTGAAGCATATCCACGAGCAAATCTTCAACGAATGGGTTAGCCATCCTCTCGAGCGGAAAAAGACTGATATAGATCTGTATATAACAGGCATCGACCAAGTGGGCCGGGCAGAGCTTATCGATGCGTGGTTACGGCTTACGCCTTACAAAAATCTTGTGCCGGCGTCGATCCAAGGTCCCGAGCGGCAGAGGCACATTTCAGATTTCGAGGCGATTCTAGGTCTTCTCAAGAATGTGTATGGCGTCGTTTCGCCGGGTTGAGACGCATTGCGACTGCGACTACCTGTCCGATAACATCCGCCTCTCCCGGAAAGCGAAATACGTCCGGTGCTAATTGTGATGCCGAATGGGCCATGACGATCAGCTGCCCGTCTTGTTCGCTGCACCAGCCGCAACGAAAGCCATTCCGGTGCTCGATGAAATAAATAGGACGCTCGTACTCGTTAGCCCACCCTTCTCTTAAGACGCGGCGTTTGCTTTCATCTATCTGGAGGAAAGAGCCAGGCCACACGATGGGATACATCGACCAGTCGTCGGTTCCGATGAAGGCGTAACGATGCACGCGAAGATCGAGCGTGTTCAGCAACGCGATGGGCAATTTACCCCAGTGACGTATGTGCCGCGCCAAGTAGGAAGTTTGTCGCAGATCGACTTCCTCGGCGAACTCGGTGGGAAAGTCCACGTAAATCGTATCGGGAACATACGTAGCGGAGAGGTGGGTCTGTTCCAGAGAGAGCCCGGCGGAGTCAGCGGCCAACTTGTCGAGGTCGATGCCATACCACTGCAGTAGTGTGCTGAAATCGAGGCTGTAGATAGCACACAGGGAATAGAGGCGGAAGAGGGAGGGGACAGTTCCCTTGTTTTCGATGTCCGCCAAGCGGCTGAGGCCAATGGAGAATTCATGATTGCCGCGCTGATCGGCTATCAGCTGGCTTGCTTCTTCTACATCGCGATAGCGGAGTTGAAGGCGCTCTCTTGCGGCGCGCAGCTTATGCCCGGGATCGTGCATAGATTTTGGCGGCATTTTAGGGAAAGTGAGTTGGTCTTGGCAGCAAATAGCTGACGATAACTTTAGGCAGTGGCGGGTGTTCTGTTTTCGGAACAAACGCAATACCAACGGCCTCGTTCCCCCTAGTGTAAATCCGGGGCAACGGGTCCCGCTACTGAGATCGGCCTCCACAAGGTGGAATGCTTAGCCTAAGCTATTGAAAGCATACTCACAAAATGCCCAGATCTGAACAGGAAACTTCCGTACCAGACGTACCCAGTGAACCAGGGTTATGCCCCAGGCAGTGCAAATAGGCATGGCGCGTCGCAAGCGTTACTCAGTTGCCTTTCAGGGAGAGCGCGGGGCGTTCAGCTTCTCGGCGGCGCGCAAGTTACTCGGCAAAAATGTGCCGCCTCACCCCTGCGAATCGTTTAAAGAGGTCTTTGAGAGTGTCCATAAAGGCGCCGTTACTCACGGGGTAATTCCCATAGAAAACACTTTGCACGGAAGTGTTCACGAGAACTACGATCTTCTGCTGAATTACGATCTGCCCATCATGGGAGAAACGAGCTTACGCATCTCGCATCACCTGATCGCCTTGCCGGGGCAGCGCTTCCAGGATCTTACGCGGGCATTTTCGCATCCCGTAGCGTTGAATCAATGCCGCGAGTTCTTTGAGAAACACAAGCGGATTACACCGGTTTCCTTTTACGACACGGCGGGGAGCGTGAAGATGCTGCAGGAGCAGAAGCCCGACGGAGCGGCCGCTGTTGCCTCAGAGGACGCTGCCGCCATATACGGCGGAAAGATTCTGAAGCGCAATATAGAAGATAACCGGCAGAACTTCACCCGCTTCTTCTTGCTGACACGGCAAACCGGAAAGCGGCGCACGCAGACGGGAAGCTGGAAAACATCGATCGTGTTTGCGACCGAGAACGAAGCGGGCGCGCTCTTCAAAGCAATGGCCTGCTTCTCGCTGCGAGATCTCAACTTAACCAAAATCGAGTCGCGTCCTTTGCGTTCCCGCCCTTGGGAATACCTTTTTTACGTCGACATCATAGGATCTCAGGACGATAAAGATCTGAGCCGGGCGCTTGAAAACCTGAAAGAAACGGCTAGCTTCTTCAAGGTGCTGGGGAGTTATCGGCCGACGCCGTGAGCACGGTAGAGGTCAGATGTCATAGTAGAGAGCAAATTCGTAGGGATGAGGCCGTAAGCGAACGGCCTCGGCCTCCGCTTTCCTTTTGTAAGAAACGAAGGTCTCAATCAGCTCCTCAGAGAAGACATCGCCCTTGGTGAGGAAGCCATGGTCTTCTTCCAGACAGCAAAGCGCCTCATCGAGCGATGCCGGCATGGACGGCACCTTCTTCATCTCTTCAGGAGAGAGATCGTAGATGTCCTTGTCGAGCGGTTCGCCCGGATCGATTTTGTTGAGGACGCCATCGAGTCCAGCCATCATCATGGCGGCGAATGCCAGATAAGGATTCGACGCCGGGTCAGGCGGCCGGAACTCAACGCGCTTGGCCTTGGGACTGCTGGAGTACATGGGTATTCGTACGGCCGCAGAGCGATTGCGCCGCGAGTAAGCTAAATTAACCGGCGCCTCATAGCCGGGCACCAGACGCTTGTAACTGTTGGTAGTGGGAGCAATGATGGCCGAAAGCGCGCGTGCGTGCCGCAGCAGCCCACCGATGTACCACAAGGCGGTTTGGCTTAAGCCGGCGTAGTTATCGCCGGCAAAGAGCGGCTTCCCTTCGGCCCACAGGCTCTGGTGGGTGTGCATGCCGCTGCCGTTATCGCCGAACAGCGGCTTGGGCATGAACGTAACGGTCTTGCCATATTGATAAGCCACGTTGCGCACGATGTATTTGTAAAGCATCATGTTGTCGGCGGACTTCACCAAGGTGTCGAACCTTTGATCGATTTCGCACTGGCCGCCGGTAGCGACTTCATGATGATGGCATTCGATGGTGAGGCCGCACTCGAGCATGGTTTGGACCATTTCGCTGCGCAAGTCCTGGTAATGGTCAGTGGGGGGAACCGGGAAATAACCTTCCTTGTAGCGCGGACGATAGCCCAGGTTGTTGTGTTCGCGGCCCGAGTTCCAACGGCCCTCCTCGGCATCAATGAAGTAAAAACCGCTGTGCTGATTTTGATCGAAGCGGATGTTGTCAAAGATGAAGAACTCAGCCTCTGCTCCAAAGAACGCGGTATCCGCTACACCGCTATTTTTGAGATGCAGCTCGGCCTTCTGGGCGATCCAGCGGGGGTCGCGATCGTAGTGCTGGCGGGTAATGGGGTCGATGATATCGCCGAGCATGATGAGCGTGCGAGTCTCGGCAAAAGGATCCATGAAAGCGGTAGATGGATCGGGAATGATCAGCATGTCGCTCTCGTTGATGGCCGCCCAGCCGCGAATGCTGGAGCCATCGATACCGAAGCCGTCTTCAAATGAGCCCTCATCGAGCATGCCGATGGGATAGGAGATGTGTTGGTTGAGACCGGGCAAGTCGGTAAAGCGCAAATCTACTTGCCTGGCATCGTTCTTCTTGGCGAACTCGAGAGCTTGGAGTGGGGTCATGACTCGTCCGGTGAAACAAACTATCTATAACACTCCGTGGGGAGTTCGGAAGCCTCGCGAGAGACTGGTAAGAGGCAATGTCGATAAGAGCACTCAGTGACGGCGGACAGATGAAGCTTTCGCTCGCGAGCGAACGACGGGTGTTCCGCGTAAGCGAGTTGAATGCGGAAGTGCAGAGCCTGTTTGAGAGGCAGTTTCGGAGTATCTGGGTGGCGGGCGAGATCTCCGGCTGCCGCGCGGCGCCGAGCGGGCATTACTACTTTTCGTTGAAGGACGAGCAGAGCCAGGTGAAATGCGCGCTGTTCAAAGGCGCCGCGCGCTTTGCCAAGTTCAAGCCGCAAGAGGGGTTGGCGGTGATCGCGCGGGGCAGCCTTGAAGTGTACGAAGCGCGAGGCGAATACCAGCTGATTGTGGAGGTTCTGGAGCCGCAAGGGGCCGGAGCGCTGCAGTTGGCGTTTGAGCAATTGAAGAAGAAACTGGCGGCGGAAGGGCTTTTTGAACCGGGACGAAAGAGGCCGTTGCTGAAGCTGCCGCAACGAATTGGCGTGGTGACATCGCCCGGAGGAGCGGTGATCAGTGACATCCTGCACGTGTTGGAGCGACGTTTTCCGGGACTGCACATCCGGCTGTTTCCGGCGCAAGTGCAAGGCGAAGGCTCAATCGCACAGGTCTGCCAAGGGATCGACTATTTCAGCCGGACGCCGTGGGCGGATGTTGTGATTGTCGCGCGGGGCGGAGGGTCGCTTGAAGACTTGTGGACGTTTAATGAAGAAGCGGTGGCTCGCGCTATTGCGGCGTCGGCGGTCCCGGTGATCTCGGCGATTGGGCACGAGACCGACTTCACGATTGCGGACTTTGTGGCTGACTGCCGCGCTCCTACGCCTTCGGTAGCGGCGGAGATGGTGATCTGCACGCGAGAGAGCCTGCTCGAACAGATTAGCGCGTATCGGGCGAAAGCGATGCAGGGACTGCGCTACCGGATGCTGGTTTGTTCGCGCGACCTTCAGCAGCGCGGGGCGCAGCGTGCGGTAAGCGTGCTGCATCGAGGGCTGACGAGGCGGGCTCAAAAGGTGGATGATCTGGATTTCCAATTGCGGCGGCTGGAGAGCCGAATGCTGGAATCGCGGCGGAAGCGATTGGAGGAACTGAACCGGCGTCTGGCAGCGAGCGACCTGCGATTGCGGTTCGCGCGGATTCGGCAGCGGCAAGCTTTGTTGCAGGAAACACTGAACAAGTGCTGGCGGACCGGGCTGTGGCGCGCGAAGCAAAGGCATGAATCGATGCAAGCTCATTTGACACAGCTAAGCCCGCTGGCCGTGTTGGCGAGAGGGTACGCGATTGTGGAGAATCGGGATAAGCATATTCTTCGGTCGGCGGCGGAGGCAGCGGTGGGCGAGCAGGTGAGAATACGGCTGCACCGCGGCGAAGTGGATGCCGGGGTGACCGCGGTACGGGACGGCAGCTGAAGATGAAACGCGCCATCTGCCTGTTGAGCGGCGGCCTGGATTCCGCGACTTGCCTGGCGATTGCGCTCAGCGAAGGGTTTGACTGCTATTGCCTTTCGTTCGACTACGGTCAGCGCCACAGGATTGAACTGGAGGCAGCAGCGCGCGTGGCGGAACACTTGAGGGCGAAGGAGCAGCGCACGGTGAAGATCGACTTGCGCGTTTTTGGCGGCTCGGCTCTGACAAGCGAGATGGAGGTGCCCAAAGATCGGGAAGAAGACGCGATGTCGACGGGCATTCCCGTGACATATGTGCCGGCGCGCAACACCATCTTTCTTTCGTTTGCGCTGGCGTATGCGGAAGTGCTGGAAGCTTCGGACATCTTTCTGGGCGTGAATGCGCTGGACTATTCGGGGTACCCGGATTGCCGGCCGGAATTCATCCATGCTTTTGAGAGAATGGCAAATCTGGCGACAAAAGCGGGTGTGGAAGGCAGCACGCGGATTGTGATTCATACGCCGTTGATGACGATGACGAAAGGCGATATAGTGCGCGAAGCCACGGAGCTGAAGGTCGACCTCGGTTTGACGCACAGTTGCTACGACCCGGACGGGAGCGGGCGCCCCTGCGGCCGGTGCGATTCCTGCGTGCTGCGCCGCAAAGGGTTCGCGGAAGCCGGCATGGCTGATCCGCTGTTGCTGTGAAGATCTCCGAGATTTTCTATTCGATACAAGGCGAAGGCATTCTGCTGGGCATGCCATCGGTGTTCGTACGAACATCGGGCTGCAACCTGCGCTGCACCTGGTGCGATACGCCCTATACGTCTTGGCATCCGGAAGGCCGGAACATGTCCATTGATGAAATCATCAACGAGATAGGGGATGAAGTCTCGCACTTCCCTGCCTCGCACGTTGTGGTGACAGGCGGGGAACCGATGATCGCACCGGAAATTGTGGGGCTTACTGACAAGCTCCGGGACGCCGATTGGCACATAACGATGGAGACGGCAGGGACATGTTTCGCGCCGGTGGCGTGTGACCTGATGAGCATCAGCCCGAAACTTGCGAACTCGACGCCTTGGGAGCGCGAAGGTGGGCGGTGGGCCATTCATCACGATCGTTTGCGCTACCAACCGGAGGTTCTGAGGCGCTTGATGGGCGCCTACGAATATCAACTGAAGTTCGTGGTCTCCTCAGACGGGGACCTGGCTGAGATTGATGCTATGCGAGCGGAACTCGACGCTCCGCGAGAGAAGGTGGTTCTAATGCCCGAAGGAGTGGATCGCGAAGTGTTGCGCGAACGAGGGGCTTGGCTGGCGGAAATCTGCAAGGCGAGCGGCTACCGCTATAGTCCGCGGCTGCACGTCGACTTGTGGGGCGACAAGAGAGGCACCTGATTTTGTGGGCGACAAGAGAGGGACCTAAGGAAGTGCGGGAACGCGGCCTGGGCGGCTTTGCGAAACTAGGACTTGAGACCAAGTCTTTCCGGATTCCGCGTAGGGGCGGTGAGCTACCTGAATACCGTTCCGCTGGCGTGGGGGATGCTGCATGGTCCGCAACGGGAGCAGGTTCAGCTGTCGTTCTCCATTCCCTCGGTTTGCGCTGCTGAAATGGAGCGCGGCGCGATCGACCTTGGGCTGGTCCCGGTGGCTGAGATCGCCCGGCAAGGGCTTGAGATCATTCCCGGGGTTGGGATAGCGTGCTTGGGCGCGGTACGCAGCATTCTGATGTTTTCGCGCGTTCCCTGGAGTGAAGTACGCACCCTCGCCGCAGACCTGAGTTCGAGGACGTCGGTGCAATTGGCCCGCGTGATTCTGCGTGAGCGGTTCGGCGTCAATCCTGCAGTCACACAGCAAGCGCCGGTGGTGGAAGCTATGCTGGCCAATGCCGACGCGGCGCTGATTATCGGCGATCCCGCGCTCCGCCTCAATCCGGAAACGCTGCCGTTCGAGTGGCTTGATCTTGGCGCGGAATGGGCGAAGCTAACGGGGCTGCCGATGGTGTTTGCGGCGTGGGCCGGCAAGCCAGGGCTGCCGGTGGAGCTTCTTTCGCAGATTACTTGCGGTTCGTACCAGTTCGGACGAGCGCGTTTGGAGCAGCTTGTGGACGAAGAATACGCGGCGCGCGGAGTGACCCGGGAGCTTGCCCGGAAATATCTAAGCCACTACATACGATTTGAGTTGGGCCGGAAAGAGTTCGAAGGGCTTGATACGTTCTTCCGGTTGGCAGGGTTGGTGCATGACTACTCCACAACAAGCGCTTGAATTCTACCGGAGTGATGACCTGATTGCACTCGGCATGGCAGCCGATGGGGTGCGCCGGAGCCTTCATCCGGAGGGACTGGTCAGCTATTCAATGGAAGCCATTGGCGATGCGGACCGGACGGCCGTACTGACGCTGGAGTTCCGGGCCCAAGAACCGCTCGATGGCATAGTGGACCGGCTGTTGGGCGTTCGGCGGGTTCAGGAGGACGGCGGGGTTCTGTTAGCGGTGATGCCGCGGTCGGATGGTACGGCGGTAGAACATTTGAAGATAGTGGCGCTGACGCGGATTTACCTGGATAATGTTCTGCACGTTCAAGCATCGTGGCAGGGCGGTCTAAAAATTGGTCAGGTGGCGCTGCGCTTCGGGGCGAATGACATCAATGGCGCGGAGGCTGGTAGCGTCCGCGCCACTGAAGAAGACATACGGCGGATTATCCGCGATGCCGGATTCGTACCTAAACAGCGGGATGCACTGTTCAGGACGTATTCTCCGATTTAGAAGCTGGCCGGACTAGCTTCAGTACTCTTCTTGGCTGGACGGCTGGCCTTCACCCGCTTCATCTCGACGGATTTGTTCGACCAATCCTCCGCCTGAGCAATGTCAGCTTTAGCGGCGTCGGTCGAGTCCTCTAAATCCGCCTTTTTCCGAAGCAGCAGATTTACGTAGGACATGGCATCTTCGTTTTCAGGATCGACGCTGAGACACTTTTTCAGGGCAGCAATGCCATCATCAATCGACTTTTCATACTTGGCCTTCAGCTGTTCTTTCGCCTTAGGGTCCTTCAACGGACCGGGGTCATCGGGTTTCATTTTCTCGTTGAAGCGCTCGTCTCGAAGGGGCGGGAATGCCTCCGCCCAATCGATGACGCCCAAGTAATAGTAAGCTTCGCCTTCTTTGGGATCGACCTCGATACGGCGATTGTTCCACTTGCGTGCCTCTTCGAGAGCAGCCGTCTTTTGGTCCGTGGTTCCAGAACTGGCGGACATATACGCCATCGAAGCCATAGACGCCAGCGCTAGCGAGTTTGTAGGGTCCTTCTGCAAGACAGTGGAGAATTCCTGCTTGGCGGCGTCGTAATTCTTCTGGTTGTCCGGGTTGTCGGCGCCGGGCACCCATTGAATCATGTAAGAAGTGGCGAGATAGAGCTGTGCGTTCTGATTGGTTGGATCAAACTGGACAGCCTGTTTGAAGTGCTTGACGGCATCAGCGTACTTATTATTCTTGTACGACTTCACGCCCTGGTTCATCTGATCGCGCGATTGAAGCTTGGTACAACCAGCCAGCAGGAGGAGACCCGCGCACAGGCCGAGTGTTAACGCTTTAGAGTTTGCCATGTTGAAATCCTCGTCGAAATCCTCGTCGCCTTACTGACCAGCTTCCACTTTGGGAGTCATGATTCCGACCTTGTCGAGACCCGCTCCTTTGGCATCGTCTATGGCCTGGGCAACCCAGCGGTAGTCGACATCGGGGTCGCCTTTGACGAAGACAACTTTAGTCGCGCGAGTTTTGAAGATGTCCTCAAGACGTGCCTGAAGATCGCTTTCTTTGATCGGCTGGCCGTTGATCTGCATAGTCTGGTCCTTGGCAACTTCGACCACCACTGTCGGATCCTGGTTGGGGGGCGGAGGCGGCTGGTTGGGGGGCGGAGGTTGGGGAACCAGCGTGTCCAGGCCATGGGGAGTAAGAGGCGTGATGACCATAAAGATGATCAGCAGCACAAGCAACACATCGATAAGAGGCGTGACGTTGATGTCCGCCTTGGCTCCACCGGAGCCGCCAACTGCCATTGACATAGAAATTAATTCCTTTCAGATCTGTTAAAGATTCGCGCTCTTCTTCTTCTTGTCCTGGACCTCTTCGGTGAGGAGACCCACCTGGTCGACACCAGCAATGCGCAGATTGTCAATCACTTCCGTGATGCCGGAGAATCTGGCGCGTGCGTCGCCGCGGATGTAAACGGTCTTATCTGAACGGTTGGTCTGAAGATCCTTCACCTTACTCCCGAGTTGGTCAGGCTGCACGAGCTGGTTACCTGGACTAAGGAACACTTTGCCATCGCGAGTGATGGCGATGAGGACGGCGTCTTCCTTGTCGGCTTCCACCATTTTGATGGGGTTTCTCGCCTTCACCATGGTCACGGTTTGGCCTTTCGACAACATGGGCGTGATGACCATGAAAATGATGAGCAGCACGAGCATGACGTCCACCATGGGCGTGACGTTGATGTCGGAAACTACTGGAGGCGCTTTGGCTAATTTCATTTCAACTCCTATATAGATCAGCTCTATTCAAGACGCAGATACGATTGCCGGGCCGGTTCAAGTTAGACGGGAGCTATCAATGCGGAAGTCTAGCCTGCGGAAGCCTAGCCTCATCCATAGCTCCACGTCGTCGATTCAACCGAGCCGCTTCCCGCTGAAGAGAGCGGGATTCGCTTACGCTTATCGGACCGCTCCGGCAGTTTTCTGGGTGCGTTTCAAGAAGTAGTCAATGAGTTCCGAGCTGGAGTTACCCATCTCGACATCGAAGGCTTCAATGCGATTGGTGAAGTAGTTGAACATCCAGACGGCCGGAATGGCCACGAACAAACCGATGGCGGTGGTGATGAGGGCTTCAGAAATGCCGCCCGCCACGGCGCCGAGTCCGGTCGATTTGGAAGTTGAGATTTGCTGGAAGGCGTGCATGATTCCGACGACGGTTCCGAAGAGGCCGACGAAGGGGGCGGTGGAACCGATGGTGGCCAAGCTGCTGACGCCGCGCTTGAGCTCGGCGTGAACGATGGCTTCGGCGCGTTCGAGGGCGCGGCGGGAAGCTTCAATGTCCTCACCGGGAATCTCAGTGCTCATCTGATGAGCTTTGAACTCCTGGAGTCCGGCGACAACTACTTTCGCGAGATGGCTCTTATTGAAGCGGTCGGCGATCTTGATGGCTTCATCCAGCTTGCCTTCACGGAGAGCCCCGGCCACAGCTGGCGCAAACGCACGAGATTGCTTGCGTGCAGCATTGTAAGCAATGAGACGATCAATCATGACGCCGATAGACCAGGCGGACATGATGAACAGGGTGGCCACAACGCACTTGGCCATGGTGCCCATGTTGCCCCAGACGGAGCGAACGTCGAACTGAATTCCTTCGGCTTCCTGGAAGAGCCAAAAGGCCCAGACTTGAAGTTGTAATAGCATGCTTGTCTCCTAAGTTGAATCGAATTTTTCTCTGACTAACTGCGCCTAAACAATTTACACCGTCAACTAATTACTGGCTCAACGTGAAATTCACGATGATGTTGGTGATGACTTCTACTGGTTGACCGTTGAGCAAGGTTGGCTTGTACTTCCATTGCAGGACCGCTTCTTTGGCCGCGTTCACTAGAAGCGGATGCCCGCGAACCAGTTGCAGGTTTTCAATATTGCCCTCCTTGCTGATGACGGCATTAAACTCGACGGTACCCTGCACGCGGGCCGACTTGGCGAGCGGTGGATAGGCTGGCTGAACCTGATGAATGAGGTTTGCAGCCATCACGTTGCCACCGATCCGCTGGGGTCCCGCGACCTTTTTAGGAGCAGGTGGAGGAGGGGGCGGCGGAGCACCGGGCACGCCACCCAGAACACCGCCGATGACGCCGCCGGCTGCGCCGCCTGGGTCACCGGTTCCACCCATCACGCCCGCTCCAGCGTCGGGTGGCGGGGCGGATTCTTCAATATGACTGATCGTTTTCGGGATCACCTTTGGCGCCAACAGCTGGTTGTCCCTGAACTGCCTTACCTGCGGTTTGACTGGAACCGGCTTGGGCTGTGCGGGAGGCGGAGGTGGTGGAGGCGGAGGCGGAGGTGGTGGAGCAACCAGCATGCTTTTCAGCTGAGCGCTCGGCAGGGCCTCCGTATAAATCAAAGGAATCAGGATAAGGACCCCGATGGCCGTGATTTGTATCAGAAGGGACACGAGGATGGTGTACGGCTTTCTTGTCTTCTGTGTCCCGTCAACGAATGTTTGCTCGAACATAATGCCCTCTCACTGTGGCCCGGCGGCAAAGTTGAAGCCCGGAAGCCACTACTCAACTCGTCTCTTACTTACAACCGATTTACTTGACCGATCTACTTTACTACTCTTACAGGCTTGACGCCTTTCACGTTGTTCGAAACTGCCTTTGCGCGATTTTCAAGAACCGGACTTCTGGGCCGGCTGCGACGACCTTCGACCAAATCCTGCCAGAAGATCAGGATGGGGCTGGCGATGAAGATAGATGAATACGTGCCAATGATGATACCTATAACGAGGGCAAATGAGAAGCCGTTTAACACCTGACCACCAAAAAGGAACAGAGAAATAGCGGTGAGGAAGGTCAGGCCCGAGGTAAGGATGGTGCGGCTCAAGGTCTGGTTGATGCTGACGTTCACGATGTGAGTGAAGGAGCCGCGCATCTGGAGTTTAAGGTTCTCACGGATGCGGTCAAAGGTCACAATGGTGTCGTTCATCGAGTAACCGACCAGGGTGAGCAGAGCTGCAATAACAGTTAAGTCGATGGGCTTTCGAAAGAGGGAGAACAGTCCAATCGTGATAATGGTGTCGTGAAAAACGGCGATAACGGCGGCTACGCCGTAGATCCATTCAAACCGGAACGCGATGTAGACGAGCATGGCGGCTAGAGCAATGAGGACGACGTTGATGGCTTGTTGGCGCAAGTCAGAACCGATTTTGGGTCCGACAACCTCATTACTTCTGACGGCAAAATTGCCCGCGAAGCATTCAGCGCGGAGGGCGGTCAGGATCTGGGGCGTCATACCTTGGGCGGCGGAGAGCTCATCCAAGCTGCGAACCATACCGGAATGCGCCGTGCGGTACTCAAGGACGCCAGTCACAAGGGAGCGGAGCTGATCGTCGGAGAAGTTCACGCCGGACTTGGGCAGAGCATCGCGCAAGCGCGCGGCGAGCTCGCCTTCACTAGCCAAGTTAAGGTCTAGCTTTCCGCCGGAGTTGGGATTGAAGGCGCTATTCAATGCAGAAACAATATCACCACGGACGGTCTGAAGATTCTCATCCCGCACGGCAGTGGTAATCAGGACTTCCTGTGAACCACTCGCACCCTGGGCGTTATTGACCTCTTGCACTTCCACCTCACCGGGAACACTTTTGTGAAGGGCGGAGCGAATCGCCTCCGCGGGCGGTCGTTGTTTGAAGTTCACGTCCATGAGCGCCCCACCTGTAAAATCAATCCCGTATTTCGGTCCCTGGGTGAAAAGACTAATCAGTCCAACAAGTGTAAGCGCCAGGGACAACCAGATAAACGGCCAGCGTCTGCCGATAAAGTCGAAGTTCGTATGCTTGAAGATTTCCATCGAGCTCTAAAAGCCGGCATCCACTAGAGGTAGACACCGGTAATTAATAAATGTTCCCAATCACCTAAAACCAGTCGGCAAAAGCGCTACATAGCGTTTGGCCGGAAAAATACCCATTAAATACTGAGCGCGGTCACCGGCTTCGGCCGGGAAAGCTCCCAATCGAAGATAAACTTGGAGACGAAAACCGCGGTGAAAACATTGGCCGCAAGGCCGATGACAAGCGTGACGGCGAATCCTTTGACCGGACCCGAACCGAAGAGGAAGAGGATGGCACAAGAGACGATGGTGGTCACGTGCGTGTCGATGATGGTAAGCAACGCCTTGGCGAAACCGTTGTCGACGGCGGGAATGACAGCCTTGCCGGCGCGAAGCTCCTCACGAATTCTTTCGAAGATGAGGACGTTGCTATCCACAGCCATACCAATGGTTAGAATAATCCCGGCTATACCAGGCAGAGTAAGAACGGCATCAAAATAGCTGAGACAGGCAATCAAGATGAGGGCGTTGAGAACCAGCGCGAGGGTGGCATTGATACCGCTCTTCTTGTAATAGATGAGCATGGCCACAATGACCGCCAGAACGCCCGCGACACCGGCGATGAAGCCATTTCGAATGGAATCGGCGCCAAGCGAGGCGCCCACGGTATTTTCCTGTTCGTAGCGGACGCCGGCCGGGAGCGAGCCGGCTTTGAGGTTGAGCGCGAGATCGGAGGCGCCCTGCTGGTCGGCGGCGCCCTCAATCACGCCTTGATCGCTGATCTGACCGTGGATGGTAGGCGCCTCAAGCACTTTGCCGTCTATGACGATGGCGAGCCGGTTGCCGATGTTGGCGCCGGTGTACACGGCAAAGCGTTTCGCTGCATCTTGACTCAGGACGAAATTGGTTTCCCAGCTGCCGGGCATCTGACCTTGCTGGGAGCGGGCGTCACGAATATCGGGCCCGCGGACCACCGGGGTGCGCGCGACTAGATAAACGCCGCCGCTGCGGGCAGATTGATCAGTGCCGCCGGTGCCAATCAGTTTAGTGCCGGGGGGGAGGATGCCGGAGTTCTGGGCCAGCGCTTCCTCGCGGCTCTGATACGGGCCCCCCTTGACGTCATAGAGTTCGAGCACGGCAGCGGTCTGCAGAATCTGCTTCACGCGAGCGGGGTCGTCGACGCCCGGCAGTTGCACTAGAAGCTCGGAATCGGCATCTTCGCGGCGCTGCTGCACGGTGGCCTCGCTTAAGCCCAACGCGTTGATCTTCTTGTCGATGGTGTTTTTCGATTGCGCCAAAACCTGCTGCCACATTTTCAGTGCGTCGGAGGGCTTCATGGTGAGGCGGTAATCGGTAGGACTCTGCGGCGTGAGTAACCATTGAGAAAACTGGTCACCGACCAGGCTGCGGAAAGTGCCGGCCTGGGTGGCGGGGACACCCTTGATTATGATGGCGGCGTCTTTGGCGTCCACCAGGGACTTCGCTTCGTTGACGTTTACATCTGAAAACTGGACTCCGGCTTTACGAGCAGCATCTTTGAGGCGGTCGGCATCGGCGCCGGCCTGGGCATTGAAGGCATCCTGCTGTTTGACTTGAAGAACCAGATAGGTGCCGCCGCGCAGGTCCAGGCCGAGATTGATGTTCCTGTGCCAATTGCCGACCAGCTCAGCCTTGTTTCTGGGTAACCCGATGATGCCGTACAGGCAAACCAGGATCACGGCGATGATCAGGAAGAACTTAAAGCGTAAGTGGCGTTTCATATCTACTGTAAATGCAATTTGCGGTTGAGCGCCTTACTTCTTGGGCGACGTCACTTTTTGGCAGCGTCATCGGCTGTGAAGAGGCTGCTGACAGCACTCCGGGCCACCTGAATCTTGAGGTTGTCGGGCTTAATTCGCAGTATTAGCGTATCATCGTTCACCGCGATGATGGTGCCGACGATTCCGCCGGTGGTCAGGACCGATTGCCCGTTCTGTAAGCTTTTGATCATCTCCTTCTGATTCTTCTGCTGGCGCCGCATGGGCATAAAGACCAGGAAGTAGAAGATAGCGACCATCAGAACAATGGGAAGGACTCCGGTGAGGAACGAGGCGGCGGGCGCAGCCGCTTGCAACAGAAGTAAAGAGAACAGCATGAGATTTAGTATGTGCGGACGGGCGGCACGCAGTGTGCACGAGAGGCTTTGTTAGTCATCAAGCAGCGGGTCGGCGCATTTTAGGTTTTTCAGCATTTCGGGAAAGGTTCCAATTAGGATAGCGTGTCTGATATTCCGCATGGTGTCCAGGTAGTAGTGGACATTGTGGAGGGTAGCCAGAATAGAGAACAGGATCTCACCGGACTGATAGAGATGGCGGAGATAGGCGCGGCTGAAAGTCCGGCAGGTGTAGCACTGACAGGCGGGGTCGAGAGGGCCTTCGTCTTCGATATATTGCGCCTGTTTGATCATGACCTTGCCGGTGGAGGTAAACAGGTAGCCGTTGCGAGCATTGCGGGTGGGCAGCACGCAATCCATCATGTCTATTCCATGAGCGACGTAGTGGGGTAACTCTTCGGGCATGCCGACACCCATGACGTAGCGAGGCCGGTTGAGGGGCAGCAGCGGCGCAGTGACGGCGACCATCTGCTGACTGAGGTCGCGCGGCTCGCCAACGGAAAGGCCGCCGATGGCATAGCCTGGAGCGTCCAGCTCAACGAGAGCTTCGGCGCAGGCAGTTCTGAGGTCCGGATACATGGACCCTTGCACGATGGGAAAGAGGGCGCAATGGAGTCCTTTTTCGCGGCGCAGGTAGTGGGCGTAAGCGGATCGCGCCCAGCGGACGGTACGCTGCATAGAGTCGAGAGCGGCTGGATGGGAGGCAGGGTATGCCAAGCACTCGTCGAGAACCATCATGATGTCGCTTCCGAGCGCCAGTTGGATGTCGACTGTGCCTTCGGGGGTGAACAGGTGCGGATCGCCGTTCAAGTGGGAGCGAAACAAGACACCTTCCTCCGTTACCTTGCGCAGCGTGTCGAGACTGAAGACTTGAAAGCCGCCGGAATCGGTCAGGATGGCACGGGGCCAGGTCATGAACTTGTGCAGACCGCCCAGGCGCTCGATGCGCTGGTGACCCGGGCGCAGGAACAGATGATAGGTGTTGGCCAGAATGATGCGCGCGTCGAGATCGTTCTGGAGATCGCGCGGGGTTAGAGCCTTGACGGTGCCTTGTGTGCCGACGGGCATAAAGACAGGGGTTTCAATGGTGCCGTGGGCGGTGTGCAGCAGTCCGGCGCGAGCACCGGTTTCGGGGCAGGTGGCCTGAATTTCGAAGCGGAGGGCAGAGCTCACGCTACATTTTCGCGTGCTGCAGGATTTTAGAGGTTTTCGGCGTACAGCAACCCTCGCTAGGGCACGCCAACGCCAGACCGAGCCGCGACTAAAAGGAGCGGTCCCAAAGCCCTCCAGCCGCCCAAACCGCGATCATAACCGAGCCTGCGCCTTCCGCTTTCTTAAACGCCCCATTTTGCAAGAACGGTCGCAATTCGCCCCGATGCTAATTCCTTTCCTTTCTCGATTCAGCTACTTGCGCACCTTTCTCGCGCTCCTGGCCGTAAAGCTCAACGCATGATGATCCTCATGCCAAGGCTCAAGACCTTATGTTCCCCTTGCGAGTGCCGCCCTCCATTTGGGTTCGTTTGGTAAACCGGCGCTTGTGCGGCCGCTGGCTTTGTTCTGTAGCCGCAGGCTCGCCGGCGCCTCGGAACTCGGGGCGTATCGGGTTCGTTTCGTAAAAACGACGCTCACCTCACCGCTGGCTTTCTTCCGTAACGAGAGGCTGGGTTCGTTCCGCAGCGTTCGTTCCGTCTGGCTTTGTTCCGTAGCAACAGGCCCTCCCTCCTCGGAACTCGGCGCGGGATTGGGTTCGTTTCGTAAAACGACACTCCGTCTACACCGAGCCGTTCGGCGGATTACTTCGTTGGGGTGGCGTTGGCGAAGGAGCCGTCGATGATAGGGACAAACTGGCGGGTGCGGGCGTCGTAGGTGGTGACGCCGCCTGAGGCGATGTCATACACCCAGCCGTGGAGGCGGAGGAGCTTGTTCTCGATGGCGTCGGCAACGACTTGGTGGGTGAGCAGGTTGTCGAGCTGGGCAAGGACGTTTTCGCGGACGAGTGCGCTCAGCTTTTCTTCGTCGGAGGCGTGGGGGTATCCAGCGGCAACGGCATGCCGCGCGGCATCGGCGTAATGGAGCCAGCGGGCGACGGCGGGAAGTTTTTCGAGCTGCTGAGCGCCGCGCAGGATGGCGGACATGGCGCCGCAGCCGGAGTGGCCGCAGATGACAATGTCGGGGATGCCGAGAACGGCGATCGCGTACTCAATGCTTGCGGTGACGCCGCCCGGCTGCGTGGAGCTGGGCGGCACGATGTTTCCGGCGTTGCGGACCACGAAGAGCGAGCCGGGGCCTTGTTGGGTAAGCACCTCGGGCACGATACGCGAGTCGGCGCAGCCGATGAACATGGCGGAGGGCGACTGGCCGAGTGCGAGATCGTGGTAGAGCGCTTGACGGTTCGAATGCACCTCGCGCTGGAAGCGAAGAACTCCGTCTATTAAATGGTCCATGCGCCGGTTCAGCGCTTCACGCCGGAGAGCCTGGTGTCTTCAGGAGTATCCGTGGCGCTTTCAAAATGCAGGCGATAGCCGTCCGGGTCGGAAAGGGTGGTGACCCAGCTGGAGTTCCCTACCTGCGGCTCAGAGGCGGTGATCTGGCGAGAGATGAATTCGCTATAGATAGCGAGAGCGTCGGCGCAGTTAAACCACAGCGACACACCGTCTCCTACTTTTCCCTGGGGCGCCCAGGAATTCTGCCCTTGCTTGGGGAACTCCTGGAGCATGAGCGCGGCGCCGCCGAGCGTGAGCCGGCGCCAGCGCACGTTTCCATCGACGACCCATTTATTGCTCATCTTGAAGCCCAGGCCGTTGAGGTAGTAGCGCAGAGAGCGTTGCATGTCGGAGACGCTGAGGAACGGGACAACGCCCTTGACGTTGGTATCAGTTTGGGCATCGGCTTGAGGCGTCATGAAGAAATTCCTAAGGGTGGTTTCCGGCTAGAAAGCGGCCGATGGCATCGTTCAAGAATTTGCCGTCCGCGGGACCGGCCGCAGCTCCGGCTGGGTGACCCCATAGGGATGGAATGGGCACGAGAAATCCATGCGGAATGAAGGGCGCTTCGTAGCGCGCGTCTGCGAGCGGGAAGTAGAGGTCGGTTTCCGATGGCATATAGAGGAACGGAACCTTGATGGAGCCTAGGGCGCGCTCGACGTCGCCTCCAAAGCCCGGGGTCGTGCCGACGTCGTGGCGCTCCCAAGTGCGCATCTGCAAGATCAGATTGTTAGCATCGGCGCCGGGGATGAAGTTCGTGCGGAACTTCTCAATGACCTGATCGAGCGTTGTCCTTGGGGGTGAGTTGACGCGCCAAAGCTCGCGGCGCCACCATTCCTGGGAGTAGAGCCATCCGGCCCAGACCATGCCGAACGCCGAGAGACCCTTCTTAGGTTGTTCGGTGTAATCGCCGGCGTGAAAGGTCTCGTCGGCAGTGATGGCGGAAATTTGACCTTCGAGGCGCACGATGCCATGGCCATATGTCTTGGCGGTGCCGGAGGTGGCGGCGATGCGGTCAGCAAAATCGGGATAGCTGACGGCCCATTGAAAGGCTTGCTGGGCTCCCATGGAGAAGCCGATGACCGCGCGTAGATGGGTCACGTGCAGTTCGTCGGTTACGAGCTTGTGAACGGCCTGGACATTGTCGCGGATGGTCGTGACGGGAAAGCGGGGGCCATGGAAGGGTTCGGGTGTATTGCTGGGAGAAGAGGAACGGCCATTGCCGAATAATTCCGTGGCGACGAGGAAAAGCTGAGAGGTATCGAGACACTTGCCGGGGCCGATGAGCCAGCCATAACCATGAAAGTTTGCCATGTAATGGGAGGGCAAGAGCACGACATTGTCGCGGGCGGCGTTGAGATGTCCGAAGGTGCCGTAAACGATGCGCGCTTCGGGGAGAGTGATGCCGCTTTCGGTTTGGAAGTGAGAGATGAGGAACTCGTGCTGCTCGCCTTTGTCAGCCGGGCTTTGCGCAACCAGTAAGTGGGAAAAGAGGAGAAAGGCGAGGAGTTTTTTCAAGTTCTTCAAGATACACCATGGGAGAAGGTTGTGTCTCATTCCGTCGCCGCGAGAGGGTCAGCGGATTTCTAACTGCCTTGATTACCGCTCGGCGAGAGCCTCCATCGGGGAGATGCGGGCGGCGCGGCGGGCGGGCAGCAGACAAGCCGTGAGAGATACCGCGGCGATGATGACGGCGGCAGCGGCGAGTGTCGCCGAGTTGAGAGCGGGCACGTGGAAGAGGACCGCCTGCATGGCGCGGCCTGTCAGCCAAGCTCCGGCGATTCCAAATATCGTGCCGCCAGCGAGCAGACGTAAGGCGAGAGAGAAGAACTGGCCACGGATCTGCTCTGGCCGTGCGCCTAAGGCCATGCGTACGCCGATTTCACGGCGACGCTGCGCCACCGAGTAACTCAACACGCCATAAGTGCCGATGGCGGTTAGCAGCAGAGCGATCCCGGAGAAGAGGCCTGCCAGCAGTGCCGGTGAGCGGCGCGCGACCAGGCTGTCGGCAATGCGGGTGTCCATCGACTGGATTTCATTGACGGCCAGATCGGGGTCAATTTGGCGAACGGCCTTTTGCAAAGTCAATTTGAGAGATTCGGGCGATAGAGCGGTGCGCGCCACCACGAAGACGTCGCTCTCGGGGCGATAGATGTAGGGATAATAGACGGCGCCTTGCGCTGTATCGTCGGTAAGGCCGGCTTGTCTTACGCTGCCGACAACACCGACAATGGTGAACGCCTCGGCGTCGGGCCCCGCTTCGGAGCCTTGGAACAAACGCTGACCGAGAGCGCTGGCTTGCGGCCAGTAGTAGCGCGCGAAGTCCTCGTCGACTACGCAGACTCGCTCGCGGCGGCGTGAATCGGCAGCCGTGAGAAATCGTCCCGCGCGCAAGGCGAATCCCAGGGCACGAAAGTAGTCGCCGGCTACGCCATACGAGTAGTGGCCGCGCGGTGATTCACCGGGCCGGAGAATGTGACCCTTGATCTTGGCGGCACTTTTCCCATTCTTGCCACTGAAGGGAACATTATTGACGACGCCGGCAGCCAACACTCCGGGTTGGGAGCCAAGCTCCTGCAGCAACCTTTCGGTAAAGGTAAGGCCGGCGGACGCGGCCGGATACTTGTTCCCGGCCAAGGAAATTTGTCCCGTGAGAATGTGATCGGCACGAAAGCCGGGAGAAACACTCATGGCGCGCTTGAGACTGAGCCCAAGTAGCCCGGCGGCGGCCAACAGCACGAATGCCAAGGCAATCTGGCCGACGATGAAGCTATGGCGGAGAGTTTGAGCGGCGCGCCCGGTGGTGCCACCGCGAGTCTCCGATTGGAGCGCGTCACCCAAATGGCGGCGAAGATTGAACCATATGACGGGCGCAGCAAGCACGATGCCCATGACAATGGCAGCAGCTAGCGAGACCAGGGCCAACCGCGCATCGAAGGCGATATGAGCGCCCAAGGGTAAGCGATCGGCACCGAGCAGGGCCAGGAGGCGAATTCCGCCGGCTCCGACGGCGAGCCCGAGCAGCCCTCCTGTCAGCGTCAGCAAGGTGGTCTCGACCACTACTTCGCTGACCACGTATGGCCGACTCGCGCCGAGCGCTTGCCGGACGGCCAATTCCTTGACTCGGCCATTAGCGCGGATGAGAAGCAGGTTCATAAGGTTGACTGCGCCGATCAGGAGGAGAGTGAGCACGCCGGCTTCGAGCAGCAGCAGGGTGGGACGGATGGATGCAACATGGTCCGCGTGGAGGGGCACGACGAGGGATCGAAAGCCTGCATCGGCCATCGCTTTGGCCTGAGGGTCGTCTGCCTCTAAGGTGGCATTCTGCGCGTCGATTTGGGACTGTGCCTGCGCCAGGGTGGCGCCCGGTTTGAGACGGGCGATCATTTGGGTGAAATTCCCCCCCGAATGCCGCTGTAAGGCTGTGCGGTCTTCAGGGCGCGAGGCAAGCGGAAAGTACAGCCGGGCTTCGGAGGAGAGGAAGCGAAAGCCGCGCGGTAAGACCCCGATCACTGTCTTCGGAAAACCGTCCACGCGAATCTGCCGTCCGATCACGTGGGGGTCGCCGTTAAGACGTTGCCGCCAATAGAAGTCGGTGAGGATAGCAACATGATCGGTCTGATAAGTGGTCTCCTCTTCCGTAAAAGTGCGTCCCATCAGATGGTTAAGCCCAGGGCCGAGCCCAAGGGTGGAGAAAAAATCCGGTGACACTTGTGTGATCTGTTCGCGCTGGGTTGAGCCGGGCTCGCCGATAGTTGCCGTGCCGTCGCGGTAGATGGCGAGCGAGCTGAAAGCGGGAATATGGCCGCGGCGTTCGTAGTAGTTGGTTAGCGAGGAACCGTCCCGCTCGACGCCAGCTTTTGGATAGGTGTTGAATACGGTGACAAGGCGGCCGGCCTGATAAAACGGCAGCGGACGGAGCAGGACCGAGTCAATCGCTGCGAAGATCGTTAGATTGGCGCCGAGACAGAGAGCGAGAGTCAGAAGAGCAGTGGCGGTGAAGGCGGGCGTTTTTCGCAGCAACCGCGCCGCGTAGCGCAGCTCCCTGTCGAGTTCATCGAACAGGAGAAGGCCACGCGCCTGGCGGCAGTCTCCCTTGACACTATTCAGCCCGCCAAATTCCATGCGCGCGCGGCGGCCCGCTTCTTCGGGAGACACGCCGGAGCGCACCAGGTCTTCGGTGTATTGCTCGATGTGGAAGCGTAGCTCCTCGGTCATGCTGCCTTCGAAATCGGTGCGGGAGGTGACCACGCGGAATAGAGAACGCAGACGCTTTAACAAGTCACACCTCCTCCGATGTGGTATTCAAGGCAGCGGCAATCGCGGACGCTAGCCGGTTCCAGCCAGCTGTTTCCTCGCGCAGGCGGCGTCTTCCGGCGGCGGTCAAGGTGTAGTACTTCGCGCGGCGGTTGTTATCGCTGTGACCCCATTCGGCGGCGATCAAATCCTGGTGCTCCAACCGGTAAAGCGCCGGATACAAGGATCCTTGCAGAATGTCAAGCGCATTGCCTGAGATCTGCCGTATGCGCAGCAAGACGCCGTATCCATGCAGCGGCTTCAACGACACTGCTTTGAGGATCAGCATGTCGAGCGTACCCGGGAGTAGATCTGCAGTTTTACCCACGAAGAAAGTCCTCCTAGTCTGGCTAGGAGTTTAACGCATACTCACCTAGCTTGCCAAGGAGAAAACGCGGGCCAGTATTCGGCAGGGGTTTAGCGGAACTTTGGCGCCAAGAGATATGACCCTCGAAGCGACGTGGACAGGTTTCACCAGCTACGTTCTTTATCCTGGCAGAGGATGTCGAACGGACGACTGCCTCTTTTCTTTTGTGATCACTATCCTCTGCCGTTGCCGGAGGGACACAAGTTTCCGGTGGCGAAATACCGTATGGTGCGCGAGTTGCTGCGCGGGGACGAGCGGTTTGAACTTCAGGAGGCGCCGCTGGCGACAGAGCAGGATTTGCGGCGAGTGCATACGGAAGCTTACGTTCGAGGATTTATCGACGGTACGCTCGACCGCGGCGTTGTTCGGCGCATCGGATTTCCATGGTCGGATGGGTTAGTGAAACGAACGCTGGCGAGCGCGGGCGGAACACTGGCGGCGACGCGGAAGGCGCTCGAGACTGGCTTTGGGGGGGCATTGGCGGGAGGTACGCACCATGCGTTTCGAGACGAAGGGTCGGGGTTTTGCGTGTTCAACGATCTGGCAGTGGCAGCTGAGTGGGCGCGGCAGTGCGGCGGAGTGAGGCGGATCGCTATTGTCGACCTGGATGTGCACCAGGGAGATGGCACCGCGAGTATTTTCGCGAATGACGAGGGGGTTTTCACGCTGTCGCTGCACGGGGCGCGGAACTTTCCTTTTCGCAAGCAACGCAGCCGTTTGGACGTGGAGTTTGCCGATGGGGCACAAGGCGAGCAGTACTTCCCTGCCCTGAATGACGGGCTTGAACAGGTATGGCGATTCGGGCCCGAACTGATCCTATATCAATCGGGGGTGGATGGGCTCGCGACCGATCGTCTCGGGCGTTTGTCGCTGACGTTGGGAGATCTGGAATTGAGAGATCAGATCGTTTTCGGGGGCGCGCTGCGGCGGGGCCTCCCGATTGCCGTGACAATGGGCGGCGGATATTCGGAGCCAGTTGAGCTGACCGCCGAAGCGCATGCGCAGACGTTTCGTACTGTGGCGGGCGTGTTCACAAAGGCTGGGGCTTGAGGAGGTGCGTGCCAAGATAACAGGAATGTTCAAACGTCTTAGTAACAGCCCGGCAACGCACTGCGCTGCGGCTTGGCAAGGTCAGCGGAGTTACTTAGCAGTGTTAAGCAAACGCAGCTTCGCTGCTGGTCTGGCTTGCTTCATTCTGCTTGGCGTGGGGTCGCTGCGCGCTGCGTCAATCCTGCCTCCCGAGGGGGACCGGAAACTGGCGCGGGAGATTTATAAGGAGATGATCGAGAGTAAATCGGGATTCTCGACGGGAGAGACAACCAGCATTGCGCAAGCGGTGGCAGCGCGGCTCAAGGCAGCGGGATTTTCCGAATCGAACATCTACGTTGGCGGAGCGATCGCGACAAAGTACAACGTGGTGGTGCGCTATCACGGAACCGGCGCGCGCAAACCGATTCTACTGTTGGCGCATACCGATGTGGTGGAGGCGAAGCGCGACGACTGGAGCGTGGATCCATTTCAACTGCTTGAGAAAGACGGCTACTTCTATGGCAGGGGAACCTCCGACGATAAGGCGCAGGCGGCTGTTTGGGTGGCGAATTTACTGCGGTACAAGCGCGAAGGGTTTCGACCTGATCGCGATTTGATTGTGGCTTTAACGGCTGATGAAGAGGGCGGCGGACCTTACAACGGGGTGGATTGGTTGCTGAAGAACAAGCGCGAGTTGATAGCGGCCGATTTCAGTTTGAATGAAGGTGGGCGAGGGGAGATGATCGACGGCAAGCGCGTGGCGAACGATATGGGGCTGGCGGAAAAGAGCTATGCGGATTTCCGCTTGGAAGTGCGCAACAAGGGTGGGCACAGTTCGCGGCCCGTGCCTGACAACGCGATTTATCACTTGGCGGGAGCGCTCTACAGGCTATCGAGCTATTCGTTTCCGATGCAGTTGAATGAGGTGACGCGGGCCTACTTCGGTCAATTGGCAAAGATCGAGAAAGGGGCAATGGCGGCGGATCTGGCGCAGGTAGCGGAGGGATCACAAGAGGCGATGAAACGGATTGCGGCGCAGTCGCCGGGAATGAATTCGATGCTGCGGACGACGTGTGTCGCGACGCAGTTGGAAGGGGGACATGCGCCGAACGCGCTGCCGCAATTAGCCGCGGCGAACGTGAACTGCCGCATCTTTCCAGACGATACGGTGGAGAACGTTCTGGCGACGTTGAAGAAGGTGGTGGCCGACGATCAAGTCGCGGTGACGATCAAGGTGGACGAAGGGAAGGCGCCGCCCTCTCCGATGAGGCCGGACATCATGAAGGCGTTCAACCAAGTGACGGATACGATGTGGCCGGGGGTGATCACACTGCCGAGCATGTCGACGGGCGCTTCCGATGGAAGATATTTGCGCGAGGCGGGGATTCCGACTTACGGGGTGCAGGGATTTTTCATGGACCGCAATGACGTACGTGCGCATGGGCGGGATGAGCGGATGCCAGTAGATTCGTTTTATGAGGGGCAGACGTTCTTGTATGAGTTGGTGAAGAAATTATCTACCGCGGGTGAGTGACAGGAATTGATTGGTCCGTGGTCTCTCGACAGACAGGCTCTATAGATTTACTCACCCGCTGCATCGCGGCGTAACCCGAGCGAAACGGAGTCTGCTTGTATCCGCGATTGCAGCTAAACTGATGGTGACCAGAGGTATCAATGGAGAATCTTCAGCAGCTTACAAATCGTATAGCCAAGCTAAATGAAACTCAGCAGGCGATTGTCGAGAAACTCGTGCAGAAACTCGAGTCGACTTCTACCCCACACCGCTTGACACTCGAGCAAGTGGTGGATGAATTCGAGCGTGAGCACCCGGAGCTTCTGCGCCTGCTGGCGCAGTGAACCGCTATTTAGCGGTCGCAGACTTGATTCGCATCAATGTCCGCATGACAGCGAAATGGGGCGGTCTCGCCGGCGTCCGAGACTTAGGAATGTTGGAGTCAGCTGTTGCTCGTCCTCAAACGGGGTATTACCTAGATTTGATCGAAGAAGCTGCCGCGCTATGCCAAAGCGTTCTTCAGAACCATCCATTTCTGGATGGCAATAAGCGAACGGCTGTGGTCGCAACAGCGGTATTCCTGCGTTGGAACGGTTACAAGCTGCAGTTTTTGGATCGTGAGATGTACGAGTGGCTTATGCGTCTCTATGAAGCTGGCGGAGTGACGAAGCACTCCCTAGAAGCCTGGATTCGTGCTCACGCGACGGAAGTCTTGTAGACAGGGCCAAGTAGCTTCTAGCATTAGCGCTGCACGATAGTCTTTCGCTTGTTGAGGAAGGTTTGGAAGCGGTCGACTTCGTCGTCGAAGGCGCGGCGGAATGCAGGGTCTTTGGGCTCAGCTGCGATGAAGCCGGGCTCGACGCTGAGATGGTCGCGGCGGTTCGAAATGTTTGCCCAGCCGATCACTTCGTGTTTCCACAGCAAGGGCATGGCGTAGTAACCCAGCTTGCGCTTGGCGAGCGGTGTGTAGGCTTCGAAGCGGTAGGCCCATCCCCAGAAGTGCTCAAATCTTCTGCGGTCCCACACGATGGGATCGAAGGGGGCGAGAAAACGCACGGCCGCTTCCGGCTGGTTGCGAATCAATTTGCCGGCGGGCCACAGGTAGCGCAGGCCATCGACCTGGGCGCTGCCCAACTCTCCCGATTCGATGAGAGCAGTTAGCGCCGAGTGTCTTCCCGCTAAAGCGGGGGCGGCATGGGCCAGGTGCTGCAGGGTGGCGCGCAGACTTGGTTCGGGCACGGGAGCGAGAATCTTCGCAATCAGAAGGATCAGTTGACAAAGGCGCTCCTTCGGTTCTATGGGCTCGTGTTCCCGTGTTGTCGCTGCATACAAGCGAATCCCATTCTCACGTGCAGCGACTCTCAAGAGGCCACGGTAGTGGAGCGCCTGTAGGGTTCGGGTGGTTGATTTTGAATAGCTACCCCAGGCGTTGAGTTCCCGGCTGGACCCCAGGTGCTTCTCAAGGTCGCGGGGATGAAGCCGCTTCCCGGCTGACACGATTTCGAGCACGCGTTTCTCGGATGAGGTTAGTTTTGCATCGAGGCGCGGGTGGAGCAATCGCCATGTCGAGCCTGGCATAAAGCCGTAGGCGTAGAGAAGATCTTCTTCGAGGTCTAGCTTAGGGTATTGCTGCTCCAGGTCGCCTGCCCGATAGTCTTTCACCCGGTGACGGAGGATGAGATCCTGCGCGCGTGCGGGAGATCGGATGGGATCTGCCTGCACAAAGCCCAGCCGTTCAATTGCCCGCCTCAGCGTAGCCGGCTGAAAAAGAGAGGAAGCGACGGCGTGCGCTTTTAAAGTTGCGAGTGTTACTTTCACTGTGGTGTCAGCTACGTCTCGCCACTGAGGAGACTGGTGGCGGCCCGGATGCGGCGCTCAGAAAACCTTGCCTACTTCGACGCGAGACAAATGGTATTGCCTTCGGAGTCTTTCATGATGGCAAATGAGCCGCAAGGGGACGTGAAAGTTCTTCACCTTCTCGAAGACCTAACATGATTCGGCGGCCGGGGATCGCTCCGGGTGGATGAAGATCCAGCAGATGGCGGCCATGAGATAGAGGGCGGATACGATATGGAGCGGCATGCTCCAATTGCCGAGGCGGTCCACGATGTAGGCGAGGACGATAGGGCTGAGGATGCCGCCGATCTGCCCTGCTGTATTCATGGTGGCGCTGAGTACGGCAGAGTTTCTGCCGCCGAGTTCAATGGCTGTGGCCCAGGCGGGAGCGAGTGTGAACATGGACGAGGCGCCCCCGAAGGCAATAAGCATACCAGCGAGGCGTCCGTCGGCAATGAGTGTTCCTGAAAGCATCGCGATGGCGGCGGTGAGATACGCAACGGCTCCAACAGCGCAGCGGCCGAGGCGCAGTCCGAAGCGGCGCGAGAGTAGATCTGTGGTGACACCGCCGGTGATATCGGCAAGAGCGCTGAGAATTAAAGGCAGTCCAGCGAAGATTGCGAGCTCGGCTTTTATCATGCCGCGCGATTTCGACAAATAGGTGGGGAGCCAGGTGATGAAAAAGTAGAAGCCATAGGTGTTGGCTAAATATTGGAGGCAGAGCGGGACCAGACTGCGGGTCCGGAAGACATCGCCCCAGGCGCCGCCATGATCGGAGGGGAGCCCGCGAGTGCTTTCAATCAGGTCTCGCTCACTTGGAGAGACGGAGGGATGGTCGCGAGGCTCGTCGCGAAACCAGGCGTACCAGGCCAGCGCCCATACGAAGCCGAGGCAACCGAACAGGAGAAAGATGACTCGCCAGGGCAGGAAGGTGGTGAGGTAAGCGACCAGGATGGGAGTGAGTCCACCGGACAAATGAGCACCCGCAAAGAAGACGCCCTGCACGCGCCCGCGCTCCCGGGCGGGAATCCAGCGTGTGAAGACCCGGGCAGCGTTAGGCCAGGCGCCCGCTTCGCCGACGCCAAACAGGAAACGGATTGCTAGAAGAGCAGCATAGTTAAAAGCTCCGGCGGTAGCCATGGTGAACGCGGACCACCAGAGAACGATGCGTGTGAGTACGCGGCGGCTGCCGACACGATCGGCCCACCAGGCACTTGGAATCTCAAAGAGCGCGTAAGCGAGCGTAAAGGCGCTGAATACGTAGCTCATCTGGATGGTGGTTAGACGCAGATCGCGCATGATGCTGGGCGCGACGATCGCAATACAGACCCTGTCCAGATAAGTGAGTGCGGCAAGCGCCATGGTGAAGGCGACGACGCGATAGCGGATGGAGGTGAATCGCCCCGGAGTCTTTTGCAATCACGAGAATGACACGTTCAGAGCTGCGTAGACGCAGACTGGGAAATGGAGTGGCGGGGAATTCAGTTGCGACCGTCGGGATCAAGCAGTGATATGCCGAAGGAAGTGGCGCGATCCTTGAAGGCCGGCATGCGATGGATGGCGGCGAACTGCTGTCGCGTGCTCTCAATGGCTGTATCGAAGGCTTCCTGCATGTTGACTTCAATGTTTCTTCCGGAAGCGACGTGCACGGAGTAGAGCTGCGCGGAGTTCAGGAAGTTCTTGACGACGTGATCGACGGTCGACATGGTGATTCGCATGGCATAGAGTTGCTGCAGCTGCAGTTCGGCTTCTTTCTGCTGGGTGATATCGCGATGAACGGCGACCATGCAAACCATGTTGCGGTCAACGTTGAGGTATGGAAGGAAGGAGACTCTATCCCACACCGTCTCACCGGAGGGTTTGCGGAACTGACATTCCGCGATGGTTTGCCCGTTTAGGGAAGCCCGGGAAAGGGCGTCCTCCACGCCGGGACAGACAGCTGTAATGGGGAAGGTGGAAGGCTGGCCGATGGCTTGGTGGTACTGGCATCCGGCAAAGCGCAAGAAGCTCTGATTGGCGTGGACGATAGTGAGGCTGCCACCGGGGAGGGCGGTGGCGATTGTAATGCCGTCGCTTGTCATATCTACCGCGTTGGCATACAGCGCGCCATCTATGCTGCGTTGCAGGTTCAAGATACGCATGGCACTCTCAGCCAAGCGTTTCACGGCGCCGGCCTGTTGGGCACTCAGGCGGCGTGGAACAGTATCGAAAATGCAGAGTGTCCCGATGGAAAGGCCATTGGTAGAAAACAACGGCATACCTGCGTAGAAACGGAAATTGGGAGCGCCGAGGACGTGCGGGTTATGCCGGAAGCGCACGTCCTTGGAGGTGTCTTCGACAACGAATAAGTCTTGTCCATTAATGGCGTGAGCACAGAAGGAGAAGTCGCGGCAGCACTCTTTTGCGCTGAGCCCGACGCTGCTTTTGAACCACTGACGGTTTGTGTCGGTAAAGCACAAAGCTGCCATGGGGGTAGAGCAGGCTTCGGCAGCGGAGTGTGTGATGGAGTCGAAGATGTCCTCCTCAGCAGTATCCAAGATGTCGTAGGCGCGCGGGGCGGTGATGCGGCTGGGCTCATTCAACGGGATGGGAGGGAGCAATACAATACCGTAGTCCTCAGAAATTAGATTTCTCTCCCCGGCGCCGAGAAATTCTATAGCATCTTATCGGCAGGGCTGAATGCCACTTGAACTAGAGCTCTTACATAGCGGCTTGGCGCTACTTGGCTGGATGCTGTTGCGCGGATAGCTCGGTTTGGAAGGCCTGCTTGCGTTCCTTGACGTAAGCTCGGTAGCCTTCTGGATCGATGAACGGATTAGCAGCTCCCGCGCGCAGGCGCTTGAGTTTGTCGTCCATATCGTAGTAGCTGCCATGCGCTCCCAAGAAGACGTCGCAGGGCAGACTGGCAAGAACGCGGAACATCTTCTCGTAGTCGGCCGCGATTTGGGGGTATTGGCGGTTGCCCACAAGCTTGTATCCCGGATTTACGTTGGGGCTTCCGACAATGACGACGTGGAGAAGGTGTGCGCCGTCCTTGATTTCGGTGGTCCAGGTGGTGCAACCTTTGGTATGGCCGGGTGTGAGATGCGCGGTGAGCGTGATGCCGCCGAGGGTAACGCGGTCGCCGTCATGTAGAACTCGGTCGACCTTTGCGGGGGGCCAACGGCTGGCGTATGCGAAGTCGGTTGCGCCGCCGTTCTCTATCTCCGCGACATCGGCATCCATGACCATGAGCTTAGCGCCGGTGAGTTTTTTCATGAGGGCACAACCGGCGGCATGGTCGTCGTGCGCATGGCTGATGAGAATGATTTTGATATCCGAGAAATGCAAGCCGAGCTTTTCGACGTTGGCGCGGATGAGCGGCACCGATTCCTGGTAATTGGGATTGATGAGGACGGCGCCTTGGGGCGTAGTGATCAGGAACGATGCGAGATAGTTGGTGCCGACATAGTAGACGTTTGGCACGACTCGATAGGGCACGATCGGCTGGTTCCACTTGGGAGTGAAATCAGCGAGCAGGAGTGCCGCCGAGGCAAACAATGCGGCGAACAGGCGGGAACGCATAGCGCCATTATGGCCCAGCAAACGTTGCGCTGAGTGGTTACAGTTTTGGGACACTACCAGAGGGTGAGAAAGATGGCCAGGATGGATGGAAAAAACAGGCGGTCGTTTCTGAAGGCGACGGGTTCCATGGCAGGTTCCATGGGACTGATATCAGCTCTGCCGGATGCGGCCTTCGGACGGGCCATGGGTGAAGGTCACGTTGTGCATGAGGTGGCAGCCTCGGGAATGGACCCGGAGGCGAAGCCGCAGTATTCGATTAAGTTCGCGGTGATCGGGCTGGATCATTATCACATCATGGGCATGACCGCGGCTGTGCAACGCGGCGGCGGCGAGCTGGTCTCCGTCTACTCCACGAATCCGCGAGCGATTGCCGACTTTCACAAGCGCTTTGGGGATATAAAGGTGGCGCAGAGCGAAGACGAGATTCTGAACGATAGGTCAATCCAGCTGGTGGCGGGGGCGCCCATTCCCGATCAGCGCGCGCCACTGGGTATCCGCGTGATGCGCCACGGCAAGGACTTTTTAAGCGATAAGCCGGGCATCATTACGCTGGAGCAGTTGGCGGAGGTGCGCGCCGCGATCAAGGAGACGGGACGTATCTACGCCATCATGTATTCCGAGCGGCTGGAGGTGAGGGCGGCGGTGAAGGCGGGCGAGTTGGTGAAGGCGGGGGCGATTGGACGGGTTGTGCAAACCGTGAACCTGGCGCCGCATCAGATCAATCAGGCGAACAGCGAAGCGCGGCCGGACTGGTTCTGGGACACGGCCCGCTATGGCGGCATTCTGTGCGACATCGGATCACACCAGGCGGACCAGTTCGTGTACTACACCGGATCGACGTCGGCGGAGGTGTCGGCATCGCAGATTGCGAATGTCAATCATCCGGACAGGCCGAAGTTCCAGGACTTCGGCGACATGATGGTGCATGGCAATGGCGGGGCTGGATACGTGCGAGTGGATTGGTTCACTCCCGATGGGCTAGGGACGTGGGGCGACGGGCGTTTGTTCATTGTTGGAACTGAAGGTTCGATTGAACTGCGGAAGTATGTGGACATAGCGGGGCGCAAGGGCGGTAACCACCTATTTATAGTGGACCGGAAAGAGACGCGATATATCAATTGCAGCAATGTGGCGCTGCCGTTTGGCCCACAGTTTGTAGGCGACATTGTGAACCGGACGCACGTGGGGCAGGACCAGGAGCAGGCGCTGCTGGCGACCGAGTTGGTGCTGAAGGCGCAGAAGAATGCGCAGAAGCTGCATTTCTCTTCGGCGGCTGGGGTTTAGCCGGGCCGGCATCCGGCGGGTCACTCCGGCTGAAGTTCGCTCTTCCGCTAGCTGGATTGGGGAGCCGGAGAATGGAGCTGGTTTAAGAGGGCGTCCTCTGGCATCGTATAGACATGATGAAAGCTGACCGTGTTGAAGTTTCCTGGGATGAACAAAAGAAGAAGTGGCTGATTCGCATCGTGGTGGGCGAAGAGGTGATTCGCCGCTATTGCGATGAAGAGAAGAGTACAGACCAGGAGAAACTGCGTTCACTAGCGGGGCAAACGGTGAGCGACGAAGGTTACGAAGTGGACGGGGCGGAGATCTTCATCCAGTGAGCGGCTGCTAGACTCGGCGCACCGGATTATGGGGCCTGTACGCTCGATTGCCGTTGGACGATGGCGGCCCGAGTGACCAACTGCGTAATTGGCAGCGCGATCTATGGCATATCTTCTGAAGTCATCCGGCTGGTAGGCAGGGCGAGTTCGCTCGCGATGGTGATAGCGGCGCTTTTGATGGTCACGATCATGCTGCCGGTTGCCGAAGTTGCGTCACAGTTCTCCGAACCTGGCGGCATGTACCTTTACGCAAGAACGGCGTTCGGACGATTTGTCGGGCTGCAGATCGGCTGGTTCTGGTTGCTGGCGATTATCGGAGGAGGTGCAGCGGCCGCGAACCTTTCCTGAGCTATCTGGGGCCGTTTGTTCCGCCGGTGACACACGGCTGGGGGCGAACGGGCGCATTGATCCTCCTCATCAGCGTGCCAATGGCGGCAAACTACTTACAAGGTTCGGCACGCCGTCCCTGGGCATTGTGCTGTACGGCTGCGCGGTGGGGTTGTTAGCGGCGACGGGAACGTTTCTTTGGGCGGTGGCGGTGGCGGTGACGGCGGGGTCTCTCGCTATCTTTTATTCAGTAACGTGCGCGGCGCTGATTCGCCTACGGAGGATCCAGCCGGATGCACCCGGATTTCGTGTGCGCTTCGGCCCAGTATTTGCGGTGGCGGGAATTGCAATTTCGCTGCTATTACTGACCCAGATCGAGTTACGGCAGCTGGCGCTGATGAGTTTTACGGCGCTCATCGCGGCTGCGAATTGGTTGTGGGCGAGGCGAAATGGGGAGGGCGGGTCGAGCGGGGCGAATCGGGCTGAGGAAGAGGCCGGCCACGCACTTCGAAACCGGCAAACCGTGTAGCGGCAACGACCCTTGGTGAGAGGCCTTTAAGGCTTCATAATGTCGACGGTGCGCGGATCGAATTGGCCGGCGAAGTACTTTTCGAGGGCCCGCTGAAAAACGTGATCGTCAGGTGAGACGAGCGCGAAGAGGGTCATGGAAGATCGAAACTTCAGATTGTCAGGGTAGCCCAGGATCTCGTCTATCGAGCGGTCGCCTACTTGGTTGATAAGCTGGCTGCACTCTATCAATCGGGGGCCAAGAGTGGGGTGCTTCAAGTACGCTTCCGCTTCTTCTCGTGAAGCGATGCCGTACCTGCTTGCCAGCTGACTGTGTCCAAGTCCTTTTAGCTGGGGGAAGATGAACCACATCCAATGCCCCTGTTTTTGGCCAGCCCGCAATTCTGAACGGGCCTGCTCGAAGACGGGGTACTGGGCATCCACAAATCTTTGCAGGTCATGAGGGTCATTCGAAGGGGCCACGGATAGATGGTATCGAGGGCGCCAGCTTTTCGCGCAGCGGGCGTCGCCCCTAATGGACGGTGTAGGGAGCTTTGAGAGCGAACGGGGCGATCTCAATATCGAACTCGTCGCCGGCCTGCCGGACCATTTGATAGGTGCCGCACATGGTACCCGTAGGCGTCTTGAGGGGACACCACGAAGAGTATTTGAATGACGCACCGGGCGCGAGCACGGGCTGTTCGCCGATGACGCCCTGCCCTTTGACCTCGTGAGTACGTTCCAATGCGTCGCTGATAATCCAATGACGGCTAAGAAGTTGAACCGTCTCGCGTCCGAGATTTGTGATGCGGACGGTGTACTCAAAGACCCATTCGCCGGGCCGTGAGTTTTCAGGTGAATGCCGCGATAAAACTTCTACGCGGACCTCCTGGGTCACTACTTCAGACATAGGAGCTAACGCCGGTTGCTGAGTAGGCATACTCAAACGGCTATCGTAGCAAGCGGCGGCCGGATGAGGCGAGCGGATGTTTGCGCGGAGGGCGGCGCGGGCCTGCAGAAGGAGGGGGACGCAGCGGTGCTGCTTGTTAGGATTGAGTCTTACTCCCTCTGGATGGCTCTGCGTTTTTACAATACTCTTACACAAGAGGTTGAGGTTTTTCGCCCGCTTAAGGACAACACTGTCCGGATGTACACTTGCGGGCCGACGGTCTACAACTTCGTGCATATCGGCAACTTTCGGACCTTTACATTTCAGGACCTGCTGCGGCGTTGGCTGAGATATCGCGGGTATCAACTGAACCACGTGATGAATGTGACGGATGTGGAAGACAAGATCATCGTCAATGCGGAGAAGGAAGGTAAATCGATAGAGGATTATACGGCCGGGTTCACGAAAGCGTTCTTTGAAGATGCGGCGGCGCTGCGCCTGGAACAACCGGAGCATGTGGCCTCGGCGACGAAACACATTCCGGAGATGGTGAAGGCGATTGAGCAACTGACGGCGAAAGGGTGCACGTATACGAGCGAGGGCTCGACCTACTTTCGGATCTCGACGTTTCCGCAGTACGGGAAGTTATCGCACAACGATTTCAGCGGCATACGAGCGGGCGCAAGGGTGGATGTGGACGAGTACGATAAGGCGGATGCGCGCGACTTTGTTCTGTGGAAGGCGCCGAAGGGGAACGAGCCGGCGTGGGAGACGCCGTTCGGTGCTGGAAGGCCGGGCTGGCATATTGAGTGCTCCGCGATGGCGATGAGCTATTTGGGTGAGACGCTGGACATCCACGCAGGAGGCATCGATCTGGTATTTCCACACCACGAGAACGAGATCGCGCAATCGGAATCGATCACGGGCAGGACGTTCGCGCGCTTCTGGATGCACTCGGAGCACCTGCATATCGAATCGCAGAAGATGTCGAAGTCGCTGGGGAACTTCTACACGTTGCGCGATCTGCTGGCGGCCGGGCACCATCCGGAGGCGATTCGCTATTTGCTGGCGAGTGTTCCTTATCGCAAGAAGCTGAATTTCACTTTCGAAGGGTTGAAGGGAGCGGCCAAGAGCATTGAGCGGCTGCGGGACTTCGAACTGCGACTGACCTCCACGAAATTTCCTCCCGGGCGGAACGAGGAACTCAGCGACAGGGCACGCGAGGCGATCCGGCAGTTTGAGGAAGGCATGGACGATGACCTCAACACCGCCGAAGCGTTGGCTGCCATCTTTGAATACGTTCGCGCCACCAACACCGCTATCGACGAAGAGCGTTTTCGGGAAGAGAATCGCTGGGATGCGGCGAGGGTGCTGGAAGTATTCGATAGCGTGTTCGACGTTCTGAAAGTGGGTGAGAATGGGGCAGCCCAGGCGTCTACCTCAGAAGCTGGGGGGCTCAATGACGGCGAGGTTGAGGCTTACATTGAGGAACGAGCACGGGCGAAGAAGGCGCGGAATTTTGCGCGCTCCGATGAAATTCGTGCGTTACTGCTGGAGAAAGGCGTTGTTCTTGAAGACACCAAGGACGGGGTGCGCTGGAAACGGAAATGAAGTTCGAATCTGAAGTGGTTCATGCAGGCGATCGCAAGCGCAAGCCGGGCGAGGCGGTGCCGTCGACGACGCCGATTCAGCTGGGTACGACCTATTTTTACGAATCGGCTGCGACTCTGGACCGTGTGCTGGGTGAGCCGGAGGAAGGGTTCAGCTACGCGCGCTATGCGAACCCGACCAACCAGGCGCTTGAAGAATTAGTCACCTGCCTGGAGCACGGGTATGGATCGTTAGCGACCGCGTCAGGTATGGCGGCAGTGCAGATTGCGTTTCAAGCCGCACTGCTCGACCGGCCACACAGCGTGATTGCTTCCGCTTCGATTTACGGGGCGACAGTAGGACTACTGGACCAGGTGCTTAGCCCTTTCGACATCAAGGTGAAGTACGCGGACGTGTGCAACTTGCCGGAACTGGAGCGCGCGATGGAAGAGCGCCAGCCTGGGTGCATCTTTCTGGAAGGCATATCGAATCCGCTGCTGCGAGTAGCGAGGATCGATAAGATTGCCGAACTGGCGCGGAAGGTGGGAGCGTGCGTGATCGTGGACAACACTTTCGCGACGCCGATGCTGTTCAGGCCGTTGGAGCTGGGGGCGAACATCGTGGTGCATAGCGCCACTAAGTATCTGGCCGGACACGGTGACGTGCTGGGTGGGATTGTGGTGAGCGATGAACCTCATACTAGCGTCGTCAGGAGGCTTTCGCGCATTATCGGCCCGCTGTTAGGGCCATTTGAAAGTTACCTGACTATGCGCGGCATTAAGACGCTGGCGCTGCGGTTTGAGCGGCAGTGCCAGAACGCCAAGATGCTGGCGGAGTGGTTGAAGACACACCCGTGCGTGGAGCGTGTTTACTATTGTTCGGACCCGGAGCATCCAGACGCGGAAGCAATTCAAAGGATGTTCGCGCCGGGCTTGTTTGGCGGCCTGCTGAGCTTTGAAATCAAGGATGCGAATAAAGAGGCGGTGTTGGGTTTCATGGACCGGCTCAGAATGATTGTCCCGGGGACTTCATTGGGGGATGTGCATACGTTGTTGCTGTATCCGTTGATCGCGTCGCATCGCAATGTGTCGCCGAAAATGCGCGAGCGCATGGGCATTCGCGACAATCTGGTGCGGGTGGCGGCGGGAATAGAGGATATCGAAGACATTAAGGCGGATCTGGACGGCGCGTTGCGTTCGGCTTGATATTGCTGGCTTGATATTGCTGCCTTGATATCGTAGGTTCGGTTCCTTGTTCGCGCATCATCGCAAGAAAATACGGCTGCTGTTTGCGATAGCTGACGCCTTGCTCACTGTTCTTGCCTTCGAAACGGCCTATTTCACGCGCACGCGCGTGCCGGGGCTAGGCACGTTGTTCTTTCTGCGTCCCGAGGCGCATATCCTGCTGCTGGGGTTCTGCGCAGTGGTGTGGGTGGCGGTGGGATCTCTGCAGCGGACCTACGAATACCTGGACTCCGCGCGCTCCAGCCGGCTCATAGCGCATACCTTCCGGCAGGCTTTGGTGGGAACCATACTGGTGATTCTGTTCCAATACCTGCTTCGACTGGACCCGCCGCTCAGCCGTAGCTTCCTGTCGCTGTTTGTCGTTTACAACTTGTTGCTGCTGATGATCTTTCGCTGGATATCGCCGGGTCTGGTGGGAGCTTTTCAGCGAGGTTTTGGTAGCGGATATCACATTGTTGTTGTGGGCAGTCCGCAGAAAACAGCCGTGCTGGCGCAAAAGCTGTGTGAAGGGTCGCCGTTCCGCATTCACATTGCAGCGCGTATTACGGAAGACGAATGCGCGAGGGTACTTCCCAAGATGCTGGCTGAGCAGATTGTGGATGAGGTGATCTTCGATGTGGACAGCAGCAAGTTACCAACGCTTGAGGAAGTGTTTCTCGAATGCGATGAAGAAGGGGTTCGCACGCGTGTCGCTATCGATTTCTTCCCTCATGTCAATAGCGACATTACGCTCGACCGGGTGGGCGATGCGCCGCTGCTTACTTTTTCCGCCGCGCCGCTCGACGACGTCAGACTGCTGTTGAAACGCTTCTTCGACGTAGTGGTATCGTTTGCGTCGTTGGTGTTGCTGGCGCCTTTTTTTGCGGTTGTGATCGCTCTGGTGAAGCTTACGTCGCCGGGGCCGATTGTCTTCAAGCAAGCTCGTTGCGGCCTGAACGGCAGGCGATTCACGATGTACAAGTTCCGCTCGATGGTGGAAGAAGCCGACGGCATGAAGCCGCAGTTGGAACATCTCAACGAACGGCAGATTGCGTTTAAGATGGCGCGCGATCCAAGGGTGACGCGCATGGGCCGCTGGCTGCGGAAGTTTTCGATTGATGAGCTGCCGCAGTTGTACAACGTTTTGCGCGGCGATATGTCGATTGTGGGTCCGCGGCCGCCATTGCCGGAAGAGGTGGACCGGTACGAGAGATGGCAACGAAGACGGCTGCGGATGCGGCCGGGGCTGACCTGTTTATGGGCGGTGTCGGGGCGCGACCTGATCGATTTCAACGCTTGGATGCGTATGGACATTAAATACATTGAGAACTGGTCGTTGAAGCTGGACTGGTCGATTATTCTGCGGACGATTCCTTACGTGCTGGCCGGAAAAGGGGCGCATTAGCAATGGCGAAGGGACTGCTTGCTTACTCGCACGGCTCGGATACGGGGGGCGGGCCAGTTCGCGTGGGCTCGGTCAAGTGAACTCATGCATTTGATACCGACAAACGAAGAAGTGATCGCGATGTTGCGCCAGACCGGGGCGTTGCGCGAGGGGCATTTTGCCTACCCGGACGGAATGCACGCCAACGAAGCGCTGCAAGTGGCGCTGGCTTTTCGCTATTACCAAAATGCGAAGATTTTGAGCGTTGGCCTGAGCCGGCGGCTGCGCGAGGATTCAGAAATACGCGCCATGTTGAAGGAACTGTCAATCGTCTGCCCGACGACCGGTGGGCTGCCGATTGGTTACGGCGTTTGCGAGGCGTTGCGGGCGCGGCAAGTCTACTGGGCGGAGAAAGAGACGGATACGAGCCCGATGCGTCTGCGGCAGTTTCTGGAGCCGGAAAAGGGCGAGAAAATTCTGCTGGTGGACGACATTCTGCGGTCTGGCAGGCGCTTTACCGAGCTGCGGGCGTTGGTGGAATCAAAGGGCGCCGAGGTGGTGGGGTTGGCTGTGGCGGTTTACCAGCCAAATCCGACCATCGCCAATTTCGGCAGCTTGCCGGTTTTCTATTTAGCGAAGATGGATGCGATGTATTACAAGGATGCGGCCAGCTGCGAGCTATGCAAGAGGGGCGTTCCGATCGAGAAGATCTGGGCGTAGAGAGTTGTGGGCATGTTGTAGAGATGTTCCGGTGTAGTTTGCCGCAAAGCAGAGTTATGGGAATGTCTTTTATTCGTCGTTGAGAGGAGAGGTAAAGCTTGGAGACAATGCGGACGGAGCGAGTTAAATCCGGCAGCCCTAAGAGTAATCCCCCTCCCTCCGCATTTGCCCGTGCGGGCTGGAACGACTCTAATGTTTTCTCCGTGTTCCAGCGGCGTGGAATAACGCCCAACGAGGTAAATCAATTCACCAAACCCAGCAACACTGATAGGATCACGACCTGGATCCTGCGAGGCTGCAAATAGTGGGCCGCATCGGTGTTTATGCGTTGCTATGCCTTATCGGCGGCACTATTGGCGGGCTTTCAACAAAGTTGTTCGACGGCAAGAGTCTGGGGACTCTACAGGTTAATAGCCTTGAAATTCTAGACACTCATAGGATGGTAAGAGCGATTCTTTCCGCTCAGGACGATGGTTCCGTGTCGCTACGATTGCTATCCCGAAAAGGGAGCCCCGTTATCATCTTGGCTGCAGGTCCGATTTCGGGTCGAGATCAGATGCAGGCTCAATACGGAAAACTGTCAATTCAAAATGGTGACGGTAGGCCGACCGTTCAACTTAACACTAATGCTAGTGGGCAAGGAAGCCTTACGTTTTCAAGTGCTCGAGTAGGCGACCAAGTAACAGTAGGATACTCACGGTACGGAGATTTCGAAGACGCCCATGAGCGGGGAGCATGGGGCGTACAGATCGCCGGTCCCGAGCATAGCAAGAAGGGCATAAATGTTTTCAGTCTTGATGGCGTATTGCAGGGTACCACAATCCCGGTTGAGCCCCCTACTTCGACCCATCATTGAAACGGTTCCCAAAAAAACGGGACGCGGAACTGCTCAGGAAACTTGGCTAGCGCGTAAGGAAATTAGGACAAGGAAATTAGGACGGAGGGAGTAAAATCCGGCAGCCCTAAGAGTATCCCCCTCGGTCCACATTGCCAACACGAGGAACAGTTGCGGAAACATCAGGACGCGTTGTGAGTACGAGCTATGATGGCGCAAACCGGCCAATCGGCCTGGCGGGCATGAATACCCAGCAGAAGTCAACCGCCTATGTCTCAGGTGTAAACTACACAGCACATGGTGCGGCAACGAGCTACCAATACGCCAATGGGTTAAACGTGCAATATAGATTTAATGGCCGTTTACAGCCATGTAGCATTGAGCATTTCTTTCCGCCGGGAGACCAGCCACAAACGCCGCTGGAAGAGGACTTATATTGGGGTACTAACCAAGCCCTATGTGGAGCGTCCGGCGACAACAACGATACGGTTCGGAGCATTGAGCAGTGGAATGGAGGGACGCCGGCGCACCCGAGGTTTATCACTTTTCTACAAAACTTCACCTATGACGGCGTGAATCGGCTGTCTTCGGCCCAGGAGTTAAATGTTACCGGCCCGGCACCGTTCCCGACCACTTGGTTACGCCAGTTCAATTACGATCAGTATGGTAACAACTGGGTATCAAATTCCACCGGGGTAGCGTTGGCCGGTTCTACGCCGACAGCAGGGTCTAACTATCTGCCGAACAATCAATTAGTCAACGTGCCCTATGATGCGGCGGGCAACCAGGTGGCGGCGAATGGCGATGCGTTGAGCTATGATGCCGAAAACCGGCAAGCTAGTGCCACGGAACCATCCAGCCTGGGCGGGGGCATTGAGACTTACAGCTATGATGCAATGGGCCAGCGTGTCATCAAGTCGACCTCCAGTGCCGGCACATACTACATCTATGACCTGTTCGGTCAACTAGCGGCTGAGTACAATACGAGCGCGGCGGCCAGTTCGCCATGCCAGACCTGCTATTTGAGTTACGATCACCTCGGCAGCGTTCGGGTTATGACGGACCCGACTGGGAACGTGGTGGCACGCCACGATTATCTTCCCTTCGGTGAGGAACTCCAGGCCAGCGCGCCGGGCCGCGACTCCAACTTCGGTACGGCTGACAATATGAGTTTGCGCTTCACGGGCCAACTGCGTGATAACGAAACTGGGCTGGATTACTTCAATGCACGTTACTACGCAAGTGCGCTGGGACGCTTCACTTCACCCGATCCCGGCAACGCCGGCGCCGATCCGGCCAACCCGCAGAGCTGGAACGGGTATGCGTACGTTGGCAATAATCCACTCGTCATCACAGATCCGAGCGGCATGAACTGGTTTACAGATGCGCTGAATCAAGTCGAGGAAGCCATTTTGAGCTTCTTTGGGGGCGGGTCCCAGAGCTGTGATGCGGACTTCTGCGCCACAGGCACGGGATTCGGTGACGTCGGTACAGCTGGCACACCGTATGGCGGTGGATTGAATCTCGGTGGAGTTGGCGCAATTGGTGGAGACATTGGCGGATTGATGTTCACAGCGACGGGCTTAGGAAAAGCGGACGTGCCTACTGTCAGCACCCCTCCACGGCCGGATTGGCTCAACAACATCACCTCAATCTTTGGCTATGACCAACGGATCCCGTTGCCCTCGTGCTTTGGAGATTTTGTCAACAACACAATCAGCAACTTATTCCCGTTTCTTCCGAGCCTTTCGAATGTCAGCGAAGAGGGACTTGGAGTTGCAAGTCGCGTGGCATACAATCGGGCTCTCAGTTACGCCGCCAGTACCCCAAGCAAAGCCTTCGGCACTTCTTTTCTGAGATATCCTTTCAAGTCAAGCGTCTTTCGCGGCCTGCTTTCGAAGTCGGCCAGTTTAGCTGAGGCGGCACCCATGGCAGGCGTGGTGACTGCTGAGACGCAGGCGCTCTCCAGCGAAGTGCAATCGATGAAGCAGGGTGCATGCCAGTGAGGTCTCCTGCACGGTCTGGCTGCGGACCACCGCCGATGACGCGACGCATTCGCGACCTTTCCCTCTACGTGCTGATAGCGGTTCCCCTTGCCATTGGGATCGTTTGGTACGCGTACAAGTCGGACGGAACGGGAAATGAGGCGATTTCGCGATGGGCTGGTTTGATTGTGAATACAGCGATCCTCTACGGCTATGTTCTTAAGGAGAGCAGACCTTTTTGGCACGCTTGGGGATTTTGGCTGGCTTTAATTGGGGTGTTAGGTCTCCATACCCTTGTCTTCATCCTTATTCTTCAGCATGTCGAGCATTGGAGCGTGCTTTGGTTTTTGTTCATGTATCCCATCGAAATACCGGGGGTCGCGATCGTCTGTGACTGGGCTGTACATGTAACGGGAGCGAAACCAAGATATGGAACCGAGGCTCGGCACAACCGGTAAATGTCGGTTTCCCTGAAGCCGCGGTGAATAACGATCCAAACAAGTTTCTCTATCATAACTACCTGGATTGGGGCGTGAGCAACAACAACGGAAATCTCCGCAACACCACTTTCCAGGTCGGAAACGCAGTCCCGCAAAGCCTCTTCACCACTTTCACCGAAAGCTTCACGTACGACGGAGCCAATCGCATCACCGGGGCTAGCGATTCCGGGGGCTGGTCTCGCGCTTTCGGCTACGACCGGTATGGAAATAGCTCGGTGGCTAGCAACTCCGGCCTGGGACTCAGCCCCGCAGCGCCCACGTCTAACGTTTACAATGCCAATAACCAGAATGTCTCTCAGCAGTACGACGCCGCCGGGAACCAGACCAGCTTCGCTAATTTTTACAACTTTGCCTACGATGCCGAGAATCGCCTCACCTCCGAGCAGAACTACATGGGTGGCCTGAGCGCCACTTACGCGTATGACGGCGAGGGCCATCGCGTGCGAAAGGTGGCAGGGGCGAATACAACCATCTACGTGTACGACGCCCTGGGACAACTGGCGTCGGAGTATTCCAGCGGAGCAGCCGGTACGCCCCCCTGTCAGACCTGCTACTTGACCTCTGACCATCTCGGAAGCACCCGCATGGTCACCGACCAGATGGGCAGCGTAGTGGCCCGCCACGACTACCTGCCGTTCGGCGAGGAGATCCTGGGAGGCACGTTAGGCCGCTCTTCCGCACTTGGCTTTGGAGCAGCCGATCAAGTCAACCAAAAGTTCACCGGCAAAGAACGCGACCAGGAGACCGGGTTGGATTTCTTTCAGGCGCGCTACTACGGCGGTGCTTTGGGAAGGTTCACCAGCCCCGATCCAGCAAATGCAGGCGCCAACCCGGCCGATCCCCAGAGCTGGAACGCGTACGCATATGTAGACAATAGTCCGCTCGTCTTTACAGATCCTAGCGGCATGAACTTGTTCACCAGTCTCTGGAACGGCATTTCGAATTGGTTTGCTGGGGGCGGCGACGAACTCGCCAGGTGTGAAAGCTTCAGTGACAGCGGGAGCTGCGGATCCTCGAGCTCGGGCGCTAATCCTTACCCAGGTGCCGGTGGATTTATGTTTAGCGCGACTGGTCTAGGGAAACGGGACGTGCCCACGGTTAATAGTCCTTTCACAGGCGGGTTGAACCAGGCCCCAAGTAAATCAGGTTGCCCAGCAGGTCCATCAAAAATCATTAGTGTTGCTGCAACAACAAATGTTCCTACGATAGCCGCTGGTGCAGTGATTGGTGGAGCAATCGGAGGACCTACAGGCGCATTCGTTGGCGGCATCGCAGGAAGCCTATTTGGTGTAGGCGGGAATGTTTCTTACGTGCCCTCGACGAACAGTTGGTACGCAGGCCCGACTGCTGTCTTTGCACCCGGTCTCGGTGGCGGCAATGGTATAAGTGCCAATTTCGTCAATGTACCTTCAACACAAAATGCTAATTCAATTGCCAACGGGGCGAGCTACTCTATCACCTTTCAACCCAACCCATTCTTCGGTTCTGTAGTTACGAAGTCTCCTGGGAGTGGACCGCCGGTTGTCGGACCATCGATTGGAACGCGTGTTCCCGTTTCGTTTGGGGCCGGATACAACTTCTGCTTACACAACTGTGGGTGCTAAATGACTCAACTATTTGGCTGGACAATAGCGGCATGTGTCGGATTGGTCGTAGTTTTCAATAGTGTCTACATGCTCGTTTCCCCGAAGGCCTGGTTCAGGCTGCCGGGCTGGATACGTGCAGCGGGTACTCTGACTGAAGACAAATTTTCCGGCGGATGGGGAGGGATGCAAGTGCGCATTGCTGGCGCTTTGTTTCTTGCTGTTATCGGGTGGGTACTCTATGACTCACTTCTGAAGCCGCGATAATAGCTATTGCCCCAAATAGCGGTAGGAACTGTTCAGCGGGTTCAGCCAGCGCGGGGGAACTTAGGGACAGTCAGCTTGTTTCCAGCATCGAGCGCGGAATCGTAAGCGCAAGATTCATCCATGGGAAATGTGAATTGTGGGGCGCGGTCAATAACGATCCCAACCAGTTCCTACGGTTACGACACGGCCAACCGCCTCCAGACGGCCAGCGATTCCGGGGGCTGGTCGCGGCGCTACGGGTACGATATCTATGGAAATATGTGGGTTGGGGTTGCTCAGGGGATTGGTCTTAGTCCCGCGACGGCGACCAGCAACATTTATAATCCTGCCACCAATCAAAAGACTAACGAAACGTACGATGCCGCAGGGAATCAAAGGACGATGGGAGGAACATACAGTCTCGTCTACGATGCCGAAAATCGGCAGGTTTCCGAGACAAATACGGTCGGCAATCCCGCCGCGCAATACCTTTATGACGGCGATGGGCATCGTGTGCAAAAGACCGTAGGGGCGACCGCGACCACCTACGTCTATGATGCTCTGGGCCAGCTTACCGCCGAGTATACGAACACCCCCGCCGGCACGCCGCCCTGCCAGACCTGTTACTTGAGCTACGATCACCTCGGAAGCACCCGCATGGTCACGGATGAGGCCGCCCATGTCGTTTCTCTGCATGACTACCTGCCCTTCGGCGAAGAAATCTCCGGCAATTCCGTCGGCCGTGGCGCGCTCTTCGGGGCCGGCGCGGATCAGGTCAATCAGAAGTTCACCGGCCAGGAACGGGACCCAGAGACCGGGTTGGATTTCTTTCAGGCGCGCTACTACGGCTCCGCTCTTGGAAGATTTACCAGCCCAGATCCAGCAAATGCAGGCGCCAACCCGGCCGATCCCCAGAGCTGGAACGCGTACGCATATGTAGACAATAGTCCGCTCGTCTTTACAGATCCTAGCGGCATGAACTTGTTCACCAGTCTCTGGAACGGCATTTCGAATTGGTTTGCCGGGGGCGGCGGCAGTGAACTCGCGCGCTGTATGAGTTTTGGTGACAGCGGGAGCTGCGGATCCTCGACCTCGGGCGCTAATCCGGACGCAGGTGGTGGTGACGGCGGTAGCGGCGGAGCTATGTTCACGGCGACCGGTCTTGGGAAAGCAGACGTGCCCACGGTGGGCACATCCCCAAACAACGGGACGAAGACGTGTGCGAACGGTGTTGGCTCCGGGGGCATTGGCCTGGGTGGAGGATACAACCTTGACCTTGGTGTTGGATTGGCGGGTGCTTCATCGACCGGTGGCGCAGGAGCAGGCGCTTTTCACAACAAAGGCGGCGGATTCACTTCGGGATACTCTGGAGGAGCGTTTGCGTCGAGTGGGGCGACGGCCTACGCGGGATCAAGAGTTGTCGGCGCACCAACGCAGTCGAGTAGCACGGTCTTTGCGCTAGGAGCGTATGCCGGGGCAGGAGCCAATCTCTTCATCTCTAATGCTGCTTCAGTACAACAACTTTCTGGTCCGTTCACGACGCTATCGGTAAATGTCGGCGTGGGGGTGGCCAACATGGGAGTGCAACTCTCTACTGGAGGTGGAATTTGGCAGCTTTCGGTTACACCACCAATAGCGAGCCTCGGGATTGGTTTCGCCGGGTCAGTAGTAACGACCAACACGGTAGCCACGCATACCGGTTGCCACTGAGGAGAAGAGATGTCAGAAACAACAATAGAGACAGTTTTCTGGCTATTCGGACTTGTCCTCTCCGGGATAACTGTCCTGTTTCCTCAAGCTCTAATCCGAATACTCGGAAGGGGGCGTGTACATCCGTCCCGAGGTGTCTTCGTGTTTCTCCGGGTCGTTGCAGGATTCTGTTTCTTCGGGATGATTTATCGGTTGTTCGCAATCCATCAACGGTAGCTTTTGGGCACATGTTCAAGAACGTGCTTCGCACCGGCTCAATTAGGGGGGAACTTAGGGGAACTTAGGGGAACTTAGGGGAACTTAGGGGAACTTAGGGACAGTCAGCTTGTTTCCAGCATCGAGCGCGGAATCGTAAGCGCAAGATTCATCCATGGGAAATGTGAATTGTGGGGAACCAAGGGACAGACCACATGTTCCCCATTTTCAACGAGAGGTCCGAAGGCGGACGTTGGAGGTTTCGGAGGAACGGATCAAGTCAACCAGAAGTTCACCGCCAAAGAACGGGATCCGGAAAAGCGGCCTCGATTACTTCGGCGCCAGATACTACGGTTCGGCCCTGGGACGGTTTACGTCTGCGGATCCGGAGAATGCCGGAGCCGACCCCTACGATGCCGCAGAGTTGGAACGCGTACGCGTATGTGGACAACAAGCCCCTCACGATGACAGATCCTAGCGGCATGAGCTTGTTCAGCAGTCTATGGGGAACCGTTTCCAATTGGTTTGCCGGAGGCGGCGGCAGTGAACTCGTTAGCTGTGAAAGTTTTAGTGATAGCGGGAGCTGCGGATCCTCCAATTCAGGCGCTAATCCCTACCCAGGTGCCAGTGGATTTATGTTTAGCGCGACTGGTCAACCGGCCGGCGGCCAACCCCGAGACCAAAGTGGATTGGGTATGCGGGGATAGGCGCCGTTGTGCTGGAACCTGTGATTATCGCTGTGGCTGTGCTGCGCAAGACTTGAAAGAAAGCTGATGTTCTGGGTACCGTTTGAATGCCCGGAATCAGGGGTGCGGGATATCTGAGGAAAGACGACGCGAAGATCGCGGCGGAGCGCCCGAGAAAAGCGGATACTAGGACGCACTGTAGTACAGACATTTGTGTCGAAAGCTATGCGCTCTTCCGCCCTGATCGTTTCTGTTCTGCTGTTTTCCTTTCTCGCCTCAGCAACCCATCCTGGGAGCCGGGCGGAATACGTGGGCGGTACCCGGGCGGACATCCCGGCGAATAATTCCGGCCAGATCAAGATTACCGACGACATTAACTTTCAGTTCATGTCGAAGCACACGCAGGTAAAGGTGCCGTATCAGCGCATCAACCTGCTGGAGTATGGGCAGAAGGTGGATCGGCGTTATATCGCCGCAGTGGTGATATCGCCGCTGTTTTTGCTGGCGAAGAAACGGGAACACTTTCTGACGGTAGGGTTCCAGGACGATGACGGGCGGCAGGAAGCGATGGTGTTTCGCGTGGACAAGAACGACGTCCGGCTGACGCTGGTGGCGCTGGAGGCGCGGACTGGCCAGCAAGTTCAATATCAGGATGAAGAAGCGCGGATTGCGGGGAAAGGATGAAAGGCTTTCCATTCATCCTCGTTGTAGGGCTGGTCTCCTGTACATCGGCGCTTGCGATGCAGAGCTCAGGGGCGGGCGCTGAGGCGGTAAAAGCGACCGCGGAGAAAGCGGCATCCACTGTTCCAGGTGCTGACAGCTTGCTGGCGGTAAAGCGCGTGTACGTCGCATCACTGGGCGGCGGGACGCAGGCCGACGCGTTGCGGGAGTTAATCATTGCAAGCTTGAATTCCACCAAGTTGTTTGTTCTGACGGATAATCCGGAGCGAGCGGATGCGGTATTGAAGGGCGCGGCCGACGACCACACCTTTACGGACACATTCGACTCTGACGAAAACGTGAGTGGGCACACAAGCGGGGGCACTAGATCGGGCTCGGGTATCCGCTCCGCTGCAGGCAGCGGCGTTTCAGCCGCGTTGTCCGCTTCCGGCAGCGAGTCGCACCACATTAAGGAACGCAAGCATGAGGCTTATGCGGCCGTGCGGCTCTGCAACAAAGACGGCGACGTGCTGTGGTCGACGACGCAAGAGAGCTTGGGCGCGAAGTTTCGGGGCTCCAGTGCGGACGTGGCGTCAAAAATCGCCCGACAGCTTACGCTGGACGTGGACCGGGCGCGTCGCGGGCTTGGACCCGAGCCTCCGCGGCCCTAAGCTTCTGGGTGAGTTGGGCGGAAGAACCTTTTAGCAGGACATCTTCGACCAGTTGCCATTCCGCATGACGAGAGAAGCGACTGGGGTCGGCGCCAGTCAAGACGAACAGCTTCAGTGCCGGATCGAGCGTTTTTAGCTGCCGAATCAGGGAGAGGCCAAGCTCCTCGGTGGGTAGCCGCAAGTCCAGGACGGCAAGTTGCGGCTTGTACGCCGCCGCCATTTCCATAGCGGAGGCAACGTCGGTCGCCTCGGCCGTTTCGAAGCCACTCTGGCGAAGCAACATGCCGCGGAGGAGAAGTTGATCGAGATCGTCGTCGACGACAAGAACTTTCATTGTGGGAACCGGGTGGACTTACCGGGCGAAATCGATCTGCGCGATAACCATCTTCGGCGGGGCTTGATTCCAACCGTCAGGCAGGTTATCGAAGGGAAGACGGAAGGGCCGCGACTCGCCAGATTTGAGAGGCGCCGCTTTCGGGGATACGACCGGAACTCTTTCACGGTGAAGCTCATGTCCATCGACGCTATAGAAGAGGCAGTAAACGTCGATGGATTGTAGCGGGCGCGGGCCCTTGTTGCCAATGCTGCCTTCAATCTCCACCACCTGCTGCTTCATGAAGTTCTCACTGGCCTTCATGGTGACATCTTTGAGATCGAGATTAGACAGGTAAGCCTTGGCTTCGGGCGATGCTTGGCCGGGTGGCGACTTGGGGGCAGGCCGGTTCAGATAAGAAAGCCCGCTCAGCAGCAGGATCAGCCCAGCAGCGGTGATGATGAACGGCAGTAACCAAGTTTTCCTGGTGGTAACAGGCGGCGTTGGCATTCAGGGTACTTCTGGACGCTTAGCGTCGTTTTTTGGCGGCGCCTTTCTTTACTTGAGACTTCTTTGCTGGAGACTTCTTGGCGGCTGTCTTTTTGGTGGGGGTCTTTTTGGCTGGCGCTTTCTGGGCGACGCTCTTCTTCTTTGCGGCGCCTTTTTTGGTTTTAGCGGCCTTGCCGGCTACGCTTTTGTTGCCCGGGCGTTTACTGGATGCCGACTTCTTGCCGGCGCCGGGGTCTTTAGGTGACGTCTTCTTGGCGACGGGCGGGTTGCTTGTCTTTTTAGAATCCGCCGATGGCGAGCCTGCTGCTGTAGAAGCCGATTTTTTGCCTCCGGCTGAACGGGCTGACGAGCCTTTCTTCGACGCGGACTTCTTGGAAGGGCTGGCTCCGCGCTCGTTTTCTTCGGCCGTTTCAGCGCTCACCAGTTTGTTGAAGTTGCTGCGCTCGCCAGCAGCGGTCTCTTCCTGATAGATCAGCGATAGACCATGTTCATCGAATTTTTCGAAGAACTGGTCCCAGGTAATCTCTTCGAGACTTCCCTCCCCGCTGTAACCGGGGAAGTCGATTCGCAGGATGCCGATGTCGCCGGTCGATCCCGTGCTCTTCACATGGGAGGGCTTGCCGCCGCGCTCCTCGGCCCACTTCCGGATCTCTTCATGGTCATTCGTGGTCTTAGAAAGATTCGCCATCGTTGCCTCGCTGCAATGTACCGCTGCTTATCTGACTTACTGACATGCCATTAGATTACTTATGGCGAAAGTCGTTTCTGTCGTAAGTGAGGCCCGGCTGGCCACGGGGCGCAGCAACCGCCCTGTGCTCCAAGAGAGAGTCACACCTTCGAGGCGGTAATGCGGAGCCTGCGGTAGTCTGCGTACCACTTGCCTTCGCGGAAGAGCAGGGGTCTTAGTTCCTCGACAACGCGCTTCAGAGCCCCGGCGCGCTCAGAGTCTGGGAGAGCCTCAAAGTGGTACCACGAGAACTGCTGAAGCCAGTTGTCCATGCCTGCGTCGCCTTCAAGTAACGTAGGCCTGTCGAAGAGGACAGCGGAGTGAATCTCGAGATGGCAGGCTTCGAGGATGCGCGCGTACTCGCCGATGGAAGGAAAGACTGTCCGACTGGGCGGAACGACGTGGCCGGCTTCGGAAAGTACACGCCGCACGGCGGACTCAATGTGATGGATATTGCCCTTGCCGCCCAGTTCGGCGACGAGCCGGCCGCCTTGACGCAGCGCACGAGCGATGGACTTGGCGACGGCTGACATGTCGAGCATCCAATGTAAAGCGGCATTCGAAAAGACGGCATCGAACTCGTTATGGAAGCTCATGCGGGCCGCGTCTTCCAGAACAAAGCGCAGCTTGGGGTAGTTCTGCCGGGCCTGACCGATCATTTCGGGCGATGAATCGAGGCCAAGGACTTCCGCGCCTCGCTCCGCCATCTTGGCCGTGAGCTGCCCGGGGCCGCAGCCAAGATCAAGAATGCGTTCACCAGGTTCAGGATTGAGCAGTCCGATGAGATCTTCGCCGAACTTGAAGACGAATGAATGGCGAGCCTCATATAGTTCGGCATTCCAAGCTGGTGTTCGCACCATGGTTACAGGTCAGGAGCGCGTGCGCCTCAAGGCGACGGCGTCTTTCAGCAGGGCGCCCATGCTCTCCTGATCAAAGGCCGAGTAGTACCCGCGAACGTGTCCGCGCTTGTCGACCAGCACGAACTTGGTACTGTGCTCGATTTTTCCGATTACATCGCCGACATGGAAGGTTTGATAGGCAATCAAGTGCACGGTTTCCGGGGAGCCTGTCAGGAAGCTCCATTGCTGTGTGGGACCGCCGAAGCGATGGGCGAAATGGTTCAGGACGGCGGGCGTGTCGTGTTGGGGATCAACCGAAATCGAAACCAGCCGGATATCGTTCTCGTCCTTCACCTGCCGCTCTAGCTTGTGCATCTGCGCAGTCATGCGGGGACACTCAGCAGGACAGTTGGTGTAAATTACGTCGGCGATCCACACCTTTCCGGAGAGCGCGTTGCCATCAAACGGGCGACCTTCGGAATCCGTCATGGTGAATTGAGGGACTGTGCCGTATTCAGGAAGCTTGCCGGCGGGATCTGTGCAAGCGGTTGAGAAGAGCAGGACCGCAGCCGTACAGAGTGAAATGAAGTTAGGGGTGTGCTTCACAAACGGACGGGGTCAAGGACCATCAGCACGTAGAGCACCGGCAGATACACGACGGAGGTGAGCAACACTGCGCGGGCGCGCAATCTGGTACGGTCGAGCGACACCCGAATACCGGAATAGAGGAAGAAGAGACCTAAAACGATGGCACCCACCAGATAGATGGTGCCGGTCATGCCCATCCAGCTTGGCAACAGGCTGATCGGTATGAGCAGCACTGAATAGAGAAGGATCTGACGGGCGGTAGATATTCCGTCGGGCTCAACCACCGGCAACATCTGAATGCCGGCGCGGGAATAGTCGTCGCGATACATCCAGGCGATGGCGTAAAAATGCGGAAATTGCCAGAGGAACAGAATGGCGCCCAGCACCCACGCTTCGGGGGTAAGTTTGTTGGCGGCGGCTGCGAAGCCGATCAGCGGCGGCATGGCGCCGGGAAAGGCGCCGACGGTAGTAGACCACCAAGTCTTCTGCTTCAGCGGCGTGTAGAGGAACAGGTACAGGATCAGCGTGAGGGCGCCAAGAGCGGAACACAGCCAATTGACGCCCCAGCCTAATTCCAAAGCGCCCGCCGATGAGAGGGCGCTGCCGAACCAAAGAGCCTGTGCTGGAGCGAGGCGGCCGGAGGGAAGAGGGCGCATTTGCGTGCGGTGCATGTGGCGATCAGCTTCGCGCTCGTACCACTGGTTCAGGGCAGCTGTCCCAGAGGCCATCAGCGCTGTTCCGATGAGAGTGTGCACGACCGCCCAGAAGGACCATCGACCAGCATGGCCGAAGTAGTAGCCTACGGCGGTGCTCATGACGATGAGCCACGTGATGCGAGGTTTCGTGAGCTCTAAGTAAACTTTCACTCTGAACAGCGGGGATGTTTTGCTGGGTTCAAACTAACACTGTAAGTGTACTCCTTCCGGTTTAACAAGAATTCTTAGATCCGCGATGGCGTCGGGGAAGCTATACCCGCGGAAGGTTTAGGGAGCTTTGCTGTAATGACTTTGTGTCATTCAAGAACGCGGGCGAGAATACGTTTCTGGTCGGCGTGATTATGGGCAGCAAATCAGACTGGGAGACGATGGAGAGGACCAGTGAGGTGCTGACGAAGCTGGGCATACGGCATGAGTGCCAGATTGTTTCGGCGCATCGAACACCGGAGTTGATGGCGGAATACGCAAAGGGCGCGGCGGGGCGAGGGATTGAAGTAATCATTGCGGCGGCGGGTGGCGCGGCGCATCTTCCGGGGATGATAGCGGCGCACACGTTGTTGCCGGTTTTAGGCGTGCCGATGAAGAGCAGTGTGCTGAACGGCGTGGATTCCCTGCTCTCGATTGTGCAAATGCCCGCGGGCGTTCCGGTGGGCACACTCGCCATTGGCAATGCAGGAGCAACGAATGCGGCACTGCTGGCGGCGAGTATTCTGGGCGGCAAATATCCGGAGATTCGCAGCCGGCTAGAGGCATGGCGCCGGGAGCAAACGGAAACGGTTCTGCGGGACCGCTTGCCGTGAGTTGCAGGAGCGGCAACGCGGTTTTACCGGGCAGCGCGATCGGCGTGCTGGGAAGCGGGCAACTGGGCCGCATGTTCGCCATCGCGGCGCGGCGCATGGGGTATCGCGTCCACACCTTTTCGCCCGACGAAGACACGCCGACAGGCCAGGTAGCGGACCTGGAGATTCAGGCTTCGTACGAAGACCTGGATGCGGTTTGCAAGTTCGCGAGCGGCGTGTCGGTGGTGACGTTCGAGTTCGAGAACGTTCCCACTGAAACGGCGGCGGCCGCGGAGAAATGCGCGCCAGTGCGGCCGAGCGGGCACATTCTGCATACGACGCAGCATCGGCTGCGCGAGAAGACATTCCTATCGCAAGCGGGACTGCCGTTGACGCCTTTCCGGCGGGTGTGCAGCTTGGAGCAGCTAGCGCAAGCCGCGCAAGAACTTCAAATGCCGGCGATCCTCAAGACCGCCGACTTTGGGTATGACGGCAAGGGGCAGTACCGGATCAAGAGCGCGGAAGATTTTGGGGAGGCGTGGCGTGCGGTGGGGGAGCGCGAAGCGGTGCTGGAGGCGTTTATTGATTTCGAGCGCGAGATTTCGGTGGTGGCGTCGCGCGGCATAGACGGCGAATTTATTCATTACGGGGCGGTGGAGAACCAGCACCTAGATGGAATCCTGGATTTGTCGATTGCACCGGGGCGCGTTTCAGAGAGTGTTGCGCGTGAGGCTGTGGAGATCACAAGAGCCGTGCTCGAAAAGTTGGAAGTGATTGGCGTGCTGTGCGTGGAGTTCTTCGTGGCGCGGGATGGCCAACTGCTTATCAACGAACTGGCGCCGCGTCCGCACAACTCAGGCCACTTCACGTTCGATGCAAACCTGACCAGCCAGTTTGAGCAGCAACTGCGGGCAGTTTGCCTTTTGCCGCTAGGCGCCGTGACACAGTTGGCGCCTGCCGCTATGGCCAATCTGCTAGGGGATATTTGGGCGAAGGGCGAACCGGATTGGTGCTCAGCCATTGCGACGCCGGACGTAAAGCTTCATCTTTACGGGAAGCTGACGCCTAGGGCGGGTCGCAAGATGGGGCACATGACGGCGCTGGCGCCCACGGTTGAGCAGGCACTGAGGGACGTAAAGAGGGCGCGCGAACTGCTGACCGGGCGTTCGGAACGGCCGCGTCTGTAAACTGGAGTTGGCTGCCGGCGCGACCGGGAGGCCATCTATAAGGCCCAACGCTACCCCCATGAAGACCTGTTATTTCGATGCTTTTTCAGGCATCAGCGGCGATATGACAGTCGGTGCACTGCTCGATGCGGGCGCCGATTGGAAGGCGCTTGAGGATGCTCTTAAGAGCCTGAACCTGGGCGCGTCATTCCGCGTGGAGAAGACGAAACGTAAGGGGATTGCGGCCTCGAAGTTTACGGTTGAGAGCGAGGAAGAGAAGAAGCACCGGCATCTTCCGCATATTGAAAAGATTATTCTGGCGGGCGCGCTATCTCCGCGCAGTCAGAAGAATGCGCTGGCGGTGTTTCAGCGGCTGGGCGAGGCGGAAGCAAAATCGCATAGCGTGCCGATCGAGAAAGTGCATTTCCACGAAGTCGGGGCGGTTGATTCCATCTGCGACATTGTGGGCGCTTGTGTGGCGCTTGATCTGCTGGGCGTTGAGGATGTGCGCAGTTCGCGCATCAACGTGGGTAGTGGAACAGTGAATACGGAGCACGGCGTGCTGCCCGTGCCGGCACCGGCGACGACCGAACTATTAAGAGATTGCCCGATCTATTCGGCCGGGCCGGAGACTGAGCTCACGACACCCACGGGCGCTGCGCTGCTGAAGACACTGGCGAGTGAATTTGGAGGCGTGCCGTCGCTGCGATTGTTGTCCCAGGGATTCGGCGCCGGCGATAAGGACTTTCCAATGCAAGCCAATGTGCTGCGGGTGCTGATTGGGGAGCTGACTGAATCGAGCGAGGCGATGACGGTGAGTGTGCTGGAGGCGAATATCGATGACTCGACGCCACAGGTGCTGGGATATGCGATGGAGCGGCTGCTGGATGCAGGCGCGCTGGACGTGACACTGACACCCATTTTTATGAAGAAGAACCGGCCCGCCACGATGATTGCGGTGATCGCCGCGCCGCAAGCAACGGAGCAGATGGCGGCGATTTTGTTTGCGGAGACAACGACGCTGGGGGTGCGTATTGTGGAAGCGCAACGGCGCGTTCTGGCGCGCAGCACAGCGCAAGTGGAAACGCCTTACGGATCGGTGCGCGTGAAGTATACGGAGACGGGCAGTTTCACGCCTGAATACGATGACTGCCGGAAGGCAGCGGTAGATAGAGGCGTGCCGCTGCGCACGGTGATGGCGGAGGCAAGTGAAGCCTTCCGCACGCGCTTACGCTCATAACCAGATGGCCGCGAAAGAACTGATGAGCACAGCGAAGTACTACCTTACGACGCCGATTTACTACGTGAACGCGGCGCCGCACATTGGGCACGCCTACACAACTATTGCGGCGGAGACGATTGCACGGCTGAAGCGCATGGAAGGCTACGAGGTGGTGCTGACGACGGGCACCGACGAGCATGGCACGAAGGTGGAACGCGCCGCGCGGGCGCAGGGCAAGACACCGGAAGAGTTCGTGGATTTGATTTCGAACGAGTTCCGGACGCAATGGCAGAAGCTGGATCTTCAGATAGACAGGTTTGAGCGCACCACGGCGCCCAGTCACGCCAAGCTGGTGAATGCACTGTTTGAGGCTTGCCGGGCAAAGGGCTACATCTACAAAGGGACGTACACCGGCCTGTACGCAGTAGTCAGCGAATCGTTTGTGAACGATGCGAAGCCGGGCGATTTGGATCCGGAGACGGGCAAACCGTATGAAGAGGTTACGGAAGAAAACTATTTCTTCAAACTGTCGGCGTTCACGCATCGGCTGCTGGAATTTTACGACGCGCATCCTGATTTCATTCAGCCGGAGATCCGGCGCAACGAGGTTCTGGCGTTCGTCAAGCAGGGTTTGTCGGATCTGTCGATTACGCGCACCAGCATCAAGTGGGGCATACCGGTTGAGGCGGACCCCTCGCATGTGTTCTATGTGTGGTTCGATGCTCTGACGACTTACGTCAGCGCGGTAGAGGACGAGGACCGCTGGCCCGCCGATCTGCACCTGATCGGCAAAGAAATTCTGCGTTTCCATGCGGTCTATTGGCCGGCGTTTCTTATGGCGGCTGGATGGGAGTTGCCCAAGCGGGTTTTTGCGCACGGCTGGCTGCTGTTTGAAAACGACAAGATGAGCAAATCGCGCGGCAACATTGTGCGCCCAACTCCAATTGCGGAGACGATGGGCGTGGATGCGCTGCGCTACTTTTTGCTGCGTGAGATCGTTTTCGGCCAGGACGGAAGCTTCAGCTTCGATGCGCTGGTGGGGCGATACAACTCAGATCTGGCGAATGGGTTGGGCAATCTGGCGAGCCGGACGCTGAATATGATTCAGCAGTACTTTGATGGCCGATGCCCGGAGGCGCCGGGAGACAAGGCCGTGGCGCGCACGGCAGAGGAGATTCGCAGCGCGGTCGCGCAGGCGTATGAGAAGTTCGATTTCTCAAAAGCGCTAGAGAGAATTTGGACGCTGATAGCAACGGTGGATAAGTTCATCGTGGAACGGGCGCCATGGAAGCTGGCCAAGTCGCAAGAGGAAGCGGACCGCGAACGGCTGCGAGAAACAATTTTCACCGCTGCCGAAGCGCTCCGCATCGTTTGTGTGCTGGTATTCCCAGTCCTACCCCATTCAGCAGCGAACATTCTCGGGCAGCTCGGTGCGACGAGTGCCAATTTGAGGTTTGGGGATGCCCTGTGGGGAGGGGCGTCGCTGGGACGGATTGGAACGATCACTGCCGTATTTCCAAGGCTGGATTTAAAACCAACGATTCAGAAAATGCAAGAACTCGAAGAAATAGAAAAGAACAGGCAAGCGGCGCTGATGGGCAAGCCGGTTGAAGCTGGCGTAGTGGCGATGGCGGCCGCCGGTGAAAGCAAATCGGATATCATTTCGATTGACGATTTCTCAAAGGTGGACTTGCGCGTAGGTGAAGTGAAGTCGGCCGAGCCGGTAAAAGGGGCCGACAAGCTGCTGCATTTGAAGATAGATATAGGAGAGGCGGAACCGCGCACCATCGTGGCCGGGATCGCGCTGAAATATAAGCCGGAAGAACTTATCGGACGCAAGGTAGTGATCGTGGCCAACCTGCAGCCGCGGAAGCTGCGGGGCCTCACGTCAGAAGGCATGATTGTCGCCGCCAGTCTTGAAGGCGGTCTGCCTGTGCTGACTGGTTTCCATGAGGATGTACCGGTCGGTGCGCGGCTGAAGTAAGTCCGGTAACGCGCCAGTGCAATTGGTCGATTCACACTGTCATCTAGACGACGCCCAATTCGACGGCGATCGCGAAGCGATGATTGCGCGCGCCCGTGAAGCGGGGCTGAAATATATGCTGGCGGTCGGGACGGGGAACGGGCCGCCGGACCTTGAGGCTGCGATTCGCGTCGCGGAACACTATCCTTTCGTGTTCGCCACAGTAGGCGTACACCCCAATGATGCGGCGAAAATAGACCCCGATACTTTTACGGCTCTGGAAGGCTTGATTCAGCATCCTAAAGTTGTGGCGCTGGGAGAAATCGGGCTGGACTATCACTGGGGAGTTCCAAAAGAAGTGCAGGCGCCCGTTTTTGTTCGGCAGATGGAAATAGCGGCCGCTACGGGAAAGCCGATCGTGATTCACACGCGCGATGCATGGGGGCACACGCTGGCACTGCTGCGTGAACACTGGACGCCCACTCGACTTCCCTGCGTAATGCACTGTTTCACCGGGAACAGCGAGCAAGCGCGGGAGTGCGTAGAGCTTGGGTTCTATTTAGCGTTCGGGGGCGTGGCCACGTTCCCGAAGGCGGCGGAGATACGGGAGGCAGCACGGATAACACCTGCTGAGCGCCTGCTGCTTGAAACTGATTCGCCTTACCTGGCGCCGGCGCCCCATCGCGGCAAGCGCAATGAGCCGGCTTTTGTGGCGCACACTGCAAAGGTGATAGCGGAGGCTCGCGGCGCGACGATAGACGAACTTGCCGCTCAGACGACGCTGAACTTCGAACGTCTTTTTTCAATCCGTGAAGTCGTTTATGACTCACAGCACCAGCTACACTGTGATTTCGTGACACGAGAAACAGATGTTCAGTAAGATCCGGCAATCGATCAGCGCTCGCGAAGCCTTCGATCTGGTGCAGTCGGATTTGCAGGCAGTGGAGCGTGAGATCAGTGTCGAGTCGGTGGCCTCGGTGGAGGCCCTTACAACCATAAATCAGTATTTGCAAGCGGGTGGCGGAAAACGCCTGCGGCCTGCCCTGTTGCTGTTGTGCAGCCGCCTGTTTGGCCCTACAACGGACTGCGCGCGGCGTTTGGCTGCAGTAGTGGAGATGATCCACACAGCCACGCTGGTGCACGATGACGTAATAGACATCGCAAAGACGCGTCGGGGAAGACCTTCGACCAACGTCGTTTGGGGCAATCACATCTCTGTCCTGGCGGGCGATTGGCTCTACATGCAAGCCTTTCAGGTAGCGCTGCGCGAGCGCAACTTTCACATTCTGGATCTACTGATCTCGTTGACGCAGATGATGGTAGAAGGCGAGTTGATACAGCTGGAGCGCTTGCACCGCGTGGATATCAGCGAAGCCGATTACATGGAGCTGGTGGATCGCAAGACGGCGAGTCTTTTCTCCGCGTGCGCGTGCCTGGGGGCGACGGCGGGAGGGGCCGCGGAAACGGCGGAAGCAAAGCTGGGCGAGTTCGCCTGGAACCTGGGCATGGCGTTTCAGATGGTGGACGACATCCTGGATTTCACATCATCCGAGAAGATTCTGGGCAAGCCGTCGGGGAACGATTTGCGCGAAGGTAAAGTGACGCTGCCGATGATCTACGCGCTGGAATCGGCTTCAGCGGACGAGCGGCAGGCGGTGGAGACGGTGATCAGCGACGCGAGCTATGAGCAAGTACCGTTCATGCGCATCGTGCAGATACTGGAGCACCATGGCGCGATAGCGCGTGCGTACGAGCGGGCGCACAGCTTTACCGACAAGGCGCGCGAGACTTTGAGGGAATTCCCGCCGGGCCCGGCACAACGCGCGCTGCAGGCGATTGTAGAGTTGGTAACGGAAAGAACGTCTTAGGCGGCGCGGCCAGGCTGATTTCGCTCCGGCTGCGCTGGGGTCTGTTTGCGGTCTTTACCCGCCATAACCTGAGCGTGATTCACAGCAGCCGTAAGAGACACACCGCCAATAATGTTTCCAATTAGCGTTGGAAACAGATAACCCCAAGCAATCGCGCCCCATGTTCTAGCACCCACCATAGCGAGAAAAAGTACTTCCACGGCGCCGGCGATGATGTGGGTCAAGTCGGCCAAGCCGACCAGGTACGTGATGATCACGATGACGGCGATCCGTCCGGTGTCGATGGCAGCCAGCATCCAAACGACCAGCGCGATAAGCCAACCCGCGAAAATGCCTCGCAACACTGCCGTTCCGAAGGTAACTTCCATGGCGCGCTGCGCAAGGGAGAGCATGGCGGCTTGCACGTCAGGCTTAAACATGGAGGTGTTGCCTATGACCCAGGCAAAGATATGGGCGCCAACCATGTTCGCTATCAGCACCACGGACCAAAGCTTGGCGACGCTGAGAAGAGCGGGGAGACTACGACGGGCAAGCAGGGGAATGATGGCGGTGAGAGTGTTTTCGGTAAATAGCTGCTGGCGGCCGATGATGACGATCAGGAACCCGACAGGGTAACCAAGCCTGACCACCATAGGGCGCCATGGCAGGTCTGGCAGATGCGCCTGAAAGAGTGCTTGCGCAACGAAGGAGAAGCCCATGGAAAGGCCTGCCGCAAGACCCGACCAGGCGAGAGCGGAAACGGGCCGGTCAAGCTCTTCCTGGCCGTCATGACGGATGGCTTCATGAACGACGTCTATGCTGACGGAGGTTCGCTCTTCGGCTTCCTCGCGCTGCTTGTCAGTGAGTTCGGGCGCAGCAACACCGCGGTCGTCCTCATCCTCGCTGAACATGCCTTACGGTAGCAGCCAAAGCGAAGCTAGGAATACTCGTTATGTCACGGGCGAGCGATGGAAATCTTCGCTAAGTAAAAGCGCAAACCAGCAGCGAGTGCGGAGCTCACAATCAGCGCGGATTGGTGAGAAAGACTTGCGACGTAGACTAATTACCCCGCAACGCACTGCGCTGAGGGTTCGCCGCCGCGCGAGTGAGAAAAATGACCAGGATGCTGCTGAGCACGAGAGCAGATCCGAGGAGGGTGCGTGTGCTTAGAACCTCGCCGCCTAGCCAGGCGCCGAGAATGAGAGCCACGACGGGATTGACGTAGGCGTGGCTTGAAACTTTGGTGGCCGGCATGCGCTGGAGCAGCCACACAAAGGCAGTGAAGCCGATGAGCGAGCCGGCAATGATGAGATAAACGATGGCGAGCGCGGCCTCCGGCGAGACGCGGGGGAGCGGCTGCAATTCACCGGCGGCGTAGGAGCCCGCGAGTAGCATCAGGCCCCCGGTGAGCATTTCCGCACCCGCGGTGATTGTTTTTGCTTCGGGTAAGACTAGCCGGCGTGATAAGACCGCGCCCAGTGCCCACGCTATTTCGCCTACGACGATAACCAACGCAGGCAAGAGTGGAACATCGCCCGAACCCGAGTGAAGCACCAACACGATTACGCCAACGAAGCCTAGGGCGAGAGCAGGCAGCACTGGCCAGCGGAACGGCTCCTGCTTTAGGACGAAGACCTCGAGCAGCATGGTTGATATGGGCAGGGTTGAAACGAGCACGGAAGCGACGCCCGAAGGCACGCTTTTCTCAGCCCAGAACAGCGCGCTGTAAGTGATGAAAAACATCAGCGCGCCGAGAAGCGCGAGATTGAGCCACTCGGGGCGTGAAGGCGAGGGAGCGCCGCGGAGCCGCCCCCAAAGGTAAAGAATCAGGCCGGCGGGAACGAATCGGACAGCCGCTGCAAACAGCGGCGGAACGCTGGCGACAGCGATCCGAATGGCGAAGAAGGTGGAGCCCCAGACGATGTAGATGATGAAGAAAGCAACGAGCGTGGGGAGATGGAGCGCAGCGGTAGAGGTTTTCGTGGCTGGCGGTCTAACCTCCGAAGTCATCATGGCTAGTTATATATTATCGGCTCACGATTGACCAGTCAAGCTAGTTTAGCCGGTTACGCGCAATAATGGTGTGAGGTAATGAAAGCCACCAGGGTCTTCCAGCTCTCGGCGGATCACGTCGCACTGGACTTTGTCAACACGCTGGATGACCGCTTTGTGCCGGATGTTCAGGTAGAGAAGCTCGAATCGTATGCGGATGTGCTGAGCTTCGCCGGGCAAACAAGGACATTGACGGCGGCGCAAGTATCAAGCCTGTCGAGACTAGCAATGAACGGTAACCCATCACACGCGTTGCGCGCGGGAATCGAGTTGCGGGAGGTACTAGCCCGTATTTTTTATTCCATGGTGAAACGGCAGCGTGTTGCAGGAGGCGATCTGCAAGATTTCAACGAGCGCCTCCGCCAAGCCTCGCGGCACCGTGTCCTCTGTGAGCAGGCAGGCCATTTCGCGTGGCGGTGGGAGGGGCTGGATAGAGAATTGGAGGCGCCGCTGTGGCCCGTGGTGCAGCAGGCTGCCGATTTGCTGGCCTCGCCGAACGTGAAGTTTGTGCGTGCCTGCGGCCGTGAGAGCTGCCGGTGGTTATTCCTCGATACCAGCAAGAACCATTCGCGGCGATGGTGCGATATGAAGGTCTGCGGCAACCGCGTCAAAGCGCGCCGGTACTATGCGCTGCATGGGCGAGAGTAGGGATATCCTAAGAAGATGGCGAGTAGCACGCTGGTTCCGCTTGGCGAATATCTTGAAACGATGTATGAGCCGGATTGCGAGTACATCGAAGGAGAGCTTCTTGAACGGAATATGGGCGAACCTGAGCGCGCAGGATTACAGGGGTTATTGACAGCGTGGCTGATAGCGCGCCGGCGGCAGTTGGGACTACATATTTTTCCGGAGTGCCGTGTGCAAGTGGCCTCTAGGCGTTATCGTATTCCAGATATTGCCGTCACGAAGCATAAGGCGCGCGGCCGGGTGTTGCTGGAGCCGCCCTTCTTATGCATCGAAATTTTGTCACCCGACGATCGCGCGAGCCGGCTCGAAAACAAAATAGACGACTATCTGAGATTCGGCGTGGCACACATCTGGGTCATCGATCCGCAGAGGCGCAGCGCTTCGTCTTATACCAGAGAAGGCCGACGCGAGGAGGAGGCGGTGCTAACCACGCAGGATCCGCTGATTGAAGTAACGATCGCCGACTTCTTTCGTGAGCTCGAGGAAGACGTCGAGACAGACGCTTAAGGTTCTGGAGCGCCGTTTTGCTGGAGGAGCTTGGCGATGAGCCCAGTCCAGCCGGTTTGGTGGTTAGCACCAAGCCCTTCGCCTGTGTCGCCGTTAAAGTATTCGTGGAACAGCAGGTGACAGCGGAAGTTCGGATCTTGCTGGAACAGCTTGTTGCCGCCGTAAATAGGACGGTCGCCATTCTTCGCGGGAAGGAAGAGCGCGGCCAAGCGGTGAGAGAGCAGCTGCGCAGCTTGGCGTAAATTCACGCGGTTGCCGGAGCCGGTGGGAAATTCCACTTTGAACGAGTCGCCGTAATAGTAGTACAGGCGCTGCAGCGCTTCCACCAACAAGAAGTTCATGGGGAACCAAACAGGACCGCGCCAGTTGGAGTTACCGCCAAAGGTGCCGGTTTGAGACTCGGCCGGCTCGTAGGCGATGTGAGCATTGTGTCCGTCGAGCGGCAAAGCGTAGGGATGATCTTTGTGGTAGCGGGAGAGCGAGCAAATGCCGTAGGGGGACAGGAACTCGTTCTCGTCGAAGACACGGCGGAGGATGCGCTCAAGGCGGGGACCGCTGACAACGGAAAGGAGGCGGCGCTCTTCGATGCCGCACTCTGTCATGGAGGCGAGACCCTCCGTGAGATCCAGGCGCCTATCGATGAACCATTCCATGCGTTTCTTAAAACCGGGATGGCAGTCGACCAGTTGCGGTTCGAGAGTATCCGCTGCAAACAGCGGAACAATGCCAACCAGAGAGCGGACGCGAAGCAACTGATACTTGCCTTCGCCGGTGCGCAGGCGGTCATAGTAGAAGCCGTCCCCGTCATCCCAGAGGCCTGAGCCCCCGTGGTGATTGATGGCGTCGGCGATGTAGAGGAAATGCTCGAAGAATTTGCTGGCAATGTCTTCGTAAGTCGCGTCGAAAGAGGCGAGCCGGAGAGCGATCTTAAGCATGTTGAGGCAGTACATCGCCATCCAACTGGAGCCGTCGGACTGTTCAAGAGTCCAGCCGCTTGGAAGCGGAGCGCTACGGTCGAAGATGCCAATATTATCGAGACCGAGGAAGCCGCCTTCGAAGATGTTGGCGCCTTCTGAGTCTTTACGATTCACCCACCAGGTGAAGTTCATTAAGAGCTTGTGAAAGACGCGTTCGAGGAAAGCGTGGTCGGGCTTGCCTTTGATGCGCTCATCGATTTTGAAGACGCGCCACGTGGCCCAGGCGTGGACCGGCGGGTTGACATCACCGAAAGCCCATTCGTAGGCGGGAATTTGACCGTTGGGGTGGAGATACCACTCGCGCACGAAGAGCGAGAGCTGGGCTTTAGAAAAATCAGGGTCGGCGGGCGCGATAGCAACGGTGTGAAAAGCGAGGTCCCAGGCAGCGTACCAGGGATACTCCCACTTGTCCGGAATTGAGACGACGTCGTCATTAAAGAGATGGCGCCAGTTTTTATTTCGGCCCTGTTTGCGCTGTTCAGGAGGGGTGGGCATGCCGGGATCGCCGTTCAACCAATCTTCGACAACAAAGTGGTAGAACTGCTTGCTCCAAAACATGCCGGCGAAGGCCTGTCGCTGAATATGAGCGGGCTCTTTCGCGAGACCTTGGCCCAGATAAGAATAGAACTCGTCTGCTTCCTGAATACGAGCGGCAAAGATGGCATCCCACGCGTCGCTGGGGAGAACGGGTGTGCCGGCGCGGGCAAGTCGGAAGTGATAGACAACCTGTTCGCCAGCTTCCAAAGTTCGCGAATAAACCGCGCAAGCTTTGGTGCCTTCTTGCCGCGGATTGACAACGTCGTGGAGGCCGTGAATGACGTAGTCGTGAAACGCATCCTTGTAAAAGATCGTGTTGCCGCTCCATTGCCAGAAGCGTTTGGTATTTGTATCGTTTTCGGTAAAGAGGACTTGGGGTTCGCCGTCGAGAAACAGCTCGAAGTCGCCCAGAGCGGCGTGCTGAGCGAGGAGTTCACCCGAACCGCCTAAGCGCAATATGGGCTTTTCCGGCGGGCTTTCATCGCCTCCCCAGCGCCAGGTGTTGCGGAACCAAAGTGTCGGCAGCAAGGTAACGGGCGCTGCTTCCGGTCCGCGGTTTATAAGCGTGATGCGGATCAGGATGTCTTCAAAGTCGTGCTTAGCGTATTCCGCGACGACGTCGAAGTAACGATTCTCATTGAAAACTCCGGTGTCCTGCAACTCGTACTCGGGATCGAGACGCGTACGACGGGCATTCTCTTGAACTAGCTGCTGGTAAGGGAACGGCGCCTGCGGATATTTATAGAGGCCCTTCACGTACGAGGCGGTGGGGGTGGCGTCAAGGTAGTAATAGAGCTCCTTTACGTCCTCGCCGTGATTACCCTGGTTGCCGGTGAGGCCGAAGAGGCGTTCTTTTAGGATGTCGTCTTTGCCGTTCCACAGCGCGAGGGCGAAGCAGAGGTACTGGTGGTTATCGCAGATACCCAGAATGCCGTCCTCTGTCCAGCGATAGACGCGAGAGCGGGCCTCATCGTGCGGCAGATATTCCCAGGCAGTTCCGTCGCCGCTGTAATCTTCACGGACGGTGCCCCAGGCGCGTTCGGCCAGATACGGACCCCAGCGCTTCCAATGCTTAATACGGGCCTCGGCTTCTTCAAGGCGGCTCATCTCGGTGAGCGTCGAGTCCTGCGATGGGGAAGGCACGCTTATAAGTGCACCGTCGCGCGAAACAGTTACCGAGCAACAGCTAAGCGACGATAGGTTCCGCTACAACTTCGAGCAGGTGCTTGTATTTGCACTCGGAATTAGGGCACTGGGCCACGGCGCCGGTTTTCAAATATTTTTCAATCAAGTAGCTGCTGCCGCAGTCGGGACACTTCTCAGGAATGGGCTTGCCCCAAGCTACGAAGTCACACTCGGGATAACGGTTGCAGCCGAAGAAGGTCTTGCCGCGCTTCGAACGACGCTCCACAACCTCGCCCTGTGTGCAGTTGGGGCACGGTACGCCGATGGTTTTTTGCTTGACGTATTTGCAGGTTGGATAGTTGCTGCAGGCGACGAACTCGCCGAAACGGCCATATTTCTGGACCAGATTGCTGTCACACTGCGGGCATTTCTCTTCGAGCGGAACGTCCTTGCGCTGCTCGCCGCCGATCTGCTTGGTGGTCTTGCAGTCCGGGTATCCGGAACAGGCATAAAACTGACCAAAGCGCCCCTTCTTGAGCACCATGGGCCGGCCGCAGTTTGCACAGTATTCGGCTTCGTCCTGCTCGCCTAGGTTGGCGTTATCGACGTCAGGCAGGTCGACGGTGAGTTCACGCGTGTTGGTGCATTCCGGGTATCCGGTGCAGGCGATAAAGCTGCCGTGCTTGCCCCATTTGATGACCATGGGCTTGCTGCATTTGTCGCACTTCAGGTCGGTAGGACGCTCCATGCGCTTAATGTCGGTCATGTTCTGCGCCGCGTGTTCCAGGTCTTTCTGGAAGCGCTCGTAGAACTCACCCATGGCTGCACGCCATTCGAGCTTGCCTTCTTCAATTTCGTCGAGTTCCTCTTCCATACGCGCCGTGTAGCGCACATCGAAAAGATTGTTGAAGCTTTCAAGAAGCAAATCGGTGACGACGATGCCGAGCTCGGTGGGGATGAACTTACCGCCGTCCTTCTTGACGTACTCGCGATCTTGAATCGTCGACAGAATGGAGGCGTAAGTGGAAGGACGGCCTACACCGTCAGACTCAAGTCTCTTGACCAGGGTCGCTTCGTTGTAGCGCGGCGGCGGTTCGGTGAAATGTTGCTCAGGGCGAATCTCTTTAAACTTGAGCGTCTCGCCTTCCGTGACGGCGGGAAGCTTGTGCTTCAGGTCCTCATCGTCCTCGTCCTTTTGGTCTTTTCCCTCTTCATAGACTTTCAGGAAGCCTTCAAATTTGAGCACGCTGCCGGTGGCTCGAAAGAGATAATCTACGTTGCTTTTGCCTTTGGCCGCGATGTCGATGGTGGTCTGATCGAAGATGGCAGGCATCATCTGCGACGCGATAAAGCGCATCCAGATGAGACGGTAGAGCTTCAGCTCATCTTCAGCAAGAAACTTTTCGAGTGACTCGGGCGTGTGGAGGACGGAGGTGGGGCGAACCGCTTCGTGCGCGTCCTGCGCATCCTTTTTCGTCTTGTAAACGTTAGGTGAGCCGGGCACAAACTCCTGACCGTAGCGCTCTGAGACGAAGGCGCGAACCTCAGTGAGAGCGTCTTCAGAAACACGCGTGGAGTCAGTACGCATGTAAGTGATAAGACCAACCGAACCCTCCTTGCCGAGTTCTTTGCCCTCATACAGCCCCTGAGCCAGCATCATGGTCCGCTTGACGCTGAAGCGCAGCTTTCGCGAAGCTTCCTGCTGGAGCGTGGAAGTAATAAACGGAGGCACGGGGTTGCGCCGCTTTTCACGAGTGCCTACGGAGCGAACTATGTAAGATGCGCCATCGAGGTCAGAGACGATGCCGGTTGCCGTTTCTTCGTTCTCAACGGTGGGTGTTTCGTCCGCGCGCTTGTTGAGGCGGGCCGTCAGAACAGGCGCCTTTTTGGCGTTCAGCGCGACATCAATGGTCCAGTATTCCTGCTTTTGAAAGGCACGGATTTCCCGCTCCCGCTCGACGATGACGCGGACAGCAACGGTTTGGACACGGCCCGCGGACAGGCCGCGGCGGACTTTATCCCATAGCAGAGGCGAGATCTTGTAGCCGACCAGCCGATCAAGGATGCGGCGCGCCTGTTGCGCCTCCACCAGATTGACGTTGACGGCCATCGGTTTATCGAAGGCCTTCCTGACGGCGTTGGCGGTGATCTCATTGAACATGACCCGGAAAATGGCCGGTTTACCCGACTTTTTCGGCTCGAGTTCCTCTTTAAGATGCCAGCAAATCGCTTCCCCTTCGCGATCAGGGTCAGCCGCGAGGTAGATGGAATCGACGCCCTTGGCAGCCGCCTTGAGTTCCGCGATCAGTTTCTTTTTGCCTTCGATGATCTCGTACCTGGGCGTGAAGTCGTGATCAACATCCACAGCCAAGTCCTTCTTCGGCAAGTCTTTGACGTGACCGAGCGAGGCCTTGACGATGTACTGGCTGCCTAAGTATTTTCCGATTGTTTTCGCCTTCGCCGGCGATTCGACGATGACGAGAGATTTAGCCATACGAACGTCTTTACCTAATTGTCGACACTTTGATCCGAACCCAACAGCCGCCTGAGTAAGACAGACAGCAGCAAGCCGGCAATTCTGTTTCTTATCCTAAATTTCTTGCCCCAGGACTCTCTGGCTGCCAGGCTGTTGCCCGTACAGGCCGGAACGAACGTTACTCTTTTACCACACCTTTACGAAGTTCCTGCCGGGGAGTTGCCGGACGAGTCCGGACATCTGAAGATCGAACAGTGCGCCGATCAATTCAGATGAAGAGACGTCGTCAAAAGATTCAACGAGTGAATCAAGCTGTTGAGGCACATCAACTTGCAAACGTTTTAGCAAGCGCTGGGCGAGCACTTTGACGGGGGGATCAGGAGTCTGGGGAGGAGACTCCATAAGCGGATCCAACCCCTCCATTAAAATTTTTTGTTGAGCCCGAGCGACTAACTCGCGCCGGACTGCCTCGGGAAGCTCATTAGTGACGTCGGTCCATTCTTGAACAAGCTTGGCGCAGCCGTCTTTGATGAGAAGATTGGGGCCCCAACTCATTTTCGAGGTAATATTGCCGGGCACCGCAAAGACGTCGCGACCTTGATCCATTGCAAGCTTGGCAGTAATTGCCGAACCGCTGTGTTGGGCGCCCTCGACAACGATCACGGCGAGCGACAATCCACTCACGATGCGATTGCGAATCGGGAAGTTCTGGGGGAAGGCCGGCGCGCCCATGGGGAACTCCGACAACAGAAGCCCGCGACGGCTGATTTCTTCATACAGCTTGCGGTTGTCGGCCGGATAAAGGATGTCGACACCACACCCGAATACCGCGATAGTGGCGCCTTCCTCCGCCAGTGCAGCCTTGTGAGCGGCCGTATCGATGCCCCGAGCCATGCCGCTGATGATGGTGAGCCCCGCTTTGGCGAGGTCGGCGCTGAGCCGCTCCGTGGCAGCCATTCCGTAGGGGGTGGGACGCCTGGTTCCTACAACGGCGATGGAGTGGGATGGCATCAGCTCCGTTCTGCCGAGCGCAAAGAGGAGCAGGGGCGGATCAAAGATCTGGCGCAGGCGCAGCGGATAGCGAGGGTCGTGGATAGAGATCAGCTGCGCACCTGCGTTGAGCAACTTTTGCTGTTGATCGACCGCGTCTTCGAAGGAGCAGCCAGAGGCAACGTTGCGCGCCTGGGAGGGGCTTAGACCAGCGGCTTCAAGCTCGGAAGCGGAGGCACGGAAGATGGCGTGAGGGGATTTGAGCTTTTCAAGGAGCCGCATTGTCCCGAGGGTGCCGAGGCCGGGCACCATGCGCAGAGCAAGCCAGTGGAGCGTGTCTTCTTGGGTCAAAACGGCAGCGGACACGCCGAATACGTGGCTGGGGCAGGGGTTAGTTCTCAGCGGCTAAGAAGCGCGGCGGTAAGTAACAGCCCGGTAACGGGCCGCCGGGCTAAGCGGTAAGAGCCGGGGCCGGCTCGGCGTCATTGGTATTGGCCGGGGGAATCCACTTGTCGATAGCTTTGCTCAACACATCTTTATTGATGGGTTTGGGCAAATAATCATTCATACCGGCGGCTAAGCACTTATCGCGCTGGCCTTCCATTACGTTGGCGGTGAGGGCAATAATAGGAACCTGGGCGATAGGTGTGTCGAGTGCGCGAATTGCCTTGGTGGCTTCAAAGCCGTCCATAACCGGCATCTGGCAGTCCATGAGGATCAAAGTGTAATGCTGATCGCGAACCATGTTCAGAGCTTCGGAACCATCGTTGGCGACGTCGGCGACAAAGCCCAGCTTGTTCGCCAGGATGACGGCGACTCTTTGATTGATGGGGTTGTCTTCGACGATGAGAACTCGTCCGCGGCTCTGGGAAGGAACAGTAGCGGTGGCCGGAGCCTTCCGCAAGGGACTGAGCAGGAGGTTGGCTGGACTATCCATGATTGATCCGGTCATTGTGAGCTGCGCTGGAGACCAGGGCAGCCAGGGCGCCACACCACTGACTCATACCTGCTTATCGGCCGCTAGGACGAAAATTTTCCGGAAGGAAATACCTTACTTCTTTAGCGCAAAGAGCATAGCGGTCCAAGTTGAGTCGACCGAGCAGATCTTATAGTCGACCAAGCCCAGGTCCAGGGCGCTCTCGCGGACCAGGCGTTCGGTGACATCGCCACGCGCCGCAGAGCCGCCCTTACGCCAAAGAAGCCAAAGCTTACTGGTGGCGGCGCGGCGCCGCACTCCGGAGAGCGTAAGGCCCAACAAGTGGGGCTGGTGAAGAAAGCAGAGTGTCACCGAGGCGTGCGAGGCTGGATGGTCGAAAATCTCGACCTCAGGTGGGAGTTCGCCCAGAACCTTCATTGCGTTGGCGGGGGGATCGATCAGAACAAGCGTGGAAGAATTCGCAATCCCGAGCTTCTGAGCCGCCGTACGGTCCTTGTATCGGTCCATCATGGCTGGCGGCTTGACTGGCCGCTTAACTGCATCGACAGGCCGGTCTTTGAGAACCTTCCGCAGCGTGACAGCGAGGGTTGGCAACGAGCAATAGACCGCGTCCGGCAAAATGCCGCGAACCACATTCACCTTTTCCTCCAGACCGTCGCAGAACACAATGGGAACCAGCTTGGTGCGAGGAGATTGCCGTAAGCTGATGGCGATTTCGCGGCCATGAGAGGGTAAGCGGGAAAGGTCAATCACAAAGGCGTCGGGCGGTGATTCACGCCAGTTCTTCATCAGAGAAGGGTGGAACTGCTCCTGGTACTCAACGGTGTGGCGTGAGCGGCGCAGGATTACGATGTGCGCAGCGGCTTCCTGCGCATTCCAATGGAGCAGCCGGACACGCGGCATGGAAGCATAATACTCCGGGCGCAGGATCGGGACGAAATGTCGTTGCATCGGGCCGATTCCGTGGCGCGTCAGAGAATACGTTAGGATACAGTTCACGAATGAAAATCAGTTGCGCGGTGAGCGCATTATGAGAATCAGCAGCGCCGTCAGTGCGGTTCCACAGCACTATTACCCGCAAAAAACCCTGGTAGAAGCGTTTCGCAAGCATTGGGGCACCAGGCTGGACCGTTTTCAGGTTTTAGAGCGGCTTCACAGCGCGACGCAGGTGGACGGGCGTTATCTCGCGCTACCGCTAGAGAGGTACCCGCTCAGCAATTGGGGCGAGGCCAACAATTGCTGGATCGAGGCGGCGGTGGATCTGGGAGAACAGGTTATTAGCCGCGCCATGCAACAGGCCGGGGTGGGTCCGAAGGATATAGGTGCCATGTTCTTTGTTTCCATCACCGGGGTGGCGAGCCCGTCGGTGGACGCGCGCTTGATCAACCGTATGGGACTCAGCACGCGCATGAAGCGCATCCCTATTTTCGGATTGGGTTGCGTGGCGGGGGCGGCCGGCATTGCGCGCGCCGCCGATTATGCCAAGGCATTCCCGAACCAAGCGGCGCTGCTGTTGTCGGTGGAGTTGTGCTCACTAACGATTCAGCTGGACGACCTCTCAGCGGCTAATCTGATCAGTAGCGGCCTGTTTGGCGACGGTGCAGCAGCGGTGATCGTGGCGGGCGCTGACTTGGCCGCACAGAATGGGCCGGCGATCATAGCGACCAGATCGACGTTGTACCCGGATACCGAGCAACTAATGGGGTGGGACATATCGGAGAAAGGCTTTCGTATCGTTCTGTCGCGCGACGTTCCGGAAGTGGTGCTTCAGAACCTGGGGCGCGATGTGGACGAATTTTTGTCTGAACACGGGTTAAGCCGCGAAGACATCGGAAGTTGGGTAATCCACACCGGTGGGCCCAAGGTGCTGGAGGCGACCGAAAAAGCGTTGGGAGTGCCGAAGGGCGCACTGGATGCCTCCTGGGCTTGCTTGCGACGGACCGGAAATTTGTCGTCCGCCTCAGTGTTGTTTGTTCTCGAAGAGGTGATGACGAAACTCCAGCCCGAGCCTGGGACCTGGAGCATACTGGCGGCTCTGGGACCTGGCTTCTGCTCCGAACTTGTGCTCTTGCGCTGGTAAAGCTTGGGGAACTGAGGGCCAAGGAAACTGAGGAGAAGATTGGCGCATCTAATTATCGGTAAATGAGCAAGTACCTATTGGTGGCAGCTTTGGGCTTGGCGGTAGCGGTTCCGTCCAGCGCGCAGTATCCTGGCCAATATCCGTCGGGAGGGCAGTACCCGCCTGGCGGCGGACAGTATCCTCCAGGGCAGGATCCTTCCGGGCGGTATCCGCCGGGACAAAGTCCGGGGGGTGGCACCGGAATCCACCTTCCGTCCCGCAGTAAAAAGAAAAAAGCGCAGGCCGATGCAGCTAAGCAGCCGGATTTTACGGCGGAAGGCAGAACGGTTTCGAACGACGGGAAGAAGCTGGTGATCGCGACCGATGATGGGCGCACGATCACGCTGACGTTGACGCCCCAGACCAAGTTCACGCACTCAGGAAGTGATATCGCGGGTAGCCAGGTGGTGTTGCGGACGACGGTCCACATCGAAGCGGTGGAGGATGAGGAGGCGTTTCTAACAGCGATCAACGTGGATTTGCTCAAAGACGCGCCAGTCGCGAAACCAGGGGAGGCGGTAGACGGCACGCCGCGACCAACCGTGCAAGTTCGGCCCGGTCCGAATGACAACAGCCAGCCGGAAGAGCTTGCCGCGCCCACAATCTTGCATCCCGATGAAGCGCCGAACCGGCCCGTCCTGCGGCATGGAAAACCGCGGCAGAGTACGTCAGCGGATGAGGATGCAAGCAACGGCACCACACGACCCCTCAGTAAAGCTACGCCCCCGGCCCAGCCGCCGAGCGCAAAGCCAGCGGAACAGGACTCGACGGATTTTACAATCAACACCGATTCCGAGCAGCCGCGAATATCCAAGCCAGGCGCTCCCGATCTGATTGCCCGAAGCAAGGAATGGGCGCAAACATTCACCAATGGGTTGCCTAACTACGTTTGCCAGCAGATGACCACGCGCTATATGGAGCAGTCAAAGACCTCGGGATGGGAGGCGCAGGACGTGGTGACGGCAAAGGTCATTTATGAAGATGGGAAAGAACAGTACAAAGAGATCACGGTAGGGGGCAAGCGGACCAACAAGAGCATGTTGGAGTTGGGGGGGAGTACGTCGACAGGTGAATTTGCGTCCACCCTGCATAGCTTGTTTGCACCTCAAAGCCAGGCCCAGTTCAAGCTTTATCAATCCACAACGGTAGGACACACGCCAGCGGCGGTTTACGACTTCAAGGTGGCGCTTTCCTACTCGGATTGGTTCATCAACGTGGGCGGGCAAAGCCTGCGTCCGGCGTACAGCGGCAGCGTGTGGATCGACAAGCAAACGGGGGAAGTCCTGCGTATCGAAATGGCGGCCAACAACATCCCAAAGAACTTTCCACTGGACACGATGGAATGGGCGGTAGACTACGAGAGCACCTCACTTGGGACCTCGAAGTTTCTTCTTCCGGTGCACGCCGAAAACCTGAGCTGCCAGCGCGGGTCAACGATCTGTTCGAAGAATACGACCGATTTCCGGGATTACCACAGGTACAGCGGCGAGAGCACGATCGAGTTCAAGTAGCAGCCGATTAGCGAAGCGTTATAAAGCGGCGGCCGTTCAAGATACAGTTCAGGCGCCGGTGGCGCATGCGTCCGGAGCAACCAGTTCGAGCGCCTTGTTGATGAGCTCCGCCGAAGGGAAGGGCTTCCAGAGCACGTCGAACTCACGCGCCGGGCCGGTTCCCGTTTGAGAGCACAAGCACAAGAAAGCGGTTTTGGGGCGCCTACTCGAAATCACGTCGTAGAGCTGATGCTGAGCACGAGGAGCTATTTTGGTATCGTCCGTTATCACCAGGTCGATGGCCCCTTCGTACAGCTCAGAGACAAGCAGGGCTTCCTGCGCGCTCGAAGCCTGCAGCACAAAAAATGAATTTTCTTCCAGGCGCTCATGCACCTGCAGCGCCAACGTCAAATCGAGCGCGACACTCATCACAGTGTGCCGCCTCTGCCCCCGTCGAACGGCGGCGGCCTGAGAATTGGCTGTCGCACACGGGAGGATGACCTCCGTCACGGAGACGTAATCGGACTCGTCCGAGATGCGGACGGTGCCCTCCGCGGCGGTGACAAGTGCATTCACGATGGTGAGATTCAAGGCGGGATTTTCGAGCGAAAACTGGGTGGCGGGCGGGGGCTCCGCCAAGCCCTCACTGAACTGCTCTGCTCTGACGCTGACGCGAACGCGGGCACTCGGGACGCTATCCGGCGTCTGAGTGCCGATGGGTGAAGTTCTGATAACGATTTTGCCGCTTCCGGTCAGTTGATCCTTGGCGTGCAATACCAGATTAAGAGCCAGCTGTTCCATGTGGCTGGGATGGCTGAAAACATTTCCGACGCCCGGCAACAGCTTCATCTCGAGCTGAACCGAGCTGCCGCAGAGGCGTTGCAGGAGCGGCAGGGATTTCGCAAAGGTCTGATTGATGTCGACAGCCTCGGGACGCAGCGCCTGATTGCTGCCCAATTCGAGCAGTTGGCGCGTCATCATGGAAGCGGTTCCGGCGGCGCGCTGAACCACCGCGGCGGGCTCCAGGAGCGCGCTGCCTTCCTCCAGACCTTCGACCAGCTCCTGAGCGCAGTCCGACATCAAGTCGAGCAGGCTGTAGTAGTCGTTGGCAACGTCCTTAGCCAGGCGGCCCACAGCCATCATGGTCTGCTCCTGGCGAATTTGCTGCTCTTCCCTGTGCCGGGCCGTTGAATCGTAGAGCGTGATCATCAGGCCGGCGGGTGTCTCGGCGGCTTGGCTGAGCGCAATATGACCATCCACTTCGATCCAGGGGCCGGTGCGCGTGCGCAGGCGTGTACCGCGAGGTATGCGAACGGTTCTGCGGTCGCGGAGCACGAGGGCGATCAGGTCGTTCGCCGCTTTGCGAGAAGTGTTGTTCTGTAAGGCCACGACAGAGGCAAGAGGCTGTCCGGAGAAGGCCGCCGGCGTCCAGCCAGTCAGCTGCTCAGCGGCACTATTCATGAACTGAACGTCTCCCGCGACGTCGGCGACGATGACTGCTTCAGGGATGGTTTGCAGAATGCTATTGAGTAGAGCCCGGTGTTCTTCTAGCTGCCGCTCCACCCGGTGCTTGTAGAGGGCCATTTCGATGGAGCTGGTTAAGTTGGAGTGTCCGATGGGCTTGATGATGTAGCCGAAAGGCTGCGTCATCTTGGCACGCGCTAACGTTTCATCGTCGGCGTGGGCGGTAAGAAAGATAACCGGGAGCTTAAACTGTTCACGAATCTCTCTGGCGGCCTCGATGCCGTCGCTGGGACCTTGTAAGCGGATGTCCATCAGCACGAGATCGGGAGACGTTAAACTGACTTGCTCAATGGCTGCCTCGGCGGAGGCGACAACCGCCGGTACTTCGTAGCCGGCTTTTCGGAGTTGACGCTCGATATCGCGAGCGACGATGGCTTCGTCCTCGACAACCAGGATTTTGGGGGGAGATGCCACTTTGACTAGACCACTCCAGAAACTGGGAAATCGACGGTGAAGGTCGCACCGGGCTTCGGCTGCACGTGGAGAACTCCGCCCAGTTGGCGGGCGAGGACTTCGACCAGGGGAAGACCAAGCGACTTTGAATCCTTGAGATCGAGATTGTCGGGCAGACCTATGCCGCTATCGGAAACGCAAAGCGAGAGACGGTCCTTCGAGTTGCTCTTCAGCCGGATGCTCAACGTGCCGCGCCCCGATGGGAAGGCGTGTTTCAAGGCGTTTGTCACAAGCTCGTTAAGAATGAGGCCGCATGGAATAGCCTTTTCAATATCCAATGGAACCGGCGCGAGTTCCAGGCTTTTGTAGATATGCTGCGCTTGCTTGCCATAAGCGTGAAAGAGTTCCTGCACCAGTGTTTCGGTGTATTCGGCGAAATCGACATTGTCGATATTGCCATGGCTACACAGACGCTCATGGATGAGCGCCATCGAAGAGATACGGTGCTGGCTGTCCCGTAAAGCTTGAATGGAGTCTTCGTCTTCGAGTAAGTCGATTTGCATGCTGAGAAGGCTTGAGATCACCTGAAGATTGTTCTTCACGCGATGGTGGACCTCTTTGACGAGGAGTTCCTTCTCGGCGAGTGTCTGGCGCAGTTGGGCCTCGACCTGCTTCTGCTGGGTTATGTCCAAGATGGTGCCCGAGACACGGACGGCTTTCCCGGCGGAATTCAAGTCACCGCGGCTTCTGGAATCGACGTGGCGTATGTTGCCGTCAGGTAGAAGGATCCGGAAGGAGATCTCGGCGGACTTTCCCCTGCCTATGGCCGCGGCAAAGGCTAACTCCGCGGCAGGTCGATCTTCGGGATGAATGCGATGGAAGCAGCTTTGCAGCGTGGGGCTTTCAGTCGGCGAGGCGAATCCGAAGATACGGAGCGCTTCTTCCGACCAGAGAACACGGTCGGTGCGCGGATCGTATTCCCAGTGACCCAGATGCGCAATGGCCTGGGCGACTCGCAAGCGGGCGGCGCTGCGCAGCAGGGCTTCTTCGGCCTCCTTCCCTTCCGTCAGATCGCGCCAGGCGACAAGCGTGAGAGTGCCGCCATCTAGCGGTATAGCCGTAAGCCGGACATCCACGTGAAGGTCGGCGCCATCGAGCCGCGAATACACAGAGCGAAAGCGATGCGTACCCGGTTGGCAAACCACTTCCCGACAACGCTGCAGTAAGCCCGGCGAAGAGTCGCCGCGGGGCTGTACGAGCAGCGCAAAGTCTTTGAGAGACTGGCCTACTATCTGCTCCTTGCCACGCGCGCGCAGCATGAGAATTGCGGATTCGTTGCAATCGAGCAAGCGGGCGCCGTCGAGCAGAAGATACGCTTCCGAGGAGTGATTGAACAGAGCGCGGTACTTCTCCTCCGCGGCCGTGAGTTGCCGGCGAACTTCTTCCATCTCTTGGCCGGCGTCATTGCGAGCAGAGGCCCCCTGAGCACGTTCGCGCGACTGGGTGGCGATTTGCTTGTGAAAGACGAATGCGGCGAACACAGAAGCGAGGAGCATGGCAGCAAGGCTCGCAGCGACGCTAGCGGCAAGACGGTGAAAAGCGTCGAGTGCCTGCGCGTTTTCATTGGACCAGCGAATCGCGTAAGAGACATGCTTGAGTTCGAGAATGCACCACCCGGATACGGCCAGCAATGCAGTGAGAGTCAGCAATGTAATGGGAGAAAGAGCGAAAGCAGTTGGCGTCTCTTTGGTCATCAAAAGCTGTTTCAATCGCAACAAGTAAAGCCGGGAAGGCCGCACTGTCCGTGGGCTTGCATAAGCGGGGAGCGCGTCAAGAGAGTGCGTGCTCTTCTGAGAAATGATCACGTAAGTTCCGTGGCAGAGTTGAAGGACTGGCGTATGCGATTCGGGAACGACAACGCCCAGACTGGCTCGCTTCATACTCTTCTGTATTGATCGGGTCAGTCAGCGCGACGGCCAACGAGGGGCAAGAAAAAACAGACTTGCTCTTCGGTGAGCTAGTACTCGTACCGCTTCTTACGATCTTATCGCGAAGGCGGCTGGCAACTTGCGGAAGCCGGAAAGTCGAAAGAGTGCAGCCTCTGCCTATCAAGCAGGCGTATCAAGCAGGTGTATCAAGCAGGTGTATCAAGCAGCCCGTCAAGGAAGAGGCCCGAACTGAGCCAAGAGGGGGCTAATTACACCCTGACAGGAACGATTCTTGCGAAAGCGCAAACCGACCTGTATATAATCGCCCTTATGGTTCGCACGCAACGTCCGCGCCTGAAAAGCTAGCGACTATGCCTCAACTCTTTCGACCCAGCTCAAACACGTACGCAAGAGTTTCGATTGCCGCCGTAATTTTTCTGGCCGCGTCGACACTCGCGGTGGCTTACATGATTGACCGCGGGTCCTGGATAACTTCAGTTCGTCATGCTCCGGAGCAGCCGATTCTGTTCAGCCACAAGCACCACGTGAAAGACGATGGCATTGATTGCCGGTACTGCCACACGGGGGTAGAGACATCGCACTTCGCGGGTCTGCCGCCGACGGAGACCTGCATGACCTGCCACTCACAAATTTGGTCGAATGCGTCGCTGACGCAGCCGATTCGCGATAGCTGGAATAGCGGCAAATCGATTCCTTGGACGCGCGTGCATGACTTGCCGGACTTTGTTTATTTCAATCACAGCATTCACATCAACAAGGGAATCGGCTGTTCCACCTGCCACGGCAGGGTGGACCAGATGCCATTGATGTTCAAGGTAAATACGCTTTACATGAACTGGTGCGTCAACTGCCATCGGGAACCGGCAAAGTATATCCGACCGAAGGCAGAGGTGTTCAACGCGGATTATGAGTACCCAAGCAACCAGGCTGAACTGGGGCCAAAACTCGTGAAAGAGTATCACGTGCAGTCGTTGACCGATTGCGTAACTTGCCACCGATGAAAGACACTTCGTTAATTCCTCTAGAGTCGCTGCTCGAAGCGCCGCGCAAGGCTGCGCCGGACCTGGAAGCGTTGCGCGAGAAGTTGGCAAAAGGGCGTGGGCCTGCCTTCTGGCGCACGCTCGAAGAAGCCGACGAAAGCAACGAACTAACCGAGTACATCGAGCAGGAATTTCCAGGACTCGCCGGACAAATTCCTCAAGGTGTAGACCGCCGAAGCCTGCTGAAGGTGATGGCTGCATCGCTGGCCATGGCGGGTGCAGCGGCCTGTACGAAGCAGCCGAAGGAAGTAATTGTCCCTTATGTGCGGCAGCCCGAGAATGTGATTCCGGGGACGCCGCTGTTCTATGCGACGGCGATGGCGGCAAATGGCTACGCGCGGGGCGTGCTGGTTGAGAGCCACTTAAATCGGCCAACGAAGGTGGAAGGCAATCCCGACCATCCGGCAAGCTTAGGCGCGACAACGATCTTCGAGCAGGCTTCGCTCCTCAGCCTATACGATCCGGACCGCTCAGAGACGGTGCTCAATGAAGGGCGGCTGAGCACGTGGAGCGATTTCATCGGCAAGTTCGACATGGAAACGCAAAGCCTGGGATTACGGAAGGGTGAAGGCCTGGCGATTCTATCCGGCGCCACGACTTCGCCAACGTTGATTAGCCAAGTTAATAGCATTTTGCAGCAGTGGCCCGCCGCAAAGTGGTACGTGCACGAACCCGGCGTGAACCCGGCAATTGGAACCGCCGCAAAAAAGATCGTCGGCCGCAGCGCTCTGGTGGCGTATGACCTCTCGCAAGCGGACGTAGTGGTCAGCCTGGAGAGCGACTTCCTGAATACCGGTCCGGCGGCTTTGGCTTATGCGCGTCAGTTTGCACGCCGGCGGGCAATCGATAATGGCGAAACGCCCTGCCGCCTGTACGCAATTGAATCCGCACCCTCGGTGAGTGGATCCTTAGCCGACCATCATTTTGCAGCCAAGAGCAGTGCCATTCCCGCTATCGCATATCAACTTGCCGGCGCGTGCGGGGTAACAGGGGCGCCCAGTGTAGCTGGCGCAGCACCGGAGTGGTTGAATGCGGTGGCTCAGGACTTGAATAACTCGAAGGGGCGCTGCGTCGTGATCCCGGGCGAGTTTCAGCCCGAAAGCGTGCACTTAGCTGCTTACGCGATGAATGCAGCACTCGGCAATGTGGGAAAGACGGTTCGGCTACTTGAAGGAGTGGAGCCCGACAATACTCACACGATCTCGGAGCTTGCCGGCGATTTGAATAGCGGGCACGTTGAGGTGCTGTTAATTCTGGGATCGAATCCGGTCTATGCGTCTCCGGCATCACTCGGATTCAAAGATGCTATCCGGAAGGCACGGCTTACTGTGCATCTGGGGCAGTTCGCGGACGAAACGTCGCAATGGAGTCACTGGCATATTCCGGAAGCGCACTACCTGGAGACATGGTCAGACTGCCGCGCTTTTGATGGCACAACCACCATTCAACAGCCGCTGCTTGAGCCGTTATATGACTCGAAATCAGCGCATGAGCTGCTGAGTATCTTGCAAGGCAAGCCAGACCAGAGCTCGCATGATTCAGTAAAAGGCTACTGGCAGGGTCAGAACCAGGGCGGTAATTTCGACGATCTATGGCGCACGTCGCTGCATGATGGCTGGGTGGCAGGCTCGACAGTCGCGACGATCAGCGCTGGAAATGCTGTTGCGCTTCCACCACTCGAGGCGCAGACGGTCACGGAACAGGAAGTGGTGTTCCGGCCGGATGCAACGATAGGCGACGGGACCTACTCGAACAACGCCTGGCTGCAGGAGCTGCCGAAGCCGCAGAGCAAAATGACCTGGGACAACGTAGTGCTAATCAGTCCCAAGGATGCTACGAACATGAAGGTCACAATCGGCGATATGCTGCGCGTGACCGTGGGCGGGAAGAGCGTGGTGGGTCCGGCCTGGATACTGCCGGCGCACGCCCAGGGCTCGGTTACGGTGAGTTTCGGCTACGGACGGGAAAATTCAGGGCGCGTCGGAAACAACATTGGCTACAATGCCTACGCCATTCAGACGGCGAACACACCTTGGGTGGCGGCAGGAAGTATTTCGAAGACAGGCGAACATTACCGGCTGGCGAACACGCAAGAGACCCAAAGCATGGCAGGGCGCGAGCCGGTGCGCGCCGCCAACCTGACGGAATACCGGCAGCATCCGAACTTTCCGACGCTCGAAGACAAGCCGCTCGACAAAAGGACGACACTTTATCCCTCGCAACAATGGCCATATGAAGGCTATAAGTGGGGCATGGCGATTGACCTGAACGTCTGCACCGGTTGCAGTTCGTGCATCATCGCCTGCCAAGCGGAGAACAACATTGCGGTAGTCGGCAAGGATCAGGTAGCGCGCGGGCGGCACATGCACTGGATCCGCGTGGACCGCTATTACTCGGGCAATCTGGATCATCCGGAAATCTACAACCAGCCGGTGCCGTGTATGCATTGCGAGGATGCGCCGTGTGAGGTGGTTTGCCCGGTGGCGGCGACAGTTCACAGCAATGAAGGACTGAACGAGATGGTTTACAACCGTTGCGTCGGGACGCGCTACTGTTCGAACAACTGTCCTTACAAAGTCCGGCGGTTCAATTTCTACTTGTATTCGGACTGGCAGACGCAAAGCATGTACGGCATGCGGAATCCGGATGTGACGGTTCGCAGCCGGGGCGTGATGGAGAAGTGCTCCTACTGCGTGCAGCGGATTCAGGAAGCCAAGATCGCGACAGATAAGGAAGGGCGGCGTGTGCGGGACGGCGAAATTCTAACGGCCTGTCAACAGGTTTGCCCGACCGAAGCCATCACCTTCGGCGATCTGAACGACGCTGGCAGCAAGGTAGCAAAGCTTCAGAAACTGCAGCGGAATTATGGGCTGTTGGACGAGTTGAATACGCGTCCCCGAACAACGTATCTGGGTTATGTGCGGAATACGAATGAGGCGCTAAGAGGTCTGAGTGGCAACAGAGAATCCTGAACCATACGTTCCCGCCCGAACCATTCATGATCCTGGACCCGACAGCATTCTGGGACTAGGGCACACTTACGAAAGCGTTACCGACCGCATCGCGGGTGTCGTCTACCTTCCTTGGAAAAAAGCGCCAAAGAAGTGGCTGGTAGGCGCGTTCTTCTCCTTCTGCTTAGTCAACCTGCTGATGCTCTGCGTCTACGTCCTCTTTGTCCGAGGCGTGGGAATCTGGGGCGTCAATATCCCTATCGGTTGGGGATTCGCGATTATCAACTTCGTTTGGTGGATCGGTATCGGTCACGCCGGTACGCTCATTTCAGCCGTGCTTTTTTTGCTGAAGCAGGATTGGCGCACATCTATCAACCGGTTCTCGGAAGCCATGACGCTGTTCGCCGTAGCTTGCGCCGGCATGTTCCCGATTCTGCACTTGGGACGTCCGCAGCTTGCTTACTGGCTGTTTCCTTATCCGAATTCGATGTGGTTGTGGCCGCAGCCGCGCAGCCCGCTTGAGTGGGATGTGTTTGCAGTGTCGACCTACGGAACCGTTTCATTGGTGTTCTGGTATGTCGGCCTGATTCCCGATTTAGCCAGCATGCGCGACAGGTCGCCGCACCTCTGGCAGCAGCGTATTTACGGCATGATGGCGCTCGGTTGGCGCGGGTCAGCGATCCATTGGCATCGTTATCAGAAGGCCTACCTGCTGCTCGCCGGATTGGCGACGCCGTTAGTGCTCTCCGTTCATACGATTGTCAGTTTCGACTTCGCCATCAGCATCATCCCGGGCTGGCACACGACGATTTTCCCGCCATACTTCGTTGCGGGCGCGATTTATTCGGGGTTTGCCATGGTGTTGACCCTGATAATCCCGCTGCGCGCCTGGTACAACATGCGGGATCTGATCACGCTTCGTCACGTTGAATCGGCCGCGAAGCTGATGTTGGGGACAGGCTTGATCGTGGCGTACGGGTACGGCATGGAAGCATTCTTCGCCTATTACAGTGGCGACAAGTATGAAAGCTTCATGTACTGGAATCGCATGACGGGGCCATACGGGTTCACTTATGCCCTGCTCATCCTGTGCAACATTCTGATACCCCAGGCACTGTGGTCGAAAAAGGTGCGCCACAACATCATTCTGGTTTGGTGCATTTCGATTGTCATAAATATCGGCATGTGGCTGGAACGCTTCGTCATTGTGGTCACGAGCCTGCACCGGGATTTTCTTCCATCCTCCTGGGGCATCTACGTTCCTACAAAATGGGACTGGGGCACGTACGCCGGAACAATTGGCTTCTTCCTGCTGCTGATTCTGCTGTTCGTGCGCGCGCTTCCCTCCATCTCCATCTTCGAAGTGCGTGAAGTGATACACCACGAAAAGCATTTGGAACACGCGGAAGAGGTGCACTCATGAGCCACGAAGTGACACTGAGCGAACTACCGGGGATCCACGGGACTCTGGGTGAGTTTGATACACCGGAGGACTTACTGGCGGCTTGTGAGCGAGCGTATTCGCGCGGGTACCGGCGGATGGATGCTTACGCGCCAATGCCTGTAGATGGATTAGCGGAAGCCATCGGCTTCAAGCGGAACAATGTTGCCCTTTGCGTGTTGATTGCGGGTATTGGCGGCGTAATCGGCGGTCTCGGGCTGCTGGAATGGATCACGGGCGTGGCGTACCCGCACAATGTAGGCGGACGGCCACTGAATAGCTGGCCGCAGTTCATCCCGATTACCTTCGAGTGCATGATTCTGCTCTCTGCCTTGACGGCACTCGTTTCCATGTTGGCAATGAACGGGCTTCCCAAGCCATATCATCCGGTCTTTAACGTTCCGGCTTTTGATCGCGCATCCCTTGACAAGTTCTTCCTGTGCATTGAGTCGTCCGATCCAAAGTTCAGAATGGATGAGACGCTGCAGTTTTTGCGTGATTCAGGGGCGAGGGAGGTGAGCGTTGTTCCGGCGTAGTTTTCTTTTGGCAGCGGCTATCGCCGTGATGCTTGGCGCGACGGCCTGCCGCCAGGACATGCATAATCAACCGCGCTACAAGCCGTTGGCCGCGACAAATTTCTTCGGTGATGGACGGTCGGAGCGTCCCACGATTGCCGACACTGTGGCGCGTGGGCAGCTGCACCTCGATCAAGCTCGTTACACGGGTAAGGAGAACGGCAAGGACGTGGAAACATTTCCTATCCAGATCACGCACGGGGACGTGCTGCGCGGACAGGAGCGATTCAACATCTACTGCTCACCCTGCCACGGCCGCCTGGGCGATGGCCACGGGATGATTGTGGGCCGTGGGTTTCGGCAACCGCCTAGCTATCATGATCCGCGGCTGGTGAATGCACCGGTGGGATATTTCTTTGACGTTATGACAAATGGATACGGAGCGATGTTCCCTTACGCGTCGCGTGTCGCGGTGGATGATCGCTGGCGGATTGCGGCCTACATTCGTGCACTGCAGTTGAGTCAGAATGCTCCTCCGGATTTGGCGCAGCAGAGCCCCGCGGGCATGGGCGCAATCCCGCAGGAGCGTGTGAAGTGAGCAGTCGCTTAGATCACCCGAGCGGTCCAATTCCAGACATCCGGCTGGGTGCGAAGGCCGCGAGCGTGGAACGCGTGTCGGGTGTGGTGGGCGCGCTTGGCTTGTTGCTCTGCGTAGCCGGCTTTTTCGCCAACCGTGCGGAGTTTTTTCAGTCCTACCTTTTTGCTTTTATCTATTGGAGCGGCTTTGCCATTGGCGGGCTAGGTGCTCTGTTGTTGAACAACGTGGTCGGCGGAAGATGGGGCGTGACCGCACGGCGGTTTTTTGAAGCGCAAATGAGAACGTTGCCGCTAATATTCCTGTTCGCCGTAGTTCTGTTGCTCGGGCTGCAATACTTGTATCCCTGGACGCACCCGGATTTGGTTCGTAACAACGAATACCTGCGCGCTAAACAGGGCTATTTAAACGTTCCGTTCTTCTGCGTGCGCGTGTGTATCTATTTTGCCGTGTGGTGGTTCTGGGGTTCGCGCGTAAGAAGGATGTCGGATCTGCAGGACGAGACGGGAGATCCCACGCTGCGTGAACGCATGCGCGCGTTCAGTGCACCCGGCTTGCTACTCTTCGTTCTGACGGCCTCATTCGCCTACATTGACTGGGTGCTTTCATCCGATGCGCAGTACTATTCCACTGTTTATGGCGCGATGATTCTGATCGGCGATGTGCTGCAAACTTTCGCACTCACCTTGGTAGTGATGATTCTCGCCTCTGAAGGCGACCGCTTCGGGGGCCGCGTCAACAAGGTGATCCTACACGATCTGGGGAACTTGATGTTTGCGTTCACCATCTTCTGGACTTACCTGAGTCTGTCCCAGCTGATTATCACGTGGCCGGCAAATCTTCCTCAAGAACTACAGTGGTATTTAGACCGCGTGCACGGGGCCTGGAAATGGTTGACGGTGATAATCGCGCTTTCCATGTTCACGATTCCCTTCCTGGCATTGCTTTCGCAAGCGCGTAAACAAGATCCGAAGCGTTTGATTCGAGTGGCAATCTGGCTGCTGCTGGCGCGAATTATCGATGTGTTCTGGATTGTCGAGCCAACGTTCCGCAACAAAACACCAAGCGGCCTGCTTGCAACCGCTCCAGGCTTCGCCATCTACTGGACGGATTTTGCAGCCTTCTTCGGCATTGGCGGAATCTGGGTATACGTCTACCTGGGCCAACTGCGGCGGCGCCCGTTGTTGCCGCTGCGCGATCCGCGAGTCTCAAGCCCTATGCTGAGCAAGCAATTGCCTGAGGCCGCCGCATGAGTGATTTAAAGTCCAACAAACTCGTTTCAGGGCACGGCACGCCTCGCAGCGAACCCGTCGAGGGGCACGGAGGAACCAAATTTGAAAGGATCGATGCCACTCCTGGGCTGATCATCTACTCGCTTTCCATCATCGCTGGAACGTTAATCGTTGTATTTGCGTTTACTGTCGCCATTCAGAAGTACTTAGAGCAGCGAAATCCGCCCGGGCAGCTACCGAGCCCGCTCGCACCCGCCCGAGTGGTACCGCCAGCTCCCCAGTTACAAGTGCATCCATGGGAAGAACTGCCGGATCTGCGAGCGCATGAAGAGGAAATTCTGAATGGATCAGGGAAGGACGCGAACGGGAACTTTCATATTCCTATTGCCCGAGCGATGGACTCCGTTGTGTCGCGCCTGATTATTCAGCCGGGCGCCGCGCAAGGAATCACAACGCCTGGCGGCGAGGGGCGGGCTTTCGCTGGGAGCATCAGCTCCATGCCGGCGCCTTATCAAAGACCGCAGATTCAGGGAGAAATTCGTAAAAATGTGCAGTAGGTTGTCTGTGACTGTGGCGATGCTGGCGCTGAGTGCGTCGTGTTTAAGCGCGCAGTATGCCCGTCCCGCAATTACGAAGGGCGTGAATCTCCAGCAGAAGTTGAATGCTCCCGTTCCGCTCGATTTGGTATTTCACGATGAAGCCGGGCAAAGCGTGCCCCTTCGGAGCTATTTCGGCGAGAAGCCCGTGGTGCTCTCGCTGGTCTACTTCAAGTGCCCAAGCCTCTGCCCCATGAGCTTACATGAGACGGTGGGCAGTTTGCGGCGCGTGGCTCTTGAGCCCGGCCGTGATTACAACGTTCTTGTGGTTAGCTTCGATCCGGCGGATACCCCGGCCGAAGCAACAGAAAAGAAAGCGTTCTATGCGAAGCAGTACTCTAAGCCTGGATTCGAATCAGGCTGGCATTTCCTAACCGGGACGCCGGATTCCATTTCACGCCTTGCTTCCGCGGTGGGTTTTGGGTACCGGTGGGACCCCGCAACGCGGCAATTCATACATGCGGGGGGAATCATGGTTGCCACTCCTGAGGGTAAGATGTCGCGGTATTTCTACGGCATCGACTATGCTCCCGCTGATTTACGCATGGCGTTAGTCGAAGCATCCCAGCACAAGATCGGGTCGCCCGTTGACTACGTTCTGCTGTTCTGCTTCCATTACGACGCGCTGCAGGGCAAGTACACGCTGGTCATTGTAAATGTCCTGAAAATTGCCGCGGGTCTGACCGTTTTCCTGCTAGCGGGGCTCATTTACCTACTGATGCGAAACGACACGAAACAGAAAAAGCAGATGGCCTGGAGAGAGGCGCAACATGTTCGCTAGTTTACCGGCCATCGCTTCCGCGACCTTTGGTTGGCTGCCGTTGGCACAGATGCAGCTGTTTCCGGTGGCGGCTTCTGAGCAATCGCATTCGATTGACGCGCTGTATTGGTTTCTCACCATCGTTTCCGTGGCGATGACGTTGTTGATTTTCGCGTGCATCGCTTTCTTCGCATGGAAATATCATGCGCGCCGGAATCCGGTTCCCACCCAGATTGAGGGCTCAACGGGGCTGGAGCTTACGTGGTCGATTGTTCCCTTTCTCGTGATGCTCATCATGTTCGCTTGGGGCGCGCAGATCTTTTTTGCGGCGCAGCAGCCGCCAAAAGACGCGATGGAAATTTTCGTGACGGGTAAGCAGTGGATGTGGAAGGTTCAATATCCTAACGGCGGGCGTGAAATTGATGAACTGCATGTTCCCACGAATACGCCGGTTAAGCTGACGATGGCGTCGGAGGACGTAATCCATAGCTTCTCGATTCCAGCGTTTCGCGTACGCCACGACGTGGTGCCGGGCCATTACGACAGCCTGTGGTTTACTGCCACCAAGCCTGGCCGCTATCACCTGTTTTGCACCGAGTACTGCGGCAACCAACACGCCGGGATGATTGGCTGGGTCGACGTGATGGACCCGCAAGCATATGCCAACTGGGCCAGCGGCGGCGGTTCACAGGGCACGCTAGCCGATCAGGGCCAGAGCGCGTTCCAGCAGTTCGGATGTTCCACTTGCCACTTGCTTGATCAGCAAGGCCGCGGCCCCAATTTGCGCGGGCTCTACAACAAGCCGGTGCAGCTAAGCGATGGACGGACTGTCATGGCCGATGCTGCTTATCTGCGGGAATCGATACTCGATCCAAACGCAAAGATCGTCGCTAGTTTTCAGCCGGGCATTATGCCTATCTTCAAAGGGCAGGTCACGGAGGAAAACGTGATCCAGCTAATTGGTTACATCAAGTCGCTGTCGCCAAGCGGGCCGGCATCGCAACAGGGGTCGCAAGAAGGCGCGATCGTTATCGCACCACGAGCTGGCGATGGTAGCGCGTCGACCGGCAGCTCGACTACCCCGAAGGCGCCCGCGAATTCGCAGCAGCAGCGGTAAAGAAGGAACGCAAAATATGGCAACAACAATCGCCTACGGAACACCTATCGCCGAGGACGTCAACTACCTCAACGTGGAGCACGGCTGGAAGAGCTGGCTGCTTACGACAGACCACAAGCGAATCGCGATCCTTTACCTTATCTCCATCACGCTGATGTTTTTTGTCGGCGGCACAATGGCGGTGCTTTTCAGAATTAACTTGCTGGAGCCCGAAGGTATCTTCTCGCCCGAGACGTACAACCGCCTTTTTTCGATGCACGGCATCGTCATGGTCTTCTTCTTCCTGGTTCCTTCGATACCCGCCACTTTGGCGAATTTCTTGATTCCGATCATGATCGGCGCGAAAGATCTTGCCTTTCCGCGGGTGAACCTACTGAGTTGGTACATCTACGTCATCGGCGCGGCGCTCACCATGTACGCGGTCGTTCGCGGCGGAGTGGACACAGGCTGGACATTCTACGCTCCATACAGCAGTACGTACTCAAACTCTTACGTGCTGGCGGCAGCTTTTGGTGTTTTTACAGCTGGATTTTCGTCGATTTTGACCGGGTTAAACTTCATCGTCACGGTCCACAAGATGCGGGCGCCCGGGATGACCTGGGGACGCCTACCTTTATTCGTGTGGGCCAATTACGCTACCGGCCTGATTCAGGTTTTAGGAACTCCGGTGCTGGCTATTACGCTCCTGCTATTGGCGTTTGAGCGGATGGCGCATGTCGGTATCTTCGATCCCAACATCGGAGGTGACCCCATACTGTTCCAGCACCTCTTCTGGTTCTATAGCCATCCGGCGGTTTACATCATGATCCTCCCAGGTATGGGTGTGATTACGGAACTTGTGACCTGCTTTTCACGCAAGCGAGTGTTCGGATACAACTTCATCGCCTTCTCCAGCATGGCCATTGCGGTACTCAGCTTTGTAGTTTGGGGACATCACATGTTCCTCACGGGCGAAAGCATGTATACGGCCCTGGCATTTTCGTTCCTGAGTTTCGTGGTCGCGGTGCCCTCCGCCATCAAAGTGTTCAACTGGACAGCCACCATGTACAAGGGGTCTATCTCTTTCGAGACACCCATGCTGTACGTTTTCGGCTTTATCGGGCTGTTTACGATTGGTGGGCTCACAGGGTTATATCTTGCAAGTCTGGGCGCGGATGTGGCCACCCACGGGACCTATTTCGTGGTGGCGCACTTTCATTACGTGATGGTAGGCGGCATGGTGATGGCGTTCTTGGGCGGCTTACACTTCTGGTGGCCCAAAATAACCGGCCGTATGTATCCGGAAGGGTGGGCTAAGTTCGCGTGCCTGATCATTTTCATCGGCTTCAACCTGACGTTCTTCCCGCAATTCATACTCGGCTATTTGGGTATGCCCCGCCGCTATCACGCCTATCCCCCTGAGTTTCAAGCTTTGAACGTTCTCTCTACTGCAGGAGCCTCTATTCTTGGCATCGGTTATCTCATCCCGATGATTTACTTTGTCTGGTCACTGAAACACGGAGAGCGGGCGAGCAGCAATCCATGGCGAGCGAAGGGTTTAGAGTGGCAGATTCCCTCGCCACCAACCACGTTCAATTTCGACGTGACGCCAACGGTGACTGAAGAAGCATACGCCTACGGCGAAGTGGAGGAAATCGTTGGCTGACACAATCGTTCCCGTCGGGCACGCTGAGGCAGAAGTAACTCATCTGCGTCACCATTTCGCGACCCCAGAACAGCAGATGGACGCATCCATGCTGGGCATGTGGACATTCCTGATTACAGAAGTTCTGTTCTTTGGCGGAATGTTCACGGCTTATGCGATCTATCGCAACATGTATTACGATGCGTTCGCCAGCACAAGCCGGTTCATGGATGTGACGCTCGGCGCAACTAATACCGCAGTGCTGATCTGCAGTAGTTTGACCATGGTGCTAGCGGTTAGAGCAGCACAGTTGAATAAGCGCAAAGACACCATGCTTTTGTTGGTTCTTACGATGATATTCGGAACCATATTCCTGCTGGTGAAGGCTTATGAGTACCACTCCAAGTGGGTGGAGCACTTAGTGCCGGGATTCGGTTTCAGCTATGAGCCAGTGCAGTATGCACAACACGCGCAGATCCTGTTCTTTCTGTATTTCTGCATGACCGGAATGCATGCCATTCACATGATTGTAGGCTTGGGCTTGCTGACTTGGCTGTACGTAAGAGCACGCAAGGGAGATTTCAGTACCGCCTACTTCTCGCCCGTCGAAATGGTTGGGCTGTATTGGCACTTTGTCGATATCGTCTGGATCTTTCTATTCCCGTTACTCTATTTAATCGGAGATCGCAAATGAGCGGACACGAGACTTCCCACTCCCCCGTTCCCAAAGTTACAGCCTTGGTTGGAGTCTGGGCTGCCCTGATTGTGCTGACGTTAGTGACTACCTTGGTGTCTCACCTGGAATTGGGCGTGTTCAACATCGTTGCTGCTTTGCTCATTGCCGTAGGGAAGGCCTCACTTGTAGCCTGGATCTTCATGGGCGTTCGCTACACCACGAATCTGACGAAGCTGTTCGTGGTAGCAGGCTTAGTTTGGCTGTCCATCATGGTCCTGCTCACCTACAGCGACTACAGCACTCGCAATTGGGTTTACCAACCACAGCCCTGGTCGAATACGAAAGCAGGAGGGGCCAGTCGCTGAGGTGATTCCCCGCCCTGTCCGGTTTAGCAGCACTTACCGCTTTCTAGCTTTTTTCAGTTACACCTATGTCTATATCTTTGGGCACCCTTGGCCCGGGATTCGGCAGAAACTGCAACGCGTCGTCTGGATCTCACTAAACGATGGTCTCACTTAGTGAGATCTCAGTAAGAGGATAAACATGGCTGAAACAAGCGTAGATGTAATCAAGCGGTATCTTGAGGATGCGATCGCCGCGGAAAAGAGCTTTGAAACGCAGTTAGAAGGTTTTTCAAAGGAAGGCGACGATACAGTTGCCCAAGCGGCGTTTAGTCAGCATGCGCTAGAGACCAAACGGCAGTATGAGCGCCTGACCGCGCGGCTGGAAGCTCTGGGCGGCAGCCCGTCGGGTACGAAGAGTTTCCTGGCGCATGTCTTCGGATTGAGCCCTAAGGCAGCCCAGATTGGGCATGAGAAGGAAGAGCGCACCACTCAAAACCTGATGATGGCGTACGCTGTGGAGAACAGCGAGATGGCCATGTATGAGGCGCTTGCAAGCGTCGCGGAAGCTGCCGGAGACACGCAGACGGCGAGCTTGGCGCGCGAGATCCAAGCGGAAGAGAAGAAGACTGCCGAAAAGGTGTGGAAACTTCTTCCGAATGCTGCCGTGCAAGCGTATCAGCGGGTAGCCGGCGGGGCCACCGGGGCGTACGCGACGGGAAGAACCGCAACTTCGCTGTAATCTGTAAACCTATACCCGAAGCAAAAGGCACCCCGTAGGCTTCGGCTGCGGGGTGCCTTTTATTGAGACAGGCTCCCATCTTGCGGCCGTTCTACGCGAACGATCTCTAACGGCGTCATGGATGCATCGCGAAGTTGCTGATTGAGCCCCGGCAATGTTCGACGTTTGAAGGTATCCCATTCTGACAACCTAGCGCTAAGAGTTCTGGCCGACTGTCGGTAGAGCTCAATGACTTGCGAAGGAGGAGTTCGGTCCGCGCTTTCAAGTGACCCCAGCACCACAGTAAGAGAGCGGTCGATGGCGTCAAGTCCGTACGCGCTGCCCTGCTCGCCGCCCGCCTGTATGTCGCGAAGCTCTCGCTCCGCGGTAACTAGATTGTTGAGCAACGGCGCCTGCTTATGCGCCAGAGAAGCTTTGATCTTGCCCAGCTGCATGCGAAGGCCTCTGATCTCCGCGCCAGCCCTGCGAGCCTTGATCATGTCTTCAAAGTCACGTTGCGCCCATTCAAATTGCCGCAGCAAGTCCGCATGAGTGGCGCGCGAGCGAGGATCCATTGCGACCTCTAAACTCTGCACCAGCGCTTTACCGTTGACAGTTTGACGTGCCTTCGATAAACTCAACCGCGTAAAATTGAGGATCTCAGCTTCGGCGGCAAAGCGACGAAGGAGGATCCAACCATGAAGAAGGGCCGATTCAGCGAAGAGCAAATCATCGGTATATTGA